>Ga0182743_1000069_pt1 | contig 198793 bp, 201 predicted proteins | sample eDN3rd30CKraftOP_FD_128522 | JGI IMG/M metagenome (GOLD analysis project Ga0182743, IMG submission 128522) | Enriched Organic Plus compost microbial communities from Emeryville, California, USA - eDNA 3rd pass 30_C Kraft OP (version 2) (version 2) ...
GGTTTGTTCTCCTTTGAGAACAGGGGTCACCTTCCAGATTTCAGCTACTTAAGCCGAAATCGACACATTTTTTTGACTTAAATTACCCTCGAGACCGTGTCGCACGAGCCCGGACAGCACACTACAGATCCAGCACAACCACCTACTATTGTCGAAATAGCCAACAAAAATCCAACTCTATTTTTCATAAAATCTCTCCAATTTTCTATTAGTCGTTAATTTTTAGAAGTCTTAAGGCGTTTAAAATTACGATCAACGTGGCTCCCGTGTCAGCCGCGATTGCCATCCACATGCTCGAATAACCCAACAATGCTAAAATCAAAAATATCGCTTTAAGAGCCAGAGCAAATCCAATGTTAAATCGGATAATGCCCAGGGTACGTTTTCCCTGAATGATAGCAACAGAGAGCTGCCGAAGATCATCCTTCATCAAAGCGACATCAGCAGTCTCAATCGCAGCATCTGTTCCAATAGCCCCCATTGCGATTCCAATTGAAGCCTGCGCAAGAGCCGGCGCATCGTTTACTCCATCACCGACCATTCCCACGTACTTGTACTCAGAAACCAATTCCTTGATTTTGTTCACCTTACCATCAGGCAAGAGCTCGCCAAACACCCTATCAATGCCTACTTGTTTTGAAATTGCTGATACCGTTCTGTTATTGTCGCCGCTAAGCATGACAACCGTTTTACAGCCAGCCTTGTGAATATCTTGAATGGCTAATTTGGCCTCTTCGCGAATTTTATCACCGATTCCAAATACACCAAGAACTTCGCCGATACAGTTATCGTGTGGCTTATGTCCGACAACAACCACTGACATTGCTTGCTCCTCCAGAGACTGAAGATATTTTTCTAAGTCAGACGAACAAACTCCCAACTCATGAGTGAAGCGATGGTTTCCCAGAAAATACTCATGTCCCTCAACTGTCGCAAAGATGCCACGTCCCTGCTCCGTTTGACTTTGCTCTACAGCTACAACTGAAACCCCATTTTTTTCTGCATAACGAACCACCGCTTGAGCCAGTGGATGGTTTGAAAGCTTCTCAATGGATGCGGCAATTTTGATGATTTCTCTTTCCGGAAGATCATTCCATTTTTTCATAACTAGGACCTGAGGAACTCCCTCAGTAATTGTCCCAGTCTTATCGACAGCAAGTGCTTTCAATCTACCCAAGGTTTCTAAAAAAATGCCACCTTTTACAAGGACGCCCCTACGAGCCATTGCCGTGAGTCCCGACACAATAGAAACAGGAGTAGAAATCACTAGCGCACACGGGCAGGCTATTACAAGAAGAACTAAGGCCTTATATATCCAGTCTTCCCAACGCCCACCAAAGAACAAAGGTGGAACAAAGCAAATCAAAAGACCTAGAACAAATACGGCTGGCGTATAGATCTTGGCAAACTGATCAACGAATCTTTGAGAGGGAGCTTTCGATTTTTGCGCCTCTTCTACCATTTTTATAATCTGTGAGACCTTAGAGTCGCTTAAAATTTTCGTTACTTGAATTTCTACCGAACCAGAAAGATTCACTGTTCCTGCGAAAACGCTATCCCCCACATTTTTTTTAACCGGAGTAGACTCTCCGGTTAAGGGAGCTTGGTTAACTTCTGTTTTTCCAGTGACAACGTTCCCGTCTGTTGGGAAAAGATCTCCCGCACGCACGACGACCGTATCGCCCACCTTAACAGTGTCGACTGCAACGTTAATTAGTTCTCCATTTACAGTTTTCAGCAACGCTACTTTGGGGCTTACATTTATTACATCTTGAATAGCTTTGCGTGCTCGCACCACACTAAAGGCTTCCAAGAGCTCAGAAAATGCGAACAAGAAAACAACCATCGCAGCTTCTGTGTAGTCCCCAAGATAAACCGCGCCAGCCACAGCCACCGTCATCAGGACATTCATATCTAAATGTCCATGCCGAATTGCCCGAAGGCCCTTGGGAAAAACCAAAAGGCCACCACAAATAATGGAAATCGAACAAAGAGCTATACTTAACAACCCCTGCTCTTTCATGAGGAAATTAATCACAATTGCTGAAAACACCAAAATCCCAGAGGATACAACTAGGGCGACACGTTGCCGAGAAATCGCCTTAGTGTTTTTATTTGGATCAACTACCTTAACTCCTGATTTATTAATAAGTCTGCGAATCTCATTTTTATCAAGATCCGGCGAGTACCAAACTTGAACCGTAGAAGACATTAATTTGGCTTCTACCCTAAAAACTCTGTCTATCTTTAATGCGCTCTGGATAGCTGCGATCTCATCAGCGCAATCCATCCCACTTACTTTAAATGTAGATTCGACAGCCCCTGACGGCAAATTCACACCCGATTCGCCAGTTACTGAATCAGAACCCATATCACCGGAACTACAACATTCTTTACCCATATGAATCTCCTAGTGAGCTACTCTGCCAATAAATTTTTTCTCGAAGATGGAATAGAGCGTTGGTAAAACAATTAAGGTTAAGATTGTCGAGGAAACAATCCCACCGATCACAACAGAGGCGAGAGGTCGTTGAACTTCAGCACCTATTCCTGTTGAGAGCATCATAGGTAAGAAACCAAAGATCGCTACTAATGCCGTCATCAAAACAGGTCTCAATCGGATTAAGGTCCCGGTCATAACTAGGTTTTTCCCAGTCTTGCCCTGATTCTTAAGCTGATTAAAGTAGTTAACTAATACCACACCATTTAGCACAGCAATCCCAGATAAAGCGATAAATCCAACTCCAGCAGAAATACTGAAAGGCAAACCATTAGCAATTAATCCCACTACGCCTCCGACGAGCGCAAATGGAATACATGAGAAAATTAACATTGTTTGACCGACACTTCTGAATGCAGCGTAGATCATTAACAATACCAAAATAAGCGCAATTGGAGTCAGCACTAATAGTCTACTTCTAGCCTCTTGAAGATTCTTAAAGTTTCCGCCCCATTGAATGTAGTACCCTTGCGGTAGTTTGACTTTCTCTTCAACAACTTGCTGTGCTTCATTGACGAAGCTTTCTGTGTCTCGACCGCGTAAATTTATAAGTACGGCAGACCGGCGATTTGAATCTTCTCGATTGATAGACCCAAATGTCTCAGAGAATTTAGAAGTTGCCAAATTTGAAAGAGGAGTAGTTGTATTCGTCCCCAACCCTACTGGCAAATTTCTAATAGTCTTTAGATTCGAACGTTCGTCGTCGCTCAAGCGAACAACGATTGGAAACTTCCTTTCATTCTCATAAAGGAATCCACTCTCCTGCCCACCTAGCGCAATTGACACAGTACTTAGAACATCAGATGTATTGGCACCATATCGCCTAATAGCCTCTTCATTGGGTTCAATTCTAAGTACTGGACTTGTTCCAGCTAGATCAACTTCGACGTCACCTGCTCCAGGTACTTTCGAGACAATCCCCTGAACCTCTTTTGCTAAATTCATGTTGGTTTGCAAGTCGGGGCCAAAGATTTTCACAGAAACATCGGCCCTTGTGCCTTCAAGCAATTCGTTGAAACGCATTTGAATCGGCTGGGATGCCAGATAGTTTTGACCTGGAAGTTCCTTTTCAAGTCGCGCTACTAAAGCATTCACCAATGTCTCATAAGTATGGCGCTTGCCATTATTGGACTTCGGCCAGTCAGATTTATCTTTGAGCATAATATATGTATCAGAGATGTTAACTCCCATGGGATCGGTCGCCACTTCACTGGTTCCGATACGGGAAAAAACATTATCAACTTCCGGAAAATCTTTAATAATCTGATCGGCCTTCTGCTGAAAGGCAATCGACTGATCAAGACTCAAGTTAACTGGACGAATCATATGGAATGCAAAGGAGCCTTCGCTAAGTTGAGGGAGAAACTCTGCGCCTCGAGTTGCAAACAATACTCCACCAACAATCACAGCTATAACTGCAGTCGTAAGGGTGGCGACCCGATGTTTAAATGATAACTCGAACAATGGCTGATAAGCCTTGCGAATCCATTCCATGAATTTAGGTTCTTTGTCTTCGGCATTCCCTTTTAGGATCAGGGATGCCAACGCTGGAGCCGTAGTGAAAGACAAAACCAACGCAGACGCTACTGCAATTGCAAACGTGGCAGCCATAGGCGCAAACATTTTTCCTTCAACACCGGTCAAAGCAAAAATAGGAAGGAATACGACAACGACGATCAACTCACCGAATCCAGCCGCAACACGGACTTCAACGGCTGCCTTGTATACAGCAGCTTGGACCTCATCTCTAGTCAGTTTACGGCCATACTCTTTACTTCTTTCATGAACATAACGAACACAGTTATCAATAAGAATGACGGTTCCATCTACGATGATCCCGAAATCCAGAGCGCCAAGGCTCATCAAATTTCCAGAAATTCCTAGAGGCTTCATTATTAGAAATGTAGCCAAAAGCGATAATGGAATTGTAACGGCCGTGATAACTGCTGCCCTGATATTTCCAATCAACAAAAACAATACAACAATTACAAGAGTGGCACCCATCATCAAATTGTGTTCAACCGTGCCCAGAGTCGCGTTTACTAAATCCGACCTGTTGTAAACGGTCACCATATCAATGTCAGAAGGAAGTGTCTTTCTGATCTCATCGACCTTGTCCTTAACTCTGGTAGCAACAGTTCTGCTGTTCTCTCCAAGAAGCATCATGACTGTGCCCAAAACAGTCTCACGACCATTGTGAGTCGCAGCTCCAGTTCTTAGTTCCTTTCCAAGTTTAACATTGGCAATATCTCCGATGCGAATGATACGAAAAGAGTCGAGTTGCTTAACTGGCACTTTTTCAATATCCTTGGCCGACTTAAATAGACCAACTCCTTGGACTAAGAATTGTTCTGCGGTTTGTGCAATATAACCACCGCCAACGTTTTTATTTACTTTCTCAAGAGATTCCACAATGTCTTCAAAATGAATTCCATAAGAAGCCATCTTTTTGATGTTTGGCTGTACGTGATATTGCTTCTCGTACCCTCCGGTCGTATTGATTTCTGCAACACCTTCAACAGTCAAGAGTCTCGGTTTAATAAACCAGTCTTGAAGCGCCTTAATCTCCATAAGCTGTTTCAGACGCTCTTCTGGATTTTTTGCAGGTTTTTTAAAATCCAACGTGTACTGAAATATCTCTCCAAGACCTGTCGAAATCGGGCCAAGTCTCGCTTCAGCGCCTTTGGGAAGCTCTGGCAATACGCCTTGCAATCTTTCCGTAACCATTTGACGTGCACGATAGACGTCAACTGCGTCTTTAAAAACTACAGTTACTTGAGACAAGCCAAATCTAGTGATTGACCGAACCTCAAGAACACCTGCAATTCCTCTCATTGAAGACTCAACAGGAAAGGTAATGGCCCTCTCAATTTCCTCGGGCGCTAAGCCTTCAATCGTTGTATTAATCTGCACCTGGTTGTTAGTAATATCAGGAACGGCATCAATAGGAAGATGCTGAAATGAATAGAAACCTGCGAACGCCAGTATTCCCGTGAACAATAAAACTAGCGTGCGATTGTATACTGAAAAATGAATTATTTTATTAATCATGACTTTAAACCTTAATGGCTATGCCCTTCGGGGGCTCCGCCAGTTGCAACAATTTCAGCAGTTCTAAGAAATGCGACACCTTGAGTGACAACCTCGTCACCTGGCTTTAGCTCTGAAGTTTTAATCTTCAGCTCTTTTTCGCTCTTCGACACAATTGAAAAATCAATCCTTTTATAAAAGCCATTGCGCACTCGATAAATATTAATCTCTTCGCCCGAATAAAGAACGGCCGAGGTTGGAATACTCCAAGGTTCAACATTTTTTAATTTAATTGTCCGTAGTTCGAAATTCTTTATAGCTTCTGGAGATAATTTAAATCCATCTGCTGCACTAAATATGGTGATCCCTTTATCAGGTCCTATGCTTGAGTTTTCTTCCTCATGCTCGCCACCTTCATGCTCATGACCCTCATGGCGTTCACCATCTTTTTCCTCATGATCCTTTTTTTCATCGGAGTGGTCGTGATCGTCTTCACCCTTTTCCTCATGATGATCTCCGACCTCTTTATGAACCTCTTGGTTCTGATGTTTTTCCTTATTCTCTTTAGCTAAAGACAAGGCACCACCTAACAAAAATAAGATAATTAGAGCAAAACTTTTCATATATCTAACCCCGCGACATCGCCATCAATCACTTGAATGTCCAAATAAGACTCAACAGCTCTCATTTCTCGCTCATTTCGAGTTTTTTCAAAATCCACCAGGGATCGATGAGCCTCAATCACAAGAGAGCTTGGAACGAGTCCTCTTAAAAATAAGCCTTCTACTTTTTTGTGCTTAGTCTCAAGCGTATGCCCATTCGGCGTTTCCTCCAGTGCGACCACTGATTTTCTATAAGACTTATATAAAGAAGCTCGCTCTGATTCCAACTTCTGAACGGCAAGGTCTCGCTTTTGCTCCGCCGCTTGTACTGAGATGCTTGCAGCGGCTCGTCCTGCGCCATTTACGTTTAGCAAAGGCAACGGCAAGCTAAGATTTACGCCCCATTGCTGAAAATCTCGACCACTCTCACGCGAAAATTTCGCAGAGGGACCTAAATTCATCGTTGGCCATGACTCACTTTGGGCCTTGCTCAACTCACCCTTCGCAACCTGAATGTCAGCCTCATATAACGATACTAACGGCGAATTCTTTATGTCGGGATTGTCAGCTCTGGCAGTCGGCCACTTTTCAATCCGAGGAGGGAGAGCTTTTTTAACGCTTTCCAATCCCAGTCCAATAGTAACCTTGAAAAAAGCCTCTAAAGATGAGAGCTCTTCTTCAAACTCCATACGCTTAAAGCTGTACTCACCTTTTGCGATCTTAAAGACCGTCAAGGTTACTTCTTGTTCTGGTGAAAGAGTTGGACGAGATTCATACTGTTTCACTAACTTTGTGAAGGTCTGGAGAGATTCATCGACAAGATCTAGCTCTCCTTCAATTTGTCGCAATCGAATTAATTTAAGGAAGACTGCTTTCCTAATTTCTGCTTTAGCCCGAAATAGCTCGAGCTCTGATTTGGAAGCTTCCGCGCCTGCAATTGCTTTACGGGCAGATCTTTTACCACCCAATTCAATAGGAAATGCTAAGGAGACATCTGTCTCATTTCGCTTCTCTGAATCAACTTCACCTGTCAATGACACTACCGAAAGCTCCGGGTTTTGAAATTGTGCCGCAACATCGGTCAGGGCAGTTTTTTCCTTCACTGAAAGTGAAGCTCTTACTACGTCAGGAGATCTACTTTCCGCGCACGCAATAATTTGTTTGTAATTCACCATAGGACCACACTCGGCACCCGATTTGCTCCATGCTGCCGCAGGAATCAAAACCAGTGCGATGGCCAGTCTCGAACATGTAGACATAAACACACCTTAAATTTTTATTTGGATTTTATTAAGTGAAGAAAAACTATTTAGATAGTTCGAGGCGGCTGAAATGGCCCCTCGAGAACGCGCTCAAGAGCACTTTGAGTCTCTGAGTCTATTGGCTCGTGTAATTTAATCTCAAACGAGAAAAGAACTGTCGCTGGAAATACCAGCTTTGCACAGTGACCCAAATGGCAAAACCCATTTGCGCAAGGATCGCTTGCATCTTCAGAACTGCATGGCGTTTTATCATTATGAATCTGATTGAACGAGGCACTGACCTGATCACTATTTCTTAAGTCATCAGCATGAAAAAATACCGAGCTTCCAACTAACACAGCTAGAAGGCAGAATACCAAAGCTCCTAAAAAGACTCTCGCATACTTTCGGTTCACGACTCAGACCTTAGACCAATCGAAAAGCACTTTCAAGTGCTTTATTTGTAATCTTACATTATGCATGACGACAGGTCGACAGAACTTACTAAATATCAACCGCAATGCAGGTAGATTGCATTTGCGATGGGCGACTTTGGACTTTCGAAGAGGTAGTTACCCGACGAGCTCTTGGTTTCAGAAATAGGCCACTTGTTCAATCCCGGAGGTGACTGAACTTCCTCAATCTGCGCATGATTATTCTCTGCGATCATACTTTGTTTCCCTTCGCCCACATAAAGAAAACCACATTCGCAAACAATACAGCTGCAAGGGAAGCAAATACTAAATATTTAAAATCTTCAGTACTAGATAGCAAGCTACTGGCAGCGAATAACACTAAAGTTGCCAATGTCGTAGTCAAATAGCTTAGTGAGTTCAACTCACCACGCTTCCTCTCAGGGATCAGTCTTTGTCGAAGCTCAAACTCACCGTTGGAAAATCCATAGAGGCCAATGCGGGACAAAAGAATGCAAGTTAGAAAAATATAAACACTGCCAGATACTTCCACAACGAAAGCAGATATTCCCACAGTCAAAATAAACCCCTGAAATGCGAGATGTAATTTTGAACTTTCAATAAGGCCCATTTTTTTGACGAGGTATGGAAACGTAACAGTTGAGATAAGACCAAAAACAGCTCCAAGACCACGGAAAAGACCAATTTCTGCCTCTGGCATTTTCATCCTATCTTTCAGATATCCGGCTAGTAGTACGCCATGAGGACTCAATACTGAAAGCCAAAGCAGTGCGTAACTAAAGATCAACCAAAAAATAGGCCTAGAAATAGCCTCTTTAAAACTAAAATGGAAAAGGTCTTTCCAGCGTTTAGCTGTACCAGTTTCTTTAATATGAAGACCCGATTCCTGTATCACATTTAGAAGAAGCAAATACTCTGGAACAAACGAAACTAAGTTCCATAAAGCTACGATTACAAGACCCAACAAATGAATATTTGGAGATTCGAGAGCGAATAGAATACCTGCAACTATTGGGGCTCCGACCTCTGTTCCTAGATCTATTCGACGCAACCAACTGTTAAACTGAGTCAACCGATCGGCAGGTATCATGGCAGGAGCTAAATCATTTCCGACAGATATATCCGTAATAAGGGAACCCAATGAAGCCAAAACGCCAAAAAAGGAAAGGAATGCGAAAAGAGCTACTACAACTGCACCTTCTAGGAAAATGGTCTTGTTATGAACTGAACGATCCAGAAGATAAAAACAAACAATACCACCTAAAACTGCAAAAAATTGGACACACACTCCTATTTTAACAACTTTACGACGTTGATTTGAATCGATCCACTTACCTACCCAAGTTGTTAGGAGGAATATGCCGATCTTGATGATCAAATAATAGAATGCTGCTATCTGCAATTTACCCGGGAAAACATGAAGCAACGCGAATGGCACAACGAAGTCCCAAGCCTGATCTCCTGAACGGGTCAGTAGTCGTCCCAACAGTAACTGTGTTTCAATTTTAAATATCTGCCCCATACCTCTTGACATCCTATCCCCCAGGGGGGGATATATAGGGATATGTCACACAAAAAGCAACACGCAGGTCATGAGGACGTCTCCAAAAGATTAAAAAGAGCAAAAGGACACCTCGAAACAGTTATTGCGATGATTGAAGAGGAACGAGAATGCGTTGATGTTGCTAGACAAATTCATGCCGTGGCTAAAGCAATTTCAGCGGCAAAAAGTGTTTACATTCACGAACATATTGAACATTGTCTGGATGGGAACCACAAAGATATAGATTTAGACGAGATCAAAGAGATAACTAAGTATATTTAACCAATGGAATGAATTCCTTTTCTTTACTAAGCAATTGGATCAGTTGGACGACAGAGTTCCCTTGAGCCCCGCATCATTTACGACCTCAGCAATGAGCGAGATTATATTTACACATCGTTATGTCTCAAATTCGCTCCAGATTTGTCAAAACTTGACATGTGCATTTAAATGCACATATTGTTAAGCATGACAGCAACCCAAAAAAAACAAAATGCTTTAAAAGATCTCGTAGAAGTCTTTGATTCTCAATTCTTCAAAGCATTGGCCGAGCCTGTTCGCATAGAAATCCTGAAGTTTCTTTTGATCAATGGAAAATCTGACGTCGCAACAGTTGCAAAATGTATCAAGAAGGATCGCTCAGTCCTCTCGCGACACCTCCACAACTTGGTGGAAACTGGCCTCCTTAAGCACGAAAAAATTTCGCGCAATTCTTTTTTTGAAATTGATGCCGATGGCTTCCGGACGAAAGTGTATGCTCTTTTCCAAAAAGTAGATCGCGCAATTAAAGACTGTTGTCCGTAAAAATTTATCCAGATGCGTGCATATATATGCACGCATAAGAGGAGTTCCCATGAATCACACACTTATGATTGCAAGCTCTTGGGTACTATTAGTATTCCTTTTGCTATCAGCATTCGATGGAATCTACTATCACCTTTGGAAGTTTCGACTGCAAGAACGTACAGATTCGAAGTTCGAGCACATAACCCATACTCTTAGAGCTGTGCTATTTGTACCCACCGTCGTTCTTGTATATTGGGTTGGACTGCAAAGTTACATTCTATGGATTGCCCTAGTCATACTCGCTTTTGATCTAATAACTGAAGTACTCGATGTTCTGAATGAGAACAAAAGTAGGGCGACCTTGGGTGGCTTGCCATCAAATGAATATCTCGTACATATCACCCTCACAACATTAAGGGTGGCGGCTTTGACTTTGGCATTCGCAGCTTTGCCGAATGAGGCATGGCATCTGAACGCAACAATATACGCAGAGGTTCCTGATCTTTCAAAACTAATCGTAATGCGAGTACTTCCGGGCGCGGTTATAGTCGCTGCCCTGCACATTTACCTCATATTTGATCCAATGCTCATCACTCGAGCGGAAGCACATTTAAGAAATAAATGCTGTGCCCCAAAACATGGCTGACCTTCCATTATTTCGTTCTGACCGATGTTTTTATTAATCTTGACTCCGTACCATAGTACGGAGTTTAAGCTTCATATATGAAACAATACACTATTGGCAAATTAGCAGCCGAAGCCTCAGTAGGAGTAGAAACAATTCGATTCTACGAACGCAAAGGCCTTATTAAAAAACCTTCAGGTAAAACCGGCTTTAGACAGTACCCAACCGAGGATGTGCAGCGCATTCGATTTATCAAACGCGCGCAAGAGCTCGGGTTTACCCTTAAAGAAGTTCAAGACCTTCTACACATAAATACCAATCCCAAAGCAACCTGTGGCGACGTACAAATTTTAGCCGAGCTGAAGCTTCAAGAAGTCGAAGAAAAAATAAAAGACTTAGAAAAAATTAGAACTGCGCTGAAAAAAATCGACCGCGCATGCGCAAAGAGCAAAGAAGCCGTGGCTTGCTGTCGCATTACCGATTGTTTTGAGGGAAAATGCTGATGAACCCCAAAAGACTTTCCTTTCTAGATCGCTTTTTAACTCTTTGGATTTTTCTCGCAATGTTCGTGGGAATTGCACTCGGATACTTCGTACCTGGAGTTGTTCCAACACTAAATCAAATGAGCATCGGAACGACGTCGATTCCAATAGCAATTGGCTTGATCCTTATGATGTATCCCCCGCTGGCTAAAGTTAAATATGAAGAACTAAGTTTTGTCTTTCGAAATAAAAAGATTCTCACTCTTTCACTTCTGCAAAATTGGGTGATTGGTCCAGCACTTATGTTTGCTTTGGCTATGGTATTCTTACGCAGCTACCCCGAATACATGATTGGATTAATCCTCATTGGCCTTGCTCGCTGTATTGCTATGGTACTTGTTTGGAATGATTTAGCTAATGGAAATAGAGAATACTGTGCAGGACTTGTAGCAATGAATTCGATTTTTCAAATCCTGTTGTTTCCAGCGTATGCCATTTTCTTTCTTAAGATTTTGCCCCATTGGTTAGGACTGCAAGAAACCAATATTGACCTATCCATGAGTGAAGTTGCCCACGCTGTTTTATTATATCTTGGCGTGCCTTTCGCAGCTGGCTACTTAACACGCAAGATCTTACGCATTAAAAAAGGCGACACTTGGTACGAAAATGTTTTTCTACCTAAAATTAACCCCATCACTCTGATTGCACTTTTATTAACAATAATTTTAATGTTCTCACTCAAAGGTGAACAAATCATTCAGTTACCAATGGATGTAATTCGAATTGCGATCCCACTGACTGTGTACTTCGTAGTAATGTTTCTGTTCTCATTTATTATGAGTAAAAAAGCAGGGGCTGACTATAGTCAGTCAGCGACACTTTCGTTTACGGCCGCGTCTAATAACTTTGAACTAGCAATTGCCATTGCAATCGCTACCTTCGGAATAGGCCATGGCGCCGCATTCGCAGCTGTCATCGGACCACTTGTTGAGGTTCCTGTACTGATTGGATTGGTGTCGGTTTCTCTTTGGATAAGAAAAAGATACTTCACCTCCTCGAAGACTCCTAGGAGCACTCCATGAGCAACAAGAACAATTTCCCAGAATATCTCAATGATGAGACCTTCAACCTAAAGCCCACTGCTGAGCATTTGTTATCATCAAAACATCCGGCTAAGATTCTAATCTTACACGGATCACTACGGGCGAAATCATTCTCTCGTCTGTTAGCCGAGGAAGCTGGAAGAATTCTAACCACAATGGGTGCAGAGGTTCGATTCTATGACCCAAAGGGCCTTCCCGTCTTTGACCAAGAATCGCATGAACATCCAAAGGTGGCAGAGCTTAGAGCACTGAGCCAGTGGTCTGAGGGGCAAGTATGGGTGTCCCCGGAAATGCACGGGAATATTTCAGGAGTTATGAAAAATCAGATCGACTGGATACCTCTGAGCATTGGCGCCGTAAGACCAACGCAAGGACGTACTTTGGCAGTGATGGAGGTTTCTGGAGGCTCTCAGTCTTTTAATGCTGTAAATACCCTTAGAATCCTTGGACGATGGATGAGAATGCTCACGATTCCCAATCAGTCTTCCGTGGCACAAGCTTACAATGAGTTTAATGAAGATGGGACAATGAAAGCCTCATCGTATAGAGAGCGTGTCGTTGACGTTTTGGAGGAACTGATGCGATTTACTTATCTTACACGAGACATCAGGGATTTCTTGGTTGATCGCTATAGCGAAAGACGAGAGCAACAAATAAAAGTGAATCTAGCAAAAATTTAAACATTGGGAAGTTCAAAATGAAAATACTTTTTTTATGTGTAGCGAATTCAGCCCGTAGTCAACTTGCAGAAGGTCTCGCAAAATCTATGTTCGGCGATAAAGCTGAAATTGAAAGTGCGGGATCTCAGCCGAGTGGCAAGGTTCAGCCTTACGCCATTGAAGTTTTGAAGGAAGTCGGCATCGATATTTCAAAAAACTACTCCAAATTTTACGACGAGCTATCTCCTAAATTCTTCGTCAATTTAGACTATGTAATTACCTTATGCGCAGAAGAGGTATGCCCTGTGCTTTCCTCTGCGAAAGCCAAAAAGCTTCATTGGCCAATTCCCGATCCTGCTTCTGTAGCAGAAGATCAAAAACTAGAAGCATTTAGATCAGCAAGAGATTCCATACGTTCTAAGCTTGAGGAATTTTCTAAGCTGTATTTTTAACATTGGACATGGCCAACTCAAATAGGGTTGGCGCCAATAGTTAATTCCTTCCCTGATCCCCTGGTCTACGAATAGGGTGACTGTTGTCAGCTTTTTAGAACTTCGCCGATCCCCAGGTTTCTGTGCGAGATTCATAAATAAGCCTTGCCTGCGCCTTTAAAATACTACGCTGAATGGTGTCTATGTTCTTCGCTCCGGCTAATGCCATAACAATACCGGCACTCCATAGTATGAGATTTGTGAAGTTCATAATTACCTCTTTTTCTTTTTAGTTGATAAATTCGATTGCAAAGGCATTCCCTCGAGAAACGTCTCTGAAAGAACTAATTTGCCTGCCCGAAGAACAATTGCGCCTGAATCAATTCTCTGAACTATGGCTTTGATGACTCCATAGCTCCACTCCCTGCCCGTGCGAGATTTAAGATTTCTTTCGCTCAAGGCTGCCAAAATGGACATAATTTTGCTACCACGCGTCCATAGACCGTGAATTAAAAGAAGTGTTGGATACTCTTTGGAGTCTCGCACAACTTCACCTTGGAGAAAGCAAAATCCATACGGTGGCCTCGCTCCGGTGCGCTTATGACCTTTGCGCCAACGCTTATATGGAACTGAAGGTTTGGGATTAAACGGGTCCTGGTGTGTCTTTAGAGCCTGCCAAATGGTGGTTCTCTTTAAGCCCGTCTGTTCGGCAATCTCGGTAACTGACAGCCCTTTTTGGTATAAAGGGGCCGAAATCTCGTAAATTCGATCTTGCGATAATTCAAAAAACTCAATAATATCATGAATATCTGATTTCTTGCGAGTCGGGCTCGCTGGACATCCATTCTTTCCATCTCGCAAATTTGGGTTCTCTGGGGTTCTTCGACCATAACCGCCAACAACTTCTCAAGCCCGCCACTTTCTTTGATACTGGCCGGGGCGAAGTTTTGTGACTCGTTTAAAGGCCACGCTGAACGCACTTTCTGATTCATAACCGACGGCTTCGGCGATGGAGGCCACCGTTTGACCTTCGGTGCGAAGCAGATCGCAGGCAATTTGCATTCGCCAATTCGTTAAATATTCCAGCGGAGAAATTCCGACTTTCTTTTTGAACGCCAGAGCAAAACCCGAGCGTGAAAGACCGGCGACTTCAGCCAGGCTTTCCAAAGACCAAGGATGTTGATACTGCGAATGCATCTTCTCAAAAACTTTGGACAGTTGCGGATCTGAAATCGCGAAGAGCCAGTTTTGTTGTTTCTTATCCGCCGTCGCGAGATAAATGCGCAAAATCTGTAAGAGCATGATCGGAGTCAGATGATTCAAAATCAAAGCTCTCCCCGGATGCGCTCCGAAAAATTCCGCTTTGAAACGTTCCAGACTCCAACGCAGAATCGCGGCTTGATCGGAATTTCCCGCCACATGAATACAAGCAGGCAACCCCTCGAATAAAAATTTCGGCAAATGTCCCTCAAAATCAAAGTGAGTTCCGATGGACAACATTTCGCCCCCACCGTTGATGGTCATGACTCCGCCACTTTTGGTTTTCAAAAGGTCCGCCATCTGAATTCTTTTTTTCACATTAAGATCGCTGCCAACGACCATCGGCTTTTTTCCGGTCATCAAAAAGCAATCACCTGCTTTGACCTGGATGATTTTCTTTCCTTCACTGACAAAATAGCGATCCCCTTCCAAGAGGACATGCAGCTTAAAACCTTCAAAAGAAGGCTGTTCAAGGGCCCACTTGCCAGCGGTGTTGAGAACACCTGCGGAGGAAGTTTTAAGCCGCATTTTCATTAATACTTCGGAAAGTGTGTCAGATTCCATGCACTAGACTATATCGCATAACATATGGATTTCATAGCATAGAAAGGCCAGTTTTCACTTGATACACTAGACTTTATCGAATTGCCACAACCGTGCATTCAAACACAGGAGATATCTATGAAAGTATTCCTAACAGGAGCCACCGGTTTTATCGGTTCACGCGTTGCTAAAGAATTACTTCAAAGTGGACACCAGGTGATCGGTCTCACCCGCTCTGATGAAGGTGCGAAAACTTTGACAAGTCTCGGAGTCAAACCTTACCGTGGAACTCTCGATGATCCCGAAAGTCTTCGTGCTGGCGCCGCTGAATCCGACGGAGTCATTCACTGCGCCTTCGATCACGACTTTTCCCGATTTGCCGCGAACTGCGAAAAAGACAAAGCCAATATCCAAGTTCTGGCTGATGCCTTGAAAGGGACCAACCGTCCTCTGATTATTACATCAGGCGTAGGCGTGGGCAGTCGTCCCGGATTACCTGCGATCGAAGACGTTTTTGACGAGCATCACCCCAATCCTCGCATTGCATCCGAGTATGCCGGCATGGCGGCCCTTGAACAGGGAGTCAACGTCTCGGTAGTTCGTTTACCGCAAGTTCACGACACCCATAAGCAAGGACTGATTACTCCTCTGGCTCAGATTGCCAAGGAAAAAAAGGTTTCTGCTTATATCGAAGATGGAAGCAACCGCTGGTCCGCAGTTCACGTGACAGATGCCGCTCGTCTGTACAAGCTTGCATTTGAAAAAGCGCAAAAAGGCGCGCGTTACAACGCTGTCGCCGAAGAAGGTATAACAATGAAGCAGATCGCTGAGACCATCAGTAAAGGCCTCAATGTTCCAACAGTCCGCTTATCATTAAAAGAGGCCGAAGCCCATTTCGGTGCGTTTTTGATGTTCGCTCGGCTTGATTTGCCCGCTTCCAGTGAGAAAACTCGCAGAGTTCTCAATTGGAATCCCACAGGGCCGGATCTGCTCACCGACCTTCAGAATATGGATTATTCAAAAATTTAGGGACGTCCCAACGGCAGCATACAGCGAGCGTAGGCTGAAAGTGACTTCGGCATTTGATCCTGCGCGAGCTGAGCGCCGTCGTTCATGCGAATCTGCGCAAGCTGATGGGTGGCTTCGGAGGAGGACTCAAAGTACTCAATGCCGACCACTTTGGAGGTTTCGATATCACGGTAAATAATCGTATGAGTGATGTACTGAGGCAAAGCTTTCGCGGATCTGTCCAATCCAGCTGTGCCCTCTTTCTGATACGCCTCCATTTGCTGGTTGATATATTGTTCTGTGTAACGATCCACGGGTTCGATGGCGCCTTCGATCACTTCCGTGGCCATGGCTTGACGGCCGTCTGCGAGCTGCACCGTTCGGTACGCTTTCAAGATTCGCGCTGAATTGTAGTAGCCATTGATCATTTTAAATCCGGAATAAAAACGGCGAGCGATTTCCGCGGCGGGAAAAGATCCGGAACTGTCTTGTGAATGAGAATCAAACCCCGTGCAGTGATCAAAGTGACGAGAGCCCGCGCTGGTTTTTACTTCTTTTGCCCAAGAAACGACCGGAGGAACCACGCGCGCATACTCTGTTTCGTAAATATTATTTGTGGGCATTTTAAAGAGTTCGATACCGTTTACCGAAGTGAAGCGACGGGATTTATCAAGAGTATACACCGTCTTTAAAAGGCCATAGGACTCATCAAAGAAGGTTTTGTCTTCGGAGGTCATGGTAGATGATTGAGCGGCCTGGGAGGAAAACCCGAAACCCACCGTTAAAGCCAAAAGACCCCACAGAAATCTGCTCTTTTTCATGGACACGCTCCTGAATGATAAGTCCTTAGGAGCCATAACCATGCCACCATAAAAATGCATATTTTCGCTTTTAAAGCGCACGCCTGTCGATAGCGCTCACGGAGGGGCAAAAAAGGTCAACGGGGGCCATCCCCTAACCCTTCACTGACTGCCTGTCTATATACATTGTCAGACAATCGACGAATTTCTTTTTGGACAGTGGCTTCGTCAGATATTCATCGAAACCGCAAGTCTTCAATGTATTTGTCGATAATCACCGTGCGGGAAACGACGGTCCATTGCGTGTACTTGCCGATTTTTTTCATAACTTCGGCGATTTTGGGCCCACGCTCACCGACGAGAACTTTTGCTAGGCGGTCTTTGAAAAGAGCATCCGGTCGCTCGCTTTCCGCGGCCCGATAGTGCGCCACCCATACAGCGGTGTCAGAAACATCTTCGATTTGAATTTGATTGTCTGTCATCGATTTATCTTTGCACAGTCCCTAGGGCAATTCTAGCGCAAAAGTTTTGAGTCGTCCGGCGGTGGCGGTAACTGCAGCGCTTCGTACAAAGCGCGCAAAAACACATGTCCTCCAGGTGAGCCTGAGACGGGAAAACCTGGACTCAAGGTGTGAATCTTGACAGAAGCGCAACTGAAGTTTCGGCGGTTTTTAGCCGATAAAACACTTGCTATGAAAAACGCATTTCTTCTGTCATTCCTGATCGTGTTTGGTGGCGCCGGATGCACTCACTTGCAGCGCTCTCCGTCTTCCGTGGCGGCGGAACATCTTAACTCCGAAGATCACATTATTTATGAAAAACTTCTGAAGGACAGCTTGCTCTTTTATAATCGCGCCCTTCGCCATGCCGATTCCGGTCAGTATTACGACGCTATCAATTTAGATCCAGCATCGCCTCCCGATTACAACAGCTCCGTGGCTTCGACGGGAATGGGATTGATTGCTTTGGCGTTGGCTGATGCAACAGGTGCGGAACAAGGAGCGCGAGCCAAGGCTCTGCAATCGCTGAATTTCATTTTGGGTTACGGAGAAATTCGCGGCAAAAGATACGAGTCCATTCGTTCAGGCACCGGTTGGTTCCGTCATTGGTTTGACGCCCGCACCGGAGCTAATAACGGTGGCTCCCGTGGTGACGGTTTTTCAACCGTCGATACGGCGATACTTGCGGCCGGCGCACAGATCGCCGCCAATTATTTTGCAGCCACCGGTCAAGATGCTGACGGACAGATTCGCCGCTTGGCCGATCAAATTCTGCTTTCTGTGCAATGGGAAACGGCCGTCGCCGATTTAAACAAAGGACGCCTGTATCTTAATTACGAACTTGAGACCGGCAAAGCCTTGAACACCACGGCTGTGTTCAATGAGTATCTTATCGTCGCTTGCATGGGAAAATTTGCCGATGAAAAGCGTGGTATTCCTGGAGCCATGACGGAAATGTGGAACCGTCATTATGGTCAGCCACAAAATATTTTGCGCAAAGATTATCGCGGCCTGCCTTTAATGACCGATCACCCAGGACATTATCTTTCGAGCTTCACCGTTCAGTTCGTGCATTATCTTTGCGGGAATGCGAACCATAGCTCCGATTATCTGGTGAATATGGATAACGTCCGTAAAGCCGATCAACTTTGGTTTTCTGATAAGACGGCAAAGTCTTATATGTGGGGCCTGGGAGCCGGCGAGGTTCGTTTCCGTGATCCGACAACGGGCGCAGTAAAATCATCTTATCGTGCTAATGCCATTAATGAGAACGAACACCTGATTGTGTCTCCGCACATTATTGCTGGATTTATGCCTGTGTATCCCGACGGTTTGCGCGACCTTATCACAATGAAACGAAACAAAGAGTGCGTTTACAACTATGACTCTTACGAGCTTTTATGGCGCTGCAGCCTCAACGATCTCGATTTGAAAATCGACCGTCTGCAGTCCATCGACTATTCCTCGATGTTCCTGGGCCTTGCCGTTGCGCATCCTCGGGTGGGAAATGAGTTTTTTAAGAAATATGCTCCTTTTTCCAAGGACTGGAACCCCTATAAAAAGACATTTCTTATAAAATAAGATTTTACCCCCTTGACCTTCCAATCATGGGAAGCTTTAGGCTGAAGCTGTCTTAAGGACAGTAAAACTGGAGTTTCCTATGAAATCTCAATCTGAAAAACTGCAAATTCCCATTCAAGGCATGAGCTGCGCTTCCTGTGTTGCGCGCGTTGAAAAGGCTCTAAACAATGTTCCCCAAGTCCAAAATGCCAGTGTGAGTCTGGCTACCGAAAGTGCCTTGGTCGAAGTCCAGGGTGATAAGGACAGTCTCTTGCCGCAGCTTGTGGCGGCCGTTGAAAAAGCCGGATACAAGGTCCCTCCTGAAGCTTTAAAGGGAGAAACCGTTCTTTCTGATCAAAAAGAAAAAGAACTTAAAAAAGAATTTACGATTTTAATTCTTTCCGCTTTGCTGACTCTGCCCCTGGTGATTCCGATGCTCGCGGAGCTTGCCGGATTGAACTGGATGCTCTCGCCATGGTGGCAATGGGCGTTGGCAACGCCGGTGCAATTCATTTTTGGCGCGCGTTTTTACAAAGCCGCTTACAAGGCCGTGCGTGCTAAAGCTGGAAATATGGATTTGCTGGTGGCGCTGGGAACATCGGCGGCCTATGGTTTAAGTGTGTTTGAGCTGCTCAGCAAACGCGAGCATCTCGAGCACTGGATGCCACACCTTTATTTTGAAAGTTCCGCGGTTATCATCACTTTAATTCTGCTCGGAAAGTATCTTGAGGCGCGTGCGCGCATGCAAACCTCGGCGGCGATCCGCGCGCTGCAAGCGTTGCGTCCTGAGGAAGCCACTGTGATTCGTAAGGGCCAGCAAAAAACCATCGCGGTTAAAAATCTCGTTATAGGCGATATTGTGATTATTAAGCCTGGAGAAAGAATTCCCGCCGATGGTGAAATCACTGAAGGCGCCTCCCATATTGATGAATCCATGCTGACTGGCGAGTCTCTCCCCGTCTCTAAAAAAGCCGGAGCTAAAGTTGTCGGTGGCAGCGTCAATAATGACGGTCTTTTGCAAGTTCGGGTCACAGCTTTGGGTGCAGAATCCACTTTGAATAAAATCATTCGCCTGGTCGAGACAGCTCAAGCCGTGAAAGCTCCTGTTCAGCGTCTGGTGGATCGCGTGAGTGCGGTTTTTGTTCCCGTCGTTATCGGGATTGCCCTTATGACTATTTTGGGCTGGGGATTTTATAGCGGTGATTGGCAGCAAGCGATTTTAAACGGCATTGCCGTTTTAGTCATCGCCTGCCCTTGTGCCCTGGGGCTTGCGACTCCGGCTTCTATTATGGTGGGAACCGGATTAGGTGCGAAAAACGGTATTTTGATTAAAGATGCCGAAGCTCTGGAAATCGCTCACTCTGTCACTGCTGTGGCTTTTGATAAAACCGGCACTTTGACAGTGGGAAAACCGCGCGTGGCGTCTCTTGTGCCGAATGAAATATCCGAAAAAAATCTTTTATCCGTGGCCGCCTCTTTACAACAAGGCAGTGAGCATCCTTTGGCGAAAGCGGTTTTGCTTAAAGCGCAAGAGGATCATACGACTTTACAGAGTTTGTCGTCCATGACCGCCTTTCCAGGTTTCGGCGTGGAAGGAGTTTTAAACTCGGCCACTTATATTCTGGGCAGCCGACGCTGGATGGAGCGCAATGGTCTGAATGTCGATGCTTTCTCTAAAGCCATTGCTGAAGCGGAAAGCCAAGGACAGACTGTTTCCTTCGTGGCGCAAACTCAGCCGGAAGCAAAGGTTCTTGGTATGATCTCCTTTAGTGATCTTCCCAAGGACACCTCCGCGGAAGCCATTAGCAAGCTCCATAAGCTCGGAATTAAAACAGTGATGCTGACGGGAGATAATCATGGAGCCGCGCAATCCATCGCTCGTAAATTGGGAATTGACGAGGTTCACGCGGGAGTATTGCCTCAAGACAAAGCCCGCTTGATTGAGAATCTGAAAAAGAATCACACCGTCGCCATGGTGGGCGATGGAGTCAATGATGCTCCGGCGCTGGCGGCCGCCAACGTGGGCATTGCGATGGCCAGCGGCAGCGATATTGCCATGCACTCTGCGGGCATCACACTGATGCGAGGTGAACCGCTGCTTTTACCGGATGCCGTGGAGATTTCGCGCAAGACTTATAAAAAAATTCAGCAGAATCTTTTCTGGGCCTTTATCTACAATGTCATCGGCATTCCTTTGGCTGCGCTGGGATTTTTAAATCCGGTCATCGCCGGAGCCGCGATGGCTTTCAGCAGCGTCAGTGTTGTGACCAATGCTCTGCTTTTGAAAAGGTGGCGTCCCGCGAATAAGGCGCTGGTCACAAATGCGACTTCCCACTGAAACCTTCCCATGATAGGAATGTTTGAAAGGAATTGATTTTATGAATATCGGAGAACTTGCAAAAGAATCGGGAATCAACGCCAAAATGATCCGCCACTACGAATCCATTGGCCTTATTCCCAAAGCAAAAAGGTCAGAAGCAGGTTACAGAACTTATTCTGAAAACGACGTCCACATTTTAAGATTCGTGAAAAGAGCCCGTTCATTTGGCTTTTCCATGAAAGAGATCAAACAACTGGTCGGTCTATGGCGTAACAAATCCCGCGCAAGCAAGGAAGTCAAAGCCTTGGCGCTTTCGCATTTGGAAGAACTTGAAAACAAGATTCGCGAATTACAGTCCATGGCCGACTCTTTAAGACATCTTGCAAAGCACTGTCACGGCGACCACCGCCCTGATTGCCCTATTCTTCAAGACCTGGAAAAGCCAGAGTAATGCAACCCTCTTGCAACTACGGGAAAAAGCGAAGAAAAAGCCTGCTCTGCTGTCACAAACTCTGATACTTCTTCCTAATGTTGATCAAGAGGATCTCATGCTAGACAGAATTATTAAATACGCTCTCACTCACCGCTTGCTGGTTATCGCCTTGACCGCGCTCATTCTGGTTTATGGCACATGGGCCCTGGTAAATCTGCCCGTCGATGTTTTTCCTGATTTGAATCGCCCCACTGTCAATATCATGACGGAAGCTCCGGGCTTGGCTCCCGAAGAAGTGGAAACTCTGGTGACGTTTCCCCTTGAGACGACACTGAACGGACTTCCCGGCGTGCAGCGCGTGCGTTCCAATTCTGCCGTAGGTTTAAGCATCATCTACGTGGAATTCGATTGGGGTACGGATATTTACCGCAACCGCCAGATGGTGCAGGAGAAGATCGCGCTGGCGAAGGAAAAACTTCCTAAAAACGTGACGCCGGTGATGGGACCCATTGCTTCCATTATGGGTGAAATCCAACTGGTGGGTTTGAGTTCTCCGGATGGTTCCGTCAGTCCTTTGGAATTGCGCACGCTCGCGGACTGGACATTCCGTCCCCGCTTGATGAGTATTCCTGGTGTCGCGCAAGTAATCACCATCGGCGGTGGTGTTCGTCAGTTTCAAATTCTGATTTCCGCTGAAAAGTTGCAAAAGTATCAACTGGCTCTCGATGATGTTGAGCACGGACTGTCTGATCTCAGTATCAATTCCACCGGTGGTTTTATAAATATCGGCGCGCAGGAGTATTTGATTCGCAATATCGGAGCCGTGCGCAGCCGCGAAGACATTTTAGAATCTTTCGTCGGTATGCATTTAGGAAAACCGGTGCGTGTGAAAGATATCGCCACGGTTCAAGAAGGTCCCCAGGTTAAACGCGGTGATGCGAGTGTTAACGGCAAGCCCTCGGTGATTATGACAATTCATAAACAACCTGGCGCGAGCACTTTGGATCTGACGAAAGCTATCGATAAGGCTTTAAAGGAAATGGCCCCGAGCCTTCCTCAAGGCGTGCAACTGGAGCCGAACCTTTTTAAGCAGTCCCACTTTATTGAAAACTCCATCGGTAACGTAAAGGAAGCTTTGCGTGACGGTGTGATTCTGGTTTTAATTGTTTTGTTCTTGTTCTTGATGAACTTCCGCACGACCGCCATTACTATGACGGCGATTCCTTTGTCCTTTGTTTTAACCGCCATTGTTTTTAAAATCTTCGGACTTTCCGTCAACACCATGACTCTGGGGGGACTTGCCGTGGCGATCGGCGAGCTGGTCGATGACGCCATTGTCGATGTGGAAAACGTGTACCGCCGTTTGCGAGAAAACAAACTGCTGGCGCAACCTAAAAATACGCTGCGGGTCATCTACGAGGCTTCAAGTGAGGTGCGCAATTCCATCGTGATTGCGACCATCATCGTGTGTTTGGTGTTCGTGCCACTTTTTAGTATGGGTGGCATTGAAGGACGCCTTTTTGCGCCGCTGGGCATTTCCTATATTATTTCCTTGCTTGCTTCCATGGTGATTTCTCTCACAGTGACTCCAGTGCTGTGCTCTTACTTGTTGGGAAAAGGCCATTTGCTTGAACATAAAGATGGCGCGTTGGTGCGAACCCTAAAAAATCTCGACCGCCGACTGCTGGAAAAGTCTTTGCTCCATCCAAAGATCATTCTGGGCGCTACCGGTATTTTGTTTGCGGGGGCTCTTGCTCTTTCTGGATTTATCGGCCGGGATTTCCTGCCGCACTTTAATGAAGGAACGGCCATGATCGCCGTCACGGCAGCGCCAGGGATTTCTCTGGAAGAGTCCAATGAGTTAGGTACGAAGGCCGAAGAAATTATTTTGCAAAGTCCCGAAGTCTCATCCGTATCCCGCCGTACAGGACGCGCAGAACAAGACGAACACGCCGAAGGCGTTCACACCTCTGAGATTGACGTCGACTTTAAAGACACCGGCCGACCGCGCGAAGTGGTTCTTGATGAAATCCGAGAGCGCTTAAGCCAGATCGAAGGCACCGCCGTGAATATCGGCCAGCCTATTTCTCACCGCCTGGATCATTTGCTTTCAGGTGTGCGTGCTCAAATCGCTATCAAGATTTTTGGTCCTGAGCTTTCCACTTTGCGTGCGAAAGCCAGTGAGATTCAAGAGGCTCTACAAGGTGTACCAGGACTCGTCGACTTGCAAACTGAGCAGCAAGTGCTGATTCCGCAAGTGAAAGTGCAACTTTTGCGTGAAGAGGCTTCACGCTATGGAGTTTCCGTCGGCGATTTGGCTATTTTATTGGAGAAAGCTCTGCAAGGTGAAATCGTCGGGCAAGTTCTCGAAGGACAAAAGACCGTGGACGTTTTCATGCGCTTTGATGAAAAGTCGCGATCCAATTTGGATTTAATCAGAAGAACTCCGCTCAAAACTCTGCCCGATGGAACACAAGTGCGAGTGGAAATGGTCGCCGATGTTTACGAAACCACCGGTCCTAACGTTATCAACCGGGAAAATGCGCAACGCCGTATTGTCGTGCAAGCCAACTCTTCCGGCCGGGACCTTGACAGTGTCGTCAAAGACATCCAAAAGCGTATTCAAGAAAAAGTGGAACTGCCGCAAGGATACTTCGTCACTTACGGTGGACAGTTTGAAAGCCAGCAAGAATCATCTCGCATGATGTTTTTACTGGGGCTGATTTCTTTGCTGTCTATCTTTGTCATTCTTTATGCGCACTTTAAGAGTTCCTTTATTGCCGTACAAGTGATGTTAAATATTCCCATGGCCTTTATCGGTGGCATTGTCGCTATTTTCCTCAGCGGCGGAACAATCAGTATTGCCAGCCTTGTCGCTTTCGTCACCTTGTGTGGAATTGCCTCTCGCAATGGCATTATGATGATTTCGCACTACTTGCATCTGATGAAATACGAGGGAGAATCCTTTACTCGCGAAATGGTGATCCGTGGATCTTTGGAAAGGCTGGTCCCTGTTTTAATGACCGCGCTCACGGCGATTTTGGGGCTCTTGCCGCTGGTTCTTTCTAAAGGAGAGCCGGGCAAAGAAATTCTTCATCCGGTGGCGGTGGTTATCGTCGGCGGCCTGATCAGCAGCACTCTCTTGGATATTTTAGTCACACCGACCGTATTTTTTCACTTTGGAAAAAAATCAGCGCAGCGTGCGCTGGAAGAAAAACCTGAACAAGATCTCTTCAGTCTGAAGGAGGCTTAAAATGAAAATGCTTTTTGTCGCAGCTCTGCTTTTAACTTCACCTGTCCTTGCCCATGAAGGTCACGAGCTTCCCGGTCAGCTGAAAGCCACTCACGGTGGACTTATCAAAACCGGCAAGCAAATGAATATGGAAATGGTGTATACCGGCGATACCGTGCGTTTTTATCCGCAACCTCATCCCGGTGAAACTATTGACATGGCCCAGGTGAAACTTTCAGGCTCTTCCAAAACGCCGAAAGGAAAACCCCAGACTTTGTCTTTCACCTCTGACGGAAAAAGCTTTTCCACCAGGGTGGATTTGCAGGGCTCTTATCGCGCGGATCTTGATATCAAGGTCGACTACGAAAATAAAATCGATCAGTTCAAGTTCCTGGTGGAGAAATAAGCATGAAACCAGCGGCGCTTCTCACCGCCTTTCTAAGCCTTGCCTTGCTTTCCCCAGCGTGGGGCCGTTCTTTGCCTGAACTTGAAAAAGAACTCATGAGCAATAACTTGCAATTGCAGGCCCTCAAGGCCAGCGAAAGAGCGCAACAATCCCTGGCCACTGCCGCTCGCGGAAGCTTTTTCCCCTCTATCTCTCTTAACGGTGGCTACGGAGACGAAAACACTTTTACAGATGTGCATCAAGGATACCTGGGCTCCATTTCAGGTACTTGGAATCTCTACAAAGGTGGACGTGATTGGGCTTTGCAAAAAGCCGCTTCCAGCCAGGCCGAATGGGCAGCTCTGGAAAGAGAACAAAAAGCCCGCGTTCTGCAAAGAGAGTTGCGTGAAATCTATTACACACTTTTAGCGCATAAAAAACAACTTCTGCTGTTGGAAGAAAAAGAACGTCTTCTGAAACAGCAACGGCAGATGGCGCAAAAGAAAATCAATGCCGGTCTTACCAGCGCCGTTGATGGCTTGGAAATTGATTTGGAAGAAAACAATATCCTGAGCGAAACGGAAACTCTGCGCACGGACATCCAGCGTTTGCAGGCGGATTTAACCAGACTTATTAATTCCACTGTCGACGAAAAAACCATCTCCGCGCAGGAAAATTTCGACACTCGTACCGCCGATATCAATATCGAAAAAGGCTTGCAGAAAAACCCCGCAGTTTTAAAACAGAAACTGCAGGAAGAAATTTCCTTACAAAGGCTGGAGCAAAACCGTTCGGCCTTCTTACCACAGGTCAATGTCGAGGCAAGCTACGGACGTTTAACTCCGCAGTATGGCTCTCCGTGGGATGGCAATGAGTCCAAACTCTTTGTCGTCTTAAGCTGGAACCTTTTTTCCGGAGCTTCCGATTACTACAGCACGAAGGCAGCATCTCAGGACGCGGAAGCGCAGGGCTTGCTTAAGAAAAATGCTTTGCGAGAAGTGCAGACCGAAGCGGAAAATCTGCTTTCCAGCCGTACGAACATCCTTCGCCGCAAAGAGTTTCTGCAGCAGCGTCTGCGATTTGCGTCGTCTTATTATGATATGACTTTGGCGGAATACAAACGCGGCATTAAAAATTCCGCGGATCTCAATGTCGCGACGTCCTCTCTATATGAAAGCAAAAGAAAAGTCATTGAGCTGGATCGCGACCTCAGCATTATCAACGCGAAAATCAACGAACTTATCCAGGAATAGGAGATACTTATGAAGAAAATGATTATGACTCTTGCGGCTTCCGCTTTCATTCCCGCGGCCGTTTTTGCTCATGGTGGTGATAAGGCCGGCCCTCACGGCGGAAACGTTGAAATGCCGGGGCCTTTTCACACAGAACTCGTGATGGATGAAAATCAAGAAGTGATGGTGTATTTGCTCGATATGAACTTTGCAAATCCCGTAATTCAGGACTCCAGCGTGGCTGTGCAGTGGCGCAATAAGAAAGACTCCGTGTCTTTTAAATGCGCCCCTATGCACAACCACTTCCACTGCATCCCGGAGAAAAAGTTTCCGCTCACCGGAGAGCTAGCCGTTCACGCGACTCGCGCGAAAGCCAAAGGCAACGAAGCCGTTTACAAGCTTCCGCTGCGTTTCCGTTAGAATCCTTCCGTACTACCAATATTTCCGCGGTCATCCTCATCGAAAGGGATGACGGCGGAAGCCACTGCCGCTTTTTTATTATCCTGGCCCGCCTTGCGCAGCGGAATCACGTTGGTGTTTTTTTTTGCCGTACTGACCACTGGTGCTTTTTCCTTGGGCGCTGTCGTGGGACGAGCTTCACGGCCACCTAAAATCACACCGTTCAATTCGACCGTCAGGTTCTGAGCCGTGACCGCGAGATTAGAGATCTCTCCGCTGGTCGCAGCGATTTCCTCGGCGGAAGCCGCATTCGACTGTGACGCTTGATCCAGTTGATTCATTGCCTTACTGATCTGCTGAATACCGGCTGTTTGTTCAGCACTGGCCGTGGCGATTTCATTGTTAAGATCAGAAACTTTTTTAATTGAGTTTACGATGTTCGACAGTACGGTGCCGCTTTTATCAGCCACCTCGCTGCCGTGTTCAATTTGCGATACAGAGTCCTTGATGAGAGCGGAAATATCCTTCGCGGAAGCAGCACTCCTTTGCGCCAGGGCACGCACCGCTTCTGCAACCACGGCGAAGCCTTTACCTTGCTCACCGGCACGAGCGGCTTCAACAGCGGCATTCAGCGCGAGCAGATTGGTTTGAAAGGCGATGTCGTCAATCACCGAGATAATCTCTTCGATCTTTTTCGAAGATTTGGAAATTTCCGTCATGGATTGAATCAAAGTTTTAATCTCGTGTTCTCCGTCTTCGGCCGCTTCACGTGAGGAAATCGATAGACTGGCCGCTTGTTTCGCGTTGTCGGAATTCATTTTCACCATGGATGTTAATTCTTCGAGCGAAGCCACCGTTTCTTCAAGAGAAGCCGCCGCCTCTGTTGAGGACTGTGACAAGCTATTTCCCGCTTCATTGAGCTGTTCAACGGCGCTTGCCACTTGAGCGCTGGCTCCAGTCAAGCGATCCGCGATGGACGACACGGAGTTTGAAATTCTTGCCGCGATCCAGAGTAAAAGACCGAAAATCAAAAGGCAGCAGATCGAAGCTACCACAACAGTCAGTTGCAGAACTTCCGTACGTGTGGTCTGCGCAAGTTTGGCCTCTTCTTCCGAGCGTTGTTTATAAAGCGCCAGCACATGGAGATTGAAATCACGCACAATATTGCCTTGGGTTACGTAGTCGGTCTCCACTAAATGGATAGCTTCCTTAGCCTTTGCTGGATCACCACTTTTTAAAAGATCACGAATATGCTCCATTGTTTTTACAAAGACAGGGATTGTATCCTTCGCTTTGTCGTGAATAGCATCTTCGCCCACAATAAAAGGAGCGCTCTTATACTTGGCATAGTTGCTGGTGAATTCCTCGATGCTTTCATCGAGAGCCTTCACCGCAGTGGCGCGATCTTGCTGATTTTCCAGTAGCTGCGTTTCCAGCGACTTATAACCGAATTTACTGCGCGCTTGGCGCATTTCCCCGAGATAGGTTAGATTCGGTATCACCGTTCCGTGAGCCGTCTGCAAAAGAGAGTTGGTTTTATCCAAACCTCTCATGCTAATACTAAAGAGAACTGCGAAACCGATCATTGGCAGGAACGCCGCCATAAGCAGTCGGCCCTTAATGCCTTTGAACCATCCTGAGATTGAACCGTTTTTCATACTCATTTCCTCCGTCCGTAGACTTCGACCTTATTGATCGGTTTTTTACAGAAAGTCTGGAGATGGATGGATCATTACAAGATGGAAAATGAATTCTCGACGAACGTCGAAGTTTCTATAAACAATCTTTAACAGGTTTATGTTTGTGGAGCCTAAGCAATCCGAATTTGAAACGGATCAGAATTTTCTAGTATTAAAAAACTCCCGCAATTTTGACAGCGGTAAAGTATTGATAACGTCTGCTCTCTCCAACCAGCCACGGCGGGCTTGCCCTACACCGAACTTCATCCAGCGTAATTGTTCGGTGCTGTGGGAGTCCGTGGAGATCGCAAGCTTCACGGCTACCGATCAAACGTCCCGTGGGATGAGCAAGAATATGAAAGTGAGGATTTTCCATGGCCCGGAGTATTCGCGCTGTTTGTTTTTCGCGGGATAGATTGAAATATGAGTGCACAGCACAAACAGTGTAATCAAGCTTTGCCAAAACATCATCCGGAAGATCGAGCTTTCCATCTTCAAGAATGTCGACTTCGATGGACTTTAGAATCGTGATGCTTTTAAGTTCCTCGTTAAGGCGATCTATCTGCTCCATCTGCTGCAGCAGACGTTTTTTATCCAAGCCGTGCGCCATAGCCACACGCTGAGAGTGATCGGTTATGCCGATGTAATCGTATCCGCGCCGGGCCGCCGCCAAGGCCATCTCTTTAAGTGAATTTCTTCCGTCACTTTCAGTCGTGTGCATGTGCAAGTCGCCATGAATATCGGTGATTTTAATCAGTTTCGGCAGTTCACCCTTTTGCGCGGCCTCAATCTCGCCGCGATTTTCACGCAGTTCCGGCTCGATATAAGGAAGCTTTAAAAGTTCATAAATGGATTTTTCCGTGGCTACGGGCAAAGGTTTAATGCCTTTAAACACACCGTACTCATTCAGCTTAAGACCTTTTTTCAAAGCCATCGCCCGCAACGCGATATTGTGCGCTTTAGATCCCGTGAAATACATCAAAGCTGCTCCATAGCTGTGATCAGCCACAACACGCAGATCGACTTGCATTCCAGAATGCAGAATCACCGTGGCTTTGGTGGGACCTTTGGCCGCCACTTTCGCGATGCCGTTATAGTCCAAAAAGTAATTCATCGCCGCGTCGGCTTTTTCCGCGGTGATAAGTATATCCAAATCCCCGACGGTTTCTTTTTGACGGCGAAAACTTCCGGCAACGGCCAGCTTTTGCAAACCAGGTGCGTTTTTAAGATAACTAGATAGATGCTGAGCCGTTTCGCCGGCCTCATAGAGTAAAACCTGCCGGCGTTCCGCCTGCTTGAGCTTTTTAACTCCTTCGATAATTTCGAGACGCGTTTTCTCACCAAAGCCGCGCAGTTTTAAAATTTTCTTACTGACAGCGGCTTCTTCCAGCTCTTCGAGACTTTTGATTTTTAGTTTCTCATAAAGAAGCTTCACCCGCTTCGGCCCCAGAGAGGGGATTTTCAAAAAATCCACCAGGGCTTTGGGGGTATGCTCTTGAACGTCCTCGAGGGCTTTAAGGTGGCCGGTGTGAACGATCTCTTCGATCTTAGCAGCGAGATCTTTCCCGATGCCGGGATACTCATAGAGTTTTTCGTGCCGTTCGACAAGGTCCGAAACACTTTGTGAGAGTTCCATCACCGTCCGTGCAGCGGTACGGTAGGCGCGGATGCGAAAGGGGTTTTCACCCTGAATTTCGAGAAGATCGGCCAGTTGATTGAAAGTCTGGGCGACCTCTGAATTTTGCACCGCCATAGATTGCTTCTAGAAAAGCAGATTTTTTTCTTCAGGATGACGGTCAAACCAGCGCGCGACATAAGGGCACGTTGGAATCACTTTAACGTTCTCTGCCCGCGCCATTTTTAAAGCTTCACGCACCAACTGATCGGCGACGTTCTTTCCACGTGCGGGCACAGGAACAACAACCGAATAAATATCCAAAGAGTTGTGTGGACCACGACGGTAAAAAGCATTCGCTTCGCCGCCCTCCACATTCACGTAAAACTTTTTTCCTGCGGTATCGTGCTTGATCTCCATAGAGTCTCCTCACCTTTTATTTTAGCGCAAAGAGCGAGGATGACAATGGCTCAAAACAAATAACTGATGTTAAGGCGCAAATCGCGGCCCGGCTCGTAAATAGGATTCACTCCACCCTGGACCTGATAAGGCGTTCCCTGTGCGACATATTTTTTATCAAAGATATTCAGCACGGAGGCGCCCATACGCCAACGCTCGGTCGGAATCCAAATAACAGAGAGATCATGGACATCATACCCTGGCTGCTCAAGAGCGCCGCTCGGCACCTCCGTGAGATCTAAAGTCACCAGCGTGTCCCATGTCAGCAGCAAACCATATTGGGGAAGTTTATAATCAAGTCCCAAGGTGAAGCGATCCCCGAACGAACTGCCTTTGTCAAAGGCCGTGTATCCCAAAGGTTCGCTTCCGTATTCGGCCTTATTATGTGCGTAACCAAACCGCACCGAAACCGGATCCATGTCCAAGGATGTATTGAGGTTCACCCCCTGAAAGCGCAAATCGTCGGCTGCATTCGAGCGAGTCATGGTGCCCGTAGTGCGATTCGTACTCACTTGAATGGCATCTTTTAAGACTGTGGAATACAGAGAGACATTCACAGTCCAGTTGTACCACTGAGACGTAGCGCCCACTTCCGTGGTCTCTGCGGTTGTGCCTTTAAGATCGGAAACAGGTGTCACACTTTTTACATTGCTCATGACGTACGCTTCCATCGGAGTTGCACCTTTAAAAGCCTGAGCCCAAGAAGCATACACGGACCATGTTTTGTTAATTTGATAAAGCGCTTTCAAATTAGGACTGATATGGTGAGCGTTGATCTCGTTATCAGCGACGTCCACGAGATTATAATTGTCGTAGCGCAGTCCCGCGGTGAATGCCCAGGATTCCCACGGACGATACAAACCTTGGGCAAAGAGCCCAAAAATTTTACCGGTTTCGGATTCCGATCCGCTCGTGCGAATGCCTTCAGAACGGTCCACATTATAGTCACTGCCCAGCGTGAGTGAATTCAACTCCGTAAAATTCATTTTATTGCTGATTTGCACACCCGTACTCTGGGCTTCGGCTTTCGATTTTCCAGTTCCTGAATCCTGGCTCATGTGAGTGTTGGTCGAGTAGATCTCGGTACGCAAATTCATCCAAGGGTTTAAAGGATTGTAGGTGTGCTGCAAAGTGTATGTTTCGCTGCCGAACTCTTGATCGTTGGGCGGATTGAAAGGCAGATCCCCGAAATGGTTGCGCAAGGACCGTCGCGCATTGTCTTCACGGAGATTTGCAGCAAGACTCACCTTGTGATCAGTGCTGGGAGTAACGACGATTTTCGCAAGGCCACCTTTAGGTTTTCCCGCCGTATAACCCACGGTATCTCCGCCTCCGGCATGATAGTTTCCTGCATCTGCGAAATTTCCGTACAACAAAAACCCCAGAGACTCATAAGGCTGACCAAACACTCCGAGGCTTGCGCCTTTTTCATCTGCATTCGTGGCATAGCGCAGTTTCGCCAAAGCTCCATAACGCTGTCCCGGCAAAAGTAAATCTTGCGGGTCTTTGGTTTCAAAGCGCAAGCTTCCACCCAACGCTCCAGGTCCGGATAGAGCGTCACCTGTTCCGGCATCTACCTCGATTTTCTTTAGCAGCTCCGTATCAACGCTAAGACGTCCTTGATGGTGAAACAGATAACCACTTTGGCGGGCGCCATCGACTGTGACATTCAACTGCGTGTCTTCCACACCTCGCACATAAACTTTCTGCGCGCTCTTTTGTCCTCCGCCGACAAAAACATCCGAGACACCTTTCAATGATTCCTTAATGTCTTCAGCTTGGATCTGTTCTATGCGCTCAGAATTGATGGAGGTTGCCGGTCGCAGGCTGTCATTTTCCTGCACCAGGATCGTTTCGATTTCAGATTTTTCAGTGGACGCGGCTTCTTGGGCGCGGCTCGGCCACGGCAGTGCAAGCACAACCGCAGCGAAAAGAATTTTTTTAGATAGCATGGTTTTTCACCTGACGAAGAGATTTCTTTTTAGACCAAACGTAAAAACCTGTGACATAGAAAAAGAGCGGTAAAAGGCCCGACAGAAACACCAGGAAACGACCTACAGCTCCCCAAAAATCCCCAACATGCCAGCTGCGTTGCAAATCACCGAACTTGTTTTCAAAACTGCGATCTTGCAAATACTGTGTCGTCAGCAGACTTCCGTTTTGTGCATCCCATTCCCAGCGGCGGACTCCAGCGTCTTCATTGCGGGCAAAGCCGATGATACGGCCGGAGTTCATGTCTTTTCTTAACTGCGATACTTCATCATTCACCAGGAGTGTTTCCAAAGAGACTTGCAACGCGGGATAATTCCATCCCGCCTTCATGACTTCGTTAGGACGTCCATTGCGCTCCCCTTTGCGTGCGAAGAACCAATCCGGCTTTGCCAGGTAAATGCCTGAGAAAGTCACAATCGCCATCAAAATGAGAGAGTAAAATCCCGCCACTTTATGCAGCTCAAGATTCATTCCCAAAAAACTTTTCTGGCTGTTGTAGCGTAAAGCTCTTTTCCATGATTTATTTTTACCCGGCCACCAAAGATAAAGACCTCCCAGCAGTATCAGCATGGACAAGACACCTGTGATACCCACCGCAGTTCTCCCAAGAGGGCCCGAGAACAAATCATGATGAAAAACGAAGAGAAATCCTGTCAGAGTTTCTTTAAAAACATCGGCTCCACGGTATTCAAAGTTAGAAGCATCTACATAAGCCGTTATAAAGCGGCGCTTTTGCTCCCCTTGCGGAATATTGAACATCACTTCGTGATTGTAGCCGCTTTGACGCGAAGCCAGTGTGATGCGCAGAGGTTCTTTATCCGTCGCCAATCCTTTTTGCGCGCTCTCTGCTATGCGCTGCAGGTCCGGAGTTTGTGTTTGCCCAACGGCGACTTTCAAATTTTTCTTTAGAATCGCGTCGATTTCGTCCGCGTAGACAAGATAACTCCCCGACAATCCCAGAAGTACAAAATGAACTCCGACGATGATTCCCAGCCAGCGATGCAACCACAACATTGATTTACGAATGAATCTGTTCATGCGCATTACATACTGACTGAGGAAACAAACATCAAACGATGCGCTTCATTCACCAACAAGTGAAAAACAGATGAAAAGTGAGAAGTGGTCGTGAAAAATTAAGTTCTACAAAGTAACGTTTTACCAGGGGAGAATTTCGAAAGACCGAATTGGAGGAGCATCGTCTTTATAGCCGCGCAATTCCAGACGAGGAATCACGATGTCCTCTTTTTCTTTAGTGACTTTGAAAGTACCGAAACGGCCTTCGACTTTCAAACCCTCGACGGAGCTGAGGAAATCAATCATCGAGAATGCTTTTCTACCTTGCGCATAACTGACAAAGCTTGTGGCGTAGTTATTGGCGTAAACATACAACTCACCGCCCACATTCATCATATCAAAGACTTTCTGCAAAGAAGTGTGCATGTCGCTGGAATAAGAAAGAACACCAAAGACATCCGTCACAAGATCCGCCTTTTTCCAGGAAGCCGTGTCTTGAGTTTCAAAGGCGCCCTCTTTAACAGCCAGTTTTCCACCGAATTTAGGGGGAGAAAACCAACGGTCCAACTTGTAAGCCACGGCTGTCGTCTGTGGTGCTTGTCTTAGATCTTGAATGGACTTGAGATAATCGACTTGAGCGTTGGCCTTTCCCGCTCCTAGGTCCACCCAGTGTTGGTCAGCGCGAAGATTCGCGAGGCTTTGTTTAAAACCCTCGTGCAAAGTGTGCTGGTACTCAAACAGATCGCGGCTGGTGGTGAATTTATTTTTCTGCACTCTCGCAGCAACCAGCGGCTCCCGCCACAAAAAAACCGCGCCACAAGATTCGCCGGCGGCAAAAGCCATCGAGCTCAAGAAAAGATTCAACGCTAAGAAGAAATAAATCCAGCGTCTCAAAATGATACTCCCGGGTTTCACTGTATTAAGGTGCAAGCCTCGCGCTCACCCAGGGAGCATATAAAAAGACGCCGTCTCTCAATTCTTGAACAGTTGCCAAAAACTGTTCTCTTGAGCCGTTTTATTTTCTTCCGATTTTAGATGCTACGGAGTGTGGTTTCATGGAACTTGCTTCTTCGTTTTCAACTTCGTCGCCGCGCACGTGAGGACTTGGATGGTCCATTTGCTTGTTGCGGCTTTGCTGGTGTTGGGCCTTTAAAGCTCCATCATATCTTTTACTCGTTTGACTGAAGCCTTTACCCTTGTGATGACGTGTAGACATAAACGCCTCCTTCTTGGAAAATGACCTCTTTCTATTGTCCTCAGGTCGGCTGCGTCTCAAAAGGTCCAGTGCCAAGATACTTGGGTTTCGTTATGCACCCCTCCAATAAAGCTTGTTAGCATGAAGGTGCAAAAAAGGAGGACAGTCATGCCACGTGGATCAAAAGAAGCGTACACAAGCAAACAAAAACGGCAAGCGCACCACATTGAAGAAGGTGCGAAAAAACGCGGATACTCTCCTAAGAGAGCGGCCCAAATCGGCTGGGCTACCGTCAATAAAGAAACCGGCGGTGCCGGCAAAAGAGTGAGCAATACAGAACCTTCTCGTAAAGGTGGACATCGAGGGGGTAAAGCTCAATCTCATGCAGCTCGCAGCCGTGCCGCTAAAAAAGGCTGGGAAACAAGACGACGCGGAAATGTTCACTAGTTCCAGTCTTAGGATAAAAGAGCGCGATCTTTTTAGGACCGCGCTCTTTTATTTTTTCCTTTTCCCGGCTCTAAATTATTCAGTGAAACATGACAGGTGGTTCTTTTTCATGCTCGTAGCGTTCTTGCAAACGCTCTTGCTCTGAACTCATAGCCACACCGACTTTGTGCTCGCCGACCATTTTCCAACCATAGAAACCCGCCCCTAAAAGACAGAGCGAGCCAATACCGGTCAGAGCGACAAACAGTCCAACACGCTCGGCTCCCGTGTCCCAAAGACCGCGGATCATAAAGGCATTGATGGCAAAAAGCGCGAGCGTGATCAAATTCAAAGTCATATGAATCAATCCGTCTCTTTTCGCCAGAGTCTGATTGGGGATGCCCAAAGCCCAGTCGATAAAACCTGGTATTGCCGCAAGCACCGCCATGCCCACGCCGGCATAGTTGCAGAAATAAGCCAGTTTAAACCAAAAGAGATCTGAATTCACCGCCGCATACACGACGAAGCCGACGAAACTGAGAAGATAGAGTGTGATCGGAAAAGCCACCAGCATAGGATGAATGGGATGACCGCCGATTTTCGCTTTGCTGTACATAGTGATTCTCCTTCTAATGACTTCAAGTTAATCAAAAGACGGCAAAGAGACCACTTACAGAGAAAAAAGCTGCCAAAGTTCACAGGCACGCCGTAAGACCCGTGCACTTCAACACCAGCTCTTAGTGCAGATCCACTTGTGATTGTTCAAAAAGAGCATCCACTTTGGCGGCGCAAATAAAATCATTTTCGGAAAGTCCGCCCTTGCCTCGATTTAAGGAGTGCGTGCTGTATTTCACTGTGCAGCGGTTATAGGTCACAATGAGTTCAGGATGATGATTCTCAGCGTGGGCGATGAAGGCCAAGGCATTCACGAAAGCCATGACTTCGTAGTAGTTTTTAAAAGTAAACACACGCACGATTCTTTGCCCACGCCAGTTCCAGCTTTTTAAGGCTTGCAGATACTGATTTATTTCGTCGTCACTCAGTCCTTTTTCGAGAGGGCGGCTTTTCTTTTTGAGAAGTTCTGTCGCGGTGATCATGATTTCCTCCAAAACGGTCAGCAAACATGAAATGCGGAAAACAGACTAAAGCGCCGGCAAAAACAAATAAAGCTCTTTTCCCATTAGGACCAAAAACACATCTAGGATGTAATCACTCAAGTTGAATGCCCCCTATCGCAGTGCGAGGATAAACGTACCCAAAGGCAAAGGAGGTTTCTATGAAACTGACAAGCACACTGCTGGCGGCTTTGTTGTTCACGGCAATGAACGCGCTGGCACAAACAGGAGCGACGTCTTCAGGTTCCGGTACGACAAGCGACTCTACGACATCTGACAGTTCCGGCATGTCTTCCGCCCCTACTGGTCGTTCCGATACACAAATGGACTCTTCTCAGGATTCGCAAACTCAGAAGAAAAAACGTCGTCATGACGGTTCTCGAACTTCTCGCAATATGAGCACTGACACAGACACATCCACTTCACGCAGCACGACGTCTCCGGGTACAAGCGGCACCGGCACTAGCACAGGCCGCACCGGAACAGGCTCAGGAACATCTACGGGCACAGGTACAGGCACTTCTGATTCCGGCACCAGCAACTCTGACACCGACCAAGGCACTTCAACTCAGTAATCTCAATTGCGGGACTGGCGCCGGCTGCGTTAGCCGGCGCCGCTTCTTTTTTAATGCATATTCTTAATGACGACTTTCACACAATCGTCCGCTTTATCATGAAACGTTTTGTAAGCATTCGGGGCATCTTCAATATTGATATGATGGGTGATGAGGAATGACGGATCAATGCGTCCCGAAATAATGTGCTCTAACAAAATCGGCATATATTTTTTCACATGAGTCTGACCCATTTTAAAAGTGAGACCTTTGGCGAAAGCCGCGCCCATAGGAACTTTATCCAAGAACCCTCCGTAAACGCCGGGAATGGACACGGTTCCTCCTTTGCGGCAGGCTTGAATCGCTTGGCGCAAAGCAATGGGTCTGTCTGTTGCCAGCTTCACACCCATTTTCACTTCTTCATACTTGCTATAAAGATCGGTGCCATGGGCTTCCAGGCCGACGGCATCAATACAAGCATCAGGCCCGCGTCCGCCGGTCATCAAGTTGAGTTGTTCTGTGACATCGACTTCATCATAGTTCAAAACTTCCGCTTTCAGTGTTTCGCTGGCGAGTTGCAGGCGTTTGGGGACGTTGTCTATGGCGATCACTCTTTCGGCACCGAGCAGAAATGCGCTGGCGATGGAGAAAAGTCCTACCGGACCACAGCCCCACACGGCGACAGTGTCACCCGGCTGAATATTGCAATTGACAGCCGCCATATATCCCGTGGGGAAAATATCGCTGAGAAAAAGAACTTTATCATCATCAATGCCTTTCGGCACGACCAGAGGACCGACATCACCGAAAGGCACACGCGCAAACTCGGCTTGTCCTCCCGCATATCCGCCGTACATATGAGAATATCCAAACAGTCCGCCACCGCTGTGACCATAAAGTTTATCGGCCAACTCCGGTTTCGGATTGCTGTTATCACACAGCGAATACTCCTGGCGCCCACAAAAAAAACAGTGACCGCAGGAAATATTAAAAGGAACAACGACCTTATCGCCCACTTTCAGATTTTTTACGCTCGGGCCCAGCTCCACGATTTCACCCATGAACTCGTGCCCCAGAATGTCGCCTTTTTGCATGGATGGAATGACACCGTCATAAAGATGCAAGTCCGAGCCGCAAATGGCGGTGGAAGTGATCTTAACAATGATATCACGCGGATTGAGAATCTCCGGATCCGGGACTCTTTGCACTTCCACTTTTTTCGTTCCTTCCCAGCACACCGCTTTCATTTGTTCCCCTTTCTAATGTAGAGCCGTTTTTGTTTCGTGTTCACGTCTGTTGCCTGCGGGTTGCCCTTCCACGGTGGCGATTTCGCCGGCTTCAAAGAGTTCGCGCAGTTTATAGAGATTGATTTTCAAATTCCGGTGCGGGCTTTCTCCGAGCATCTTTTCCAAGAGATCCGTGAGTTTTCCCGCCGGTAAATCGTAAGCTAACTTGACCTTGACCATCGTACCGCGCGAGTAAGGAAGCTCTACGAACTCGACACTGCCGGAATGGAAAACATCAGAGCCCTCCACCGACTGCCAGGAGATCAAAGAGTGTGGAATGTCCTGAATGATTTCGCTATCCCACTCCACCGTCTTCGCCCCTTTGAGTGTTTTCCACACCCAATGTGAACGAGTTTCTGAGATTGGTGTCACAGATTCCAATTGATCGGTGAAAAACTTAAAATGAGTGGGATCACGCCAATAAGTGTACAACTCCCGCGGAGACGCTAAAATCGTGACGGCTTCCTCGGTGTAAACACCTTTGTCCATCAACCGTTGTTTTTGCTCCTCAGGGGTGACTGACGGTTCTTTTTCCATGAAAATCTCCTTTCAGAATTGATTCCGGTTCACAGTTCCGCCTCCGGGGGTGGCAGCGGCGGGGGTTGCGGTGTCGACGTCAGTTCACCGCGCGCATTGGCTCCGCGTGTGGCGCGAGCCATGGCGTTGATGGAAAATTTCGGAGTCCGGTCAATACGGAAAAGACCGTTGGCCTCTTGAAATGTGTCGGTAAACTGCGTGTAACAAAAGCCGCAAAAAATTTCGATGCGGTGAATGGCATCCATCAAATGTTCGTAGCGCTTGCGAAGATCGTCGGCACTCTTCACAGCCGAATAGCCCCATGTTACGCCGTCGGGTCTTTCCATGTAAGCGATACCGCCGAATTCGGTGATCATGATCGGCTGTCCACCATGGGGATAACCCTCCACGGTAAGCACCCTTCCTCCCGGGCGATAACGCGTGAGAATATCAGTGACGTCGCCGTAAGTGCCGTATTTTTTTACCAAGCGCTCCGGCTGATCGTCGTAGTCATGAATGCCCAGAAGATCCGTAGCCGTACTCTCCCATCCGTCATTGCCGATGCAAGGACGTGTCGGATCAAGCGTTTTGGTGAGATGATACAAGGCCTGCACGCAATGCTGGTGACTTTCTTTTTCCGCCAGATCGGGCACACCCCAGGATTCGTTGAATGGCACCCACACGATGATACTGGGATGATTCATGTCGCGATCGATAACTTCAGTCCATTCCTGCAGAAGACGTTCCACAGATTGATGTGTGAAACGGTACGCGCTCGGCATTTCTTCCCAAACAACCAAGCCGAGGTGATCCGCCCAATAAAAAAAGTCGGGATCTTCAATTTTTTGATGTTTGCGGACCCCGTTGAAACCAGCGCGTTTAATAATCTCAATATCGTCACGCAGAGATTGCGACGATGGCGGCGTCATAAATGTGTCTTGCCAATAGCCCTGATCGAGAAGCAGACGAAGATAGTAAGGGCGTCCGTTCAGCATAAAGCGATCCCCGCTAAAACCCACACTTCGCAGCGCCGTGTAGGTCTGCACCTTATCCACCTGCCGCCCTTTATGCCACAGTTCCATGTGCACCTGAATCAGAGTCGGCCGTTCCGGACTCCACAAAAGTTCATTGCGGTAATCATCAATGCCGGGATCGGAGAGCGCAATACGGCGGTGTACTTCACGGTGAACGACCTCATAAGTGTCTTGCGCTAAAACTTTTCCGCCGCATTCGATAAGCACCTTGAGCTGCGTGTCGGCGCTGGCGCAAGAACCGGAGATAAGAACTTCGCAGTCCACTTCCCAGCGTTCCATTTGCGGAGCCATGCGGATTTTCTCAATGTGTGTTTCAGATACTTCCTCAAACCACACACTTTGCCAGATGCCCGTCGTACGCGGATACCAAATGCTATGAGGATCTTTTTGCCAGTCTTGTTTTCCGCGCGGCTTGGCTAAATCCAAAGGATCGTCGTCGGCGCACACCGTGAGAATTTGCGGTCCTTCGTCGGTGATCACATCGGTGATATCAAAGCAAAAAGGCGTGTGCCCGCCCTCGTGACTGCCGATAAAATGACTATTCAGCCACACGCGCGCCTGATAGTCGACAGCCCCGAAATGCAGAAGAATTCTTTTATCTGAACGCAGAACATGGAACTTTCTCTGGTACCAACAGCGATTGTGGAATCCGGTGTCGCCAAGACCGGAAGCGGGGCTCTCTGGACAGAAAGGCACTTGGATCTCGTGGGGCCATTCGAGAATCTGCGCAGGATGAGTGAAAAGTTCTTCATCATCGAAACAAAAGGCCCAAGGTCCGTTCAGACTTTGCCAGTTGTTGTCACGATAAAAACTTTTGCGGGGATATTGCAGAAAGTTAAGATCATCTTGCTTGTTCATATCACAAATCTCCTGCAAAAAAACGGGCTTTTCATATCTGAAGACATGGTCACGGCTTTGGCATCATGTTTTTCCGCAGCGGAACTTTCAAAACTTTTGAACGTGAATTCATTTTCGTTTTTTATTGTTCCATCAGACCTTTTTTTTCATCCCTCTTTTTGACAAGGAGTAAGTATGCAATCCGCTTGCGCCGACGCTGATCTCATCGTTTTTTCTCACTTGCGCTGGGATTTTGTTTTTCAGCGCCCCCAGCATCTTATGACCCGGTATGCGACACACCGACGGGTCTACTTTGTCGAAGAACCCATTTACGAAAAGGCCGTCAATCCCCGTCTGGATTTACGCCTGACAAAAGAAAATCTCACCATCGTCGTGCCGCATTTGCCGGAGAATCTGTCTTATCTCGAAAAAACAGAAATCCTGCGCAGTCTCATTGATGAACTCATCGAGGACGAAATGATGGAACACTACAGTCTGTGGTACTACACGCCGCTGGCGATCCCTTACTCCGACCATCTCAAGCCCAAGGTCACGATTTATGACTGCATGGATGAACTGTCTAAGTTCAAAGGCGCTGATCCGTCACTGGAAGAAAAAGAATTACAGCTGCTCAGCAAGGCGGACCTGGTTTTCACCGGTGGACAATCGCTCTATGAAGCCAAACGCGAGCGCCACTCTCGCGTGCACGCTTTTCCCAGTGCGATTGATTCCGCGCACTTTATGAAAGCGCGCACGGAGCAGCCGGATCCCGTGGACCAAAAGCATATTCCTCATCCACGTCTGGGTTTTGTCGGTGTTATTGATGAGCGCATGAATTTAAAACTGATCAAAGAAATGGCGCAGCTGCGCCCGCAGTGGCAATTCGTCATGCTCGGCCCTGTCGTGAAAATCGATCCCGAAACTTTGCCGCAGCTTAAAAATATACACTACCTGGGTATGAAAAGTTACTCTGATCTTCCGTCGTATCTTGCGAACTGGGACTGCGCTCTGATGCCGTTTGCGAAAAACGAGGCCACCCGCTACATCAGTCCGACGAAAACACCAGAGTATCTCGCCGCGGGACTTCCGGTCATTTCCACCTCCATTCGTGATGTGGTCGAACCTTACGGAAAAAATCAGTTGGTGGAAATCGCCGACACCGCAGAAGGTTTCATTCAACATGCGGAAAAATTCTTTAAAACCGGGCGCACCCCGGACCGGCTGCAGAAGATCGATCGCTTCCTTAAAAATCTCTCTTGGGATGAAACGTGGCGACACATGGCTTCGCTGGAGCTGGATATTTATGGGAAAATGCGCGGGGTTCTCGAGTGAATGATGTAAAACTGTGGATCGGCGTGGAATGCACTCTCAACCGCGTTCAGGACGACTACTTCAGTCAAATGGAGGACAGCGGCCATATTTCACGCATTCGCGATCTCAAACTTTTTTCCGAACTGGGAGCGGAGAAAATCCGCTACCCTGCTTTGTGGGAGCAGCTCACCGGCAAAGACGGGCTGGCGCCAGAATGGAAATGGCTGGATGACCGTCTGCTTTACCTGAAGCGCCTGCGCCTGCAACCGATCATTGGCTTTGTTCACCACGGCAGTGGTCCGCGTTTTACTAATTTATTGGATCCGCAGTTCCCGGAAAAACTGTCTCGCTTTGCGCGTTCATTTGCCCGCCGTTATCCGTGGGTGGAAGACTACACACCGATCAATGAAATTTTAACTACGGCGCGCTTTAGCTGTTTGTACGGGCACTGGTATCCGCATCGCACCAACGCCGCGGATTTTGTGAAAGCCGTGTATTTGCAGTGCAAAGCCACCGTTTTAGCAATGCGGGAAGTGCGTAAATTCAATCCTCGCGCGCGTCTCATTCAAACCGAAGACCTCGGCCGAACGCAAAGCACGGAGCCTTTGCTTTATCAGCGTGACTTTGAAAATGAACGCCGTTTTCTCGCCCTGGATTTTCTTTGCGGCAAAGTTGATGAACGTCATCCTCTTTACGAACACGTGCGCCTGGGTCTTGATGACAAAGAACTTGCGTGGATGCGTGACAACGCCATGACGCCGGATATTTTCGGCATCAATCACTACCATCTTAGCAATCGCTTCCTGGATCACCGTCTGGAACTGTATCCAAAAGGTTTCCACGGCGGCAATGGCCAGGATGCCTACGTTGACGTCGGAGCCATCGACACCGGGCAGGCCGAACCGGTTCCGGTTCATGAAGTCTTATCGGATGTATGGAACCGTTATCAAAAACCCATCGCCGTGACCGAAGTGCACACGCGCGGTTATCGGGAAAGCCAGATGCGTTGGTTTCACGAAGTGTGGACGGCCGCTAATCGCCTGAAAAAACAAGGTGTCGACATTCGGGCCGTCACGGCCTGGAGTTTGCTTGGCAGTTTTCATTGGAATAAGCTGTGCACAGAGCGCAGTGGATTTTATGAACCCGGCGTTTTCGATTTACGCACTATGAGCGGCCGGCCGAAAAAAACCGCTTACACCCGCATGATCGCCTCCTTAGGAAAAACGGGCTTTTACGATCATCCAGTCTTGGAACAAAAAGGCTGGTGGCATGACAGCCGTCGCGTGTTGTTTGCGCCTTCTGAAAAACATCTCTCGTCACCTTTAACCGGCCCCTCATCAGGACGGCCGATCTTAATTACGGGAGGACGAGGCACATTGTCACGCGCCTTCGCCCGTCTCTGTGCTTTACGGAACTTGAGTTACCGCGTGCTTTCGCGTGAGGAACTCGATATCACCAATCCGTTTCACATAAAAAAAATCTTTGCTGAGCTCAAGCCTTGGGCGGTCATCAATACCGCCGGCTATGTCAAAGTCGACCAAGCCGAATTGGAAACGGAGAAATGCTTCAAAGAAAACGTGCATGGCGCGGAAATGCTGGCCGCGGAATGCCGTCTTAAAAATCTTCAGTTCGTGACCTTTTCTTCTGATTTAGTTTTTGGCGGCGAGCCGCGCGAACTGTATTTGGAAAGTCATCTGGCGGCTCCGCTCAATATTTACGGCCACTCCAAAGCGCACGCGGAACAAAGAGTGATGGCGGCCCATGAAGAAGCGCTCATCATCCGCACCAGCGCTTTCTTTGGTCCGTGGGATGAATATAATTTCGTTACACAATGCCTGCGCGCCATCAGTCGCGACAAAACATTCTCTGCGGCGGCGGACGTGCGCATCACTCCAACTTATATTCCTGATCTGGTTCACGCTGTTTTGGAACTGCTTCTCGACAAAGAATCGGGTCTGGTGCATTTGAGCAATGCGGGAACTCTGTCGTGGGCGGAGTTTGCGTTGATGGCCGCAGAACAATTCAACCGAAATCAAACGCAGTTCATTCGTCCTTGCACGGTGGATGAACTCAATGTCCTGGCTAAGCGCCCGGCCAACAGCAGTTTAGGAAGTGAGCGCTTTAAAATACTTCCTTCCCTGGAAGGAGCTTTAGAAAGATATTTCGTCGATAGAGAGGTCGTTATTTAAAGGAGACTGACATGAAAACAGAGATCGCCATAGCTGGAGCGGGTTTTGCCGGAGCGGTGCTGGCGCGGGAACTGGCTGAAACAGGCCGTTTTAAACTCACCGTTTTTGATGAGCGCGACCATATTGCGGGAAACTGTTACACCAAGCGGGATGACGAAACAGGTGTCATGCTCCATCAGTACGGTCCGCATATTTTCAACACCAGCCGCAAAGACGTGTGGGAGTACGTGCAGCGCTGGTCTGAGTTTATGCCTTTCGTAAACCGTGTGAAAGCTGTCACCAAGGAGGGCGTTTACTCTTTGCCGGTGAATCTGCTCACCATCAATCAGTTCTTTAAAAAGAAATTCGGTCCCACAGAGGCCGAGGCGTTCATTCAAAGTCTCGCCGCCCAACACATTGAAGAGCCGCAAAACTTTGAAGAGCAGGCCTTAAAATTTCTAGGCAGTGCCCTTTATAAAAATTTTTTCTACGGTTACACCAAAAAGCAATGGGGTGTGGAGCCGCGCGAACTTCCCGCATCGATTTTAAAGCGACTGCCCGTGCGCTTTAATTATGACGACAATTACTACAACCAGAAATACCAGGGCATTCCGGTCGAAGGTTACACGCCGATCGTACAAAAGATTTTAGACCATCCGGATATCGAAGTGCGTTTAAAGCAGAGATTCTCTCCCGAGCAGCGCCATCAGTACGCTCATCTGTTTTGGAGCGGGCCGATGGATGGTTTTTTTCAATTCAAGCTGGGCCGGCTGCGCTACCGCACTTTGAGGTTTGAGCGCTTCACCTATGAAGGTGATTTTCAGGGAAATCCCGTTATCAACTACTGCGAACCGGAAATTCCTTTCACTCGCATCACGGAACACAAGCATTTTGCTCCGTGGGAAACCCATGAAAAGAGTGTGTGCTTTAAAGAGTACAGTGATCTCGCCAAACCCGCGGACACTCCTTACTATCCTTTGCGCTTAAAAGAGGACATGGAGCTTGTCAAAAAATACATGGAACTGGCCGATGCGGAGAAGAACATCACCTTTATCGGTCGTCTGGGCACTTACCGCTATCTCGACATGCATGTCGTGATCGGAGAATCCCTGGATCTCGCGAAAATTTGCATTGAAAAAGATATCAATGAATGGCCGCGCTTTAGTCAGCCGCCGGCTTAGTTTTCTAACACCAAGGAGGGTTTATGAGAGTTCTCGTCACAGGAGGAGCAGGATATATCGGAAGCCATGCCGTGAGAGAGTTGCTGGACCGGGGACACACCGTCACCGTTGTGGATAATCTCTCCACAGGTCATCGCAAAGCCGTCGATCCGCGGGCACGATTTATTCACACCGCGACAAGCAACTTTGATGTTTTAACTCAGACGTTCAAAACTCTCGGCATTCAAGCGGTTTTGCATTTTGCCGCCAATATTGAAGTGGCCGAGAGTGTGGGCAATCCCCGCAAGTATTATCAGAATAATTTTACGAACACGCTTCATCTGTTGCATGCCATGCAGGAAACCGGTGTGAAGAAAATTATTTTCTCGTCGACAGCGGCGGTCTACGGAGAGCCGCAGTACACACCCATTCACGAGTTGCATCCGCGCCTACCGGTCAACCCCTACGGGCGCAGTAAACACATGACGGAAATGATGATCGAAGATTTTTCCGCCGCTTACGGGATCAACTACGCGGTTTTGCGTTACTTCAATGTCGCCGGCGCTCATCCGGACGGCAGTCTTGGTGAAGATCACTATCCGGAGTCTCATCTCATCCCGCGCATTTTGCAGGCGGCCACCACGAGCGCTATGGAAGTGAAGGTATTTGGCAATGACTACCCTACCCCCGACGGCACATGTGTACGCGATTATATTCATGTTATGGATCTTATTGATGCTCATATCATAGCGTTGGAATCTCTCGATCATCAGCCGCGCCAGGTTTACAATCTCGGCAGTGAAAAAGGTTTCTCCGTGCGCGAAATCATCACCGCCTGTGAAACCGTGACCGGCGCCCGCTTGGCTGTCAAAGAGGAACCACGTCGCGAGGGAGATCCCGCTATTCTGGTGGCAAGCAGTGAGCGCATCCGCCGTAAACTCGGCTGGAAACGGAAATATCCTTCCATCGAGGAAATCGTGCGCCACGCCTGGATCTGGAGAAAGAAAAATCCGCGCGGCTATCAAGACTCCACCGCAGAGATGTCTTCCGTGCGCCCCGCGGGATTATGAAAACAACGATATGGCCCTACATTATATTGTCTTACGCCAGCCTCTTTGTTTATGGCTTCACAGAGAATATAAGAGGGCCGCTTTTTCCTGATATTCTCAGCGGCTTTAAAGTGACCGACGCTGTTGGCTCGTGGATGTTTGCGATCACTTCAGTCTCCGGGTTTACCGCGAGCTACAGTGCGCGTTTCTTGTTGCGCCGTTTTGAGCGCATCAACGTTCTGCGTATGGCCGCGTTTTTAAGTTTTGTCTCCATTGTCGGCCTGTGCGTTTCGCCGAACTTCGGGGTGTTTCTTTTTTTCAGTTTTCTGGTGGGTTTAAGCCAAGGCATTTTAGCTTTGATTCCAAATATTCTGGTTCCGCTGGGGGCAAGCCAGGTTTTAAAACAGCAATTGCTCTCCGGTCTTCACTCCATGTATGGCCTGGCAAGCTTTATGGCGCCCTTGGGTATTGCCGCCCTTAGCGCGCTGACTCATGACTGGCGCTGGGGACTGGCCCTCGCGAGTCCCTTGCCTTTAGCCCTTTTCTTTTACACTCTTCACAAATCGCATGTTCCCGCTCCGAAAAAAGTTCCTGAGGAAGATTTAGACCGTCCGATGATTTCCACCCGGCACGCGGCCCCGCAGCTTTTCCTTGCCAGCGTTGTGAGTTTTAACGTCGCAGCCGAAGTGATGCTCTCATCGCGCCTGGCTCTTTTCATGCGCCGGGAACATCATTCCACGCCTCAAGAAGCGAGTCTTTACGTCACTTACTTTTTTGTTGGAATGCTGGCGGGCCGGCTTCTCTTCACCGTTCATAAGTTCTCAGCGCCGCTTTTACGGCAGCTTTCGATCTCTTTAATTTTAACTTTGCTCTGTCTGCTCGCGGGGCTCTTCTATCATCCGCTGTTTTTGCCTCTGTGTGGTCTTTTCATCGCGCCATTTTATCCGTTGGCTATTTCTTTTATTTCTTCCGAATTTACTGACGATCTAGACAGTGCGGTTTCTTACATGACTGCCACGGATTGTTTTATGTTGATTGTGATGCATCTTTTTATCGGTAAAATGACCTCGTTGTTTGACATCAAGTACGCGCTGCTTGCCGGTGCGGGCTTTCTTGTCATCTCATTTATTTTAACAAATACCTACACTGTTTTTTTTCCTCGAAGAAAGTAGATGCTAAAAATTTCCTAAGGTTTTGAAGAACAACAAAACGGGGTCTGACAAAAAGGCCCCTCTATTAGGAGGTTTTTATGCCAACAAAAGCAAAAAGTTCCCGCAGTGGTTCCGGTGGTAGGAGCCGTTCTTCTTCGGCGGCAAGCTCTCGTTCCAAAACAACGAGTGACCGCTCTCGCTCTCCATCCACCGGTCGTCGCGGTACGACTTCGTCCCGTGAAGCCGCGCGCGGCTATTCTTTGTCAGACCGTGAAGGCCGTAACTTTTACGGTGAAGAGTATGACAGACCTTACAGCGGCGGCGGCGGCCGTGGCGAATATGGTTACGGTTATGGCGAAGGCCCGGATTATCCTCAGAGCAGCCGCCGTGACTATGCTGGTGCCTCCCGTTATGACTACCAAGAAGACGAGTCTCCACGTCAACGCCGTGGCGGCTCCCGTTCTCAAGGTTATCAAACGGAAGATCAACCTCGTCGCCGCAGCGGTTTAGGTGGCCGAGGCCAGCAAAGTCAAAACTGGCACACCAATGACGAGCGTGACGAGTTCGAGTCCGATCGTGATTACGATAGACGTACAGCCAGCGCGTTTGGTCGTGATCTCGGCGAGGACTACGACTACGAAGAAGACGAAGATCTGGACGAAAACGAATTTGATGAGGATCAAGACGACCGTCGCCGTTCTCAATCTCGCTACTAAAAATAAAGCCGCGCCGTTTACAAGGCGCGGCTTTTGCTGATAGAATCCCGCTCATGGAATTCGGCAAGATCAGCAATATTGAAAACGTTCCGTGGGCTTTGCCCGAAGACGTCGCCACATCTTTGCAGTTTTTAAAAACGCTGAACTCCACGGCTGCGACAAAGTATTATATCGGCACTCCCGCGTGGGGCCATAAAGAATGGGTCGGAAAAATCTATCCACCAAAGACCAAAGCGGCGGATTTCCTGTTTCACTATTCCCGCAATTTCAACACGATTGAGCTCAACACCACACACTACCGTATCCCCACCGCGGACCAAGCGATGAAATGGCGTGAACAAGTGCCCTCCGAATTCCGCTTCTGTCCCAAGCTCAATCAGGACATTTCACACTCGGAAACGGGAATGCTGAACAAACTGCTGCTTAAAGAATGGTTTTCTTTTCTCGAAAAAATGGGCGGGCACTTGGGGCCGTGCTTTGCGCAGTTTCCACCGCATTTTGACTATAGCAGGAAAGCGGTGCTGTTTCATTTTCTGCAGCAATGGCCGGAAGAGTTTGAATTAGCCTTGGAGTTCCGCCACCCCAGCTGGTTTGACAACGGCAAGATCCTTCCCGCTTTAGAAAAATATCTGCAAGGACGCCGTATCGGTCTTGTGATCACCGATGTCGCCGGCCGACGCGATGTTTTGCACACGTCCCTCTCGAGTTCCTTCACCATGCTTCGTTTCATTGGCAATGATTTGCACGCGTCGGATTTCACCCGTGCGCAGGATTGGTCGCAACGTTTGCACCAATGGAGCGCCCACGGCCTTCAAAGAGTTTTTTATTTTGTGCATGAACCGGATGACATTAAAGCACCGGAAATGGCGCAATTTGTGATACGCTCTCTGAACGAAGAAGCGGGTGCCGACTTAGAACCTTTGCACTGGCAGCATCTCACGGAGCCCGATCTAGGGTGAGAATAATACGAGGATTCTCATTTCTCGTATGGAGTTAGGTCCGATTTTTTAGCTCGACCGTAATGAAATTCTCTCTTTTTTACATATTCCCTCCATAGTCTTTGTTAACGCACAAAGATTCATGGAGGAATAATGGCGAATAACACAAAATCATTATTCTCACGTTTCAGCACCTTGATTTTAATAACCTCATTTTCTGCGCTCGCAGCCTGCGGAGGTGGCAGCGGCGGTGAGATCGTTCTTCCGGACGATCCAACACAAGAAGAAATCATTAATGGCATCCCCGAAACGGCCTCGGAAAATTTCATACAAGTCCCTCAGCTTTCCGAATCCGAACGTGCGGATATTTTGAAAAACTATGACCATGTGGATCCATCCCACATCGTTCCTTATAAAGCGTTGTCGGACGCTTTGATTTATTTCCACGAAAACAAATCCCGCTTCAGCAATACCAACTACATCTCCATCATCAACTTCGGGCAAAGTTCCAAAGAAAAACGTTTTTACATCATCAACCTGAAAGACGGCAGTGTGTGGGCTATCCACGTCGCGCATGGTAAGGGCTCCGACGCAAACCATGACGGTTTCGCCGAGAGGTTCAGCAACGTCGCCGGTTCCAACGCAAGTTCCCTCGGTATTTATCGTACCGCTGAAACTTACTATGGAAAGCATGGCCTCTCCTTGCGCTTGGATGGTCTTTCTTCCACCAACTCCCGCGTTCGTGCGCGTGCTATCGTGATCCACGGTGCGGACTACGTGCAGGAAAGAAGCGTGATCCAAGGTCGCAGCTGGGGTTGCCCTGCTGTTACCATGGCCTACCGCGATGATGTTATTAAGTACCTTAAAGGCGGCAGTATGATCTACGCCGTGGTGGATAAAGGTGGAACACAACCGCCGGATGAGGAGAAACCACAAGTTCCTACTCAACCAGGACAGCCGGGACAGACTTACACTATGCAACCTTTGGCGTGGGAAACTTCCACAAAGCCGGAGCGCAAGGCATGGTCTCAGTATCTGATGAAGCTGGTCAGCGAAGACTGGAGTTCTTTGTTGAAAGGGGCTGACGATATGACTCAGTTCTGCCCTCGTTACAACTCTTTGAACAATAATGAGCGCGCCAATGCTTGGGCCCAGCTTTTCGTGGCGATGGCGAAGTACGAAAGTGCTTACAGCCCGACCTCACGCATGCAGGAAACAACCATGGGCACAGACCCTGTCACCCATAAAGCGGTGTACTCCGAAGGTTTGTTGCAGCTCTCTTACCAGGATACTCAGTGGTCGCCTTTCTGTAAGTTTGACTGGAGCAAGGATAAATATCTAAGCCCCACAGATCCCAAGAAAACCATTCTGGATCCTTACATCAACTTGCATTGCGGTGTAGGTATTATGGCTAAGCAGGTGGCTCGCACAGGAAAAATTATGATCGGCTCTGGAGCTTACTGGGCGGTGATTAAAACCAACAGCAGCTACAATAAAATCAGCTCGATCAAATCCATCGTGAAGTCATTACCAATGTGTACGAATCCATAAACGGATCGGCGCCAATTCCTTCTCTGTGGCGCCGACAAAACGGGCCTCTATCTTGTATAGAGGCTCTTTTCCTGGCAACTCCTCACAAGAATCAATTCGCACCGGGAGCGGCGGAATGCCGATTTCGTCAAACAAAGGACTGCGCAGTTTGATAATTCTTCCAAACGGAAGCGGAATATTGCAATGCAAATGTAGTCCCAATTCGGAAATGGAAATGATCTGTGTTTTGAGCTCAAAATCCGCTTTGGCGCTCACCGGAGCTTCGGCGAAATGCACGCCCGATTCTGACTGCACCGAGGACAGCAGATTGCGAATCTTGGCAATAAGAAGTTCAGGATCAATCGGTTTCACGATGTAATCGTCAACACCGGCCTCAATGCCCTTTTCCACGTCACTGCGCTCGCGCTTTCCAGTCAGCAAAACAACGGGAATTTTCGCAAGCTGCGGCTGCTTGCGAATGGTGCGAGTGAGCGAATAACCATCACTGCCCCCGGGCATCACCGCATCTGTGATCACAAGATCAAAGGGGTCGCTCGCCAAAGCGCGCATGGCGTCTACAGCGTTCATGCACGCCGTGACCGTGTGGCCGTCTTTGGTAAGCAGGGCTTCCAAAGTCAGCAGCACGCTTTTTTGATCGTCCACAATCAGAATCTTTGCCATCGTCAAGCAGCCTCGTTTTTCCGCACGTAGGATTTTAAATCCTGCAAACTGCGCGCAAGTTGTTCTTCAATGCGCGCAATAAACTTTTCAGCCTCGGCAATTTCCTGAAGATGCTCCAAATCCGCACACAAATCCGCAAGCCTTTTTGCACCGAGCGCGGCACTGCTGGATTTCAAAGCGTGAGCGGCTTCAGAAATTCCCTGCAGATCCCAATTATCAAGACTGCGGCGCATGGACTCAATCAAATCCGGAGCGGAATGTTCCAAGTCGCCGATGAGCACTTCGACAAGATCTTGATCGTTCACAGCCAGCCCCTGCAATTTCGCAAGAGCTTGCACATCCAAAGTCTCATCCTCCGAAGCCGGAAGCCAGCGTTGAAGAGTTTCGACCAGCACAGGAAGTTCCAAAGGCTTGGCGACAAAAGCGTCCATTCCACAGTCGTAATAGGCGCTGCGGTCCCCGTGACCTGATTCCGCCGTGAGGGCGATGATAGGCACGCGCGGACGACGGTGAAGCTCTTCTTCCTTGCGAATGCGGCGAGCGGCTTCAAATCCGTTGAGCACCGGCATTTGACAATCCATGAAAACCAAATCGTAAGAACCGTGCAACCATTTTTCATAACCGGTCAGACCATTATCGGCGATGTCGACTGCCACTCCCAATTTGGTAAGAAAACTTGCAGCCACACGTTGATTGACAATTTGATCCTCGACAAGCAGAACTTTTCCATGAAACATCGCGCGGAAAGAAACTTCCGTGGTTCGTGGCATGGCTTGAGCTTGCGCCTGCGGCAAAGTCACTGTGAACCAGAAGTTTGAACCCAAGCCCACAACACTTTCAACACCGATCTCCCCGTTCATCAGATCCACAAGCTGCTTGCAGATCGAAAGCCCCAGCCCTGTGCCACCGAATTTCTGACCGGTCTTCGTCTGAAAGTATTTTTGGAAGAGAGAACGACGTTCTTCTTCTTTCAAACCGGGTCCTGTGTCTTTGACTTCAAACTTAAGAACGATGCCTTCAGCGCGGCTTTCAATACAGGAAATATCAAGACTCACAAAACCTTGAGTCGTGAATTTGACGGCATTCCCCAAAAGGTTGACAAGAATCTGGCGCAGACGTCCCTGGTCTCCGACAAAGTAAGACGCTTGAGAGTCATCGTAGTGGACCTTTAAGCCGACATTTTTTTCCGCCACCGCAGGACGGAAGATTTCCGTCACATCGTGAACCAGCATGCGCATATCAAAGGGCTGCGGATCCAAAGTGACTTTGCCTGCTTCGATTTTGGAGTAATCCAGAATATCATTAATGAGCATCAACAAAGATTCCGCGGACCGTTTGATGGTGCCGACGTATTCTTTTTGTTCGGGGTTTAAAGCGGTATCCGCCAAAAGCGTCGTCATGCCGATAACACCGTTCATAGGTGTGCGGATTTCATGGCTCATGGCCGCTAAGAAATCTGATTTTTTTAGTGACGCCTCTAAGGCGGCTTCACGCGCTTTTTGCCATTCTTGTTCCACCATTTTGCGGCGGCTGATATCTTTAAACACCACCACAGCACCCGAAATACCGCCTTCGATATTTGTCAGCGGACGACTGCTTACGGTGATGTAGAGACCCTGCGGGTGGGTTTCGTTTTGCACCAGCACTTCCATATCATCCACTTTTTCGCCCAAGAGCGCGCGATGAAACGGCAACTGCTTGCGGGAATAGAGTTCACCAGAAAGAGGATTATAAAATCCGAGCTCTTCGGCGGTGGAATCCACAGCGACTTCCTTGATTTTGCTGCCGATGATTCTTTGTGCGGCGGCATTGTAGTGAGTGAAGTAACCGTTTTCATCGGTGACCACCAAGGCTTCACTCATGCTGTTTAAGATCGTATCCAGAAGAATCGAACGCTGTTGCAAGGACACGGAGGTTTTGTGCTGCTCGCGCACATCGCGGCGCTGACGCCAGCGGATCGCTAATGCTAAAACAGTCAAACCGGCAAATAGAGCCCCGAGATGTTCTTTCTGTAAAGGAAACGCCGGCGTTTTTGCCCTGAGCACTTCGTTTAAAGCTGTCTGCACGGTGGCGCTGGCAGGAAGACGCGCGAAAATATTTTTTCCCTGCTGACGTTGCACCAGTAATGTATTTACTTCTTCAAAGTGATCATGCAAGACACGGTTGAGCTGGGCAACACGGACTTTTAAAGACGGTTCCTGCGCTACGAGCTTGGTTAAATGTCCCATGTGATAGTTGAGCAGCAACACTTGCTGATTGTAGGCTTTCAAATCGTGCTCAGCGCGGGTTTTTAAAAAATCTTTTTGAGCTTGCTCGGCCTTCTCAACAATGCCGTGAATCTCTTGCGCCGTTTGCAATGCCTCACCGGAAAGATCCTCGCTATCATTCCAGATTTGTGGATGCTGAAGGCAATAGAAACTTAAGCCCACAATCAGAATCACGCAGGCTTCAACTCCAAAACGGGACAACCAGGACTTCAAGAAAGATGCTGAATTCATAAGCATCTTTTCGGCGGTTTTCCCTCGTACTCTGAGAGATTTTCTTAGGACTCGACGATGGTCGTTGTCTGACTGACTATTTCTTCGACGATTTCTTTCCAATAGGTGCGCAAAGGCTCACGCAAACGGCCGTCGCGCAGTTTTTCATGCTGGAAAGCGAGGATGGTGGTGCCGTTTTCACGTGGGACCAGAAACATCTGCACCGTCGTGGATTTTTCCCAATCCACCTCTTGCCAAGTAAAGCGCACACGCTTCGGCGCCATCATCGTGCGGATTTCACCGAAAACGCCGGCCTCGGTTTCAAAGGTTTCCTTGATCTGCAGTTTGAATTTGGACATCGGGCGCAGCCATATTGCAATGCCTTTTTCTGAAGCCAGAAAACGCCAGAGTTTTTTATGATCCGCACGCACCGTGCGAGTGATCACAATAGAATAATCCCCTTTGAGCGTGCGTCCCGGAATTCTTTTTCCCACGGCGGTTTCATAACCGATCGTGACCCACTGACACCACCAACCGGGCACTTTGTGTTTTTTGCGCAAATGCGCGACCGTTTCTTGAAAAGTCCAATGACGGGCGCCGGCCTTATCTAAGACCTCCACCCACTGATCCCAGGTTTTGCGCGTGCGTTTTTTCAGAGTCTCGGAACCCACGCCCGCTAGCTTTGGATATTTCGGTTCTGCTTTTTTTGCCACGGTTCAACCCTTGATGCCGACGCTGACAAGCTGAGGTTTTAAAATGCGCACGACTTCCTGCGGAGACAGAGAAACCAGATAGCCGCGCTTTCCACCGTTGATGTAAATTCTTTCAAGATCCAAAATGGTTTTCTCCATGTACACCGGCATTTTCTTGCGCGTGCCAAAGGGGGACGTGCCTCCGACTTGATAACCGGAATGGCGATCGGCCACCTCCGGCCGGCACGGCGAAACTGTTTTAACACCGATGTCCCGAGCGAGTTGTTTGGTGGAAACTTGCATATCCCCATGCATAAGCACGATCAGCGGAGATTTATCGTCGGTTTCCATAATGAGTGTTTTAATCACGATATGCTCAGCAACGCCCAAGGCTTGCGATGAGACGGCGGTGCCACCTTTTTCCTCATACGGATAAAGATGGCTTGAAAATTCGACGCCTTCTTTGAGCAACTCGCGCACGGCGAGTGTTACGGGATATTTGTCTTTTTCACTCATAGTTTCAACCTGCTGTTGAAACCCGAGTTTAGCACCGAGCTTTGCAAAGACGCAAATTATTGGTTCTCAGTCAGTCGCTGGCTTCCGCACAAAAAAGGCAGCAAAGGTGCGGAAGGTTCCAAGCGTCCTTGCGCTCCGTACAGAGCGGCCGTATGCTGAATCACGTCCTTAGCATCCCCGAGCCCGATCGGGAAAAGTTCGGCGTCACGACGATAGGTGGGTGTGTAAGCCGCGCCAAATATCTTCGCTTTTTGCGAGCCTTCCTTGGAAAGTCCGATATAGGCCACGGTCCCCGTTTTTCGTGCAAGTCCGCCCTGCCCGGCAACGAAATTTCCCAGAGAATAAATCACCAACGTTTCCCGTCCATCACGAGTCACATATTTTTGCCAAGGTTGCAGCACATGTGGGTGAGAGCCCACCACCGCGATGGCTCCCGCTTCAAGATATTTCTGCGCAAAGTTTCTTTGTTGCGCTTCGGGAACATGTTGGTATTCCACGCCCCAGTGAGGCAAAACGACCACGGCATCTACGTCCGGGCGCTGGGAGAGTTCTTTGATGGTTCCAAGAATTCGTTCGGGATTTTTATAACAGAAAAGAACTTGGTCTTTGCTGTCATTTTTTCCATTGGTCATTTCAGTGCAGCCTAAGAAAGCCACACGAATCCCGCGCACGGAAACAATCTGATGAAAACCCGCATTGCGTTCTTGAGACATGCGCGTTCCGACTGTGAGTATTCCCACCTGGCGCGCCGCCCACAAAGTTTTATCTATGCCGATGGACTGCCGGTCCAAGGCATGATTGTTCGCCATCGTCAAAAGATCATACCCTGAAGCTTTAAGATCCGAGAGAATGCGCGGATGATAATTAAAAAGAAAATTCGTACCCGAATAGACTTTATCGTCATAGATAAAACCGACGTCGCCGCGATCCCGGCCTTGGGAATCAATACCTAAAGCGGCGGGTCCCTCTAGATTTGCGACGGAAAAATCGGCTTTGTTAATTAAGACATCCGTTTTTCGCCAGATCTGCGAGAAGTGTTTTGTCTCGGCAGCCACCCGCTGATACAGCGCCTTGTGGATTAAGACGTCCCCGACAAAAGAAAAAGTCGCAAGACTGTTGCGATTGTCGCAGACGGCGTTGAACGTCACATCACCGCCAGCCTGAGCTGCCAGTGCACCCCATGTTAAGATAAGAAAAATTATTGTTTTCATATAAATTATTCTTGAGAGCACTTGCGGCGGACTCAACCTCTGACGGCGAAACTGCACGAATACAGCGCGGGAAGCGGCTTTCTTGCTGACAAGCACGGTAAATGACTTTAAATTCACAAGAGTATCCCACAGACAAAAGGTGGGCGGCGGAACATCTTTTCCGCGGAACTGGATCCTAATGTTTATCGACATCTCTCCTCTCAAAAAGTATCGCGACTTCCGACTTCTCTTTTTTGGACAAATGATTTCTTTCCTCGGCAGCATGGTGAGTTACGTCGCCATTCCTTACCAAGTCTATGAACTGACCAAAGATAACTGGCTGGTCGGTATGCTGGGTCTGGTGCAATTGGTTCCGGTTTTAGTCTTTGGTATTCTCGGCGGCACTTTTGCCGATCGCCTGAACCGTCGCAAGCTGCTTTTGATTTCCGAACTTCTGATGAGCGTGATCACTCTGGGACTGACACTGAATGCATGGAGTTCACGTCCCTCAGTGACACTGATCTTTGTTCTGGTCGCTCTTTTTCAATCCGTGCTGGGATTCCATCGTCCGGCGATGGATGCCTTGACCCAGAAGCTTGTTGATAAAAAAGATTATGCCGCCGTGGGCGCTTTAGGAAGTTTCCGCTATTCCGCCGGCGCCATTATCGGTCCCGCACTGGGCGGAGTTCTTATTGCAAGTTTTGGTATCAAAGGTGCCTTTCTTTTTGATCTGTTCACTTTCGTTGCCGCCTTCATAGCCTTGTATCTGATGTCGTCAATGCCCGACCCGGAAAAGAAAGAACATTCTCCGTGGGTGGATGCCAAAGAAGGTTTAGCCTATGCTGTTTCCAAACCCGAACTTATCGGCACTTATTTAATAGATATTGTGGCGATGGTATTTGCCTTTCCGGTGGCTCTTTTTCCGTCGATGTCCGAAAACTGGGGCGGCGCTTCGGCGGCGGGAATTTTATTCTCATCCATGGCTGTGGGTTCTCTTATTATGACTGTCTTCAGCGGTTGGACTAAAAAAGTCTCACGTCATGGCCGGGCCGTGGTGATTGCCGCGACTTTCTGGGCGCTGTTCATTATCGGTGTCGGCTTTGCTCAGCACTTGTGGCTGGCGGTGCTTTTTCTGGCGCTGGCGGGAGCCGCAGATATGATGAGCGGCCTTTTCCGTGGCATTATCTGGAATGAAACCGTTCCCAATGAACTGCGCGGGCGTCTTTCCGGCATTGAGATGATTTCTTATATGTCAGGACCGCTTTTGGGAAATGCGCGCGCTGGATGGATGGCGGCGAAATTCTCTGTGCCTTTCAGTATCAGTGTCGGCGGAGGCGTTTGTGCGGTGGCGGTGATTGTTACAGCTCTGTGTCTGCCGAAGTTTTGGCGCTATCTCGGACACGCTTCGCATACTTCATAAAAAGACTGTCAGCGCCCAAGATTTTTAACAGCGTTTTTTCCGCGGCGGCCGAGTCGATTTCTTGAGACTTGAGCCACAGGTCTTCAAAAAGAGTCTGGGTTGCCGCCATATTTAAAGACGGAAAGCTGGAATCGTCGACCTCGCCGTAACCGACAATAAAAAGATAATTCCACAGCGGCTTCATGGCGCGATTGTAGTGGCTTTCCATCATCTTGCCCTGCCAGCCCAGATTTTCCTTGATGATTTTAGTCGACTGCGGGGAATCCAAAAGAAAACTGTCCAAAGCCTCCTGCGAAGAGCGCGGCAAAACCACACGCCCTTGCGAAGTCCCAAAATACGCAAGCAGATTCACAAAAACTTCTTTAGAAAAAAACGTCGCGCGATTGCGGAACCATTTGGCGTAAACAACCTCGCCACTGCGTGAAAGCTCTTCGCGAGAAATCCACAGCTCCGCCACGCGATTGTCACCTTCCTGATCCCACTCCCAGCGCATCTTCGTGCGTGGATACATTTCCGACCACAGGCTTGCAGGTTCTTTGCGGTTTTCCAAAGGATAAACCAAAAGACAGCCTCTTTTATTAATGGCTTCCACCATTTTCTTTTTCTTGGCTTTAGAGCTCATATCCGTCCTCTAGTTGTCTTCGTCGGATTCAAACTTCAGATCCAAAAAGTCCAACAAAGAAGCGTCCGCCGATTTAGGAATTTCAGGCGCCACACGATTTAAAATACGTCTTTGCCGAGCCATCACATAGATCGAAGGACGATCAATACGGAAACGGCGCGGGTTCGGTAAAACAGCGGCGATCAAAGAAGCTTGGTGAGGATTGAGATTTCTTGCACTTCTTTTAAAGTATCTTTGCGCCGCAGCCTCAACACCATAGATACCGGGGCCCAGTTCAATGACGTTCAAATAAACTTCCATGATACGTTCTTTCGGCCACACAAACTCAATGAGAACCGTAAAGTACGCCTCAAACCCTTTGCGAATCCAATCCCGGTTCGGCCACAGGAACACATTCTTTGCCGTTTGCTGGCTGATGGTGCTCGCCCCTTTTTTACGCCGGTGGGTTTGGTTGTACTTCATCGCCTTTTGAATGGCTTCATAATCAAAGCCGTTGTGCTCGTAGAAACGCGCATCTTCGGCTTTAAGAACAGCCTTCATCACTGACGGTGAGATTTCCTCCAAGGACACCCAGTCCTTGTGAATGCCGACAAACTCATCGCCTCCGATGGATTGAAGCGAACGGATCACCATCAGCGGAGTCAGCGGCACCGGAACGAAGCGATAGAGTAATACCAGGCCGAGGCTGCTCACAAAAAAGAACAGCACCACCTGTAAAACTCTTTTTCTAACCACGTCCCACTTTATTTTCATTTTTTACAGTAAGCCCGGTTGAACGATTTCAATCCAGTATTCATCCGGATCTTTAATAAAGGCGATGTGCTTCATTCCGCCTTCGCCCAGTTTCTTTTGAAACTTCACCCCTAGTTTTTCAAAACGCGCGCAGGCCTGCTGAATATCCGGCACGGAAATACAAATATGACCGAAGCCGCGCGGTTCACTGTTGCCGTTATGATACGGAGTTTTTTCTTGCTCTTCGGTACCCCAGTTGTGGGTGAGTTCCAGCACCGCTTCACGGCCGAAAGTGTAGCGTGCGTTCGCATCGTTTCCGGCAGGCACTTCCGTTCCTTGCGGAACGTAGGCCATGAAATACAAAGAAAACTTCCACTCCGGGAAATCCAGTTTGCGCACGAGTCTCATACCCAAAACGCGGCTGTAAAAATCCAAAGAGGTCTTTGGATCCTTAATTCGCAACATCGTGTGATTGAAAACGTACTTTTGAGTTTCGGCATCTGGTGACGCACAAAGGCCTGGAATATCCACCGTGTTTTTCTCCCTTGTTTGGTCTTACTGATACCACTTTTTGCACGCAGTTCCAAGAAACCATTTATGAGGCGGAGTCATCCTGCCCCTGAATCCGGTGGCCCAGCCCTTGCTATAGGCTTTACCAGGTGACGGATGTCACCGACCTTCGGGGGAAGGACACAACAAGGGGGAACATTTTATGTGGCGTGCACTCGCTTCATTGGCTGGCATTTTCCTGCTGGCGGCAGCACAAACATCTCAAGCGCAAACTCCGCCAGGCGTGCGCATTCAAAGCCTGCAAGCCGTGGGCACCGGATGCCCTGTCGGCTCTTACAGCGCGAATATTTCACCAGACGGCCAGACTTTTTCTTTGCTGCTGGATAATTTCTCGGCTTCTTCCACGATGCAAAATCCGATTGCGCGTTTGAACTGTGATTTGAAAGTGAATTTCTATGTTCCGCGCGGCTGGACTTTCGCGGTCCTCAGCGCGGATTACCGCGGTTTTGCTTATGCTGAACCAGGCACTTTGGCCATGCACCAGGCGCTTTATTCTTTCGACGGCAGCAAGCCTCGCAATGAGCGTCCCGGCTATCAGGACGGCGGCACTTACAACTTCCGCATGCAGGAGTTCCGCGGCCCTTACAATGACAACTACTACATCCACCATGATATTGATCCCCGTGTCGCACCGTGGGCTCCATGCGGAACTCAAGACACGCAGACACTTTTTATCACCACTTATCTGATGGCGCGAAATCTGAATCTGTCATCGCTGGTACAAGCGCAGATCACTCTCGACAGCATCGACGGCCAGGTGCAATCGCAAAAGTACAAACTGGCATGGAGACAGTGCACTCCTTCCGGAGGCACACCGCGACCGCCTGTGGATAATCCGCGCAATCCGCGAGATCCTGGTCCCGGTCGTCCGCCACGTTTCCCGGGCCGTTAATAAAACGAAAAATTTTTGAAAAATTAAAAACGAAGAATTGGATTTATAAAAAAATAAAAAACCAAAAGGGGGAACCATGAAATCCAAATTGCTCTTATCACTTGTTGGAATGATCGCGGCGATCGGCCTTGAGGCGCAGGCGCAAGTGCGCTTGGGTGAACCGGCTTACGGCGGTACCGGCTGTCCTGCGGGATCTGCCAGCGTCACTCTGAGCCCGGATCAAACCGCACTCAGCATCCTGTTTGATAACTACGTGGCGGAAGCTGGCGGTGGACGCCGTGTGGACCGCAAATCCTGCAACATCTCCATTCCGGTGCAAGTACCGCAAGGTTACAGCGTGTCTGTATTCCAAGTGGACTATCGTGGATTCAACTCCGTACCACGCGGAGCTTTGTCCCGCTTTGACGCCGAATACTTCTGGGCGGGCGCTCGTGGCCCTCGCGTTTCCAGAACTTTCGTAGGTCCGGTGAGTGACATTTACACGATCTCTGACGGCTTGATTGCCAGCGCTATGGTGTGGTCACCTTGCGGCGCGAGCGTCAACCTGCGCGTCAACACTTCGATGATGGCACAAACCAACGCCCGCGGTGAGCAAACCATGGCCACTGTGGATAGCGCTGACGTGACATCTGGCCTTATCTACCATCTCCAATGGAGACGCTGCTACTAGTACAGCGTAACGGCGGGGCTCCGAAGGCAAAAGTAGATGTTTTCCAATGAAAATTGCGGTAACATCTGCTTTTGCATACCAACAAGGAGCCCTGTCCCATGACTCAATCTGCCCATCACTCACACGCCCTGCAAGTTCGCCAAGCCCTGTGGGCCTTGCAACGGGAAGTTCTCAACTCCTTGAAAGAACAATTCGACAGAGAAAACGGTTACCAAGCCGCCCCGACAGAATGGTTTCAAGTTCTGATGACAGCAGAACGCTACACTTGGTTGCGTGAACTGACGTCACTGATGGCTGATGTCGATATCCTGACAGAGCTTGACTACATCACGGATCAACATGCGGGAACCGCGCGCGCGGAAATCGAGCGCCTGTTGTTTGACCAGAATCCTTCGGATGAAAACGGCTTTGCCAAACAGTATCGTGACATGCTGATGACCGACAGTTCCCTTTTGCCCCTGCACTCACAGTTGCGGGCAAGCTTGCAGAATCTGCCGCAAGTCGAAATCAGCAAAGACCAGTCCCACGCGGAAAGAAAAAGCTGGCACGAAGAACACCGTCACCAGCAAAGAAAAAAGCGCAATTAATTTTTAAATCTGCCGGAAGGCCTGAAGAAAGACTTCTTTGGGCTGCGCTCCGGAAATCCCCGCTTCCCGATTAAGAATAAAAAACGGCACACCGCTGATACCAAGATTTTGCATCTCTTCGAGCAGCGATTCCACTTCCGGTGTTCCGGCTTCACTGTTTAAAAAGTTTTTTACTTCTTCCGAGTTAAACCCAGCTTGTCCCAAAACCTGCACGAGATGATCGGTTTTGGAAAGATCCGTTCCATGCACGAAGTAAGCATCATACAGAGCGTTCACTGCTTCCAGTTGGCGCCCTTGCTGACCCGCCCACCAGATGAGGCGATGGCAATCGAAAGTGTTGATATGCATTTGAATACGGTCGAAGTGCAATTCGGCACCGGACGCTTGCGCGGCTTTCATGACCATGCCTTCCGCCGTTTGCAGGCGCGATTCACTGCCAAATTTTTTTCTTAGGTATTCCAAACGGGGAACACCTTCTTGCGGCGTCGTAGGATCGAGTTGATACGGCAAGAAACGAATTTCAATGTCAAACTCCGAGTTGCTTTCACGAACGGCGTCCAACATATTTTTCTTTCCGACAAGACACCAGGGACAGACAATATCGACAACCGTTTCAATGAGGATTTTCTTTTTCATAACGACTCCTGAGAGCTATTATACTCAACAATATGAATTTACGCCATCATCTGCAGGAAGCATTGCGAATCAATCCCGCTCCGTCACCATGGCCGCGGATGCTGGTGTGCTCTTTTGCAACGGCGGTTCCTCTTATCGTGGGCGCGCTGACAGGGCAATTACCTTTGGCTATTTTCGGAGCGCTATTCGGTTTTCTACTGGTCCTTAACGATCATTTGGGGACCTTGGGACACCGGCTGTGGGTGATCACGCTCACCTTTCTTTTTATGCTGGGCGGACTTCTGTTAGGTGTTTTGAGTCATGCGCATCCGCCGCTTTTAATTCCTGTGCTGTTTGCTTTGACATACTGGATGGGTTTGATGGGCGCAAAGGGCACGGAGCTTGAGCGTGCTGTTTTGTTCGGCACCTTTCAAGTGCTGGGCGGTGCCTACTCCGGAGCCCTCGGAAAATATTTAAACGCCGCCTTGCTCTACGCTTTTCTGGGTTATTCCTGCGTCATCATTTTTTTGTCCGTTCTGGTTTTCTTACGCCGTCACAATCCGAACCCTTTTGCACGTTTGCGCGTGACTTTGCGTGAGTCTTTCACCAAAGAAAAAAGCCGTCACCTTTATGCTTTTGCTTACAGCATTTCCGTTCTTATCGCGCTGCTGGTGGTGAATTATTTTGAAATGGATCACGGTTATTGGGCTGTGGGCACAGTGCTGATCATCATGCGCCCTGACACCAAGCAAAGTCTGTATCGAAGCGTGCAGAGATTTTTTGGCACCTTGATTGGTGTTCTGGTGGCGGAGCTTTTGATTGTCACCATCCATTCGCCGTGGCTTGCGATTGTGGCGCTCACCTTCATCAGCTTTTGGGGACCGTGGGCCTTAAATCGCAGTTACTGGCTTGGCACCGCTGTCATTGTCGTCATGCTGCTTTTGATTTTGGATATTCCCATGATTGAACATGGTGACGTGCACACACCCGTGGTGCGTTTGCAAGCCACGGGTCTTGGATGTCTTTTAAGCCTGATTGGCATGGTCATCGCCAATCCGCAGATTTTGTGGCGGGACCCGCCGCGCGCTTAAAACTTATTTCTTTTTGAGCGGACCCAGATATTTTGGATTGATCAGATTTTCAAAAGAAAAAATCTCATTGAGTTGCTCTTGAGTGACAACACCTCTTTCCAGAGCGACCTCGGCAACACTGCGACCGGTGTCCGCGCAGATTTTTCCAATGCGGTCGCCTTCATCGTGACCGATGATAGGATCAAGGAATGTCACAATACCAATGCTGTTCATGACATAATCACGGCAGCGCTCGATATTGGCGGTGATACCCACCACGCATTTTTCTTCGAGAGTTTGGCAGGCGTGTTTCAGCAAATGCAAAGACTCGAAAATGCACGACGCAATCACCGGCTCCATGACGTTGAGCTGAAGCTGTCCCGCTTCGGCGGCAAGAGTGATGGCCAGGTCATTACCCATAATCTTGAACGACACTTGGTTGACGACTTCAGGGATCACCGGATTGACCTTCGCAGGCATGATCGAGGATCCCGCTTGCATTTCCGGCAGATTGATTTCTTTAAGGCCCGCGCGCGGTCCGGAGCTTAGTAAGCGCAAGTCATTGCAAATTTTTGAAAGCTTGACGGCTGTGCGCTTTAACGCGCCGGAAATAATAATATAAGCGCCGCAGTCACTGGTGGCCTCAATGTAGTCTTCGGATTGCACAAACGGATACCCGGTGACTTCAGCGAGCTTCTGTACTGCAAGCGGAGCATAACCTTCCGGCGCATTGATGCCAGTGCCGATCGCTGTGGCGCCGAGATTTACTTCCAGAATTAATTTTTGCACGTTGCGAATCAAACGGCTGTCCTCTTTGAGCAAAGTGGCAAACGCATTGAACTCTTGTCCCAAAGTCATGGGAACCGCGTCTTGCAATTGTGTCCGTCCCATTTTCAAGACACGGTGGAACTCTTTGCCCTTTTTTTCAAAAGCCAAAGCTAAACTGTCCAGCGATTCCAGTGTCACACTGATGTATTCGTACAATGAGACGCGAAACGCCGTGGGATAAGCATCATTCGTGGATTGACACTTGTTCACATGATCATTGGGATTGATCACATGATAACTGCCTTTAGCAAGACCGCGCTTTTCCAACGCGATATTCGCGATCACTTCATTGGCGTTCATATTGATGGAGGTTCCCGCACCGCCTTGATAAATATCAGAAGGAAACTGGGCCCCCCACTTTTCTGGATTTTTAAGAATCGCGTCGCAGGCATCAACGATGGAATCCGCGATGTCTTCCGGAATGGTGCCAAGCTCGCGGTTGGCTAAAGCGGCGGCTTTTTTCGCCAATGCCAGGCCACGAATAAAAAAGGCGTTCTCCCCCACTTGTCGGCCTGAGATGGGAAAATTCTCAACGGCGCGCACGGTGTGAATGCCGTAATAGGCCTCCGCGGGCACTTGCTTTTCGCCTAAGAGATCTTTTTCCATTCGGTATTTCTGCATACGTCCTCTTTTACTTTCCTAATTTCAAAACTTCGCCGTGTTTCATGACACGGAAGACTCCTGGAAGAGCGGTGTCTTTTTCCACGGCCTTTTGTAAATCCAAAGCGGGAGCCGCCATCGCCTCATCGGACAAGCGAAACGTGCCCCAGTGCACGCCGATAGAAAGTTTGGCATGCAAGTCCTTGTGAATCTGTAAAGCTTCTTCAGGATTTACGTGCTGCTTTTTCATAAACCAGCGCGGCTCATACGCACCAATGGGGATCAACGCCAAATCGACGTCGCCCAAGCGCTCATGAATATCAGTAAAATCTTTCGAGTAACCGGTGTCCCCGGTGTAGAGCGCTGTGAATGCCGGCGTTTGCATGTGCCACCCGCCCCACAGGCTTTTGTTCGGATTAAAAACCCAGCGCTGCGACCAATGCTGCGACGGCGTAAAGGTGATCGTCACATTTTTGATGTGCTCCTGATCCCACCAGTCCATTTCTTTGACATTTTCAATTCCTTCCGATTTCAAAAGCTCCGCATCGCCGAGCGCGACCAGAAACCGTGTTTCTTTGTTTCGGCGCGCCAGTTCTTTCAGAGTCGGCAAATCCAGATGGTCGTAGTGATTATGGCTTACAAGAACCACATCCACGGAAGGAAGTTCAGTCAAAGGAAACGGCAAAGCCACTTCACATTTGGGGCCCGCGAAACTCACCGGAGACACTCGTTCAGAGAACACCGGGTCCATCAAAATATTGACGCCATCCACCTGCAAAAGTGAGGTCGCATGTCCTATCCATGTCAAAGTCGTGTCACTGCGGTTGTTGCGCAAATAGGCCGTGTCGGTTTTAAGAACTTCAGGATGAAATGGCGGCTCTTCAGGACGCGCTTGGGTGAGACGCTCCCACTGCCATTTCCAGAAACTCGCCTTGGGAGAATTGTCATAGTTATTATAAAACTGATCCTTGCCATGATGAGGCTTGTTAGGATCGTAATAACGGTATGTTTGGCAACCTGAAAAAATCAAGAGTCCCGCCACTGCAATAAGGGTTCGTTTCATTCTGGAAGATTCGCACTGAGGCCGCCTTTCAGGCAAGAAAGATGTTGCCTAGCGCGCTATGAAATATTACGACTTGTTCTGACAATTCATTGCAAGGAAACAGCCGTGATTCGTGAATTTTGGAAGCAGCAAAGTACAGCGCAGAAAGTCACAATTCTTTTCATTCTTACTCTCCTCTTTCGCGCATTTTTCGCCCTGAATATCGGCTTGATCGATGACGAAGCTTACCACTGGTCATGGTCTAAATGGCTGCAGCTTTCTTACTTTGACCATCCCGGCATGATTGCGTGGCTTGAGGCCATCACCACGCAGTTTTTCGGCGATACTTACCTGGGCGTCCGCCTTCCTGGCTTTTTGTGTTTTGTCGGTACGGTGGTTCTGCTTTATAAGCTCACCAAAGATCTTTTTGATGAATGGGCGGCCATTTTTGTCGGCTTTATTCTGCTGTGGTCCCCGTTCTGGGGATTTGGTGGTTACGTGGCTTCGCCCGAACCACCTTTCATGTTTTGCTGGGTCGCTGCGAGCTGGGTGTTCTGGCAAGGTGTGCGTGAAGACAACAAACGCTGGAGCGTGAAAAAAACCTGGCTGTGGTTGGGTGTTTTGATGGGATTGGGGTTGAATTCCAAATTCATCATTGCACTTTTAGCTCCTGGTTTTGGATTGTATCTGCTTACGACTCCGCAACGCCGCAAGGATTTGCTCACACCGTGGCCGTGGGTGGGCTTTTTGATTGCGACCGCTCTGTGCACGCCGATTTTCATGTGGAATGAGATGCACGACTGGCCGGGCTTTAAATACCAATTCCACGATCGTCATACGGGAGAGTCCTTCAATCTCAGCCGTTGGTTTGTGTTTTTGGCAGCCCAGCTTTTATTCACGACACCGTTCTTGTACGTGCTGATCGTTTTAGCGTTCATCACCTCGTTTATAAAATTCAAAGAGGCACGCTGGCGTTTTCTTTTTTGCCTGACCGTGCCTTCGATTGCCGTATTTTATCCGCAGCCGCTGTTTGCCGATTATAAACCGCATTGGAGTGGTGCTGCTTACACTTTGCTTTTGATGGGAGCTGGTTCCATCTGGTCACAAGGTTTGCTGTGGGGCCGCCGTCAGATTGTTAAAGCGCGCAGTAAGATCTACACATGGGGCATTCTGTCTTTCTTTATTCTGTTGGCCCTGGTCAGTTACACGCCGTTTGCCTATCCGTGGATTCCCAAAGCCTTCCATTTCTTTGCCCCGAATGCGGAATGGAAAACGACTTATGATTTCAGTAACGAGTTCACCGGCTGGGAGGATTTGGGCCGTTACGTGAATCGCCGTCAAAGAGAGATTCATGCCGAAAGCGGACGCCGTCCTTTCATTGCGGCTCACCGCTATGAAAACACCGCGCAGACCACCTGGGGCACGAAACAAAAAGTCTATATGTTAAGCTCCACCGTAAGTAACTACACGGTCATGCAATCGCCTGAGGAGATGAACAATCTCAAAGGACAAGACGCGATTTTCGTCAGCACTGAAAAGTACCCTGCTGATCCAATGGAATGGGCGAAGTGGGATGGCTGTCAGAAGGAAACACTGAAAACGTTCCGCCACGGCATTCACGCCCGCACGTTCTTCGTTTACTACTGCAAGAACTTTCAAGGCATTACGAAGTAATGCCTTTTTATCGAAAAGGAGATCTCGTGAAGAATTTCTTGTTTCTTCTCATTGTGATGACAGGTCTCCCTGCACTGGCGGCCGAAGTTTCTGTGACCATGGATGATTTCAATGTTCATGAAGAGACTTTGCTTTCGGCAAAAGAACGTAATGAGCGCATCCTAAAAGCTTTGGATAAACACAAAGCTCCCGCTGTTTTATTTGTAGTCGGTAAATACATTCAGACGCCGTCCGATCGTGAGCTTTTAAATCAGTGGCACACACACGGGCACACTTTGGGAAATCACACTTTCAATCACCGCCCCTACAATGCCAAAGTCACCCTGAACGGAGAAAAAATCGAAATCCTGCAATGTGAAAAACTGCTGAAAGATGTTCCGGGCTTTAAAAAGATCTTCCGTTTTCCCATGCTTGCCGAAGGTGACACCGTGGAAAAGCGCGACGGTCTGCGCATGTGGCTGGATCAACAAGGTTATGAACTGGGCTCTGTCACCATTGATGCTTCCGACTGGTACATTGATCAGCGCTTGCGGCAGAAGTTAGCGCAAAATCCGAAACTGGATCTCACACCCTACCGCGATTATTACCTGGCGCATATGTGGGACCGCGCTCAGTACTACAATGATCTTTCTAAAAAACTTTTAGGCCGTGAAGTGAAGCACACGCTCTTGGTGCATTTTAATCTGCTCAATGCGCTTTTCCTGGATGATCTGCTAACGATGTTTGAAAAGAACGGATGGAAAGTTATTTCCGCGCAAGACGCCTTCAAAGATCCGGTGTTTAAAAAACGTCCCAAAAGTCTGCCGTCAGGACAAAGCCTGCTTTGGGCCTTGGCTAAGGAAAGTGGCAAGTACGAAAAAGAACTGCGCTATCCTGGCGAAAATGACACTTACGAAAAACCGAAGATGGATGCTTTGGGGCTTTAGTTCAAAGAATATTCGATGGGAACCGTGATCACCCACGACGTCTTTTGAATCTCGTCGGGAAACGGTTTAAGCCCGCTGATGCTTTTCACGAGATCATGCGCAGCTTTGTTCAAAGACTCATACGGCGCTTTTTCAACAATCTCGCTTTCCTGCAGGGAACCATCGGCGTTCAAAGTGAACTTCAATGTCACTCGTCCCGTCTGCCCCATTTTTTTGGCCATGGGTGGGTAACGTTTGCGATGTTCGAGAAGTTTTTTAAGTTCGTAAAGATAACGCTCTTCCGGAGAGACTTCGGAGCCGTTAGCAACACCTTCACGGCCTTGCAAAGCACCACGGTCGGAAGTTCCTGTTTGAGTTCCCAAGGATTTTGCCGTGGAAGTTTCTTCGACGGCGGCAACCGGTGTTTTTTCATTCTTGACGGCCGGGCCTTCAGAATCATCCACGGCGACGGACTTAACCGGAGCCGCTTTCACAGGTTCAGCCTTGGCTCGCACGCTGGCGTCGGCATCGCCATACATCAACTCCACTCCTAACGGCAGCGGAGAAATTTCCGGAGCGGCGAAAGAAAAACCCAATACAAAAGCACCTCCGTGTAAGAGCACAGAGAGAATAAGGGAGCGCTTTAGATTCAAAGAAAATCTCGGTAATTTCATGGGTTTTGTCTTGCCGCTGTTATAAGAGTTTGCTCTTAAAAACTCAATCCTGAGACGGACAAATCAGGTCTTCTGCGCTTATATCCGCTTTGGACAAAACCAAATGAAAGCATAGTGAAAATCTTGCTAGGCTTTACGAACCCAGTACGTCGTTCCAGCAATTGCGACAAACAGCAAAGCCACAGCGCAAACACCGGACCACTGAAATTGCGCCCAGGCAAAACTTGCCAGCAAAGATCCTAAAGCTCCACCGATGAAATAAAGAAACATGTAAGCGGTGTTGATACGGCTGCGTGCTTCCGGAATCAGAGCGAAAATGCGGCTTTGATTGGAAACGTGCGCGACCTGCAAACCGACATCCATGATCACAACACCGATGCTGAGAGCGATCAGCGATGTTCCTCCCCACAGCCAGTAAATCGCAAACGACACACCCATCATCACAATACCGTAACCCACTGTTTGACGGGGACTGCGGCGATCGGCAAGACGTCCCACCAGAGGAGCGGCCAGAGCACCGGAGGCACCAAGAATACCAAAAAGTCCCACGGTCTTCGCGCCCAAGTGAAAGGCCGGAGATTCCATCAAATAGATCAACGTCGCCCAGAAAGCACTGAAGGCACCGAACATCATCGAGCCAAAAACCATCGACTCACGCAAAACCGGAAGATCACCGACAAGTTTTACGACCGATTTGAGAAGATCCAAGTAACTGCCGCCGTAACTTGGTTCACTCACGGGCAAAGCCGCACGCAACACAAAGGCAAGAAGGAAAATAACCACCGCCGCAGAACCGAACATCACACGCCAGCCAAAGGCATCACCGATAAATCCCGCCACCGTACGTGCCAGTAGAATTCCCAAAAGCAATCCACTCATAATCATGCCTACGGTCTGCCCGCGCTTTTCTGGCGTGGAAAGATTCGCAGCAAAAGGAATGATATACTGCGGAGTCATCGTGGAAAGCCCGATCAGCAGGCTCATCACAATCAACACATAAATATTCGGCGCTAAAGCCGCGCCGACCAGACACAGAGCCGAAAGAATTGTCGCGATAAAAATCAAACGCCGTTTTTCGATGCGATCCCCGAGAGGGCTTAAGAATAACATTCCTAAGGCGTAACCAATCTGCGTGCAGGTCGGAATCCATCCCACTTGCGCGGCGCTGGCCCCGAAGGTGTTCTGCATTTGATGCAAAAGAGGCTGGCAATAATAAAGACCGGCGACACAAAGTCCGGTGGCAACCGTCATCACCCACAATACAAAAGGAGTAAGACCGGTTGAAGCAGAGGAAGAAGAAGATTTCATAAATTTGAAGGGGCTTTTTGCAAAGCCCCTTTCCTAAGACCTAAACGTAAGATCCTCTTTTGATTTTTTCCAGGATCAGTTTTTCGGTTTTGATCGGATCCTTGGGATCAACAGAGAAGTAAGACTGTTGCTCGCAACGAATCTTTTCTTTGATCAACCAGCGCAGAATATCCGCGAGGGCTTTGTTCTTTTTATCCAGGAAGAACGGATCGTTTTCCAAAGCATCTTTGGCTTTTTTCAAAGCGCGCGCTTCGGCCGGGTCTGATTCTCTGACTTTGTAGTGAGGAAGATCGTATTTTTTCACGTCTTCCGGCAACACTCCGAGGAACTTTACATTCGGCGCGGAGAAGTCGGCGTTACGGATCAAAGACGCCGCGGAACCGGCTTTCAAAGTACGGTAGATGTTCTGCAAGGTGTACGCATCGAGGTCTCCGAAGAAGTACATCGGAACATCCAATTGTTCTTGGATCAATTTCGCCCAACCGCGAACGCCGTTGGACGGAACCCCTTGCGCACCCATGATGATGCAGTTGTTACGCTTAGTGAAACCCATGGTCACCAGAGTATTGGCGGTACCTTCGGACTCCACGATCAAGCAGAAGTCGATTTTCTTTTTCGCTTTGAGTTTCAAAGCCTGTGGTTTGTTCTTCGGCTGGAACGGAGACGTACCCAGCGTGGAAAGATCGATCACCGCTCTGTCACCATCGGGCAGAGTTTCCGTCACAACCAATTGTTGTGAGTAAGTCTGTCCACCGCGGTCATTGGCGAAGACGTTCAATTCTTCACGGTACACTTCAAGCATATCACCGATGAAATCGATGATCGCGTCGGATTCCGGCTGATCTTCGAAATCCAGCGGTTTCAGACGGGAGTTGCCTTTGATCTCACCTTTACAAATATAGTAAAGCTCACGCTTCGTATTCACAGTGCCGGTTTCAAGATTGCGCAGCAGGATTTCAAGAATGAAAACCACGCGCGCCAGCTTTTGCACGGAAGACACGTTGAGTTCGGTGCGAACCACTTTATCGCCCGGAGTGAGATAGCCCACTTTGGCATTGTACAAAGAGTTGTCCAAAGATGTTTTCACCGCCTCCAAAACAGGGCGCTTGGACATCTCAAGATCTTTGAGCATTTTGTCAGCCAAAATGCGGGCTTCTTTAGGAATATCAATTTTTAAATCGCGAATACTAAGTAGTTTTGCCATTACGCTTTTTTCCCAGTCGTTTTCTTAGTAGTAGCTGTTTTTTTAGTCGTCGCTTTCTTGGTTCCTTGTTCCTCAGCTGCGGCTTCAACAAGGTCCTCAGAAGAAATCACGTCGATTTCCTCGCCTAGAGCGATGCCTTTTTTCAGTTCACGTTTTTTCTGTTCAAGAAGCTTGGATTCCGCCGCTTCCAGATCCGCCATCGCCTCTTCGGAATCGCGGCCCAGAAGTTTGCGCAAACCTTCCTCGGCTTTTTTCTTCCGAGACTCCGGAGCTTTGATAATGCTCGCTAGCCCCTCAACAAGAATCGGTCCGAACTGCTCGATGTGAGCGAGTTTTCTTTCCAGATCCGCCTCTTTCACTTCACGCTTGATGTGACGGGAAAGTTTTTGGCCGGCTTGGATCAGCGCCAAACGAATCTCCGCCACCAATTCCTCGGAAGCATCGATGGTTTCTTTGGAGGCGTTTTTAAACTTGATGAATGGAGACACGATGGACACCGCAAAAATATACGGTCCCAGCGGCAGACTGTCTTTCGGCTGTCCCAAACCGTAAGTTTTCCAGTTCACGGACTCAATCGCCCACGTGATCGCGCAGCCGGATTTATCGAATTGCAACGGTACACGGTTGGCGAAACGAAGCAAGGTCACCGGAGAATCCGATTCTTGATTGCGGTCTTTGAAACGCGCCAAAGCGACTTCGACCACCACCGGTTTAAAATCACAAATGGTCGGTTTACGAGTCACAACCGCAAAGAAGTCGATTTCACCCAAACGAGTGATGGATTTAGAAAGAGCTTCTTCACCCACGGTCAAAACGGACTTTGTGGACGGAGCCATCAGCTCGGTGTTTTGCACCGCTTGGAAAACTTTTTTGAAATCCTCTTCCGTCAAAGACGTCAGAGGTTTTTCCAAAAGTGATTTCGGCAGGCCTTTTTTCACGAATTCTTGAATGGATTGATCGGAAATACGCGAAAATCCTGTCTTGAGGAATTTCGACAGCGTGATTTTACCGAACAAAGTGGAGTGCGTGATAAACTCACCCAGTTTGAACGTGTGCGGGTGAGGCAAAGACGCCTCAGGAATTTGCGGCACTTCTTGGCTCACGCGATTGATGGTCACGAAATCGTTATCGAGCAACTTATAAGTCATGGTCATGTGCGGATTCACCAGCACCGTGCCCTCAATATAAGTCACCAAACCGCCGTCACCGTTCAATTGAATACGGCCGTCCAAGACGAACTCCACGCGAGTTCCGTGTTCACGGTCCCAGTCGAGAGTTTCTCTGTTTTTCAGCACCCCGGTATTGGATTTGATATCCACATCGACTTGCGCGGAAACAGCTTTACGCATCTTTTTAGTTTTAGAAATAACGTTCACACCACGGGCATTGGTCATTTGCGCCCATGTGGTGGCAGCGGAAATACCGATACCTTGTTGACCGCGCGAACACTGTCCACGGCCGAATTTGGAAGACGCCAAGTACTCACCGTAAACTTTGGCGAGATCTTCACTCTCAATACCCGGCCCGTTGTCTTCAACAACGATGCGCACTAGGTCTGTGTTTTTCGTTGAACCCGTTCCAACCTTGGTCACCTCCACCAAGAGGTCCGGAAGAATGCCCGCTTGCTCACACGCATCCAGAGAATTGTCCACGGCCTCTTTCAAAGTCGTCAAAACGGCTTTTAAGGGGGACGAGAAACCCACTTGCTGGAGGTTCTTCGCAAAATATTCAGCGGTACTACTTTTGGTAATCTTACTCACGGTCGCTTGATCCTTCACGAGATGTTAACAAAAATTAATGAATGACTTTGATAGGTTAACGCCAACGCGGGGGGTTAAAGCAAGACTAAAGCCTCAACGCTGCGTGGTGTAATTTTGAATATGAGGAGGCTTTCTGCGCTGGACTTAACAAATTACGGTCAAATTCCGATACGTCACTTATGAGAACTTGTACGTACCTGGCACTCATCTCGGTGCTTCTTTTTGAGACATGGGCCTTTGCGTCGCCCACAGCCCTCACCTATCAAGGGCGCATTCTTAAATCCGATGGCTCGCCTCTGGAGTATAATAACGTCAGCTTTCTTTTTCAAATCACCAATCCCGCTGGGTCCTGCATCATTTATCAAGAACAGATCACCGGCTACAGCATGGTCAACTCCGGCGGTGTTTTCGATGTTCCGATCGGCAGCGGCACTGTGCAGTATCCTTTGGGCGCGAGCAGCGTTCTTGAGGCTTTCAATAATTCGAAGACTTTTACTTGCGGCTCCTGCTCTTTAGCGGGCAGCACTTACAACTGCGTCGACGGATCAAGCACCTATGCCGCCGTCGCCGGAGATCTGCGCCGCCTGCGTGTGTCTTTTTATGACGGCAGCGGATGGAAAACGATTTCTCCCGATAACGTCGTTCGTTCCGTGCCCTATTCTGCTTACTCTTTATCAGCGGAAAAACTGGGCACCCATGTCGCTACTGATTTCTTGTTGAAAACAGGAGTTCCGACGTGTTCTTCAAACGAATTTTTATCGTGGAATGGAACAGCCTTGGTGTGCGCTCCGGTGAGTGGTGCCGCTGGCGGAACTGTGACTTCGGTTTCATCCACCAACTCTTATATCACTGTCGCTAACGGCACTTCGACACCCGCTTTGACTTTGAATGTCGGTACGACCGCAGGCACTGTTGCTGCCGGCAATGATGCGCGCTTGAGTGATGCTCGCGCTCCAACGGGCAGCGCTAGTGGAGATTTAAGTGGCACTTATCCGGGGCCGAGTGTTGCCAAGATCCAGGGAGTGGCTGTTTCCTCTGCCGCTCCTGGAAATGGACAATTTATGAAATACAATGGCACTCAGTGGGCCGCTTCCGCTATCGCCATGAATGACGTTACGAATTTGACCTCCACTTTGAACAATTATCACACGATTGCAGCATTTAATTCCGCCGTGGGTGGTGCGAACTGTGCGGCTTATGAGACTCCTTACTGGAATTCTGTTTCCAGTTCTTTCCTGTGTCAGCCCATTAACGTCTCTGTTGCTGGTGATGTGAGCGGAACTATTGGGGCTGTTTCTGTTAATAAAATTAAAGGTATCACCGTTGATACGACGGGTTTAACTTCTGGTCAGATTCTTAAATATGATGGAACCAAGTGGGCTCCTGCTAACGACAGCAATGCGGGTGGCACGGTTACGAGTGTTGGCACGGGTACTGGATTAACTGGTGGGCCGATCACGACTTCTGGAACTATTTCTCTGGCCAACACCGCTGTTACTGCGGGATCTTATGGTGCGGGTACGCAAGTGCCGACATTCACTGTGGATGCTCAAGGTCGATTGACTGCAGCGAGCAATGTATCCATCCCCACTGCGAGTGGTTCAACCACAGGTCTTTTAACTTCAGCTGATTGGACGACTTTCAACAATAAACTTGGTACTGCTTCAACATTCTCTGGTGATGTGTCTGGTACTGCCAGTGCAATGAGTGTTGATAAAATCAAAGGCACCGCAGTCAGTGGTACTACTCCCACTTCGGCGCAATTCCTGGTCTATAATGGTACGACACAATATGCTCCCGTATCCTTAAGTGGTGATGCCACCATGACTGCAACAGGGGCCGTGACACTTAAGAACACAGGCACGCCGGGAACATATACGAAAGTCACGACGGATGCTCAAGGACGAGTGACTTCTGGAACAACACTTTCTACAACAGACATTCCTGCTCTTGATTGGACTAAAATCACAACTGGCAAACCAACAACTCTTTTTGGCTATGGTATAACTGATGCTGTTCAAAACGCAGGCGCAACACCGAGTGTGCAAACAGGCACGGTTGCTTCTCGTCCTGCGGCTGGAACTGCGGGAAGATTGTACATTGGATCAGACGATAATACTCTGTACAGAGACACAGGCTCTGCTTGGGTGAAAATCGGTGACGGCGCAGGCAGTACAGGTGTTAGCAGTGTAGGTGCCAGTGCGCCCCTTTCCTCCAGCGGTGGCACGACTCCGAATATTACGATTTCTCAGGCAACTTCCACAACTGATGGTTATCTGAGCTCCGTTGATTGGAATACATTCAATAACAAACTTGGGTCTGCATCCACATTCTCTGGTGACGTCAGCGGTACGTCCTCCACAACAAGTGTGGATAAAATCAAAGGCAAATCTGTTGCGCCGGGGGCTTACGCCGCGGGACAAACTCTCAGATACGACGGCACAAATTGGGTGAACGCGGTTTTGGGATTCAGCGATCTGTCAGGTTCCGCTTCAACAGCACAGCTTCCGACAATTCCCGTTTCTAAAGGCGGCACAGGAGTCACATCTTTGACGGCCAACCGTCTTCTTGCCAGCGATGGTACAGGTTCTACCGTCACAGCTTTCAACTGCGGCATCGCACAACTTATTACATTCAATGCCTCAGGTGTGATGGGGTGTACAGACTATTCTACTTCAGGTCTTTTTGCTAACGGTGGAAATAGTTTTGCGGGCGCTGCCACTTTGGGAACTAATGACAACTATGCTTTGAATCTAGCGACCAACGGCACGGCTAAAATGACCATTCTTGCCAATGGCAATATTGGCATCGGTACAGCTTCTCCATCTCAAAGACTGGATGTGCGCTCTCCGGGATCTGCCGCTGGCGAAACGGCGCTCATGATCAGCAATCCCTCGACCGCGGCTTACTCCACAACGAGCTTTGATATGTACGCCGCAGGCACTTGGCGCACTTCCGTTTGGTCTATGGCTAACAATACTGGAAGTGGCGGGATCTTCGGAGTGACGACGGCCGATTCAACAGGAACCGTACGAGAACGCTTCCGTGTTACTGACAGTGGTAACGTAGGAATAGGAACCACGGCGCCTGCAGCAAAGCTGGATGTGGCAGGAGCCATTCAGTTTGGCGGCAATAAAGGTTATGCAGGTTATTATAATGTGAATCCTTACGATCAAGCTGAAGTGGGTGCCCTAGGAGGAACAACGTCGCTGAGCTTAGTTACAAACGGCATCTCCCGTATGAATATCACTCCCTCAGGAAATGTGGGCATTGGCACGGTTACACCCACCAAGCAACTTGAGGTTGCCGGTGATATTAAAGCGACGGGCAATATTTTTGGTGCCGTGAAAGACACTTCAGGTAACTCCTTAAGAATGTGTACTGGCCGATCCGCTAGCAGCGGCTGGACGTATTATTCCTTGAACTCCGCGGTCACGGGATCCTGTGGTGCTTACATAAATGTCGATACTTCTGCTTGTGGATTCACGACCGTTTTCAAATACTTTACAAGTATCAGCGGTAGCGGCGGACATTGGGTCACGACAGGAGCTGATGCCGTTTACAATCAGACAGCAACAAGTTTCCGTATCTATATCAATCTTATGGGAGGCTACGATTCTACAACTTGTAATGCTACGACCCTGCCTCACAATACCAGCGCCTTTTATATCGAGTGGCTGGGCGTTGGAATGTAAAAAGGATTCCTAAAGATAATCTGTTAAAAACCGATAAAACAGTATGAACTTTGGAATGTCACTGCTGTTCATACTCCTGTCTCTTTTTGGGACGACGGCCTTCTCGGCTCCGTCGACATTCACGTATCAAGGACGCATTCTAAAATCTGACGGCACTCCTCTAGAATATAACAACGTCAGTTTTCTTTTCGAAATTTTAAGTCCCAACGGCAATTGCGTTGTTTACCGTGAACAAAAAAACGGCGTGAATATGACGAACAGCCGTGGTGTTTTTGATGTGCCTATTGGCAGCGGTACAAAACTTTTTCCACAATCAGGCCCTGTAGGACTGCTGAATGTTTTCGATAATTCAACAACACTCGACTGTGGAGACGTCAACAACAATGTCGTCAGTTCTTACACTCCGTCTTTAAATCATATTCGCTTGTTGCGTGTTCAGTTCCATGACGGTTCGGGATGGAAAATGATCACGCCCGACAGTGAAATCCGCAGCGTGCCTTTTTCAGCCTTTGCCGAAAACGCGGCGAAGCTCGGAAGCAACACCGCTTCCGACTTTTTACTGAAATCGGTGATTCCTACTTGTAATAGCAGCGAGTTCCTTTCGTGGAATGGGACTTCTTTGGTGTGCGCGGCTGTGAGTGGTGCTTCGGGTGGAACGGTCACTTCGGTTTCTTCGACGAATTCTTATATCACTGTGGCTAATGGAACTTCGACGCCAGCGTTGACTTTGAATGTGGGTACGACGGCGGGCACTGTGGCTGCGGGTAATGATTCTCGTTTTACAGATGCACGCGTTCCAACGGGACCTGCGGGTGGAGATTTGAGTGGTACTTATCCTGGGCCGAGCGTTGCGAAGATCCAAGGTGTTGCGGTTTCTAGTTCTGCACCGACCAGCGGTCAATTCATGAAGTATGATGGCACTCAGTGGGCTGGTGCTGCCATTGCGATGAGTGATGTGAATAATTTGAATTCCACTTTGAGCAACTATCACACAGTTGCCGCCTTTAATTCTGCCGTGGGTGGTGCAAACTGTGCGGCTTATGAGACTCCTTATTGGAATTCTGTTTCAGGGAACTTTTTATGTCAGGCGATCAATGTTTCTGTTGCCGGTGACGTGAGCGGAACTATTGGTGCTGTTTCTGTTAATAAGATTAAAGGTATCACTGTTGATACTACCGGTTTAACTTCGGGACAAATTCTTAAATATGATGGAACCAAGTGGGCTCCTGCTAACGACAGCAATGCGGGTGGTACAGTTACAAGTGTTGGTACTGGCACAGGTCTCACGGGTGGCCCAATCACGACTTCTGGTACTATTTCTTTAGCCAACACCGCTGTTACTGCGGGATCGTATGGTTCAGGTACGCAAGTGCCAACATTCACCGTGGATGCTCAAGGTCGTTTGACTGCTGCAAACAATGTTTCGATTCCCACTGCGAGTGGTTCAACCACAGGTCTTTTAACTTCGGCTGATTGGACGACTTTCAACAATAAACTTGGTACTGCTTCAACATTCTCTGGTGATGTGTCTGGTACTGCGAGTGCGATGAGCGTTGATAAAATCAAAGGCAGAGCTGTTTCAACTACGGCACCCACAGTGGGACAATTCTTAGTCTATGATGGCTCAACTCAATATGCTCCAGTGTCTTTAAGTGGCGACGCCACAATGTCGGCAACAGGTGCTGTTACTCTTAAAAATACGGGCACTGCGGGAACTTACACGAAAGTGACTACAGATGCTCAAGGTCGTGTGACTTCTGGTGCTAGTTTAACGGCCACGGACATTCCTGCTCTTGATTGGTCTAAGATAACAACGGGTAAGCCTACTACTCTTTCCGGCTATGGAATCACAGATGCTGTTCAAAACGCAGGATCCACACCCAGTGTGCAAACGGGTACTGTGGCCTCACGTCCTGCCGCAGGCACTGCGGGAAGATTGTATATCGGTTCTGACGACAATACATTGTACAGAGACACAGGTTCTGCCTGGGTAAAAATCGGTGACGGTGCTGGTGCCACAGGCGTTAGCAGTGTCACAGCAAGTGCGCCTCTAGCATCCAGTGGTGGTACAACCCCAAACATCACTATCACACAAGCCAACTCCACAACGAATGGTTACTTAAGTTCTACCGATTGGAATACGTTTAATAATAAACTCGGCACTGCATCGACATTCTCAGGTGACGTCAGCGGAACATCATCCACAACAAGTGTGGATAAAATCAAAGGCAAATCCGTTGTGCCAACAACCTATGCGGCCGGACAAACTCTCAGATACGACGGTACGAACTGGGTGAATGCGGTCTTGGGATTCAGTGATCTTTCAGGTTCGGCTTCAACAGCACAGCTGCCAACAATTCCTGTTTCCAAAGGTGGTACCGGTGTGACCTCTCTCACCGCCAACCGTCTGCTGGCAAGTGATGGCACGGGTTCTACCGTTACAACATTCAACTGCGGCGTCGGACAACTCCTTACCTTCAATGCTTCAGGTGTGATGGGATGTACAAACTATTCCGCCTCCGGTCTTTTCGCTAATGGCGGGAACAGTTTCGCAGGGGCCGCCACCCTCGGCACTAACGACAACTATGCTTTGAATTTTGAAACCAACGGTGCGACCAGAATGACTATTCTAGCCAATGGCAATGTGGGTATCGGCACCGCATCTCCCTCGCAAAGTTTGGATGTCCGTTCTCCTGGATCTGCCGCTGGCGAAACGGCTCTTATGGTCAGCAATCCTTCGACCGCGGCCTACTCAACCACCAGTTTTGATATGTATGCCGCGGGAACTTGGCGTACCTCTGTCTGGTCTATGGCTAACAATACGAGCAGCGGCAGTGTTTTCGGTGTCACAACGGCGGATTCCTCGGGAGCCGCGCAAGAACGCTTGCGAATCACGGACAGCGGCGCGGTGGGAATCGGCACGACGTCGCCAAGTTATCGTCTTGATCTTCAAGGTAACACCTATTCCAGCAGCTCAATCAAATTACGCCGAACTGAAGTTTCCGGTATCGGTCCCGGAGTTGATTTTTACACTTCCAGCGATGCGACGAATTCGGCGACTTCGCAAACCGTGGCTAACACAGGCTTAGGACAAATGAATTTTTACGGCACCAATGAAACCGGAGCCGCCGCCTCAAATCCTTCGGCGCGCATCTCCGTAATCACCAGTGAAAACACCACATCGACAGCCACCGGCGGTTCGATCCGCTTTCAAACGACAACCACCGGAACCAACACCCTCACAGAGGTCCTGCGTCTTATTGACGGCAAAGTCGGTATCAATACCTCCAGCCCCACCGCAAAATTGGATATTCGCACCTCGGGCACTTCTTCGATCAAATTCGTTGAAGGAAATATCGAGCTGCAAAGAAGTGAAACCACCTCCGCGTCGACTGGCGGCTACATTGATTTCAAAAAGAACACCACCGAAGATTACCGCGCGCGTATTTCCTACGACACCGCTGTCGGCGGATCGGCGGAAGGCGGTCTAGCCTTCTACGCCAACGCTGATGGCAACTCGAGCTTGCTGCGCATGGTGATCGGTGGAAATGGCAACGTGGGTATTGGAACTTCCGCGCCGACACAAACTTTGCATGTCTCCTCCGGCAGCGCCTATTCCGTTATTGCCAACGAAAACACTTCCGCTGGGGGAAATCAGTGGAGATGGTACTCCTCTTCCAACACCGCTCCGTTGGGAGCTAATGCCATGTGCTTTGGCGTCAACACATGCCTATTCACCATTTTTACAACAGGCAATGCCACTTTGGCGGGAACCCTAACTCAGTCTTCGGATGCTCGTTTGAAAAAAGACATCGCAGCTATTCCTTACGCACTGTCTTCCATCGAAAAGCTCGAGGGCGTGACTTATCACTGGAAAGATCCAGCGAAAGATCAAAAACAGCAGATCGGTCTTATCGCGCAAAATGTGGAAAAAGTTTTTCCTCAAGCGGTGAATACGGACGCCAGTGGATTTAAATCCGTGGCTTATCAAAATCTTGTCGCACCGATTATTAACGCGATCAAAGAACTCGCGGCGCGATTGCGCTCGGTTGAAAGCCAGCAGTCCGCGCAAGCTCGTCATATTGCTTCCGTCGCGGAACAAAACGACGCCCGAATTCAAGCTCTGGAAGCTCGCGCGGAAAAAGCTGAAAAAGAAAATGCTGAATTGAAAGCGCGCTTGGAACGTCTAGAAAAAAAATTAAGCGACAAATAAAAGGCTATTCTTCGCTGGAATCATCATCCGCAGGATCTTGCGGCTTCGCATTTTGAGACAACTCTTCTAAAGCCATCTCGGCGCGGGTTTTATAACCCTTTTTCGTATTGCAGTCCTTGCAGGACGGTACACAGTTGTTCTTGTTGGACTTCCCTCCCCGGGCAATGGGAATCAGATGGTCCATTGTGAGATCGGCGGGTTTAAAGCGCCCACCGCAGTGATAGCACAGGCCTTTTCCTAACTCCTGCTTCCACCATTGGCTGGCGCGCAGCTCGCGGGCTTTCGCCTTTTCGCGCTTTTGGTGTTCTGGAGAGGCCGGGCTAAAGAAATAATCCATGGCCCTGTTATAGACTAAGTCCAGGACCACTGCAAGAGGGCCCGCTCTCTCGATAAAAACTGGGGCGAGGGTGGGAAACTGGACTTAAGATGAGAGACCTTTTCCTCAATTTTCACGCCTCTTTTACCGATAAAGCCCGGAGAGGAGCAGTGGCCTATGTCTGTCAAAACGTTCAAAAAAGGCGAAGTCATCTACAAAGACGGCGATAAAATTACATCCGTTTATCTGATCCAAAGCGGAGGCGCAAATCAGTGCCTGATGCGTGGAAAAAAGACCATCGACCTTTTCCAACTGGGTTCGTCCCACATCCTGGGGGACCAGATCATTCTTGGCCAAGCGACTCATCCGACGGCGGCTATTGCGACCACTGAAACCAAGGTTTTAGAGATTCCGGTGGAGACCTTGAAACAACAATACGAGGGCGCTCCGCAAATGCTCAAAGTCATCATCAAGTCCTTGGCGGATCGTCTGCGTTTGGCGATGAACGATGTGCGTTCCAGCAAACTTGAAAAAGACTCCTCCCCTTGCCCTGAAGATCAAGTGGCGAAAGTTTTTGGCGCTGTTTTCCATACGGCCAATCACAAAGGCGACCGCTCTCAGCCGGGCCGCGTGGTTGTGGATTGGAATTTGATGAAGCAATACTCTCAGCGCGTGATGGGCGAGGGTCCCAAGCGTCTTGAGCAGGCCATCAATATTCTTGTGAAGTTGAAGCTTGCGCTTTATGAAATGGGCAAAGCTCCGGACAATCCAGATGGCCCTGATGAAATTCAAAAAGTGCATTTCCTGGATTTATCCCTGCTGGAAAGTTTCTTTGAATTTTATCAGTACTACTATTTCAAAGGCGGTCGCTCCGAGTTGCTCAAAGTCGACGAACTTTGCCAGCAGATGCTCGACGGCATTTTGAAGCTCTCTGAAAATGAGCAGGCCGACCGTTTCAGCATCGTCAGCATTGATTTTGCTAAATTCGCCGAATACTGCAAAAACGAAATCGGTATTAATTTGAACAACGACCACTTCAACCGTCTTGAAGGCAAAGGTGTCTTCATGAAACGTAAAAACGGCGGCTCGGGTGTGCTGCTGCAATTTGAAGTGAAAGAATTCCGCTCAGTCGCGCAAAGCTGGAAAATGCTGCGTGAAATTGAAAAGTGGAATGAAAAAGGCTTCGTTGATATGGACGAAAAAGACGAAAAACCTAAAAAGAAAACCAATGGCGGGCCTGCCTGCCCTGCTTGCAGCGTGGAGCTTCAAGCCGGAGCGAAGTTCTGCCATGAATGCGGCCACAAGGTCGTGATGGCAGCTTAATTATGAGTGAAGCCCTGGTCGTTTTTAAAGCCATTCATAAAGACGCGGAAAAGCAAACACTTCTGCAAAGACTGCTGGCCAGCCAGCAGCTCATTTCACTGCGCGATAAGTTTGAACGCAGTATCACGCTCAAACCTTTGAGCATCAACTCCAACATGCAGATCAAATGCCGTCCGCCGGAAGAGTTTATGAATACGCAAGACGGTGACGCTTTTACGGCAAGCTTCCAACTGGGTAACGATAGATACATGTTTGAAACTCATCCGGTGGTGGGCGAAAACTTCGTCACTCTCACCGTTTTGAATTTGTTCCATTTGCAAAAACGCCGCAACTACCGCTACGTTTTGCCGCAGGACTACTCCGCAGAGTTTGTAATCAATTATCTCAATCAGATCGCCTGTGCGCACACATGCCGCCTGTTAGACTTGAGCACCGAAGGCTGTGCTGTGGAGATCTCCATGGCTGACGCGAATTTGCGATTGGAAGACATTCTGCAAGCTGAAATTTTTCTTGGCGACCGTGAGCCGATTCTGGTTCAGGGTGTGATTAAAAACATCCGCGAAAAAGACGAACTGAATCTGATTCTAGGTGTGGAGTTCAATCACATGGCTAACGCCAGTGAAAGCAAGATCGTGCATTCTCTTACCGAACTGCAAAGAGATATCTACTTCCGCAAAGCCGGTTGATTATCGTGAAGGATAATAAAGCTTATTATCCCACATCCCTTCATTGAAGTATTGAATGGTGGCTTTGAATTTCAAAGTCAGAGCTTGCTTGCGCGCGCTTTGCTCGGCACTCATGGCAGGACCCGTGATTTCGTGCTCACCGTCGCGATCAGCGATCGCAAACATCTGCGGTTCCGCCTGCCCCGGAGCCCAGCGCAGGAAATAATCCTGAGCAAAAAGAATGTAACGGCCATCAATGAAATTCACCGCGACTTTGTCGCCGTCAGTAAACAGGGAGCTGCCCAGATAGTTTTTGTCTTTTTCCGGAATGCCCAAGAAATCAAGAACGGTGGGCATCACATCAATTTGCTGTGCGATTTTTTCAGTGTCTGTTTTAGGAAAACGGTAAGAGGGATGATATAAGAACAGCGGAATGCGATAGCTGCCATAATCATTCTGATATTCCGGACGGTAATGAACCGAAGCATGATCGGCCGTCACAATAAATAACGTGTCTTTAAACCACGGCTTTTTTTCCGCCTCAGCAAAGAACTTTTTGAGCGCATAATCCGTGTAAGAAACCGTTTTTAAAATTTCAATCGGCCCTTCCGGGAACATCTCTTTGTATTGCGGCGGCACTTTGAACGGCTGGTGCGAAGTCAGTGTGAAAACCGACGTCATAAAAGGCTGCGGCAAAGTGTCCATTTGCACGAGCATCCATTGCAAAAACGGCTCATCCCAAATACCCCAGACCCCGTCATCGTCGGCGGAATTGCCGTACTCTCGCGAGCCGAAGTATTTTTCGACCCCTGCGCTTTGCATGAAAGAGTCAAAATACATCGTGCCGTTATGCCCGCCATGGAAAAACGCTGTGGCATAACCCTTTTGTGAAACCAGCGTTCCCAGCCCCAGAAAGTAGTTCGAAGTGAAGTGCGAAGAAATAAAAGGCTCGTTCATAAGAGCCGGAATTCCCGCTATCACAGCACCGACACCTTCAATCGAACGGCGTCCGTTGGCGTAGGAATTTTTAAACACCAGCGATTTTGCCATCAAAGAATCCAAGAAAGGCGTATAGGATTTTCCACCGGCCACAGGACCGAGGTACTCTTCTCCAAAACTTTCAAGAATGATGATCACGATGTTTTGCGGCTTCACCGGACGGACTGTCGCAGTCATCGCAGAGCCCTTCAATGATCCGTTTAAGTGACGAAGCATTTCTTCCTTGTCCGTGAAAAACTGCTCACGCTTGAGGGTCTCCGCTCCGTAACTTTTAATCAGCGTGAATGTGGAATTCAGAACCAGATTGTTGAGCAAAGGCGCGGTGAAAACATTGGCGTTCACAAAACTGATGGGTTTGCTTTGCAAGCCACCGCGAATGCCGATGACGGAAACCACGAGCGCCACAAAACACAGAAACGCGTGCGAGAGCCACAGTTTGACTCCCCCTTTGTTTTCTCCGGGCCAGATGAGTTCTTCCTTATCGGTTTCCTTCATCACTTTGCGCACACACCACACGAATAAAATCACGAGCAGCGTATTGAGCAGGAATAAAAACCAATAGCTCGTGACAAAGTTCCACATCTTGCCTTGCGCTTCGTTAACTAAGAAAAAACTATCGTATGTGAAGCGGCGGCCGACGAAGTTGATGAACTCCACATCGACCAGGTTCAAAATTAAAAACGGCACCTGCAAAAGACAGAAAAGCACCCAAGTGAGCGTGCTCCAGTGAATGTGCCAGCTTTTCGGCCACGGAATAAAGGCGATTAGGAGCAAGGGTGCAGTCACGCTCAGAGCGGCGGCGGCGTCAAAGCGCAGGCCGACGATAAAGGACCACAGGATGTCCATGGCCGGCTTGTTTTTGAATAAACTCCAGTTCCAGAGCAGAAATTCGACTCGCGCTAGGAAATAAAAGCCCACGGCTAAGAGGGCCAAAGAGAAGATTTTCAACAATCGATGAGTCGGTCCAAACATTCGCCCATCCTACAACGACCTTTCGCGTCATTCAAGGAGGACCGTGGCTGACTTCACCCTCCGGCTCTGCTAATTTCGCTCTCGTATGACACCAGAACAAATGAAAGAACGCTTGGAAAAGTATTATGCCGATGGGAAGGTCGAAGTTTACGATCTGACCGGCACTCAGGACCACTATGAAGTTTACGTGGAAAGCTCTGTTTTTGCGGGCATGACCCGAATTCAGCAGCACCAGCATGTCATGGCTTGCTTTGGTCCAGAATTGAAGACCGGAGAGGTTCATGCGCTCTCCATTAAGACTAAGATTAAGTGATTTTTTAAAAAGGAAAAAGTTATGTCCACTGTTCACGAAAAAATTGAGAATATTCTAAATCAACACAAAGTCGTGCTTTTCATGAAAGGCACTCAACAGTTCCCGATGTGCGGTTTTTCCGCGCGTGCTTGCGCGATTCTGCAAGACATGGGCGTCAAATTCCATGACGTGAATGTTCTTGAAGACGAAGAAATCCGTTCTGGCATCAAAGAATACGGCAACTGGCCGACCATTCCGCAGCTTTACATCAACAAGCAGCTTGTGGGTGGCAGCGACATCATGATGGAAATGTACCAATCCGGCGAATTGCAAGAGATGTTGAAATAACATGAGATGCAATGTCGCCGTGTGGGATCGCATTCTGAGATTCATCGCGGGCGTATTGTTGACCACATACGCCTTTGCGGGCGGTCCCTTTTGGGCGTACATCGGCATTTATGGCTTATTCACGGCCGCTTGGGGCTTGTGTCCCCTGTACGCTTTCTTTAGAATCAGAACATTGAAGGATTTCCACCGGGCTGTTCCCGACGAAGAATAGGATGTTTGCAGTATGTCTTCCGCCCTCATCGAACTTGAAAGTTTTTTGCAGAAAGACCAAATCAAAACCGATGAGGAAAGCCTCAAATACTGGGGTAAGGACTGGACAACCTATTTCGATATCAAAGCTTCCGCCATCGTTTTCCCGCGCAAAGCCGACGATGTCGTGCAACTGGTGCGCTGGGCTCGCAAAAATAAAATCGCCTTGATTCCCTCCGGGGGCCGCACGGGTCTTTCCGGTGCCGCTGTCGCCACTCAAGGCGAAGTCGTCGTGTCCTTTGATCAAATGAACAAGATCAAAGATTTCAGTCCTGTCGATCAAACCGTGGTGATTGAACCCGGCGTGGTCACCGAGGCCCTGCAAGAGTTCGCGCATTCCAAACAGCTTTTTTACCCGGTGGACTTTGCCGCGACAGGCTCGTCGCAAATGGGCGGCAACATCGCCACCAACGCCGGCGGCATCAAAGTCGTTCGTTACGGTCTGACTCGCGAGTGGATCGCGGGCCTTAAAGTCGTCACCGGCAGTGGTGAACTTTTAGAACTCAATAACGGTCTTGTGAAAAACGCGACCGGATACGATTTGCGCCATCTTTTCATCGGCTCCGAGGGAACTTTGGGCTTTATCGTTGAAGCGACCATTCGCTTAGCTCCTCCTCCACCACCGATGAAAGTTCTGGTGATGGCGGTGAGCGGTCTTGATGCCGTGATGAAAATCTTTGCGCAGTTTAAAACGAAAACGTCTCTGGTGGCGTTTGAAATGTTCTCAGACAAAGCTTTGAAAAAAGTTTTGGAAAACACCGGCCTGCCTGCGCCACTTGAAACAACCGCACCGTTTTACGTGCTGGCGGAAGTGGAAACGCGCAACGATCAGGATGAGGAACATGCGCTGGGTGTTTTTGAAAAATGCCTGGAAGAAGGCTGGGTGCTTGACGGCGTGATCAGCCAGTCCGATGTGCAAGCGGCGACCTTCTGGCGTTATCGCGAAGATATTTCTGAGTCTTTGGCGAAATACTCTCCCTACAAGAACGATATTTCCGTTACGATCTCTAAGGTCCCGCCGTTTATGGAAGACCTCGATAAAGTTTTAGCGCAAGCTTATCCGACGTGGGAGGTTGTGTGGTTCGGTCACATCGGTGACGGTAATTTGCACATCAATATCTTGCGCCCGTCCGGCATGACCAAAGAAGAATTCGTTAAAGAATGCCGTCAAGTCGACGTCATGGTTTTTGAAACGGTGAAGAAATATCAAGGCTCTATTTCCGCGGAACACGGCGTGGGACTGACGAAAAAATCATTCCTCACTTACACCCGTTCCGCCGCGGAAATTGAGATCATGCGCGGGATCAAAAAAGTTTTTGACCCCGACAACATCATGAATCCTGGAAAAGTTCTTTAGTTCTAGTACACAACTCGTGTGCGGATTGAGCGCGACAGCTTGCCGATGTCTTCGGCGAGCCTATCGGCGTGCGCCGAATGTACGTCCATAACGAGATAACCGATTTTTTCGTCTGTCGAAAGATACTGTCCTTCGATGTTGGCACCGGCTTTGGAAATCAAACCGTTGATCTCACCCAGGACACCGGGTTCGTTCTTGTGCACATTCAAAATACGCGAAGTGCCTTGTTTCACCGGCAAGTCCACGTTGGGAAAATTCACAGCCCCCGAAGAAGAACCGATTTTTAAGTAACGACGGAAACTTTCCGCGACCTCCACACCGATGGCATATTGCGCTTCTTCAGTGCTGCCGCCGATATGCGGAGTGAGAATGACGTTGGGGACTCCTTGCAAAGGAGATTTGAATTTTTCTTTGTTGCTGGCAGGCTCTTCCGGGAAAACGTCAATCGCGCATCCGGCGATATGTTTGGATTTCAGCGCATCCACCAGGGCCTCAATCACCACCACGGTGCCGCGGCTGGCGTTGATCAGATAACTGCCTTTTTTCATCTGCGCGAGTTCCTTCGCGCCGATCATGTCTTTGGTTTCCGGAGTTTCCGGCACATGCAAAGTCACAAAGTCAGAAACTTTTAAAAGTTCTTCGAGCGAAGATTTCGCCACCGCATTTCCAAGCGGCAGTTTTTTTACGACATCATAGAAAACGACTTTAAGCCCCAGGGATTCGGCCAAAATACTCACTTGGCTGCCAATATGGCCATAACCGACGATTCCCACGGTTTTACCGCGCACTTCTTTGGCGCCTTCGGCGGATTTCACCCACTCGCCATTATGAGCTTTGGTGTTGCGGTCGCCCAATTGACGAGACAAAGAAATCATCTCGGCAATCACCAGTTCCGCGACAGAACGTGTGTTCGAGTGAGGAGCGTTGAACACGGGAACCCCGCACTCACGCGCAGTCATTAAGTCGACTTGATTTGTACCGATGCAAAAGCAGCCGATTGTGGTCAGATGCGGATTTTTTTTGAGAACTGCGGCGGTGATTTCCGTCTTAGAGCGAATACCCAGAACATCATAATTCGGCAGGACCTTGAGCAGCTCTTCTTCGGAGGGAGCGTGAGAGAGAAGATCCACTTTAAAACCTTCAGCGGTCAGGACCTCTTTAGCGACGGGATGGATGTTTTCAACAAGAAGAATTCTGAGCGCGCTCACACAGCACCTCCACACTCATTTTAGTGTACCGTGACCATGCGCAGTAAGGGTAGTCAAAATAGCACTGAAAAGTCAGACTGAACATATATGGCCACAACTCGAGTTTTCTCTCTACTTATCGTCGATGATGACCCTCTGGTGCACCAATCCCTGAAGATGTGTTTGCCTGCGCATTGGAAAGTCTTTTCAGCACCGCGCTTAGAAGCGATCCAATATGAGCGTTTTTATCATGCGGCGTTTGTGGACATGCACCTGGAACCAGGCTCGACCAAAGCAGCGGGTCCGCAGGTCATTGAAAAGCTCATCAAGCACAACAATCAACTCGAAGTCGTGGCGATGTCCGGCGATCTAAGCCGCACGCTGATGGAAAGCTGCTTGAAAGCCGGCGCGCAAAGATTTTTAGCGAAGCCCTTGATGCCGGAAGAAATTCTTTTGATCTTGGAAAAGATCGAAGCCTTGTGGGATCTGCGCAGTGTTGATCCCAATGCCAGCCGCCACACCACACGCTGGGTGGGAAGTTCGGAAAGCTCCGCCAAAATTAAAAAACGCATTGCCGATCTGCGCGGCGAAACGAATCCTGTTTTGATCGAAGGTGAAACCGGTTGCGGTAAAGAAGTGGTCGCCCGCCTCTTGCACCAGCAAGAAGGCGAAAGGCCCTTTATCGCCGTCAACCTTGCCAGCATTCCGGAAAATCTTTTTGAGTCAGAAATGTTCGGCCACGTGAAGGGCGCTTTCACCGGAGCTGAACAGAACAAAGTCGGTCTTGCTGAAGCTGCCAACGGTGGCGATTTGTTTTTGGATGAAATCGAAGCTTTGCCTTTAAGCCAGCAAGCCAAACTTTTGCGCTTTCTTGAAACCGGCGAAGTTCGCCGTGTCGGTGCCAAAGAAAGTTCGCAAGTTAAAACCCGTGTGATCGCGGCCAGCAATAAGCCGTTGGATAAGATGGTCGCGGCGGGAGAATTCCGCGAAGACCTTCTTTATCGCCTGTCTTCTCAGCGTATCACTTTACCGCCATTGCGCGAGCGCCTCGAAGACATTGATGAATTAGCCCGTCATTTTCTGGAAGCTGAGCGCCCACGCCGGAATAAAACTTTCGCTGATGACGGTCTTGAGGCTTTAAAGACTTACAACTGGCCCGGCAACGTGCGCGAACTCAAGCGTGTGTGTGAACAGCTGAGCCTGACTTCCCCCCTGCCGCTGATTCGCCGTGAAGACGTGACGGCGTGGCTGAAGCCGGCGGCGACACCTGTGGGAGCGCCTTCTTACACCGCGATTGATTTTAATAAAGGCTTAAACAATCTGGTCGAAGAGTTTGAGGCGCATGTGATTCGCACATGCCTCAAGCAAACTCAGGATGTCGAAGAAGCGGCGAAGATTCTGCAAGTCTCGCGCTCCAATCTTTACAAGAAGATCAAAGACTACAAAATTGAAGAGGAACCCTCGTAATGAATTTTGATTTCAATCTGCCCTTGCAATTCAATATGCCCACGGCGTGGGAAAGCCCCATTTACCGCCAGACGGTTTTGATCGTTCTTTCCATTATCTTTTTTTCCGGCGCGATCATTTTCTTTTTCCGTAACAAGAACTATTACTTCGTACAATCCTGGGCGAGCATTAAGAGCTGGCTGATCGCCGCTCCGTTGATGTTCGTGGTGATGGGTTTACCGGAGCCATGGCCTTTGGTGTTCTTGACGATTCTCGCCATTCTGGGCGCAAAAATCTTTTTCCAGATCATGGGCATGTTCCACCGCTCGAACTTTGTTTTGATTTGTTATGCGGGGATTATCGGATTGGGAATTTGCGCTCAGTACAACCGTATCGATATTTACAACTCCATGCCGATGATTGTTTTGGGTGCGAGTTGCGTGGTTCCTTTGATTCGCAACTCTTATAAGCGCATGATTCAGTATATTTCACTGACTTTGCTCGCATTTATCTTCCTGGGCTGGTCTTTCATGCACCTGGCACTTATCTTGAAATTCCCGAATGGCGTTTATCAGGTGATGTACCTGATCATTCTGACGGAGTTTTGTGACAATACGAACTTGGCCGTCGGCCGCTATATCGGAGGCTGGCGCATGTTCCCGGGCATCAATCCGCGCCGTACGGTGGGAAGTACCGCGGTGTCGGTTTTACTCACGCTGTTTTTGGCGGGCTCCATGCGTTTCCTGCTTCCTGATGGCTCTGACAAATACTGGCTTTCCTCAGGTCTGGTCGCTTCCCTCGGGGGCTTTGTCGGTGATCTGGTGATGACGGTGGTACGCCGGGATGCGGGGATGAAAACAGTCGGTCCGTTCATTATCGGACGTGGCGACTTCCTTCACCGCGTGGACCGCCTGATTTTTGTGGCGCCGATTTATTATTATGTGATGACGGTTTTCCTATGAAAGATTGGAACTACGATAACGAGCAGTGGACGAAACTGCCGACTTACTTAAAACACTTGCCGCTGTTCACACGTCATATCGACATGTTCAGCGTGTTCATGCGTTTTCTGTGGTCTATTTTTCTGAAAAATCTCGCGTTTAAGTTCTACATCCGTCTGCAAGTCAAAGGGACTCCGTTTAAAGAAATCTATCGCACTCAACCCAAGCTGATTATTATCAGCAACCACGCAAGCCACCTGGATGCGGTTTCCATCGCCGCCTCCATTCCGCGCCGTTACTGGCTGAATCTTTATATCGCCGCAGCCAAGGATTATTTTTTCACCAACGCGCTCTTTACGTTTTTCTCGAAGCACTGCTTGGGAGCCATTCCCATTGACCGTAAAGACCGTAAGGGCGAAGCGATCAATTTGATTTTGAAACTTTTAACCGAGCTTCCGCGCATGTGGCTGATTATTTTTCCCGAGGGCACTCGCTCGAAAGACGGAAAAATTCAGGAATTCAAACGTGGTGTTTCGATCTTTTCCGAGCGTACAAAAACGCCGCTCTTATTCACATATTTGGAAGGCAATATGGAGCTATGGCCGAAAGGTCAGCCGATTCCATTACCGGGAAAACTCGTTTTGCACGTAGGTCCAGTGCATCCGCCGGGCCCCATTCAAGAGGTGTATTCTGCTTATAAGGAGTGGGTGATGACGATCAACCCGGACGCCTTTGCCGCGACGAAGGAGGAAAAACAAAATGACTCCGAACAACTTTGATATCGAAAAAATTCATTTAACCATTGGCTCTTACGATGTCTGTCCGATTCCCACAGGTATTTTCGGTTTGGATGGCGGCGCGATGTTCGGAACAGTTCCCAAAGTTTTATGGGAGCGCTCCAATCCTCCTGATGAGAAAAACCGCATTCCCATGGAAGCGCGGGCTTTGCTTTTAAAATCCGCTCAAGGCAATGTTTTGATCGACACCGGCAACGGTAAAGACTTTGTCGCGAAATACGGCGAAAAACTCGGCAATAAATTTGCGGAGATGTACAACATCAATGAAAACGGTCCGTCGCTGATAAAATCTTTGGCGACGTATGGTTTGCGCCCGGAAGACATCAACCATGTCATTCTCACTCACCTGCACTTCGATCACGCCGGTGGCGCCACAACTGAAAAAGACGGCAAGCTTGTTCCCACCTTCCCGAAAGCCCGCTACTACGTGCAGAAAGGAAACCTGGAGACCGCAAGCCATCCCAATTTGCGTGAACGCGCCAGTTACTATCCCGCCAATTTTCAACCGCTCTTGGATGCCGGAGTTTTGACGTTGCTGGACGGTGCTCAAGAGATCTTGCCTGGGATTTCCGTGCTGATTTCCAACGGACACACGCAAGCTCAGCAAGTGGTGAAAGTCACCGACGGCAAAAACACCCTGCTTTATTGCGGCGACATGGTTCCGACCAGTTCGCATGTGAAGATTCCGTGGCTGATGGGTTATGATCTTCATCCCTTGACTTTGATGGAAGAAAAGCAAAAACATCTCAGTGAGGCGGCAGATCATTCCTGGTATCTGTTCTTTGAACACGATCCCTACTGTGACGCCGCCCAGATCGAACGCAGCGGACACGATTTCGCCGTTAAACAAAGGTTCTACTTTGCATAAAAAACTATGGAGCGTTCTTAAAGACACCCTTCAACAAATGCGCGACGGCGAGCTGGCTCTGGTCGCGGCGTCTTTGTCCTTTTCAACGGCGATCGCTCTAGTCCCTTTCATCGCGGTGGTACTGGCGACCTTTCAATCCATCGGCGGTCTTGAGGCTTTTTATCCGAAAGTGGAAGCTTTGCTTTTACGCTACATGCGCGAGGCCGCGGGCAGTGACGTGACGAAATTCATCCGTATTTTTCTAAAAAACATCAACGCCGGAAAACTTGGAACCACGGGAGCGGTGTTCTTGTTCATCACCTCTTTGCGCCTTTTGCATGACATGGAAGTGGGCATTCACCGCGTGTGGAATCAGAAAAACTCCCGCCCGTTTTACAAGCGCCTCATTTATCAGTGGGGTTTGATTCTGGTGATTCCGCTTTTCCTCGCCGTGTACGTGGGCTTTACATCGCTCGAGCAATTTCAATTCGTTCACCGGGTGATTCCGGCGGTTGTTTCCAACACTTTGATTCTGGTCGGCTCGCTCTTTTTGATTTACAAACTTGTGCCGGATTTGCAAGTGCGCACCAAGGCAGCGTTCGTAAGTTCTGTTGCGGCGGCACTCACCTTGTATGGCGTGCACAAGACTTACGCGCTTTTGGCGTTGAAGTTTTTTGCTTACAATAAAATCTACGGCTCGTTTGCCGCTCTTCCGATTCTGCTTTTATGGATCCTCACGATTTGGTACGTGATCTTGGGAGGAGTCGCTCTTTGCGCTTCCCTGCAAAAACGACACGTTGCGTAATTTGTAGTTTTTGTCCCCGGTAGGCTTGGAATTTTTAAATCAATTTGCTAGTTTGTCGCTCTTCAGCGATATTGAATTTCAGTGGTGCTGTAGCTCAGCTGGATAGAGCAATTGCCTTCTAAGCAATAGGTCGCACGTTCGAGTCGTGCCAGCATCACCATTTGTCACAAACTCACCTCTGATCTTCAAAACCTAAAATTGGACTCTGTTTGGCGGGAGTTCTCTGCGTTGTGAAGCCCGGTCAATACCAAAGGTGCTCAACGTTGCGACCATCGCGAGGGAGATCTTCAAACGTGTCCAATCCATCAAAATGATCAATAGGTAAATTCTGAACAAATTGAGGATCGGTGACCATGCGGATATTCACGGCAATACGCCTGCGGCCCGCCTCGTCGGGTTTATTAGACAGATAACAGGCGACACATCCGCAATTTTCACAGAAATGAAAGCCATTAAGTTTAGAGCCGCGCTCGTAAGATTTCGTTTCACCCGATATGGTGATGCCGTCTTCGAGATAGCCATACATCCACAAGGCTCCATAGCGGCGACATAAAGTGCAGTTGCACGCCGTAACACTCCTTTCAGACCACAAACCGTTCGATTAAAAAAATCGACACCTCTTGTACCTCGTTTCCTTGGAGTATAGAATAGACCCACTCAAGGAGCCTCTCATGCGCGCAAAAGTAGAAAGAATAGATCAGCACCATTTCCGTTTTTCCATTCGGGGGATGACAGGAGACATTGATGTCGCTCTTGAAAAACCCTTGGGGCCTTCTCCTAAGGAACTGATCCTGGCTGCGCTTTGTGGTTGCACAGGCACGGACATTATTGATCTGATGAAAAAATTCGGCGTGGAGTACACTCATCTGGAATTGGAAGCTCGCGCTGATCTCACCGATCATCATCCCAAAGTCTTTAAAAGCATTGATCTGCAATACTCTGTTTCCGGTGTGACCGAAAAAACCGAGTGGATTATTGAAGCTGTCAAAAGATCGACTCATCAATACAGTGGCACGGCGGCGATGCTTTCTAAAGCTTGCCCTATTCAATACAAAGTTCTTGTCAATCAAGAGGTCGTCGCCACAGGCACGGCGGATTTTTCGGCTCCGCCATCGACAGCAAAGAGTTAATTTTTATTGCACGCTCTGAGTTTGAAAAGCGTTTTCCAAACGCTCCAGCCGGAGCTGCAAAGCCTGATTTTCTTTTTTCAGCGTTTGAATTTCCGCATTCTGATTCTTGATCTGAGTTTGCAGGTCCGTGATATCACGCGAGTGCGCAAGATCGTAAGTATATAATGCCTTCACCGCTCCCGAGAGCCACGGAATAAAACCACCATAGCTGATTTGCTTGGAGCCATCGGCGCCAGTCTCCACAAGTTCGGGGGCGACCTTTTCAATGTCTTGAGCGATGTATCCCGTCTGGCGTCCCTGCGCGCCGTGCTTCCACTCAAAGCTGACGGTTTCGAGCTTCAGGATTTTTTCTAACAAAAGCGCATCCGGCACAGACTCAATATTTTTCTTAAGCCTGCGATCCGAAGAGCACGCGATATTTCCCGCCGTGGAGGGCTTGATCGAACAACTGGCGGCACCGTCAGAAAAGTAAGCCACGGTGGAACCCGCGGGACCCACGACATGCAGCCTTCGGCTTGGATTCTGCGTGCCGATGCCCACATTTCCAGTGTTATCAATGCGCATTCGCTCGAAGCTCAAAGGATTAGACCCGCCGGTGATAAGGCGGATAATACCGCTCGTACTTTGCGAAGCGACACGCAACTCATTGGTTGATGTTGTCGCCGCAAACGCCGCATAAGAATCCACAGCATTGGACTGCATCGAAGCGCCTACGGGAACTCCAGTTGCAATACGGGAGTTCACATTAAAAAAGACCTGATCACCGTCCTCGGATGACACCTGACTGATCACCATGCCTTTGTCACGCACATCCAGTTTGTAATCAGGGGCCGTCGTGCCGATACCGACATTGCCATTCGGGGCGATTACCATGCGCGATTGCCCATCGGTAAAAACACTCAGTAAACCAGAAGCCGGAGTTCCCGGAATATAGTTCGTCATAAAAAGTCCGGTGTCGCCGTTATCTTCAAAAGCCAAACCCACAGTGGCGTTTTTCCCCGAAGGCGTTCCCGCCTTTAAACGAACGGCACCGTTCACGTCCAGAGCGCTGCGAGGCGCGGAGGTCGCAATACCGACGTTTCCTCCGGGATAGTAAATAGAAAGATCTGGATTCTGAATCCACAGGGAATCACCGCTTCCTGCCGCGACACACGCCACGATGGCGTTATCAACTCCAGGAGCATATTTGTTTTCAAGAATGAGCTTCAGCTTTACTTTGCTTTTGTTCTGGTTAAAACCCGCTCCTCCGGGAAGAGCCGCCGTGCGCTCCACCGCAATTTCAAAATCGGCAAATCCCTGATTTGTCCAGGCACCCGTCGCATCAGGCTTCAGGAAATTTGCATAGGTTTCCTAGGAAGAGCCCTGTTAAGTCACAAGAAGAAAAAGCCGTCCTTTATTAAATCTGCAACATCTGCACAGACATATAACCCAAGACACTGGCTCCGAAGAGTGTGAAAACCGGGCCCATTTTTCCCGAAAGAGTTCGGCCCAGGTAAAGGCCGATCAGCGTGGTGATAAAAGCCCAAATGCCGATGGAGAAAATAAACGGCGTGATCGGTTTATTCGCAATGCCAAGTCCAACACCAACACCGAAGGCATCAAGGCTTGTGGCAAAAGATACGAGCAGAATTTTCGCGAAACTGTGAAAGTCGACATCTTGCTCTTCTTCTTCTTTTTTCCCTTTGGAAAGAAGAGCTGTGACACCTTCAAAGGCCATGTGCAATGCCACAGCGCCAAGCAGACCGAAAGCCACCCAGTGATCGACGGCGGCGATGAAATTGATCAAACGCGATCCGGCCCAGAAACCAAGAAGCGTCGCCAAAGCTTCGGCGCCTCCCGAAGCCAGGCCGAATTTTAAAGCGTCATTCTTTGTGAATGGACGATGTCCCATCGCCAAGGCCGCGGAAAAAGAATCCGCGCTGAGAACAGCCCCTAAGAAAAGTACTTCCCACAGAAACGTCATAATGTCCTTTTTTGTTTGGGCCGTGATGTTCAATTCACTTTGGATATGAGACAACACGGCGAAAATGTTTTTCACCCGTGTTAGTCTCATCAACAAGAAGGGTTCTTGCGAAAAGGCCGGGGGTTGTTCCCAGTATGTCGACCTAGTCTTCAGTTCGCATTAATGGCTGGCGCCCTGCTTGCGAGACCGAACGATTACTCCCTAACGATACGTCAGGTATACATAAGGCGAGAGAACAAGTCAACAGAGCCACAGAATGTGAGTCAGCAAACTTTTTTCACGCCTCTTTTCATAAGCTTCCATATATACTGTTTTCGCTACGGCCCAGGGAGCGACTCGTATGCTTTTGCTTATCCTCTCGTACGTCGGCGGTTTTTTGACTATTTTAAGCCCGTGCATTCTGCCGGTGCTTCCCTTTGTTTTTGCCAAAGCCGATCAGCCTTTTTACAAAAGCGGACTGCCCCTTCTCCTTGGAATGGCTTTCACATTCGCGCTCGCTTCGGTGCTGGCGGTGGTGGGCGGCAGTTGGTTCGTGCAAGCCAGTCAATGGGGTCGGTGGATCGCACTTGTGCTGCTCACCCTCTTTGCGCTTTCGCTGATTTCTCCTTCTTATTTGGAACACCTTCTCACTCCTCTCACGCGCTGGGGCAGTCAGCTTTCCGAAAGCCAAAGAAATGCGCGCACTCCTGCCGCTTCTTTTGTGATTGGGGTAGCCACGGGATTGCTGTGGGCTCCGTGCGCAGGTCCCATTCTTGGTTTGATTTTAACCGGAGCCGCGATTCAAGAAAGTCCGTGGCGTTCCGCTCTCTTGCTGCTGGCCTATGCTTTCGGCGCGGGAAGTTCCATGGCGCTGGCTCTGATGGCCGGAGGTAAATTCTTCGGCCGCATGAAAAACTACATGCGCGCGGAAAGTGGCGTTAAAAAAATCCTGGGCTTTGCAATTTTAGCGGGAGTTCTGGTGATCGCTTTCAACTTAGACCGCACCGTGCTCACCCGCATTTCCCGCTTACAAACAGAAAACGTCGAGCACAAACTGCTGGATCTCTTCGGACCGGCTCCCGTTTCCATACCGGAACAGCGGGAAATGCCGGAACTGCGAGGCGCGACTCTGTGGCTGAACTCTTCTCCGCTTTCAAAAAAAGATCTTTTGGGTAAAGTCGTGCTGATTGATTTTTGGACTTATTCTTGTATCAACTGCTTGCGCACTCTGCCTTATGTCAAAGCGTGGGCGCAAAAATACAAAGATCAAGGGCTCATGGTCATTGGCGTGCACACGCCAGAATTTGCTTTTGAAAAAGATCCGGAGAACGTGAGGCGCGCCGTGAAAGACCTCGGAATCAGTTATCCCGTGGCTCTGGATAATGATTATATTATTTGGAGCGCCTTTGAAAACCAATACTGGCCAGCGCACTATTTCGTCGACCGTAAAGGAGACATCCGACATCACCATTTCGGCGAAGGTAATTATGAAGAATCCGAAAAAGTCTTGCAGGAGCTTCTGGGCGAAGAAGCCACCAAGGAACCTTTGGTCAAAGTGGAAGCCTCCGGCAGCCAGGCTCCCGGCGATTTTCGCCAGATCGCCTCTTATGAAACGTACGTGGGTTATCTGCGCGCCGAGAATATGAAAACGGAACCGCCTTTGAAAGCCGATGAACCACAGAAATATTCTCCGCCGGTGAATCTGCGCTTGAATGAATGGGGCCTGAGCGGCGTATGGCAAGTGGGCCCGCAAGACGCTCTGCTTGTCACTGCTCCCGGGAAAATTATTTATCGCTTTCATGCGCGGGATCTGCATTTAGTTCTTGGCAGTGACTCACAAAAAGAAGTCCGTTTTCGCGTGCTTCTGAACGGCAAGGCTCCGGGCGCCGATCGCGGTGTGGATGTCGCTCCTGACGGATCAGGAGTTATTCGCGGACACCGTCTTTATCAGCTGATTCGTCAGAAATCTTCAGGTCCCGTTCCTGATAAAACCTTTGAAATCGAATTCTTCGATCCCGGCGTTCGCGCTTACGCTTTCACTTTTGGTTGAGCGGCTAGAAGAGGTACTGCAAAGAAAGTCCCGAAGAAACGTAGTACTGAATATCACGCTCGGAATTATTGTAAATCGCAATCAGTCCGTTATCGAAAATCCGCACACGCAACGCCACCGCGAGACGGCTCGGAAAAAAAGTCAGAGTTGAACTGAATTCGGCGCCGTAACGAAGAGCCGTTTCATCATAATAATCCCCATAAGGATATTTTCCGGGTGACTGCAGAAAATAACGATCCCGGTCTAAGGCATACACCGCGAACGCACCGAATTGCAACGGCCGCCAGTTATGACCATAGAACGGCACATTCCACCGCGAGTAACGATAGACGAAGTTCGCCTGGTAATAATCCTGCGCCTCAATCTGGTAAACCCCCGCTGAAAAATCCACCGCATGCTCGGGACGCCATTCATAACTAACTCCCAAAGAGTACTTTCCAAAAAACCCGGCTCTTTCCACAATAGCGCGCCAGTCCGCACGACCGTGCAGACTGCAAAGAAAAACGCCAAGAAAGAAAATCACTTTAAGGTTTTGCAAACGGTCTCCTGCAAATCCATACGTTTAATACAAAGCTGCGTGCCTTGAATTTCCAATAGCAGCCATTGCTGCCCTTCCGTGCGCGCGGCCTGCAGCATCACGGTGCCATGGTCATCCAATAAATCATAAACGTGATTATGGCCGTTCAGAATCAACTGCACTTTGCTGTCTTCAATCACCGATCCCAAGATCGCGGCATCCGTCCCAAAGAAACGATCCGGATCGCGCAGCTGCACGTGGGAAAAAATAAATACGGGCTTGGTCGAAGAATCCACCGTGGACTTGAGCCATGCGGGATTAAAATTCCTCGGATCTTCAAGATTGTTGGAGTTAAAAAAGATATAGCGGTGACTTGCCGACTCAAAATAAAAATTCGGGTCACCAAAGGCCTTGCGAAAAAGTTCAGGTCCCGCGCCAATGGAGTCATGATTGCCGATCGCCATGATTTTCGGAAAACGCAAAGGCTGAATGCTATCCATGAATTGATCGTACTCTAAATTATAACCGCTATTGGTGTAATCCCCTAAGCCCGCCACAAAATCAATACCTGAAGTGCGGTTTATAGCAAAGATCACTTCATCGAGTGCTTTGTAGTTTTGGTGCGAATCCGAAAAAACGGCAATACGGATAACACCGTCGGCATCGATATCAGAAAGCCGCGCGATATTCTGCGGATTCAAGCCTCTTTCAGGACGCAAGAGCTGATCCGAAAAGGGCGAATCCACAAAAGGGGCGCAAGAACCGGTGGCGACAAGCAAACAAAAAAGCAGCGCGATTCTGTTCATAGCCGAAACTCCACGGCCACTCGTCCGTAAATATCGCTCTCCAGACGCACCGTCGGAGAATTCGGCGCATACAGCGTTTCCGATTCATACAGACTGCGGTCGAAGGAATAGCCCAGACCGAAAATAACCCCGGTGTGGTGTGAAACGTTCTTACGCAAAGAAGTTTCCACGGCCCATTCTTGATAATACAGGCGGTCGTTCTCATCAATGCGCGATTCGTGCAAATAAGATCGTACAGTGAAAGCGGCAAAGACATTAAAGACAAACATATCCGGCAAAGATTCTTCGAAATCGTAGCGGACGCCAAACGGAGTCAGATTGAATGTCTGTTTCACCTCACCAGTGCGCCCCCACATCAGTCTTAAAAATGGAAAACCAAACAGCGCGCTAAAATCCCGATTTGGTTCATACAGAACGCCACCGAAGGGAAAAGGACGGCCGTTTTCAAATCCACGGTTGTTCGACTGATTCACCGCTAAAACCCAGCGGTGATTTTCCACTTTTTCTCCGTAATAGATGACGGTGCTCTCAATCCAAATATTGCGATTTTCACCGTAAGGATTGTCGCTGGCTGAAGCGTACGACGCAAACGCCGACAAAGAAGACCCACCGTTGAAGTCTTTCTTGATTCCTAAGCCCGCCCCGGCACTGCGCAGATTGTTTCCTAAAAAGACTTCTTTTTTTCCAAGCCCGAAATCGTGGCGGCCCAAGCTAACCGCCTCACCTTCAAAGTCCAGAGAGGCTTTCCAGCTTTCACCACCCGCCATCGGCACGCGCAGACTGCCGTTAAAAATGCGCAGTGGAGCATCTTTATATTTATAAGGAGATGTCCACAGATCGGTGCGAAAATCCGCATTGATGCGCCAATTGCGTTCTTCCACGGTGGGAATGGTTCCGAGCGGGGCTGCTGAGGACAGCCTCGCCGAGAGAAGCAAAGAAATGAAAAGAAGATAAAAATCGTTGCGCACCCGGATGCCAGTATGCTCCCGATGGACGCATTGTCAACCGTGGGTGTTTCACTGCACGTCAAAGCACACGGCGGTGCACGCGACTTGGCCGCATCCCAGCGGCGCATAACCGCGCCACGAAGTTGCGTCATTCTGCACGCGGCATTTGTAATCGGTGGCCAGCGCCATAGGGCCGACGTCATCATCGGTGGCACTCAATGCACACATGCGATTGGGTTGCGCGGGTTTAAGAACGGTTCCTCCCGCAGGTGTCGCGCAAAAGGCGTGATAAGTGACGTTCACGAACTGTGAAACTCCGGTCCCCAAACAATTAACAATGCGTGCAGCCGTGGGATTGCTATTATCCACAGTCAAAATAGTAGAAACCGTCACCGGCTTTAAGGCTCGCACCAAGCGGTCCGAATCGAATTGCACTTCCCAGCGGCCCACATAAGTCGTGCCGCTGCCGCTTTCGATTTTCAAACGGATTGTTCGGGGCACCAAGGATGTATTGTCGGGAGTGAGCGGTTGGTTGACTTGCGCAATCACCGGTCCCGGTGTCGCACCATTGACTTGCGCATAGAGCGGGCGCGATGGAATGATGTATTGCGGAGAGTTCGGGCCCACCGCCGTTGCATTGAAGGTCAATGGAGTCGGATCATTCAAAATAAATTTGCAAGTTGAACCATCCATCATTGCAGACTGCAAAAGCTTTTCGAAATCCAGCAGTGCCAGCTTTTCGGAAACCGCGCGCGTTTCTCTTTGCTGATGGACCTGCATGGAAACGACTCCGCCCATGACAATCGCCATGATGCCAATGCCTACCAGCAATTCCACCAAAGACATGCCTTTTTGATTTTTCACTAACGTGCTCCCGCTGTGGGAACTCCTCGTGAGGTCGCGCTTTTCCCACAGGAATTGACGCTGGCGGATTTATCAGTCAGGCGCACCACGCAGTCGTTAAAGCGCTCGCCCATAGAGCGTTCATCAACACACTCACGGCGCAGTTTCTGCGCATCCACCTTGCGGTCACGAATGGCGTTCAGGCAAGGCTTGGCGTAACCCAGCTTTCCTTCGTTGGCTTCGATGCAAAACTGAAAGGCCTCTGAGTCAAAATTTCCTTCGATCTGCGCCAGATACTGCAAACACTCTTTTGTACTCGAGCGGAATCCTTCGCGCACTTTCTTACAAGCTTCCAGATAAGACAGTGGATAATCAAAACCGCTGAGGTTTTCCACACAAGAAACGAACCAACCCATCTCCGGATTCTTGCGTTCACAGTAGTCAAAGCTCGACTGAGTCAACAGAGCTTTATCAATAACCCCTTTGCACACGGTCTTATTCGGTATCGTGACAAGGCCCGCCTTGGCACACTTATTTTGCAGGGTCGCTAAAGAGGTCGAATCCAGCTCATTCGCCGTCAAAGCTCGCGCCTGAGAACCCACGATTTCGTTGGCATAACCGCATGGAGACAACAGCAGGAAACCGGTACATACAAGAAACAGCAATCTCATGTAAAACTCCCGCTTTTGGTATCGGCAGGGAGTACGGCTTTATTAAGAGCTTCCTGGTCTCTGTCTTATTTTGAGACTCTCTTATTTGTTCGCTCTCAGCGCACCTTAACGGCCCTTTGACCATGGCCAGGTGATCTTACCGCGCTTCGGCTCCGCAGGAACCCATTTTCCCTTCTGACAGATATGGATCACGCTCTTAACGCTGTCATTCACCGTATCGCGAATGGACCAGAGTTCCCGGCGCCCTTCGGTACAGCGCACGCTTGGATTATAAACGTAATCACTGAGATCATAATAGCTGCCGTTCTGACACTGCCTGAAGACCGCGACTTGACGGTCTCCATTTCGGGTTTCGTAAAAAAGTGTGCGGCGTCCCTCGACACAACCGCCCCGGCGCAAAGCATTCGGCTCTTTACGAAGTCCACCACCACCGGAGCCGCCGCCCCCAACACTCTGAGCATGAACCTCACACACAAAAAAAATCATTAGAAAAAAAACGACGGCGTTTTTCATTTTTCAAAATCCTCGCTGGAATTTTTCAAAGCACTGTATTCAAGTTCAATGACCCCCGTATGACTCCAGGAAAAAAGACATTCTTTCGCTGTTTCCGGAGCATGGGATTTTTCATGCAGCTCTTTAAGAGCCTGATTGACCTTCACCACAAACTGCCGCACCAAAGTGCGATTGGTGACCAAAGATAAAGTATCATATTCGTAGGACTTGGCTTCGGAAAGATGGGCGATGATCGTCACCGTCATCGCCAGATAATCTTTCACGGAAATATCACCCAAATTAAGATATTCAAAATTCGTTTCAACGTGGTTGTCCGCGATTTTCCAAAGACCGGCGCGCCACAAACGGTAAGAGAATTCGGCGGCCGTCGCCGGTTTTAAACCGAGTTTTTTACCAAGCTTTAAAACAACCCGCATGTCCGAACTCAGTCCCGGCAGAACACTAAAGAGCGCGAACTGATAATTCTGGCGCAGTTCCGCTTTAAGCTTTTCCAGCAGTTCTGCGCCGTCGCTTTCAAGGACCGCCGTGGAACTTTTATTTTGATCCCAGAATATGGATAATTCTGAGCAAAGACTGTCGCTTGTATTCATCCAGACGTCCTATTTTCGCTAGCACCTTGGTTTCGTGGCAGGACGAGGACTGAGCCTCTCCACCCCACTGCCGTATTTTTTCTTCGATTTGTTTTTCGACATCGATTTCCAAAAGAGCCAGTAGCGCGATCATGCGCTCGGCCCGCATTTCCACTTTACCTTGGAAATAAAGATTGAGCTGACTGGGTTTGAGCTGCAGGCTTTCAGCAATATCTCTTTGCCGCAGTCCCATAAGGCGGCACGCTTCGCGAATGCGTGCCATGACGACCTCGCCCCGTTCTGCTTTTAGTTCCGTTAGTGGTTCCACCGTCACCGCCTGATTTCTTTGCTCTGCTGTAGCGGAAGCTTTGTCACAACTCAAATTGCAAAAGCACAATGACAAAGATGAAAAAAAGAGGAGCGTTTTTTACGCTCCTCTTCACCGCAAAAGCCGTGCTTAGTTGCCGGCACGAACCCATTTACCGTTGCGGCACACCACGGTTACTTCTTCGAAGCGATCGTTGATGCCGTTGTAAACGCGCTCAGTGCGACGTGCACCTTCTTTACAACGATTTTTCGGAACGCGTACATAAGCGGCTCTTTCTTCCGCCGTCATGTAGGAACCGTTCACACACGTGCGGATTTCCGTATAGCTGCGGTCGTTATCGTCGTGCAAAGTCACCCAGCCCCGGGAGCCTTCGACACAGCTTGTGCGCGGATTGTAAATGTAAGCGGCTTTTTCCTCATCGGTCATGTACGTGCCGTTACGACAGATACGCATTTCCGTACGGCTGCGATCATTGACGCCATCATGCACCGTCACCCAGCCTTTGCTGCCTTCCTTACAAGCTGCGGAAGCAACACCGGCGGCAGTCATCATTGCGGCGATCAGAATCAAAAGTTTCATAAAACCCTCCTTCGGTTTTTTTGTTGTTGGACCGGGGAGAAGGTTTATTCCCGCAAGAGGCGGAACGGCAAACCGAGACGCCCGGTTGCAAAATACACGAAACCGTTAATTTCAGTGAGCGGAGAGAACTATTTAAGAACAGCGGCGATGGATTCCATCAATTGTGATTTGCGGACGGGTTTTGTCAAAAAACGCAGATTCTGAATGGTGCCCGCTTTTTTCATGGTGTCTTCCACGGCGTCCGCGATGACCAACAAAATCGGCCGGTGTGGCAGACTGTTGGCAAGTTCATGGGTGCGAATTTTTTCCGCCGCTTCAAAGCCATCCATGACCGGCATGCGCACATCCAGGATCACGACATCGACAGGACTCTTGAGGTAAAGATCCAAAGCTTCCTGACCGTTGAGCACGTAATTGATGTTCCAGCGCTTGTCTTCAAAGTAAGCCTTATAAAGTTCCTGATTGCCGATATCATCATCGGCGATCAGAACATTCAAGGCATCGGGAATACTCGCGCCTTCGGCCAGAGCCGCACTCGCCCCTTCCGCCGCTTTGGCGCGCGCCATGATTCGGCTTGAAAATCCAAGCATGGTTAAAACATCCACCGGTAACAGCGGTGAAGAATCCAGAATCGGATCTTGCAGCGTTGGCACTTTCCCAAGGATCGCCGCTTTATCGCCAAGAATGGTGACGCTGCCATAACGGTGCAAACGCAAGACTTCCGCCGGTGTAAATGTTCCCTCACCGTCAAACAAGATGCAGCGGCTGGCCGCCGCGGATTGCGTGCAATGGTTTTCCATTTGCACCACAGTTGAAAAATGAAAGAACGCCACGGCCGTATGATGAGCCAATGGCTGCAGAGACTTTTTAAGTTCCGCATTGGCGGAAACCAGAATCACCTCGCGGCTCTCATCCTGCGGCGCTCTGAACGATTCGATCCACGGTTTTTCGTCCAGAACTTCCAGATCCAAATCAACCAGGAAGGTGGAGCCTTTCCCCGGTTCGGACTGCACTTGCAGACGGCCGTTCAACTTTTGCACAAGCTCCCTGACAATCGCAAGCCCCAGGCCCACACCACCTTCGTACAAAAGAGCGGCGTTTTCCACCTGAAAAAAGGCGTCGAATATTTTTTGGATCTTGTCTTTATGAATACCGATTCCCGTGTCTGAGACTTCAAACCGTAACGTCGCAATTCCCAAGCGCGGACGCTCTAGCACGGACACCTTCAAGGCGACATGTCCCTGGTTTGTGTACTTATTCGCGTTACGCAAGAGGTTTAAAAGAATCTGGCGCAAACGACTGGGGTCGGTATTCACCGCTGTCGGCAAATCCGCCGCAAGCTGCGCATACATGTGCAAACCTTTTTTCCGTCCGTCACGTCCTGCCAGCTTAACGACATCGGAAAGAAATTGAATAAGGTTGAAACGCTTCGGTTGCACTTGTAATTCATTGGTCTCCGCTTTAGCGAGATCCAAGAGATCCTCAATCATCGACAGCAAGTGATTACCCGACGAACGCATGCTGGTGAGATATTCTTGAATCTTTTTATCGGTGTCTTTTTCAAAACACATGTCAATCATACCCAGAATCAGATTCAGTGGCGTGCGAATCTCATGACTGACACTGCCTAAAAAACGTGTTTTTGCGATCAGAGCGTCGTGCAGCTGTTGATGGGCCTGCTCCAAAGCGTGAGTTTTCTCAATGACCAAACGGCTGACCAAACGGTTTTGCGCGATCAACACCCAAAACAAATAAGAGATCGTCAGCGTGATGAGCACACTCATCGCGCCCATAATCACAGACGGCGGCAAGCGGTTGTGCGGAGGCTGAAAATTAAAGTGGAAGTAAAAATTCAAAGCCGCTTCCGGTGGATCTCCAAACACCAGGCGCTGCATGGGCACCGTGGTCGCCGTCAGCACGTGATCTTCCGGCAAGGCGCGAATAATTTTGTCTTTGCCTTTACCGCCGACCGACACCGACCAGGCCCGGCCCGTTTCATCGTCCTCGATATCAATATTTTCAGAAACACGCAGTTCGGTTTTATCGAGAATGTCCGTCAAAGGAGCGGTGAAAGTAAAAAAAGTATTCTCACGCACGCGCGATTTTAAAACATAAGTGAATAGCGGCTCGCCACCGATTTCATGTAAAACCGTGCGGCTGTAGCCCTTGCTTCTGGTCAGCTGATCCATCGCACTTAAAACATATTTCCAACTGGGGTCTTTGCGCGCCAAAGGAGACAAGGCCGGTTTTTCCGTTTCCACGGAGGAAACAAAGCGCAATTTCGCAGTCCCGTTATGAGCCACTTCGTAACGGAACACAGAAAACATCTGAAACACGGTGAACTTCAACACTTGTCCCAGGTAAGGGCTCACCTTACGGTAGTCCTGCGGCAAAGAACCGATATATTCTTCGTACGATTGCACGCGCAGGATACTGTTGGAAAGGCGCAAATCCAGAGATTGAATGATTTCTTTGGAGCGTTTTAAAGACTCCGCACGCTGGTCGTTCAATTCGATACGGTCCATGTTTCTGTAGATATAACCGGACAGCGACAACCCTAAGACAAGCACTAGCACCGGAATCCACAAAAGCAACCGGTGGAGTTTCTTAAGTAGGTTTTTAGCGGCGGTAAACATCAACAGAAACCTCGCGTGTTTATTTAGATTATATGCCGAGGCTGAATGGAACCGATATTATTTGGATTTGAAGATTTCTTCAAACCATTTTAAATTCATTTCCGTAGAGCTGGATTACTTTAAAACCGTTAAAGGAGGCTCCATGAGCGCTGAAAAAGATCTGACGGATATAGCAGAACGGCTCCAATTTTTTGACGGTTTTGATGTCAAAGTTTTCGATCTTCTTGTCGAAGATACGAACGCTTCAGCCACGCTGCGCATTCTTGCGCGCTTTTGCATGTCTCTGAATGAGTCCCTTCCTCACCTTCAACAGGGAGCCCAGGACGGAAATCCGGAAATCATTGGCAAGGCCGCTCACAAACTGGCTGGCTCCGCCGAAATGCTGGGTTTTAAGACTTTTGGCGACCATTCCAAATCTCTAAGCTCACGCTTAAAGCACGCGACCCTTCAAGATGTTCCCGCAACCGAAGTGCACAGCTATATTCAAGAAGTGCACACCGTGTGCGACCGTATTAAGTCGGATTTCCCTCAGTGGCAGACTTATCTGTAAGCGACGCTTTATAACCGGAACCCAGAACCGTTTCGATTCTCACGCTGCTCTCGGCGATTTTCTTTCGCAAGTGACTGACGTGGGCATCCACGGTTCTTTCCGTGACGAATTTTCCCACTCCCCACACTTGATCAATCAATTGTTCGCGGCTGTAAACCTGCCCCGGCCGTGAGCATAAAATCCTGAGAATTTTAAATTCGTACGGAGTCAGATCAATGGTGACTAGCCCCGCAGAGGGACTGCGCAATTCCACCGACATGCGGTTGGTATCAATCAGCAGATTGCCCAGTTGAATCTGCTGTAAATTCTGACGGTATGTATCCACAGCTCGCAGGCGTGCCGCGACACGGGCGCGCAACTCACTGGCATTCGGTGGCTTGGAAATATAATCATCGGCCCCGATACCGAAAGCGGCTACTTTACTCAGGACATCATCATCGGAACTTAGAACAATGATCGGCGCCGGTTTCGCGGTAAAAGCGTCTTTTAAATCCGGCAGAATCTTCATGCCGTTTCCATCAGGAAGCGATATGTCCAACAGTATCAAATCGAAACTGTCCCGTCCGGTTTGCAGTAATTTAAACGCATCACCGATAGTTTCCGCCTGTACCAAAGAATGTTCTTTCAGAACGGACGTCAGGTAGATAAAGAACTCAGTACTATCTTCGATGCACAGTATTTTAGCCATCACCCAAAAATTACCCTGTTTTGCGAAATCATCAAACCAATTTCGCGGGAAAGCAATGGAATCCTTTTAAAGTTCTTTATAGCTAATAAGGAGGTGAACCATGACGGATTCATCAGCAGTAGCCCTCCCCACCAATATCGAGGCTACGGATTCTTTGAGATACCGTATTCTCGTTGTGGAAGACGATCGCAGTCAGTGGCCGTTTTGGGAAAGCATTATTAAAAACAACTATCCTGACGCTGAAGTCGATTGGGAAACAACCGAATCCGGAGCGGAGGCTCTCCTGCGCCATTCCTTTCATATGGACCGGCCCTATGACTTGGTGATTTCCGACGTGTTTTTGGAAGACGAAGACACCGGCATCGAGCTGTGGAAGCGTTTCGGTGAAGTCTCGGATCACTTTATCTTTGTGAGCAGTATGAGTCTTGGTACTTTTGACGCCTTGATTCACTCTTCCACAGGGATTGTTCCAGGCATCCCGTTTTATATCCAGAAACCGCTGTCGTCACGACTTTGCAAAGACATGCTGAAGTCGTTGCTCTAAAAAAAGAAAACAAAGGAGGCCAATGATGATACATGCGAATGTGACTATTAAGAATGCGGGCAGCCTCTCGCAAGAAGATCACGATCATTTTCTCACTTGCTGCCATCAAGCGATGGATCAGCTCTCTGCCCAGGCGCCCTCGGACAGTTTGAATAAACTGACGGTGGACTATAAAGAAAATGCCTATCAGGTGCTTGTGGAGATCATCTCCAAAGAATTGAATCTCGCTATCACAGCTTCGGCGCAAAGCCCTTTTATGGCTCTTGAAAGAGCGCAATACGAAGCCCTCGAACGTGTCCTGAAATGGACCATCACGCGAAAAATCGAAGTCGCGTAACACCACTCCCGCCCTTCCTCACGCCCGGTGAAAGTTTTTCCGAACAGCTTTCGCCGGGCGTCCCTCTATAAAGCCCTAACTCACCCTACTTTGATTTAAGTTCCGTACTGATCTTGCACCCTTATCGTTACAACTGCTTACTATATTAACTTAGTTAATGACTTTTTTAAGGAAAATGGGATATACTTATATATGAGCACACTTGATGTGGTCAGGTCAGACCTTATCTCCGGCGATTTTAAGCTGACACTTCATGCGCGGCTTAGAATGGACCAGCGTGGTGTCACTATCCATGACATACGCACTTGCGCCCGGGACGGTGAGTTTACCTGCGATGGAGACAAGTTTAAATTGGTCGGCCTTGACACGCACGATTTGGAACTGACGGTGGTTTGTGCTTACAGCCATGGAACTCTTATTGTGACAGTGATGTGACAGGACAATTTATGAATAAGAAAAAGAAAAAACGGTTCATTCAAATAAAAAATCTGTGCGGTATTGAATATCTCACGGCGGAAAATGTTCCCGTGTATGAAGATAATGAATTCGGCACCGTCATTGACATAGACCCGCGTGATATGGAGATTTTGGCCGCGACCGCCATTGTAGAAAACAACTATCCCATTCGCGGACGTGAGGTTCGGCTTTTTAGAAGCGTCGTCGGTCTTTCGTTAGAAAGATTCGGCGGCATTTTCGGTCTTTCGGGAGCGGGTGTTTTGAAGTGGGAAAAAAATCCCACGCGGCGTCTTGATCTTGCCAATGAGTGGATGATCCGGTCGTTCATGCTGGAAAAATTGAACGTGAAAAAGCAGTTTGTTTTTTCTGATGCCATGAAAGTGGATGATGCCAAATCGAAGCAGCCGTTTTCCATCAAAATCAAAGCCTCTTAAAAAAGGCCTGGGCTCCCGTATTCGGGAGGCCAGGCCTGAGAACTGCGAGATGTGATACATCTCTCTTCGTCAGACACCTTTCAAAGTGATCTGACCGAGAAAAAGAAGAACCTTGTTGCTGTCTGGCACTCTTGACGTTTATTCGAAACGCCAACTCAGGCCAAGCAAAAGATCGCGACTGGAGGGGGACGGCACAGCGGAGGCCAATGCTGTTGTTCGTGTTCGACGGGGCGTTATTCCAATTGGAAGCCCACCGACCCGCGTTCGAGCCATTGTTCCATGTACCCCCCAACAACAAACCGCGCGACCATCACGGTCCCACGGCGGTCTGTAGGTGCAGATTCCCCTTTTCTCTTTTATCAACTTTATCCCTTGAGCTGCGCTCGATATCCGCGAGCAAACGTCGTTGTAAATAAAAAGCATCGTCGGCATAGTTAGTCTGTCCCACAAATGGAAGACCTTCATTCACATGTCCGACACGGACTTTTTGCGGGCTTAATTGCAGTTTTAGTTTTGATTCAACAAAGTCCTCGACTTTAGCGCGCAACTCCACGGCCTCAAGGCGAGACGGCAACAAAAAAACAAAATCATCCATATAACGAATGTAATAAGGCTGCCCCAACTGTCGTTTCACGTAATTATCAAGCTCATGAAGATAAACATTGGCAAAAAGTTGAGACGTCAAGTTTCCAATCGGAATTCCCGTTCGCGGCGCAGAGAAGATCAACCTTTCCAGAAGAGCCATCATTTTAACATCACCAATGGAGCGTGACAATAACGACAGCAGAACATGGCGGTCTATACTTGGAAAATATTTACTCACATCACATTTTAAGTAATACGGTCTGCGCGAAGTTCGCATCCAGTGAGCCAAAGCCAGCATTCCTTTATGCGTGCCTCGGCCCGGCAGACATGCGAAAGAATATCTGTAAAACTGCGGAAGAAAGACCGGCTCCAACTTTGCGCAAATCGCGTGATGGACAATCCGATCGCGGAAGCACGCGGATTCAATAAGGCGCTTTTTAGGAATATAAACATGAAAACTGCGATAAGGCCCGAACTCATAGGTCCCGTCACGCAGCTTTCGCTGTATATCCAACAGTGACTCCTCCAGACGAACCGCGAGCGAAATCACTGACATGCGATTCCTTTTTCCGCGTGAGGCATTTTTAAAAGCCTGATGCAGAGAAATAAACTCCGTCAGGGATTCATACATATTGTAGTGTTTGCGCTTTCTCATGGGCCGCTTCTTTCAGTTTTGTTTCCGTCTTAATCCACTGACTGCATATCTGGCCCATTTCGGCGGTTTCACGGACAAACCGTTCGTAAAGCGCGTCGGAAATAAAGCTCTGCTTATGGGAGCATCGCAGGAGAAAGGTTAACAAATGCAAATTCACGCGCAGAGTTTTAAGACTTTGCAGACGAACGGAACGATCGTACGCGGCGAAATATATCAATCGCGCGCAAGACAGAGTTTCCTTTTCAATTCTTTCGGCCAAAGTATATCTTTGCGTTTTCGGAAACCTTCTCAAGACAGGCACCAAATCTTTATAAAAATGGTCCATTTTCGTAAGAAGTTTAAGTTTTCCGTTCTCGGTCATGGGATCTTCTCTCCTGCTTGCGGATCAAACCAATAACTCCGGGAATAATGGCACTCTCCACTTGCTCTCTCCACGCGCTTTTCTCGGGATGATCGATGTCATCCTCAACCAGACACGACACCAGAAAAACACGCGCTTGTTTAAAATATTCCGCCTTCTTATCGCGCGAATACTCGTAAAATCCAAGCGCAATATACTGAAGACAACGCCTCACATAATCAGTATTTACTTTGGTTAAATTTTCTTTTTGTTCTCTGTAGAGTTCCAACAAATCCCGGTAAACGCCAAGATCACTGAGTCTCTTGTATTTCTTTTCTGACTCTGATTTATTTGCCGGAAAGATGCCGGTCGTTGCCGCAGAATTTTTCTCCTGCGGCAAAATCTTGGCCGGCTCGCCTCGTAAGCTCGCCAGAAAATCCGCAGGAATTGGAATTCCTGCGGCCAATGCCGACATTGGTTCTATGAGCCAGTTTTTCCCTTCTTTTTTAACTTTGATACGACCTTGAGATGCATAATGCCTGATGGTACGTTCCGCTTTTCCAGAAACTCGCGCAAGTTCCTGGGGACTGAGCCATCTCATTGTTCACTCGCTTTCTTTTTTTGCCGGTCTTTGCCGGAGCCGATCCTTCTTACGGCAAATAGCGGCAACAAACGGCAAGCCTTGCCGATGAACGGCAAAGGTTTGCCATGTTAACTATTGATCAAAGTTCATTCCCCTTACTAAAATTTTTCTTGATAACAGAGTCGCCGGTGGGAGGTAGCATGAGGTTCCGCAAGCCTCCGGCTCGCCGAACCTCATGAGAGCCTACTGGAGGGGGACGGCACAGCGGAGGCCAAAGCTGAGGAGCGAGCTCGACGGGGCGTAATGCCAATGGGAAGCCCACCGACCCGCGTTCGAGCCATTGTTCCATGAACCCCCCAACAACAAACCGCGCGACGTATTTCCATTGTCCGGATATAAATAGAACCGATCACTGTGAAGCTTATTGGGCGATAAAAGTGTATCAATCAAGAGCGCATTTCCGCCATCATCAGACCGTAATGGCAAACCCAACGGTAACGAAAAGTAATTTGTTCCGAATGTTTTAGCCTCCAAATTCCACTCCCCGACACCGACCCCTCCGGGGCCCATCGTCGTATGGTCGAATTTAAACTCAGACCCCGCACCGTTGGGTTTCATGTCGGTGTTACCCGCATCAATCGAAGGAATAGCACCAACACATCCAAGACCATTGCTAGTGCATCCTGAAAGCTGATCCGAAGCCCACTCCCACACATTTCCTACCATGTCCTGAACTCCGTACCGAGATTGACAACCACTGCTGGCGTCTTTGGTCCCCACTAGCACCGTGTTCCCGTGGGCGTAAAGAGTGGACGTAGTTCCCGGAAGTGTTGTTCCTGTGGTTCCAAGACCCAAGCGATTGCTACTGTTGCAACGACCCATTCCACCATTTTCCAATGTAACGATTTCTGTATCCGTGAGAACCGAAGGCCAAGCCGCGGTTACTTTCCATTCTTTATTGCGCAACAGCCGTTTCGCGGGCGTCACAATGCTCCCGTTCACGGAAAGAGGAACAGAGTAGGCACCACAAAAATCGGCGGCCTTGGTCTGACTGACACTGATCAAGGCCGGCTTGTGCGCCATGTTCGTGCTCATCTCCGTGTAACTGCCAGTGAGGCTGTTGGCCGGCACCCAAGTTACCGGGCTATTGCTGGTTTTGATATAGCACTGGCCTAGAGAATAGTCGTTATAATAGAAGACCGCTCCGACAGGAGCTTGAACAGTGCTCACTGTATCATTTGGAAATTCACCACTGACACAGGCCTGATTGCCCGAAGGCCCACAGTTCATGGTATAATTGCAGGCGAGCTCAAAGCGGTCCACAAGAAGATCATACTCCATATCGAATTTAGTGGCATCACCGTAACTCCGTCCCCAACCAGAGTAGTTGCACCGGTAGTTGTTATTTTTATCCACGGTTCTTCCCAGAAGTCCGCACATCTCTTGATTCGCCACCCAGCGATGCACCAAAGCCATATTCGCTGGCGGAGCGACAATTCGAAGCTCTTGACCTCCACGTGCGGCATCGACCGCATATTCGACTCCAGCAATTTTAACCTTTAATCCGTAATACCAGGCCTTGCCAAAATCAGTGGGTGTAGACACCGTTCCCGGTGTTGAGCCAGCCAGGGTCTCATCCTTGAATTCACGTAAATGACTGAGAATATCCGAACTATTAATTTTAGTGCCGGAAAGAGAGTTTCCACTGGAAGCAGATCTGTAAATCTGAACAGCTTCCGGCTGACAGGTATTTCCCGCGCCCGGCCATTCTTTCCACTTAAAGCGCACAACCCCAACCTCAGGTGCGGTTCCATCCGCGTAGGTTTTTACACCGACGGCATAAACATCCTCCCAGCCACCGAATGTAATGGATGGCGTTTGCCCTGATGACAAATATTTAAACGTGCGATTCGCGGTTTTTATATTGCCGGCGACATCGCTTTGCGAGACCGTGAAAATCAGTGAGTCTCCGTTATTTAATCCTGTATCGTTGATATTCACCGTCCCACTAAAAACTCCCGATGAGCACGGAAACGTCACCGAACTGCTTAAGACCGCGGAGCTGATTGTAACTGTACCGCTGTCTCCCGTGACCGTACCGCAGGTGCCGCTCAAAGCATAATTTGTTTTATTACCTGGTCCAACACAAACTCCATCCACGGGAGTTGTAAATGCAACTACGGGATAGGACGTTTTTTTATTCATCGAAATCATGTGAGTTTTCTGATTGCCTGCGATATCGGTTATCTGAGCACTTAAATTAAAATCACCATCGCTTAAGGAGGCCAGATTCATTGAATTCGCACCGCTAGCGGAGAAAGTCAAAGCTCCTGCACAATCAACCACTTTTGTCACTGTCACAGCATCCTTGACCGCAGAAAGCAAAATGTTCCCCATCCCCGGATCTGAACATGTTCCATCGACCACCACGGCGGACTTTGTTAAATCGTTCACATAAGAGGAAGCTAAAGGGTTTGTGAGAGTGACCGAAGGCTCCGTGGTTTTAATATTAAAAGTTTTTTGTGTCTGAGCTGAATTTCCTGCTTCATCGGTAATCTGCACTGTTAAAACACGTGTCGATGCATTAACTCCTGTGCTGCCGCCATTGGCAGGTCCCGTAAACGCTACCGAGGCCGACCAGCCAGCCGCGCCGTTACAGGTTGTTGAGACGGCCGTATCTGCCCCGGTGATTATTATATTGTTTGTGGAACTGTAGTCCGAGCACGTCCCCGACAAAACAAATCCACTGCGATTGTTACGATTGATCCAGCCACTGTTTGACGTATCCAACGTGAGCGCTGGAGCTTGAGTGTCTTTATTAAAATAACGGGCGTCCTGGCCGACATTTCCTGCGGCGTCTGACTGGGACACAAACACTCCGACAATTCCGTCGGATTGCGCGGAAAAATTCAATACTACGGACCACGTGTGTGAAGCCGAACAAGTGGTCACTTGGACAGGAGCACTTCCTTGTACGGTGACGGTACGCCCTACTTCAGCACAAGTTCCGCTAAGGGTGAAAGCGGATTGATTTGCAATATTCACAAAACTGCCCGTCGTATGAGAAGTGATTGCAACGGCCGGAGCCACTGTGTCCTTAGTCCAATCCACCGATGTCGCACTGGAAAAATCCTGCTGATTGCCATAATCATCAATGGCGACAACACACAGCCGCTTGCCGCCATCAGAACCGATGGAGTCCGTCAAAGGAACACTAGCGTTAATTGAATCGGAGTAACCGGAACTGTCAGCGCAACCCGTAGTTCCTTGATCGCCCATTTTATATTTGTATTTTCCATTCGCGGAAAAGGGGACCAGGACTGAAGCGCCTAAAGTCGTCGCATTGTTGACCCCTGCCGGACCGTTAATGAGGGACGCCGTAGGTTTGGACGTGTACTTTTTAACCATAACACTCAAAGACGAGGAGTTTCCCGCGGAGTCCACTATCGCCGCCGAAATCATTTTATCGCCATCAGCTCCGGCCACCGTTAGACTATCTAAACGCCATTGACTGCCGTCACAAGACGTCGTCCCGCTCACGGCTCCCGACAAGGTGACTGTCGCACCAGGCTTATCACAAAGACCACTCACAGTCGCTTGGGTGTAAGTGGTGGAGTTATAAATATGACCGTTCACGGGAGCCGCAATCGTGAAAACAGGAACTGCGGCGTCCTTCGTGTATGACTGAGCAACCGACTTTGTGTTTCCCGCCGCATCTTGATGCGCGACGGTCACTGTGACGTTACCATTAGCCAAAAACTCCAAATTCAAAGTCGCGTTCCAGTGACCTGCGGAACATGTTCCCGTTCCCGTGGCCGTTCCTGGACCCGAATCTGATTCCGCCGAGAGCTGCACGGATCGTCCGCTCTCAGAACAGTCTCCCGCCAAGGCGAAAGCGCCAGCATTTCCCGCAGACACTTGCGTGCTGGATGACGGCGACGTCACCGTGACGCTGGGATCGACAGTGTCTTTTGTCAGGATGCGACTCGCAGTGGCCGGTGTTCCCCCTTCCGGCCCGTGAGACACCGTCAAAGCCAAGGCCCCGTCAGACAGAGAGCGCAGATCCAAAAGCGAGGACCACGACAATGTCTCAGAGCAAACCTCCGTTTTCGTCACACTGGCGGTATTGATGACCACATTGGCGCCAGCATGACTGCACACGCCGCTGACCGCATAAGATGCGGAGTTTGCTTTATTAACAAAAGCATTATTCGCCACGGTTGTGATAGATACAGCTGAAGTTCCAAGATTTTTTAGCACCACAAAGGGAAAGACGATTTTATTCGCTGTTCCGTTGCCACTGATTTCAAGTCGAAACTTTTTTTCACTCCCAGACAAAGAGGCCGGCAGTGACGTGACATAAAATACGGATTCCACGGCCCCCGCAGGAATAACAAGCGTGCCGCGCACCTCCGCAATTTCCGACGTGCTGGCGGAAGCGCTATCCTGTTCATTTAGAATGGCCCAAGATAAGGAAACGTTTTCTTTGGAGGGTGAACTCAAAAGAACTTTGATACGTGCCTGTTGTCCTTCAAACAGTTGATCCGTTGAGGACATGACCGAAAGCGCGGGGCCTTGTTCAGAATTTAGAGCCGTATTTAACAGCCCACAAGATGTCAAAAAAAAGAGACCCGACAAAAGAAAGATAAACCTCATACATTCAATCCTTCCTTTTCCTGCGTAATATCAGCTCGTATTCACCTATAGAAAGTCCTCGCTCCAATATCTGTAATACCAATTCAAGTTCTCTGTGAGGCTGAACTCCAAAAAGAACTTCCTCCATACTAACCCCAAGATAATCACAGCATTTCTTTAAAGAATTTAAATCCCGTACAGATCCTTCAGCGCTGGCCCAGCGACTGACTGTGCTCACGGGAATTCCCACGGCCTTTGCCAACTGCGAAGGGCGTATCTGTCTTGCTTTTAAAATTCTCTGAAGATTCTCTTTAAGTTTCACCCTGTTTAGTTCGGATGGGGCCAGATTTTTCATAAGGCGGTTCACGAAAATTCTCACAAGCGGGATTTTTTTTGTTCCAGTATAACGTAAAAATTCTCACAGACGAGAATGACGTATTAATTCAGAAAAGAATTCGTCCTCCCGGCGAGCTTTTAAGATAAGCATCTCCGTGAGTAGAAAGAGTTTTTACTGCACGTGCAAAATGATTTTACCGTGCGCCAATCCCTTTTCATTCAGGCGTTGCGCTTCGGCGGCTTTCTCCAAAGGCATTACGTCGCTGACGCGCGGACGCATCACACCTTTGAGTACGAGGTTTGCCACTTCCTGCAGGTCCTTGCCGTTTTGCTGCATTAAAAACATCCGGCCTTGCACAGAGAACTTTTGGGCCGTGGCCTGGTCAAACGGTCCCACAGTAGTGAACAGTGTGCCGTTCTTTTTCACGCACTGGTAAGAGCGCTTCAGCGTATCTCCGCCGACGAGATCAATCACTGCATCCATATCATGAAAAAACTCTTCAAAACGCTGAGTCTGGTAGTCGATAACCTTTTGCACACCCATGTCTTTGAGATACTGTTCATCTTCAGAGGCGGCATTGGCAAAAACTTTGACTCCTTGAGAAACCGCCAGTTGAACGGCAAAAGAACCCACCGCTCCGGCCGCACCATGAATCAACAGTCGCTGGCCCGATTGCAGCTTCAATTCTTTAACAAGCTGATATCCGGTCAACCCCGGCGTTGGCAAAGAGGCCGCCGTGGCGTAATCCATTTTTTCCGGAATCTTGGCAAGCTTGTCCTGATGAGCATTGACGAACTCCGCGTAGGCACCTTGAGCAAATCCAAAAACACGGTCGCCTTTGGAAAAACCGGCCACGCCGCCGTTGTCTTCCACTTCCCCGGCAAAATCATTTCCCATCGTAAAAGGAAAATGCACTGGCATCATCTCTTTCATAAGACCCGCGCGCACTTTCCAGTCATAGGGGTTCACTCCGGCATCGTGAACACGCACCAGCACCTGTCCACTTTTCGCCGCCGGTTTATCGACATCAGAAAATTTCAATTGTTCCGTTCCGCCATAGGCGGAAATTTGAATGGCTTTCATAGGATCCTCCTGTTTTAACGAATACTTTGATAACCGCCGGGAATACCATTTTTAGAAAGAACAATCTGCCACAGCTGATTGCGGCGCGCGCGGAAAGAGCCTGCGCACGACAGCAGATAGTATTTCCATTTGCGGTAAAACACGGTATCAGAACTGAAAGACATACGTGGCCAGCCTTTATCAAAATTTTCAAACCAGGCCATCAGTGTTCGGTCATAGTACTGGCCGAAGTTGTGCCAGTCCTCCATGACAAAAAGTCCTTCCATGGCCTGGCCCAATTGCGCAATAGAAGGAATCATAGAGTTCGGAAAAATATACCGTTCAATCCACGGATCCGTACCACTTTCCGATTTATTCCCGCCGATGGAGTGAAGCAGGAAAAGACCGTCGTCTTCCAAACAGCGCTCCGCCGTTTCAAAAAACACCCGGTAATACTTGCGGCCGACGTGCTCAATCATTCCCAAAGAAACAATACGGTCAAAGCGGCCCTGCAATTCGCGGTAGTCTTGCAGCACGATTTGCACATCCAAGCCTTTGCACTGCTCGCGAGCGATGGCGGCCTGCTCTCGGGAAACCGTGATGCCGACACCGCTGATGCCGTACTTTTCAGCGGCATACTTTAAAAAACCGCCCCAGCCGCAGCCGATATCAAGAACCCTCATACCAGGCTTCAGGTAGATCTTGTCACAGACCAGTTGCAGCTTTTTTTCCTGCGCCTCATCGAGATTGGCGGCGTCTTTCCAATAAGCGCACGTGTAAATCATCCGGCGATCCAGCATGGTTTTATAAAGCTCACCGTTTAAATCATAATGAACTTCGCCCACTTTATAAGGATCCGGGCGCGAAGAAAAATTCAGCACCTTGGATTTCAGTGACTGCACGAGATACGCCGCGGGATTCACGTCCTCATCTAATCGTGCCATCAAAAGGCGGTAGAAAAAGCCGCTCAGATCATCACAGTCCCACCAGCCTTCCATGTAGGATTCACCAAGACCCAGGGAGCCTTGCGCGAGTATGCGAGTGTAAAAGCGGTTGTTGTGAACTTTGATATCAAAAGGAGCCGAACCGTTAACGGTGATTCCGGCGCGGCGTAAAACTTTGGTGACAAACTCTTCGGACGAGCTGTGAGCCGACAGCGTTTCCACATCCATAACAAACCTCCATGAAAAACCCCAAAAGCTTCCCTCAGCGGCCCGAAATTTCGCAAATATCTTTTAGGTAATCTGCATCTGCACAGGATCCCTGCACACAGATTGATTTCATGCTCACAAGACTCCCAGAATAAACAGAACTGGAGGAGGTTTCCGTGAGTCCGTGGCACAAAGGCGCGCGTGTTCTGCATCTGCCTTATCAGACGCCGTATGTGCGCAAGCTGACGCCTCCTCCGTTTCATATCGTCAACGGGTCTCCCATTCCCAACGATCTGAATTTCAACTGGCTGCGCCGTCAGAACGATTTTTCTTTCTTCGATATCTTGCATATTCATTTTATTGATTTCGACACTCCAGAAGATGTCGCCTATGTTCTGGAAAAATGCGCCCAGGAAAAAAAGAAGATCATTTACACCGCTCACAATATCTGTCCTATGTATGATGACAGTGAAGAATTCTACCAAAAAAAAGTGGAGCTGATCTGTTCCCACGCGGACGCGCTGGTGGCTCTCACGCCCAGCGGCGGCCAGGCCCTTTTAGAAAAACTCAATGCGCCTTCTTTGCAATCACGGCTTGCCGTGCAACCCTTAGGTTGGCATGTTGATCCCAGTCATCCCAAGTGGGGACGTGCCGGCTCCAGCAAGGAAACCATTCAATATGCGATCTACGGTTCTTTCCGCCACAACCGCGAATTTTATTCGCCGATCTTAAACTGGTATTACAGTCTGCGTGGAACCAATGCGCATTTAAATATTTTCGCTCTGCCGGTCAATCCGTGCGACATAGAAACAGAAAAGCCTCACGTCGCGGAAACCGTGTCTTTCATTCAGTCCGATCCCGCGCGCATGAGCTTAAGAATTTTTCCGCACCTTTCCGACAATCAAATCATTGATCTGTTAAGCGGTTGCGATGTTCTGCTGATGCCTTATCTGTGGGGCTCGCACTCGGGTCAGCTCGAGCAAGCTTTTGATATGAATCTTCTGCCGGTCAGTTCCGATGTCGGTTACTACAAAGATCAGTGGCGCCAGGTGCAATCTTATGTGCCGGAACCGGTGTGGTTTAACTGGTCCGACGGCAATATTTATAATTATGGCTCCCGACTGACCGAGGCCCTGCAAACCGCCCAGGCTCAAGCCCTGCGCCATAAAAAAGGTCCACGTGAGAAATTCCGGCAGTACCGCTTGCAAGAATATCAAGACATGCTGCAATTCCACGCGCGCCTCTACGGCGAAGTGTAAATCGTTATTTACGGCGCACGACGGAAGAACGGCCATGACCGATATCGGTGAAAGCGTTGGTCGGAGATCCCATCACATCGTGGCGGGATTTCGAAACAGCCTTGCCATTTTTACCGACGTACCCGGAAACCTTCGCATCGTAAGGGTTCATTTCACCGGGATCCATGTCAGGCTCCAAGAAATTCTCCTCAGGAATGAAGTGCGGAGCATGCGTTTTCTTTTGCGGCTTCGCAGTCAGTTCACCGTTAAATGGAGCTTCTTTTTCATCCACGGGATATTTGCGTTGCTTTTTCATAAACGCCTCCTCCTCTGTTCTATTGTAACCGCAGACCTGAGAGCTTGATTTTTGTTTTTCCGCAGAGGAACAGGACCAAGGAAAAGCGCCTACGTTACATAGGCGCTTTGAATTGATATGAGGTTAGGCTTTGCCTGGATGGCGGGGATTGGTGTGAGTTTTTTCCATTTTATCACCGAGGTCGTGAACTTTTTGGCCGATCTTCGGAGCGCCGGCATCGGAAATCTTACGTCCGGCTTTTTCAAGAAGTTCCCCGGCTTTGTCAGTGAGGCCTTCTTTCTTTTTGTCCATATTGTCGGGCTTTTGCGAATTTTTCATGAACACCTCCGTGTGTTTCTGAGAAAATGATCTCACGGCCCGGAGGGCTCTGAAAGTACTAATCATGAAACCGTGTCAGCGGACAAAGGCATTTTAAGCCACTTGGGCGATTTTGCGCGGAAAACGAATGACAAAACGGGTGTGCGCGCAGGAGCCGTCCACCGAGAGCTCTCCATAGTGATTGTGAATAATGCCGTGAGAAATACTCAGGCCCATCCCCGTTCCTTTGCCCACAGGTTTTGTCGTGAAAAACGGATCAAAGATTTTATCCCTCACCGCTTCAGGGATACCGTGTCCGCTATCGGTGACCATGATGCGCACGTCATTCTCCGAAGCTGCGACCTCCACCTCGATCCATTTTTCTTCTCGCCCTTCGATCGCATCATGAGAATTGTTGATGAGATTCAAAAGAACCTGGCACAACTGCACATAGCGTCCCGGCACGATGACGGTTCCAGGCTCGGGAGTTTTCACACGCAATTCAATGCCGTGCAGTCTGCAGCGCTCAGAGCACAAAGAAATCGTGTCCTCCAAGGCCTGGCTCAGATCCACATCTTCAAACGGATCTGAACTTCCATTGCGCGCAAAAGATTTAAGTCCTTTGATAATTTTCGCAAGACGGTCCACGGTTCGGTCAATACGGACCAGAACATTTTCCATGTTCTCCATATCCGGGATGACCTCATGCAATTCCTGCTGCGCTTGGGAGGTGAGCAATTTAATGGATGCCAGTGGCGTATTGATTTCGTGGGCAATACCTCCGGCCATTTCGCCCAGGGCCGATAAGCGCGCCGCTTGCAAATTCAAAGCTTTTTGTTCATCGAGCTCGCGAGTGCGTTTAGCGATAAGCGTTTCCAAGTCCTCACTGTGCCGCGCCAGCATTTCATCACGCTGTTTCAGGGCCGAGGTCATATCTTCAAAGGCTTTTTCTAATTCGCCCAGTTCATCCTTGCGTCCGCTGAAACTGTGAACCCAGGTTTGATAGCGACCGCGCGCCACTTCCTGAGTGCGGCTGACCAATTTTAAAAGCGGCGCTGAAATTTCCCGACGCAACACAAAGAACAAAACAATCAATTCGAGCACCAAAGAAAAAAGCCCGGCTCCCAAAAGAAAACCGACACTTTCAAAAGCGCGGTGACGAACGCGGGATTTAGGATACTCCGCCACCATGTACCAGTCCGGCCCTGCAATCTTAGCGACAGCCAGGTAATTGTCATGGCCATCCATCACAACCCTCTCACCTTGCGCCCCGATAATAGAAGAAAATTGATCCTTGAGCAGATTATCGCCACTGGATTTGACGTCATACAGACCGTCATGACTGCGAATCGCATCCATGTAAGCCGGATGCGCAATCAAACGCCCATCCGCGCGAACAATATAATTGCGAACGCCCTCCAGGTGATCGTCCAAGGTGCGTTGAATTAACTCATTGACCATCACGTCATGATGAATGGAACCCAGAAAAACATCGCCGTCATAAATCGGTGTCGATCCGGTCAGCATCCAAATTGTCGAAACCTTGTCATGGAAAAGACCGGCGAAAGAATTTTGAACAAAGTTTGCGGCGATTTCCAGCCCATTTGTCTGGCGATCATCACCGAGAATACACTCACACCCAAAGCGTGGGCATAAAGAAAATCCGTGTGCCCGCTTAAGAGTCCTAAAAGCGCGAAGTTTTCTTCTTCTTCCGTCATCAGATCAAGGCTGGTTGTCAGGAAATCTTTGGCATTGCGAAAGAGAGCTTCGTCCGTGCCGCGCACAAACGCTTGTTGCGCGATCAACTCTCCGGTGTAGTGCATGAAACGCACTTTCTTTTCTTTATTCACCTGAGAACTTGTCGCCACTGCTTTGGAGATCATCGTTGTAAATCCCACCAGACGTCCGAAATCCTCCTGGCGAATGTACAAGTGATTAACACCTTTCTCTTTAAAGGAAGCGACTTTTTCCGGGGGCAGCTTTCCGCCCTGGTGCGCGATTTTGATGTACTTCGCATTAGGCATACGGATAAACACCGCATAATCCGCCTGCTTTTCACTGATAAAATCTTCGATGGGGATTTTGCAGAACTCTTTGTCGAGATCCCCTGGGGCCGCGACCGGCGCCTGAGGCTGTTCTTCCTTCAGAATGCGGCTGATTTTTTCTTTTAACTCTTCTTCTTTGAACGGCTTTGCCAGGAAGTCATCGGCGCCAAGTTCATGGGCTTTTTTAGTCTCAAGAATATGGGAAAAACCGGTCATAAGGATGACGGGAGTCGGATGATTTGCTTTAATCCACTCCAGCAACTCCACACCATCAAAGTGCGGCATCTGGATATCTGAAATCACCAGGTCCATAGGAAAAGAGGAAATCATTTCCCGCGCTTGTCGGCCATCACCCGCTTCCATGACGTCATAGCGTTTATTTAATATACTCTTCAGGGCGGCTCTGAATGTTTCATTATCTTCAACCAGCAAAATCCGTTTCATCACGTCTCCTCATAGATCCTATCGGGAAAATTTCAAAAAAAGATCATGCCAGAGCGTTCGCCTCAGAAACGAGCACCACCTTAAAAACGGGATATAATGGTCTGTTTACAAAGGGTAAGGCGACATTAAAAAGCGAACAAAAAAGAATTCATATTCATTTTTGTAATCTTCAGAGCCTTAGCAATCCCATTGCGCGACAATAAAATTTCGTTATATATAAAAACCGTGTCTTCGATAAATGCGCACTTCACCTTCCACTATTCTCAACCGGACGAATACCGTTTCTCCCACGATTCTGTGTTTCTTGCCCGCCGGGTCTTCGAACTTCTCAAAACTGAAGTGAAAGAGTCATGGCAAGGACTCGACCTCTGCGCCGGCTGCGGTATCATCGGCTTGGATTTTCTCTTTCACTGCCGTGCTGAAGCCAGCCATATACCGGCCCGGTTTGATTTTCTGGAGGTGCAAGAGGTCTACAAAACTCACTTTCAGGCCAACGCGGGACAATTGCGCGACCTTGCAACCGAGCTTCAGTTTGTAAACGCGAACTATGAGACTTTGCTGTCGGCGGAGTGGGCGCAGCGTTACGATCTTATTCTCTGCAATCCGCCGTATTTCCATCACGGCCAAGGCAAGCTCTCACCGTCGGATTTCAAGAACCGCTGTCGTTTCTTTCTGGATTCGGATTTCGCGACTCTCTTGCGCGGATTGGTTCACAGCTTAAAGCCGGAAGGGCGAGCCTTCGTTCTGCTGCGAGAACAGAGTGAACACGGCTGGAGTTCTTTCGCGGAGGCGCAAAGAATTCTTGGTTCAACCGTGCATTTTGAAAAGCTTGAGGATATTCGCGGGACAGGCTTTGTGCAAATCACCAAAGCCCGTGAAAACTAACGACCGGAAGCGGTTTTTTTCTTTTTTTCCGCGCGTTCGGCGTGGCGGTTTTCCTGTTTTTGATTGGCGTACATATTGATCGCGGCAATACGCACATCGGCGGCTTGCTCGCAGGTTGCGGAGAGGCTGGAATTATCATGGCACGCTTCATAGAGCTTGCGACGCAGACTGTTCCAAGCCTGATACCACTCGGAAGCTTCTTTTAATTTCTCTTTGCTGAGTTTTTCAAGACCAGGCACTTTACCCGCCACTGGCAGGAATTTCTCCAGATAAAATTCTTTTTGATCCGGTCGCAGGTCATTGAACTCTTCGTAAGAAGACATCCAGAACGGTGGCACTGTCATATCTATTTTCTCGGGACGAGCTTCCCGGTCCTCCGCTTTCGCGATCGAAGTAAAACCTGTTGTTAACAAACCTAAAACCGCCACGACGATAAGGATGGATGCGCGCATTATCTTGCTCCTGAATTAGCAGAGGCTACCACGACTTTAGATGAAGAAGAATAGATATCGTTCACAACACTTTCAATCGCCGCCAAGGACATGGAGTATTGACCGCTGCCACGACGAACCACATCGAATTTTTTATGGGAGGAGCACTCTGTCTTGTCGGCAAGGCGCATGTCCTCAGGGCCACGCGTCCCGAAAACATTCATGATATTGTTCATGCCCAAAGAACCCGTGAAGAAGTCAAAACGGTTCTTACCTTTGATTGCGCCACCTGTATCCTGAACAATAAAGAATCCAGGGTGAGTAAAAGAGATGCCGTTTGGAAGCGTGATCTTCTTTCCTTTGAACGCCGGCATTTCAATAATATCACCCATGCTGTAGTAGCGCGGATCCGCAGCGACAGAGATATAAGGAATCAGGCAGTTGCCGCTGGCGCCGAAAGCGGTGCCGCAGGAGCCAAGATCTTCGGTTTTACCGGTGTACTTTAAGACTTTGTTTCCAGGCAAAGTGCCGGAACCCTGCATGCGCACAGCTCTTTTAAAAGCGGCGCAAGGTTTTGGACTGGAACAGTAATCAAGAACATGCGGCACAAAATAAACAGTGGAAACCGCCACATTCTCTCCGCAGCTGTTGCGGGCACTGCCCACTTCGGCCACGGCCACCAATGCGCAAAGAGTTGCAAAACGGAAACTTTTCTTGAATGTGCCTTGCAGGCTTGCTTGTTTTTTCATGATGTATTCACAAAGCAAAACTGGGGCCTCCCGCAAGTGCCCTATTTTGTTTTACACCGTCAGTGTTCTGGTCAGCCTTCTGTTATGTTAGACACATTCTCAAAATGAAAAGTCTCAAGACAAGACGACGCAAAACTTATGTAATCCTTCACGGCATTTTCTTTTGCTTTGTCGTCGCAGGAACGGGCTCGGTATAAATGTGCATCAACCAACGGAGGGAAAGATGAAATACTTGCTATCAACGGCATTGATTCTATTTACATGTTCACAGGCGCTCGCGGCGGAGCTTTCACCGGGCAATCTGGTGGGCCGCTATAAGGTGGAGGCCAAGGTGGCCTTTCAAAAAGTGTATTTGAATTTCCGGGTGATCAATACCAAGGAGTTCGAACTGCAGCGCACGTATCCTAACGGCGGCGCCGACGAAATCTGCACCGGCACATACCGTCTCAATCCCAGCCTCTTCTGGCTGGACTATCACATCCTGGGAACAGGCAAGACATTTAAAGGCGTTTTCACCTGCCCCAGCAACCGCTCTCGCAGCATCAACTTTGATATTGATTTCGAAAACAAAACCACCGAAGACCTTGTGCGTGGAACCACGGTGGTCGTGACAAGCTCCCTGGCTCCCGGCCGCCGCCTGAACGCCTACGTGAAAAAGCAGTAGATGAAATTAAAAAGCCCCTCCAAAGAGGGGCTTTTCAATTATCGCAAACTCAGCGATCTTAATCGAGAGCGGAGATCGTAAGCTTATCAATTCCCACTTGGACGCCGATGCCTTTGAGCAGTTGCACGGAAACATTGAACGCCAGTTGCGGCAGTCCCACTTTCACCGCAGTGAATGCACCCACGCCACCAATGATCGCAGCTTCACCTTGCGCCACCTTGTATTTACCCAAGAGATCCTCTGGAGAGCAATTCAACAGGCTGATTTCAGAAGAAACACCGGCCAATTTAAAGTAGCCAATGCCCGCTGTGGGACCGATCCAGTGATGACCGATGGTGATTTTCACGTCGCGGGAGTAATGCTTACCGGGAACACCTTTGCAAGTGATAGTTCCGTAAGCCACCGTTTTGAAATGTCCCACGATCACCTTCACGCCCTTGGAAGTGCCCTTGAACGCAAGGCCGCACACCCAGCCCACAGCATTCGTTGAAACATCGCCTTGAGGTTGAATTTCCTGATTGTCCGCATGGGCCCAAAGGCCGGTCAGACTGAGCGCCAAAATCACTGCCAACTTTTTCATACTCATTCTCCTTTGCTTGGTTGTCTTCTGCCCTCTATGAGGAAGCATCCCCGAGAGAGAATCAAGCCGCCGGATGAAACACATACAGACTTTGTTCCGCGTTCGATCTATTTCCGCACGAGACCGGTAAATAGCGTGAGGACAGTGTGTGAAGCAGCAGCTAATAAATCTTGTATTGGCACTTTTTCTGTGAGAGCAATTAAACAATGTCATCTATGCGCAATGAGATTCGACTGCTGATCAATGGAACTGAACACCGTATTCACGGTGATAATGCCTTTCTGCCTTTAGCTCAGTATCTGCGCTATCAAGTGTCTTTACCCGGAACTAAAGTGGTCTGCGCGGAGGGCGATTGCGGCGCCTGCACGGCGCTTGTCGCGCGGTGGAATAAAACCTCGTGGTCCGCCTTTCACATTCTCAATTCCTGCATTCAAGAAGCGCAAAAAATGATCGCCTCTCGCCAGCGTCATCACTTCGTCGACTGGAATCTGCAAAAAGATATCGGTATGACCTGCGGAGGTGTCGCCAGTTTCCTCTTTGAACTGGTCGAACACGATTCTTCATTTCATATCGCCGTTTTCGGCGCCGGTCACATCGCGCAAGAAGTGATTCCTCTGCTCTTAAAGCTCGATTGTCGTATCACCTGTTTTGACCCTCGCCCGGAATGGATTCAGCGCCTGCCTTCTTCACGCAAGCTCACCGCTGTTTGCACAAACGAAATGGCGGCGGAAGTCGCTCGCCTGCCGGAAAAAACTTTTGTCGCCATTATGACCATGGGACATGCCACCGACGTGCCGATTCTCATAGCCGCCATGAAACAACGCGATCGTTTTAGCTACGTGGGCAATATCGGCAGTCGTCAAAAGGCCTTGCGCCTGCGCAAAGATCTTACCGACGCCGGCCTCAGTGCCGCGGATCTTGAACGCTTCCACTGTCCAATGGGAGAAGATTTCGGTGGCAATACGCCGATTGAAATCGCCTTCAGCGTTGTTGCACAGATTCTTAAAACTAAAGATCAGGTATTTGGCAAAAAAGAAGAGGCGGCCCCGGCTCTCGCCTGACCGCTCGGCTTCCTGTTTTCTGCCAAAGATGGCGACCGATGCATGCTTTCAGCTCTCAAAGCACAGATAATTTTTCTGTGAGGAGGTTTTATGGAACCGGAAAGAGAGCCGCAACGACCCGAAACAACTCCCCCGCCCCGCGCGACACCGGAATATAAAACATACCAGAGCAAACCCACCGCCACTTTCATTCCGGTGCAAAGAAATTATTCCCGCGAAGTGTGTGTGATCGCCGGCGTTTTATTTTTGGTCATCGGTCTTGTCGGCTTTGTCGTCGATGACCTGCTGGGAGCGCACTTGAGTTACACGCACACGGCGATCTTTGTCGCCTCCGGTGCCTTATCAACTTGGTTTGGCTTTGATTCAGAAAAAAACGCGCGCCGCTTTTCTTACGTTTTCGGCACGCTCTATGGCCTGGTTGGAATTGCCGGTTTCGTTTTAGGAAAACCCGGCGTTGCGACCGTGGCGAATATGGCCGAGGACCGCTTTATGTGGAAGGCCATTCCCCGCGTTTTGGAATTTGGCACCGCCGATCACATCGTGCATCTGCTCTTTGCCATCGGCTTTCTCTTGGGTGCGGCTTTGACGTTTAAAAGCTTTAAGAAGATTTAGAACTTCATCTTCTCCATGGATTCGATGATCCATGGTTTGTAGAAAACAGCGTTGGTGTAAACACCCACACCGTCACAGAGCTGACTGCCACGGCTGGTAACGCCGAAAAGATAGTACTGTCCGTCTTTTTCAATGTAAGCAGGACCCCCGGAGTCACCGCTGCAGGTGCCGTGACCTTTGGATTCATCCAAGCGCACTTCGGTTCTTTGCAAGGAAGAAATCGGCGCTTTGGTTTCACGCAAAACTCCGTCACCGCTCATTTCCACTTTCAGGCAGTGTTTCAGATCGTCGTCACACATCACTTCGCCGTATTCTAACGCTTCATCAAGGTTGGGAACTTTCTTGGCATCGACAGGCTCGGTGTACACATCGGAAACACCGTAACCCGCCAAAGTCACTGCCACTCCACGCTTCAAAACGCTGTCATCTTGAAGCAAGGTCGCCGGTTTATAGCCTTGTGGTAAAGCGCCTTGGAATTTGATCACGGCGATGTCACCGAAGTCGCTTTGCTTTTGTTCATTTTCTTTAGGATTGTAAGAAGTGTGCACGCGCACATCCACCACACGGCGAACGTACTCTTGAAGAACATCCGGCTCACGGGTGCCCATAATAACATCAATGTCGGTACCGAAAATCACCCGCAGCTTAGAAGGCTTGCTGGTCACACAATGAGCCGCGGTGAGAACAAAATTTTCCGCGATCAAAGAACCCGTGCAGATGGCATTGTCCTCGGAGTCGAAGATCCCGACGATCCCCGACGCCAAAGGCGCTTTCTCCGATACCAAAGTCCCGCCAATAATGCCCGTTCCGCCGCGCGTAAGATCCCCACGGGGGGATGAATTCAATCCACAGGACACCAAAGCAATCACGCTGAACGCCAGAACAATACGGGACACGAGTCTCTCCTTAAAAATGAGGGGCTCTTATAGGCACTCCCTTACAAAACAGCAAGAATTTTTTAAAAAAAGGCGGGGCTCCTGACATATTGTTGTCCGTCTCCCTCTGAAAGCCTAAACTATCGGGTATGAAAAACTTTTATCAAGAAGGCCCCAGCCTCACGAACACCTATCGTGCCGATGAAACTCTTCAGAAATTTTTAAAGAATATTCTGCCGCCGGAAGTGCAAAAAACCGTTCTGCCGCACCTCGAACATTTGGGTGAGCGCGCGGTCACCGACATGCTGGCGTGGGCGCAGGAAGCCGAAGCTCAGCCGCCCGAGCACGTGCCCTTCGATCCGTGGGGCCGCCGCATTGACGACATCAAAACTTCCAATGGCTGGAAGCAGCTTGAAAAAGTCGCCGCCGAAGAAGGCATTGTCGCCACCGCTTACGATCGCAAGTTCGGGCCGTTCTCCCGTGTTTATCAAATGGCGCTGCTCTATCTTTACTCGCCCAGCTCCGCGATCTTCTCGTGCCCTCTGGCGATGACCGATGGCGCCGCCCGCGCTTTGGAACTTTATGCCGATGCCGATTTAAAAAATCGCGCGCTTTCCCATTTGCTGTCACGCGATCCGAAAACATTTTGGACCGCGGGCCAATGGATGACGGAAAGAACCGGTGGTTCGGATGTGAGCGGCACCTCCACCGACGCGCATCCGTTCCAAGGCTCCAGTCCTTTCGGAGCAACCCACTCTTTGCACGGAACAAAATGGTTTACCTCCGCCACAACTTCCCAGATGGCCCTGACCCTCGCCCGTCCCGACGGGGCTCCGGCAGGTTCACGGGGCTTGAGTCTTTTCTATCTCGAATTGCGCAATGACCAAGGTCATCTTAACAACATTCAAATCCACCGTCTCAAAGACAAGCTCGGCACCAAGGCTTTACCGACGGCGGAACTGAGCCTGCAAGGAACCCCCGCTCGTATGATTGGTGGTGAGGGCGAAGGTGTGAAGCGCATCGCGAGTGTTTTGAACATCACGCGCATTTACAATTCCATCTGCGCTGTCGGACACGCCCGCCGCGCTTTGGATTTGGCCAATGATTATTCCCGCAAACGCAAAGCCTTTGGAAAACTTTTGATCGATCATCCTTTGCACCGTGAGACGTTGCGTGCGCTGGAGGAAGACTTCCGCCGCTGTTTTGCGTTCTCCATGTTTGTAGCGCATCTTCTCGGCCGTGAAGAAGTGGGCGAGATCTCCGCTTCAGAACGCGTGCTTTTGCGCGTGCTGACGCCGATCCTTAAACTTTACACCGCGAAAAAAGCGATTCAGATTTCCAGCGAAGTGGTGGAGATGTTCGGAGGTGCTGGCTATATCGAAGACACAGGTTTGCCACGCCTGTTGCGTGACGCTCAAGTGTTCTCGATCTGGGAAGGAACAACCAATGTTCTGTCCTTAGATATGCTGCGCGCTTTCGAAAAAGAACAAGCGCTGCCGATTCTGCTTGAGTACTTCAAAGGAACTCCAGCGATGAAACAAGCCGTGTCGTCTTTCGTCGAACGCTGGACAGCTTTACAAACATTGTTGGGACAGCTCTCTAAGGGAACGCCCGATCAGTGGGAAGCCCACGCGCGTCGTCTGGCCTTTATGGTCGGTGATATGATGAGTGAAAATCTGCTTCACGAATACTCTCTTTAATTCTTCACAACAGCCGCCCCGCCCGGGCGGCGAAGTTTCTAACACAAAGCCCTCTTTCGTCACCTCGCCCAAGCCCTGCTCTGATTTATTTCCTTTATGGGACCTAAATTCATGGCATGCACCTTGTATATATGTGACCAGATTCGATGAAATATTAAGGAACGGTCATGATCAAAATAGCAAGTTTTCTGGCGATCACATTATTTAGTTTCACTACCTGGGCAAACAGCCTTTACGACGTCAAAGTCAAAGGCGAACGCATTTACGATATTTTTGTTAAACAAGGCGTTCCAGAACCGGCTCTGCAAAGAGTGTTTGAATTTCTTGATGTCAACGCAGGCAAAACCATTCGCGTTTCCACAAAAATTCGCGAAAAAACCCGCTCTTATATGGACGAGCGTGAAGTCACTATTAAAGACAACGCCGTCGCTATTATTGACTTCTCCAAACCGTCCAGCGAGCGCCGTCTATATATTTTGAACTTGAAAACGGGCTCCGTTTCCAAACACTTCGTGGCTCACGGCAAAGGCTCCGGCGTGAATATCGCCAGTAAGTTTTCAAATATCGACGGTTCTAAAATGTCTTCCTTGGGCTTATACGTAGCCGGCAATACTTATTACGGTGTTCATGGTGAATCGTTGAACCTTTATGGACTTGAAGCTTCCAACAGCAAAGCGGCGGAGCGTGACATTGTCGTGCATGCAGCCTCTTACGTGTCCGAAGATTTCGTTAAAATCCGTGGCCGTCTCGGCCGAAGCTGGGGCTGTCCAGCGGTGGCTCCCGGTATCATCGGCAAAATGATTTCAAATTTCAAAGAAGGTGGCGTGATTTACGCCTACCACAAAGATCTGATCTCTAAAGCGGTGAAAGATCCTGTTCTGCAAGAGGTTCAACCTGATCACGATGAAGAAGACGTGGATTTACCAGGTGAAGAAGAAACCATCCGCAACGACAAGGGCGGCAAAGCTTCTTAAGATTTTTTCCCTTAGTTTAAAACTAAAAAAGGCGGCCTTATCAGCCGCCTTTTTTTATTTGCGTTGGTAATCGTCCTGGTAACGAACGATGTCGTCTTCGCCAAAGTAACTTCCCAGTTGCACTTCCACAAACTCAAGAATTTCTTGCGTGTTATTGCGGATACGGTGCTTAGCACCCACTGGAATATGAATGTGACTTCCCGCTTTCACTGGAATCACTTCATCATTCAAAACAACCTCACCGGAACCGCGAGTGATAGTCCAATGCTCTTCACGGCGCGCGTGCGACTGATAAGAAATCTGGGATTGCGGATTCACACGGATCACTTTGGATTTAAAAAACTCCGTGTCTTTAAGAATTTCAAAATATCCCCACGGACGGTATTCAAAGACATGTTCTTTGACGAGCGGGGATTTATTTTGCGTTAACGCCTCCACCACGTGGCGCACGTCCTGAGACTGACCCTTCTTCACAACCATCAAAGCGTCTTTGGTGTCGATCAGAATCACATCGTCCATCCCGACGATGGAATAATTCTTGTCCGCTTCGCCGAAAACGAAATTGTTGTGGCCTTTCACATTCAGGATTTCATGGCCTTTTTGCAAAGAGGCCACCGCATCCCATGAGCCCACATCATTCCAGCCGAATTCCGCAGGAATACAAGTCAGTTCATTGCCGTCGAGTTTTTCCATGATCGCATAGTCGATAGAAATACTTTGCATCTTAGAATAAACTTCTTCCAGGTTCGAAGAGTCCGCCTTCAATGCGGAAATCTGCTTCCACATTTCCGGCTGGTGTTTTTCAAACAAGGAAGCCATGTGCGCCGCCTTAAAGAAGAAGATCCCGGCATTCCAGCTGAAACTGCCTTGCGCGATAAACTCTTTCGCTTTTTGCAGATCCGGCTTTTCGTGGAACTTCACGACGGAATAAGCCTTAAACGGACCTTGCTCCTTTAAGCTCACCGCGCGGGTTTGAATATAACCGTAACCGGTCTCGGGGTAAGAAGGTGTGATGCCCAACGTGACCACACGGTTTTCCTGCGCCACTGTTTGCGCAAAAGAAACAGCGCTCAAGAAGGCCTGCTCTTTTCCAATCAAGTGGTCGGACGGGAAAATACCAACGACTTCTTCGCCTTTTCCTTGCAACTGCAAAAGATGGCAAAGAGCCGCAATCGCCGGAGCCGTATTTTTTCCCACCGGCTCATACACGACGCGAACATGAGTGGCGTTATTTTCTTTCAGATTTAATTCCGTCAGTGTCTGCAGTGCTTTGGATGTCACAATCCATGGCTCGCCCATTTTCAAACAGCGCTGCAAAGTCAGAGTTTGCAAAGGCTGGCCGAAGATATCGCAAAACTGTTTAGGCATCTGCTGGCGCGAGACGGGCCACAGGCGTGTGCCGCTTCCGCCGGACAATATAACGGGAATCAAAACTACCTCCGAGTTGAGTTCATAATCTATATCACTCTTCCCCTAAAGTGCGTAATTATAGTCACACCTTGGCCCGATTCGTCAAAAAACTGAGGCCTTTTGTAAACAGCCTCCCGTGGCCCTTTCACCACACTAGCCTAAAACCTCTCGACCCAAAGCCGTAAACTCGGGTCTTCATGGACTTTTCCCTCGAACAAGAGGATACTTTTGAATGTTTCATTTTTATTTTTTGGAGGCCTTTCATGACGATTCCATTTATCGATCTCAAAACCCAGTACAAAGCTCTTAAAACATCCATTGATGCCCGCATTCAAAAAGTTCTTGAGCACGGCGCGTACGTGAACGGCCCTGAAGTGGCGGAGCTGGAACAAACTCTGGCGAAATACGTCGGCACCAAACACTGCCTGACTATCGCTAACGGTACCGATGCTTTGTGGGTGCCTTTGATGGCTTTGGGAATCGGTCAAGGTGATGAAGTGATCACCACCGCGTTCTCTTTCATCGCAACGGCGGAAACCATCGTTCTGGCCGGAGCAAAACCGGTTTACGTGGATATCGATCCAAAAACTTTCAACATCGACGCCGACAAAATCGAAGCGGCTATCACTCCGCGCACGAAAGCGATCATGCCCGTGTCCTTGTACGGTCAAATCCCTGATATGGACAAAATCAACGCCATCGCGAAAAAACACAATCTGCATGTCATCGAAGACGCGGCTCAAAGCTTCGGCGCCCGCTACAAAGAAAAACGCAGCGGCAGCATGACAACAGCGACAGGCACGAGCTTCTTCCCGGCGAAACCTTTGGGTTGCTATGGTGACGGTGGCGCGATTTTCACTAACGACGACAATCTGGCAAAGATCATCAAAGAAATCCGTGAGCACGGATCTGAATCCCGTTACTACCACACCCGCCTGGGCATCAACGGCCGCTTGGATACTTTGCAATGCGCGATTCTTCTTTCAAAAATGGAAAGATACGATTGGGAATTGGAGCAACGTCAGCGCGTAGCGGATCGTTACAACGAAGCGTTTGCTTCCATCAAAGCCGACGGATTCTCCACTCCGTATGTGGCTCCGGGATGCAGCTCCGCTTGGGCGCAATACACCATCACAGTGAAAGACCGCGCGGGCTTCCAAAAGAAAATGACGGACGCTGGTGTGCCGACGTCCATCCACTATCCGCGCATCATGCCGGATCAACCTTGGTACAAAGAGCACACAGCAAATCCGCAGCAAGAGCTTCCGATCGCACGTTGGGCGGCGGAGCACGTGATCAGCTTGCCGATGTATCCGGATATGGACAATGCGACTCAAGATAAAATTATCGCCGCGGTTAAAGGGGCTTTGACATGAATACAGGATTCGGTCCTTTAGCAAAACCGGTTGTTCTTAAAACGCCGAATGAAACGATCACTTGGGGCGATGGCAAAAGCTTCGTGCTCTTCGCCGGTCCCGATATTATCGAAGACGAAGGCATGGTGATGGAGACCGGAAAAGAAATCCAAAGAATCACCCGCTCTCTGGGTATTCCGTGGATTTTGAAATGCTCTTTCGATAAAGCCAACCGTCAAAGCGCTTCGAGCTTCCGCGGTCCTGGTGTGAACTCTGCTTTAAAAAGCTTGGAAAAAATCAAAGGCGAACTTGGCTGCGCTCTACTCACTGACGTTCACGAAACGATCCAGGTGAAAGAAACAGCGGAAGTCGCCGACGTCATCCAAATCCCGGCGTTTTTATCCCGCCAAACAGATTTGCTTGTTGAATCTGCTAAGACGGGCAAAGTGATTCATATCAAGAAGGGTCAATTCCTGGCGCCTTGGGATATGAAAGCCATTGCGCAAAAAGCGGTGAACGCGGGCAACGATAAAATCCTGCTCTGCGAACGCGGGACTACATTCGGTTACAACCGTTTGATCAACGATATGACCGGTCTCGTGGAAATGCGCCGCCTGGGCTTCCCGGTGATCATGGACTGCACGCACTCCACTCAGCTGCCTGGCGCGACTGGCGAAAGCAGCGGCGGCCGTGGTGACATGGTATGGCCTTTGGCCCGTGCTGCGATGGCAGTCGGCGTGGATGGCATCTTCCTGGAGACCCATCCAAATCCGGATCAAGCTCTTTGCGATGGCCCGACGTCGCTTCCTTTGCGCAACCTTGAAACCGTTTTGACCAACCTTAAAAAAATCTGGACGACTCATTTCTAGGTAGAGTTCCGGATTAAATTCAAGTAAGACTGAACCATGGTTAAGCACACTCGCAAGCTCCTGGTTCAGTCTGCCAAGATTCTCTTTTCGGCCGGCATTATTTACTGGCTGGTGCAATCAGGAAAACTTAATTTCACTGCTCTCAAAAACCTGCTCACTCCGGGAGCGGCTTTTTTGGCATTGTCTTTGGTGGCGCTGAACCTTTTCTTTGCCAGTGAACGCTGGCGCATTTTGATTCGCTCGCAAGAGCTGCCGGCAAGCCCGTGGTCCGTTTTTAAACTGAGCTTGATCGGGAGCTTCTTTAACTTCGCCATGCCTGGTGGCGTCGGCGGAGATGTTATCAAAGCCTATTACTTCACACGCGAACATCCCGGCAGCAAAGTGGTTGCCGTCACCAGTGTTTTGATGGATCGGGTGCTCGGACTTTTTGCGATGGTGCTGCTTGCTTTTGTCGTGATGATTTACGACTTCCAGCACATCCTCAGAACTCCGGCGCTGCTGACTTTGTTCTGGTTTATCTTAAGCCTTTTTGTTTTTTTCATTATCGCGCTTTCTCTGGTTTTCTCACAAAAAGTGTACGATCACGGCGCGCTGAAAAAACTCATCAGCAAACTGCCGTTTTCAGAAAAGTTCATGAAACTTTATGAGAGCATGCATCTCTACGGCAAAGACGGAAAACGTTTTATCCTGGTGATTGGCTTAAGCCTGATTTCTCAAGCTTGTGCGATCACGTTCTTGTACCTTGCCGGTCAAATGGCAGGTTTCACGGACATTCCCGCAAAAACATACTTCCTAGTGGCTCCGCTGGGTTTTATGGCCACAGCGATTCCAGTCTCCCCTGCCGGTGTCGGCGTCGGACAAGCGGCGTTTTATTTTCTTTTCAATATTTACACGGGACACGCTTCTGAAATTGGTCCTACGAGTATCACCGCATTTCAGGTCGGCACATTCCTGATGAGTCTTCTCGGCGCGTTCTTCTATTTGCGTCGCAAAGACCGCGCGGAAGCCGCAAGAATCAAAAGCTCCGCACTTTAAATTGCTATTCTGATTTCTGAGTGACTGATTGATTTAAAGAAATCTTTGCCATCGAAGCGCTTTAAACATCACAAGTCTTAAGCCAGAGGAATCTTCTCGAAACTCTTCGCCACTTCAAACTGGAATTGCGGATGGCGGCTTTGATACTCTTTAAGAAACTCAAGTTCCTTATCCGTTTTCTCGGTCGCCAATAGATACAGATTTCCGACACCAGCGCCAAAGGCCGCAACCAAATCCGTGGCACTGTCACCAACCATCACGGACTTTTTCATATCCACCATGAGTTTTGTATGCACCATTTGCAGCATGCCATTGCGAGGCTTGCGCAATCCCGCATAACGGCGGCCGGCGGGAACAGCTTCCTGCTCATAATACCCAGCCCACACCGACTCATCAATCCAACAGCCTTTTTGCGCCAGTAAACGCAGCATCTGTTGATGCACTTCCTGGTATTCACGCCACGATATCAAGCCACGCCCCAGACCCGATTGATTGGTGACGAGCGCCACCCAATAGCCTTTGTCGTGAGCCTGATTGATCAAGTTTTCAATACCCTCGGTGAGCTCCACTTTCGCGGGATCACGATTGTAGGGAACATTTTTAACCACGACATCATCACGGTCTAAAAACAAACAAGGTTTGCCGCCGCCTTCAGAAAACGGCACCAGCGCCGCCATGTTCGTTAAACTTGCGCGAATATTTTCAAAAGCCTGCTTCCACGCCGCCAGATCACAGGGCCAGGCGTAATCCACTATTTCTGAAGCTTGCGTGCTCTGCAAAAGCACTCTTTGTCCTTGCAGCACCGGATTTAACTGCGCAAGCACAAGTTCCTGATCGGGCAAAACAAAAATCAGATCCTCCGGACGCGTGTGAAACTTTCCGGAAAGAAAATCTGCAGCCTTACGTCTGACATAGGGAACCTTTCCTGACAAAGCGGCCAAAGGCTGCGCCCATGCGTCCAGCTCGCCGGTTTGATCCTCTAAGAAGACCAAAACACCGCCCATCTGAATTGTTTCAAGTATCAGAGTTTCCCACTGCATCATTCAATTCTCCACGCTTTTGGAGTTTACGCCAGATCGCCCTGGGATTCCATCGAATTGCGCCAGCGGTAAAGGCCGCCTTTGTACTTGCCGCCTTGCATTTATGCTTATTAAAATCACACTGTACCAGCATTTAGCCACATCCATGCGTGAGGAGGAAGAACAGCCATGACTCTCTTACTGAAGCAGATATTTAGCTTTCTCAAGCTTCTTAATTCCGACACCGGAACCAATCAACTTGCCATCGGACTTTCTCTGGGACTCATCCTGGGATTTGCTCCCGTTCTTTCCATTCAAACGCTGATTGTGTTCGCGATTATTTTCATCTTCCGCGTGCAAATCGGCGCGGCTTTCCTTGCCGCGTTCTTTTTTAAATTCGTCGCTTTCATTTTCGACCAGCCGGCGCACTATCTTGGTAAAGCCATTCTTGAAACCGACAGCCTGCGCCCGTTGTTCGTCACCATGTACAACATGCCGCTGGTGCCGATGACCCGTTTTAACAATACGATTGTGATGGGCTCTATGGTGGTTTCGATCGTGCTTTTGCCGTTTGCATTTTTCGGCTTCCGCATCTTGATTGAAAAATACCGCGCCACAGTCGTCGCACGCTTCAAAGGCACGAAATTCTGGAAGGCATTTGCGGCGACAAAATTCTACAACTGGTATTTGAAATACGACGAGCTTTACGGATAAAGGGCGACATCATGAGTGAAACAGCAAAGAAAACAAAAAAGCCAAAAGGTATTATCCGCTGGGAAGCCATCATTCCCTTTCTGATCATCTGCTTGGTGATTGGTTTGTATTTCCATTTCTTCTTTGACGGCCATTTGCGCCGCGCTCTGGAATGGGTCGGTTACAATACCGTCGGCGCGGAAGTAAATATCGCCAAACTTGAAACAAGCTTTTTTAAAGCCAGCCTGCGCGTGCAAGGCATCGAGTTTACTGACGCCGAAAAGCCCACGCACGACTCCATCAAGATCGGCGACATTCGTTTCTCTATGCTGTGGGATGCTCTTTTGCGCGCCAAAGTGGTGGTCAATGAGGCGGCGGTTGAACAAATCGAGTTCGGCGTCAAACGCGCCCGCCCCGGAAAAGTCAAACCGCCCGAGCCTCCGTCCAACGAACCCGGGATGGCCGAAAAACTCAAAACCCAGGCTCTGCGTGAAGCGCAAGAGCAGGCCGGCGAAAACGTTCTTGGTGATGTGATTGCGATGCTGGGTGGAAGCACCTCTGAAGAGCAGCTTCAGAAGCTGCAAGAAAGTCTGCCTTCGAAAGCCATGCTGGATAAATTCCAGACGGAATTGCAAGGTAAACAGCAAGCGTGGGACAGCCGTCTGAAAACCTTGCCGCAGGAAAAAGACATCCGCGCTTTGGGCGATCGCTTGAACAAAGTGAAGTACAAAGATTTCAAATCGCCGCAAGAACTGCAAGCCTCCATCCAAGAGTTGGATAAGATCTATAAAGACGGCGATGCTATGTACAAACAAATCCAAAGCACCGGCGATGACCTCGGCAAGGATTTGAAGTCCGTCGAAACGCAGTACCGCGATATTGAAAAGCAGGTCAAAACCGACATCAAGACTCTGGAAGAGCACCTCCGCATTCCAAAACTTGATGCGAAATCTTTGACACGCGCGATGTTCAATCATTACTTGGCGCCGTATAAATCCAAATTTTATCGCTATAAAGCCATGGCGGATAAATACCTGCCGCCGAATCTTTTAAAGAAAGATAAAAAAGACGAAGAAGTCGCTATTCAGCCGCATCCTCGTGAAAAAGGAATTTCTTATGAGTTCGGCCGCCAAAACTCTTATCCTCTTTTCTGGATTAAGAGAACCGCGGTGAGCTCTCAAGCCGGCATCACACCCGATGCGGGAAATATCAAAGGCGAAATCCTGAACATCACTTCCAATCAAGCGCTGATCGGCAAGCCCACCGTGGCGACTTTGGCAGGTGATTTCCCGGCAAAACAAATCTTCGGCTTCCTGCTGAAGCTGTCTTTGGATAACACCAAACCGGAAAGCATCATCGATTATAATTTCAACGTCGATTCCTATGCTTTGAGCGGCCAGGACCTGGTGCAAACTCCGGATGTGCAGATCTCTTTCAATAAGGCGAACGGCAGCTTAGGTATTAACGGTAAAGTTGTCGGGCTTAAGAATGTCTCTGTGAATATGGATAACAAATTCACGAAGGTGGATTATGCCATTTCATCTAAAAATGAAATCGCCGATCAAATCTTGAAAGCGGTTTTCGCAGGCATCCCGGTTGTGACACTGACGGTGAACGGCCAAGGCGAATTCCCCGACATTCCTCTGTCTGTGAACTCCAACCTCGGACCTGAGCTGCAAAAAGGATTTGAAAAACAAATCCAGGCAAAGATCAACGAAGCCCGTGCCCGCGTTCAAGCGCTGGTCGACCAAGAGATCGGCAAACAACGCGCGCAAGTGGAAGCTCAGCTCAATCAATTGCGCGGTCAGTTCGACAACGAAGTGAAGAAAGCGCAAGCGCAATTGGATGCGCAGAAAAAACAGGCTGAATCCAAAGTGGATCAAGCCAAAAAAGACGCCGAAAACCAAGGTCGCAAGGCTTTGGAAAAAGAAGGTCAAAAAGCTTTGGATGAGCTTAAGAAAAAATTCGGTTTCTAATCGGAACACATAGAACTTTTCAACTCTTCAGAAACTGTCGAAGCCTCTTACAGGACCTGCAAAGAGCTTCGACAGAATCCCTAACTTCCCGTTTTTACTTATCAATTTTGCCTCATTTTTCTGTTATGCCTCTGTTTTAAGCATCAACTTTCGTGCTACCTTTGACGATGAGGTGAAGTATGAAAGCTTCGAATCTAACTTCCAAATTAGTTTTGAGCTGTGTGGTTGTTACTCTCGGCACGGCTTGCGCCAAAATGAATTTCTCCCCTGTTTCAACAGAGGATGCATCTTCCGTGGTCACGCCGCCGGCACCATCTAAAACGATCTCTTCCACGGAAGTCGTCGCTTACGGCAATAAGCAGGTCGACTTCCTTTTGGTGCTCGACGATTCGAACTCCATGCTGCCCGAGTTGAAAAAACTCGCCGCGCGCATGTCGACCTTCGTGAATTCTCTGGAAGCCAGCAATATCGACTGGCAGATGTGCCTCACCACCACTCGTGGCATCACCTCCGGTGGAGTGATGCGCTACGGTCAGCCGCTCAACTGGGCGAACTATGTTCCTGTATCCGGCACACCCGCGTATCTTTTAAAGAAAGGCACGCCCAACTTAAATACGATTTTCACAACCACCGTGGACTCGCTGACTATCGGCGGAGGCAACTCCGGTGATGAGCGAGCCATCAAAGCTGCACACGAGAACTTCCGCGATGCTGCTTCCCACGGTTGCTATCGTTCCGGAGCGGCGATTTCAGTTATCACGATTTCGGATGAAGACGAAAGATCCGTGGGCAATGATCCGGCTCGCTTAAAACCCACCGACGCCGATGGCGCCTTCCAAGCGTTTGAACCTGAAGACTATCCGCAAGCTCTGCTTGATAGAGCAAAAAATTCTTTCGGCGAAGATGTGCGCTTTACCTTCAGCTCGATCATTGTCAAACCCGATGACAAAGCTTGCGAAGCAGAGCAAGACAAGGACCTCTCCCCGAGCCATCCTGGTTACACATACGCCGAAGCGTCTCGCCTGACAGATGGTGGTGTGGGCAGTATTTGCGATGCGGATTACAGCTCCAACTTGAACACCTTCCGCGACAAGATCGTAAACTCGTTGTCGTCTTTGACTTTGCAATGCACGCCGGATCCGAAATCACTCAAAGTGAAAATCGAAGGCTTGCAAGTCGCGGCTCACAAGCTTGATGGCAAAGTTTTGAAATTCAACTATCCGTTGATCGAGGGAACAAAGATCGATCTGCAATACGATTGCATGGATGAAGAATAAGGCTAGAACTTAGAGGCTTGTGCGGTTTTAATTCTACGGCGTTCTTTTCAATAAGGACTGCACGTAAGCGACCGAGTCCTTGTTGTACCAATCAATAGAACCGACAAGTTTCTTCACAAGTTTCTGGTCGGTTCCGAGCACCATGGACTCCGGCAAGCGCGCAATTTCAAATTGTTTCATCAACGAGCGATCCTCGTCCCAGACAATCTTGATATTGGCGTCTTTAAGCTCAGGGAAGGACTTCATAAAGATCTCGATATCTTCCCGGCGGCTGTCACCGGACACGGCAATGAGCTGCACGTCGCCTTTAAACTCTTTCACAAGCTTGATTAGAGAAGGCACCTCTTCCACGCAAGGCCCACACCACGAAGCCCAGAAGTTCAAAATAACGACTTTGCCCTTCATCGAAACCAGCTCAAAAGAATTCCCGGCAAGATCTTTCGCCGTGAAATTCGGCACACCCTCTTTTTCAAAAGTTTCCAAAGAGGAAATCGAAGGCGGAGGCGCCGACTTCTGCCCAAAAAGCTGGTGAAATCCCCAAGCCGCCAAAGTCCCCAGAATCACAACAATGACAATCGCCTTCAGATGCTGTTTCACACACGCCTCCTGTCACCACCAACCTAATGGAAACTTCCCTTGAGGGCAATAAACGGAAAGCAAAAACCGCAATGAATGATTTTGTACGTCGATCTCACAAGGGAACTCGTGAATGGACAAGCGCAAAAAACCGCAGGAAGCGGTTTCTATGCGCTGGCTTCCAAATAAAAAAAGCCCCGGTTTTCACCGAGGCTTTTTCAATTCAATTTATAAATTTGAATTCAGATTAAGCGCGAGCTGCTGCTCTTGCTTTCTTTTGAGTCTTTTTAACAGACTTTTTCTTAGCGGCTACAAGCTTCGTGGAAGCTTTTTTCGCTTTAGCAGGAGCTTTCGCTGCTTTAGCATCTGCTTTTTCAGCTTTTGCTTCTTCTTTAGCGTTGCCTTTAGCTTCGAAATCGAAATCTACGAACTCAAGGAAAGCCATTTCCGCAGTGTCACCAGGACGACGACCGATCTTGATGATACGAGTGTATCCACCAGGACGTGTCTTAAAGCGCGGAGCCAAATCCTTGATGATAGTTGTAACAGCTTCTTTGTTTGGGTAACGGGACATCAACAAACGAGTTGTAGCCAAGTCACCTTTTTTACCCAAAGTGATCGCTTTTTCAACGTGACGACGTACTTCTTTAGCACGGTCAACAGTTGTAGTGATACGGCCGTGCTCGATCAAAGAAGTCACAAGACCTCTCAACAAAGCTTTTCTTGGGCCGGATTTACGATCAAAATGCTTAACTCTTCTTCTGTGTGAACTCATTGTACTCTCCGTTTAAACGTACTGACCGTATTAGGTATCAGCACGATAGAACCCTCGAGGGGTCACTTTTAAGGGCTCCTTGCCCCGCAGTCCCCGCAGGAACCACTTGTTCAGAATACCATCATTGGAAATTCTTTATGAAAACGGGTGTTCTGCTTTCACAGAACACCCTTATTTTTTAATTACTGTGGGGTGTCTCTCTTTTGCGGAGGCTGGCTTGGATCCCAACCCGCTGGAGGCCATCCTTCGATCTTCATGCCGAGGCTAAGACCCATTTCGCCCAAGATTTCTTTGATTTCGTTCAAAGACTTGCGGCCGAAGTTCTTAGTTTTCAGCATTTCTGCCTCAGAACGAACAACCAATTCGCCGATGTAGCGGATGTTTGCGTTCTTCAAGCAGTTTGCAGAACGTACAGACAACTCGAGGTCATCCACAGAGCGGAACAAGTTCTCGTTCAAAGAAGGAGATCCTACTTCGCGAGATTCTTCTGCCGGCTCCATAGTTTCGTCGAAAGTCAGGAAGATTTGCAGTTGTTCTTTCATGATTTTAGAAGAAAGAGCGACTGCTTCTTCCGGTTTCAAAGAACCGTCTGTCCACACTTCCAAAGTCAACGCATCGTAGTCTGTTCTTTGACCAACGCGCGCATTGGAAACGTTGTAGTTCACTTTTCTGATCGGGCTGTAAAGCGCGTCAACGCCAATAAAGCCTACAGGAAGATCTGTTTCTCTATTTTCAACAGGCACGTAGCCACGGCCGAAACTTACGATAATTTCAGCGTTGAAATTAGCATTTGCACCCAAAGTTGCGATATGGTGATCAGGATTTAAAACCTCGATCTTATCGGAAGTTTGGATGTCTGCTGCAGTAACTTTACCAGGACCTTTTTTAGAGATCTTCAAAGTCACAGAATCAGCAGTGTATTGCTTAAAGCGTACTTCTTTAAGATTCAAGATGATGTCAGTTACATCCTCAAGAACGTCAGGGATCGTTGTAAACTCGTGCAATACGCCTTCAAACTTAACAGCTGTAATTGCAGAACCCATCATGGAGCTGAGAAGAATTCTTCTCAGGGAGTTACCAAGGGTAACACCAAAACCTCTTTCGAGGGGACGGATAATGAATTTAGCGTAGTCCTCACGGAGAGTATCGCGATCAACCTCAAATCCCTTTGGTTTGATCATCTCTCTCCAAAACTTATAATAGTGCTCTTGCATGCTTCCCCCGAGAGGTAAAATTATCTTGAGTAGTATTCAACGATCATGTTCTCTTCAACAGCCACTGTTACGTCTTCACGATTTGGAAGATCTTTAACAGTACCAGTGAATTTCGCATGATCAGCTTCAAGCCACGCAGGCACAGATCGGCGAGCTACGGATTGGATCGCAGCTTGGATCTTACCCATTTCACGGCTTGATTCCGCCACCGTAATAACGTCACCTTTATTTACGATGATGCTCGGAATGTTCGCTCTCTTACCATTCAACAGGAAATGGTTGTGTTTAACAAGCTGCCTTGCTTCACGACGAGAGTTAGCGAACCCCAAAGAGTAGACAACGTTATCAAGTCTGGTCTCGAGGAACTTCAGAAGCGCAGTACCGGTCAATTCTTTTGAACGGTTGGCTTCGGTAACATACTTCACAAATTGTTTCTCAGAAACACCGTAGTATCTCTTAGTTTTTTGTTTCTCACGCAATTGAAGCGCAAATTCAGAGAACTTCAAACGAGATTGGCCATGTTGTCCTGGAGGATAAGGTCTTCTTTCGAAAGAGCACTTATCTGTGTAACAACGATCACCTTTCAAGAAAAGTTTCACGTTTTCGCGACGGCAAAGCTTACAAACGCCTTCGTTAATGCAGCTCACGATATACTCCTATTAAATTCTTCTACGCTTCGGTGGACGGCAACCGTTATGAGGAACTGGTGTGATATCTTTCAAAGAAAGGATTCTCATACCAGTCGCAGCCAATGCACGGATTGCAGGCTCACGTCCAGCGCCTGGTCCTTTAAGATAAACGTCCACAGATCTCATACCTGCTTCCATAGCTTTTTTTGCAGCGTCTTCTGCCGCGGACTGAGCTGCATACGGAGTGCCTTTACGGCTTCCTTTGAAACCGAGGTGACCTGCAGAGGACCAGGACACAGTAGCTCCGTTCGGATCTGTCATCGTAACGATAACGTTACCGAAACCAGCTTGGATATAGCAGTTCCCTTGTGGAACGTTTCTTTTCACTTTTTTCTTAGCAACTGTTTTAGCTTTATTTTCAGTATTCATCTGTCAGCTACCTTTATACAGCTTTCTTCTTGTTCGCTACCGTCTTCTTAGGACCTTTGCGAGTGCGTGCATTAGAACGAGTGTTCTGACCACGAACCGGCAAGCCCTTACGATGGCGGATACCACGATAGCAGTTGAGGTCCATCAAGCGCTTGATAGACAAGCCCACTTCACGACGCAAATCACCCTCAACTTTGAAGTTTTGTTCGATGATTCCACGGATTTTAGCGATGTGCTCGTCTGTCAGGCCTTCAGTTCTCAATTCATGAGGAATGCCTACTTGTTTGCAAATCATAGCCGCACGAGGACGGCCGATGCCGTAGATGTAAGTCAAAGCGATTTCAACGCGCTTATTTCTAGGTAAGTCGACACCAAGGATACGTGCCATGATTAGCCCTGCCTTTGCTTATGTTTAGGGTTTTCACAGATAACGCGAATAACACCTTTTCTTTTAATAACTTTACATTTGTTACAGATTTTCTTAACTGATGGTCTTACTTTCATACTGTCTTCCCATACTAAATTTCACCCCGAAAAAGGGATGAAAATGCCAGCAAAAACACAAACGCGGTTCGGCACGCTAACACCGATAACCATTAAAGTCTAGAGATAAAAATAATACAGCCGTCTTATTTTATTATTTTTTCGATCTCAGAATAGACTTCTTCGGTGCCTCGATTACCGTCCACTTCAATGTATTTGCCTGCTTTTTTATAATACTCTTTCAAAGGGCTTGTGAACTCCTGGTAGGTCTTAAGGCGGGTTTCGATCACTTCCGCCTTATCGTCATTCCGTTGAATGACTTCCCCTCCGCAGAGGTCACAAATGCCTTCCATCTTGGGAGGCTTACTCACAACATGGTACACGGCGCCGCAATTTTTACAGACCCGTCTACCTGTCAGTCGGTCCATCAACACTTTCATTGGAACTTCGAGGAAAATCGCTTTTCCAATAGAAAGATTCATTTTTACGAGCAATTCATCCAAAGCCTCAGCTTGCGCCACGGTTCTGGGGAATCCATCCAAAATAAAGTTTTTTACGCCCTTTTTGAGGACCTCTTCAACCATACCGATAACGATGCTATCTGGTACGAGCTGACCCTTGTCCATATACTCTTGGGCTTTTTTGCCAAGTTCGGTTTGCCCCTTAATAGCGGCACGGAACAAATCACCAGTGCTGATCTGTGTCATGCCCTGGCGTTTAATAAGCAATTCAGATTGAGTTCCTTTACCAGCCCCCGGGGCACCAAACAGGATCACGTTCATTAGAACTGAACCCTTCTGCTGCGGATTTTGGCACCTTTCAAGAATCCTTCATATTTCTGAGTAATAATATGAGATTGGATTTGTTGAGCTGTATCCAAAGCAACACCGACCAAGATCAACAAGCTCGTGCCACCAAAGTGGAACGGAACGTTGAATTGAGTCGTCATAATGCCAGGCAAAATACAGATCGTGCAAAGGTAGATACAACCCAAGACATTCACGCGCTCAAGCACTCTTTGGATGTAATCCGCAGTGCTCTTACCAGCGCGCACGCCAGGGATGAAACCGCCGTATTTCTTCAGATTGTCAGCCACATCATTCGGATTGAAGACAATCTCAGTATAGAAGAAGGAGAAGAATACGATCAAAGCCACGAACATGATGTTGAAGATCGTGCCGGACGGATTCAAAGACTCTTGCAAAGCTTTGAGCCAAGAAACCTGTACGAACTGCGCCATTGTCGCAGGGAACATCAACAAGGAGCTCGCGAAGATCGGCGGGATAACGCCGGAGAAATTGATTTTAATCGGCAAGTGGCTTGTCGGAGTTTGCATGGACTGCATACCGCCGCCGCCTTGACGTTGAGAGTACTGAACAGTGATACGGCGTTGTGCGACTTCCATATAGATAACCGCAGCGATGATAGCGACCATGAAGAGCACTAACAACAACGCCAATGCGAAACGCATTTCACCAGTGCGAACCAACTCATACAATTGTTGAGCGCCGCCAGGGATCGCCGCTGCGATACCGGTGAAGATGATCAAAGATGTACCGTTACCGATACCTCTTTCGGTGATTTGTTCACCCAACCACATGATGAAGCAGGTTCCTGCCGTCAATGTGATGATAGTCATAACTTGGAAAGGCAAAAACGCCACGCTCGGTGCGATCACCAGTGGGTGACCTTCCGGACTTGTGGAGTTCATCAACCAGGTGCTGATACCGTAACCTTGGATCACGGCCAAAGCCACTGTCGCATAGCGCGTGTATTGGTTGATTTTACGACGTCCTTGCTCCCCTTCCTTCTTCAAGGCTTCCAGGTATGGAACCGCGGAAGTCAAAAGCTGGAAAATGATGGAAGAAGAAATATAGGGCATGATTCCCAATGCGAAGATTGAGAATTGAGAGAGAGCACCGCCCGTAAAGGTGTTGAACAACCCAAAGATTCCGCGGCTCTGCGCTTGGAAGAATGAGAGCACCGCCGTTCCATCAACTCCAGGAGTGGGAACGTGGACACCGATTCTGTAAATAGCTAACAAGGCCAGCGTGAAAAGAATACGTTTACGAAGATCAGAATTCTTTGCGATGCTCTCAATTGCAGACACTACTTAATTACCTCGACTTTGCCGCCAGCAGCTTCAATAGCTTTCTTAGCGCTTTCTGAAAATTTGTGAGCTTTTACAGTCAAAGCTGTCTTAAGCTCGCCATTTCCCAAAATCTTAACAGCGCCACCGGAAACAAGTCCAGCTGCGTGTAGAGTTTCAGGAGTGACTTCTCCAGAAAATTTAGCAAGTTGTCCGATATTAACAATCTCAAAGTTGTTAGCAAACGCGACGTTGCTAAAGCCGAACTTAGGAAGACGACGATGCAAAGGCGTTTGACCACCCTCGAAACCGCGGCGTACACGGCCACCAGTACGAGCCAACTGACCCTTGTGACCTTTTGTCGCAGTGCCGCCCATACCGGAACCGATACCACGACCGATTCTTTTTGGGCTGTGCTTGGATCCCGCTTTGGGAGCTAGTGTTTTAAGCAAGCTCATGGATTACCCCTTAACTTCAACTTCAACGAGGTGTTGAACTTTCATAATGTTTCCACGGGCAGCAGGAGAATCCTTCACTTCAACTGAGTGATGACGTCTCTTCAAACCGAGGACTTTGACTGCATCTTTTTGATCTTGAGTGCAGCCAATAGTTGATCTTTTCAATGTAACAACGAATGTTTTAGCCATATTTGCCACCAGTCCGACTCTTAAAGCTGTTTCAACTGCTTCAAGCCGTCGATTGTTGCTCTTACCGCGTTATGAGGGTTACGAGTACCCACGCACTTAGTAAGAATGTCTTTAACACCTACAGACTCGAGAACCGCACGAACCGCACCGCCTGCGATCACGCCAGTACCAGGAGCCGCCGGCTTCATGATGACTTTCGCCGCGCCGAATTTACCGATCACTTCGTGAGGAATTGTACGTCCCTCTTTCAAAGCAACAGACTTTGCAGATTTCTTAGCGGATCTGCTTGCCTTACCGATAGCTTCAGGAACCTCTCCAGCTTTACCGGAACCAAAACCAACATCGCCGGCCTTGTTTCCAACTACTACTAGAGCTGCGAAAGAGAAGCGACGACCACCCTTAACAACTTTTGTTACGCGGTTGATCGCAACTACACGCTCTTCTAATTCAGCTGCTTGAGCTTGAACTTTCTCCACACATCACTCCTTAGAAATTAAGGCCGCCCTCACGAGCGCCTTCTGCTAGAGATTTAACACGACCGTGGTAAAGGTATCCGTTACGATCGAAAACCACGTTCTTGATATTTTTAGAAACCGCTGCTTTCGCCGCTTCGATACCAACGAGCTTCGCCATTTCGATACCAGACTTGTCCTCTTTACCAAGAGAAGAAACCGCCACCAAAGTTTTGCCATCTACGTCGTTGATGATCTGTGCGTACATGTGCTTACCGCTACGGAATACGCAAAGGCGAGGTCTCTCCGCAGTACCGTTTACGGTCTTGCGGATTCTGATTTTCTTCTTGAGGCGATTCGCTTTTCTCTCACTTGTATGTTTGCTTACTTTAATTTTCATCATACATTACCTCAATTATTTACCAGCCGACTTACCAGCTTTACGTCTGATATGCTCACCAGCATAACGGACACCTTTTGCAAGATAAGGCTCAGGCGGACGGAAGGAGCGGATTTTCGCAGCTACTTGTCCAACCAGCTCCTTGCTCGGGCCAGTGATGGAAAGGTTGGTTTGCTTGTCAACTTTGATCTCGATTCCTTCAGGGATGTCGTAGATCACTGGATGAGAGAAGCCCAAAGAAAGTTCCAACTTTTTGCCGGAAACGTTTGCACGGTAACCGACACCATGAAGCTCAAGCCCCTTGGTGAAACCTTTAGTTACGCCAGTAACGGCGTTTTGGATCAACGCTCTGTAAAGACCGTGCAATGCACGAGTCTCTTTGGAGTCATCTTTGCGAGTCAAAACAACCTTGCCGCCTTCTACTTTCGCAGAGATGGACGGTTGCAGGCCGATCTTCAAAGAAGACTTCGCACCTTTAACGATGACTTCGTTAGCAGGTGATACGCTGACTTGGACTGTGTTATCAAAAATAACGGGTGCTTTTCCAATACGAGACATAATTCACCTACCAAATCGTCGCAAGCAATTCGCCGCCGAGTTTTTGCTCGGACGCTTGCTTGCCGCTCATGATTCCTTTGCTTGTGCTCAGGATGGACATACCCATACCGGAACGAACAACAGGAACTTTGTCGGATTTAACATAAACTCTGCGACCTGGGCGTGATACGCGGTCGATAGAGTTGATCACATGGTTACCGGCTTCGTCGTATTTCAAGTAAACACGCATGATGCCTTGTTTACTGTCTTTAGCGACTTTAAAGCTGCGGATCAAACCCTCGTTAACGAGGATTTGCGCAATACCGGCTCTCACTTTGGAAGCAGGCATATCCACTTTTTCGTGTCTTGCTGCTCCCGCATTTCTAATCATTGTAAGGAACTGAGAAATTGTATCCATAGTGATCCTCTTACCAGCTAGCTTTCGTTACGCCAGGCAATTTACCGTCTAGAGCCAATTGTCTGAAGGCGATACGAGACAAACCGAATTTTCTGTAGTTACCACGAGGACGGCCAGTCAACTGGCAGCGAGTGATAACACGGTTTGGATTTGTATCGCGAGGAAGAGCTTGCAGCTTTTTACGCGCAAGAAGTCTTTCTTCCTCAGAAAGTTTCATGTCGACAGCTTTCTCTCTAAGCTCTTTTCTGTATTGAGCGTAACGCTTAGAAAGCTCTTTTCTTTTATTATTTTTTTCGATGCTTGATTTACGAGCCAAGTGACACCCCTCTTACTTTCTGAAGGGCATGCCAAGTGCTTCAAGAAGCGCTCTGCCCTCAGCGTCGTTTTTAGCGGTTGTGCAGATTGTGATGTTCATACCACGGACTTTATCAACTCTATCGTAGTTGATTTCCGGGAACACGATCTGCTCTTTCAAACCCATGTTGTAGTTGCCACGGCCGTCGAAACCTTTGTTCGGCAAACCGCGGAAGTCTCTTACGCGCGGAAGTGCCAAAGTGTTCAAACGATCCAAGAAAGACCACATTCTCTCTCTGCGCAAAGTCACGCGCACACCCAATGGGATGCCAGCACGCAATTTGAAGTTAGAGATGGCTTTCTTTGCCTTAGTGATAACCGCTTTTTGACCAGTGATCGCAGTGATCTCGTCAACGACAGTGTTCAAAATCTTTGGATTTTGAACAGCTTCGCTCAAGCACACGGATACTGTGATTTTCTCCAAGCGGGGAACTTGCATCACGTTTTTGGCTCCCAATGTTTTCATCAGAGCGGGAGCGATCTCTTTTCTATATTTTGTCTGTAAGCGATTCACATCACACCTCTTAGAGAACTTCCGGAGCCAAGGAAACAATCTTTACGAATTGTTTCGCTCTCAACTCTCTGGCAACAGGTCCGAAGATACGAGTACCGATCGGTTCCTTAGCCGCGTTAATCAAAACCGCGGAGTTATCGTCAAAACGGATGTAAGAACCGTCTGGACGGCGGAGTTTTTGTACAGTTCTGACAACGACAGCTTTCGCCACGTCACCTTTTTTAACTTTTGCATTTGGCAAAGCGTCTTTAATGGAAACAACGATGATGTCACCGATAGAAGCCACACGGCGCTTAGATCCACCAAGGACCTTTACGCACATAACTTCTTTGGCGCCAGAGTTGTCAGCTACATTGAGTCTAGTTTGCATTTGAATCATGACAACCCTCCTTATGCCTTCGCAGTTTCTACGACTTCAGCCAAAGTCCAACGCTTCGTTTTGCTAAGAGGGCGTGTTTCGCGGATCTTAACGATGTCACCAATTTTAGCTTGGTTCTTTTCGTCATGAGCTTTGAAAACAGACGTTTTCTTAACATACTTACCGTACTTTGGATGTTTCACCATGCGGTAGATGAGGACAGAGATAGTTTTATCCATCTTGTCACTGATAACTTCACCTACGACTTCAATTTTACGTCCTCTAGTATTAGTTTCAGTTGCCATCTTCTACCTCTATCTCGCCACTTTTTTTACGATCGCTGTGTTGATACGAGCGATGTTGCGACGAAGATTACGAATTTCAATTGGATTGGAAAGTTGACCAATTGAATTCTTAATACGTGCCTGGAACAACTCTTCAGAAAGAGCTGCTCTTCTTTTCTTCAATTCAGTTACAGAAAGATCTTTGATTTCTTCGAACTTCATGACCTACTCCCTCACCAAGAAACGAGTTTTGAAAGGAAGTTTGTGAGCTGCGCGTTCGAAAGCTTCTTTAGCTTGTTCACGAGTCACACCGTTCATTTCGAAAAGAACTTTTCCAGGAAGAATACGTGCAACCCACAATTCCGGGTTACCTTTACCGCTACCCATACGAGTTTCAGCGGGCTTTTTGGTAACTGGAATATTCGGGAATACACGGCACCAGATTTTACCACCACGCTTTACAGAACGGGAGATAGCAATACGACCTGCTTCCAACTGACGTGCAGTCAAGCGGCCTTCCTCGATAGCTTGAAGACCGTAGTCTCCGAAATCGAGGTTGCAACCTCTTACTGCAAGCCCTGTTGCGCGGCCTACAAATTGTTTACGCCATTTTACTCTTTTAGGACTTAACACGACCTGCCTCCTCAACTTCGCGAGCAGATAAGATATCGCCTTTATAGATCCATACTTTCAGGCCGATGATACCGTATGCTGTCAAAGCTTCCGCTGTACCGTAATCGATATCAGCACGCAATGTATGAAGAGGAACACTCTTCTCATTGTACCACTCTGAACGAGCAATTTCGGCTCCATCAAGACGACCGGAAACACGGATCTTGATACCTCTCACGCCGCCTTTGATCGCAGCTGCAATTGATTTTTTAAGTGCTCTTCTCCAAGAGATACGTTTCTCAAGTTGTTGAGCAATGCTCTCAGCAACGAGCTGAGCATCGAGGTCTGGTTTGCGCACTTCTTGGATGCTCAAGAAAACTTCGTTGGGTGTAAGTTTTTGAACTTCCGCTTTCAGTGAATCAATACCAGTACCTTTTTTACCGATAACAACACCGGGACGAGCTGTGGAGATGATGATTTTAATCTTCTTCGCAGCACGTTCCATTTCAATTTTCGCAACACCCGCGTGCTTGAGTTTATCTTTAAGATATTTTCTCAAACGGATGTCTTCGTGGAGATTGTCAAAATATTGTTGACCCTTCGCATACCAGCGAGAATCCCAAGTTCTGATAACACCGACTCTAAGACCAATTGGATTAACCTTTTGTCCCACGACTATTTCTCCTCGAGTACTACGTTAATGTGGCTGGTCTTCTTACGAACGCCGAACGCGCGACCTTGTGCACGAGGACGGAATCTCTTAAGAACGGGGCCTTGATCAACCCAGATCGCTTTCACGTAAAGGTTATCAATATCCATAACCTTCTTGTATTCCGCGTTAGCAACCGCAGACTCGATCAGTTTTTTGATCATTCCAGCTGTTTTCTTGTTCAGGAAAGTAAGAGTCTTAACAGCCTCGTTCACGTCTTTACCGCGAACAAGATCCGCAACCAATCTTGCCTTCTGTGCGCCCACTCTTGCATATTTCAAGCTTGCTTTAACTTCCATAATCAACCTCTATTACTTCTTCGCACCGGCAGCAGGAGCGGCTGCTTTCTTCTCGGCGTGACCTTGGAAAGTTCTGGTTGGAGCAAACTCACCGAGTTTGTGACCAATCATGTTCTCTGTGATGTACACAGGAACGAACTTTCTTCCGTTATGAACCGCGAATGTCAGTCCGATAGCCTCTGGAAGAATTGTTGAGCGGCGAGACCAAGTTTTAATAACTTTCTTATCATTTTTCTCGATCGCATGGTCGATCTTCTTTTGAAGGTGCAAATCGACGAATGGACCTTTCTTAATTGAGCGTGCCACTTTGACTCCTACTTACGTCTCTTGATGATTGAAGAGTTGGTTCTCTTGTTATGTCTAGTTTTGTAACCCTTGCAAGGTTGACCCCAAGGAGTTACCGGGTGATGCCCTTTACCCACGCCTTCACCACCACCGAGAGGATGGTCGATCGGGTTCATCGCCATACCGCGAACCGCAGGACGGATACCTCTCCAGCGAGAACGACCGGCTTTACCCAGATTGATGTTCTCGTGGTCAGTGTTACCAACTTGACCGATGGAAGCTTTGCACACAGACAGAATTTGCTTCAATTCACCGGAAGGCATACGTACTTGGCAGTACTGGTCACCTTTACCCGCGAGAGTCGCAGAAGCACCGGCACCACGGCAAACTTGACCGCCCTTACCAGGACGAAGTTCTACGTTGTGGATCACAGTACCAACTGGAATCGCAGACAAAGAAAGGCAGTTACCAGGTTTAATATCCGCTTTGTCGGAAGAAACAACAGTGTCGCCAACATTCAAACCTACAGGAGCCAAGATGTACGCTTTCGCGCCATCAGCATAGGAAATAAGAGCGATACGGCAAGTTCTGTTTGGATCGTACTCGATCGCAACAACTTTAGCCGGAACTTCCAACTTCGTGCGTTTGAAATCAACCAAACGGTATTTTCTCTTATGACCGCCACCTTGGTGACGGATGGTGATTTGACCGTGGTTGTTACGTGCAGCTTGTTTTTTCAGAGGAGCAAGCAAAGACTTCTCTGGAGATGTCTTTGTGATTTCTTTGAAATCGAAACCAGTCATTCCTCTGCGACCATGAGAGCGTGGGGCGAATGTTTTAATACCCATCTTTATACTCCCTCAAAAAGAGCGATCTTCTCACCTTCAACAAGCTTCACGTAAGCTTTCTTCCAGTAAGGGACCTTGGTTAATCCGAATTTAGTGTACTTAGAGTGACCGCGGCAGATGCTTGTTCTAACGCTGTCCACTTTCACTTTAAAGTTTTTCTCAACCGCAGCTTTGATGTCGGTCTTAGAGGACTTCAAGTCCACTTCGAACACATACACGCCAGCAGCGTTGTGATATGTATTTTTCTCAGTAATGAGAGGTGCTTTAATTACTTGTTTCATCGCGCCTTCTCCAATGTGCAACGATCGACGATTTTCGCCACGGAATCTTTAGTGATAACTGCCGCGTCGTACTTCAACAGGTCAAACACGTTCAAACCTTCCACTGGGAAGTATTTGAAGGATTGCAAGTTTTTGGAAGCGCGTTGGAATTTGTCATCAACTGCGGAATCCACCAATACAGCTTTGGTCAAACCGAAAGCTTTCAAACGCTTGTTCAGTTCCGCTGTTTTACCTTCAGATTGCATGCTGTCGACAACGAACAACTTGCCTTCTTTTTGCAGGTGAGAAAGAGCCATGCTCAAACCCAAACGGCGAACTTTTTTCGGAAGAACGAAAGCGTAGCTGCGAGGTTGTGGACCGAACATAGTACCACCGCCAGGCATCAAAGGAGAACGGCTGGAACCTTGACGAGCTCCACCAGTACCTTTTTGTTTGAACGGCTTTTTACCACCACCGGACACAAGACCTTTAGTCTTAGTCATGTGAGTGCCTTGACGACGAGCCGCCAATTGCCATTGAACGACTGTGTGAAGAACTTCCTTCTTAACAGGAGTCTCGAACACGTCAGCAGCCAACTCAACGGAACCAACTTTTTCTTTTTTCCAGTTTAATACGTTTACTGTTGCCATACTATTCTCTCACCAACTTAACCAAAGTGTTTCTGGCACCAGGAACTGGTCCTTTAACCATGAGGACGTTTTCAGATGGGATCACCTGAACAACCTCAACGTTACGAACTGTGACTGTCTCAGCACCTAAGTGACCGGGGAATCTCTTACCAGGCATTACACGGCCCGGCCAAGTTCTGTTACCGGAAGAACCGGGACGACGGTGGAATTTAGAACCGTGAGAAGCAGGGCCTCCCGCGAAGTTCCAACGTTTAACGGAACCAGCAAAACCTTTACCTTTGGACTTGGAAGTGATTTTCACGAAATCACCTTGAGCCAAAGAATCGATAGAAATTTGCGCTCCAACAGCAACGCCCTCAGGAAGAGCTTGACGAAGTTCTTTTACAAACTGCGCGCCGTTTTCGAAACCAGCTTTATTCAAGTGGCCTTTTTCAGCTTTATTGGAGTTTTTAGCTTTTTTAGGGTGGCAAGCAAGTTGGATGGCTTCATAACCATCGGCTTCGTTAGTTTTGATTTGAGAAACAAACCAAGGTTCATAACGAAGAACTGTTACAGGAACAGCTTCACCTTGCTCATTATAAATAGTCGCCATACCTTCTTTGAAGGCGAACAGGCCATTCAGCTTAAGGCCTTGCTCTGAAGTATTTGTAGTTTGTGTAGTTTCGCTCACTTGTTACTCCTAGATCGCTGAAAGCTTAATTTCAACATCAACACCAGCAGAGAGGTCGAGTTTCATGAGCTGATCGACAGTCTGTTGAGTGGGTTCTAAAATATCGAGCATACGCTTGTGAGTTCTCACTTCGAATTGCTCACGGGATTTTTTATCTACGTGAGGAGAACGCAACACAGTGTAACGGTTGATGCGAGTTGGCAAGGGAATCGGACCCGCAACTTTTGCACCTGTACGACGAGCCGTCTCAACGATCTCTTTCGTCGACTGATCAAGCAATTTATGATCGAATGCCTTCAATCTGATTCTAATCTTCTGACTTTGCATAAGGACACTTCTCTTCTTTTTTGTAAAGTAGCGTAGTTACTAGCAAAATTGTTAACATTTAACGCCATTATCCCATCGAAAACTGACCCCGAATTAGCCCTTGCGGCCGTGAAATCACCCAATGCGGGGGGTTTTTTGTAGATTTAGACGTCACGAGTGCGCGAGTATGCGCAACAAAAAAAACATTGTCAAAGGGAAAGATTACTTTTTTTAGAATCTTCCCATTTTATGGAGAATTTCGTTTTTCACCTTCGGAGGAACCGGGGCGTATTCCAAAAATTCCATACTGAAACTTGCTCTTCCCTGACTGATACTGCGCACATTGGTCGCGTATCCAAACAGAGTCGCCAGAGGAGCCTCGGCGGAAATCACCTGGCCTCCCCCCACCTTGGCGTTCATGGTAAGGATCTTGCCACGGCGGGAATTCAGATCTCCCACCACGTTCCCGACGAACTCATCAGGGCAGGTCACTTCAAGCTTAAAGATCGGCTCTAAAAGCTCCACAGTGGCACTTTTTACAGCCTCACGGAAAGCCAATGAAGCTGCCGCCTTAAAGGCCATTTCCGTGGAAGCGTCAGGACGCATTTCAACGGAGTTTAAAGTACCACGGATACCCAGCATGGAGTAACTCGCCAGGGGTCCAACTTCCGCGGCTTCGCGGAAACCGTTTTCAACGGCCTTCAGGAAGGTCGGCGTAAATTCTTTAGACACCGCTACTTTGGACTGGAACTGGATGCCATCATGCTGGGAAATAGGTTCAATAGTTAGAGAAACTCTCGCATATTGCGCCTCGCCTGCGATCTCACGTTCGTAAACGTAATCAGCAGTCGCCGCGGAAGAAATAGTCTCGCGGTAGGACACTTGCGGATTACCGACGTTGGCTTGCACTTTGTGCTCACGCAACAAACGGTCGACAAGAATTTCCAAGTGCAACTCACCCATGCCGGAAAGAAGAATTTGTCCGGTTTCAGGGTCGGTTCGCAGGCGGCAGGAAGGGTCTTCCTTGCCGAGCTTTTCCAAACCTTGCAGCATTTTTTCCTGATCGGCGGAAGACTTCGCTTCAATCGCCACGGAGATAACCGGCTCTGGGAAAGTGATGGTTTCAAGCACCACAGGATGAGAACTTTCACACAAAGTATCGCCGGTTCCGGTGAACTTCAAACCGATCACCGCACCGATATCACCCGCTTTAAGAGAAGCAATCTCTTCACGGGAGTTCGCGTGCATTTTCACAAGCTTTTGGATGCGCTCTTTTTTCTCTGTGCGCGGATTGTAAAGCTGATCGCCCAGCTTCACTTCGCCAGAGTAGACACGAATATAAGTCAAAGTGCCTGCGAACGGATCATTGGCAATCTTAAACGCCAACGCCGCCGTGTGCGCTTCAAAATCTGTTTTGCACACGATTTCTTTTTCAGGCTTTTCAGGATCGTGACCGACAATCGCCGGCACTTCGAGAGGAGACGGCAGATAATCAATCACGCCATCGAGCAAAGGCTGAACACCTTTGTTTTTAAAAGCAGCGCCACAGAACACCGGGAACGCTTTCAATTCAAGCGTGCCTTTGCGCAAAGCTCGCTTCAATTCAGCGACGGAGATCTCTTCGCCGTTGAGATATTTTTCAAGAAGTTCGTCTTCAAACTCAACGATCTTCTCAATGACTTCCGTGCGGAAGCGGTTGACCTCTTCCTTCATGTCATTGGGAACATCGGTGATTTCAAAGTGATCGCCCATGCCGGCCTGATCCCACATGTAGGCTCTGTTTTCCAAAAGATCAACAACGCCACGGAAGGTGTCTTCCATGCCGACAGGAACTTGCAAAGGAATGGGATTGGCATTGAGCTTGTCTTTGATGGTCCCGTAGGACATCACAAAATCCGCACCGACGCGGTCCATTTTATTGACGAAGCAAATGCGCGGAACTTTGTACTTGTCAGCTTGTTTCCACACGGTTTCAGACTGAGGCTCAACACCGTTCACACCGTCGAAAACAGCAATCGCACCATCGAGAACACGCAAAGAACGCTCAACTTCAATAGTGAAGTCGACGTGGCCCGGAGTATCGATGATGTTGATGCGGTGATCTTTCCAGAACGCCATGGTCGCGGCCGAGGTGATAGTGATACCACGCTCTTGCTCTTGAACCATCCAGTCCATGGTGGCATCGCCATCATGGACCTCGCCGATTTTATGACTTTTACCGGTATAGTAAAGAATACGTTCGGTGGTGGTCGTCTTACCGGCATCGATGTGAGCCATGATGCCGATATTACGAGTGTACTTGAGATCAGCTACAACTTTAGGATCTTTAGCTGACATGTAATCAGATTACCAATTGTAGTGAGAGAAAGCCTTGTTGGATTCAGCCATTCTGTGAACATCGTCTTTCTTCTTAATAGAGTTACCTCTATTGTTGTAAGCATCGATGAATTCACCAGCCAAACGCTTAGCCATATCTTTTTCGCCACGCTCACGAGCGTATTCGATCAACCAACGCATAGCCAAAGCCATACGACGAGAAGGACGAACATCTACGGGAACTTGGTAAGTCGCACCACCGACACGGCGGGAACGAACTTCGATAGAAGGTTTCACGTTCTCAAGAGCTTTTTTGAAGACGCCCATTGGCTCTTCACCTTGAACTTTGCCTTCAAGCTCTTTCAAAGCACCGTAAAAAAGCTTTTGTGCAGTCGCTTTTTTACCTTGAATCATCATCTTGTTCACGAACTTAGCAATCACGAGATCCTTGAAAACGGGATCCGGAATAATTTCTCTTTTAAAGGTCTTTTTACGACGAGACATTTTTCATTACCCCTTATTTCTTAGGTCTCTTAGTACCGTACTTGGAACGGCCACGCAGACGGCCATTCACACCTTGAAGATCCAATACACCGCGTACGATATGGTAACGAACACCCGGCAAGTCCTTCACACGGCCGCCGCGAATCAACACGACAGAGTGCTCTTGAAGGTTGTGGCCGATACCAGGGATGTAAGAGATAACTTCGAAACCGTTGGAAAGACGGACTTTCGCTACTTTACGAAGAGCGGAGTTCGGCTTCTTTGGAGTCGTCGTATAAACACGAGTACAAACACCACGGCGCTGAGGGCAGGAAGCCAAAGCGGGTGATTTCGTTTGGTTCTTTTGAACTTTACGCTCACTTTTGATGAGCTGGTTAATAGTAGGCACTTTAAAACCCCTTAAACGTTTTATTCAAATCCAAGACGCTGGAACTTACATTGCCAAAAGCGTCCCGGTCAAGACTTTGTTATTAAATTTACACTCCAAAAAGAGGCGTGAGTTCCCCGTTTTGGTCTTTTTACACTGAACCGACCTCGAAACAAACCGGGCCGCCGGGTTTCTGGCGAAGCCGGAACTCCGGCAGCGCCAAAAACGGAAGCGGTCCTAGCCTTGGTGAGACGGAGCCGCCGTCGCCATACCCGGCAATGCCACGTATTGCGTATCGTCGTCTTCCGCTACAGACACCTTCCAGCGTTTGTAAGAAGTCAAACCCGTACCCGCAGGGATCAAGCGACCCATGATGATATTCTCTTTCAGGCCACGCAAATGGTCTGTGCGAGAATTGATCGCCGCCTCTGTGAGGACTTTTGTTGTCTCTTGGAACGATGCTGCTGAAATCCAGCTGTCGGTGCTCAAAGAAACTTTCGTAATACCGAGGAGCAGTGGGCTGCAAGTCGCAGGCTGACCGCCCTCACGGTTGATACGTTCGTTCTCTTCTTCGTAAGCATATCTTTCGACTTGTTCACCAGCGAGGAAGCGGCTGTCGCCAGCATCCTTGATCTCCACTTTACGGAGCATTTGGCGAACGATCACTTCGATGTGCTTATCGTTGATCGCAACACCCTGAAGTCGGTAGACTTCCTGGATTTCGTTCACAAGGTAAGAGGACAGAGCTTTCGCACCCAGAACCGCCAGAATGTCATGAGGATTTGTTGGACCATCCATCAACGCCTCACCGGCTCTTACGTACTCACCTTCTCTGACCGCAACGTGTTTACCTTTCGGGATGAGATATTCTTTTTGCTCACCCACTTCAGGAGTAACGATCACACGTTGTTTACCTTTAACGTCCTTACCGAAGGTCACGTAACCATCGATCTCAGAGATGATGGCTGCTTCTTTCGGTTTACGAGCTTCAAACAATTCAGCGACGCGCGGAAGACCGCCCGTGATGTCCTTCGTCTTGGAGGCTTCACGGTGCATTTTCGCGATCACGTCACCGGCATGGACTTCCTGACCGTCCGCCACGAGAAGCTGAGCACCTACCGGGATGAGGTAGCGCGCCGGGATCTCACGGCCTGGCAGATTCAGAGTCTTGCCGTTGTTGTCGACAAGGAACACTGTCGGTTTAATATCAGAAGACTTGGACTCCATGATCACTTTGGTCGCAAAACCAGTGACCGCGTCCACTTGCTCCTGCATGGTCGATCCTTCTTCAATATCGTGGTATTGGATCTTCGCAGAAACTTCCGCGATGATCGGATTTGAATACGGATCCCACTCAGCGACAGTTTGTCCCTTCGCGACTTTGTCACCGTCTTTAAAGTTCAATACAGCACCGTAAACGAGCTTGAAGTTTTCACGCTCGCGGCCCGCTTCGTCGATAACAAGAGCGGAACCGTTACGATTCATCACAGTCAACTTACCGTTACGGTTGGTCACTGCATGAACGTTGACGAGTTTAATAGTACCGTCATGGCGGGTTGTATGAACGGATTGTTCAACCGCACGAGAAGCCGCACCACCCAAGTGGAACGTTCTCATGGTCAGCTGAGTACCAGGCTCACCGATAGATTGAGCGGCAATGATACCTACAGTTTCACCGAGGTTCACAGTCGCACCGCGAGCCAGGTCGCGTCCGTAACATTTCACGCACACGCCACGTTTTGATTTACAAGTCAGAGCGGAACGGATTTCGACTTTGTCGATACCGAGCTCTTCGATTTTCTTCACGTCAGTTTCGTTGATCTCTTGATTTGCTCTCACAAGAACTGTGTTGTCCATCGGATCAACGATGTCTTTCAGCGCCGTTCTGCCGAGAATACGGTCACCGATGTTCTGGATGATTTCACCCGCTTCGTAAACCGGAGTGATTTCCAGACCGTCGTTAACACCGCAATCCATCTCAGAAACAACCACGTCTTGAGCCACGTCAACCAAACGACGAGTCAAGTAACCGGAGTTCGCTGTTTTCAATGCGGTATCGGCCAAACCTTTACGCGCACCGTGTGTGGAGATGAAGTATTGGATCACTGTCAAACCTTCACGGAAGTTCGCCGTGATCGGAGTTTCAATGATCTCACCGGAAGGTTTCGCCATCAAACCGCGCATACCACCGAGCTGACGGATCTGAGCCGCGGAACCACGGGCACCGGAGTCAGCCATGATGTAGATCGGGTTGAAAGACGGACCTGTGACTTCTTTGCCGTCGACGATGAACGTTTGTTTTTCAATCGCGTTCATACCTTCTTTGGCGATCTTGTCACCGGTTTGCGCCCAGATGTCGACCACTTTATTGTAGCGCTCACCATCTGTGATCAAACCTTCGTCGTATTGCTGCTGGATCTCGGTCACTTGTTTTTCAGCGTCCGCGATCATTGCCGCTTTATTTGCAGGGATCACCATGTCGTCGATACCGATAGACATACCCGCTGCAGTTGAATATTTGAAACCCAGCTCCATGATTTTGTCAGCCAGGATGCAAGTCGCTTTCGCGCCGGCAAGACGGAAAGTCTTGTCGATCAACGCTGCGATTTGCTTTTTGTTCATAGTCACGTTCACTTCGTTGAACGGAACTTCTTTAGGAACGATGTCAGACAAGATAGCGCGTCCGACGGAAGTTTCCTGAACCTTACCGTTCAAGCGCACTTTACAAGCCGCTTGCAAGTCCACAAGACCTGTTTCGTAAGCGTATTGCGCCTCTTGAACGCTGGAGAATGCTTTGCCAGCACCTTTCGCGCCCGGACGGATACGAGTCAACCAGTACAGACCCAAAACGATGTCCTGTGACGGATTGATGATCGGTTTACCGGAAGCCGGAGAAAGGATGTTGTTCGTAGACATCATCAAAACGCGGGCTTCAACTTGGGATTCCACGGAAAGCGGAACGTGAACGGCCATTTGGTCACCGTCGAAGTCGGCGTTGAACGCCGTACAAACGAGCGGATGCAATTGGATCGCTTTACCTTCGTGAAGAACCGGTTCGAACGCCTGGATACCGAGTCTGTGCAGAGTCGGAGCGCGGTTCAAAAGAACAGGGTGTTCTTTCACCACGTCAGCCAGGATGTCCCAAACCTCAACGGTTTCTTGATCCACCAAGCGTTTTGCTTGCTTGATTGTGGTCGCCAAACCTTTTTCTTCGAGTTTGTTGTAAACGAACGGTTTGAAAAGCTCCAACGCCATCTTCTTAGGAAGACCGCACTGGTGCAATTTCAATGTCGGACCGACAACGATCACGGAACGGCCGGAGTAGTCGACACGTTTACCGAGAAGGTTTTGACGGAAACGACCTTGCTTACCTTTCAACATATCGGAAAGAGAACGCAAAGGACGTTTGTTCGGACCGGTGAATGTTTTACCGCGGCGGCCGTTATCCAACAACGCATCAACCGCTTCTTGCAACATACGTTTTTCGTTGCGGATGATGATGTCTGGAGCGTTCAGCTCCTGAAGACGTTTCAAACGGTTGTTACGGTTGATCACACGACGGTAAAGATCGTTCAGATCTGAAGTCGCGAAACGACCACCATCAAGTGGTACCAACGGACGAAGATCAGGAGGAAGAACCGGAAGAGCTTCCAGCATCATCCATTCCGGCTTGTTGATGGAGCCTTTGAAAGCTTCAACAACGCGCAGACGTTTCGTCAATTTTTTGATCTGAGCTTCAGACTTGGTCTCTTTCACTTCCATGCGAAGTTTGCGAGACAAGTACTCAGGATCGATTTTGCGCAAAAGATCACGGATCGCTTCACCGCCCATGCCGGCTTTGAAGGACGGACCGAATTCGTTCAAAGCAGCTTGGTAAGCTTCTTCAGTCAGAATTTGGCCTTCTTCCAAAGTGGTGTCCATAGGATCGACCACAACGTAAGCTTCGCAATAGAGAACTTTCTCAACGTCTTTCAAAGAAAGGTTGAGCAAGTTACCGATACGAGACGGCAAAGAGCGCAAGAACCAGATGTGCGCTACAGGTGTCGCCAATTCAATGTGACCAAGGCGCTCACGGCGCACTTTGGTCTGAGTCACTTCAACGCCGCACTTTTCACAGACGACGCCACGGTACTTCATACGTTTGTACTTACCGCACAAGCACTCGTAGTCCTTGATAGGACCGAAGATTTTCGCACAGAACAAGCCGTCACGTTCCGGCTTGAAGGTACGATAGTTGATGGTTTCAGGTTTCTTAACCTCACCGAAAGACCAATCACGGATCATTTCCGGAGACGCGAGTGATACGCGAACCGCATCAAATGAAAGTGGATCTTTTGGTTTATCGAAAAAATTCAACAAGTCTCTCAAAGAACACCCCTGTTGTTAAATTATTAATTAGTGTTGCCCTGGCTCGTCTTGGGACGGAGCCTGAACAATTGCTTCTTCACCCCCGATGCCACCTTCTGCGATCTCTTCATCTTGATCGCGGAGGATGTCGGATTCCATCAGCTCAACATTCAGTGCCAGAGACTGAAGCTCTTTCACAAGAACGTTGAAGGACTCAGGAAGACCCGGTTCAAGGATGTTTTCACCTTTCACGATGCTTTCATACATGCGCGTTCTTCCCGCCACGTCGTCGGACTTGACAGTAAGGAACTCTTGCAAGGAGTAAGCGGCACCGTAAGCTTCGATCGCCCAAACCTCCATCTCACCGAGACGCTGACCACCGAACTGAGCTTTACCGCCCAGAGGCTGTTGCGACACGAGAGAGTAAGGTCCGATAGAACGAGCGTGGATCTTTTCTTCCACGAGATGGTGAAGTTTCAGCATGTACATGATGCCCACAGTGACAGGGTTCGTGAACGGCTCACCGGTACGGCCATCGAAGAGGATGGATTTACCGGAAGTCGGTACTTGCGCTTTTTCAAGCAAGCCCTTGACGTCGGATTCACGAGCGCCGTCGAAGACCGGAGTACCCACGTGGATACCGTTCTTCATGCGAGTCACCATTTGTTTCAATGATGTATCGTCCGCTTTGTCGAGCTTCGCGGAGATCTCATTGTCACTGAAGATATCTTTCAATTCTTTGCGCGCGTTTTCAGCGTTCCACTTTTCAAGGTGAGTGCTGAGTTGTTTACCCAAGTTGTGCGCAGCCCAGCCCAAGTGAACCTCAAGGATCTGACCGATGTTCATACGGGAAGGAACGCCCAGCGGATTGAGAACCATGTCGACAGGAGTTCCGTCGGCCAGGTACGGCATATCTTCCGCAGGCAAGACTTTAGAAACGACACCTTTATTTCCGTGACGGCCGGCGAACTTGTCACCGACTTGCATTTTACGTTTGATCGCAACGTAAACCTTAACCATCTTGATCACGCCAGGAGGCAATTCGTCCCCTTTGCGCAAACGATCGATCTTCTCGTTGAAGACCAATTTCACAGCGTCAAGCTGGTTGCGGGCGTTGTCGATGATCTTGTTCACTTGGAACTCAAGATCTTGCTCAAGTGGGATGTAGTTCAACAATTCAAATGGAACTGTTTCAAGATCCGCTTCAGTGATCTCTTGGCCTTTGTTCAAAAGTTTTTGGCTTCCGTCTTCGTTCAAAAGAACGCCTGTGGTTGTTTTACCAACAAGGATGTCACGGAGCTTGGAGATCGCGTTATTCTTGATAACGTTCTGCTCAACCGCCAAATCTTTTTCCAGTTTGCGTTTTTTCTCTTCGATGATGGACGCCAAACGCTCATCGCGGTCAGCACCTTCACGGGAGTAAACTTGCGCGTCGATCACTGTACCGTAAACGCCGGATGGCGCACGCAGTGATGTATCGCGAACGTCGCCGGCTTTCTCACCGAAGATCGCGCGGAGAAGTTTTTCCTCAGGAGAAAGCTGAGTTTCACCTTTAGGAGTGACCTTACCTACAAGGATGTAGCCAGGACGAACTTCCGCACCGATACGGATGATACCGGAGCTGTCGAGGTCTTTCAGAGCCTCTTCACCGACGTTGGCGATATCGCGAGTGATCTCTTCCTTACCAAGTTTTGTATCACGCGCCACGCACTCGAACTCTTCGATGTGGATGGACGTGTAAACGTCGTCTTTCAACAGGCGTTCAGAAATAAGGATGGAGTCCTCGAAGTTGTAACCCTGCCAAGGAGTGAAGGCCACCAGGATGTTTTGTCCCAGAGCCAACTCACCCAACTCTGTGGAAGGACCGTCCGCGATGATGTCGCCTTTGGAGACTTTATCACCCACGTTAACGATCGGCTTCTGGTTGAAGCAGGTGTTTTGGTTTGTACGTTGATATTTAGTCAGGTTGTAGATGTCGACGTTCGCACCCAGCTCCCCGCCTTTTGCAAAACGGCGAACCACGATACGGGACGCATCGACTTCCTCAACCACACCGTCATTTTGCGCAACCACGGAAGTACCGGAGTCACGGGCTACCAAGCGCTCAACGCCTGTACCGACGAGCGGTGCGCGAGAACGCAACAATGGAACTGCCTGACGTTGCATGTTCGATCCCATGAGCGCGCGGTTGGCGTCGTCATGCTCAAGGAACGGAATCAAAGACGCCGCGATAGAGACAAGCTGAGACGGAGAAACGTCCATCAAAGCCACTTTGTCTTTATCTACGATTTCATACTCACCGTCACGGCGAGTGATGATCGTCGGAGTCTGAATGGATTTGTTACCCGCTTCATCACGAGCCGCAGGAGCGATGTGATGGCCGGCTTCTTCCAATGCAGAAAGATAGTTGATGTCTTTAGAAACAACGCCGCTTTCAACTTTGCGGTACGGAGTCTCGATGAAACCGTAGTTGTTGATACGCGCGTAAGTCGCCAAAGACGCGATCAAACCGATGTTTGGACCCTCTGGAGTTTCGATCGGGCAGATACGGCCGTAGTGCGTAGGATGTACGTCACGCACTTCGAAACCAGCACGGTCACGAGTCAAACCACCAGGGCCGAGAGCGGACAAACGACGTTTGTGCGTGATCTCAGACAATGGATTTGTTTGGTCCATGAACTGTGACAATTGAGAAGAGCCGAAGAATTCTTTAACAACCGCGTTCACAGGTTTCGCGTTCACGAGGTCGTGCGGCATCATAGTCTCAACGTCTTGCAAAGACATACGTTCGCGGATCGCGCGCTCCATACGCACCAAACCGATGCGGTATTGGTTCTCGAGCAATTCACCCACGGAACGAACACGGCGGTTACCCAAGTGGTCGATATCGTCGATCACACCGCGGCCGTTTTTGAGGTCGATCAAAGTTTTGATCGTGCTCAAGATGTCTTTGTGAGTCAGTGTTCTGTGTGAAGGAGGGCACTCCTCCATGGAAATACCGAATCTGTGATTGATCTTGATACGGCCGACTTCAGAGAGGTCGTAAGTTTCAGGATCAAAGAACAAGCGATTGAAGAATGTCGTAGCGGCTTCCAATGTTGGAGGCTCACCAGGACGAAGACGCTTGTAGATCTCGATCAAAGATTCTTCTTTGTTGGTGACTTTATCAACCAACAAGGTGTTGCGCAGGTAAGGACCTACAGTCAAACCGTCGAAGAAGATCATGAAGAAACGGTCGATGCCCGCTTCGATCGCGCGCTTGATGATCGCAGAGTTCAGCTCCGCGTTCGCATCGGCGATGATTTCACCTGTGGATTCGTCGATCAAAGGTTTCGCCAGAACTTTACCGTCAAGGTCTTCCGGCTGAACTTCAAGCTCAGTGATATTGAGGTCTTTGATTTTCTTAACGATCGCGCGAGTGATACGGCGGCCGGCTTTCACCAAAGCTTCGCCGGATTTAGGATCGATGATGTCAGTCAACGCTCTTTGGCCGGACATTCTTTCGATGTCGAGCTTACGGAAGAGCTTGCCGGACTTCACGTACACTTCATCGAGGTCGTAGAAGTACTCAAGCAATTGTTCCGCGTTGTAACCCAATGCTTTCAAAAGAATAGTCACAGGGAACTTACGGCGGCGGTCGATGCGCACGTGGATAAGATCTTTTTGATCGAACTCAGCATCCAACCAAGAACCGCGGTAAGGAATCACACGCGCGGAATAGATCAATTTACCGGAAGCGTTGTTCTTACCACCGTCGTGGTCGAAGAACACACCAGGAGAACGGTGCAACTGAGAAACGACAACGCGCTCAGTACCGTTGATGATGAAAGAACCGTTCGCAGTCATGAGAGGAATTTCACCGAGGTAAACTTCCTGCTCTTTCACGTCACGGATGCTGCGTGCTTCGGTTTCTTCGTCAACGTCGAAAACGATCAAACGCAGAGTCACCTTGATAGGAGCCGCGAAAGTCATACCACGCTGACGGCATTCGTCGACGTCGTATTTCGCTGGCTCGAGAGTGTAAGATACAAACTCAAGGCTCGCAGTGTTGTTGAAGTCCGTGATCGGAAATACGGATTTGAAAACGCCATTGAGACCCGCTTCGCCACGGCGATCCGGATCCATATCTTTTTGAATGAAAGCTTCGTAAGAGCTTTTCTGCAATTCAATCAGATTTGGGATATCAATGACCTGCTTGTTTTTTGCAAATGACTTTCTAACTCGGATGTTAGAAGCTGTAACTGGAGTTCTTTCCAATTTACTCTCCTCAAGAAAATCGGATATTCGCTTCGGGGGGAAGTATCCAAGGCCCACATTAAATAAAAAAGATAAGCTCCTAAAAGTACCGCAAGTTTGAAAGAAATCAAGTAATTATAATGGCTTTTAACATGATTGCAGGCCCTCGTAACGACGGCAATTTACTCACTGCATCATCACTATTTCGCTGCGTCTTCTGTTGTCAAAAAGCAAGAGGAACTCCTACTCTGACAAAAACTTGGGGGACCAATGAAAGCCATCTTAGGATTAGCAGCGGTTATATTCTTATCGGCGTGCTCACATACGATCAATTTCAGAGCGTCCCACTTTGCAGTTCCAGTCACCGGCGAAACCCAATGGGGTGGACACGTCGCAGCAGTCGGTGCTGCCGCCACCAAGATCACCGTCGTCAACGATATCACCGCCAATCCACCAACGCGAGATTCCCTCAAAGTTAATGACGACGTCGACGTGGCCGATCTGTTCATGCTCCACAGTGTGGGCATTGATGCCAGCCTGACGGTTTTCAAAGCGCTGGACCTAACCTTGGACAACTCACTTTTAGGACTGCGCTATCAGTTTCTAAACCACGGCGCCGGCCCCAGAGTTTGGGTCGCGAGCCTCCAAGGAGCCTACGGCGAAAGAACGGTGGAAAAAACGCAAAGCAGTTCACCAAGTGAATCCAAAGCGGAATCAAAAGTAAAAACCGCCCAAGCCGGAATAAGCCTGGGGTACAAACTAGAACAAGTCGTGCCGTACATTTCCTACATTTACGAATCGAACGAAGTAAAAACCGACGTCACAAACCCGAACGGCAGTTTCGGCCCCTACAACGACAGAGGGATCCATCAATACTACGGCATAGGTCTCAGCTCATACGGCAAAGGTTTCGTCTGGGCCATAGAATACAACCGCTTAGACATCAACTGGGACAGATCCCAATCCACACCACAAGACGCGATGGGAGCGAAGCTGGGTTTTGCGTGGTAGGCTAGAAATAAAAAAGCCCCTGGTTTCCCAGAGGCTTTAGAATTCTCGTCAAGAGAAAGCGACAAATTACTTAACAGTAACTTTCGCGCCGGCTGCTTCAAGAGCTTTCTTGATTTTCTCAGCGTCTTCTTTAGTCGCGCCTTCTTTAACAGCTTTGTTACCAGCTTCAACAAGGGCTTTCGCTTCAGCAAGGCCCAAACCAGTCAAGCCACGAACTTCTTTAATAACGTTGATTTTGTTGGCGCCAGCGTCAACAAGGATAACGTCAAAAGCAGTTTTCTCTTCAGCAGGAGCACCAGCAGCAGCGCCACCAGCAACTACAGCAACAGGAGCAGCAGCAGATACGCCCCATTTTTCTTCAAGCATTTTTACAAGTTCTGCGATTTCCAGAACTGTTTTGTTCGACAATGCTTCAACGAGTTGATCGTTAGTCAAAGACATTTTAAAATCCTCCAAAAAATTAAATTAAACCAAAAATTTTCCTCGAAGCGATTACGCTTGAGGAGCTTCAGCAGCAGCGTCGCCGCCACCCAATTTCTTCGCGTATTCGTTCAAGCAGCGAGCCAGCTTAGAGCCGGGAGCTTGCAGAACACCGAGGAACATCGCACGGAGCTGGTCTTTGCCAGGAAGAGTCGCCAAAAATTTGATTTTAGCGTCATCCAAAGCTTCACCGTCCATAACACCAGACTTGATTTGCAGGATTTCAACATCCTTCGCGAAATCAGCCAATGTCTTCGCCGTTGCGTTCACTTCACCGTATGAGAATACGATGGCGTTAGTACCCTTCATTGTGTTGGAAAAAGCTTTCTCAACAGCAGGGTGATCTTTGAACGCACGTTTCGCAAGAGTGTTACGAACAACCTTCATCTCAGAATCAGCAGCATTCAATTTTTTACGCAAGTTAGTAACTTGCTCAACCTTGATGCCTTTGAAATCGACGATGAAGGCGCCCTTAGCTTTACCGAATTTTTCAGTGATAAGCTTAATCTCTTGCTCTTTATCAGCGCGAGTGATCATAAGTGTGCCTCCTTTCGTAAGGTTTAAGTCCTTCCGGTGAAGGAAGAACCCTGTGCGAATCAGGTCGGTTTGGAGGTCGTTATGGGAGTCCCGGGAATCCGGAACTTTCAAGAAAACCTTTTTGCCTTATCTCGGTAGGCCCCTCACAGCCGAGGGATTACATCCACTAAAAGAAACCTACTGTCTCTGATCGCAATTTAAAACTTAACTGCTCCGGCGCGAGCGCCGGAGTTTAAAAACAAACTAATTAGCCCAAGCCCGCTGCAGAAACTGCTGCGTTCGGCTCAATCTTAACACCAGGGCCCATAGTGGAAGCTACGGAGATGGTTTTAAGATAAACACCTTTGGAAGATGCTGGTTTCGCTTTAACAATCGCACCCAAAAGAGTGAGGAAGTTGTCGCGAAGTTTCGCATCGCCCATGGATTTCTTACCGATACCTGCGTGAACGATACCTGCTTTATCAACGCGGAAATCAAGCTTACCTTTTTTCTCGGCAGCAACAGCTTCACCAACGTTCATAGTCACAGTTCCGATTTTCGGGTTCGGCATCAAACCACGAGGTCCCAGGATTTTAGCAACTTTAGAAACAGTCGCCATCATATCTGGAGTCGCGATACATTTGTCGAAATCCAGCCAGCCGCCTTGGATTTTAGCAACCAAGTCGTCAGCGCCGACGAAGTCAGCACCCGCCGCTTTCGCTTCAGCTTCTTTCGGGCCTTTTGCGAAAACAACAACGCGAACTTCTTTACCAAGACCGTGAGGCAAAGAGATTGCGCCACGAACTTGTTGGTCGGATTGCTTCGGGTCGATACCCAAGCGCAATGCTACGTCGATAGACTCATCAAATTTCGCGGGAGCTGACGCTACTACGAGTTTGAATGCTTCTTCAACAGAGTACTTTTTTGTAGAATCAACCTTCTTAGAGGCTGCTTCGTATTTCTTACCTGCCATACATCACCACCCTACGCGATATCGATGCCCATGCTCTTAGCTGTACCAGCAACTTGTGACATTGCGGATTCAACTTTCAAGCAGTTCAAATCAGGCAATTTCGTTGTAGCGATTTGCTTGATTTGATCGTTATTGATTTTGCCTACTTTGTCTTTTTGCGGTTGCTTGGAACCAGATTCCAATTTCAACGCCTTTTTGATCAAAGAAGACACCGGTGGTGTTTTAGTGATGAAAGTAAACGATCTGTCTTGGTAAACAGTGATGATGATAGGGATAATGCTATCACCCATGCTCTGTGTACGAGCATTGAACTGCTTACAGAATTCCATGATGTTTACCCCATGCTGTCCGAGCGCCGGTCCAACGGGAGGAGCTGGATTCGCCTTCCCTGCCGGTATCTGCAGCTTGATCATTCCTGTAACTTTTTTTGCCATGACCCACTCCTGCAAGAGGTTTGATGTTAATCAGGCCGGACCCAATGCCCAGCCTGCTTTTTAAATAAGAGCCACCCTATGTAGCGCTTAAATTAATTTTTTTCAACTTGAATGTAGTCCAACTCCACAGGAGTCGGTCTGCCGAAGATGCTAACAAGGACTTTAAGCTTGGCTTTATCCTCGTTCACTTCTTCCACAGTTCCCTGGAAGTTGCTGAACGGACCGTCGACCACGGTCACATTTTCACCCACAGAGAACTTCACTTTCGGCTTCGGTTTTTCCGCTACACCCGCCATTTGCTGGGTGACACGCAGAACCTCGGCTTCCGGAACTTCCGGAGGACGAGTTTTAGTACCGCCTACGAAGCCGGTCACTTTAGACGAACTGCGCACCAAATGCCAAGTTTCATCATTCAAAAACATTTGAACGAAGATATAGCCTGGGAAAAATTTACGCGATTTCGTTTGCTTTTGTCCTTTTACGAGTTCGACCACGCTTTCAGCGGGGATGAGGATTTCTCCGAAATACTCTTCCATCTTATGAGCTTTGATCTTCTCTTCGATGGCTTTCTTTGCGGTGTTTTCGCAGCTCGTTTGAACGTTAACGATGTACCATTTTTTTTCCATCTTTCCGTCCTTATTTCATGAGAATGTTAATGAGGAAGCCCGAGATCATATCAAAAGAGCTGATAATAACGCTGGAGATAAGCACCATGATAATACAAGCGATAGTCATGGCTGTCGTATCTTTACGAGTCGGCCATACGACTTTGCGGATCTCAGAAACAACTTCTTCGCCCCAAGTACTAACACGTGGATTGAATTGAAGAACCAAGAATACAATCAAACCCAAACCAACGGGCAGAACGTGACGGACCAAATCGGAGTCAGCCGCTCTGGCAACAACGCCGAACGCACCGGCAAATGCTTTAATAAGCAAAGACGCCGTCAAACCGACTAAGAAGGCCGCGATAACAAAGCTGACTGTCAGAATCTTAGAATTGGTTTTTTCCATAGTTCCCCATTCCCGGATGTTCAACTTGGCAGGGGCGGAGGGATTCGAACCCACGACCTAACGATTTGGAGTCGTTCGCTCTACCACTGGAGCTACACCCCTGCACTTTTTTACTGATGACAATAGCCCAATCGACTGCGTTGCTTCGTCGGCGGCGTACATTTATTACGCCTTTCTCCTCGCGCCTCGCGCTTGGACTGTTCTCATCAGTAAAAACTTATAAACAAAAACCCTAAAAAGGCCTCGAATCCTGCGGGTTTTTAATCAGGATTGAGCATGTCAAGAAACACCGAGGGGGACCCTTTTGTCAAGGAGTCCCCCGGGTGATTTAAGTTCAGCCTATGCTGCGTTATCGTTATCGTGATTACTCAACGATTTCAGTAACGACACCCGCACCAACAGTACGGCCACCTTCACGGATCGCGAAACGCAATTCTTTTTCCATTGCGATTGGAGCGATCAATTCAACAGCCAACTCTACGCGGTCACCAGGCATAACCATCTCAGTTCCAGCTTTCAAAGTACAAACGCCTGTTACGTCAGTTGTACGGAAGTAGAATTGAGGACGGTAACCGTTGAAGAATGGAGTATGACGGCCACCTTCTTCTTTAGTAAGAATGTACGCTTCTGCTTTGAACTTCTTGTGAGGTTTAACAGAACCTGGCTTAGCCAAAACTTGGCCACGCTCAACTTCTTCTTTTTTAGTACCACGAAGAAGAACACCGCAGTTGTCGCCCGCTTGACCTTCATCAAGAAGCTTACGGAACATTTCGATACCAGTAACAGTTGTTTTTTGAGTTGGACGGATACCGATGATCTCGACCTCGTCACCAACTTTAACGATACCACGCTCTACACGGCCAGTAACAACAGTACCACGACCAGAGATAGAGAATACGTCTTCCACAGGCATCAAGAAAGTTTTGTCAGTAGCACGAACAGGCTCTGGGATGTAAGCGTCGCAAGCATCCATCAATTTCATGATAGCTGGACGGCCGATATCAGAAGTGTCGCCTTCCAAAGCTTTCAATGCAGAACCTTTAACGATAGGAATTTCGTCGCCAGGGAATTCGTATTTAGAAAGAAGTTCGCGAACTTCAAGCTCAACAAGGTCCAACAATTCTTTATCGTCAACCATGTCAACTTTGTTCATGAACACAACGAGAGCAGGAACACCTACTTGACGTGCAAGAAGGATGTGCTCACGAGTTTGTGGCATTGGACCGTCAGCGGAAGAAACAACAAGGATCGCGCCGTCCATTTGAGCGGCACCAGTGATCATGTTTTTCACGTAGTCGGCGTGGCCTGGGCAGTCAACGTGAGCGTAGTGACGTTTGTCAGTTTCGTACTCAACGTGAGTTGTAGAGATAGTGATACCACGCTCTCTCTCTTCAGGAGACTTATCGATTTGATCGTAAGACATCGCCTGAGCTTTACCCGCTGCTGCAAGAGTCGTCGTGATAGCAGCAGTCAAAGTTGTTTTACCATGGTCAACGTGACCGATTGTGCCGATGTTCACATGCGGCTTCGTACGGTTAAATTTCTCTTTAGACATTATTCCTCCTGAAGAGATTTATTTTTATAAGTCTTAAACCATTTAACAAAAATATACCAAAGTAACAAGTGGAGCCCATGATCGGAGCCGAACCGACGACCTCACCCTTACCAAGGGTGTGCTCTACCACTGAGCTACATGGGCGCAAGTAGTCCTGATAATTGGAGCGGGAGACGGGTCTCGAACCCGCAACCCTCTGCTTGGAAGGCAGATACTCTAGCCAATTGAGCTACTCCCGCCCATCAGAACGCCCGAAGAGAGCCAACCCCTCTTCCCATTTTAACTGCGACAACATTCAGGAATGGTGGGCAGGGAAGGATTCGAACCTTCGTAGACGCAAGTCAACGGATTTACAGTCCGTCCCCTTTAGCCACTCGGGCACCTACCCATCTGTGAATGTTGACTCAGAAAAAAATGGAGCTGGTTATGGGACTCGAACCCGCAACCTGCTGATTACAAATCAGCTGCTCTACCAATTGAGCTAAACCAGCCTTACTGAGATAACCGAAATGTTTTACGGATAAAATTCCGCTCCGTCAAAGATAATTATTCGACAGATTACGATTTTTTTCGATTTCCGCGCGGCGCGTGCTGCCTCAGAGTTTCCGTCAACGCCATCGCTGTTGCGACAGAGGCGTTATAACTCGCCGAAGAGCTGGCTTGCGGAATGAAGACTAATTCATCACAAAGTCGCTCCGTTGTCACTCGCAAACCTTTGTCTTCCGAACCAATCGCCCACACGACTTTATCGGGAAGTTCGAGTTCAAAAATGGAGCGTTTGCCGCGGGGACTCAAACCAAAAATCCAGTATCCCTGTTTTTTCAGTTCTTCCGCGTAGTTAGCAAAACTGGTCGTTTCTTCGACTGGAACATGCTCAACACCGCCGCAAGCGACCTTGTGAACCGTGGGAGTTAGACCCACCGCACGATCTTCCGGAATCAAGACACCATGAGCACCCGTAAGCCAAGAAGTTCTCACGATTGCGCCCAAATTATGGGGATCCTCGATTCCATCAAGAATCAAGACCACGGATTTTTCAAAATTTTGCAACCCTTCAACGTCCAGAGTGGGCGCACCATCGACGAAAATCGCGGCGCCCTGCTGGGAAGAACCGAATTTTTCGATCACGTTTTCAGGTTTGATTTCCACTTTGATTTTATTTTTCAAAGCCAGTTCGTGCATCTCACGAAGATCATTGGAATGCTCCCAGCCCTGACGGAGCCAGAAGCCTTTCACCTGGTGCGGACGCACATTCAAAACTTCATTGATCGCGTGCGTGCCGATCACGATGCGCCATTCGCGCGGAATTTGATTTTCAGAGCGTGCTTGCGGAGCACGGCCGTGACCGCGCGGGCCTCCTTGCGAAGGACGAGCGTGGGGATTTCTGCCAGAGCGCGGATTATTTTTCTTCATACACAGCCATCACAAAATCTGTTGCGGTTTCCTTGATGTTTTTGGCTTCAAGGATGGGTCGGCCGACGACCAGAGCGGAGGCTCCCTTGCGAAGAGCTTCCTTCGGACCCATGATACGTTTTTGATCGCCGGAATCCTGCATACTAAAGCGAATTCCCGGCGTGACAAGGTAAAGATCGCGGTTTTGTAAAAGGTCTAATTCATGTGGAGAGCACACGATACCGGAAAGACCGGCGCTCTTCACAAGGTCCGCCAAACCCACGACGTGTTCCGCGATCGGTTTTTCTTTCATACTGGACGGCAGAGAGCTTTGATCCCACGAGGTTAAAATCGTCACCGCGAGAATTTTGAAAGGACGAACGCCGTTCAATTCCTTTTCCACTTCCGCCATTTTTTGCAATGCTGTTTTTCCACTGAGAGCGTGGACCGTGACGAGAGACGCCCCTGCCTCGAAGCTGGCGCGCACGGCAGCCTCCATCGTCGAGGGAATATCGAAGTGTTTGTTATCAAGAAACACCGGACTGCGCGCGGCGACTTCTTTGACGAAATCCATTCCGTAACGCAGACAAAGACGCGGGCCGAGCTTGATGCCGCCGACGATATCCGCAAGTTCATCCGCGATACGCAAGGCCTCGTCGCGCGTATCGACGTCCAAGGCAAGGATCAAAGGATTTTTCATCGGATGGGCTTTGACGTTTTTATTCATGACGGCTCCCGGCTGTTCCCGCAAGTTTATGCAAACCCTGTGCGGGAATCAACCTTTGCTGGCATGGTCAAACCGGGATTCCGACCCCAGCCTGTTGAAGCTTTGAACATGAACCCTGTCTCAGAAAGAGACCAACACATTTTCCCCAGAGATTTTCCATCGGGTCCGTTACAATGGAATACAGGAGCGCGTTTATGAAAGGGTTTAAGCCTCGTCGTCGCATGATTGTGAACCGAGAGGTTCAGTATGATGTCCTGATGTACGTCGGACTTTTTGTCATTGCTCTTTTCCTCGTGCAGATTTTCACCGCTTACCTTTTCATTGATCAGGTGGAGCGCGTCGTCGGCACGATGAGCGCGCGTGAATTTTTGTCACGCTATAAAATCAGCTTTCTTGTTTATCAGATCATCCCCGTCACCTTTTGTCTGGTCGTGGGTGTGTATTTTTTCAATCGCCTGACCAGCCGGATAGCAGGTCCTCTTTACAATGTGAAACGAACACTCGAAAAAGCTCGCGTCGGCGAACTCGAGAGTGCTGAAATCCGACTGCGCGAAGATGACTATTTTCATGAGGAAATTGAAGATATCAATGTCATTTTAAAAAGGCGCATCAAATAACACCCGCCTAGATACGACCTCTCATGACAACGGGGGAATGTTCGGAAAAATTTTTGCCCTCGCCTCCCGCTTCATCAAGAATAAGTTCATCGGGAGGTGCCTATGACGAGATTCCTTGTAACGCTGTTCGTGGGTTTGTCTCTATTTTCCGCTCCGGCTCTGGCGCAAGATCCAGCCGCCGGAAATGAAGACACCTATGAAATCGCCTTTGGCGAAGAAGTCCAAGCTCAAACGAAACATTTCTATTATGACTTCGGGCGGACCCTTATCAATACCACGAAATCGGTTCGCTTCTATCTTCGCAATCAGGGGCGCTTCCCCATCTACATAAATGACATCGATACCGACGGTAACGGATTCTGGGACAACGAAAATTGCCCGAGCCTTCTGTGGCCGGGTCAGCGTTGCTCCATTCGAGTTTTCTTCAGACCACAATATCTCGGCACTTTCCTGGGGCAAACGGATATATCGCTCACAGGAAGTGAAGACATCCGTGTTCATTTACGTGGACGAGGCGTTTGGGGATTTTGACGTCACGGTTCGCGCTAACGATAACACGTGATGGTGATTTGAACTTCGGCCCGTCTTTCAGCGGAAGTGCTAAGCCGCGGACGGGCCTCCTAAATGTCTACGGCAAATAAACCTGACCTGTGCCGCTGCGAATATGACCGAGCTTCCAGGCTTTGGTTTTTTGTTCTTGCAGATAATTTAAAATCTCTTCGGCCTGCGCTTTTTTCACCAGCAATGTCAAACCCACGCCCATATTAAATGTGCGGAAGAGTTCTTCGCGCGGGACATTCAAACGCTGCAGAATCGGTTTAAAGACCGGAGCAATTTCATCGGCCGACGGCCAATAGGAGATTTCGTAATCAAAACGCTCACTCATGCGTGGAATATTGTCGATGCCTCCACCGGTCATGTGTGCGGCGGCCAGCAATCCTTGCGGGAACTGTCTGCGCAATTTCGTGAAGACATCGACGTAGATTTTAGTCGGCTCAAGCAGCGCTTTAAGCAGATCTTTTTCTTCGTCTTTCACAAGTTTTCTTAATAAGGAATAACCATTGGAATGAAAACCGCTGGAGGCAATGCCGATAAGGACATCACCTTCCGTCATGTTTTTATCTGTGAACATTTCCTCAGGAGAAAGTTCACCGACACTGAAACCCGCAAGATCGTATTCACCGTCTTGATACACACCCGGCATTTCCGCCGTTTCACCGCCGATCAAAGCCATGCCTGATTGTTTGCAGCCGTCCACCATTCCTGCGATCAGCTCTTCACTCACCCGCGTGTCGAGTTTTCCGAAGGCCATGTAATCAAGAAAAAACATCGGCCGCGCGCCCACGCAGAGAAGATCGTTCACGCACATGGCGACCAGATCAATGCCGATACCGTAGTGCAAATCCATTTTTTGCGCGAGCTTTAGCTTTGTTCCTACGCCGTCCGTGCATGAAGCGAGATATTTTTGTTCGTTGAGTTTGTAAACGGCTGCAAAACCACCGATGCCTTCGAGGACTTGTTCGTTGAACGTTGTCGGCACTAGGCTTTTAATGCGTTCCACAAACGCATCCGCTTTATGCACGTCCACGCCGGCTTTTTTATAATCCATGGATTCAGACATTTCGGCTCCTTTTTCAGTGACCTCATTTCAACGTCCCGAAAGAATTCCGGGACGCTGATATGAACTCAGTGCAAGAAATGGCGGCGACCTGTGAACATCATCGCGATACCGAGCTTGTCGGCAGCAGCAATAACATCCGCGTCTTTCACTGATCCGCCAGGTTGAACGATGTATTTCACTCCCAGGTTTGCCGCAGCCTCGACGGAATCCGCAAACGGGAAAAACGCGTCGGAAGCCAGCACCACCTCAGAGACATCGTGAACCTTTTTATCCTGCAGTCGTGAGGTGATCAATTTTTCGATGCAATCGATGCGGTTTGTTTGGCCTGAGCCCATCGTGAGCAACTCAAACTCCGGACCTTCCTGACGGCAGAGCGCGATCGCATTGCTTTTTAAGTTTTTCACCGCGAGCATCGCGAAACCCGCGAGTTTTTGTTTTTCCGTGCTGAAGGTTTTTTGCGTGACCACACGGCTTTGTGAAAGATCCAAAGAGTCAGACTCTTGCATCAAAAGTCCGCCTTCAATGGATCGCACCTGCCACGAAGGCGTCGCTTGCAAGGAAACCTCCATAATACGGCAATTCTTTTTCAGCTTTTCGCGGGCATCATCATGGCAAGACGGCGCCAAAATCACTTCGACAAATTTTTCCGCAAAGAATGAGGCGATTTCAACGGTGACCGGGAAATTCAAAGCGATGATACCGCCGAAAGAACTTTTCTCGTCACCTTTCCACGCTTTCTCTAAAGCACGCAGCGGAGTTTCCGCAATCGCCATTCCGCAAGGAGTGTTATGTTTCACAACCACGGCGGATGGCAAAGCCTTGTCCCCTTGCCATGCCTGCATGTCTTGCAAGGTCTTGAGCGCAAAGTCGGAATCCAGGTAATTGTTATAGGACATTTCTTTCCCTTGCAGCGAGCGTGCGTGCGCCAGCCCCTCGTGGAAAGGATCTTTTAAAACGAAAGCCTTTTGGTGCGGGTTTTCACCGTAGCGCAAACCTTCGCCCGTAGACTGCGTCAGGAACCCTGCAATCGCCATATCATAAAAAGATGTCATGGTGTAAACACGGGCGGCACACTTTTGACGGAACTGCAAAGTCGTTCCACCTTCGTGGTCTGCAAATTCGCGCAAGAATTCCTGGTACTGTGTCGGCTCACAGAGCACTGTCACAGAACGAAAGTTTTTCGCCCCGGCACGTAACAGCGTCGGCCCACCGATATCGATGTTTTCAATGCACTCTTCAAAACCGCTTTGTTTTTTCAATGTCTCGTGGAACGGATAAAGATTTACCACCACAAGATCGATGGGTTTAATTCCAAGGGTCTGCGCTTGCGCCACATCCTGGGGATCTTCGCGACGATACAAAAGACTTGAAGCAATCTCAAAGCTGATGGTTTTCATGCGGCCTTGGAAAGCTTCGCCCTTGCCACTTAAGGTTTCTACCGGAGTGACGGCGAGGCCCGCTTGCTGCAAAGCTTTGGCGGTCCCACCGCTGGCAATCAGTTCCACATTTTGCGCAGCCAGCGCTTGAGCCAGTTCAATAAGGCCCGTTTTATCAGAAACACTCAAAAGAGCGCGACGGATGTGTGTCATGCTTGACTCCTTAAATATTCAACAGCGCTTTTAAAAAATTCCAAGCCCCAGGCTTCACCTTTAAACGGCAAGTGCCAGTCATGCAGGGCTGCTTCCGGGTGCGGCATGAGTGCAAACACAAGACCGGACGGATCGCACACACCGGCGATTTGCGCCGTCGATCCATTGACGTTTTCACGGTATTTCAAAACCGTTTGGTTTTTACTTTCGAGCCGCTGCAAAAGACTTTCTTCACGGCAGACAAAGCGGCCTTCACCATGACGGATCGGCAGCACAAAATTCTTGGGCAGTGATTTTGTCCAAACGCAGGGAGAATTTTCGTTGCGAACGATTTCCACCCAACGGTCGATAAAATGACCTTGTTCGTTTTTCACCAAAGCGCAAGTTCTTTGAAAATCCGCGTCCGGCAAAAGCCCCAGACGCACCAGCGTCTGAAAGCCGTTGCAAATTCCCAAGACCGGCTGAGTTTTCACGAATTTCTGCAACTCATTTTTGAGTGTGTTTTCCAACTTCAGAGCAAGAATCTGACCGCTGCCTAAATGATCCCCGAAAGAAAATCCGCCAGGGAACACCATCGCTTGATAGCTGTGCAAGCTTTGTGGATTTTTCAGCAATTCATTGACGTGAACTTTGTGCGCTTCTCCGCCGGCCAGTTCCACGGCGCGCGATGTTTCGTTTTCACAGTTAATGCCATCGCCCCATAAGACTAAAAACTTAGGCTTCGTAGACATTTTTCACTCCTTGCGCCCACACCGTGCGCAGTTCCTCCAAAGAGGCTTGCACGGATTCACCGGCAAAGGTCCATGCCATTTTCCCGGAATCTTCGACCTTGCCCAGATGCGTGCACAGACCTTTGAAATGCTCTTCAAAGAAAGCTTTTTGTTCAGGACGAACACTCACGACAAAAAGAGAACCCGTTTCAGACCAGAGCTGATTCCACTGCCAGGAAGTCAGATTCACCTGGCAACCTAAGGCATTGCCAAAACAGCTTTCTGAAAGCGCGCTCATCAAACCGCCTTCGGAAATATCGTGGCACGAGGACAAAAGGTTTTTCTGAATACCGCGATAGATTTTTTCATAAAGAGCGGCATTGGCTTGCAAGTCTGGATACTCGGGTTTCGCTGAGGAACCGTCTTCAAACTCTTGCGAATAAACGGAAGCGTACAGGCTTTGTGTCGGCGTTCCCAAGATGTAAATTTCGTCCCCTGCTTTTTGGAAAAAGCCGGGAACTGTTTTTGCCGCGTCAGGAATTTGACCGATGGCTGTCACAAGCAAAGTCGGTGGTACGGAAATTTTGACGGTGTCACCGGATTTGGTTTTACCGATAAAATCATTCTTCATACTGTCTTTGCCACTCACAAAAGGAGCGCGGAAGGCTTGCGCCGCTGAATACAAACCTTCGCAGGCTCGCACCAGCTGTCCCATTTTGTGGAGCGCATCGGGATTGCTGGATTTTTCCACTGGATCCGGCCAGCAGAAATTATCCACCAAAGCCATACGCTGAGGATTCACACCTGTCGCGATAAGATTGCGCACAGCCTCGTCCACCGCTTTTTGCGCCATCAAATAAGTGTCATAATAAGAAAACTGCGGGCAGAGACCGTTAGAAACCGCCACGGCATTGTTCTTTTCTCCACCGTGCACTTCTAAGGATAAAACTCCGGCATCGTTGGCACCCTGCTGAGTTTTTCCGCCGTAAGGTTTTAAGCGCGTGGCCCCTTGCACCTCATGGTCGTAATAACGGATGATCGGCTCTCGCGAAGCCACATTGGGAGAAGCCAGCACTGTTTTCAACGCATTTACAATTCCTTGTGCGCTAGCAGCCGGAGATTTCTTTTTGGGCGTTTCGCGATGGTATTCCTGATAGTGCTGCGGACCTGCGTAGTGGGCTTTAAGCTTCATGCGGCTGAGACCTTCGTGCAAGAAGTGCAGATCCAACACCGCCAAAGTTTTGTCGGCATAGACGACTTCAAAGACGCCACTATCCGTGAACTCTCCTAAAACACTGGCTTCAACACCCATGTCTTTGGCTAATTGCAGGAAGGCCGAAATATTTTCGGGCTTCACGGCGTAGGACATGCGCTCTTGAGATTCACTGACCAGCATTTCCCAGTACTCAAGATTGTTGTACTTGAGCGGATGCTTGCTAAGATCCATGCGAGCGCCACCAGAAAATTGCGCCATTTCACCGATGGAGGAACTGACCCCACCCGCACCGTTATCGGTGATAGCTTGAATCCATCCACGATCGCGTGCTTGCAAAGTGAAATCCAAGAGGCGTTTTTGTGTGATGCTGTCACCGATTTGCACGACATTGGATGCGACTTGATCGTGCAAAGCCAAAGAACTGAAAGTCGCGCCATGCACGCCGTCTTTTCCTAAACGGCCGCCAGCCACGACAATAAGATCACCGGATTCGATGGATTTTTTTTCAGAGGCTCGGCCCTGCACTGTTTTCGGCATCACACCTAAGGAACCGACAAAAATCAAAGGCTTGGCGGCAAATTCACTGGCAAAATAGAAACTCCCATTGATAGTCGGAATACCGCTTTGGTTTCCACCTTCTTCCACACCTTGGTGCACGCCACGGAAAATCACGCCGGGTTCTTTGAGAAGCTCAGGGCGCTTTCCTGAATCCGCCGCCGGGAAAAGATCTTTTTTAGAAAGACAGAACACATCGGTGTTAGCGATGGGTTTGGCACCCAGGCCGCAACCGAGAATATCACGATTCACACCCAAGATTCCGGTCAAAGCTCCACCGAAAGGATCCAGTGCTGAGGGACTGTTGTGAGTTTCGACTTTCACGCAGATATTGACGTTCTTATCGAAATCCACAATTCCCGCGTTGTCTTTAAAGACAGAGACAAGGTAGCCGCAGTCTTCCAGATCTTTTGTCGCTTTTTGAATATAGCTTTTATAAAGGCTGGTGATTTTTTTGGCGCCAAGTGCGGGGAAATCACCTTTTTCCTCGCTGTATTCGACTTCCGCGGCAAAGATCTTATGCTTGCAGTGCTCACTCCAGGTTTGCGCCAGACATTCCAGCTCAACTTCCGTGATTTTTCCGTCCCAGCCGTAGCGGCGGCGTTTCTGCGCAACCTCAGGAGCTGAAAAGTGCGCAATAATGGTATTGATTTCTTCACTGCTCAGAGCGAGTCCGCGCTCTTCATTTTCTTTTTGCAGAATTTCTTTATTCAAATCAAACAGTACAAGTTTGCGGTTTTCCACGGCCGGTGAAAACCAGAAGCGGCTAAAATTTTTCCAAGGATTATGTTTCTTTAATTCCGAGCCGCGTGCGCATTCCACTTTATTAAGTAAAGGATTTGCCAGAGACTGAAAAAGAATCTTTTCGATTTGTTTTTGGGAAAAGTCGCCGTGAATTTCAAGCTCCCAACCGCTGTGAGCCTCGATACCGAAATCTTGCCACGACCCTTGGTACTGAGGCGCAAATAACATCAAAGCTTCTGTGGCCGAACGCGCGAGATTGTCAGTCACTCCGGCCAAGAAACGGCTTTCCACGTAAGTGGCCGTGTCCTGAAAATCAGGAAACTCATGGCGGATTTCTTCCGCAACCGGATCAAAGAAAACTTTATCCATCAAGGATTCAAGACGCAGTTCTTCCGCAAATCCATTTTTCTTTTCCAGCAGCCAGTAGACACGGCGAAGTTTTAAATCCGCCACGGCTCCTTCCTGAGCAAAGGCTTTTTTGAGATGGTTTTCTGTGCTGTGATCATAAAGACTGCGCACGGATATTCTTTGCATTTCATTCTCCCATGAACGGAACGGTTTTGCGGCGTCCGTCGGCAAGATCTTCTAAAAAACTTGTGTACATGCGGTGCTCTAGCTGATGCACTCGCTGAGTAAAGGCTTCAAGAGGCTCGTCCTTACTAATTGCCAAGGACTCTTGAGCTAAGATAAGTCCCGTGTCCATGCCCTCATCCACAAGATGGATACTGACACCTGTCAACGGGACACCGTCGTTGTAAGCCCGGGCAATGGAATCCACACCTGGATATGCCGGTAAAAGTGACGGATGGATATTGACGACTTGAGAGGCTCCACTGTGCCACTCAGAAACTTGTTTTAAAAATGAAGGCGACAGCAAGCGCATATAACCAGCCAGACAAATCCAATCAATTCGGTATTCCTGAATCAGATTTAGGATCATCTGTTCGTGGCTGGCGCGATCGCCCTTTTTTTCCACCAAATGCGTGCGCACGCCGGCAGCACGGGCTTTTTCCAATACAGGAGCCGTGGCTTTATCCGAAAGAACAAAGCAGATTTCAAGCTCACGCGTGTATTCGCGCGCTTTGTGAATCAAAGCCATCGCATTGGACCCTGTTCCGGAAGCAAAGATCGCAACACGCACTGGAGTCATAAGCCGATATCCTGACGCAGGTACATTCCTGCAAAAGAAATTTTCGCTATATCAGCGTAAGCCATTTCACGGGCCGTTTCCCGGCTTGGCGCAAGGGCTGTCACTCCCAAGACACGTCCTCCGGAATTTACCAAACTTTTTTGCGCCTTTGAAACACCGGCAAAGTACAGGCGAGATTTCATTTCACGCAAAGGAGGATAGGAAATCTCATGACCGAGGGACATTTTCGCTTGTGGATACCCTTCGCTCACCGCCACGACGTGCACGGAGTTTTGCGCAGAAAGCTCACAACCTTGCCCCTGCAGTTCATGAGTCACGGCACTGACGATCAGTTTTAAAAGATCACTCTCAATACGCGGAAGCAGAGCCTGGGTTTCGGGATCTCCCATGCGCACATTGTATTCAAGGACGTAAAGACCTTTTTCTGTTTTCATAAGACCGGCAAAAAGAAATCCCTGATAAGGCATTTTCTTATCCGCAAGGCAGGCCAGTGTTTTGGCAAAAATGGAACGAATGGTGTTTTCATCTTCCGCGGTGATAAAATCACACGGACTGTAAGCTCCCATTCCCCCGGTATTGGCACTGAACGGATCCGGAGTGATGCGTTTGTAATCACAAGCGGTCCCCAATAAAACAAAGTCACGGCCGTCACACAAAGCAAAGGCGGAAAGCTCGCGGCCTTGCAGGCATTCTTCTAATAAAAGAGGATAACCAAACGAAGTTCCCAACGCTTGCACAGCCTCTTCGGCCTTAATTAAATTTTCGCAAACCCACACGCCTTTTCCTTGGGCAAGACCATCGGCCTTCACCACCAGCGGTGAGGAAAAGTCATGCTTTCTCACCGCCTGCAAAGCGGATTGCGGGTCATAGCTCACAGTGCAAGAAGCTGTGGGAACACCGGCATCATTCAAAACACCTTTGCAAAAAAGTTTTGAAGATTCCAGCCGCGCCACATTTTGCTCTGGAGCAAAACAAGGAATGCCCCGCTTTTCCAAACGTGATTTCAAGTCGGACAGGATCAGAGCTTCCGGACCCACAACCACCAGAGAAATTCCGTTTTGCACACAGAACTCTTCAATGGCTTGAGGTGTTTCTACGGGAGCACACGCAAGCCCGGCTTCTTCCATACCGGGATTTCCCGGGCAAACCCATAAGTCCGTCACTAAAGAAGACTCTTTGAGTTTCTGCGCCAGAGCGTGCTCTCTTCCGCCTTTTCCGACAACAATCACTTTCATACAGTTTTTCCTAAAATAGCCTGAGCCTTTTGATGCCAAGACTTTAAAGTCGCTTCCGCTGAAAAAGGTTTCGCTCTGCCGACCAACGTGGCGACTTCATTTGCCAACGCCTGATACAAAAGAGAACTCACAGCGATTTGCTCCGCCGTTAAAGACTTCGGAGTCTCTTTCAGTTCATCACGGCAGATGGCTTTCCAGTCTTGGGTTTTACGTTCCTGCGCGAGCTCTTTCGCCTTTTTCACAGCGTTGTACCAGGATGTGTTTGTATAAAGCTGACGCAAGAATTCTTTGGAAAGCGGTTGGCCTTCATAGGTCAGGCGCAATTCATCAGGACCGATGGAGTCAACAAGAAGGAGCGTCCGTGCTCCAGAGGGACCTGGATTTCCAAAGGCGAATTCAAGTTTGCCATCCCAAAGCTTCACACCGAAGGACGCAAAAAGTTTATCGAGTTCCATCGCCACGGTTTGCGTCTGTTCACGCAGGCGAGAAAATTCCTCATCGGAAAGAACATTCATTTCCTCGATTTCCGCGCGAGTCAGATAGCGGTCGGAGGTTTCAAGCTTGGTGGAAACCTCAATCAACGGCGGCGAGAATGTGGTGGCACTGTTGGGAATTTCCTTTAAGCCCAAATCCTGCAGATAAGCCGGATTCTTTTTTAGACGTCCTTCCAAAGAGTTTCCTTGGCCCAAATATTTGCGGAAGATCACTTCCAGCGGAACGAGGCAATTTGTGGGGCGATCCTGATAAATAGAATAATCATATTGCCCTTCAATCCACTCGGGGCGAAGGACATTGACCGCTTTAACTTCAATAGAATCCGCACCCAGTGCAGAAACAAAATGCGAAGGAATCCCTTTCTTCGCCAGATATTCAAAGAATGACGCTGCCATAGAGGCCAGCGCTTCGCCTTTGAAAGGAATTTCATCCGGCATCTCGCCCCAATCAAAAATAGAATAGCGGTTGCTGTATTTAAAAATCAGCTTGTCGGATTGTTTATAAAGATCTTTGACTGAACCTTTGTAAATCAGTTCCATGCGGTTCTCCCCATCTCGATCAGTTTTTTCCATTGCACGACAAAGTTATTGATATTGTTGGCACCAACCCAAGCACCACCATGGCGGGCCTTGGCAAAAAAGTCCAAAGCCAGATTCGAACTTGAAAGCTGCTCTTTTTCACAAAGGAAGAGATTCAAACCGTTAACCTTAGGAAGCTCCCAAGGGCTGACGACTTCACCCAGGCAGCGCTCTTCTGTGGCTGAACACCACACGACTTCCACGCCGCTTTGAGTTTTAATTTCCTCGAGCGCTTTTTGAATCGGAGAATAAGTTTCTAGATTGCGATTCCAATGCAGCAGAATTTTATCTTGCGGAAGGTTTTTCCAGCGCAAAAGCAGATCGGAGATCCCCAGCGCATTTTCTTCCGTGACAGCCATCACCGGCACACCTTTAGGCATTTGCACGATAGAAAGAAAAGCATCGAGTCCCGCGAAAGCCCCGTTCACCGCGATACCGAACACAGGTTTCTGCGTGAGCGAAGCCACAACACCGGGCAAATGCGCCGCAAGTCCCGCGCCGGCAACAAAAACATCCGCACCGCAGGTTTGCACCACTTCACGAACACGCTCCGGATTGCGATGGGCCGAAGCCACTTCCATACGGACTTCGCCGCATTTTTCTAAAGACCGGCACAAAGCCCCGTACACTCTCTCATCACTGGCACTGCCGAATAAAACTTGAATCTTCATAGAGGCACCTCATTTTTTCCGTCACCGCCGATATTCATCTTGCGGGTTTGCAAAAACTTTTCACTGGAAACAGCGACCGGATAGTCGCCGTCTAAACACGCACTGCACAGGGAAGAAAGGCCGATGCCCTCCTTCAGTCTTTCGAGTGGCAGGAATACGAGGCCGTCAACCTCGAGAATCTTCGCCACTTCTTCTTCACTTCTTTGGTACGCCACCAAGGATTCTCCTTCCGGAAAATCAATGCCATAAAAGCACGGATGGCGGATCGGAGGGCAAGTACTGGCAAGATAGACTTTTTCCGCTCCCGCCTCACGCAACAGACGCACAATGCGCGCCGAAGTGGTGCCGCGCACGATACTGTCGTCAACGAGAAGAATTTTTTTACCGCGGATTTCGCTCTCCACCGGGGAAAGCTTTAAGTTCACCATCATCTTACGCAGTTCAGGCTGATTGACGATAAAACTGCGTTGCACGTAGCGGTTTTTAATCAGCACTTCACGATAAGGACGCTCTAACACTTCCGCCAGACGGCAGGCCGCCGCACGCGAAGTGTCCGGTACCGGCGCCACGATATCCACATCGAGGCCTTTGGCTTTGCATTCTTCAGCCAAAATTTTACCCAGATTCAAGCGCACTTCATAAACGGAACGGCCGTGCCACTCGGTTTCAGCTCCCGCAAAATAAATCCATTCAAACATGCACGGGCGCGCTTTCTTTTCGGACAACACGAAAGAGTGCAAATCCAGATTGCGATCCACCAGCACCAATTCTCCTGGGGCGAGATCGCGCCAGTATTCAAAACCAAGACCGAAGAACACTTGTTTTTCAGAGGCGAAACAATAGCTGTATTTATCACCGTTTTTTCTGCGGCCGATCAACAATGGGCGAATGCCGTGACTGTCGCTAAAGGCAAACATGCCTTGTTCGGCGAGCATGCCAATGGCGCTGTAGGCTCCATGGACTTGTTCTAAGAGTTCTTTCACACTCGCCGCCAGATTTTCAGGAATGTTCTGGGTTTCTTTGCGTGAAGCTAATCCCACCGCCGTCATGTGCAGAAGGATTTCAAGATCGTTGCGGCTGAAGGTCCAGCGCAGTTTGCGTTTTCGCAAATAATCGACGACCTCATCATAATTCGTCACATTGCCGTTATGGATCATGCCGATCCCGTAGGGATAACTTAAGAAAAGCGGCTGTAGATCTTCTTTATCAACCGTTCCAATTGTCGAATAACGGGTGTGCCCCAAAGCCATGCTGCCCTTGAGGCGTTGCATACGCTCGGGTGTAAAGACGTCTTCCACCAGTCCCAGGTCTTTTTCTATATGAAACTGCGAACGCTCAAAATCATAACTTAAAATCCCGGCGGCATCCTGCCCCCGGTGCTGAAGGGCGAACAACGCCGGATAAAGTTTTTCGCCGGCTTTTTCTTCGCCAATCAGGCCTACGACTCCGCACATAATGACTCCTTGTCATATCCGAACCGCTTTTGTGAGGGGTTCGCGGAAAATAAAAACGGCGCCACTAGGACGCCGTTTTTATTCTTATTTTCTTGATTCAATTTTTGCTCACACTGCGGGAGTTCGGACACACGGAGGGTGTTATTTCGGGATTTTTCCCCCGGACTGCCTCCCGATGGAGGTCCATAGAGCGAATTTTCCTTTATGAACCATCGCTGTGCCATAAACTCTCTTCTGGTAAAAGATGTAAGGATGTCCAACGCTATCGACCCTGACAGAGTTTGGTCAAGGGCCTTGACACAATCCTGACAATTCAACACAGAATAGCAAGAATTCGCGTCCTAAGCCTCGTCCGCACAGAGAGCAACTGTCATATTTTTGTTCACCCTTGGAAAAGATCCTCGCTCACAATTCCTAACAATGAATTGTCTTATTATATGGAGCCGGCTTCGGGTATAAAGCTACGGATTTTCTATATATTAAGGAGCTTTTCCCATGAAAAAAGAATTACTCGCAAGCGTACTAACCTTCACCGCCGGCATGGCCGCTACCGTCAGCTTTCCTCAGGCTTCCCTGGCACGAGCTGCTTCCATCGAAAGAGAATTTGCAAAGAACTTTGTTTTGAAACTGGATGCACCGGTTCGTTATACTAAAGATGGTAAAGAGATCTTGGGTCACATTTACCTTTCTTTGGAACAATCTCCGCTCAATCCCCGCTACAACAACCAATTGCACGGTGAAATGACCGGCACTCTTTATTTTGAAAGCGATGACCTGACTGAAGAATACAACGGCCGTAAGTACAAGACTTATATTCCACTGACAGGCGATGACGGTGAAGTTCTTTTGGACATGACTCACAAAAGCAAAGACGGCAACAGATACCAAGTCTACGGTTGCAACTCCACCCAAACTCAGTGCACGGCGGACAGCTTTGAAGTCGAATTCGGTCCGAACAAAAAAGTGAGCATGACTTTGCGCCTGGCTGCGGAATTGAAAATGGAAATCCACCACGTTTATAGCAACGGCACTTCCGAATGGCTTTCCGTTGGTTACAACATCCCCATGGTGGAAAGCGCTAAACCGCAACAATAATGTCTGAGTTTATCGCCCGCCTTTCGCGAAATATTTCCGCCGAAGAATCCGCCCGGATTCAAGAGCAGAAAAATGTTTTGCAAGAACTGCTACAAAAAACTGAAGGCCTTTCTCTTGAACAATGGGAGGAAGGCCTTGCGCGTTTAGCACCCTATCGCCTGCGTGCTTCAAGCACTCTTAAAAAAGGCGAACTGGAAACCTGGCAGAAAGCCAATCTCTTTATTTCCGAAAAGATTCAAAACGCGGAGGCTCCTTCCTGGGAGCATATCTTAAGCATCAATGCTCTGCTGCTCGGAGAAAGCACCGGCCGCATTCGCGGCGAGAAAATCTTTATCGGTCCCATTGAAGCTTGCCCGCCCGAAGAACTTTCCGAGGCCCTCGAGTATTTTAAAAAAAATATTTTAAATCCGGAAACCCACAGCGACGTCTTCCACATGGCGGCTTTGGCGCAGTACTGGCTTGTGAGTCTGCACCCGTTTGCTAACGGTAACGGAAGAACCGCGGTTTTACTGGCGGACTGGATTTTAAATAGCCACGGCTTTTTACCGATGAGTTTTGAAACAAAGCTCGACGCGATTATTGCGACTTTGGCTGATGGACGTGCCCATGCCACGCCGGCAAACGCGGTTCTTAAGCTTCTGCAGAATGTGCAACGCAGTTACCGTCTGGTTCTAGGCCTCTGATTTTTTCTTTATAAAAGGCACGGCCATTAAAGAGGTCACAATTCCGACCATCACCAATCCCGCGAAGGAAGCCCCGTCAATAAGTCCACCGCGATAAGCAAAGTGCGCCGCCAGAACTTCCATCGCTCCCCGGGCATTAAGAAGAACCGCCAAATCCTTGGCCGACTGTTTGGACTCCCCGGCCCAGCGAGCGAAAACATAAGTTCCGGCGGTTTTACTGATGATGGCGACTAAAAGCAGAGTGAGGAACACGGGAAAAGAGAACAGTTTTAGAATGTCCACTTTCCAGCCCAATCCCACAAAAAAAAGTGGCGCCAAAATCCACATCTGCGTTTTTAAAAGCCAAGGCGAGGAAGAGAACCCGTTGATTCGTCCTACGCCGAGACCCACAAAGAAGGCCAGCACAATCCAGTGACTGGTAATCCACGATTTCACGTCCTGCGCCGGCAATAAAAAAATCAAAAAGATCCACGGACAAATATCACAAAGACTCGCCAGCGTGATCGTGCGCTTGGCCAGAAGCGTGTTGTAGAGACCTTTTTCTTTCAATAATTGAATCGCAACCGGTAAAGCGGAAATACCCATCGCCAGGGCAAGAAAGATTTTTTGCCCCAAGAGAAAGTAACCGATAAGGCAGGGAATAATGAAGCTGCCGACAAAAACCAGGGCGTAAAAGCGCGCTTCCTGACGAAGATTAAGAAAGCGCATTTCCCACCCCGCCAAAAATAAAAAAATCCCTCCGGCCAATTGCGAAACAGTGGAATACCATGACGGCTGCACCACATTTGCCAGCGACGGTCCCAACAGCAAACCAAGAACGATCCAGGCGATGAATTTCACTTTGAGTCCTTGTTCTTATGGCGCGATTTGCGATAGGCAAACCATCCTAAAGAAATGAATGAAAATAAAATCGCCAGCAGAACGTAGATCTTTCCTTCGCTGTCGTCTTCTTGCGCGGATTTGATGCCGAAATAGAAAACCGCGGTCTTCGTGATAAAAGTCGCTTGCAACAAAATCCAGATATAAGAAAAAAGTTCCCAGAAGGTTCGGTCCTCTTCGGTGGGAGCTTTCTTTTCTTTCTTGAGGAGCCGCTTTTCACCCCATTGCTCGCGATGAAAATCGCGCACCACTTCGGCCCAGGCTTTTTCATAGCTTTCGCGATCGTCTCCGGAAACTCGCAGGGCTAATTCTTCCATCGCCTTGGCGCGGAAGATTTCAATGGAAGCGGAACTCCAATGACCACCGGCGCTTTTCCAGAGATCTTGCGCAATGGTGTTTTCAAGCGCCATTAAAAACACTTTGCCCTCAGGGGACAAACTGTGTCGGCTGGTAAAGGATTCCGTCAACGGTGCGGTCATAGACTAAGTCGTAACGTAAAAACCGAGGGCTGACAATGAACAAAGCCCCGCGGGCTGCGGGGCCGACCATTATTGATTTTGAACGATGATAAGAGTGCGCCACTTCACGGCGCGAACGACAATACCGTTGCGGTTACGGGAAATAGCTCCGTTTCTTTTTACGACGGGCACTAACCCTTTACCCAGCGCTTTGACTTTCTCAAAGACGTATTGAGCATTATCGCGATGCAAGCGTACGCACCCACCGGAGGCACGGCGGCCCAGCTCTTTATAGTGGTTGGGTGTCGTCGCATGAACCGCGACACCGCCAATGAAGAAGACCGCAAAATCCATGGGAGCCTTCCAGGTTTCCGACCAAGCATTACGGATCAGAGTGTAGGGCGTATAATATCCCACCGGAGTGGCGGTAAAGTATGTGCGCCCACTGCGCGCGGTTTCCCAGCGCTCACGACCGGTGGAAACCTTGAATTGATAAGTGAGCACGCCGTTTTCATAAACCTTCATCTGCTGGGCTCCGGGCCCATAATCTTTTTTATTGATGATAAGGACCATCGGATATTCCCGGAACAGATCCACACCTTCCAACTCCGAGATGTCGTCAAAGGTCATGATCTGCATGTCTTGAAGGGCTTCCGTTCGCGGCAAACCAAATTCGTCGGCGATTTCATTCGGCGACATCAAGTCATCCAGCTCCAATGGCGGCGTTTCGGCGCGGGCACTCAAAGCAACAACGAACAGCAAAAGGGACAAGGCTGCTTTTTTCATAAGGCTCTCCTTGGTTTAGTTCGTTGTATTCACTTTTCGCCCGCGGCGGTTTGCGGTCAATATGTATGATTAAAAGTTGAGGTTGAGATTAAGAGTCACGCCGGGATTGCCGACATAGTTGCGGCTCTGCCGAAAATCCAGATTCGGAATAAATTCGTAATCAAGAATTCTTTTATAGACCAAATGCCTCCAGGCGACGGAGAAATTGTAACTGTCCAACTGGTAGTTGGGACGGTTGATAAAGGACGTTAGTACGTTGTAGCCGAAAGACATTTTGCGGTTTAAACGCTGGCCCAAAGACACACCGTGAGTCACGGTGTAAAAATGCACGCGGCTTTCGTAATCACCTTCGTTGATGAAAGTGATGGAATACACTCGCGTCAGTTCAAAGTTAAAGTTGATAGCCTGAAAAACCCCCGCCCCTTTTCCGGGAGTGGCATAAAACTCAAGCTTCGGATTCACACGATAACCGTCTTTTTCCTCGGCGATACTTTCAAACGAGAGCGAGTGCGAAATCGCCGGTGCGCCTTGAAAGGAAACGCGCGGCTGAAAGGCGGTACGGACATTTCCCAGTTTTTTAAAGAACCCTACCGAAGCTCCATAGTTTCTCTCCCTGGGTGTTTGACGGAAGAAACGGTTGCGCACACCGCGGTCTTCGTTTTCATCGTAGCTCGTGAAAGTCAGTTGCCAATACTCTTCCACATTGGGAAGACGCAAATCCACATTGAAGTTCAAGGCCCCCGTGTAACCTTCAAAGTGATTGTAATAGCTCGACGCTTCAATTGTGGCGGAAGTCTCGTTGGGTTTTTTCGTGTACCGTTCGCCCGCCAGAAAAACATCCAAACCGTCAGCAACACCGTCGATCCAGTGGGAAATAGCAATGTTCTGCTTGATCAGCGTCTGCTCAAAAGTGTCTTGCTGCGGGTCTTTCGCAGGAGTCGCTGGATCCAAATCGTCGGCGAAAGCGGAAGCGGCCCAGCCGCAGCACATGGCAAAGCCTATGACGGCGATCAGCGTCTTCATAAAGGCTCTCCCCAAGATTTTGATTGAATTTCCCGCTTCAACTTCTAAGCTCCTTACATGGGCCGTTTCCAATTTATTATTTCTTTTCTGTTCTTCACATTGTTTTCTTTTACAGATAACGCTTTGGCCTATATTCCCCGCCGCGGAAACGTTCATGCCATTCTAGGGCCATATATCTTTAAAACCAACTACGAAGGCGAAGGAGCTGTGGCTTCCGATTCCGGTGGTATTTCACTGGTTATTCTGGGGGACGTGAATGACCGTGGCGGCCTTGAAATCACCACCACCTTCATGAATAAGATGTATTTCCGCAAGCAAGACGGGATGCTGTTTTCCGAAAAAGCACAGCTTGTCCACGTGGGCATCGGCTATCGCCACTGGTGGGATCACACATGGGCTTCGTCCATTGTTCTTTATTCCTCCTATCCCATGGCCGGAGCCGTGACCGTGCACAACGATTTTCCGCCGGGAGCGGAGCCAACCACCACGGCGGATGAAAATACGGAAACAGGTCTGGATTTCGGGATTCAAAAAGAGATCTGGAGCCACAAACGCTTCGGCGTCATGGTGGAAGGACGTTATTCTTGGGCCATCACCCACAAATCAGATGAATACGCCGATCAGTACGGCATCTTTCTAGGTGTGCGGTACTTTATCCAAGGCAAAGATGCGGCGGCAGAACGCGAAAATGGCAAGACTGATTAAAGCAAGGCCACCAGAGACATAAAAAGTCAGCTGAGAACCTTGCTTATCCCAAAGGTAACCCGCCAAAGCGCTGGCGATAAATAAAGCCACAGCACTGAAAAGATTGAAAAGACCATAAGCCGTTCCCCGAAATTGTTCGGGACAGGTGTCCGCCACCAGCGCCGCCAAAGTCCCTTGCGTAAATCCCAGGTGTAAACCCCATAAAGCGATTCCCGCAAATATCTGCACCAAACCTTGCGCCGAACCCAGCACGGCATCGGCGATCGCCAAAATCAAAAGCCCCACTGACACCATTCCCGTGCGCCCCATTTTGTCAGAAAGCCAGCCGATAGGATAAGCGGACACCGCATAGACAATGTTCATAGCCACCAGCACAACGGGAGCCAGTGATAACGCCAATCCCCCTTGGTGAGCCTTCAAAATTAAAAACGATTCGCTAAAGCGGGCCAGTTGCGAAAGACCTCCAGCCAGTGCGACCACCCAAAAAGCCGCTTTGAATTCGCGCACGCTGGAGAATTGAATTTTTTTGCGTGAATTGTTCTCGCCGTGATTAGGGCTGTCCTGCACCCCCGCGACAATCACGATGACACAAAGAAGAGCCGGAATCACCGCCATCCAAAAAACACGACGGTAATCACCGTCAAACGCCTGCATAAGGCCAATAGCCAAAAGCGGTCCCAGAACAGCGCCCACGGTGTCTAAGGACTGTCTTAAACCAAAAGCGCGACCGCGCAAATCTTCAGGCACCACATCGGCAATCAAAGCATCCCGAGGAGCTCCCCGTATGCCTTTGCCAACCCGGTCAAAAATTTTTGCACCAAAGACCCAGCCCACGGTGGGAGCCAGAGCAAAGAGCGGCTTGCTTAAAGCCGCCAAAGAATATCCGGCGAGCACCAGCGGTTTGCGTTTTCCCCACCAATCGCTCAGAGGCCCGGCGAAAACTTTAAGAACCAGAACCATGGCTTCGCCGACACCTTCAATCAATCCCACGGTGGTGTAAGTGCTGCCTAAAACGACCACCAGAAACACCGGCAACAAACCGTGAATGATTTCCGAGGACGTATCCATAAGAAGGCTGACAAGCCCCAAGGCCCAAACCGTGCGCGGCATACGGTTCACGATACAAAAAAGCCCCGGTTTTACCAGGGCTTTTTCCTATTTAGTAAGATTTGGCAAAGAGAACCCACTTCGTTGCGGGCTTGCCAGAGAAAATACAATTTCCCTGCACCGGCTCTTGTTTCAGCGGAGCGCAGCGCGGAGTTACTTTGAGTTTTGCCAGCAGTTCATGCCCCATGCCGGCTTCACACCACGGCACCATGGCAAAACCCGGAGCCGCTGTGTCTTCGCCTGCGAAGAATTTTTCAAATTCATCGAGAGAAGTGATGCGTTTGATGTGTTCGTCACGGAATTTCTTGGCCTTCGCCAAAAGACCGTCTTGGATTTCCTGCAAAAGCGCACCGATGCCGCTGACAAAAGCGTCTTTAGCCATCGATGATTTTTCTTTCGGACCACGATCACGGCGGCCGACGAAAACTTCACCTTTGGCGATATCACGCGGACCGACTTCCACACGCAGAGGCACACCTTGCTTGATGTACTGCCATGCTTTTTCTCCACCGCGCATATCGCGGTCGTCGATTTTCACGCGCACGGAAGATCCGACATAACTTTGCGCTTTGAGTTCTTTGGAAAGAGTTTCGACGTACTCGAGAACTTGTTTTTTCTCTTCATCATTGCGGTAGATCGGGATGATCACCACGTGCAACGGCGCGATTCGTGGTGGAGCCACAAAACCGTTGTCATCACTGTGGGTCATGATCAAACCACCAATCAAACGCGTTGAAACACCCCAAGAGGTGGTCCATGCGAACTCTTCTTTTCCTTCGGCACTGAGGTATTTGATCTCAGAAGCTTTAGCAAAGTTTTGTCCCAGGAAGTGCGACGTTCCGGCTTGCAACGCTTTACGATCCTGCATCAATGCTTCGATCGTGTAGGTATCCACAGCGCCTGGGAATCTTTCATCCGGCGTTTTCATCCCTTTGATTACCGGCATCGCCATGTAGTTTTCAGCAAAATCAGCGTAAACGTTGAGCATTTGCAAAGTTTCTTTTTGCGCTTCTTCCGCCGTAGCATGGACCGTGTGGCCCTCTTGCCAGAGGAATTCCGCGGTTCTTAGGAACATGCGCGTGCGCATTTCCCATCTCATGACGTTGCACCATTGATTCACCAGAATCGGCAAATCACGATAGGACTTCACCCAGCGCGCGAACTGGTGACCGATAATGGTTTCACTCGTTGGGCGAATGATCAGCGGCTCTTCCAATTCCCCATCAGGAACTAGCTTGCCGGTGCCATCACCTTTCAAACGATGATGAGTGACAACCGCGCACTCTTTCGCGAAACCTTCGACGTGAGCAGCTTCTTTTTCAAGAAAGCTCAACGGAATCAAAAGCGGAAAGTAAGCATTCACGTGGCCGGTGTCTTTGAACATGCGGTCCAAAACAGCTTGCATGTTTTCCCAAACGGCGTAACCCCAGGGCTTGATCACCATGCAACCGCGCACGGGGGAATTTTCCGCCATATCCGCGGCGACAATGACCTGCTGATACCATTCAGGATAGTTTTCAGAGCGAGTGGGTGTAATTGCTGTATCTGCCATGTTCACAATTCTTTCTAAGGCTGAGCCTGTTTGTCGTTCTTAGGTGTCCTTGGTGTCGATGCCGTAAGCTTTGATCTTTCTGTGGAGGTAACTTCTCTCCAGTCCGATCACTTCCGCAGTCTTGCTGATATTGCCGTTGTTTTCGGCGATCTTGCGCAAGAGATATTCTTTTTCAAACTGCGCGCGCGCTTCACGGAAAGTCGAAAGATCCTGCAACTCCACGGCCTTTTCATCGTCTTTGTCGATAAGGCCCGCAAAGCGCAAGTCATGCACGTCCACAAACTCACTCGGAGTTAAAATATAAACGCGCTCAATAAAGTTTTTCAGTTCACGCACGTTGCCCGGCCATTGATAAGCGAGCATCTTTTCAATCGCTTTCTCTGAAAAAGCTTTTTTCGTGTAACCGCTTTCACGGGAAACGTTGTCAGAGAAATAAGAAACCAATACCGGAACATCCTCGGTGTGCTCACGCAAAGCCGGGATACGGAATGGAATCACGTTCAAGCGGTAGTAAAGATCTTCACGGAAGCGGCCTTCTTTGACTTCTTTTTCCAAGTCACGGGAAGACGCCGCAATCACACGCACGTCGTTTTCAATCAGCTCGTGACCGCCAACGCGGGAGTATTTCTTTTCATCCAAATAGCTGAGCAAGCGCGCTTGCACGGCCATATTCATTTCACAAATCTCAGCGATGTAAAGCGTTCCGCCTTGAGCTAAATCCAGCTTGCCTTTTTTCACGCGGTCCACGCCGGGCATCGCACCTTTCTCAA
>Ga0182743_1000073_pt1 | contig 194126 bp, 187 predicted proteins | sample eDN3rd30CKraftOP_FD_128522 | JGI IMG/M metagenome (GOLD analysis project Ga0182743, IMG submission 128522) | Enriched Organic Plus compost microbial communities from Emeryville, California, USA - eDNA 3rd pass 30_C Kraft OP (version 2) (version 2) ...
GCCGGGCAGGTCAGCCGTCTCATGCTGGCCGTCACCCAGGTGGTCGACCCGGCCCGTATCGCAGGGCACTTCCACGACACCTACGGACAGGCCCTGGCCAACATCCTGGCATCGCTCCAGGCCGGCATCGCCATCTTCCATACCTCGGTGGCGGGGCTGGGCGGCTGCCCTTACGCCAAGGGGGCGACGGGCAACGTGGCCACCGAAGACGTGCTGTACATGCTGCACGGGCTGGAGATCGAAACCGGCATCGACCTCGATGCCGTCGTCGGCATCGGGCAGTGGATCTCGGCGCAACTGGGCCGCCCCACATCCAGCCGGGCCGGCCGTGCGCTGGCCCTGCGCAGCGGAGGTGCCGCATGCTAGGCCTGGACACCCCGAAACCCGGCCCCGGCGAACTGGAGGCCCTGTTCGAGCAACTGAGTCCGATGCCCGTGACAGGGCAGGCCTGGCCAAGGTGGGTAAAGGTATTGACCTGGGCGGTGGTTGCAATCGTGGGGGTCCAGATCCTGCGCGTTGCGACAGGCGCTCAAGCAGCCGCCGTCAACCCCATGGTCGCCGGGGCCGTGCTCGTGTGCTTTCTGGGCCTGCTGCTGGTCGCCCGCGCCATGAGCACGTCGCAAACGACCATCTCCCGAGAGGGCATAGAACAAAGCTGGATCACCCGCCGCCGCATCAGCTGGGAGGAAATCCAGTTCGCAAAATTCATTCCCATGATCGCTTCAAAACGCCTCGTGTGCTTCACGCGATCCGGACGGCCCATCGTGTTTCAGGCAGGCACCCCCCAGTTGCAGGCGGCATTTGCCAGGATCTCGCTGCTGTTTCGTCGCCGTTAACCCTGGTTGCCACGTACTGCCGCCCTTACCTGACCGGAAGGGCGTACATCAAGCCCCCTTCGGTCCACAGGGCGTTCAAGCCCCGTTTCATCTTAAGGGGGCTGGCCATGCCAACGTTGCGCTCAAAGCTCTCGCCGTAGTTTCCGACCTGGCGGATGATCTCGTAAGCCCATTTTTCGTCCAGGTGCAGATTGCGGCCCGCGCCGGGCACCACACCCAAAAGGCGCTGCACCGCCGGGCTGGGACTCTTGAGCTTTTCCTCGACATTGGCCGATGTGATGCCAAGCTCTTCGGCCTCGATCATGACCATCAGCGACCACTTGACGACATTGAGCCACGTGTCATCACCCTGGCGAACGAATGGCCCCAACGGTTCTTTGGAAATGATTTCGGGCAGCACCATGTACTCGTCGGGGTTCTTCAGACGCGAAACACGGATCGACGCCAGCCCCGACGCATCGGTGCTGAAGGCATCGCAGCGGCCCGTCGCAAACGCGTTGACCACCTCATTGAACTGCTCGATCACCACGGGCTTGTAACGGATGCCATGGGCGCGAGCCCAATCCGCCATGGTGTTCTCGTTCGACGTACCCGTCTGCATGCATATCGTCGCGCCGTCGAGGTCTTTGGCGCTGCTCACACCCAGCGCCTTGGGCACGAGAAAGCCCTGGCCATCGTAGAAATTCACGCCGGCATGAATCGCCCCCAACGCCGTATCGCGCTGCTGGGTGACGGAGGTATTGCGCGCCAGCAGGTCGATCTCGCCCGATTGCAGCGCCGTGAAACGCTGTTGGGAGTTCAAGGGCACCGCTTTGTACTTGTCGGCCTGCCCGAACACTGCGGCCGCCACCGCTCGGCACATGTCGACGTCCAGTCCGCGCCACTGCCCTTTGTCATCCGGCGCCGAAAAACCCGCAAACCCCGTCGTGACGCCGCACTGCACATAGCCGCGCTCCTTGACGATATCCAGCGTGTCCGCCGTCGCCGCAGCCATCCCCCCCAGCCATGCCAGCGCCGCCGCCAAAACTTTCCAATACCGCATAGGCCTTTCCTTATTTCTTTTCATCACGCCGAATAATCCCGTTGCCCGAACAAGGCCGACCCGATGCGCACTTCGGTCGAACCCTCTTCGATGGCCAGCTCGAAATCGCCGCTCATCCCCATGGACAGGCGCTCGAGCTGATCATAGCCTTCCTCGCGCAGGCGATCCCTCCACTGACGCAGCGTACGGAAACACGCCCTCACCAAAGCCTCGTCAGGCGAATTGACGGCCAAGGTCATCAAACCCCGCACACGAAGCGTATCGAACGACCGCAATTGCCGCAGGAAGACAGGAAGCTCGGAAACGTCCAATCCCGTCTTGCTGGGTTCGTCCGAGGTCTTGACCTGCACTAGCACATCCAGGCTGCGCCCTTCCGCCTGCAGACGCTGATCCAGCGCCTGAGCCAGCGACAGGCGATCCAAGGACTGCACCTCGCTGACGTAACGCACCACATCGCGCGCCTTGTTCGACTGCAGATGACCGATCAGCACCCATTGCAGATCCAGATCGGCCAGGGCTTCTGCCTTCTGGCGCAACTCCTGGACCTTGTTCTCGCCAAACCGCCGCAACCCCAAGGCAGCCGCCTGCCGCAGCGCGTCGGGACCGAACGTCTTGCTCACGGGCAGGAGCGCGACCTCTTCCGGGTTTCTCCCCGCCCGCTGACAGGCGGCGGCAATTCGACGCTGGATCTCGGCAAGTCGGTTCTGCATAGATCTAAGGACATGAAGGTTGAACTGTAATGGTGAAGATTGTAGTGTAAGGAAATATGCCGGCATCGCCGGCGGAAGGCCCCTTGCGCGGGCACGCCCTATTTTTCTCAGAGAGCCTCATGAACGATACGCCCCACCAGATTTCCATGACCATACTGATGACCCCCGACATGGCCAACTTTTCGGGGAATGTCCATGGTGGCGCGATTCTCAAGCAACTGGACCTCGTCGCCTATGCCTGTGCGTCGCGTTATGCGGGCACCTATGTGGTGACCCTGTCGGTCGACCAGGTGGTGTTCCGCCAACCCATCCACGTCGGAGAGCTCGTCACGTTTCACGCCTCGGTCAATTACACCGGACGTACGTCCATGGAGATCGGCATCAAGGTCATCACCGAGGACATCCGCAAGAAGCTTGTGCGCCACACCAACAGTTGCTACTTCACCATGATCGCCGTCGACAGCAATGGCAAGCCCGTTCCTGTCCCTGCGCTGACGCCATCCAACGAGGAAGAGCGCAGCCGTTTCAAGGCGGCCGAGCTGCGCCGCGAACTGCGCCAGGAGATGGAACGGCGCCACTTGCTGATCAAACAGGTGTGAGCCCGCCCAAGCCCCCGGACATCACCGCTAATCCATCCTGGTGAAACGCAACCTCAGGGCGTTACTGATGACGCTGACCGACGACAGCGACATGGCGGCTGCCGAAATAATGGGGGACAGCAGCAACCCGAAAAAGGGGTAAAGCACCCCGGCGGCAATCGGCACCCCGATGGCGTTGTAGATGAAGGCGAAGAACAGGTTCTGACGGATGTTCCTCATTGTTGCCTGCGACAACTGACGGGCATGCACAATACCGTTCAGGTCGCCACGCAACAAGGTCACGCCCGCACTCTCTATGGCGACGTCGGTTCCCGTTCCCATGGCGATCCCGACGTCGGCGAAAGCCAGGGCCGGGGCATCATTGACGCCATCGCCTGCCATGGCGACGACCTGCCCCTCGCTGCGCAAACGCTGGACTGTCTTGCCCTTGTCCTCGGGCAGGACCTCGGCCTCGACCTCGTCGATGTTCAGTTTGCGCGCGACGGCCTCTGCCGAAACCCGATTGTCGCCGGTCAGCATCACGACCCGTATGCCATCCTGCCGCAATGACTTGACCGCTTGCGCTGTGGTCTCCTTGATGGGATCTGAAATGGCCAGCATGCCGGCCGGCTGACCATCCACCGCCATGAAAATCACTGTGGCGCCGTCAGCCCGATAGCGTTCGGCCCGATCCGCGTGATCGCGCAAATCGACCTGCTCTGCGGCCATCAGCAAACGATTGCCCAAAGCGACACGCCGGTTGCCGATCTGCCCAATGACTCCCTTGCCGTTTGGCGCATCAAAGTCGGTCGCGTCCTGCAATGGCGCGTTCATCGTTTCGGCTTTCTTCACGATCGAGCGGGCCAAGGGGTGTTCGCTGAGTTTCTCCAGGCTGGCCGCCATCGCCATCAGCTCCATTTCGTTCCAGGGAGCGATGGGGTAAATGGCCGTGACGGTGGGCTTTCCTTCGGTCAGGGTGCCCGTCTTGTCGACGACGATGGTCGTCACCTTCTCCATGCGCTCCAGAGCCTCGGCATTGCGGATCAGGATACCCGCCTGGGCTCCGCGGCCGACGCCCACCATGATGGACATGGGGGTAGCCAACCCCAGCGCACACGGGCAGGCAATGATCAACACGCTGACCGCGGCGATCAGGCCATAGGCCATTGAGGGCGGCGGCCCCCAGAGTGACCACGCCGCAAAAGCGATCACCGCCACCAGAACTACCGCAGGAACGAACCAGCCGGAGACCCGGTCGGCCAGTCCCTGTATGGGTGCGCGGCTACGCTGTGCCTTGGCCACCAGATCGACGATCTGGGCAAGCATGGTGTCCTGGCCCACCTTGTCGGCCCGCATGATGAAGCTGCCTTGGCCATTGATGGAGCCCCCGATCACCGTGTCGCCTGCGGCTTTTCCCGCCGGGATGGGTTCCCCGGTAACCATGGACTCATCGATGTTGGAGCGGCCTTCCAGAATTTCCCCATCCAGAGGAACTTTATCGCCGGGCCGGACCCTGAGCCTGTCCCCCACGTGGACGTGAGCCAGCGGCACTTCTTCGTCGCTACCGCCTTCGGTGACGCGCCATGCCGTTGCCGGCGCAAGATTCAGTAAAGCGCGTATGGCGCCGGATGTCTTCTCGCGTGCACGTAGTTCAAGCACCTGCCCCAGCAGGACGAGGACCACAATCACCGCAGCGGCCTCGAAGTAGACGGCCACCGTGCCATTGGCCTGCCGAAAGGCCTCAGGGAAGACCCCTGGCGCCACCGTCGCAACCAGGCTGTAGACCCAGGCCACGCCCGTGCCCATGGCGATCAGCGTGAACATGTTCAGGCTTCGACGGACAAGGGATTGCCAGCCTCTTACGAAGAATGGCCAGCCTGCCCACAGCACCACCGGCGTCGCCAACACCAATTGAATCCAATTGGACAGCCAGGATGGAACGACGGCATGCACGCCCAGGAAATGCCCCCCCATCTCCAGGAAGAAGACCGGCAGGGTCAGGATGAGGCCGCCCCAGAACCGCCGGGTCATGTCCCTGAGCTCTTCCGATGGGCCGGATTGTTCGGCAGCCCGTTCGGGCTCCAGCGCCATTCCGCAGATGGGGCACGAGCCAGGCCCCGGCTGCCGTACCTGCGGATGCATGGGGCAGGTGTAGATGGTTCCGGCCTCTATCGAAGAGGTCGGGACTGCGGACGCTGCCGCAGAGCTGTGTCCGCCGTGGTCATGACCATGAGCATACTCGTGACGATGACCATGATGTGCGTGATTGGACATCCTATTTCTCCCGAATTAGAGCCGATGCCGTCGCATGCACGAGACGGAGCGGAAAAAGCCATTATCCGTCAATTGACCCGTACCGCACCCGACATGCCGGCTTCGAGATGACCTGGCACCAGACAGGCGAACTCCACCATTCCTGCCTCACTGAACGTCCAGACGATGCCGCCGCGCTGGCCCGGTTTGAGGGTGAGTGTATTTGGTTCGGAATGTACCATGCCAGGCATGCTGCGCATTTGCCTGGCGTGCTCTTTCAGTGTGTTCATTGATCCGATGACCATTTCATGTGTCAGCTTGCCGCTGTTCTTCACGAAGAATCGAATGGTTTCACCTGCCTTGACCTCGATATGGGCGGGCTCGAACCGCATGGCGTCGGACATCACGATTTCGACCGTCCGGTCAACCTTGGCCGGATCGCCCGGATGCCCCAGAGACGCAGGCATCGTCGGCATGGCCGCCATCGAATGCGAGGACATGTCGTGGCTGCCCAGGCCATGGCCGGGAGAGTCAGCCCCGGCCGCCAAGGCCAAAGTCGACGACACGCTCAAGAATATTGCACAAAGGTATTTTTTCATTTCACTCATCTTTATTCAACAGGGATCAGAACCAGAAACTCAAACCGGCAACAAAACGGGTTTCCTGCCGCGATGCGCCGGCGTCGCGTGCATAGGTGGCTGTCTTGCCAAACTTGCCGGACCATTCGACCCCGACATAGGGGGTCAGCTGACGAGAGATCTCGTATTTGAGTCGCAAGCCGACCTTTCCGTCAGACAGACCGGGGCCGATGCCGCGGTCGGGGTCATCCTTCATGTAGAAATTGACCTCCACGCCTGGCTGCAAGTACAGCCGCTGCGACAGCAAAAAGTCGTAGCTGGCATTCAGGCGCAAAGCGCTGCGGCCCCCTGTACCCAGGTAGGCCGTGGCGTCCACGTCAAACCAATAGGGAGCCAACCCTTGCGCACCCACCGCCAACCACTGCCGGGAGGGCTCACCGCGGCCATAATCGAATCGCGCCCCCAATTGCAGATCCCAGAAAGCGGAAACGGCATGCCCCCAGAGGACTTCGCTCCGGGACTCTCGCAATCGTCCATCGGCGATTTCACCTTCCCCCTTCAGCACGAGGCGGTCATAGGAGGTGCCAAACCATGCCTGGCCATCATAGGCCCCCCATCCCCGCCCCCCCGCTCTGACGTATTCAAGCCTATCGAAACGAAGGCTGGCGAACAGGTCTTCGTCACCCATGCGCAAGCGGTAGCGCGGGTCGAGCGCATACACGCCCTGATTACGCTTGAAGCCTTCGGAGTAGGCGTCCGGATCCCGCATTCCGACGGGGTTCGCTTCAGCGTGGTTTGAAAATCCCGTATGGGCTTCGTGAGTCTGCGCCTGCGCCGCAAGAGGGGAAGCCCACAACGCTGCAAGAAGCAGCAGCGATTCCTTGATGTTTTTTTTCATCCGGCCATCCTTGGAGACACAATTCCTGCTCATGTCGTCACCACTTCACGGAACATGCCCATGTGCATGTGAAGCATGAGATGGCAATGCCATGCCCAACGCCCCAGCGCTTCGGCCGTCACCAGAAAGCTGATGCGCTGCGCGGGTTGCACGGGGATGGTGTGCAGTCGGGCCTGGAATTTGCCTTCCGGCGTTTCGAGCTCGCTCCAGACCCCATGCAGATGCATCGGATGAGTCATCATGGTGTCGTTGTGCAATATCACCCTGAGGCGTTCGCCATAGCGGAAATGCACAGGAGTGGACTTGCCAAACTCCACCCCATCGAACGACCAGGCATAACGCTCCATGTTGCCGGTCAGATGCAGTTCAATTTCGCGTTCGGCGCCACGAGGGTCCAGGGGACCGCCCACAGTATGCAGATCAGCCAATGTCAATACACGCCGACCGTTGTGTCTGAGCCCCACCCCCGGGTCATCCAGATTGGTGCGCGGCATGTCCACGCGCATGTCCGTGCTGGCGCCGAACTCCGTGCGGGCATGCCGCACCTGAGCCCCCGGAACGGGGCTGAGCGTGGCGGCGTGGCTCATGCCTGCCATGGCCCCATGGTCCATCGAGCCGGCCTCTGAGGTGCCCGCGGAGCCTGAAACCACGCCATGAGCGCCCGTTTCGCCGTGGCCCATGGCTCCCATGCCGCCCATCATGTCGGTCATGGTGAGCCATTCCACGGGGTCCAGATCAGGAACCGGTGCAACCATCTTCTCGCGGACAGCCAGGGTTCCCCGCGCATAACCGGTCCTCTCCATGGATTGGGCAAACACGGTATAGACATCATCCTTGGGTTGAACGATGGCATCGTACGTCTGCCCCGGACCGAAACGGAACTCGTCGACCGACACAGGCTCGACATCCTGGCCATCTGCCTGGACCACCGTCATTGTCAAGCCCGGAATGCGCACATCGTAGAAAGTATGGGCCGAGCCGTTCACAAAGCGCAATCGCACACGCTCCCCTGGCCGGAACAGCCCGGTCCAGTTGCCGGCGGGGGTTGTTCCGTTCATCAGATAGGTCAGTACGCTGGATGACAAGTCGGCGAGATCGGTCGGGCTCATGCGCATCTGATCCCACATCGCGCGTTTGTCCCAAGCGGCGCGAAATCCGTGTCGAGACGCGTCACGAAAGAAATCGACCCCTGTGGGCTTGTTGTAGTTGTAGTAATCGCCCTGAACCTTGAGCTTGGCCAGAATGCGCATGGGATCCTCGTCTGTCCAGTCGGACAGCAGGACGATGTGCTCCCGATCGGCGCGCGCCGCGCTCATTTCCCTGGGCTCGATGACAATGGCGCCATACATGCCCATCGCCTCTTGCATCCCCGAATGGGAGTGATACCAGTAGGTGCCGCTCTGCTGGACCTGGAATCGATAGACGAAGGTTTCACCAGGTGCGATACCTCGGAAGCTGATCCCCGGAACCCCATCCATCTGGTAGGGCAGTAGGATGCCGTGCCAATGAATGGACGTGTCTTCCTTCAAGGTATTCCGGACTCGAATCGTCACGGTGTCGCCTTCTCTCCAACGCAACGTGGGAGCCGGGAGAGAACCGTTGATGGTGGTGGCCATACGCGCATTGCCGGTGAAGTTGACGAGCGATTCGCCGATCACCAGGTTGAACTCTGTGCCCGCCAGCATCGGGGCCGTTCCCGTGGCGACTTGAGCGGACGCCATGCCTGCGGAGGCGTGGGCAAATGACGGCAACCCCAGCATGACGCCTCCGGCAGCCAGGCCCTGCACGAATCTGCGGCGCGGCAAATGGGGAAGTAAACTCGCTTTTCGACGTATCACGTAAGCTATCCCTGGGTAAGTTGTGTTGCAATCCCCACTGTAGCTGCCGTTCGCTGTCCCCCCCATGACGGCATGATTACGGTTTTGTCATGATTGGAGGTGGGTGGCAATGAAGCTTTTAGTCGTTGAAGACGACACCAAAACCGGCGAGTATTTGCGTCAGGGCCTGAGCGAATCCGGCTTTCAGGTGGATCTCGTGCGCACCGGGCTCGATGGCCACCATCAGGCGCTTACCGAGCATTACGACCTCCTCATCCTGGACGTCATGCTGCCCGATATCGATGGCTGGCGAATTGTCCGGGCATTGCGGGAAGCCAAGTCCAACACCCCGGTGCTTTTTCTGACGGCACGCGATAGTGTGGAAGACCGCGTAAAGGGGTTGGAGCTCGGGGCCGACGATTATCTCGTCAAGCCTTTCGCATTCTCGGAGCTGCTGGCCAGGGTTCGCACCCTGCTGCGCAGAGGAACCGTCCCAGTGGTCAACGACCAGATACAGGTTGCCGACCTGGTGCTGGATATCCCGCGTCGCCGGGCGATGCGGGGCAGCAACCGGATCAACCTCACCAACAAGGAGTTCTCTCTTCTGGAGTTGCTGGTCAGAAGACGCGGCGAAGTGCTTCCGCGGTCGCTGATCGCATCCCAGGTGTGGGACATGAACTTCGACAGCGACACCAACGTCATCGATGTTGCCGTCCGGCGGCTGCGAGCCAAGATCGACGACGCGTTCGAACCCAAGCTGATTCATACGGTGAGAGGCATGGGCTACATGCTGGACGCGCCGGAAACCAATTGAAGTCATGACACTGCGCCGCCCGCCTTCACTTGCGTTACGACTGACCGTTTCCATCGGCGTCGGTATTACCCTGCTCCTGCTGTGTTTCGGATGGCTTGTCGAACGCTCCATCAACGAGCACTTCGTTCACCAGGACCTGAGTGAATTGAGCGCGGTGCACGAATCGATTGCCGGCGTCATTGCGTCGAAGCCGGATAAGGACTCATCGGACTATCTGAAGCGTGGACTGCGTGAAGTCGCATACGGACACCGAAGCGTTGAATTCCTGCTCGCAGATGCCGCAGGGAGCATTGTCTATGCGACACCAGAGGTCGATCTGACCCCCTTGATCGATGCATCCCCCCGGTCCCGAGGTATTGACCAGGAAACAATGCATCTTTGGGAAAATGGGGGCAAAACCTACCGCGTGGGGACACTCGGCATCGACTCAGGGTTCAGGGATCATCCTGAACCATACGTATTGGTTCTGGCCACAGACATCGATTTCCACCTCCACTATCTGTCAAGCTTCCATGACTACCTCCGATGGCTCACCGCGGCGGCCTGCCTGATCGCCATCGTTGCGATCTGGCTGGCTGTGTATCAGGGGCATGCGCCGATTCGGCGCATCAGCCGGCAGATCAGCAGGATCAATTCGCAGCAGTTGCACATTCGTCTCGAGTCAACGAACACGCCAGTGGAACTGATGCCACTGACCACGGCTTTCAACGAGATGATCGACAGGCTGGAAGAGGGTTTCCGGCGTCTGTCGAATTTTTCGGATGATATTGCACACGAACTGCGTACCCCGATCACGTCTCTGACGACTCAGACACAAGTGGCGTTGTCGAAAGACAGGGCGGCGCACGAATACCGTGAGGTGCTTTATTCAAGTCTGGAGGAACTCGAACGTATGGGGAAAATGGTCGGGGGCATGTTGTTTCTGGCCAAGGCGGAGAATCATCTGATCATGCCGGAGTGCTCTACAGTGCCTGTCGCCGAAGAGATAGCGGAGCTGTTTGAGTTCTTCGAGGCGTGGGCCGATGAGCGGGGCGTGAAGCTGATACTGCACGGCGGCAACGCAACGGTCTACGGTGATCGGTCGATGCTGCGCAGGGCTTTCAGCAATTTGCTCTCAAATGCCATCCGTCACACCCCCCAGGACCAGGGGGTGGAGGTGGCGATCAGCGACGAAGGGCCGCACGTCATCATCACATTCAAAAACCCCGGACCAACCATCGCCCCGGAGCACCTCGAGCACGTGTTCGAGCGCTTCTATCGCCCCGACGCATCGCGCCACCGAAATGGCGAGGGGGTGGGGCTTGGCCTGGCGATTGTCCACTCCATCGTCAAGGTTCATGGCGGCAGCATCAGCGTCACTTCAGAAAGCGGAATCACGGCATTCGAAGTAAGACTGGAGAAAACCGCAGCAAGCAGGGCCAGATAAAACCGCCTGCCTAAACCACCATGCCGGCGGCGGCGGTCTGGTGGGTGGCGGAATCGATCAGGATGAAGGCTCCGGTCGCGGGGACGTCGCTGTAGCGGTCCAGGGCGAGCGCATCGCGAGCGACCAGCGACACGCGTCCGATATCGTTCATGGACAGGACATCGACGGCGCTCACGTGCTCCAATGCGTGGATGTCGCGGCGCGAATGGATCGTCTTCACCTTGGCCAGGGTCAGGCGCGTGCCCTGTTTGAGCCAGTACTGCCGGGCTGGATTCAGGGGTTGCTGATCCAGCCAGCACAATTCGGCCTCAAAGGCATTCGTCACGGACACGCCGCGGCTCTCTGTGGCGAGCAGATCACCCCTGGAAACATCCACGTCGCGATCCAGCACGACGACCACGCTGTCCCCGCTCTGCGCCTCGGGCACATCGCGATCGAAAGTGCGCAGACGGGCGATGCGCGCCTCCACGCCAGAGGGCAGCACCGTCACCGGGTCTCCTACACGCAGGCGCCCGCTGGCCACCTGACCGGCATACCCCCGGAAGTCGTCCACCGATTCGCCGCCGTGACGAATGACCCATTGCACGAAAAAACGCGACGCGGGCTCGGCCGAGGCCGACGGCAGAGGCAAGGTTTCCAGCAGCTCTAGCAAAGGCGGGCCATCGTACCAGGGCGTATGCCCGGATCGGCGCACGACATTGTCGCCCTTGAGTGCGGACAAAGGCACGATATGGAAGGAGTCAATGCCCAGCTTGCCGGCGAGCTGGGCGTAGGCGTCCCGGATGGCCTCGAAGCGCGTGGCATCCCAGCCGACCAGATCCATTTTGTTGACCGCCACGACGATATGCGCAATGCCCAGCAGCTTGGCCAGCGCGCTGTGGCGCTTGGTCTGGGTCAGCAAGCGCCCTTGCTCCACGCGGCTGGCATCGATCAGGATGATTGCCGCCTGGGCCGTCGATGCGCCTGTCACCATGTTGCGTGTGTACTGCTCATGCCCTGGCGCATCGGCAACAATGAACTTGCGCCGCGGCGTCGCAAAGTAACGGTAAGCCACATCGATGGTGATGCCCTGCTCCCGCTCCGCCTCCAGCCCGTCCGTCAGCAATGACAGGTCGATCTCGTCGGCCTGAACACGCTTGTATTTCGAGCGCGCAATGGCATTGAGCTGATCGGCAAAAACGCCCTTGCTGTCATACAGCAAGCGCCCGATCAGCGTCGACTTGCCATCGTCGACCGACCCGGCCGTAATGAATCGCAGCACACCCGCCTCGGATGCCTGCACCCACGATGCATTGATCGCATTCATCAGAAATACCCCTGTCTCTTGCGTTTTTCCATCGACGCCTCGGATGTCTGATCATCCATGCGCGTGGCGCCGCGTTCCGTGATCGTGGTGACCGCCGTCTCGGCAATGATGTCCTGCGGTGTGGCGGCCGACGAAGCGACCGGGCATGTGCAGGAGATATCCCCCACCGTGCGAAAACGGACTGTGCGCAATTGGGAAAGCTCACCCTCTCTGAGCGGAGTCAGCGGAGTCACTGGCACCAGCAGGCCATTGCGCTCCACCACCTCGCGCTCATGGGCGTAATAGATCGACGGCAATGCCAGGCCTTCGCGGGCGATGTACTGCCAGACGTCCAGTTCCGTCCAGTTCGAGATCGGAAACACCCGGATGTTCTCGCCCTTGTGGACCTTGGCGTTGTACAGGTTCCAAAGCTCCGGGCGCTGCGCCTTCGGATCCCACTGGCCGAACTCGTTCCGGAAGGAAAACACCCTTTCCTTCGCACGCGCTTTTTCTTCATCGCGGCGCGCGCCGCCGATGCAGGCATCGAAGCCAAACTCATCGATCGCCTCGAGCAGTGTCGTCGCCTGGGCAGCGTTGCGCGAATCGCTCTCGCGCCGCAGCACCACGGTGCCCCGCGCAATCGATTCTTCGACCGAACGCACGATCAGCCGCTCGCCCAATTGCGCCACACGCCAGTCACGGAAGGCGATGACCTCGCCGAAATTGTGCCCCGTGTCGATGTGCATCAGGGGAAATGGAAAAGCGCCCGGCCGGAATGCCTTTTCCGCAAGACGCAGCAGGACGACCGAGTCCTTACCCCCTGAAAACAGCAGCACCGGACGCTCGCACTCGGCTGCGACTTCGCGCAGGATGTAGATGGCTTCGGATTCCAGCCAGTCCAGATGAGTCCGTACAGAAAGATTGCCCATGTTTCGATTACCCAGAAATCACTCGGAATGTTGCGGCACAACGGATCGAGGCCACGTCCAGACGGCCATTTCACGATGGTCGTCCTGGCTTTCATTGCCCTCGCCGCCTTGCAGATTGCCGGCGTGCAGGCCGCACTCGCGGGACGCGCTCTGCTCCCACCACCAGCGCCCGGCGCGCACGTCCTCGCCGGGCCGTACGGCGCGAGTGCAGGGTTCGCACCCGATCGAGGGGTAGCCCTGGTCATGCAGCGGGTTGTAGGGGATGGCGAAATGATGGATGCCTGCCCAGATCTGGCCATGCGTCCAGTCAGCCAGCGGGTTGTACTTCTGCAGGCCGAACACCGTGTCGAATTCGGACAAGGGCAGTTGGCTGCGCGTCACCGACTGATCGCGGTGCTGACCAGTCACCCAGGCGGAACGGCCGACCAATGCCCGCCGCAAAGGTTCGGCCTTGCGCACGCCGCAGCAGGCCTTGCGCAGCTCGATGCTGTCATAGAAGCCGAAGGCGCCATGCGCCTCGACATGCGCCAAGACTGCCTTGGCATCCGGATGCAAGACCTGCACCCGAACCCCGTACCGTTCGGCAATCCTGTCGACCATGCCCAGCGTCTCCGGATGCAGACGCCCTGTGTCCAGCGTGAACACATGGATGGGCAGCGCGGCCTCGAAAATGGCGTGCGCCAGCAGCATGTCCTCGGCAGCCAGCGACGATGCGAACACGGCATCGGGATGACGCTTGGAAATCTCCGAAAGGCGGACCCGCAGGTCTGCCCATCGCTGCGCCGCCCCCGAACTGATGAATGAATCTGACATGACGGCTCCATAAATCCTGAAGCGCTAGTGTCCCCCCGCCGCCGGGCCCATGGGAACTACTTAATCGTTAGCTAGTTATCGCGTTTGGATATGTAGCGAACCGGGCGATCCCAGGACTACAATGCCCTGTCGTCTGTTTCATTCCCCTTTTCCCACAAAGGATCATGTAATGTCACAGCAGCCCCTCCACCCCATCCCGTCCTACCTCGACCCCAACGATCTCGGCCCCTGGGGTGTCTACCTCGAACAGGTCGATCGCGTGGCGCCCTACCTCGGGCCGCTCAACAAGTGGCTGGAAACGCTCAAGCGTCCCAAACGCATCCTGGTCGTCGATGTCCCCATCGAGCTGGACAATGGGTCGGTGGCTCATTTCGAAGGCTATCGCGTGCAGCACAACACCTCGCGGGGGCCAGGCAAAGGGGGGGTGCGCTTTCACCAGGACGTCACGCTGGCCGAGGTCATGGCGCTCTCGGCCTGGATGTCGATCAAGTCCGCCGCCGTCAACCTGCCGTTCGGCGGGGCCAAGGGCGGCATCCGGATCGATCCGCACAAGTACTCACAGGCCGAGATCGAGCGCATCACGCGGCGCTATACCAGCGAGATCGGCGTCATCATCGGTCCGGACAAGGACATCCCTGCCCCGGACGTCAACACAAACGCCCAGGTCATGGCCTGGATGATGGACACCTATTCGATGAATCAGGGGCGCACGGTCACGGGCGTGGTGACGGGCAAGCCGGTCTCGCTGGGCGGCAGCCTGGGTCGCGTCGGGGCGACAGGACGCGGCGTCTTCGTCATCGCCCGCGAAGCCGCGCACGACCGCAACATCCCCATCGAAGGGGCCCGCGTCGTGATACAGGGCTTCGGCAACGTTGGCGGTACCGCCGCGCAACTGTTTCATGAGCACGGCGCACGGGTCATCGCTGTGGAGGACCACACCGCGACACTCTACAATCCGGCCGGCCTGGACATCCCGGCGCTGCTCGCCTACGCCCAGCAACACGGCGGCATCGCCGGCGCACCCGGCGCCGAGCCCTTGCCGGCAAGCGATTTCTGGGCGCTCGAAACCGAGATCCTGATTCCGGCCGCACTGGAAACCCAGATCACCGCAGATAATGCCGGCACCGTCCGCGCCCGCATCGTGGTGGAAGGCGCCAACGGCCCGACCACCCCCGAGGCCGACGACATCCTGGCGTCCAAAGACATCCTGGTGGTGCCCGACGTCATCGCCAACGCGGGGGGCGTCACGGTCAGCTACTTTGAATGGGTGCAGGACTTCTCCAGCTACTACTGGACCGAGGCCGAAATCAACCATCGCCTGGAAAGCATGATGCGCTCCGCCTACAAAGCCACCGCCGACATCGCCCGGGACCACAAAGTCAGCCTGCGCACGGCCGCCTACATCGTGGCCTGTACCCGCATCCTCGAAGCCCGTCAGGTGCGAGGGCTCTATCCCTGATCGCCGGCCAGCGCCAGGCTGCGGCGGCTTTCGAAGCAGCGAAGCTCGCCGCTGAAAGGGTCGACAAAGCTCACCGAGCGGGCCAGCAATTGCAGGGGCCGGGCATAGTCGTCCCGTTGCGTCTCGGGCTGCAGCGCCGGATAAAAAGCATCGTGACAAATCGGCATGCCCAAGGCGCTCATGTGGGCCCGAAGCTGATGCTTGCGACCAGTGGCGGGCTGCAGGCAGTACAGGGCCCGCGTGCCCAGCCTGCGCACGAGCGCGATGCGGGTCTCGCTGTTGGGTTCGCCCGGCGCCTCCATCATCGTGAAGTGGGTCGGCGCCGCGACAAGGCGGCTGCAATAGCGCAAGGGCAAGGCCAGATCCTCGCGCAACGGCGCAACGGCCTCGTACACTTTCGAGACTTCGCGGGACTGGAACAGCGACTGGTAGGCGCCCCGGCTGGCCGGATCGGCGCAGAACAACATGACCCCGGCGGTTTCCCGATCGAGTCGATGCACCGGGCTCAGTTCCGGCAGGGACAAATGGTGGCGCAAACGGGTCAGCGCGGTTTCGCGCAAATATCGTCCACCGGGGATGCTCGCCAGGAAGTGCGGCTTGTCGACCACGACCAGCCGCGCATCGCGATGCAGGATCTCCAACTCGAACGGAACCGGCGACTCATCGGGCACCTCGCGGTAATACCAGAGCCAGCGGCCAGGCCGATACGCGGATTCCGCTTCCTCGGGATGACCGGCTTCGTCCACGATCTCGCCCCGCAACAGCCTGGCTCTCAACACCTGCGGGTCAACGAAACGGAAGCGCTCGACAAAGAAATCCAGCGTCGTGCGCCACGGGCCGTGAGGCAGATAGACCCGGCTGGGCGCGACCCCCTCCCGCGCAGGCAATGGTGCGCGCGGACGCGATCTCACTCTCCGACCACGACCAGGTTGCGCCCCTGGCGCTTTGCTTCGTACAACGCTTTGTCGGCGCTGCGCATGGTGCGCTGGTAGTCGGGGTGGCCATCGTGCAGGGCAAGGCCTATGCTCACCGTCACCTTGACGGCCTGGTCCATGGGCAGGCGGAAAGCTTCCGCAGCGACCTGGCTGCGCACTCGCTCGGCAATGTGCAAGGCACGCTCTCGGTCCACAGCCACCATGAGCAGCAGGAATTCCTCGCCCCCGAGGCGGAAGATCGAATCGCCTGCACGGCTGGAGTTGCTCAGCAGAACAGCCAACTGCTGAAGCACCGTGTCACCCGCGTCGTGGCCATAGGTGTCGTTGATGTTCTTGAAATGGTCGACATCCAGCATCAGCACCGCAAACGTGGTGTTTTTCTGCCTCGAGTACGCCACTTCCTTGCTCATCACCACCGGCAGGAACTTACGGTTCAGCAGGTTGGTCAGCACATCGCGCCCCGCATCCAGCTCATTGCTCTGCTGGAACAAGGCATCCAGATGAAAGCCCACGGCCTTGGCCTGTTCGCGCAAGTCGCGCAGGCATTGCACCCTCTCGGCCCCATCGCTGGATGCGCCCAAACGGGGAAGAATGGTGTCATCCAGCCGTTCCATGGCCTGCATGATCAGGCCGGTCTCGGCGGCCCCCTCAAAGGCGTGCGCGCCTTTATGCAGGAACCAGAGGCCGAATTCGGACGATGCCAGCCTGGGCAGTTCGTCCATATTGACATCGACCGCAAGCGAGAACATCAACTGGTTCTCCCAATCGAGCAACGCCGCGCGCTGGCGCTCACGCTCGGCCGCGACGTTCTGCACGACGGAAAACAGACGGTAGGCCTCTTCAGTGCGCGAGCCGTGGTCGTGCGAATTCGCGTACTCCTGGCCCATGATCTCCATGGACAAGTCCACCAAGGCGCCCATCAGGCGCGCCGCCTCCATGCGCTCGCGCTCGTCGAGACTGGGCTCGGCAATCAGCTTTTCAACGAGGTTCGCCTTCAGACTGCGGGCGCCGCGCAGCACCAGGTGCACCGGCAGGCCGATCCGCGCGTGGACCATGCCCGCCTGCTTCTGCTGCACAATGACTTGCGCCAGTTCGCGCGACGATTCGGACTCGAACACGGACACGATCCAGCGCTGCATGGACGCATGCAGCCGCGTCTTCACCTGCTCGTGCGTCAGGTACGACGCCGTGACGGGATTGCCCAGCATGCAGGCATAGAAATGGCTCGCAAGCTCGGCCGCATGCTGCGTGGCCAGGCGGCTGAGGGTCTTCTTGACATGATCAGGCGGCTGGGCAAGCACCCTTTCCCACTCGTCAAGATACTGATCGGAGGTAAAACCGGTCATGCAATCCATCCCGCAAAAACGAAAATGACGCACACAAGGCGTCTGAAAAAGAAATAAGAAGGCATTTTAGTTAATATGACGCCACCGTGCGCCCCTCCCTTCCCTTTGGCTGATGAAAGCAAGCATGCCCCGCGTCGATCTACGGCGGCTCATACTCTGGATGTGTCTGTTCTTTGTGCTCCTGGCACTCGGCAACAGTCTCTACGCTTCATACAAGGTGCAACGCGAAACCCTGTTGCAGAACACGCTGGAGATCAACCGCGTCTACGCCCAGAAGCTCGCTCAGATCGTTGACGACCATCTGCACGGATCGCGGAAGATGCTGGAAGCGCTCGCCTGGGAGATCTCCACCCGGGGGCAGACCGCCAGGCTGGCGCATGCGGAACTGGCCCGCATGGCGCGCAGCTCCGACCATTTCAATGCCCTCTTCTATGCCGACGCCTCGGGCCATGTCGTTGCGGCCGTTCCCTCCTCGGACAAGCTGGCAGGATCGAACCTGCAAAGCGCGCCGGCGCTGCGCATGCTGGACGGACAGGCTCCCGCCATCGGCGCCCCCTATCTGGCTCCGTCCGGGCGCTGGCTGATCATGATGTCGCACCCGGTCTATGACTCGCACGGCGCCTACGCGGGCATGGTGGCCGGCACCATCCACCTTCACCGGACCAATACCCTGAAAACGGTTCTGAGCGAGCACTTCTATAACGATGGCTCTTTCATCTATGTCGTCGACAAGACGGGTACGCTGATCTATCACCCTGTGACGGCCCGCATCGGACAGTCCAATGCGGAAAGCCCCATCGTCCAGGCATTGAATCAGAAGCCGGCCGGCGCCCGGCAACTGATCGACACCGACGGCAGCGACATCCTGGCGGGCTACGCACAGGTGCGCTCGGTATCGTGGGGCATCGTCGTGCAGCGTCCGACCGCCCTGGCCACCGAACCGCTGCATGAACTGTTCTGGCGCACGCTTTCCTATGCGGCCCCCATCGCCGTCCTGAGCCTCATCGGCATCTGGCAGGTCGCCAAGCTCATTGCCCGCCCCCTGCGTCAACTGGCCGAAGTGGCCGCCAACCTGGACGACAGGCAGCATTTCAACCGCATCGAACGCATCAAGGGCTGGTATCTGGAGGCCGCCCTGCTGCGGCGCGCCCTGATCAAGAGTTTCTCCGCCGTCACATCCCGCATGCACCTGCTCCATCGGGAAAGCGAAACCGACCCCCTGACCGGACTGATCAACCGCCGCGGCCTTGAAACGGCGCAGGCGGAGTTCAAGCTGTCCGGCCGGCCTTTCTCGGTCGTGGCCTTCGATGTCGATCATTTCAAGCGGATCAACGACTCCTTTGGACACGCCGCGGGCGACAAGACGCTGCAGGCGATCGCGCACGTTGCACAGACACTGGTTCGGGAAGCGGACATCATCGCCCGCGTGGGCGGCGAGGAGTTCGTGGCCTTGCTGCCGGGTTCGAGCCTGGAAGCGGCCGAGAAGTTCGCCGAGCGCCTGCGCTCGGGCATTGCCGAAGCCCGGATGCCCACGGGCGAGCCCCTCACGATCTCGGCGGGGGTCGCTCAATTTCCGGCGCACGGCCCCGATTTCGAGACTGTGATGCATTGCGCCGACGCCGCCCTGTACGAAGCCAAGAACGCTGGCAGGAACTGCGTGCGCGTCTCAAGGGCGTGACTTCTGCTGTAAGGCGGAAACCACGGAGGTTGCCGGCCCCGCCTTTCGGCGGGACGACGCGGCATTTTCTCGGCTGACGAAGCGCCGCTAAGCGGCAGGCACGGCGTCGGCCGCGATACCATAAAAGCCGTAGGTCTCGGTAAAACGATTGCGTTCGGGAAAATTCAGCCACAACCTCAAAAGCCAGCGCCGGCGCTCGGGTTCGTCCCAATCGAGATACTCCGTCCGGGAGTGCAGCATGGTGTGATTGTTCAGCCACTGGATGTCGCCTGGCTGGAAATCCATCGACAGGCACAGCTCATCGGACGCCGCCAGTTCGTCGATGACATCGAACAGTTTCCGATGCTGTTCCGTGAGCGCGGGCGCCCCAGGGTAACGTTGCCCCGACTCGATGAAATTGCGCAGATACATCATGGACAGCTTGCCGTTCGCCCAGCCGCAGATGGACGTCACCCAGTAAGGCTCGCCCGTCACGGCATTGCGCTCGCCGCGATGGTCGAACCACAGAGGCTGATACAGCAGAGGAACCAGATCGGGATGATTCCTGACGATGGCGTTGTAGATACTGTTGGAACTGACCACCAGGCTCGCCCCGCCTTCACGCGAGCGGCGCACGCACATCAGGCCGACCACGTCGGCGCCATCGACATGGAAAGGCGCCGCCCTGTTGGTGTGATAGAAGCGTGAATCGGCGTTCGTGGACGGATCGGTGCTGGTCGTGTTGATGACATGCCCCAGCAGCTCTCCCTTTGCGTTCTGCACCACCGGCGCCCCCAGATGCAGGCCCAGCCCCCAGAACGCCATGTTGCGCTCGTCGACGCTCCACTCCCCGACCGGCAAGCCACGCCACAGCTCGAAGCCGCGGCCGTTCTCCAGCTCCTCCCGCAAGACGTCGATCCGGGCACGGAGTGTTCGCAACGGAAAGTCCTCCTCGCCAAGCGCCCCCAGCGGCCGCTTCAGGCCCGCTGCATGGCGGACCGCTGCTTTGAGCTCGCCGACTTCCTCGTCCGACAAGGTATAGCGCCAGGCGCTGCTTGCCTCCATTTCCCTGCGCGTCCAGGCGGCAGGATGCACGTGCGGTTCCAGCAACATTTCACCCATGATGATCTCCTTCAGCGTTCGCATGCTCTTGTCGTGCCTGCTCGCGCAGGCGTTTTTTCTCGATTTTGCCCACTGTCGTCCTGGGCAGCGACTCGACCAGCCGGATGTGGCTCGGCCATTTGTACTTGACCAGATGCTCGGCCAGATAGGCCGCAATGGCTTCCTCCGAGAGGCCTGGGTCGGCGGCCACGACATAGGCCACGAGCGCCTCGCCCCGATAGGCATCGGGGATGCCGACGACAGCCGCCTCTCTCACCCCCTTGTGCCTGAACAGACATTCCTCGATCTCGCGCGGATAGACGTTGAACCCGCTGACGATGACCATTTCCTTCTTGCGGTCGCAGATCGTCAGATAACCGTCCTCATCGATACGGCCGATATCCCCGGTATAGAGCCAGCCATCGCGCAAGGTCCTGGCGGTTTCCTCGCCCATGCCGAAGTACTCCGTCATGATCTGCGGCCCTCGGGCACGGATCTCGCCCATCTCGCCCTCACCCAGCACGGATTCACCGGTTTCGACATCGACGATCTGGATCTCGGTATCGGGAACGGGGATACCGACAGAGCCGATCTTGCGCACCCCCTGGCTGGGGTTGTAAGTGAGTACAGGACCCGCCTCGGTCTGCCCATAGCCCTCGCAAATGATGCAGCCTGTGGCATGTTCCCATTTGCGCAGAGTCTCTTCGGCCAGGGCCGCCGAACCCGAAAAACAGAGCCGCAAGGAACTGAGGTCAGCCTTTGCGAAGCCCTCGTAGCCCATCAGGCCCATGAAGATCGTCGGGCTGCCCGACATCAGCGTGATGTGCCGTGCCTGAATCTCGTCCAGCACAGTCTCGGGCCGATAGCGCGCGACGATGACGAGCTCGCTTTGCGCATACGCAGCCAGATACAAACCCATGGAGACGGCATAGACATGGAATAGCGGCGTGATGGCCAGAATCCGTTCCCGGCCGATCTCGGTAGGCAGCAAGGCCTCGCGCTGGCTCACATTGATCGCCACCGCCCGATGCGCCAGACTGACCCCCTTGGGCAGGCCGGTCGTCCCCCCGGTGTACTGCAAGGTCGAAGGCCAATCCGGATCGGGCAAAGGCAGTGAATCCGCCAACTCGGGCTGCTTGCGCCATACGTCCAGACGTCGGGCTCCGCTGCCCGCCCCCACAGCAAGCCGCAACCGGCACTCTGCACAGGCCTCCTGCACGACGGCCTGCGCCCCTTCATCGAAAATGATGCCGACCGCCTTGGCATCGGCGGCGATCTGCCGCAGCTCGCTCTGCGTATAGGCCGGATTGAGCGGCACGACCTGTGCCCCGGCCGCCTGCACCGCAAAGGTGGCAATGGCGATATCGATCGAATTCCCCATGAACAAGAGCACGCGGTCTCCCGGGCCGATGCCGGACTGGCCCAGCTCGGCCGCCAGCCCCGCCACGCAGGCCGCATACTCGCGATAGTTCAAGTGCTCTGTGCCGCAAGCCAGGGCCGGCAAGTCGGGGCTGTGCCGGGCGGCATGGTCCAGCATGTGCACGACCGTCGGCCATGCACGAGGAAGTATCGTCGAGGTCATTCAAGTTTCTCCGAACGTTATGGCCTTTTGTCGGCGCCCAGGCGGGTAAAAGCGGAATCAGGCTTGCTGAAGGCCGCCCAGATAGGTCTCCACGATGCGCGGGTCATGCGCCAACTCCTGCGCCGGCCCCTGGAGCGCGATTTGTCCGCCTTCGAGCACATAGCAGTAATCCGAGCTTTCCATGGCGATGCGGACGTTCTGTTCGACGACCAGCAAGGACATGTCCCGCTCGCGCAGCGAGACGATGGCCTTGAAGATTTCCCGCACCACGATGGGCGCCAGGCCCAGCGACGGTTCATCCAGCATCAGAAGACGTGGCCTGGCCATCAGGGCACGGCCCAGCGCCAGCATTTGCTGCTCCCCGCCGGACAGCGTTCCCGCCTTCTGTGTCAGGCGTTCGCGCAAGCGCGGGAAAAGCTCAAGAACCCATTCGCGCACGCGGGCTGTTTCCTCGCGAGCGCCGCGACGGTGCTGAAACGCACCCAAGTCCAGGTTGTCCGAGACAGACAGGTCGCCGAACAGCTCGCGACGCTCAGGAACGAGGTTCAGGCCTTGTTCCACACGCGTTTCGATCGGCCACCGATCCATCGGCTGGCCGTCATAGAACACATTGCCGGAGGCAGGCACGCTACCGATCAGGGCATTCAGAAAACTGGATTTTCCGGCCCCATTAGGCCCGACGATGGACACCACCTGCCCACGGTTGACGACCAGGTCAATCCCTTTCACGGCTTCGATCTTGCCGTAACGCACCTGCACCCCGCGAGCTTCCAAGATTGCGCTCATCCTTCAGCCCTCCATACCGCCCAGATACGCCTCGATCACCTTGGGGTCGCGACGCACTTGCGCGACATCGCCCATGGCGATACGACGCCCGTACTGCAGCACGACCAGGCGATCGACCAGATTCATGACGAAATCCATATCGTGCTCGACCAGAAGCACTGTGACCCCCTCATCGCGCAACTGGCGCAGCAAATCCCCCAACGCCTGCTTCTCGAGATAGCGCAAGCCCGCCGCAGGTTCGTCCAGCAGCAACAAGACGGGATCGCTGGCCAGGGCGCGGGCAATCTCGAGGACACGCTGCTGGCCCAAGGCCAGAGAGCCCGCAGGCTGACCGGCCAGCTCCCCCAGGCCCACTCGGTCGAGTTGCCGCTGCGCCTCGCTGAGAAGGCGGCGCTCTTCGTCGCGATCCAGACGCAGGATGGATCGCAAGATCCCCGCCTGGCCTCGGCGGTAGGCCCCCAGGGCGACGTTCTCGAGCACGGTCATTTCCGGCTGGATGCGCACATGCTGGAAGCTGCGCCCGATACCCAGCGCGGAAATCGTGCGCGCACTCAGGCCGGCGATCGAATGGCCTAGAAAGTCGATCCGGCCCTCGGTCGGGCTCAAGGCGCCTGTCAGCAAATTGAACAGAGAGCTCTTTCCCGCGCCGTTGGGGCCGATCAAGCCCAACAGCTCGCCCGTCTTGACATCGAAATCGACATGATCCACGGCAACCAGACCGCCGAACTGCTTGGTCAGCCCCCGGACTTCCAGCAAGGTCTTCCCGCGCGCCGGCAGGGTTCGCCGCTCGAGCGGCGTAGTCGCCCGGCTGGCCACGGGCACGCGCCGGGCGGGCAGGAAACGCCTCAGCCAGGCATACACCCCGCCCCCGGAGCCACGCAGCAACAGGATGACGATCGCCCCGAACACGATGATCTCGAAACTGCCGCCGACGCCGGTGATACCTGGCAAGACATCGCGTACCACGGTGCGCAAGGTTTCGACAAGGGCCGGGCCCAGCAGGGCCCCGGCCAGGCTGGCGGTGCCGCCGATCACCGCCATGAACAGATAATCGATCGAGGCCCCGATGCCGAAGGGCCCCGGATTGACCACCGTGACGTAATGCGCATTCAGCCAGCCCGACAAGCCGGCCAGGAGCGCCGCCAACACGAAGACCGACACATTCAGCCGCGTGGTCCACACCCCGAAGCTTTGCGCCATGAGCGGATCCTTCAGGCTGCGCACGGCGCGCCCGATGCGGCTGTCCAGCAAGTTGCGGGCGCCTAGAAAGGCCAGCAGATTGATGACCCAGATCAGCAGATAGAACTGCTGCTGCACCCCCAGCCCCAGCTCGGGGATGGCCAGGGACGGTACGCCGCCGATGCCGTTGTAGCCGCCGAACAGCGACAGGTTCCCGAAGAGGTGATAGAGGCTGAGGCTCCAGGCCATGGTGCCGAGCACGAGATAGTGGCTGGACAGGCTGATCGTCAGCCAGCCCAGGACATAGGCGCTCAGCCCGGAGACCAGCAGCGAAACCGGCAGGGACAGCCATGGCGACCAGCCCATCGACGACGCCAGCAAGGCCGCCGTGTAGGCGCCCAAACCCACGAAAGCCGCCTGTCCGAAGGATGTCAGACCGGCCATCCCGGTCAACAAGACCAGCCCCAGACACACCAGCGCATGCAGGCCGATGTAGTTCAAGGGCGTGATGAAGGCGACAGGCAGCACGAACCCGCCTGCCAGCAACGCCAGGATCGGCAGCATCAGAAATGCCGCCTTGATGTTCCGCCCTTTCATCACGTCTCCGTCTCGGTATGGGGCGTGCCCACGGAACGCCACAGCAGTATGGGAATCAAGGCGGCGAACACGATGACGTCCCGCATCGTCGACGCATAGAAGGCGGCGAAGGCGTCCAGCACACCGATGAGCAAGGCGCCCACGACCGCGACCGGGAAACTGGCCATGCCGGCGCACACCACACCGATGAACCCCTTGAGCGACAGCGCAAAGCCCGAGTCATAGTAGATGGTGGTGATGGGTGAAATGAGCACGCCGGCCAACGCGCCGATGAAACCCGCAATCGCAAAGGCCAGCCAGCCGGATGCGTCAGTGCGTATGGCCGTCAGGCGCGCCCCCAGACGGTTCATGGCCGTGGCCCGCAAGGCCTTGCCCCACAACGTGCGCTCGAAAAAAGCCCATAGCAGCCACATCAGGATCACGGAGGCGGCGGCAACCAGGATGAGCTGATAAGAAAGACGCGTGACCCCGATGTCGATGCGCCCGCTGATCAGCGGCGCCGACCTCAGGCCCTCGGCGCCGAAGAAGAAGAGGCCCGCGCCCACCAGCACGGTATGCAAGGCCACGGCCACGATGAGCTTGGTCAGGATGCTGGTATGCATGATGGGCCGGAACACCGCCGTGTACAGCAATGGAGCCATGGGGGCCACCAGCAGCAATGTCGCCACAGCCCGCACGGCGGGCGCAAGCTTGAGGGGCGCCAGCCAGTAGACGGCAGCGCTTGCCAATAGGGGATACACGATTGCGAACCCGGCAATGCGCAGCCAGCCGTGCCAGACGCCGGAGCGCCAGCAGGTCCAGGTGCCCGACAACAGGGCCGCCACGCCGATCACCGGCAGAAGCGCCACCGTGCCCGGCACCTTCCCGACATTGAGCATGCCCATCGTCATGGCGGCAAAGACCACCATTTCGCCGGCTGGAATCCAGAAAACGCGCGTGACGAGAAAGACCTGCAGGATGGACAGGGCGATCAGGGCATACAAGAGGCCGTTGGTCAGCCCATCCTGGAGGAGCAGGGCCGCAATCGTTGCATTCATGACGGTATCAGGGCTTCAGCAGACGGAAGGCGCCGTCCTTGACAACCACCATGACGCGGGCCCGATCGTCGACGCCATAATGGTCGTCGGTGGTGAACTTGTAGATGCCGTTCGTCCCCACCACATCCTGGCCCGCATCGAGCGCATCGCGCAAAGCCACCCTGAAAGCCTCGGTGCCCGGCTTGGCGCTCTTGACCGCCTGGGCCGCCGCATGATCGAGCAACAGCATGGCGTCCCACGCATAGCCGGCAAACGCCGGAACAGGTCCTGCGCCCCATTTCTGCTGATAGGCCTTGATGAAGTCCTGAGACACTTTCTTGATGGGATTGGTGTCGGGAAGATCGTTCACCACGACCATGGGGCCGGTCGGCATGCGGGCGCCTTCGACCCCCTTGCCGCCAGCATCCAGGAAAGCCTGGCCGACGGTCCCGTGCGTCTGGTAGATCTTGCCCTCGTACCCCTGGTCCTTGAGCGTCAACTGCGGAAGCACGGCCGGCGTCGAGGAAGCGCCGATATACACGGCGTCGGGATTGGCCGCCACGATCTTCAAGGCTTGCGCCGTGACGGACGGATCGGTGCGGTTATAGCGCTCTTGGGCCAGGATCTTGATGCCGGCTTTTCCGGCCAGGTCCTGGAAGACATTCCAGTTCAGGTCGCCCCAGCCGTCGGCATAACCGATATAGGCCGCGGTTTTCACGCCTTGCGACTGCATGTCCTTGATGACGGCCGAGACCATCAGCGACACGGGCTGCGGAACGTTATAGACGAACGCCTTCTTGTCCGCCGGGATGGCGACGGGAGACATTGCGAACTGCACCGTCTTGGAGCTGTTTGCGATATCGAACAGCGTCATTGCCGTGGGGGATGAAGTCGACCCGACGATGGCATCGACCTTGTCGATATCCACGAAGCGGCGCGCGTTCTTCATGGCATTGGTCGCATCGCCGCCATCGTCCAGCACGACCCACTTCACCGGCACCCCACCCATGGTCTTGGGAAAGATCTCGGCGGCGTTTCGATAGGGGATGCCGTTGGAAGCGTTGGGGCCGGTGAACGTGCCGGTCATGCCTATGGTGATTTCCTGGGCATGGGAAGCCGCCCCTCCAAACATCAGTACACCGGCAAGCATGGCAATCAATCTACGGGACATAAGAGAATCCTTGCAAAATTGACGAATGCCGGAAGTCAGGCTGTCTCTTCCAGCGCGCACTGCCACGTCTCTGAACGGACGCGTCGTGGGCCATCTTATTAGCTGTGCAACAATTATGAAATACCATTCAGCATGAATAAATAGGCTTCTGTAATTCCATAATGGAATATCAAATGGAACACGAAACCGAATTCCGCAGGCTTGTCGGCAGGCTTCGAATGCGCCATCTGGCGCTCCTGCACTTGCTTGGACTGGATCCGAACGTCGGCCGCTGCGCGGCACGCATGCACATGGCCCAGCCCACGGCCAGCAAACTACTTAGGGAAATCGAGGATATTTTCCAGGCCGCCCTGTTCACCCGGAATCGGCGGGGCCTTACACCCACCCCCATCGGAATGGTGTTGACGCGGCGTGCCGGCATGATGCTGGCGGAAATGCAGGCAACGCATGCCGAACTGAACGCGGCGCGGCAAGGCGCCACCGGGCGACTGCGGCTGGGCGTGTTTCCGGTGGCCGCGCAAGATCTCCTGCCCCAGCTCTATGCCCACCTGCAGGAGCAATGGCCGGGCCTGAACATCTCGATTGAAGAGGGCGTGGAGATCACGCTGCTCCAGGCCCTGTCGGACGGCAGGATCGACGCGATCGTGGGCCGCGTGGTCATGGAGAACCTGACGTCGGACCTGCGTCACGAAGCGCTGTACATGGAGCCGACCACCATCGTCTGCAACAACAAGCACCCCATACTGAAAGCCAGGCCCAAGGCGCGCCTGGAAATCCTGCGCCAGGCGTCATGGATACTGCCTGCAAACGAAGGGGCCGTGCACAACATGGTGGCGTCCCGCCTGGCCTCGCTGGGCATCTATGCCGCCCCGCAGGTGACGGTGGAAACCACCTCGGTCTTCGCCACCTTGCAGTTGCTCAGGCACACCCATCTGCTGGCCATCCTGCCGCACAACGTCGCCAAGACCTACCGGGCATCCGGGCACATCGGCATCGTTCCGGTCGAAGCCCTGGAGTCGACCTACCCGATCGGCGTCATCTACCGCATGGACAGCGGGCAATCGCCGCTGATCCAGTGCGTGCTGCAGGCCGCCCGCCAGTCGGCGGTTTCAGGCCTCGCCCAGCAAACGCCCCTCAGCCGGCGCAGAGCTCTCGGCTCCTGAGTCGACATTGCCCACGACCAGTTCCAGCTTCTCGGTATCGATGTCGCGATGCAGGGGCTCGAGCACCGGCATGGTCTTGTTCGCCTTGGCCGACAGTTCGTTGAACCGGGCCGCCTTGCCGTACAGGCCTTGCCGGCCGGCCAGGGATCGGACCGTGCTGTTGTAGTGATTGCTGACGGTGCCCAAGGTGTCGCCCAGCTTCTTGAGGTTCTCGGCAACGACCACGACCTGGTTGTAGATCTCGCCGGCGCGGGTGCTGAGCTCATGCGCCTGTTCATTGCTGCGGGCCATCATCCAAAGGTTGGCGACCGTCTTGAGTATGGGCATCAGCGTGGTATGGGACACCAAGATGACGTTGCGCTGATAGCCGTAATTGAAGAGGTCTCGGTTGTGCTTGAGCGCTTCGATGTAGGCGGGCTCGATCGGCATGAACATGAGCACGAAGCTCGGGCTGTGCATGCCGATGAGGTTGCTGTAATCCTTGCGGGACAGATCATCGATGTGGTTGCGCACGGCTTTCACGTGCGCATCGAGAGCGGCCGCAGCCTCGGCCTCGGACTCGGCCCCGATGGCGCGGTCGTAGTCGACCAGCGACACCTTGCTGTCAAGGACCATATGCTTGCCGTCGGGCAGCTTGAGCACGAAATCGGGCTGGCGGACGTTCCCTTCGTCGTCTTTGAAACGCGCCTGGGGCTCGTAGTGGTCGCCCTTGACCAGTCCAGCCCCTTGCAGCGCCTGCTCCAATTGGACCTCGCCCCAGTTGCCCGCCGTTTTCTTGTCGCCCTTGAGGGCCGCCGCCAGCGTGCTGGCCTCTGCGCTCATGCGCAGGCCCACCTCGAGCACCTGCTTGATTTCCGTCCCCAGCGACGCATTGCCCTTGACCGACTCGTCGTGAATCTGATTGATGCGCTGCTGAAAGCCCTGGATCTGCTCGCGGAAAGGCTTGAGCAGGACATCCAGCGACGCCTGGCTGGTCTGGGTGAAGGTACGGCCTTTTTCTTCGAGAATTTCGTTGGCCAGGTTCTGGAACTCTACCTTGAGCGATTGCCTTGCCTGTTCGAGAGACTGCCTCATCTCGTCGAAATGGGCCTGTTTCTCGACCTGCGCGGCTTTCAGGCTGGACAGCTCGCGATCCATTTCGGCCAGGCGCTCGTGGCCGGCGAGCAGTTCGCGCTCGCGCAGGGCCAGCGCGTTGCGGGCCTCGTCCAGGCGCTCGCGCAGATTGCCCGTTTCTGCCTCGAGACGCACCCTTTGCCGGTCGAGCTCATCCCGCTCGGCATCCAGATCGGCATGGCCCGCACGCAGGCGCTCGAGCTCGGTGCGCAATTCGGCCACTTGCTCGGCACGCTGCCCGGCCTGCGCCAGGGCGACTGCCAGCTCAGAGCGGGCCGCCGAGGCCGACCGGCGGCCGCCATAAAGACCCGCCAGCACTCCCGCCACCGCGGCGGCCAAGGCGAGCACACCACCCCAGAGCTCCAGACTCATTTGCTCCACGCCCGTTTCCTTGAATGTCCGTCAATGCATTGGAAGGCTTGAAAGCCGGTCATTTCTTGACCCCGAAACAATGATCCAGGGTCGGAAAGCTGCCCTCGCGAACGCCACTGGCATAGCGTTGCACCGCATCGCTGATTACGGCGCCGACATCGGCAAACTGATGCGCGAACTTGGGAATACGCCCACCACTCAAGCCAAGGATGTCTTCAGTCACGAGCACCTGGCCGTCGCAATCGGGCGATGCGCCAATGCCGATTGTCGGGATGGACAGGCGCTCGGTGATACGGCGAGCCAGGCCTTCGGCCACCCCTTCGAGCACGATCGCAAAGGCGCCGGCCTGCTCCTGCGCAACGGCATCCTGAAGAATGCGGTCGGCTGCCTCTTCGGTCATGCCCTGAGCCTTGAACCCGCCCATGGTATTGACATACTGCGGCATCAGGCCGACGTGGGCGAGCACAGGCACACCCCGCTCGACCAGGAAACGCGTCGTGGGCGCCAGCGCACTGCCTCCTTCCATCTTCACGGCATCCGAACCGCTGCTGGCCAGCGCCATCGCGCAGTTGCGAAAGGCCTGTTCAAGGGATTCCTGATAGCTGCCGAAAGGCATGTCCACCACCACGCAGGCATGCCGCGTGGACCGCACGACCGCGGCGGCATGGAACGCCATCTGTTCGGCCGTGATGGTCAGGGTGTTGGGCAGGCCATAGCCGACCATGGCGGTCGAGTCGCCCACGAGAATCATGTCGACATGCTCATCCAACAGGCGGGCAATAGGCGCCGAATAGGCAGTCAGGGACACGATTTTCTTCTGTCCCTTGTAGGACATCAATTGCGGCACGCTGATGCGCTTGGCCTCGGTATGTACACTCATAGCAACTCCTGAAAATTGTCCGCCGCCAGTCCAGCCGGACCGGCTGTCATCATGGCGCATTGCAACATACGTATAATCAGAACACTGAACCAGCCACGGAAGCAGGCGGCCCCCATAACAACCAACATGCCGCCGATCATCAGGAGAACTTTATGTCCAATACCGTCAGAACGATCAAATTTCACGATGGCAACCATGCACCCCAACTGGGTTTCGGCGTCTGGCAGATCGAAAACGACATTGTCGCATCAACGATCAAGACCGCCGTCGATGTGGGCTATCGCCTGATCGATACCGCCGCCATCTATGGCAACGAATCAGGCGTCGGCGAAGGCATCCGCCAATGCGGCGTCGATCGCAGCGAGCTGTTCATCACCACGAAAGTCTGGAATGACCGCCACGGCTACGACGAGACGATGTCCGCTTTCGAGGAAAGCATGCAGAAACTGGGGCTGGAATACCTGGACCTGTACCTCATTCACTGGCCCGCACCCAAGATAGGCCTGTATGTTAAGACCTGGGAAGCCCTGATTCAACTGCGCAGCGAAGGCCGGGTGAAGTCCATCGGCGTCTGCAATTTCAACATCCCGCACCTGCAACGCCTGCTGGACGAGACGGGCGTGCTGCCGGTGGTCAATCAGATCGAACTGAACCCGCGTTTCCAGCAACCCGAACTGCGCGAATACCACGCCGAGCAAGGCATCGTGACCGAGTCCTGGAGCCCTCTGGGCCAGGGTGTGCTTTGGGACAACAAGGTGCTCAATGACATCGCCCGCAAGCACCAGCGCACGGTCGCCCAAGTGGTGCTGCGCTGGCACACCCAGCTCGACTGCATGGTGATCCCGAAATCGATCACGCCCGACCGTATCCGCGAAAACTTCCAGATCTACGACTTCACGCTGGATGCCGAAGACATGGCCGCCATCGCCACCCTGCACGATCCCGACGCCCGCTGGGGCCCCGACCCCGAGCGTTTCCGCCTTCCCAAGGAAAGCTGATCACGAGGCTGCGGCCGCCATCGCCTTGCGGCGCACCACAGCCACCATCAGCGCCGCCGCCAGGGCCGGAGCACAGGCGAAAACGGCGAACAGGGCCACGGCGGCGCTCTGGGTGCCCTCTACCCCGCCCGGATCGGTGAAACCGGCGGCGTTGACCACCATGCCGCCCAAGGTCGCCCCTAAGGCCATGGCATAAAGCTGCAGGGTAATGATGGCCGATGACGCACGGTTTTCCTCGCCCGCCGGCGACACCCGGAAAACCTGGGTCAGCAGATGCGGCCAGCACACCCCGATTCCCAGGCCCACCCCAAGCAGCGGCAACATCATCCACCAGACTGCCTGCCCCTTCTCATTGAGGCCGGGAATGGAGAACAACACGGCCAGAACGGCCATGGACACCGCCGAAATGACGGGGCCGATGCGCATCAGGCGATGCGCCGCAGCGGGGCCCCGGCTCGAGCTGGGCACGGAACCCAGCGTCCAGCCCGCCGACATCAGCGCCGTCAGGTAGCCGGCTGCCAAGGGGGCATAGCCGTGAACCACTTGCAGGAAATACGGGGCGAAAACTTCCACGGTGATGCCGATGCTCAACAGGCAGATACAGGCATAGAGGTTGCCCAGCCCCCCATCGAGCACATAGCCCCCCGTCGGCATCAGGCGAACCGACATACGCCCATCGAGCCTCGCGATCAGCACCGATATCGCAATGCCAAGAACCAGGCCCACGCCATTCCATACCACGCTATGCGACAGGCTGGCGACCGACACCACCATGACGGACACGACCATCAGCGCGATCTGCGGCAGGGGCGCGCGCAAGCCGCCCCTACCTTCCCGCGCCTTGACGGCAATTTGCGTACAGACCATCCATGCGAGGAGCGCCGACACCGGCAAGACCGCCCAGAAGGCCCAGCGCCAATGGCCCGATTCGGCGAACATCCCCCCTATGGCCGGGCCCGCCAGCGTGGCCACGCCCCACATGCTGGAGGTCAAACCCATGGCCAGGGCCCAAAGGCGCTCCTCGAAAACGATGCGGATGGAGGAATAGCTCAGGCCCAACAGCAAGCCGCCCCCAAATCCCTGCACGGTGCGTCCGATCAGCATCCAGGCCATGTCGGGCGCCGCTGCGCACAGCCCCGTCCCCAGCGAAAACAGGAAGATGGCGGCCAGGAACGCATACCGGGGCCCCAGGCGATCCAGCGTTCGGGGCGACAGCGCCGAGCCGAAAATGGAGGCCGCGACAAACAGCGTGGTGTTCCAGGCGTAGTACTCCAGCCCGCCGATGTCGCGCACGACGGAGGGCAGAATGGTGGTGGCGATGTAAACATTGACCGCGTGAAGCGCCACGCCGCCGGCCAGGGCGATCGAGCGCAGGCCATTGCGCCCCCGGAGCAGTTCGCCCCAGGAAGCCTTTTCGTCTTGCATGTCTGGATCCGTCTATCTATCGGTGGCCATGGCCCGAACCCGCGGCCGGAAGCCGGCATTCATCACAATCGGGATAAAAACGCTCGAGGATCTCGATGATTTCCTCGGCGCTATCCACGACATCGACCAACTGCTTGTCTTCTGGATTGATCATGCCTTCTTCCACCAGGAAATCCAGGTTGATGGCCTTGGCCCAGAAGTCTCGCCCCACCAGGATGATGGGCATGCGCGGCATTTTGCCCGTCTGCACCAGGGTCAGTGCCTCGAAGAGCTCATCCATGGTGCCATAACCGCCCGGAAAGGCCACCAGGGCGCGCGCACGCATCATGAAGTGCATCTTGCGCAGGGCAAAATAATGAAAGTGGAAGCACAATTCAGGGCTGATGTAAGGGTTGGGCTCCTGCTCGTGCGGCAAAGTGATGTTCAAGCCGATGCTCTTTGCCCCCACATCGAAGGCGCCGCGGTTGCCGGCCTCCATGATGCCCGGCCCGCCGCCCGTCACGACCACGAAATGACAGGGGCCGTCGTGTTGATGGCGACGCGACATCATCACGGCGAAACGCCGCGCCTCGTTGTAGTAGTGTGAATACTCGACCCGTTTGCGGGCCTTGGTGTAATCGCGGATCGCCATGGGGTCGTCGGGGTTCCGCTTGAGTTTTTCCTCGGCGATCTCGACGTCCAGCAAGGCCAGGTCGGGCGACACGATACGCGCACTGCCGAAAACGACCACGGTGGAATGCACATCTTCTTTGCGCAGCTCGCGCTCGGGCTTGAGCAGCTCGAGCTGCAAGCGCACCGGACGCAGCTCCTCGCTGTTCATGAACTCTTCGTCTTCGAAAGCGATACGGTACACAGGGCTGGCCACCAGCCGGCCTTGCAGCTTGCGGCGCTCTTCGTTGGTCAGTTCATCGCTCAGCATGCCCGCTCCTCGCGTTCTGTCATCCATCAGGGGGTGTCCTTGCCGCAATCCAAAATCAGTAGTGAGGGGGTTTTTCGTGAGTATAGGCATCCGCGCCTGCAGCGCTGTCGCTCAAGCGTCCGGCCAGGGCCTTGCACAAGGCGCGGAGCTCATCGACCTGCTTCTGCAGCAGATACACCGTCTGGCTCAGATCCTGGGCCAGGTCTTCCTGGCGCATCAGCTTGAGCTCGAGTTCCATGAATCGTTCTTCGTCGGTCATCGCGCAATCCGTTCCAGGCAAAATCATAGTGTAATCCGTCGCACCCGCGGAAACGGACCGCAGGGCGACACTGATCATGCCCAAACAAACGGACATCCGCGCGGATGCGTAATTCCTGGCATGCGCCTGGATGACGAGCCGAGACGAAACAGGCTGACGGGCCGGGATGAGACTGACGCGGCCTAACGCTGCAGGTGCTTGAGCTTGTCCTGCACGCCGGCCCACTTGGCATGGTCGGGCAAAGGCGCCTTGACCTTCGAGATGCGGGTCCAGCCGGGGTGCTGGGAAAGTTCGCGATTGATCTCGAGAAAAGGCCGCTGGGCAGGCGACAGATCCCTATCGCTGACAATGGCCCCGACCGGGCACTCCGGCACGCAGATCGAGCAATCGATGCATTCGTCGGGGTTGATGGCCAGGAAATTCGGCCCCTCGAAGAAGCAGTCCATGGGGCATACGGCAACGCAATCCGTGTACTTGCACTGGATACATGCCTCGGTCACGACAAAAGTCATCAAAAAGACGCAAAGCGTATGAAAAACAAAGCTCTATTCTACGCGCAGCGCATGACGCCCTGATGACGCCCCCCTGCAGCCCTAGTCCGCCCGCGTTTCGATCTGAATCTGCGCCGACAGCATCTTGTGCACCGGACACTTGTTGGCGATTTCGGTCAAGCGCGCCCGCTGCTCGTCGTCCAGGCTGCCCACATAGTGGATATGCCGGGTCAGGCTGAGGATGCCATCCTTGAACTCATGCTCGACGCGCACTTGCACATCCTGGACGTCCCATTGCTTGCGCCGCGCATACATCGTGACCGTCAAAGCGGTGCATCCGGCAAGCGCGGCACCCAGCAAGTCGTGAGGCTCGGCCCCGGCGTCCTCGCCTCCGAGCGCTTCGGGCACATCGGTCACGATGGTGTGCCTGCCGATTTCCAGGATGTACTGAAGCTTTCCCGTTCCCCTGTAAGCCTTGGCGTCCATGCCTTCTCCTAAAAACAGAACTTTCCAGACCCCAAGTATAGGCTTCCTCCGGGACGGGGAGGCGGCATGCCGGCGCGCTACGGCATGATCACACGGCCATCATCACAGGGGTGTCGTCGCACCAGTAGCCGCTGACCAACTGCTCAGGGCGACGACTGGCCATGACCCGGGCCGAATCCGCCCAGGCGTCCAGGCGGACGCGCAGGCCGGCATAGAGCCCATGGCCGGAACCGGGCTCGATGCGGCCCACCGCGGCCACCCCCTCACCGGCCTTGATCGCGCCGTCGGCCACGATATCGCAGCCTGACATCAGGCCCCAGCCCACTTCCAGGTGATGGCCGGCCACAATCGAGCCCCCCGCCTGGATTCCGCATTCGACGGTCACGTCATGCCCGGCTTCCACCTTGCCACCGGCCTTGATCCCCTGCCCGCACTTGATCGAACCGCCAACGACCACGTCCTGGCCGGCGCGGATGTCGCCCGTCACCGCAAGCCCCTGCCCGCTGCGGATGTCCCACTTGGCCTTGAGATTGCCGCCGCATTCCAGGCGAGAGTCGGCCTCGACGCCCCACCCCGCCGAAATGTCATCCCCCGCACGCACCAAGCCACCACTGATGATGCCGCCTTCAGCCGCGACCCCATCCCCGGCGACAATCTCCGTGCCGGCCCGTACACCGCCTCCGCAACGGATGCTGCGCCCGGCCCGCAGCACCGTATCCACCCGGATATCCATGCGCACGACCAATGTGCCGGCGAAAACGATGGCGGACGCGTCGAGCGCATCGAGCGTCAGAACGGCGTCCGTAGGCCCGAACTGATCGAGCAGCCAGCAGGCGTCGTCCACCCGGTTGTCCGCCACAAGGGCGTCGAGGATTTCCTGATAATCACCCTGGCCATTGCGGTCGCGCAGGAACCAGCGGTATCCGGACGCGCAGGGGTTTTTGGCTTTGACGAATTTCTTGGTGAGTTGCATGGCAATGCACCCTTGAACTGAACGTTGGAATGCACCCCGCCGGCCTCGAGAAACGGGCCAGGGTGCGAGGAAAGTGAAAGCGGCCCGCGGGCCTGGAGGCGCCGGCGGGCTGACCATACGGAATCAGAAGGGGTAGGGGCCGGTATGGCCCCCGCGCTTAGCCGGGCTTGGCCCGCGCGTATTCGGAGCGCGCAGCGGCCTCCTCGGCGCTCAGGATGAGGATGCGCATGGCCCGATACGCCCTGAGGATGCTGTGATCCTTGGGCATGGGGAGGAAAGGCACGAAGCGTGGCATGCGGATGCGGGGGTGGAGCGGGGCGCAGACGAACAGCCCCGCGAACAGAAATGAATCATAACAGTTCGGGGATGGATGAATTTACCAAGACACCTTGATATTGCCCAGCACGAACGTCTGGCACGCCATGCGGTAGCCCTTTTCGAAATCCTCGGGGGTCAGGTGCCGGCGTTCCTTGGCCTTGATCTCGTCGGTGTTTTCGATCCCTTCGACGATGCGGCATTTGCAGGTGCCGCACACGCCCCCCCCGCATTTGAAGGGGATCCCGCCGTTTGCGCGAAGCGATACGCGCAGCAGATTGCTTTTTTCCTCGGCCCGGACAACCAGGTTGTCATTATTGAGAAAGGTGATTTCCACCATGGTGACGTCACTGGACAGCATGGCCGCCCCCGCAAGGCACCAGGCTGGCGTCGAGATGCCCGAAACGCGTCAAGTGATGCAGCTCTTGCCGGGCGGCGTCGAGCGAATCGAACTGCGCGAGAAATTTGGCCGGCACCTCGTTGACCACATTCGGCGGCGTGTCCTCCACAATGCGCAGGCGAGTGCCCGCCTGGAGCGTCGCAATGCGGAATACGGCCTGAACCACGCCGTTCAGGCGGTATTCGTACGCCTCGAGTACCGTGGCATCCGGTCCGGACTCGGTGTGGTAGATGCCAGGCTTGCTGGTCAGGATCACATACATCGCCGCCTCCTTCAGTGGGCTCAGACGTCCTGCATCAACTCGATGTCGTGGCTCAGCCACAATTGGCACACCAGTCGATAGCCTTCCTCAAGCCGCTCGCCCAGCAGCTTCTGTTCTTTCCAGTTGGCGGGCGGCAGATGTTCCGCGCCCGCAAGGACCCGGCACGCGCATTGGCCGCATTTTCCCATCCCGCATCGGTAACGCAGGTTGGGATACGGGAACTGGCGGATACCCGCGCGCACGACGAGGTTCGAATTATCGAGAACATCGTCGATGTAGGTCTGCCCCGCTTTATGGAATACGACCTTCGGCATGGCGGCTCCTTGGGTTGCGCCCCCGTTGCTCACTTCTTGATGTCGGCCTGGACCAGAACCTTCATGCCGCGCGGTGCCAGCGCATCGGCCAGGGCCTGCAGGCCCGCCAGTGCCGCCTTCGTGTCCTGTTCGCCATTGCCGCCGCTCAGACCGATCCCGCCCACGACTTCGTCGTCCACCACGATAGGGAAACCGCCGACGAACGCGGCAAATCGCCCCTCGAAACTGAGCTGAATGCCGTAGGCTTCGTTGCCCGGCAAGGCGGGGCCGTTGGGCGGTGTGGTGAACAGATGCGTCGAACGCTTGTGCCCGGCCGCCGTGAAAGCCTTGTTCCAGGCAATCTGCGGCCCCGTGATGCGGGCGCCATCCATACGCTCCAGCACGATGGGGAACCCGCCCTCATCCACCACACAGATGGTTTCCCTGACCTGTATTTCGCGGGATTTCGCGATGGCGGCGTCGACCATCAGACGCGCCTCTTCGGATTCCAGACGGATGATCTTTTTCATGGTTCTCCTTTTTCGGCAGAACGCGCCGCGGCTCAGCCGGCACGGTAAACAGTCTTGATCTGGGTGTAGAACTCCAGCCCCGTCCGCCCCGACTCGCGAAAAGTGGCGGTGCTGGACTCTTTGAGCCCGCCGAACGGTGCGTTGATGAGATTGCCGGTGGTGGTTCTGTTGACCTTGACCGTGCCGGCCTGGATGTCGTGGGCGAACCGGTGCGCCAGCCGCGCGTCGGTCGTGGCAATGGCAGCAGATAGCCCATACGCCGTATCGTTGGCCTTGGCGATGGCATCGTCGTAACCCGACACTTCGATGAGGGCCAGCACAGGACCGAAGATTTCTTCCCGCGCAATCCGCATGTCTTGTGTGACATCGGCGAACACCGCCGGACTGACGAAGTAGCCGTGTGCGTACGTGCCGTCCTCCAGACGCTCGCCACCCACCAGCAGCGTGGCCTCCCGCTTGCCGATATCGATGTAGCGCAGCACGGTTTCCAGTTGCCTCTGTGTAGCCAGCGGCCCCAGGTCGTGCCCGGGCTCAAGGCCGCTGCCCACCTTCAAGGCCCGGACGCGCGCGAGCAGCTTGTCGGTGAACGGCTGCATCACCGGCGCGTCGACCAGGACCCGGCTGGTGCCCGTGCAGGCCTGGCCGCTGAGCGAATAGCCCCCCTTGACCGCCAGGTCCACCGCCTTGTCGAGGTCGGCATCCGCCATGACGATCAAAGGATTCTTGCCGCCCAGCTCCATCTGGGTGCGTGTCGTCAGACCCACCGAGCGGTGGATCGCCTGGCCGGCGGCGGTGGAACCCGTGAAGGAGATTGCCCGCACCTCGGGCGATTCGGTGATGGCCCGCCCCACCTCGGAGGCACGCCCGGTCAGGAAATTGAGCACGCCCTCGGGCAGCCCTGCCTGGACGAAAGCCTCGGCCAGCCTCAGGCCGCTCAGCGGCGTATCGGTGGAGGGCTTGAACACCACGGTGTTGCCGGCGATGAGCGCCGGTGCGATCTTGCGCGCCGGAATGGAAACGGGGAAGTTCCAGGGTGAGATGACCGTGACCACACCCAGCGGCTCACGCTGGGTGTAGACCACCATGTCGGGGTCGTCATGCGGGAAGGATTCGCCCGTGAAGGACTGGCCCTCGACCGCATAGAAGCGGATCGTCTGCGCCGAGCGCAGGATTTCGTCGCGGGCCAGGGCCAGCGACTTGCCCTGCTCGAGTGTGAGTTCCCGCGCCAGCGCGTCGGCCTGGGCCTCGAGCCATTCTGCGGCGGCGAACAGGATTTTCGCCCTCGCGGAGATCGGGGTTCGCCTCCAGGTGTCAAATGCCGCCTGCGCCGCCCGCACGGCGTGCAGCGCATCGTCGGCGCAGGAATCCTGGAAGCGGCCGACCACCATGCGGGTGTCGGCCGGATTGATGTTGGCATAGCTGCGGCCGGAAACACTGGGCACCCACCGGCCGGCGATATGGTTATTGAAGACATCCTGGGCAAGATCGGGCACGGCACGGTCTCCTAGTGCGGTCAGGCCGCCAGTTCGAGGTCTTCCAGGGAAAGTTCGTGCTGCACGTATTCGGTGTACAGGCCCGTCGTGTACATCAGCCGCATCTGGGCACCGATTTCGCAGATCTTGAGGCAGCGCTGCTGCAGATCCGGCGTATTGGCGTGTTCGAGCACGATCTGGTAGCCGCGTTCGCCGTGGATCTCGTCCGACACGATATGCAGATCGAAGAACTCGACCTCTTCGTCCGTGAATCCGTAGCGGGCGCGCAAGGTGGGGGTCTGCTTGCGGTAGATGGAGGGCACCTGGGACTCGAGGCCGACGACCAGGCCCGCCACCGCCACGATGGGATCCTCGCGCATGGCAACGGCATAACACCAGGACTGCAGGGCGCGTGTGGTGGGCGCCATGTTGTCGGGGTCGAGCACACGCTCGCGCGTCGTACCGCAAGCCTCTGCAAAACGGATCAGCAGATCGGTGTGGCGATCGCCGCCGATTTCTTCCTCGTACATATTGGCGAGCAGGAAATCCTTGGCCTCGGTGTAATGATCGGGCGTGCGGGCGTAGACGTAGGCAAGATAGTCGGCAAAGGGGCCGACGTAGTGGTAATGGTTTTCGGCCCACCGGGCCAGATGCGCGCGGCTGAGCTTACCCGTTGCCCACGCCACGCTGAACGGGGAGGCATTGGCGCTTTTGCCTTTGATGGCGTTTTCCAGTGCAGCACGGAACTCGTTTTGATCCAGTAACGCAGCCATAGCGATGTCCTTATCAAAATGGGCGCCGGAAGGCGCAGATATGCCGGATAGGCACCCTACTCACCACATTTTGAATATTGTATACGATTAAGCCCGTCAAAAACTAAGCAATAACCCTAGATCCACACGGATGCATTGAATCCCGTCTTGAAAAATAGCGTCACGCGACTGTTATTTGCTTATTTTTGGATATAGTATACACAAAGGCAAATCATGTGGAAGGTGAAAACATGCTCGAACTGGCATTGCCCGACCCCTGGATTTTCCTCGGCATGGCCCTGCTGATCGCTTTTTCCGCCTTCATGCAAGGGGTGGGCGGGGTCGGGTTCGCCATGTTCGCCGCGCCTGTGGCGGCCATGGTGGCCCCGCAGATGGTGCCCGGAACGCTGCTGACCCTGGGTGGTCTCGTCTCCTTGCTCACGGCCCTGCGTGAACGCCGGGACATCCTCTGGACTTCCGCCGGCACGGCCCTTGCGGGACGCGCCGCCGGCACCCTGATGGCCGCCTTCACCCTGACCTGGCTGGCACCCCGATTCATCGGCCTGCTCTTTGCCGCGCTGATTCTGCTGGCGGTCGGGCTGAGCCTGGCCGGATTGCGGATCGTCGCGACCCGGCGCACGGTGACGATCGCCGGCATCGTATCCGGGCTGATGGGAACACTGACTTCGGTCGGGGCCCCTCCCCTGGCCATCGCCTTCCAGCACAGCCCACCCCCCAACTTGCGCGCCACGCTGGGCATCACACTGTTTTGCGGGTCGGCGATGTCGCTGACCATGCTCGCGATGACAGGGCACTACACCCTGCCCCAATTCATGATGGGGCTTGCCTTGCTACCCTTTCTGGTGGCGGGCTTCGCCCTTTCCGGACGGGTGCGACAGCATCTGAGCCACACCCTGATCAGACGCTTCGTCCTGGCCTTTTGCACCTGCAGCGCCATTGGCCTGATCGTAAAGGCGGTCACGCACTGACGCCGCCTGCCAGCGAATGAATACAGAATACGCACACGGAATCGCCACACCTATAAAATGATGAAGCCACCCCGTATCGACACCCAGGTCCGACATCCATGAACGCCACCGCCTCCCCGAAAATCGGCAACCAGCACTCGCCCTTGTTCGCCGTGATTCGCGACACACTGCGTGAACGCATCCTCAGTGGCGACTTCCGGCCGGGCGACCGCCTGGTCGAAGACAAGCTCTCGAACGACATGGCCGTCTCGCGCATTCCCGTCCGCGAGGCCTTGCGAGCCCTGGCCGCCGAAGGCCTGGTCACGATAGAGCCCAGACGGGGCGCGTATGTCTCGGTGCTGTCCGACGAGCTGGCCTATGACATGGTGGAAGTCCGCGCGGCGCTCGAAGGCCTCAATGCCAAGCTGGCGGCCCAGCGGCGCGACGACGCCACGGTGGAACAGCTCAAGACCATTCTCGAGCAGGGCATGGCGGCTGCCGCCACCGACGATACCGCCCTGGTCCAGGCGCTCAACGCCAAGTTCCATGAAACACTGGCAGGCATTGCCGGCAACGTGGTCTTGGGCGACATCATGAAATCCCTTCGCGACCGCACCGCCCTGCTGTTTGCACCCAGCAATATGCAGCGCACCCGCGAAAACTGGAATGAACACGCGCAGATCCTGAACGCCGTCATCGCCGGCAACGGCGAACTGGCCAGTCTGCTGGCAACCCAGCACGTTCACAATGCCGCCAAAGCCTACGCCGAAGCCCGCCAAAAGACCTGAACATGCCGTTCGGCGGCATGCCCGCCGCCCCGTGGCACGAAGGCGACATTTCGGCCATTGAATTTAGGGATAACCCCGGATTCAGACTCCCGGTTTTCCATGATACCTTCTAGTCACCATTCGATTTTGGATATTGTATACATAAAGCAATTTTTTACCCGCAGCGATCATCACAACGCAGTATGACTCAGGGTCACCCCTGTCAAGGAGCCTCACATGATTGGCTTGTTTACACGTTGTCTCTCGATCCCCAAACTCGCACTGGCCACAGCCGGACTGCTGCTCGCCACGCAGGCCATGGCCGACTCCCCCACCAAAATCCGCTACGAAGAAGTGGTTCGATCCGTGCTGTACACCCCGATGTACGTCGCATTGAGCCAGGGGTATTTCAAGGACGTGGGCCTCGATGTCTCGATGAAGACATCGCAAGGTACGGACAAAGGCATGGCCGCCCTGCTTTCGGGCAGCGCGGACATCGTTCTCATTGGCCCCGAAGCTTCCATTTACGTCACCAACAGCGAATCACCGGTCAAGCCCAAGGTGTTTGCGGGGCTTACCGCCACCGACGGCTTTCTTCTGGTCTCACGCAAGCCCGCTGACCAGTTTTCCTGGGACAAGGTCAAAGGAAGCAAGGTCATGTCCTTCCGTCCGGGCTCCAATCCGGACATCTTCCTCGAAACCGCACTGCGCAAGCATGGCCTGAACCCGAAATCCGACGTTCAGATGGTCAGCAATGTCAGCCCGGCGGCCCGGGCAGGCGCCTGGATCGCCGGCCAGAACGACTACGCGATCTTCCTCGAGCCCGAAGCCAGCAGCATCGAGAAGAACGGCAAGGGGCATGTGGTGGCCTCCATCGGCCAGGAAGTCGGCCAGGTCGACTTCACCTCGTTCACCACGACCGACGCCTTCATCAAGAACCATCCCAAGGTCGTCCAGGCCTGGACCAATGCCATCCTGCGCGCCCAGAAATACGTCCAGACCGCCCCGACAGACACGCTGGCCAAGCAGATCGCAACGTACTTCCCCGGGGTGCCCGAAGCCGACCTGGTTTCCACCATCGAGCGCTACCGCAAGTACAACATCTGGAAAACCACGCCTCTGGTCACGGCCAATGCCATGAACACCTTGCAGGACATGCTCGTGACGAGCGGTGTGCTCGAGGCCGGAAAGCGCGTAAAGTATGAGCAGTTTGTCGTCGCCAACTTTGCCAACGAGGCCCGATAGATGATTTCCTCCACGCTTCCAGACGGTTCCGCCGCCATGAACGCGGCGGGCATCGAGATCGACAACGTATCGCTGCGCTATTTCACCCGGCAGGGCGAAACCCTGGCGCTGGCCGGCATCAGCCTCACGATCGCACCGGGCGATTTCGTCAGCATCATCGGGCAATCGGGCTGCGGCAAAAGCACCCTGCTCTCGATCATCTCCGGCATCCTCGAACCGTCCGGGGGCTGTGTCCGCATCAATGGCCAGACCGTCACCGCGCCGTCGCAGCGCATCGGCTACATGCTGCAGCAGGACTATCTGTACGAATGGCGCACCATCCTCGACAACGCGCTGCTGGGTGCCGAAATCCAGAAACGCAACCTCAAAGAGGCGCGCGAAAGGGCGATCCACCTGCTCGAGAAATGCGGCATGGGTGACTTCCTGCACCACTACCCCAAGTCGCTTTCCGGGGGGATGCGGCAGCGTGTGGCCCTGGCGCGCACGCTGGTCACGAACCCCGATGTCGTCCTGCTCGACGAACCCTTTTCCGCGCTCGATTCTCAAACACGCCTGGCCATCGCGGACGAGGTCGTCGAGGTGCTGCGCGCCGAAGGCAAATCGGTCGTGCTGGTCACGCACGACATTGGCGAGGCCATCGCCATGACTGATCGCGTGGTCGTGCTCTCGCGCCGTCCGGGCCGCATCAAATCCGAGCACCCCATCACCTTTCCCAGCCACGGCCCGGGGCGTCCGACACCCTTCGAGGCACGGGCGCTTCCCGAATTCAACGTCTACTTCAACACGCTCTGGGAAGAGCTCGACGTTCACGTGGAAGGCTAACAAGGAGCCTCGTCATGCACATATCCCGGACAGCCTCCCAGGCCTCTACCGTCCAGCCGCCCGCAGCGGCCAACGCCCCCAGCCCTGCCTATGCGGCGTATCTGCGGCGCGAAAGCCGACGGCAATCGCTCATTTCGGCCACCCGGCTGGCGGTACTGCTTGTCGTGCTTGCCCTTTGGGAAGTCCTGGCCAGAACCCAGGTCCTCAACCCCCTGCTCACCAGCTACCCAAGCGCCATCTGGCCCACCTTCCTGGACCTGCTGCACAACGGCCAACTGCTCATGCATACCTGGGCCACCTTCAAGGCCACCCTCATCGGCTTCGTGCTCAGCATGGTGCTGGGCACCATGGTCGCGGCGGCCCTGTGGTGGTCGGATTTCCTCAACAAGGTGTTCGACCCCTTCCTGGTCGTGGCCAATGCCATGCCAAAAATCGCCTTCGTGCCCATCTTCTACATCTGGCTGGGCTCTGAATACTCCGTCTATGGCATGGCCGTGGCGATCTCCGTCTTCGTGACGATCATGGTGGTCTATGAGGGCTTTCGCGGCATCGACTACAACAAGATCAAGCTCGCCCGCACGCTGGGTGCCAGCCGCTGGCAGATCCTGAGCATCGTCGTGCTGCCGGGCAGCGTCCCGACCATGCTGGCCGCGCTCAAGATGAACATCGGGCTTGCACTGGTCGGCGTCATCGTGGGCGAGTTCCAGTCGGCCAGCGAGGGTCTGGGCTTTCTTATCATCAATGGCAGCCAGGTCTTCAAGCTCAATATCGTCATGACCGCCATCGTTCTGCTGGGTGTGCTCTCGGGCATAATGTATCTGGCCGTGGCCCGCCTCGAAACCCTGACCACCAAGCGCTACCTCTGAACTGGAGAACGCCATGGAATTTCCGCAGTGGGTCGTCGACCGCGTGATCGCCCGGCAAGGCTGCCTGCATCCATACGAAAGCCTGGATCCTCAAAGCACGGCCTTCGTCGTCATCGACATGCAGAACTACTACACCCAGCCCGGCTTCCAGGGCGAATGTGCACCCTCGCGCGCCACGTTCGGCGCAATCAACCGCCTGGCGGCCGCCCTGCGCAACGCCGGCGGGCTGGTGGCCTGGGTCAGGACCTGTTCCGACGGGGCCGACCAGTTCTGGTCGCATCACCATCGCCATATGCTGACCCCGGAACGCAGTGCCCGCCGCCTGCAGGAGCTCTCGGCCAACCACGCCGGGTTCCAGATCCCCGACAGCCTTGATGTCCATCCCGACGACCTGCAGGTCGTCAAGCGATGCTACAGCGCCTTCACGCCAGGCTCATCGCGCCTGCACGAAGAGCTTCAATCCCGTGGTATCGAACACGTGCTGATCGGCGGCACGGTGACCAACGTATGCTGCGAGTCGACCGCCCGGGACGCCATGCTGCTCGACTACCCGACCATCATGGTGCACGACACCCTTTCCGCCGTCACTCCGCAAGAGCACGAGCACGCACTGCAGGGGTGGATCCTGTTCTTCGGCGATGTGCTCGGCGTGGACGACGTCATCCAGCGCCTGCCGCCCCACAATGTCCAGGTGCACGCGGCCCTGACCGACCTCACAGACGGTTGACGGGTATCTTCAGATAACTCGTGCCGTTCTCTTCGGGAGCCGGCATTTCACCCGCCCGGATGTTCACCTGCACCGAGGGCAGGATGAGTACGGGCATGTCCAGCGTGGCGTCCCGGCGGGTGCGCATCTGCACGAACTCATCTTCGCCGACGCCGTCACGCACATGGATGTTGCCGGCCCGCTGGGCGGCCACCGTGGTCTCCCATTGCGGCGTCGGCCGGCCCTCGGGCGGATAGTCATGGCACAGGAACAGGCGCGTCTCGTCCGGAAGGCTCAGTAACTTGCGTATGGACCGGTAAAGCTGGCGTGCGTCGCCGCCGGGGAAGTCGCAACGCGCCGTCCCCACATCGGGCATGAACAAGGTGTCTCCGACGAACACGGCATCGCCCACGGTATACGCCACGCAGGCGGGGGTATGCCCGGGCACGGCCATTACGCCGGCCTGCAGGGCGCCGATGTGAAACACCTCGCCATCGTGAAACAGATGATCGAACTGGCTGCCGTCGACCGGAAAATCATCGCCCAGATTGAACACCTGCTTGAACACCCCCTGCACCGTGGGGATATTGCTGCCGATGCCGATCTTGCCGCCCAGTTGTTCGCGAAGATAGTGCCCGGCCGAAAGGTGGTCGGCGTGCGCGTGAGTTTCAAGAATCCATTGCACCTCGAGCCCGCTTTCGCGCACATAGGCGATGACCCGGTCGGCCGAGGCCGTGCGCGTGCGACCGGACTTGTTGTCGAAATCAAGCACCGGGTCGATGATGGCGCAATGGGCATCGCCCTCTTGGTGCACAACATACGTGACTGTTCCGGTCACAGGGTCGAAGAACCCTTTCACAACTGCTTCCTGAGCCATGGTTTCACCTTTTGGGCTGCGTGATGCAGGGCGAAGAAATTGCCCGCACATCGATTGCATAAATATTCTATCAAATGATATATTATCAAAATATAAAGTTTATGGAAGCCCCCCATGACCACCACCGCCACTTTCGATATCGATGCCCTGCGCACAGCGGCAGCGGATGCCTGCCGTCTGATGAAAACCCTGTCCAATCCCGACCGGCTTCTTTTGCTGTGCCAGATCACCACAGGAGAGCGCTGCGTCAGCGAACTGGAAGCACTCACCGGCATCGGCCAGCCGACGCTCTCCCAGCAACTGAGCGTCTTGCGCGCACAAGGCCTGGTCGAGACGCGCCGCGAAGGCAAGCACATTTACTACAGCATCTCCAGCCCGCAAACACTGGCGCTGATGCAAACCCTCTACGAACAATTCTGCCCTCAAACCCACAGCGGGAGCTGACATCATGAACATCGACTGGACTCATTTCACCCCCTGGAGCGCCCTCGCCGGAGGCCTGCTGATCGGGCTGGCCGCCTCGGCGCTGATGGCCCTGCGCGGACGCATCTTCGGCATCAGCGGCATCGTGGGCGGGCTGCTGCGCCCCGCCAGCGCAAGCGGTTGGCAGCTTGCCGTCATGCTGGGCCTGCTGGCCGCACCCTGGGTATGGACGCTCTTTGCCGCGCCCGCCGTTCCCCAGATCGATGCCGGATGGCCTGCCCTGATCATAGCCGGCCTGCTCGTCGGCCTGGGCACCCGTTATGGCTCGGGCTGCACCAGCGGCCATGGCGTATGCGGCCTGGCCAGACTGTCGCCGCGCTCGCTGGCCGCAACCTTGTCCTTCATGGGCATGGGTTTCCTCACCGTTTACCTGCTGCGGCATGCACTGGCCTGAACCCCATGCCAGAACCACGACACATTGCACATTACTGAATCGCTCATCAGGACACACCATGCAACGCATCACTGAATTTCTCATCGGACTGGTATTCGGCCTGGGCCTCATCCTTTCGGGCATGACCAACCCGGCCAAGATCATCGGCTTTCTCGACCTGGCCGGAAACTGGGATCCTTCCCTCGCCCTCGTCATGGGTGGCGCGGTCGTGGTGTCCTTCCTGGCATTCCGCGTGTTGCGCAAACGCGGCCGGGGCCTGACCGGGTGCGAACTGCACATCCCGACCAGCACACAGATCGACAAGCGCCTGATCCTGGGCAGCCTCGCCTTCGGCGCGGGCTGGGGCCTGGCTGGCTTCTGTCCCGGCCCGGCTCTCGTGGCCGCCTCGGCCGGCTATGCCCAGGCCATTGTCTTCGTCATCGCCATGCTGGCGGGCATGCTGATCTTCAACCTCCTGAACCGCAGCCCCTCGCGCTGAAACGACGACGCGTCTTCAACCGCTACCCGGCCAGCATCTTCGCCAGCATGAAGCCCGAGCCGGCGCCGGTGCCGGCGCCGGGCCAGGTAGAGGCGCCGCACAGATACAGTGACTTGACCGGCGTGCTGTAGCGGGAATGACCCGCCACCGGACGGAACATGAAGTTCTGATCCAGATGATGGCTGCCGCCGATACTGTCGCCCCCGATCAGGTTGGCGTTCTCGCGCTCCAGATCCAGCGGCGAGAAAACCCGCCGCTCGAGTATGCGGCTGCGCAAACCCGGCGCGTACTGTTCGATGATGTCCAGAACGCGCCCCGCATAGCCCTCGGCCGCCTCATCCCAATCGGTCGACTGGATCCTGCCCAAGGCATCGCCCTTGATCTGCGACGGCAGCACGCGCACCTGTATCCACAGGACATGAGCGCCCTCAGGCGCGCGCGAGGGGTCCAGCGCAGTGGGCTGCCCCACCACCAGCACCGGCTCGGCGGGCAGCAAGCCCTCGGCCGCCTCGGCATAGACACGCGACATCATCCGGAAATCCGGTGCGAGATGCACATAGGCATACTTGCGCAGCTCCGGCCCGGCAGCCCAGGCCGGCAGGTCGCTCAGCGCCAGATGGATCATCATCGTGCCCAGGCCGGGACGGAAAGCGGCGACCCGGGATTCAAAGCCGGCGCCCGCTGCGCCCGACGGAAGCAGGCGCCCGAACACATTGCGGGGGTTGAGGTTCGCGATGACGGCCTTGCGGGCGGCAAGCGTGCGCCCATCGGCCAGCACCACACCCGTCGCACGCCCCGACTCCATCGTGATCGTCTGTACCGGCGCCCCCAGGAAAATCTCGCCGCCCTTGGCCTTCAGCAGGCCCGTCATGGCGCGGATCATGGTGTCGGCGCCGCCTGCGCCGATGACCATGCCGAACGCCTGCGTCGTCATGGCCGACAGGTAGGGGAACAAGGCACCGCCGGCAATGTCCGGAGCGAAATCCACGTGCAGGCCCCAGGCGGCCAGCATGGCCCGGACCTTCTCGTCCTCGAAGTGGGCTTCAAGGAAGTCCCGGGGCGAGGACAGCATCATGCGCAGCAAGGCATACACCCCCGACAGCCCCAGCTTGCGCCAGGCCGACAGCACGACCTTGGCTGCCGCCCATGACGGCATCGGCGCATTGAGCAAGCCGAAAATATGCGGTGCGGTCTGGGAAAATTCCGTCAACATCACGCGCCAGGCCTGTGCGTCACGTTCGGACAAGGCGGCAATGCCCGAAACCGTCTCTTCGAGATCCGGCCCGACGCCCAGGTATCCGCCATCCCGGAACACACTGGCAAAACAGTGCGCCGCGGGCACGAAGGACAACCCATGTGCGGCGAGCTCAGCCTTATAGGTTTCGTGGAAAGCCGAACCGGCAAACATCGACAGGTTCATCGCGCACAGATCGTGACGAAAACCCGGCAACGTCACTTCTGCCGTCTTGACGGCCCCGCCGGCCTCGGTGGCCGACTCGACCACAGCCACTTTCCAGCCCCGCGCCGCCAGATGCACGGCGGCCGCCAGGCCATTGTGGCCTGCCCCTACGATTACCACGTCATACGAAGACATCTTCTCTCCCATGGATTCCTTCAAGCTTGAAACTTGAAGCCTGAAGATTATGCCCAAATCGCCCGATGTGGCAATCCAGGCGCACCCATGCCCCTGTCTCGGGATGCTAAGCTTGCGAGCACGAGACACCACCCCGCCGAACGCCGGGCCGATCAGGAGGAAACGCTTTATGGATAAAGAATTTGAACACCGACTCGCGATCTCGCAAGTGGTTCAGAACTGGATCATCTGGCGCGACGCCGGGTTCTGGGAGCGCTTTGCCACTGTCTGGCACGACGACGGCTGGATGTCGGCCACATGGTTCCAGGGCCCGGCGCCCAAGTTCATCGAGGTCAGCCGCCGAGGCTTCGAGCGCGGCGTCTCGATCCTGCACTTCCAGGGTGGCACCAGCGTCGACCTGCGCGGCGAACGCGCCATAGCCCAGACCAAGATGACCATCAGCCAGCGCGCCGAAGTCGACGGCGTCCAGGTGGACGTGCTCTGCACCGGCCGTTTCTATGATTTCTTCGAACTGCGCAGCATCGCCGGCAAGATGGTATGGACGCCTCCCACCTCGACGACGTGATGGCGGGCCCCTGAGAGAATGCGCAAATGCAGAGGGGGCCTGGCCATCAACGGCATCAAGTGCCAAAGTGGAGTTTCTAATCAACCACTGAGAGATGGAGGCCCCCAATGAATGTTACGACATTTGGCGTGGATATTGCGCAGAACGTGATGCAAGTGCACTGGGTGGATGGCCAGACGGGCGAAGTCGGGCGGCGAGCGCTCAAGCGCTCGCAACTGGCGCCCTTTTTTGCCCGTCAGGGGCCGTGCCGGATCGTGCTTGAGGCGTGCGGCGGCGGTCATTATTGGGGCCGTACGTTGTCGGCGCTGGGCCATGAGGTGCGGCTGATCCATGCGCGCCATGTGCGCCCGTATGTGCGCGGCAACAAGGACGATGCTGCCGATGCGCAAGCCATCTGGAGCGCCGCGCAGCAACCTGATCGGCGCTGGGTGCCGATAAAAAGCGAAGAGCAGCAAGCCGTGCTGTCACTGCATCGGGTGCGGTCGCAGTGGATCAAGGTTCGAACGCAGACGATCAACAGCTTGCGCGGCTTGCTGTACGAGTTCGGTGTGGTGCTGCCCGGCGGTCGCCAGGCGGGCGTCAAGGCCATTGGGGTCCATCGCGCCCAGATCGATGCGCAGGTGCCGGCGCTGATGCATGCGATGATCGATGGACAGCTGCGCATGCTGAGCCAGATCGATGAGCGCATCGATGCGATCGAGGCGCAACTGCACGCGCTTGAGAAGCAGCTCGATAGCGCCCGTCGGGTGCGTCAGATTCCCGGCGTCGGGCTGCTCGGGGCCACGGCCTTGGCGGCGGTACTGGGTGACGATGCCAAGGGCTATCGCAATGCCCGCGAGTTTGCCGCGTGCCTGGGCTTGGTGCCTTGCCACCGGGGCACCGGTGGCAAGGTCGTCATAGGGCGATTGAGCAAGCGCGGCGATCCGTACCTGCGCACCTTGCTCATGCACGGGGCGCGCGCGGTGATCTTCAGCTCGAAGACCAAAAGTGCATGGTTGCAACAGCTGTTGGCGCGTCGACCCGTTAATGTGGTGGTGGCGGCGCTGGCCAACAAGATCGCCCGCACGGCCTGGGCGCTGGTGGCGCATGGGCGTGAGTACCAGGCGGGAGGCTTCGCGCACGCGCCGGCACCCCAACCATAACACTCCCACTTCAAGGAGATGATGCCGCAAAGAGTGCGTCACTCGAATCAATGAAATGATGGCAACCGCGGTCGGTCCGCGGGTCGGTCAAGCTGAATTCCGCCTTGAGCCAGGCACACGCCCAGCTCGCCCGAAAGATGAGCTCCGACCCCGCAAATACCCATCAAGGCCAGCAGTCGGTTTATCCGTCACTGCACAAACAGGCCGGATATAAGACTGCAACCGTTCTCGCCACGCCACGCAGTTCAAAAATTCGATTGCCACTCGGGAGGCGTCCATATAAGGCGGAATGGCGCATCGTCCGGCGTCAACCCATCTACGAAAAAGACCGCATGGACCTGCTCGACCCGGGCGCCACCCTGCAGCTCGACCAGAACCTGCTGCATCAATTTCCGAAGGGCTATCAGCACCTGGCCTACCTGCAGTCCCGGCTCGGCTTCAAGATCAAGCCCGACATGCCCGAACTGACCGGCCCCATCGTGCAGGCCCTCTACCAGCGCGGCGAGAAATGGCTCGACGGGGCAGACTCAGCCTTCGACGCCCCCCCGGTGGAAACCCAGATCTAAGCCGCTATCCGCAAAACTGCCGTCATCCCGGCGAAAGCCGGGAACCACACGATTGCTGTGGATTCCGCCTTGCGGCGGAATGACAACGGCCTACTTCGCGACCTTGACGCTGGCGAGCTTCTGGTTGAAGTCGTCCAGCGGCATGGCCCCGCCGACACGGGTGCCGTCCTCGAAAAAGATCGTGGGCGTGCCCTGAACGGCCAGCTTATGGCCCAGGGCCAGCAGTTGGTCGATCGGGGTGTCGCACTGGGCCTCGGGCGGGGTCTTGGCATCCAGCATCCAGTCGCGCCAGACCGCGGCCTTGTCCTTGGCGCACCAGATGTTCCTCGCCTTCACCGTGGAATCCGGGGTCAGGATGGGGAACAGCAAGGTGTACACCGTGATGTTGTCGACCTTTTGCAGGGTCTGGTGCAAGCGCTTGCAATAGGCACAGTTCGGATCCTCGAATACGACGATCTTGCGTTCGCCCTTGCCCTTGACCTGCTTGATGGCAAGATCAAAAGGCAGGGAATCGAACTTGACCTCGGAAAGCTTCGCCAGCCGCTGTGCGGTGAGATCCACCCTTTCCTTGGCGTCGATCAGCGAGCCCTGCAAGACATAGCGGGCGTCGGCATCTGCGTACATCAGGTCCATGCCCACCTGAATTTCGTACAGGCCCGTCAACGGCGTGCCGCGAACCTGGGTCACCTCGATGCCCGGGAAACGGGCCTCGAAGGCCTTTTTCACGGCCTCGAGGGCTGTCGCGCCCCCTTCGGACGCCGAGGCCGGGGCAGACGACTCGGGCGCCGCGTGCTGATCCGGCCCGGCAGATTTGGCGGGCACCGACATGCCGTTCGGACCCGAGCCCGGCATACTTTCCTGCGCAGCGACGGAGCCAAAGCCCAACATCCCCCACAAGGCCAGGGCAGACAACGCCCCCGACAAGAACTTCAACACCATGACACCTCAAGATTAGACAGAAACTCGAAGACCGCGGCCACGCGAACCGTCAACGCGATGCGCCGCCGACCAGAAAACGCTTGACCATCGGAATGCGATCGACAAGCTGCATGCCCAAATTACGCGCCATCACCACCGGCGCGGCTTGGGAGGCAAACAAACGATGCAGACCGTCCGTCGCCAGGCTCATGGCCATGACAGGCTCGGCCCTGGACCGCCGATAGCGGGCCAGCACGCGCGCATCACCCACGCCGCGAAAGGACTCCCGGCCGCGGATCACCCGCAGAAGGCTCTCCACATCGCCCAACCCCAAGTTTAATCCCTGGCCCGCCAGCGGGTGCACGCGATGCGCGGCGTCGCCCACCAAGGCGACCCCTGGTGCCACCATCCCGCTGTTTTCCAGCACCAGCGGAAAACCGAAGACCTCGCTGCGCACTGTGAGGCGCCCCAACCGGCCGCCGCTGGCGGCAAACAACCGCGCCTCCAGCGCCGCCGCCCGTTCAGCTTGCGGCATGGCCATCAGCGCTGAGGCCTGGGTCTCGGGCATGGACCACACCATCGAGACCTGATGACCCTGGGCGGTATCGGGCATGGGCAACAAGGCCAGGATGCCATCCGAGGTGAACCACTGAAACGCCACATTCAAATGCGGCTGCTCGCAGGTCAGGTGTACGACCAGGCCCGTGTCGTGATAAGGCCGGGATTTCAGCGGGATGCCTGCGGCCTCGCGTACGGGAGAATGGCCGCCATCGGCCCCGACCACCAGCGAGGCAGCCAGTCTTCTGCCGGACTCCGTCTGCACATGGCCCGGCTCGAGCATCTGAAAGCGGTCATTGTGCCAGGCGATGCCAAAGAGCCTCGCCGCCTGGCGCAAGACCCGCTCCAGCTCGCTGGATTCGACGATCCACGCCAACATGGGGATGGCCGCCTGCCAGGCGCTCAGGCGCACCTGCCCGCTGGCATCGCCGTAGATTTCCATGGCTTCGATGGGCGTGATGCGTGCGGCATCCATCAGGCCCCAGACCCCGAGCTGCTCGAGGAAGGCCTGGCTGGCCGGCGACAATGCGTAAACCCGGGGACAATAATCATCGGGCCGCGGCGGCGGGGGTGGATGATCGGGCCCCAACAGGCATACCGACTCACCCGCCTTGGCCAAACCCAAGGCCGCCGCCAGACCGGCGATGCCCGTACCGCAAACGACGATGGGTTCGGTAGTCATCGCGCCGAGGGAGCTCCGCCCTGTTTGGGCCAAAGGACCCACATCTCGCCTTGCTGCTTCATGCGCCCCGCCTCGAGGCCGGCCTCGTCGCCCGACCCCCAGTAAAAGTCCGTCCGGGCCGCTCCGCGGATGGCGGCACCCGTATCCTGGGCAAAAACCAGCCGCTGCAGGGGTTGCATGGAGGCCGGATGCTGGGTCGACAGGAACACCGGCGTCCCCAGCGGCACGAACGACGCATCGACCGCAATCGACCGCTTATCCGTCAGCGGCAAACCATAAGCGCCCTTGGGGCCGAGCTCCTCGTCACGGATGACTTCTTCGCGAAAGAAAACCATTGCCGGGTTCGCATTGAGCATTTCCTGCACGCGGCCGGGATTGCGACGGGCCCAGGCCTTGATGTTGGGCATGGACGCCTGGGCCAGAGTAATCTCGCCCTTGTCGGCCAGCCACTTGCCGATCGACGCATAAGGCCGGCCATTGTGATCCGCATAGGCCAGACGCACCGTTTGGCCATTGGGCAATACGACGCGGCCCGAGCCCTGCACCTGCAGGAAGAAGGCCTCGACGGGGTCGTCGGCCCACACGATGACCGGCGGCTGACGGTCCGAAGCGGCGATCTGGGCGCGCGTGTCGTAAGGCACGACACGCTTGCCCTCGAGCTTGCCACGCACCCGCTTGCCCGCCAGTTCGGGGTATACAGCGCCCAGGTCGATGGTCAGCAGGTCGTCGGGCGGCGCATAAAGCGGCCATTGGTAAGCCCCCTCGCGCTTGCGCGAGGCACGGATGATGGGTTCGTAATACCCCGTGACCGTATTCCGGGCCGGACTGCCGCCGGAATCCAGCACGCGCCAGGGCTGCAGATTCGCTTGAAGGAAACGGCGCACCTGCCCGGAGTCGGCGTTTTCCGGGGCCAGGCCCGAATCCTGGGCGGCCGCGCACACCGGCTGCCAGGCCTGGGGCGTGGCCCGCGGCTGCATGGCCAGCGAGCCGGACACAGGCCGCATCAGGCCCTTGCAATTATTGATGAAGGCCTTCCAGACGGCATGCAGGTCGTCGGCCGCCCAGCCGGGCAGGCTGGCCCAGGCCACGGCCTGGAACTTGCCGGCCAGGGCGCGCGGCGGGGTATCGCGCAGCGCGGTGAGGGGCGGCACTTTCAGGGGCTGCTCGACAAGCGTGTCGGACGGAGTGGCCGGCTGGGCCGGGGATTCGTACTCGGGGGGCACACTGCTACAGGCCGCCAGAAGCGCCAGCAGGGCAGAGGAGAACAGAAGCTTCTTCATGGACACACGTGAAAACGCAAAAGGAAATGCAATCAGTGCAGGGTGCGCGGCATGGCCAACATGAATTCGTCGATGGGCACCTCGAAGGGAATGCCATTATCGCCGACACAATGGTAAGAACCGCGCATGGTGCCGAACGGTGTCGGCAGCGGACAACCGCTGGTGTATTCAAACGTCTCGCCCGGACTGATCAGGGGCTGCTGCCCCACGACACCCAGCCCGCGCACCTCCTGGACGTTCTGTTCGCCGTCGGTGATGATCCAGTGGCGGCTGATGACCTGGGCGGGCAGCGTTCCGTTGTTGGTGATGCGCACCGTGTAGGCGAACACGAACTGCTGCTCCGCAGGGTTGGACTGCTCCGGCAAATACTGGGGGGTCACGGAAACAGTCAAGTCGTAAGGCTTCATCGGTACGGAACCCTGGAAGAAGTGGCCGGTAACAAAGGGCAAGAACGGAAAGTCGGCACCAAACTACAATGATGTCATACTCGTGACAGAAAATGCCCTCATCAACGCCCCCAAGTTTACGCCCATGAGCACGACCCCTCCCACTACCCGCATCGCCCCCAGCCTGCTTTCCGCCGATTTTGCACGGCTGGGCGAAGAAGTGAGCTCAGTGATCGCCGCCGGTGCCGACTGGATTCACTTCGACGTCATGGACAACCACTACGTGCCCAACCTGACGATCGGCCCTATGGTCTGCGCGGCCCTGCGCCCCCACACCGATGCGCCCATCGATGTGCATCTCATGGTCGAGCCGGTCGATGCCATTATCCCGCAATTCGCCAAGGCGGGCGCAAACATCATCACCTTCCATCCCGAAGCCTCGCGCCACCCCGACCGCAGCCTGAGCCTGATCCGCGAGCACGGCTGCAAGGCCGGTCTGGTGTTCAACCCGGCCACCCCGCTCGACTGGATGGACTACGTCATGGACAAGCTCGACGTGGTGTTGCTGATGTCGGTCAACCCCGGCTTCGGCGGGCAAAGCTTCATTCCGTCCACGCTGACCAAACTGTCCCAGGCACGCCAGAAAATCATGCGCTGGGAAAGCGAGGGCGGCCAGCCCATCGCCCTGGAAGTCGATGGCGGCGTCAAGGTGGACAACATCGCGGCCATTCGCGCCGCGGGCGCCGACACCTTCGTTGCCGGATCGGCCATCTTCGGCCAGCCCGATTACGCCAAAGTCATCGCCGCCATGCGTTCGGAAATCGCCCGCGGCGAATCCATCACGGTATAAGGCGCCATGCGCATTTCCGCCATCCTGTTCGACCTCGACGGCACCTTGCTGGATACGATTCCCGACCTGGCCCAGGCGGTCAACGCGATGCGGGCCGACCTGGGCCGCGCCGCGCTGCCGCAAGAGCGCGTGGCGGCGTTCGTGGGCAAGGGCATCCGCAGGCTCGTGCTGCGCACCCTCGAGCACGACGGCGAATCGCCAGACGAAGCCCGCATCCAGGCCTGCCTGGAGCGTTTCAAGCATCACTACCGGCAATCCAATGGCCTGCGCGCCATCCGCTACCCGGGCGTGACCGAGGGGCTGGACGCCTTCCAGCGCATGGGCCTCAAGCTGGCCGTGGTCACGAACAAGTCCACGGAGTTCACGCTGCCCCTGCTGGAACGCACCGGCCTTGCGCCCTACTTCGAACAGGTCGTCTGCGGCGACACCTGCCCCGAACCCAAGCCGCACCCCATGCCCTTGCTGCACGCCTGCAGCCGGCTGGGCACCCCGGCGCAGCAGGCCCTGATGGTCGGCGACTCCATCAACGACACGCAGGCCGCACGCGCCGCAGGCATGCCGGTGCTGGCCGTACCTTACGGCTACAACGAGGGCCAGGGTGTACAAAACCTCGATGCGGATGCTATAGTTGTGTCCATCGATGCCGCAGCGCAATGGGTACACCGTCGCCTCGGCCATTCAAACGCCCAAACAGCATGAATCCCATCCACACCCTTCGCTCCACTTCCTGCGCCACGTATTGGCGCTGGTGGCGTTCGCGATCCGGGTGGCGGTAATCCCTCCCGGCACGCCCGACCTTACCTGTCGACTCGTGCCGCTTGCATTACCTCTCAGCAAACAGCCCGGAACCCATCATTTGGCCGGGCTTTTTTGATTCCTGTCCGGCCTCGTGCAGCAAAAACGACCGAGACCACCATGACAGAAATCGAATTCAACGCATTGGCCGCCCAGGGGTACAACCGCATACCGCTCATCGCGGAAACCTATGCCGACCTGGACACCCCCCTGGCCATCTACCTCAAGCTGGCTCACAGCGGCCCCGAAGGCGGGCGCAACAGCTGCCTGCTGGAGTCGGTGGTGGGCGGCGAACGCTTCGGACGCTATTCCTTCATCGGCCTGCCCGCCAAGACGGTGATCCGCGCCAGCGGCCAGGTCACCGAAGTCCTGCACCTGGGCAAGGTCGTCGAGCGCCATGAAGGCGATCCCCTGGCCTTCATCGACGCCTATCAGAAACGTTTCAAGGTGGCGCTGCGGCCCGGCATGCCCCGCTTTGCCGGCGGCCTGGCCGGTTACTTCGGCTATGACATCGTGCGACACATCGAACCGCGCCTGGGCCCCGCCACCAAGCCGTTCCCGGCGGGACAGGACGAGGGCACCCCCGACATCATGCTGCTGCATGTCGATGAGCTGGTGGTGGTCGACAACCTCGCCGGCCGCACGTATCTGGTGGTGTATGCAGACCCCAGCCAGTCAGAAGCCTACGCCACCGCGCGCCGCCGCATCCGGCAATTGCGCGAGAAACTGCGCCAGCCGGTGGTCATCCCCTACGCCTACTCGAGCCTGCAGACCGAAAGCCGGCGCGACTTCAAGAAAGACGACTATATCGCCGCCGTGCTCAAGGCCAAGGAATACATCGCCGCCGGCGACCTCATGCAGGTGCAGATCGGCCAGGTGATCGCCAAGCCCTATCGCGACTCGCCCTTGTCCCTCTATCGGGCACTGCGCTCGCTCAACCCCTCGCCCTACATGTACTACTGGGATTTCGACGACTTCCATGTCGTCGGCTCTTCGCCAGAAATCCTGGTGCGCCAGGAAGCCGTGCAGGATGCCGACGGCGAGAAAACCGTCGTCACCATCCGCCCCCTGGCCGGCACGCGCAAGCGCGGCGCGACGCCCGCCGAGGACGATGCGCTAGCCGCCGAGCTGCAGGCCGACCCCAAGGAACGCGCCGAACACGTCATGCTGATCGATCTGGCGCGCAACGACGTCGGGCGCGTGGCGCAAACCGGATCGGTCAAGGTGACCGACGTCATGACCATCGAACGGTATTCCCACGTGCAGCACCTGGTCTCCAACGTAAGCGGCGTGCTCAAGCCCGGCATGAGCAATATGGATGTGCTGCGCGCCACCTTCCCGGCCGGCACGCTCACCGGCGCGCCGAAGGTGCGGGCCATGGAGATTATCGACGAGCTCGAACCCGTGCGGCGCGGCATCTACGGCGGTGCAGCCGGCTACCTGAGCTATAGCGGCGAAATGGATGTGGCCATCGCCATCCGCACCGGCATCGTCAAGGACGGCATGCTCTATGCGCAGGCGGCAGCCGGCATCGTGGCGGACTCCGATCCGGAAAAGGAATGGCTCGAGACCGAAGCCAAGGCCCGCGCCGTCCTGCGCGCGGCCGAGAAAGTGCAATTCGGCCTGGACGAACCCATCTGATTCCGCCTCGGAGAACACCCATGCTGCTCATGCTCGACAACTACGACTCCTTTACCTACAACCTCGTGCAGTACTTCGGCGAACTGGGCGAAGACGTGCGCGTGCTGCGCAACGACCAGACCACCGTCGAGGACATCGCGGCCCTCAAGCCCAGCCGCATCTGCGTCTCGCCCGGGCCCTGCTCTCCGGCCGAGGCCGGCATTTCGGTCGAACTGATCCGGGCCTTCGCCGGCAAAGTGCCCGTACTGGGCGTCTGCCTGGGCCACCAATCCATCGGCGCCGCCTTTGGCGGCAACATCATCCGTGCCGAAGTGCAGATGCACGGCAAGACCTCGCCGATCACCCACGCCGGCACGGATGTCTTCGCGGGGCTGCCCTCGCCCTTCACTGTCACGCGCTACCACTCGCTGGTGATCGAACGCGCAAGCTTGCCGGACTGCCTGGAGATCACCGCCGAAAGCGACGATGGCGAAATCATGGGCGTGCGCCACAAGACCCTGCCGGTGTACGGCGTGCAGTTCCATCCCGAATCCATCCTGAGCGAGCACGGCCATGACCTGCTGCGCAACTTCCTGAACATCTGACCCCATCCAAAACACCAAGGACCGCCATGACGACAACCCCGATCACCATCACCCCCACCGAAGCCTTGACGCGATGCATCGAACACCGCGAAATCTTCCACAACGAAATGCTGCACCTGATGCGCATGCTGATGCGCGGGGAGCTGACGCAGCCGATCGCCGCCGCCCTCATCATGGGTCTGCGCGTCAAGAAGGAGACCATCGGCGAGATCACCGCCGCCGCGCAGGTCATGCGCGAGTTCGCCCTGCATGTGACGACGCCCTACCCCGATGAACTGCTCGACATGTGCGGCACCGGCGGCGACGGCTCGAACACCTTCAACATTTCGACAGCCTCCATGTTCGTGGCCGCCGCCGCGGGAGTGAAGATCGCCAAGCACGCGGGACGCAGCGCGTCATCGTCGTCGGGCAGCGCCGACGTAGCCGAACACCTGGGCGTGAACATCGAGCTGAGCCCCGAACAGATCGCCACCAGCATCGACCGCACCGGCATCGGCTTCATGTTCGCCCCCGCCCACCACAGCGCCATGAAAAACGTCGCGGCGCTGCGCAAGGAGCTGGGCGTCAAGACCATCTTCAACATTCTCGGCCCGCTCACCAACCCGGCCGGCGCCTCCAACCAGGTCATGGGTGTATTCCATTCAGACCTGGTCGGCATCCAGGTACGCGTGCTCGAGCGGCTGGGCTCCAAGCATGTGCTCATCGTGCACGGCAAAGACGGCCTGGACGAGGCTTCTTTGGGTGCCCCCACCCTGATCGGCGAGCTCAAGGACGGGGAAATCCACGAATACGAAATCCACCCCGAGGATTTCGGCATCACGATGCGTTCGAACCGTTCCATTCGGGTGAAGAATCGCGACGAGTCGGCTAAACTCATCAGGCAAGCCCTGGAAAACACGCCTGGCGCGGCCCGGGACATCGTCGCGCTCAACGCCGGCCTGGCCATTTACGCCGGGAACAAGGCGGAATCCATCAAGGAAGGCGTCGCCAAAGCCTTCGAGCTGATCGCCAATGGGGCGGCCCACGCCAAGCTCGACGAATTCTGCGCATTCACTCAAAGCCTGAAACCATGAACGACATTCTCAAGAAGATCCTCGACACCAAAAAAGTGGAAGTCTCCACGGCGCGCCAGATGCGCAGTGAAGCCGATCTGCTGCGCGAAGCCCGGAGCCGCAAGGACGTACGCGGCTTTGCGCGCGCCATCGAAGAGAAGATCTCCCAGGGCAAACCCGGCGTGATTGCCGAAATCAAGAAAGCCTCGCCCTCAAAAGGCGTCATCCGCGAGAATTTCAATCCGGCCGAAATCGCGGCCTCGTATGCCGCGCACGGCGCGGCCTGCCTGTCGGTGCTGACCGACGTGCAGTTCTTCCAGGGGTCCTACGACTACCTGCGCCAGGCCCGCGCGGCGTGCGTGCTGCCCGTGCTGCGCAAGGATTTCATCATCGACCCGTATCAGATCGTGCACGCCCGCGCCCTGGGTGCGGATTGCATCCTGCTCATCGTGGCGGCGCTCTCCAAGCCTCAACTGATCGAGTTCGAAGCCGTGGCGCTCGAGCTGGGCATGGACGTCCTGGTCGAGGTCCACGAGCGCTCCGAGCTCGAAATCGCACTGGAACTCAAGACACCGCTTCTGGGTATCAACAATCGCAACCTGCGCACCTTCGAGACGTCGCTGAACAACACCCTGGATCTGCTGCCGCTCATCCCCGAAGGCAAGCGCGTCGTCACCGAAAGCGCCATTCTCACCCGAGAAGACGTGGACCTCATGCGCTCGCATGGCGTACATGCATTCCTGGTGGGCGAACGCTTCATGCGCGCCGAAGAGCCGGGCCAGGCCCTGCAGGAACTCTTCTACTGAGGCCGCCGCGGTGACCCTTGCCCCCACCTGCCCGCTGTGCCAGCCGGCCGATCCCGCCACGCTCTTGTGGCGCGACGACAAGCTGCACGTGATCGACGTGGGCGATCCCGAACTGCCGGGCTACACCCGGGTGATCTGGAACGCCCACGCCGCCGAAATGACCGACCTCGCCCCGGCCGACCGGGCCCACGTCATGAACGCCGTCTGGCTGGTCGAACAGGTCATGCGGGCGGAGCTCATGCCGGCCAAAGTAAACCTCGCCCAACTGGGCAACAGGGTCCCGCATGTGCACTGGCACATCATCCCCCGCTGGCCTCTGGACCCTCACTTCCCCGACGCCATCTGGGCCGCTCCGCAGACCCGCAACCCAGAACAGCAGCTTGCCTGGGAAGTCTTCCGCGACCGCCAATGGAACCTGCTGGCCGACTATCACGCCACCCTCAGGAAAGCGCTTGACGACCATCTGAAGTAAGCGCGGTCATCCGGCGGTCCTTCTCGTCATCCCGACGTCTCTCGTCATCCCGACCTCTCTCGTCATCCCGGCGCAAGCCGGGATCCACGCCGGCTCCTGTGGATTCCGCCCTTCGGCGGAATGACGAAGTGAAGCCGAAATGACGCTTTAAATGTAACAATGTAATTACAATATAGTACTTTCCCTAGCCCCGGCTTCCCTCTATACTTGCGGCACTGCATTCTCATTGCGTCGACATTTTCAAGCAGCACACGCTGCGACATAGCAGTTGACTGAATCTTCAGCACCCATGTCGAACGCCATCGCTCCCTGACCCCCGAGCCTTTTCCGCCGCCTGCACAACGCATGCCGCATCGAGGTTGATTGGTCGGCACGATGCTCCAATCAACCTGCGCAGAGGCCCATTCCCCCTGCCCTGCGCCTGTGCATGCCGTTTTTTCGGCAAAAGGATCTCGCATGTCTTTCGAAACCCTGGGTCTTGAGCCCGCCATCCTGTCGGCCATCCAGAAAGCCGGCTATACCGAACCCACCAGCGTCCAGAGCGCGGCCATCCCCAAGGCTCTGCATGGCCACGACCTCATGGTGTCCGCGCAGACCGGCAGCGGCAAAACCGCGGCCTTCATGCTGCCCGCACTGAACCGCGTGGCCGGCCGGCCCGCCAACAAAGGCACGGGCGTGCAAGTGCTGGTGCTGACCCCGACCCGCGAACTGGCCATGCAAGTGGCGGAAGCGACCAAGACTTATGGCGCGCATCTCCAGGATCTGCGCACTGCCGTCGTCGTCGGCGGCATGCCCTACGGCGCGCAGCTCAAGGCATTGTCGCGCCGCGTCGACGTGCTCGTCGCAACGCCGGGCCGCCTCATCGATCACCTGCAGGCGCGCCGCGTGAACCTTTCCACCGTGCATACCCTGGTGCTGGACGAAGCCGACCGCATGCTGGACATGGGCTTCATCGAAGACATTGAAACCATTGTCTCGCGCACCCCCGCCGATCGCCAGACCCTGCTGTTCTCGGCCACGCTGGACGGCTCGATCGCGCGCCTGGCCGGTGAAATGATGCGTGAACCCGAACAGATCATCGTTTCCAGCCACAAGCAGAAACACACCAACATCACCCAGAATCTGCTGTACGCCGACGACAACAAGCACAAGCTGCGCCTGCTGGATCACCTGCTGCGCGACGCCAGCCTCGATCAGGCCATCGTCTTCACCGCCACCAAGCGCGGCGCCGACGATCTGGCCGACCATCTGGCAGAGCAAGGCTTTGCGGCCGCCGCCCTGCACGGCGACATGAACCAGCGCCAGCGCACCCGCACCCTCGGCTTGCTGCAGAAGGGCCGTCTGCGCATTCTGGTCGCCACCGATGTTGCCGCCCGCGGCATCGACGTGCAAGGCATCAGCCACGCCATCAACTACGACCTGCCCATGCAGCCCGAAGACTACACCCACCGTATCGGACGTACCGGGCGCGCGGGCAACAGCGGCTTGGCGTACACGCTGGCCACGCACTCCGAGCGGCACAAGATCCGTCGCATCGAACACTTCATCGGCCAGCCGATCCCGGCCTCGGTCATCGAGGGGCTCGAGCCCACCCGCAGCGTGCGCCCCACCTACACCGACCGCAAGGGCAAGCCCGGCGGCAAGCGTTTCGGCCCGCGCGAGCACGGCGGCTACGGCAAGCCGGACCATGCCCGTCACCACGAAGGCGACCGCAGAAGCTTTGGCGACAAGCCGGCATTCGCAGGCAAGCCCCGTTTCGAGGACAAACCCTCATTCAACGGCAAGCCGCGTTTTGAGGACAAGCCTTCGTTCAACGGCAAACCCCGTTTCGAAGACCGGTCGCCCTTCGCGGGCAAACCCCGCTTCGACGACAAGCCGTCGTTTTCTGGCAAGCCTCGCTTCGAAGGCAAACCGGATTTCGCGGACAGGCCCCAGTTCGAGGACCGCAAGGGCGGCTTCAAGAGCCGTGAGGAACGCCGCAGCTCCGAAGGCCGGCCTTCGTGGGGCGACAGCAAACCCGCCCGCAGCGAACAGCGTAGCTGGGGCGACAAGCCGGCCGCCTCTTTCGGCGACCGCCCCGCGCGTCCCAGCCGCCCGAGCTTCCACGACAAAGGCGCCAAAGCCAAACCCGCCGCGCGCCGCCCGTCGTTCGCCCGCTAAGGCGGACCTCGCCAGCGATCCGTCATTCCGGCGAAAGCCGGAACCCACTTGAACAACAGGGTGGGTCCCGGATTTTCAACTGCCCCCAAGAGGTTGGACACCGATCCAGCTTCTTGAGGGCAGTTCATTTTGCCGGGATAGCGATTGGCGCGGAGATCCTAGCTTAGTCTTATACTGCGCCATCATGAAGCCGAGTATCGACAAACCTCTTGGACTGGGGCGCTTTCGATCCCTGATCCGGATCCTGGCCGGCAAGCCCGTGTTGCTGGCAGCGCTGCTGAGCCTGCCGCTGTGGGTCGTGCTGGGCAACTTCATCGTGGCCGCCTCGGTCGGGCTGCTGCTAGCCTTTCTGCTGGCCATGGGCCACTCGCTGCATGTGATCAAGAAGCGCCGGGAGCAAGGCTCTTCGAGGCAGGAGCCCTGATACACTAGCACCTGCCTTGCCTGAACGCGGCTGTTTCGACCCGCCAGGCCTCACACTCGGATCGCCATGCACAACACGCCCGCCGGCCTGCCGCCTCTCGATTCGGCCTCTGCGGCCCATGCCGCCGCGGTCACACGCCACATCCGCGAACAAATCGAACGCTCTCCCCAAGGCTTCATGCCATTCGACCAATGGATGGAGCTGGCCCTTTATGCGCCGGGGCTGGGCTACTACGCCGTCGGCAACACCAAATTCGGCGGAGCCAGTCTCGAAGGCGATTTCACAACCGCTCCAGAACTGACCCCGCTGTTCGGCCGCGTCCTGGCGCGCCAGATCGGACAGATTCTGAAGGCCTCCAACTCGAACGACGTCCTGGAGTTCGGCGCCGGCTCCGGCGCGCTGGCGGCCAGTGTCATTCCGGCATTGCGCGAGCTGGGCATCGAGCCGCGCTATCACATCCTGGAAGTCTCGGCCGATCTGCGCGCCCGCCAGCAGGCAAAGCTGGCAGACCTGAACGCGCAGATCGCCTGGCTGGACACCACGCCGGAACACTTCCGGGGCTGTGTGCTGGCCAACGAAGTGCTCGACGCCATGCCGGTGACGCTCTTTCATTGGGAAGACGAGGAAACCCTCATCGAAGATGGCGTCACCCTTAGCGATGACGGCACCGCCGATGCGCCCTTCCGCCTGGCCGGCCGTCCCGCGCCGGACGCCTTGCGCCGGCTGGTCAGCGACCGCATGCCCGGCTTCCCGGGCTATCGCTCTGAAATCAACCTGCGGGGCGAAGCCTGGATGAAGCAGATGGGCGCATGGCTCGACCACGGCGCTGCGCTGCTCATCGACTACGGCTTTCCCCAGTACGAGTATTACCACCCGCAACGGGCGGCCGGCACACTCATGTGCCACTTCCGCCACCAGGCCCACGACCAGCCGCTGATCCTTCCCGGCCTGCAGGACATCACCGCCCACGTCGACTTTACCGCCATGGCCAATGCGGCGCACGAAGGCGGGCTCGAACTGCTGGGCTATACCTCGCAGGCGCGCTTTCTCATGAATGCCGGCTTGCCGGGCATGCTCGGCGACCTCGACCCCAGCGATGCCCAGGCCTACGGACGCACGGTTTCGGCAGTGCAGAAACTGGTGTCGGAATCCGAGATGGGCGAACTGTTCAAAGTGCTGGCCGTCGGCCGCGGACTGGAGGCCCCCTTGCTGGGCTTTTCGTCGGGCGACCGCCGCCATCGGTTATAAACCCGTACAACGACACAAAAGCACAACAGGAGACACGCGAACATGCGCAAGCCGATCGACGGTCAGGCATTAGGCATCATGGCCGTACTCTGCGCTATCTGGGGCTTCCAGCAGATCGCCATCAAGGCCGCCGGCCCAGACATCGCCCCCACGCTGCAAATGGCCCTGCGCTCGGGCATTGCCGCCCTCCTGGTCGCCATCCTGATGGCGTGGCGCGGCGAGTCGCTGAACTTGGCCAGGGGACCCTGGAAACCCGGCTTGTTCATTGCCGTACTTTTCGCCCTCGAATTCCTGTTCATTGGTGAAGGCCTGCGACACACCACGGCCTCGCACATGTCGGTCTTCCTGTACACCGCCCCGTTCTTTGCGGCCATCGGCCTGCACTGGCGGCTGCCGGAAGAAAAACTGCGCCCCCTGCAATGGGTGGGCATCGCGCTGGCTTTCATCGGCATCGTCGTGGCGTTCTTCGGGCCTGACTCGCATCAGAACCCGCAAACGGCACGGGACATGCTGCTGGGCGACTTCTTTGCGGTGCTGGCCGGCGCGGCCTGGGGCTTCACCACGGTGGTCATCCGCTGCACCAGCCTGTCGGACACCCCGCCCTCCAAGACCCTGCTCTACCAGCTCCTGGGCGCCTTCGTGCTACTGCTCATTGCCACCAATCTCATGGGCCAGACGCAGATGCGCATCACGCCTGTCGCGGTCGGCAGCGTGCTGTTCCAGGCCGTCGTCGTGTCCTTCATCACCTATCTGTCCTGGTTCTGGATGCTGCGCAGGTACTTGGCGGCCCAGTTGGGGGTGTTCTCGTTCATGACCCCGCTCTTCGGCATCGTCTTCGGCGCCTGGATACTGGACGAAACCATCGACCCCAGCTTCCTGCTGGGGGCCCTATTGGTGGCGGTCGGCATCGTGTTCGTCAGCGGACACCGCTGGCTGGGACAATGGATGGGCCGCCTTCAGGCGCAGCGCAAAACCTGAAGCCTTGCCTCGCGCAAGGCGGCCTTGATGCCTTCGGGCCTGCCCTGGTGCAGCCGCGCGATCGCGCCGCCATCGATGGCGCGCACCGCATCCAGCCGGTGGTTCCACGCAGTGCAATCGATCGGCTGCACGCATTGCGCAGCCTTCATCAGCTCACGGAAGCGGTCGGGCCTGCGCACGCCGTCGCAATCTTCGATCAAGGCCAGGCGGCGTTCCGCGCACCGGGTCTCGTTGTCCGCGCGCGCCGCATCGGCAGAGGCGTCGTTCAGCACCCTGGGAAGAAGGCGCGCGTAATCCACGCAATCGCCAGGCGCCCGCACATGGCGCCCGATCTGCTCGGGTTGCTCTGACGCGCGGCACAGCAAGGCAAAGCGCGCGGCCAGACTCAGACCGCGTTCGACCGCGCAGGCCAAGCCCTGGCCGACGGCGGAATCATAGACCAGTCCGGGCAGCACACGCTCCAGCGCGCCGGTCCGTTGCAAGACCTCGAACATGCGCCCCGGCTGCGCCGCCTCCAGCCCCTTGGCCACCTCACGCCAGACCCGTTCGGGCACCAAGGCATCGACCTCGCCCTCAATCACCAGCCGGCAGGCCAGCTCCAGGGTTTCAGGCGCAATCGAAAAGTCATGGAAACGCGCGGCAAACCGGGCCAGGCGCAGCAGGCGCACCGGATCCTCGACAAACGCCTGCCCCACGTGCCGCAACACCTTGGCCTGTAAATCGGCCCGCCCGCCCAATGGGTCGACCAGACGGCCGTCAGGAGCCTGGGCGATCGCATTGACTGTCAGGTCGCGACGCATGAGGTCGTCTTCGAGCGTCACATCGGTGCCCGTGTAAAAGACAAACCCCTTGTAACCGCGCCCTGATTTCCGTTCGGTGCGGGCCAGGGCGTATTCTTCCTTGGTCTGCGGATGAAGGAAGACGGGAAAGTCGCCCCCCACCGGGATGAAGCCGCGCTGGGCCATTTGCTCGGGCGTGGCCCCCACGACCACCCAATCCCGATCGCCGGCCGGCAAGCCAAGCAGGGCATCGCGTACCGCGCCCCCCACCACATAGACATCCAAGCCGTCGACGGCGTCGTGGGCCGCTGCCTTTTCTACCATGCCGCGCGCCTCAGGGAAGCGCGACTTGCGCGGCGGATGAAGGCGAAATCACGCCCAAACGTTCTTTGAGCGATTGCGGCTTGCCCGAGAAGAGCATGGAGTAATACACCGCGTTCGACAAGACATGCTTGACGTAGAGACGGGTTTCCGTAAATGGGATGGTTTCGGCGAAAATAGCGCCCTCGACCGGCCCGGCCAGCCTCGAACGCCACTGCACCGACCGGCCCGGGCCCGCGTTGTAGCCGGCGGTCGCCAGCACTTGCGACCCGCCCAGATTGCCCAGCACCATGCTCAAGTAGCGCGTGCCAAGAATCGTATTGGTGTCGAAATCGTTGACCGACGATGGGCTGAAGCCTTTCATGCCGATCTTGTTGGCCACCCAGCGCGCGGTCGCCGGCATGAGCTGCATCAGGCCCGAGGCCCCGACATTGGAACGCGCATCGGTGATGAAGCGGGATTCCTGCCGGATAAGGCCATACACCCAGGCCGGATCGAGATTGATTTCACGGGCTTTTTCACCGACCTTGCCTTCGAAGGGGGCGATGAAACGCTGTTTGAAATCGATCTGCTCGGTGGTCTTGAGCGAGGTGTTGACCACCCGGTCGTAGATGTGCTCCTGCCGCGCCATTTCGGCGGCCGCCAGCAGTTGGCGGTCGTTCATGCCGCGCAGGCTGAAATTCCATTCGGCCACAGCCTCGGGGCGCCAACCCAGGCGGAAGAGGCGCACTGCGCGCTGCAAGCCTTCATGGCCGCGCGCATAGGCAAGTTCGGCACTGGAAACAGGCGCCGGCGCCGGGGGCATGGGAATCGCGTGGCCGAGTTCTTCGTTGGCCAGTTGACCGTAGAAATCGTACTCGCGCGTGATCGATTCAAAATGCCGGGTCGCCGCGTCACGCTGCCCCAGCGCCGCCAGCGCGCGGCCACGCCAGTACACCCAGACCGGCTCGGCCTGCTGGCGCGCAGACATGCGTTGAATCGCCTTGTCGACCAGCTTCCAGTCGATCGGGGCTTGGCGCAGTTCGGCGCGAACCTGCCAGGCGTGGTTGTAATCGGTCAGGGACTCGCCGCCCGAGCGCCGATACCACTTGGCGGCGTCGGCCTCGACATTGAGCGCGGCAACCAGGCCGAACTGGCTCCAGACCCATTCCAGGTCTTTGCGCGGCAGCCGGGAAGCCCAGGTGCTTTCGATATAGGCCGCCGCCTGATCGCGGTCATCGCGCGCCAGGCGCGACAAGGCCAGCGTGACCAGTTCGGTCTGCGCCCGGCCTTCCGGAGCACCTTGCCCTGCCAGCCATTGGCGCGGCGATTTCATCAGCGCCGCGTACGCGGTCATTTCCTTGGCGGTGAACATCATGGCGGCCAGGCGCTGGGCATTGCCCGTCTTGGCGGATTCCAGGGCGTCACGCAGCAGGGGCCTGAGATGATCCCAGCCAATGATGCCTTTGCTCTGCAGCTCGTTGAGCAGTTCCCAGCAGCCGCCAACCGGCTTGAACGCCTGCAAGGCCTGATCGGCCGTGACGCGCTGGCCCGTCATGTGACGGGCCATCAATTGCGCGCATTCGACGGGTGCGCTGCTGACCAGCACCGGCCCCAACTGATTGACGGCGGCATAGTCGCCGGCGCGGGCCGCCGCGATGATCCAGTCGGCCTTCATGCGATCGGCCAGATAATCGTCGTGATTTTCGGCCATGAACTGCTTGAGATCGGCGGTCGGCACCGGCTGCGTGGGGTCTTGCACCCGGCGGCGCAACAGCCAGTATTCCGGATAGATCCCCATCAGCGGGTCGGCCTTGACTTGCGGTGCCAGCGTGGAGAGACGATCCCACTGCTTGCGGTTCATGGCATCGCGCGCATCGGACAAGGCCTGAAGAACCTCAGGCGAGGAAGGCGGATAGATCTTTCCCGGCGAGGCCGGCGGGGCCAGCGCTGCCGGCGTGTCGGGCGCGGAAGCAAAAGAGGGCGTACCGGCATCCGCCGGCGCGGTTTTCGCGGACGCGGCGGCGACCGGCGCCTCGGCGCCAGCACATCCTGCCAGACCGATGGACAAACCCAGCAACATTGCGGCCCGGCGCAAAGTCTGGCCGGAAAGATTCCGCGATTTCTGATACCTTTGTCGCTGCCTGATCACCATAGCGCTTGGACTCCACACGATTTCCGCCCATGAACCACGACAGTATAGACAATCCATCCGTTTCATTGCGCACGCGCCTCAAGGAATTACGCCGCGCCCAGAACCCTTCGGAGAGCCGACGCGGGGCGCTGCTCATTCGCGGACGCCTGTTCACCTGGCTGGCCAATACGCGCGAACAACTGCTGCAGGCCAACCGCCCGGCGCCGCAACACATTGCCGCATTCTGGTCCATGGAAGACGAACCCGAACTGCAACCCCTGCTGGCGCAGTGGGTCGAGGACGACGGCCTGGATATCTCGTTGCCGGTGATGACCGGCCCCGACAGCCCGCTTGAGTTCCGTGTCTGGACACCCGACACACCCATGCGCGAAGGCCGCTATGGCATCGTGGAACCGGACGGCCCCGTGGCGCCCCTGCCCGATGTCGTGCTGGTGCCGACCCTGGGCTATACACGCCAGGGAGACCGCGTCGGCTATGGCAAGGGCTACTATGACCGCACCCTGACCGCACTGAAGGCGCAGAACCACGCCTTCACCACCATCGGCATTGCCTGGGCCTGCGGCGACCTGAGCGGCACCGACTACACCCCTGCCCCCCACGACTTCCGCCTGGATTCGATCCTCACCGACAAAGGCTGGGCCGTTCCGGCGCCGAAACTGGCCTGAAAGGCGTCGTGCCCGACGATAGACTCATCATCCCGGCGAAAGCCGGAATGACGAGATGACCTCACACCCCGAGGTTCCTGGCGATTGCCAGCGTTGCGTCGGCGTTGTTCAAGGTATAGAAGTGCAGCCCCGGGGCGCCGCCATCAAGCAGGGTCTGGCACAGCGATGTGACCACATCGGTGCCGAATGCGCGCAGCGAGGCGCGGTCGTCGCCGAAATCGGCCAGACGCAGGCGTATCCAGCGAGGGATCTCCGCCCCGCACATGTCCGAGAAGCGCAGCAATTGCGCATGATTGGTGATCGGCATGATGCCCGGCACGATGGGCGCAGTGACGCCCAGCGCGGCGGCACGCTCGACGAAGTCGAAATAGGCCTGCGCATTGAAGAAATATTGCGTGATGGCGCTATTGGCGCCGGCCCGCATCTTGGCCGCAAAGTGTTCGAGATCCACCTTCGCGCTGCGCGCCTGAGGGTGCATCTCGGGATAGGCCGCGACCTCGATATGGAACCAGTCGCCGCTGTGTTCGCGGATGAAGGCCACCAGATCACTGGCGTGGTGCAGCTCGCCGGCATCGCCCCCCATGCCCGATGGCAGGTCGCCGCGCAAGGCAACGATGCGGCGGATGCCGAGGTTGCGGTAGACATCGAGCATATCGGCCAGCATTGCACGGGTCGCCCCGATGCAGGACAGATGCGGCGCCACCTCGAAGCCCAGGTCGAGCATCGTGTGCACGGCGTCAGTGGTGCCCGAGCGGGTCGAGCCCCCCGCGCCGAAGGTGACGCTGACATACGCCGGGTTCAGCGCCTGCAACTGCCTGGCCGACTGCGCCAGTTTTTCCTGGGCCGCGCTATCGCGCGGGGGGAAGAATTCAAGACTAATTGCTTTATCGGTATGAGAATTCATTATTTATACAAGCAGCCTGGACAGCAGCCCTGAAATGATGCTGTAGATGAAGGCGCCCAACATGGCCCACCAGAACCCGTTGACCTGAAAGCCCTTGAGTATGGACCCGGCAAACCAGAACACCAGCGCATTGAGCACCAGCAGGAACAGGCCCATGGTGACGATGGTGATGGGCAGGGTCAGGACCACCAGCAGAGGCTTGACCAGGGCATTGAGCAAGCCCAGCACCAGTGCGGCGATCAAGGCGGACCAGAACGAGGCCACCGTGATGCCCGGCAGGATGTACGCGACGATCAGCAAGGCGACCGCATTGAGGATCCAGATCAGCAGCAGTTCCATGGTCAGGCTCTCCTTGTAGGGCGGACCGTGCGGCAGGCGCTTGGCCAGGGGCCGCACGGCGCATGAATGCCGCGGTCATCGACCGCGGGCCGGACTCCGATCAATAACGGTAGTGATCGGGCTTGTACGGGCCGTCTATGGGCACGTTGATGTATTGTGCCTGGTCGGGACGCAGGGAGGTCAGGTTGACACCCAGTTTCTTGAGGTGCAGGCGCGCAACTTTCTCGTCCAGATGCTTGGGCAGCACGTAGACCTTGCCGGTCTCGTAGGCGTCGCCACGCGTGAACAGCTCGATCTGCGCGATGGTCTGGTTGGTGAAGGACGCCGACATCACGAACGAGGGGTGGCCGGTCGCACAACCGAGGTTCACCAGACGGCCCTTGGCCAGCAGGATGATGCGCTTGCCGTCGGGGAAGATAATGTGATCGACCTGGGGCTTGATTTCTTCCCAGACCAGATCCTCGACCGAGGCGACGTCGATCTCGTTGTCGAAGTGGCCGATGTTGCAGACGATGGCCTGATCCTTCATGCGCTCCATGTGCTGGCGCGTGATGACATGGTAATTGCCCGTCGCGGTCACGAAGATGTCGGCCTTGTCGGCCGCTTCGTCCATGGTCACCACACGATAGCCTTCCATCGAGGCCTGCAGGGCGCAGATGGGGTCGACTTCGGTGACCCAGACCTGCGCGCGCAGGGCGGCCAACGCCTGGGCGCAGCCCTTGCCCACGTCGCCGAAACCGCAGACCACGGCGATCTTGCCGGCCACCATGACGTCGGTCGCGCGCTTGATGCCGTCGACCAGCGATTCGCGGCAGCCATACAGGTTGTCGAACTTGGACTTGGTGACCGAGTCATTGACGTTGATGGCGGGGAAAGCCAGCTCGCCCTTCTTGGACATCTGGTACAGGCGATGCACACCCGTGGTGGTTTCTTCGGTGACGCCCTTGACCTGGGCCAGACGCACCGAGTACCACTTGGGATCGCGCGCCAGCGTGGCCTTGATGGAGGCGAAGAGCACGCGCTCTTCTTCGCTGCCGGGCTTGTCCAGCACGGAAGGATCGGATTCCGCCCGCGCGCCCAGGTGCAGCAACAGCGTGGCGTCGCCGCCATCGTCCAGGATCATGTTGGCATGGCGCCCATTGGGCCATTCGAAGATCTGGTGGGTGTAGTTCCAATAGTCTTCCAGCGACTCGCCCTTGATGGCGAAGACCGGCGTGCCGGCAGCGGCAATGGCCGCGGCTGCGTGATCCTGGGTCGAGAAGATGTTGCACGATGCCCAGCGGACCTCGGCGCCCAGGGCCACCAGCGTCTCGATGAGCACGGCGGTCTGGATGGTCATGTGCAGGCTGCCGGCGATACGGGCGCCCCGCAGCGGCTGGCTGGCGGCGAACTCTTCGCGCGTGGCCATCAGGCCGGGCATTTCGGTTTCGGCAATGGCGATCTCGCGGCGGCCCCAGCCTGCCAGGGAGATATCGGCAATTTTGTAATCGGTGGTTTGCGTGTCGGCAACAGTGTTCATGGTGGTGATCCCGTTAAACCTGCGCGACGAAGCCGGATACGAGCCGCCCATCTTCGCCTGCCTGCAGGAGTTGATGAGCGCCGTTGAATCGAAAGACATCCTGAGCCTGGCGGGCAAAGGCCTCATGGCCTGTGTGCTCCGGTGCAGCGCTCCTCAGGAAAGTGGTGATTGTAGCGTACTCAGCGACGCGGATAGCCTTGCGATTTGATGCGAACCCACACGGCCTGCTTTTCTTCTTCGGAAAGAAACACCCAGTTGGCCACTTCCATGGCCGTGCGCCCGCAGCCGCGGCAGATCTCGTCGTACAAGGTGGAACAGATCGCCACGCACGGAGAGTCGCTGCTGGAGAAAATACTTTCGCGGTTGACGGCGACCGAAGCGCTGCCAGAGATGGAGACGCTGTCGGCACCACCGCCGCCCGAAGCGGCGTCAGGGATGAAGGGGCTGTCGGAAGAATCGGTCATGATCCGCCTATGGTACTGCACACGCGCCCAGCCGTCGCCCCCCATGTCACGACTACCGCCCCGTGCAGTCATGTCGTCATCCCGGTGCAGTCACGTCGTCATCCCGGCGAAAGCCGGGAACCACTCAATACCTGTGGTTTCCGCCCTTCGGCGGAATGACGAAATGTCCGGCGTAAAGACGAACTCTTACAGCGCCTTCTTCAGCACAGCCGCCTTGTCGGTGGCTTCCCAGGTGAACTCGGGCTCGGAGCGGCCGAAGTGGCCGTAGGCCGCGGTCTTGCTGTAGATAGGGCGCAGCAGGTTGAGCATGTTGATGATGCCCTTCGGACGCAGGTCGAAGTGCTCACGCACCAGCATGGCGATCTTGTCGTCCGGCAGCAGACCCGTTCCCGCCGTGTCGACGGTGATGTTGATGGGCTCGGCCACGCCGATCGCGTAGCTGATCTGCACCTGGCACTTGCGCGCCAGGCCTGCGGCGACCACGTTCTTGGCCACATAGCGGGCAGCGTAGGCCGCCGAGCGGTCGACCTTGGACGGATCCTTGCCCGAGAAAGCGCCGCCGCCATGGGGGCAGGCGCCGCCATAGGTGTCGACGATGATCTTGCGGCCGGTCAGGCCGCAATCGCCTTGCGGGCCGCCGATGACGAAAATGCCGGTCGGGTTGATCAGGAACTTCGTGTTCGGGGTCAGCAGGCCTTCGGCAAAGCTCGGCTTGATGATGTGCTCGATCACGGCCTCGCGGATCTCGGCCTGGGAGATATCCGGCGAATGCTGGGTGGACAGCACCACGGTATCGACCTCGGCCGGGCGGCCGTTGACATAGCGGAAGGTGACCTGCGATTTTGCGTCGGGGCGCAGCCAGGGCAAGCGGCCATCCTTGCGCAGCTCGCTCTGGCGCTGCACCAGACGGTGCGCGTACCAGATGGGGGCAGGCATGAGATCGGGCGTCTCGTCGCAGGCGTAGCCGAACATCAGGCCCTGGTCGCCCGCACCCTGGTTCATGTTCTCTTCGGGGCTGCGGTCCACGCCCTTGGCGATGTCAGGCGACTGCTTGTCGTAGGCCACCAGCACGGCGCAACCCTTGTAGTCGATGCCGTATTCGGTGTTGTCGTAGCCGATGCGCTTGATCGTGTCGCGCGCGACCTGGATGTAGTCCACGTTGGCGGTGGTGGTGATCTCACCCGCCAGCACGACCAGGCCGGTGTTGCACAAGGTTTCCGCGGCAACGCGCGCATGCGGATCCTGCGTGAAGATGGCGTCGAGGATGGCGTCGGAAATCTGGTCGGCGACCTTGTCGGGATGGCCTTCGGAGACAGACTCGGAAGTGAAGAGATATTCGTTGTTTACCACAGCGATACGTCCTTATGGAGGCCGCAAACGGGCCGTACGAGGTTGAACGGAACGCGTTGCACCTCGATCGAAAAGACGTATGAAACGGGGCGCGACGCTTTAGCGGTATTTAGACTGGCACGGACACGCCCGCCAGCCATCGCCCCGCAAGTTGTCGGTTAACTCAGCGATGAGCCCTCATTTTAAGCGAAAATATTTTTCAGCGTGTTATAAGCTTTTCCCATGCTGATCTTCCTGTTCCGTCTGTTGGCTTGGCTGCCGCTTTCCGTCCTGCACGGCATCGGCCGCCTGGGCGGCCTCATCGCCTACGCCTGGCCCGGCAAATACCGCCGCCGGCTGCAGGCCAATGCGCGCCAGGCCGGCTACGACAGCCCGGCTTTTTTCCGCGCCTCGGCGGCGCAGGCGGGGGCCATGATCATGGAGCTGCCCAAGGTCTGGCTGCGCAACGAGCAGAGCCTGGCCCGCATCGTCTCGGACGATGAGGCCGTCGTGCAGGCCGCCCTGGCCGAAGGGCGCGGCATCCTGTACCTGACCCCGCACCTGGGCTGCTTCGAGATCACCGCCCGGTATCTGACCCGCCTTGGCCCGATCACGGTCATGTTCCGCCCGCCCCGCAAACCTGTCCTTGCGCCGCTCATGGAAACCGCGCGCAACACCTCGGCCTTGCACGCCGTGCCCGCCAACATGAAAGGTGTGCGCGAATTCGTGCGCGCCCTCAAGCGCGGCGAAGCCGTGGGGCTGCTGCCCGACCAGGCGCCCGGCGAAGGGGACGGCGTCTGGGTGCCTTTTTTCGGGCGCCCGGCCTACACCATGACCCTGCCCGGCAAACTGGCCACCCAGACCGGCGTTGCCGTCATCCTCACCGCCGGCGAACGCCTGCCGCGCGGCAAAGGCTGGCGCATCCATTATCTGCGCCTGCCCGAGCCCCTGCCGCAAGAACCCGCCGAACAGGCCGCGCTCATCAACACGGCGATGGAATCGCTCATCCGCCGTTTCCCCACGCAGTACCTCTGGAGCTACAACCGCTACAAGACGCCGCACGGGGCGCCCCCCCCTCCCGTGCCGGCCATGTCCGGCACCGTGTCGAACCCGGCGGAACAGCCCGGCCACGCCCCCGAAAACACCGCATGACCTTCAACAAGAAACCCCTGCTGACCCGCGTCTTCTCCTGGCTGGGCCATTGCTCCACCCCCGCACGCCTGCGCTGGGGCAAAGCGCTGGGCTGGCTCACGCCCCGGCTGCTGCGCTCGCGCGATCACATCGTACGCACCAATTTGCGGCTTTGCTTTCCCGATCTCAGCCCCGCCGAACGCCAAGCCATGCAAGACCGGCACTTTCGCCTGCTGGCGCAATCCATGCTGGACCGTGGGCTGCTGTGGTTCGGAGACCGCGAACGCATTCTCGACACCGTGCAGATCTCGGGCCTCGAACATCTGGGAGCCCTGCTCGAGGCGGGCCAGCGCATCGTTCTCCTGGCACCGCATTTCATCGGCCTGGACGCGGCCGCCACGCGCCTGACGCTGTACCTGAAGGAGTCGGCCACCCTGTATACGCCGCAAAGCGATCCGGACGTGGACGACATGGTGCGGGAAGGCCGCGGACGCTTCAACACCGTACACCTCATCAGCCGGCGCGAAGGCGTGCGCGGCCTCATCCGCCAACTGCGCGCGGGCGTGCCCGTGTACTACCTGCCCGACATGGACTTCGGACGCGAAGGCGCAGCCTTCGTGCCCTTCTTCGGCGTCCAGGCCGCCACCTTGCTGACCACGGCCCAGATCGCAAAACACCAGCAAGCAGCCGTCGTCCCCATTGTCAGCCGCCTCGATCCGGACACCGGCCGCTACCAGGTGGACGTCCTCCCGCCGCTGGACGATTTCCCGGGCGAGCAATCGCTGGAACAGGCCACAGCCCGTCTCAACGCCTTGATCGAATCCTGGGTACGGCGCGACCCCGCGCAGTACTACTGGGTCCACCGCCGCTTCAAGACCCGCCCCGAAGGCGAGAAACGGCCGTATTGACTGAAGCCTCCCCGCTTGCGCGGGAACGGCCGGAAAAGGCAAACTAGTGGGCACTATGATCAGGAGCTTCACCAAGTGATCTGGAACTTCACCAAGATGCACGGCGCGGGAAACGACTTTGTCGTTCTGGACGGCGTGCGGCAAAACATCGAAATGACGCCCGAACGGGCTCGCGCACTGGCTGACCGGCACTTTGGCATCGGCGCTGACCAGATCCTGCTCGTCGAGGCCCCTCAACACCCCGAGGCGGATTTCCGCTACCGCATCTTCAATGCCGACGGCAGCGAAGTCGAACACTGCGGCAATGGGGCGCGCTGCTTCGTGCGCTTCGTGCATGAACAAGGCCTATCGGGCCGCAATCCCCTGAGGGCCGAAATCCACACCGGCCTCATCACGCTGAACGAGTCCCCGGAAGGCGAGGTCTCCGTCCAGATGGGGCAGACACGTTTTGCGCCGCAGGACGTGCACTTCGACACCACCGGCCTGAACTCCCGCGCCCTGGGGCAGGACACGGTCTGGTCCCTGCCACTGCCGGGCGATGCCGGCTCGCCGGAGCTTTCTCTCGTCGCCATTTCCAACCCGCACGCGGTGCAGGTGGTCGACAACGTCGATACCGCGCCGGTCGCGCAGACCGGCCCCCTCATCGAATCCAATCCGCGCTTCGCCCAGCGGGTCAACGCCGGTTTCATGCAGGTGATCGATCGCCATACCATCCGGCTGCGCGTGTACGAGCGCGGCGCCGGCGAGACCCTGGCCTGTGGCACCGGCGCCTGCGCCGCGGCCGTCGCCGGCATCCGGCGCGGCTTGCTGGAAAGCCCCGTCCTGGTCCATACTCGCGGCGGCCCCCTCACGATCGAATGGGATGGCGAACTTCGCATGCGCGGCCCGGCCACCACCGTATTCTCGGGCCACATCGACATCGACACGCTGACCCGTTCCCACAATTTCCAGGAAGCCCACCCATGAGCGAAAGCCTGAACGCCGACGACGTCGCCGCCTTCCTTGAGAAGCACCCCGAGTTCTTCCAGCAGCATGCCGAGCTGTTCTCCAGCCTGCGCGTGCCGCACCCCAACGAGACTCGAGCCATTTCGCTGGGCGAGCGCCAGATCCTCACCCTGCGTTCCAAGACCAAAGACCTCGAATGGAAACTCAGCCACCTGGTGCACAACGCCACCGGCAACGAGAAAATCAGCAAGACGCTCACCACCTGGTGCGCCCGCATGCTGGCCGAGCCCGACGCACAGCAGTTGCCCGCCCACATCGTGCGCAGCCTGACGGATCTTTTTGATCTGCCGGCCATCGCCTTGCGCTTGTGGGATCTGCCGCAACTGGACAGCGACAGCGAGTTCTTCCAGGATGTGACCGACAGCATCCGCCGCTACGCCAACGAACTGACCGAGCCCTATTGCGGCCCGCTGAGGGACCAGGAGGCCGCTTCCTGGCTGGCGTCGCCGCCCGAGTCGCTGGCCATCATCGCGCTCAAGCCCCTCAACCGCGCGCAGCCTTTCGGACTGCTGGTGCTCGGCTCCGACGATCCGGTCCACTTCACGCCCGACATGGGCACCACATTCCTGAGCATCATCAACGAACTGGCCAGCGCCAGCCTCAGCCGGCTCGACATCCGCGAACCCGCAAGGGCCTGAAGGCATGCACGCCCTGCCGGCCCCCATGGAGCACTGGCTGGCTCATCTCGAGAGCCAGCGCCGCTACTCCGCCCACACGGTGCAGGCCTATCGGCAGGATCTCCACCACCTGACCGAAATCCACAAGGGGCTGGGCCTCGAGCTCTACACCGAAGCGCATATCCGCCAGGCCATCGCCCGCCTGCATGCGCAAGGCTTCAAGCCTCGCAGCCTGGCCCGGGCGCTGGCGACCTGGCGCAGCTTCTATCAATGGTGGGCGCCGTCGGCGGGCATGAGCGCCAACCCCGCGGCCGGTGTGCGCGCCCCGCGCATCCCGCGCAGCCTGCCCAAGGCGCTGTCCGTCGAGCAGGCGCAGGTCCTGCTCGACCGCCCCGGCCTGCCCGACCCCAAAACCCCTGTGGAATGCCGCGATCAGGCCATGTTCGAAACCCTGTATTCCAGCGGCCTGCGACTGGCCGAGCTGGTCAGCCTGGACTGGCGATTCACACGGGAAGGCCCCTACGAATCGCAAAGCTGGATTCAATGGGATGAGGCCGAAGCCATAGTCAAAGGCAAGGGGGGCAAGACACGCAGCGTGCCGCTGGGCCGCAAGGCCATGGAAGCGTTGCAGCGCTGGCTGGACAACCGTCCCCAGCTCGCGCGCGAACATGGCGCGCCGGACCCCGACGCGCAGGCCGCCCTGTTCCTGGGTGCGCGCGGCAAAAGGATTTCACCGCGCGTGGTGCAACAGCAGCTCGGCAAACTGGCCGCCATGGCCGGCCTGCCTGTGCATGTGCACCCCCACAGCCTGCGCCATAGCTTTGCCAGCCACCTGCTGCAGTCTTCCCAGGATCTTCGGGCCGTGCAAGAACTGCTGGGCCACGCCAACATCTCGACCACACAGATCTACACGCGCCTGGACTTCCAGCACCTGGCCAAGGTCTACGACCAGGCCCATCCGCGCGCCAAGCTGCGGCGCGACGGCTCTCAGTGAGCCTGGCTGTTTTCCTTGGGACGCAAGGCATACAGCAACTGGCCGGCGTTCCATTTGATCATGCCCAGATACGTGCCTGCGGGCTGGTCGGGCGCCGATAAGGAATCGGAATACAGCGTGCCGCCGATCTGCGAACCGGTCTGGCGCGCAACTTCCTTGATGAGGCGCGAATTGGTGCTCTTTTCCAGGAACACCGGCGGGCTGCCTTCCTGCTTGATCAAGGCGATCAGCCCCGCGATTTCCTTGGCGGAAGGCTCGGCATCGCTGCTGATTCCCAGCGCCGAAATGAACCGCACCCCATAGTCGCGCGCAAAATAACCGAAGGCGTCATGCGAGGTAACGACCTTGCGCTTGTCTTCGGGTATGGTCTGCAGCACCTGACGCAACTCGGCATCGAGTTTTTTCATCTCTGAAATGTAGTACTCGGTGCGGCTGCGATAGCCTTCGGCATGAGCCGGATCGGCCTTGATCAAGGCACTGGCGATATTGCGGGCATAAATGATGCCGTTGTTCAGGCTTTGCCAGGCATGCGGGTCGACCGCGCCCGCCTGGGCCGGCTGCGCGCCATTGCCTTGCCCGCCCTCGCCGCCATTTTTCCCCGGCTTGTGCGCATGTTCGTCGCTGTGGGCGGCCGCCTCTTCGGGGCTCAAAGCGCGTGGCGCGATACCGCGCGACGCCACGACCTCGACCCCCTTGAAACCGGAAGCCTGCACCAGCCGAGGCAGCCAGCCTTCGAAGCCCAGGCCGTTGACAATGAGCAATTGCGCTTCCGACAAGGCCTTGGCGTCGCTGGGACGCGGCTCGAAGGAATGGACATCGCCGCCCGGCCCGACAATGGTGGTGAGCTGGATGAAGTCGCCCCCTATCTGGCTGACCATATCGCCCAGGACCGAGAAACTGGCGACCACACGCAAGGGCTGGTCTTGGGGCGCCGCAGCAACGGGCGCGGCCAAACTCAGGCAAGCCGCGACCAGGGCCGCAACATGCGAGAAAAGGCGCCAGGGCAGGACTTTCTTGTACATGAAACTTAGACCTCGGACATTTCCAGAAGATGGCGTTTTCGGGCACGGGCCTGGCGCATGGCCTGCACCAGCCCCCCTTGAACGCCGAAGGCCACCGAGAACAGATAAACCGCCCCGGCCAGAAGAATGATGGCGGGCGACGCCGGCACATCGATTTCGTATGACAACAGCAAGCCGCCATAGCTGGCCACCGACCCGATCGCCGCGGCCAGAACCATCTGGCGGCCGACCGATCGCGCCCAGAAACGAGCGGCGGTGGCGGGCAGCATCATGATGCCGACCACCATGAGCGTGCCCAGCACCTGGAAGCCCGAGACCAGCATCATGACGAGCAACACCAGAAAGATCATGTGGCTCAATGACCCTTTGCCATTCTCGGCGCGCAGAAACCCAGGGTCGAGACACTCTATCACCAATGGACGGAAGATGAGCGCCATCACCACCAGAGAAACCGAGGCGCTGATCGTCACCAGCAGCAACGAGGCGTCGTCCAGGCCCAGCACCGTGCCGAACAGGACATGGATCAGATCCATATTGGTGCCGCGCAGAGACACGAGCAGCACGCCCAGCCCAAGCGAAATGAGGTAGAAGGCCGCGAAACTGGCGTCCTCGCGCTGCGGCGTGAGCCGCGCCACGAAACCGGCCAGTATCGCCACGACCAGGCCGGTGACCATGCCCCCCAACGCCATGGCGCCCAACGAGAGACCCGCCGTCAGGAACCCGACGGCGACACCAGGCAGAATCGCATGCGCCATGGCGTCGCCCATCAGGCTTAGCCGGCGCAAGACCAGGAACACGCCCAGCGGGCCCGCCGCGAATGCCAACGCCAAAGAGCCCGCGAGAGCCCGGCGCATGAAATCGAAGTCGATGAACGGACTGACGAAGGTGCTCAGGATCCAGGTCATAGGTAATCCCCCGCGCACAGATGGCGCGCCAGATGCAGGTTCTCCGGCGTCAGCACCGCGGCCGTCTCGCCCCAGGCGACCAGTTGACGGGCCAGCAGCAGGGATTGCGGAAACACCGCCCGCACCATGTCCAGATCGTGCAGCACCGCGATGACGGTCCGCCCTTCGCCGTGCCACAGGTGCACCAGACTCATCAGATCGTCGGTTGTGTCGCGATCCACGGCGGCAAAAGGCTCGTCCAGGATGATGACGCGCGCATCCATCAGAATGAGCCGTGCAAACAGAGCGCGCTGCAACTGCCCGCCCGACAAAGTGCCGATGATACGGCTTCCGAAATCCGCCAGACCCACCGTGCGCAAGGCCTGACGAATGCGCTCATGCTCCGGCTCGCTGAAACCGCGCCAGGCCCCGACCCGACGCCAACTGCCCATGGCCACCAGATCATAGACACTGATGGGAAAGCTGCGGTCGATATCGCCGACCTGCGGAAGATAAGCCAGGTTCTTGCGGGCGTCGGCCGAGCGGCGGATCTCGCCACGCAGGGGGCTGAGCATGCCCACCAGCCCCTTGACCAGCGTCGACTTGCCCGCGCCATTGGGCCCTACGACGGCCGTGAGGGACCCTTGACCGAACGAACCGGAGACCTCGCGCAAGGCCACGCGATCGCGCCAGCCCAGCGACACCTGATCGAGTTCGATGACGGGATGAGGCATAGCGATTTACCACCACCCCATGGCCCAGGCGGTCATGCCCCAGAGAAAAGCCACAGCCGCCAGCACCCGCAGCATCCGCCCCATGGCGGACGCCAAGAGGGCCGAGCCCCGATAGGAGCGCGGCGCAGCGGAAAAATGGCGAAAAAGGGACATGCTCGGAATGCCGGCCAGTACGAAGGGTTATGTTATAACATAGCCGCGACCCGTCATTTTCAATGCCATGCCTTCTCGCCATACTTCTTCCGTCACGGAGCAGCTCGACACCGCGGAACGGCTCTGCCTGGAACGCGGCAAGCGCCTGACCCCGATCCGGCGCAAGGTCCTGGAAATTCTGCTCCAGCAGCAGCGCAGCGTGAAAGCCTACGAACTGCTCGAGGAAATCCGCCGCGTACAGCCTGGCGCCGCACCGCCCACGGTCTACCGCGCCCTGGATTTCCTCATCGAAGAAGGCCTCATCCACCGACTGGACGCCGTCAACGCCTGGACGGCCTGCCTGGATGCCGGCGGCGCCCACCACGACCTGCTCGTGATCTGCACCCAATGCGGCGCCGTGGCCGAGTTCAGCGACCCGGCCCTCAGTCGCCAACTGGCCCGCAAGGTCGCCAGCGCCGGCTTCGTGCTCAGTCACCACGAAACCGAACTGCGCGCCCTGTGCGCGAAGTGCCACGCCGAGGCGGGCCGCCACCACCATCACGCGTGACACCCAATATCGCCACCCTGCATACCACTGAATACCTGTAAAAAATCCTTAAAATACAAAAGGTAGCGTCAAGGTTTGATATTCGGCGCTTGCTGTGATGTAATCGCACGTTGAGTAAATTTTCGCGCGGTACGGAATGAGAGGTTGTCGCCTGGGGTTCCAGGCGCTTGCGGTCTTCTGGATTGCTCGTGCCGCGTCAGCGAGTCACTATGAACACAGCCCTCCGTATCGATAAAATGGTCCCCGTCACCGTCCTCACGGGCTTTCTGGGCGCAGGCAAGACCACCTTGCTCAAGCGCATCCTGTCTGAAAACCATGGCCAGAAAATCGCTGTCATCGAAAACGAGTTCGGGCCCGAAAGTATCGACAACGAGCTCCTCGTCCAGGATTCCGACGAACAGGTCATCGAACTGAGTAACGGCTGCGTCTGCTGCACCATCCGCGGCGACCTCCAGAACACGCTCAACGACCTGGCCGCCAAGCGCGAGGCCGGCACCATCAAGTTCGACCGCATCGTGCTCGAAACCACCGGCATGGCCAACCCCGGCCCGGTGTGCCAGACTTTCTTCATGGACGACGACGTTGCCCAGTACTATCGTCTGGATTCAGTCATCACGGTCGTCGACGCCAAGCACGGCATGGAAACCCTGGACGCCCAGGAAGAAGCCCAGAAACAGGTGGGCTTTGCCGACCGCATCCTGGTCTCCAAGAAAGACCTCGTCTCGGACGAGCAGTTCCAGACCCTGCGCTCGCGCCTCCTCCACATCAACCCGCGCGCGCCCATCACGCCCGTGCATTTTGGCGAAGCCGAAATCAAGTCCTTGCTGGACGTCAGCGGCTTCAACCTGAACGCAATCCTCGATATCGACCCGGAATTCCTGGCCGACGACCACCCCGACGCCGCCCATGACCACGATCATGGCCACGGCCATCACCATCACCACGAGCATGACGGCGAATGTGGCCCAAGCTGCGGCCACGCCCATCATGACCACCACCATGCGCACCACGACGACCAGATCGGCGCCTTCGTGTTCCGCTCGAACAAGCCGTTCGACCCGGAGCGCCTGGAAGAATTCCTGAGCGGCATCATTCAGGTGTTCGGCGCCGACCTGCTGCGCTACAAAGGTATTCTGTATGTCAAAGGCATCAACCGACGCATGCTTTTCCAGGGCGTGCACATGATGATGGGCGCAGAACCCGGCAAGCCTTGGCTTGCCAGTGAAAAACCCAATACCAAAATGGTATTCATTGGGCGCAAACTACCCGAAGACATTTTCACTCGGGGCTTGGAGCAGTGTCTGGTCTCGTGAAGCGGCGAACGCAAAAGGCGCCCGCCGCCGGACAGACCAGCTCATAACAATACAAGGGGTACATATCATGGCCACTAAATCAACCGCCATTAAGACTGAAGGTCACTTGCTGACGGAAGAAGAACTTTTGGCTATGCCTGAGTCCGACTACATGAACCAAGCTCAGCTCGAGTTCTTCCGTGCACGCCTCAGGCAGCTCGAGCAGGAAATCCTCTCCAACGCCGACGCCACCACCGAGAACCTGCGCGAAACGCAGTTCGTTCCGGATCCGGCCGACCGCGCCACCATCGAAGAGGAACACGCGCTCGAGCTGCGCACACGCGATCGCGAGCGAAAGCTGCTCAAGAAGGTGCAGCAATCCCTGGCGCTCATCGACTCGGGCGAATACGGCTGGTGCGAAGAAACCGGCGAACCCATCGGCCTGCAGCGCCTGCTGGCCCGCCCAACTGCCACGCTCTCGCTCGAGGCCCAGGAACGCCGCGAAATGCGTCAGAAACTGTACGGCGACTGACCCAGCCGCCGCCCCCTGCCTTGCAGGAACGGCCCACAGGCACATGCCGTGGGCCGTTTTTTTTCCTTGAAATCCGCGGCTTCGCCCCCATCTGCATCCTTCAAAGGAAAACGCCATGGAACAATTTCACGCCACCACCATCATCTGCGTCCGACGCGGCGACCAGGTCGCCATCGGAGGCGATGGCCAGGTCACTCTGGGCAATATCGTCTTCAAAGGCACCGCCCGAAAAATCCGCCGCCTGTATCATGACAAAGTCCTGGCGGGCTTTGCCGGCGCCACCGCCGACGCCTTCACGCTGCAGGAGCGCTTCGAGGGCAAGCTGGAAAAACATCAAGGCCACCTGATGCGGGCCGCCGTCGAGCTCACGCGCGACTGGCGTACTGACCGCGTCCTGCGCCGCCTGGAAGCCATGCTCATCGTGGCCGACCGCGATCACTCGCTCATCCTGAGCGGCAACGGCGACGTGCTCGAACCCGAAAACGGCATTGCCGCCATCGGGTCGGGCGGCGCCTATGCGCAATCGGCCGCCCTGGCCCTGGTGCGGAACACCGACCTGGCCCCCGCCGATATCGTCAAGAAATCGCTCGAGATCGCCGGCGACCTGTGCATCTACACCAACCAGAATCACGTCATCGAAACGCTCTGACTCCGGATACCGCCCCATGTCTGCCACTAACATGACCCCCGGAGAAATCGTCTCCGAACTTGACAAGAACATCGTCGGCCAGGAGCGCGCCAAGCGCTCGGTGGCCGTCGCCCTGCGCAACCGCTGGCGGCGCCAGCAGGTGCCTCAGCCCCTGCGCAACGAAATCGTCCCCAAGAATATCCTCATGATCGGGCCGACCGGCGTGGGCAAGACCGAGATCGCGCGACGCCTGGCCAAGCTGGCCAATGCCCCGTTCATCAAGGTCGAGGCCACCAAATTCACCGAAGTCGGTTACGTGGGCCGCGACGTCGACACCATCATCCGCGATCTCATCGAAGTCTCCATCAAGCAGACGCGCGAACTCGAGATGCGCCGCGTGCGCGCCCAGGCCGAAGATGCCGCCGAGGACCGCATCCTCGACGTGCTCGTCTCGCCCCCGCGCAATGCCCAGGGCGAACCCGTGCGCGAAGAAAACTCCGCCCGCCAGGTGTTCCGCAAGCGCCTGCGCGAAGGTCAGATCGACAACCTCGAGATCGAAATCGAGCTGGCCCAGGCGATGCCGCAGATGGAGATCATGGCGCCGCCCGGCATGGAAGAAATGACCGAACAGCTGAAAGGCATGTTCGCCGGACTGGGACGCGAAAAGAAAAAGACCCGCAAGATCACGGTCAAGGAAGCCTTCAAGCTGCTCATCGAGGAAGAAGCCGCCAAACGCATCAACGAAGAAGACCTGCGCACGACCGCCGTCAACAATGCCGAACAAAACGGCATCGTCTTCCTGGACGAAGTGGACAAGATCGCCGCCCGCCAGGAAACCTCCGGCGGGGACGTCTCGCGCCAGGGCGTGCAGCGCGACCTGTTGCCGCTGGTCGAGGGCACCACGGTCAACACCAAGTACGGCGTCGTACGCACCGACCACATCCTGTTCATCGCCTCGGGCGCCTTCCATCTGTCCCGCCCTTCGGACCTCATCCCCGAACTGCAGGGCCGATTCCCCATCCGGGTCGAACTCGATTCGCTCACAGCCCAGGATTTCGTGCGCATCCTCTGCGACACCGACGCCTCGCTGACCAAGCAATACTGCGCGCTCATGGCCACCGAGGGCGTCATCCTGGACTTCACCGACGAAGGCGTCCAGCGCCTGGCGGAACTGGCATTCAACGTCAACGAGCGCACCGAGAACATCGGCGCCCGCCGCTTGTACACCGTGATGGAAAAGCTGCTCGAAGACCTCTCGTTCGACGCCACCGCCAACAGCGGCCAGACCGTGGTCATCGACGCCGCCTATGTCAACGCCAAGCTCGAAGCCACCGCCGGCAGCGAAGACTTGGCAAGGTACGTGCTGTAACGGCCTACTTCTGGATCTTCGTCACGACGTACTGGTCGCCCTCGCGCTTGGCGGTGAAGGAAACATGATCGCCCGGCTTGAGGTCGCGCAGGAGCTCAGGGGCCGCGCGGTACACCAGAGTCATCGCGGGCAATTGCAAGTCGGCAATGGCACCATGCTTGATGGTGACTTTGCCGGCCGCGGCATCCACGCGACGGACCTCGCCGCTGCTGCTGGCTTCTTGAGCCACCGCCATCACGGCATAAGCCGATATTGCCGCCAGAGCCGCCGCGGCGGCAAGACGAAGGCCTCGTTGCATTGAAACCATTGCAGAAACTCCTCTGGAAAACGAGTGGGTATGACGCGGTGCACTACACTTCAACGTCAATACTCACCCCATTGTATTTCCAGACAACCAGGAACACGAAACCATGGCGACACGCTTGTCAGTGATTGCAACACGTACCGGCGACGACGGCTCGACGGGCCTGGGAGACGGCTCGCGCGTGCCCAAGGACGCCCCGCGCATTGCCGCACTGGGCGATGTCGACGAACTCAACAGCATGATCGGGCTGCTGCGCGCCCACGAACTGCCCGGGGATGTGGATGAGCTGCTTGGCGCGATCCAGCACCATCTGTTCGACCTGGGCGCCGAGCTATGCATCCCGGGCCATACCGCCATGCATGACGATCATGTGCTCTTCCTGGACGACGCGCTGGCGCGGCACAACGCAGCATTGGCGCCGCTGAAGGAATTCATCCTGCCCGGCGGAACACGCCCGGCCGCACTGGCGCACCTGGCCCGCACGCTCTGCCGCCGCGCCGAGCGCAGCGTGGTTGCGCTGGAGCGCGAAGATATTCTCAACCCCACACCCAGGCGCTACCTGAACCGCCTGTCCGACCTGTGCTTCGTGCTGGCCCGCGTGCTCAACAAGGCCGAAGGCCGTGATGATGTGCTGTGGAAGAACCCGCGCGGCTGAGCCGCCGCGCGAGCCTGAAGATCAGAGCGCGTCCACACCCGCCGCGTGGGCCTGTTCATCGGCGTGGTAGGACGAACGCACCATGGCGCCCACGGCGGCGTGCGTGAAGCCCATGGCATAAGCCTCGCGCTCGAACATCTTGAACGTATCGGGATGCACGTAGCGCAATACCGGCAGATGGTGCTCGGACGGCTGCAGGTACTGGCCGATGGTGAGCATGTCGACATTGTGCGCGCGCAAGTCGCGCATGACCTGCAGGATTTCCTCGTCCGTTTCGCCCAGGCCCAGCATCAGCCCTGACTTGGTCGGGACATCGGGATGCTGCTTCTTGAACTCGGACAGCAGCTTCAAGGAGTGTTCATAATCAGAACCGGGGCGCGCCTGCTTGTAGAGGCGGGGCACGGTTTCCAGGTTATGGTTCATGACATCGGGCGGGCCGCCATTGAGCACGGCCAACGCGCGGTCCAGACGGCCGCGGAAATCGGGCACCAGAACCTCGATGCGTGTGGACGGCGAAAGCTCGCGCACTTTCTGGATGCACGAAACGAAATGGCCGGCGCCGCCGTCACGCAGATCGTCGCGGTCGACCGACGTGATGACCACATAAGAAAGCTTCAGCGCGGCAATGGTGCGCGCCAGGTTCTCGGGCTCGTTTTCGTCCAGGGGATCGGGGCGGCCGTGGCCGACGTCGCAGAAAGGGCAACGGCGCGTGCACTTGTCGCCCATGATCATGAAGGTGGCCGTGCCCTTGCCGAAGCACTCGCCGATATTAGGACAGGACGCCTCTTCACAGACCGTGTGCAGATTGTGCTCGCGCAGGATGCGCTTGATGTCGTAAAAACGCGAGCCGGGCGATGCCGCCTTCACGCGGATCCAGTCGGGCTTTTTCAAGCGCTCGGCCGGAACGATCTTGATGGGAATGCGCGCGGTCTTGGCTTCGGATTTCTGCTTCTGGGTGGCATCGTAGGCCGCTTGCGGCGCAGCGACGCGGGTAACGGACTGATCGACAGGTGAGGTCATAGACATTCCAGCGCCGGCTCGTGCCCGACGCATAATTTGGCCGCGGCCTGTGCCACGGCGGGTTCGAAGAGGGTGCCCCTTCGCGAATATGAAGGGCCATTTTACTCCCGCCGCCCAAATACTTCCTAAAAGCCCTTTGGACGACAAGAGTTCGGCGCATTACCTCTGCGAAAACGCGGAAATGAGCTTTTGTGCCAGAGTCTCGCCCACCTCTTCCACCGATGCGGAAACGCCGCAAGAGGCCATGTCGACGGTGCGCAGGCCTTCGTAGCCGCAGGGGTTGATGCCCTGAAACGGCGAAAGATCCATATTCACGTTCACAGCCACGCCATGGTAGGCGCAACCATTTCTGACCTTGATGCCCAGCGCCGCGATCTTGACGAGTTCATCGGCCGGGGCGTCCGGCTCCGACACCAGCATGCTCGCTGGAACGTACACGCCCGGCGCAGCGGGCTTGCGGCAGGCACCGCGCAGGCCGTAGCCGGCCAGCAGGTCGATGACGACGTCTTCCAACAGCGCCACATATTCTTTCACATACAGGCCAGCCCGCCGCAGGTCGACCAGGCAATAGGCCACGACCTGGCCGGGTCCGTGATATGTGACCTGGCCGCCGCGATTGCAGCGCACCACCGGAATGGCGCCACTGTTCAGGATATGTTCGGCCTTGCCCGCCTGGCCCAATGTGTAGACGGGCTCGTGCTCGACCAGCCAGATTTCATCGGGGGTCGAATCGTCGCGCGATTCGGTATAGGCCTGCATGGCCTCCCACACCGGCATATACGGCGCGGGACGAGGCAGCCACATGTAGCGCATGGACATTACAAGACGACCGACACCATCGGGTGGCCGTGCAAGGCACGATAGAGGTCGTCGAGCTGTTCGCGCGAGGTCGCCTTGACCGTAAAGGTCAGGCCGATGTAGTTGCCATTTTTGCTGGCACGCATTTCGATGGTCGCGACATCGAACTCGGGGTCGAACTGCAACACGACCTCCGCCAGGACCTGCGCCAATTCAGGATGCGCCTTGCCCATGACCTTGATCGGGAAGAAACTCGGGTATTCGATGAGCGACTGCTCGAGAGGAATTTCGGGGGGAAGATTAACCATGTCGGTAGTTTAATCCACTACGCAATCGCCTTGTCGTACCCTTCGCGCAACACGCGATACACCTGGCCCGGCTTGCCGTCGCCCACCGGCTGCCCGTTGTAGCGCACGATGGGCAACACCTCTTTAGAGGCCGAAGACAGCATGAGCTCATCCGCCTCGGCGACTTCGGCCGCACTGATGGGACGTACCTTGAACGGGATGCCCGCCTGCGCGGCCAGCTCGGCCAGAAAGTCGTAGCGTATGCCTTCAAGAATGAGGTTGTCGCGGGGCGGCGCCAGCAGCACGCCTTCCTTGACCACCCAGATGTTGCAGGACGAACCCTCGGACATCCAGCCGTTGCGGAACTGGATGACCTCATCCACCCCGGCATCCACCGCCGCCTGCTTGGCCAACACATTGCCCAGCAGAGAGATGGTCTTGATCTCGCAATGCAGCCAACGGATGTCGGGCAGGGAAATCACCGAAAGCCCCTGTTCGCGGTATTCCGGACCGGGCCGCCTCATGGGTGAGACCATGCAGAAAATGGTGGGTTCGGCGTGTTTGGGAAAAGCGTGGTCGCGCTTTGCAACACCGCGTGTCACCTGGATATACACCAGGCTGTCGCCCTGCGGCAGGCAGCGCTCGATCATGTCGAGCACCAGGGTTTCCCAGCGCGCACGCGACCAGCCGGTTTCGATGCGCACCGCCTTCAGGCTGCGTTCGAGCCGCGCCAAGTGGCCGTCCATGCGAAAAGGCTTGCCGCGATAAGCCGGCACGACATCGTAGATGCCATCGCCAAAAATGAAGCCGCGGTCGAGTACCGAAACCTTGGCGTCGCCCAGACGCACGTATTCGCCATTCAGATAAACGATGCTGTCGTTATCGACGTCAGGAATCATGGTTGCACGCTCGCGCCGGCAGGCCTGAAGGAAAACGCTAGTGTAATCCTCGGCACGGCCGGCGGCGCAAGTACCCCTATTGGAACATCAGGCGAACCTTGTCCACCATGCGGCCGAAGAAACCAGCCTCGGCTACGTTATCCAGGACCACCAGCGGCTCTTCACGCAACACCTTGCCGTCCAGGGACAGCGTTACCGTTCCCACCCGAGAACCTTTGGTCAGCGGCGCCATCAGCGGCGTGGTGTAGCGGGCCTCGGGCTTGACCTCCGGGCCTTTGCCGCGCGGCACCGTGATCCACAAGGCTTGCGGCTGCCCCAGGCCCACTGTCTCGGCCTTGCCCTCCCAGACCCGCGCCTTCACCACCGGCTCGGCATTGCCGAACAGCTTGATGTCCTCGAAATTCTGGAAGCTCCAGTTGAGCAGCTTCAGACTGCTTTCTGCGCGCGCCGAATCGGTGGGCGCACCGACCAGTACCGAGATCACCCGGCGGCCGTCGCGCAAGGCCGTGGAGACCAGGCAATAACCCGCCGACGAGGTATGCCCGGTCTTGAGGCCGTCCACCGTGGGGTCCGCCCACAGCAGACGGTTGCGGTTGGGCTGCTTGATCTTGTTGTAGACGAACTCTTTCTGGCTGTAATAGTGGATGTACTGGGGAAAGTCATGAATCAGATTGCGCGCCATGGTGCCCAGGTCGCGCACCGTGGTCATGTGCTGCGGATCCGGCAAGCCGGGGGCATTGGTGAAATGCGTGCCGGTCAGCCCTTGGCGCGCGGCCTCCTGGTTCATGAGCGCCGCGAACGCCGACTCGCTGCCGGCCACGGCCTCGGCCAGGGCGACGGTCGCGTCATTGCCCGATTGCACGATCAGGCCCTGCAGCAGCTCATCCACCGAGACCTGGCTGTTGACCTTGACGAACATGCGCGAACCTTCGGTGCGCCAGGCATGCTCGGAAATATTGACCTTCTGGTCCAGTGTCAGGCGCTTTTCATCCAGCGCCTTGAACACAACGTAGGCTGCCATCAGCTTGGTCAGCGAGGCCGGCTCGACCTTCTGGTCGGGATCCTGCGCGGCGATCACCTGGCCGCTATTGGCATCCAGCGAGAGCCAGGCCTTGGCGGCCAGCGTGGGCGCTGGAATCGAGGACAGCTCGGCCACCGTGGCCGGCCTGGCGCTGGCCGCTGCTGCTGGAGCGGCGGGCGCCGTGGCCGCAGCCGGCGCGGCGGCCTGCTGTTGCGCCAGAGTCAGCGCCGGCGAAAAGGCCAGCGCAAGACTCAGGACCAGACGGCGCGAATGTTGGAGAGTACGTGTTCGTGCGTTGTGGTGCATCGACATAGAAATAAACCCACCTGCCAGGATAATTCAAAAAAAGCCCGTCCATTATAGGCAGGGCCATATGTACATTGAGCTGAACAATGGCGCGCAATCACCGGATCGCGCCACTTTTTTGCTACAAGATACAAGCAAAGATTACAGCAAGGCCAGGCGCTGCTGCACCAGGCGACGCAAAGCGATCAGCTTGCCGTGGAAGAAATGCGAGCCATCGGGAACGACCACCATGGGCAGGCCATGATGACGCGCGAAATCCATGGCTTCCGCCAAGGGCACGACCTCGTCGGCCTCGCCATGCACCAGCAGGGTGTCTTCAGGCACGACCACCTCGCGGAACCGGAACCGCTCGACCGCCGACCCGACCAGCACCAGCGCGCCCGGCAGGCGCACCGTGCCCGCCGGCGCCTCGCCGGCCTCTTCGGCCAGCATCGAATACAACTGGGCGGCCACCGACGTACCAAAGGAAAACCCCGCCAACAGCCATTTTCCGGCGGCAAGACCTGGATAGCGATCAGTGAACTGGCGCACCAGCTCACGCATGTCGGCCGTCTCGCCCACCGCCTTGTCGAACACCCCTTCGGACGCCCCCACCCCGCGAAAATCCGGACGCACCGCCACCAGGCCATGCTGCACGCAAGCCCGCGCGATCGTGGTCACGATCTTGTTGTCGCGCGCGCCGCCATGCAAGGGATGCGGATGCAGCACCAACGCCCACCCTTGCGGTTCGCCCTCGGGCCATTCGACAGCGCAGTCGATCGCGCCCGCCAGCCCCTGGAATTTCAGATGTTCAAGTCGTTCGGCCATATGGTCTATTCCTTCGTACAACAGGTCTCGCGCGGATGCCCAGCACCTTCGTCTTTACCGCGAAAGCGAGGATACAATTACACCATGCCCACGCCGCTTCCGCCCATTCTGCCCGATCCCGATACGCTGGCAGCGCAATTGCGCGCGGCGTTACCGACGTTCAAACACATCGAATGGGTCGAGCGCACCACGTCGACCAACGGCGATCTGCTCGCCCAGGCCCGCGAAGGCATGCCAAAGCTGGCACGGCCGTGGCTGAGGGGCGCGCATCTGCAAGACCAAGGGCGGGGCCGCGCGGGTAGGACCTGGCAGAATCGCAGCGGGGCCAACCTGATGTTTTCCTGCGCTTTCGATGTCTTCCTGCCGGCGCGCCTGCTGCCCGCGCTTTCCCCCCTTGCCGGCATCACCGCCTGCGAAGCCTTGCGCGCCCTGATCGGGGCCGAGCACCGCCTGCACCTGACCATGAAATGGCCCAACGACCTGCAATGGAAATCCTCCAAGCTGGCAGGTATCCTGGTGGAAGTCACGCGCGCCGGTGCCTCGCCCGTTTCCAGTGATCACCATGTGGCCATCATCGGCATCGGCATCAATCTGGACGACGCCCGCTCACTGAGCCAATCGCTGGACCGCCAGATCGCCGACTGGGGCGAAATCGCCGCGCAGGACGAACTGGCCGCAACAGCCACCGCCGCCCGGATTGCCGGCGCCTGCGCCCAGGCCTGGTACGACGGCCTGAACACCGTCACCCGGGATGGCTTTGACGACATTCCCGCGCGCCATGCCCAGGTCGATGCGCTGGCAGGCCGCCACATCGATGTGCTCGACAACGGCCGCCTCGTCCACGCCGGCATCGCCTGCGGCATCGATACGCTGGGCCAGTTGCGGGTACGCACCCCGTCGGGCGAAAAGCCCGTCGTGGTCGGCGAGGTTTCGGTTCGAACATGATGATCCTGCTGATCGACGCCGGCAACACCCTCGTCAAGCTTGGCTGGTTCCAGCCGTCGACTGGCCGGCGCGAGGCCGAACCGCTGTCGCTGCCACACACGCAACTCGAAGAGGCCGCCGCCTGGCTGGATCACCTGCCCGAACCGGCTCACGCCGCGTATGGCGTCAGCGTGGCTGGCCCCGCCGTACGCCAGGGGCTGGAAACCGTGCTGGCCGCACGGTCGATCCGCATCGAGTGGGTCGGCGGCGAAACCGAAGCGCTGGGTGTGCGCAATGCCTATGACTCTCCCGGCCAACTGGGCGCGGACCGCTGGGTAGGCCTGTTGGGGCTGGCCGAACACCTGCGCACCGGGCGCCCGAGCGAAGCGCGTGAGCCCGTTGCGGCCCGGCCCGCGATCCTGGCCAGCTTCGGCACGGCCACCACCATCGACACCCTGTTGCCGGCACCGGATACCCACCCGCTGCAATACACCTTCCGGGGCGGATTGATCCTGCCAGGGCCCGCAACCATGCGCTCGTCGCTCGCCCGCGCCACCGCCCAACTGCCAGAGGCCGAGGGCACCGGCGCCCTTTACCCCACGCATACGCATCAGGCCATCGTCACGGGCATCGCCGCGGCGCAGGCCGGCGCCGTATTGCGCCAATGGCTGGCCGGGCTGGATCTGGCCGGCCACGCCCCGGACATCTACGCCACAGGCGGCGGCTGGCCCCTGGTGCAGGATGAAACCCGGCGCCTGCTCGCCCTTACTGCGGCACGCCTCGGCCTGCCCGAGGCCGCCATCCATTGGCTCCCCCGCCCCGTCCTTGACGGACTGGCCGGCCTGGCGCGCCGCAAATAAAACGGCGCCTGGACTCAGGCCTTTTCCCGCCGTTTTTCCGGCTGGTTCAACAGCGCCAGCGCGCCAAGGGTGCGTTCGGAGAGCAAATCTTGCAGGGCCGCCGTGACGCGGCGGGCGAACTCGAGATCCTGGGCCAGTTCGGGCTTGAAGATCGCCTCGACCCCCAGCAAGGCCTCGACCAGATCGAAGGCGTTGGTCCTGTGCCCGCCGGCCTTGGCGACGGCGGCCGAGATTGCCGCCTGCAATGGGTCGGCCACGCGCAGCTCTTCCTGACGCTCGCCGCGCCCCATGAGGAAACGCATCCAAATCGCAATGGCGGTGGCGTGGCGCTCGATGTTCAGCCCCTTGGCCATGCGAGCCTCGAGCACCGGCAACACCCCTTCTCGCAGAGCCAGGGAGCCATCGATGGCCGACTGCAGGCTGGACACCGGAATGCCCGGGTTGGCAAAGCGCAGCATGAGCTTGTCGAGGTAGACCTTCCAGTCGATGCCCGCATGCTTGGGCAAGGTGACGATGGCATCCTCGAGCAGGGCATGCACATACTGGGCAATGACGGGTTGGGCCATGGATTCGTCCAGGGACTTGTAGCCCGCGACTGCCCCCATGTGCGCCAGCACGAAGCGGCCGACATCGAGCATGCCGGCCTGCGCCTGCTCGAAGGGCGCCACATGCGGCACCAGGATGGCGCCGGCGCGCTCCCAGGCCGGCCGCCCCGACGAGAACCAATCCTGGATGATCCACTGCGAGAACACCTCGGCCACCACGGGCGCATGGTCGTGCACCCCAAGCAGCCTGTCGTTGGCCTCCTGGTCGGCGGAGGTCGGCGGCAGCGTCATGCGATCCACCAAGGAACAGGGGCAGGCGTATTGATCCAGGAAATACTGCAGCAGGCCGGAATCGCCCAGGTCATCCTGCACCCGCTCGATGTAATGTTCGAGCACGCGCTGCAGCACCTTGCCATTGGCCCGGAGGTGATCGCAACTGAGCAGGGTCAGCGGCGGCAGGCCCAGCTTCTTGCGCTGGAAAATAGCCCAGGCCAGCACCCCGATGGGCGTGCGGGCGCTTTGCGGCGCGTTGAGGTCGAGCTGGACCTCGGGCAGGGATTCATCCAGCCCGTCGGTGGCCACGTCGTAATGGTAGCCGCGCTCGGTGAGTGTGAGCGTGACGATTTCCGTCGAGCGCGAGCACAAGGCGTTGATGACTTCTTTGCGGGCATCGGCCAGGCAGACAGCCTCGGCCAGACTGCCGACAATGCGCGCCGAGACGTTGGCGCCATCGTGTACGCGCAGGGTATAGAGGCCGTCCTGCTGCGCCAGGGCCTGGCTGATGGCCGGGTTCTTGATGCTGGCCGCGTAGATTCCCCAGCCGGCGCCGCCCAGCCGCATGACCTCATCGGTATAGACCGCCTGATGACCGCGCTGAAAGGTGCCGGCGCCCAGATGCACAATGCGCACTGGAAGCGCCAGACGGTCATATCCGGGAGTCGCAACACCCGCGGGCACCTGCGCGAGGGTGGCATTGGACAGTCTTTCCATGGCCTTTTCCTGGTTGCGCTGCAAGCCATGCCCAAGGCACGCCGGCAGCCTGTTTCGCCTTGGATATTATGGCTCCGCCCCAGGGAAATGCAATGAAAGCCTGGATTACAAGCCGTGGTACTTGCGACCGAACTCGACGGTGGCCTGGAAAAAACCCGCCTTGCTGCCGCAGTCGTAGCGCAGGCCTTCGTATTCCAGGCCGAACACACCACGGGCCTTCATGAGGCTGGCAATGCCGTCAGTCAACTGGATCTCGCCCCCCACGCCGGGCTCGGTGCGGCGCAGGTGCTCGAAGATTTCCGCTTCCAACACATAGCGCCCGATCACCGCCAGCGTCGATGGCGCCTCTTCAGGCGCAGGCTTCTCGACAATGCCCGTGACACGGGTCGTCGTATCGTTCACGCGGTTGCCCGAGACGATGCCGTACTTCGAGGTCTGGTCGCGCTCGACATTCTGGATGGCCAGAATGCTGCCGTCCTGCTGATGCGCCGCCTCGACCAGTTGACGCGTCACAGGCGTGCGGGCGTCGATCAGGTCATCGGCCAGCAGAACCGCAAACGGCTCATTGCCGACGATGGGCGCCGCGCACAATACCGCATGGCCCAGCCCCAGCGGAGCGGGCTGACGCGTATAAATGCAGTTCACATACGACGGAATCACGTTCTGCACGGTTTCCAGCAAAGCCATCTTGTTCTTGGCGGCCAGCTCGTTTTCCAGCTCTGGGGCGCTGTCGAAATGGTCTTCGATGGCGCGCTTGTTGCGGCCCGTGATGAAAATCAGATCGGTGATACCCGCGGCAATCGCCTCTTCGACCGCGTACTGAATGAGGGGCTTGTCGACGATGGGCAGCATTTCCTTAGGCATGGCCTTGGTGGCCGGAAGGAAACGGGTACCCAACCCCGCAACGGGAAAGACGGCTTTACGTATCGGTTTCATGAGAAGGCTTGCGCACGGCAAGAAGGAAAATCGAAAGGGGTATTGTAAGGCCAGCTTCCCCGCCCTCACCCTTCTTGGATCAGTTCCTGCCCGCGCGCTCGCGCACTGAAACTCTTGAAACGAATTACGAACTTTTTGCAACAACTCCAAGCCAAATGCGCGGTCATACTGCGTATTCTTGCGAGAGCGGAAATAGCAATAAATTGCATCAATAGTTCGAATTGGCGTCAAACTTGGCCGGTACTTGGATTTTGGAGTGTTCTCCGTACCTTCTAGAATTGAGAATCGTTGTATACAATGCACACTCTTAGTGCGTCTCTTAAACAATCAACTGGCGACTCAGGAATGTTCATATCGGCGACCGACCGCGTTCGTGCTGAAATCGAGTCCCGCATCGTAAGCGGGGTCCTCGCACCCGGCGCCGCGCTGGATGAGGCCCGCCTCAGCGAAATGTTCTCGGTGTCGCGCACCCCCGTGCGCGAGGCCCTGCTGCAGTTAGCGACCCTCGGCTTTATTCGTATCGTGCCGCGCTCCGGCATCTACGTGGTTCGCTTGTCCCCGCGCGACCTGGCTTCCATGTATGAGGTTCTGGCCCAATCGGAAGGCCTGTGCGCCCGCCTGGTCATCAACCGGATCAACGACGAACAGCTTTCCATGCTGCGCCAGTTGCACGCCGACGGCAAGACTTACGCCGAAAAGGGCGAGATCGAAGCCTTCATCGACTACAACAAGGCCTTCCACGAATCCCTGTACCGCACCTGCGGCAATTATTATCTGGTCGAACAGATCCTGCTGATCCGCAAACGGGTCAACCCCTACCGCGAACGCAGCAGCGACCTGGCCGAGCGCATTCTGGAATCCTGGCAAGAACACGACCAGATCCTCAAGGCCATCATCGGCAAGGACGAAACCACCGCCCAGTGCGTGGCCACGCAGCACATCGTCCGCGGCGGCCGCGACATGTCTAAACTGGCCAGCGCCTCGCCCGAAAACCTGGTCTTCGACACCGACACCGGCGGCCTGCCGCGCGTCATCATCGACATGCCGCGCGCGCCCCTGGCCGAATGGGGCTCGATCAAATCCGACAACAAGTCGGATCAACTCAAAGACTGAAGCTCGCGACGTCGTCCCGGCGGAATGACTAGCCTGTTCGCTGTCACGACACCGAGCGGCTGCCCAGTATCTTTACGTTCTCGGCATTGATCTGCTTGGGGCTGGCCGCCTGGCGGCCGACCTTATCAGGGGCGGGGCCGAAGAGGCCCTGGCCGAGGGCGAAGACGGTGATATTGGCGATCAGGATCAGTAAAAACAGGAATCTCATGCTTCTTGGCCCCCGGATTGTTCCCAGCGCCAGGCATCGGCACACATGGCGTCGATATCCCTGACGGCGCGCCAGCCCAGTTTCTGCTCGGCCAGACGGGTGTCGGCCCAGCAGGCGGCAATGTCACCCGGGCGGCGTTCGACGATATCATAGGGCACGGGCCGGCCGCTGGCCTTCTCGAAGGCGCGCACCATTTCCAGCACCGAATACCCCCGTCCGGTACCCAGATTCACCGTCAGCATGTCCTGCGTGGCGCGCTCGCAATGACGCAGCGCGGCCAGATGGCCATCGGCCAGATCGACCACGTGAATGTAGTCGCGCACGCCGGTGCCGTCCGGTGTGTCGTAGTCATCGCCAAACACCTGCAAACGCGCGCGCCGGCCCGCGGCCACCTGGGCGACATAAGGCATCAGGTTGTTCGGCACCCCTTGCGGCGCCTCGCCGATGAGCCCCCCGGCATGCGCGCCCACAGGATTGAAATAGCGCAGCCGCGCGATCCGCCAGCCCGGCTCGCTGGCGTACACCCCCTCGAGCACGTCTTCCACCACCAACTTGGTGTGCCCATAGGGATTGGTGGTGGCGCGCCGGTGGCTTTCATCGATGGGAAGCGAAACGGGATCGCCATACACCGTGGCCGACGACGAGAAAATGAAGGTGCGCACGGCGGCGCGCTGCATGGCGGACAGAAGCTGTGTGCTGCCGTGGACATTGTTGTCGTAATACGCCAGCGGAACCCGCACGGATTCGCCCACCGCCTTGAGGCCGGCAAAATGCATGACGGCGGCAACCTCGTAGCGGGAGAACACCGCATCCAGCGCCACCGCGTCGCGGATGTCGCCATGCACGAACTCCGGCGCCTGGCCGGTAATGCGCCCAATCCGCTCGATGACCGATGCGCGGCTGTTGCTGAGGTTGTCCAGAACCACCACCCGGTAACCGGCCTGTTGAAGGGCCACCGTAGTGTGACTGCCAATGTATCCGGCCCCGCCGGTCACCAAGATTGTTGTCGACATGTCGATAAGTGTGTGGATTCCCGCTTTTGAAGGTGACGAGAAAAGAACCGTTCTCTTTATAATCGCGGAATGACGCAAAAGATACTGATTGTACGCACCTCGTCGCTCGGCGATCTCGTGCATATGCTGCCGGCCATTTCCGACATCGCCGCGCATGTGCCCGGGGCGCAGATCGACTGGATCGCGGAAGAAAGCTTTGCCGAGATCCCGTCGTGGCATCCCGCGGTGAATGAGGTCATCACCGTGGCACATCGCCGCTGGCGCAAGAACTGGTGGTCGGCCCAGACCCGGGCAGAACGCGCGGCGCTCAAGGCCGACCTGGCTTCGCGCCGCTACGACATCGTGCTCGACATGCAGGCGCTGATGAAATCCATCTGGCTCGTGCGCCAGACCCACGGCGTGCGTCACGGGCTGGATTTCAAATCCGCCCGAGAACCGCTGGCCGCCTTGTTCTACAACGTGCGTCATCGCGTGGAATTCTGGCAGCCGGCCGTCATCCGGCAGCGCACCCTGGCCGCCGCCACCTTCGGCTACACTGTCGAAGGCCCGCCGGATTTCGGCCTGATCCGCTTCACCGAAGGCACGGTCATCCACCCCTACGCCGTCATCATGCCCTCGGCCAGCCGCGACGACAAACTCTGGCCGTCCAGCGACTGGCACACGGTGTTCGACGACCTGCAGCAACGCGGGCTGACGCTCAAGCTGCTGGCAGGCAACGCCGCTGAAACCGCCCGGGCCGAGGCCCTCATTGCCGGGCGGGACAATGCCGAAGTCCTGCCGCGCAGCAGCCTGACAGGCCTGGCCCATGTGCTGGCCAGCGCACGCATCATGGTGGGGCTGGACAGCGGCCTGACCCACCTTTCCGCCGGCCTGGGCCGGCCGACCATCGGTATCTACAAAGCGTCCACCCCGATACGCACGCCGCTGCAAGGGCCGGGCTACACGGCCAGCCTGGGCGAACGCGGTCACGCGCCGTCGGCGCAAACCGTCCTGAGCGCCATCGCCCAAGCCCTGTCCCGCGAGACGGAGCCCGTGCAGTGAACCGTTTTTTCTACAACATCAGCATCCGGCTGCTTTCCCCCGCGCTGCTTGCCTGGATGGGCATGCGGGCGCGGCGCGCGGGCGGCAAGTGGCAAGTCCTGTCCGGGCCCCGTTTCGGGCGCTACACCGAGCCCTCCCGGCTGAATTCGCCGGTCTGGGTGCACGCGGTCAGCCTGGGCGAAACCCGCGCCGCTCAACCGTTCGTGCAGGCCCTGCTGGATCAGGGCGACCAGGTTCTGCTTACCCACATGACGGCCACCGGCCGGGCCGAGGGCGCCCGCAGCTTTGCCGACGCGATTGCGCGCGGCCAGCTCGAGCAGCAATGGATGCCCTACGACTTCCCGGGCAGCGTGCGCCGCTTCCTGCTGCACTACAAACCGGGTGCCGCCGTGATGATCGAGCGTGAGATCTGGCCCAACATCATCGCCGCCGCCAAGAAACTGGAGGTGCCGCTGATCCTCGCCAGCGCCCGGTTTTCCGACCACGCGCTGCGCCAGAGCCTGCGTGCCGGGCGTGTCATGCGCGAAGCGTACGAGAACCTCCATGCCGTCTATGCCCAAACCCTGCTCGATGCGCAGCGCCTGGAGCAGGCCGGCGCCTCGGCGGCGCGGGTCTCCGGCAATTTCAAGTTCGACGTCACACTACCCAAGGAACATGTCGAACAGGGCCGCGACTTTGCCGCCGCCCTGCCGCGCAAAGTCATCGCGATCGCCAGCACGCGCGAAGGCGAGGACGAGCTTTTCATCGCCGCCATCAGCCATCAGATCAAGCGTGCCCGCGCACAAGGCCAGGAACTGAGCGAAGAAGTCCTCTTCTTCCTGATTCCGCGCCACCCGCAACGTTTTGACGCCGTGGCCGAGCTCCTGACCAAGGCCGACCTGCCCTTCGTGCGCCGCACATCGCTGAGCAGTCAAGGCGGCACGGCGGCTTCCAACCTGAAGGCCTGCAGCGAAACCGCCGTACTGCTGGGCGACAGCCTGGGCGAAATGCCCCGCTACTACGCCGCCAGCCAGATCGCCATCGTGGCCGGCAGCTTCCTGCCCCTGGGCGGACAGAACCTGATCGAAGCCTGCGCCGTGGGAACCCCCGTGCTTGTCGGCCCTTATACCGACAACTTCGAACAGGCCGCCGCCGACGCCATCCACGAAGGCGCCGCCCTGCGCGCCCCCACCCCCGAGGCGGCGGTGCAGACCGCCCTGCAACTGCTGGGCGACCCGCAGCGCCTCCACAAAATGGGAGAAGCCGGGGCGCACTGGGTACAGAAGCACACCGGCGCCGTGGCCCGCGTCATCGCCGGCCTGAACGAAATCCGCCGGACACAGCCGCCGACGATCACGCGAACGTGATGAACAGGTTCAGCCGGATGCCGTGATCCTGCAGACCGCGGGCGTATAAGCCACCATAAGCCATGGAAAGGCTTACGCGCTTGCTCAGGCTGCCGGCCAAGGCCAGATCCAGAGCGAACGCATTGCGCGCTGTGGGCAGGCCCTGGGACTCAAACGCCGCTGCCTGGGGCATGGACAGAAAGGACTGCCGTGACACGGCCTGCACCGCCCCGGCGGCGTGACGCCAGGCGAACTGGGCCTGTGCATGGGCCATGCCGTTTCGGGTGGAAAAATCATGCCTCGCACGCAGACCCAGCGTTGTGAACCACACGGCGTGACGGGCAGAGCGCAGCGACAGGGCGGCATCGCCCCCGTGCTCTTGATGCGCGCCCAGATCCGCACGCACATAGGCCAACCGCACATAAGGCGCCACGCGGGCCACCGGCCGAGACAGCTCGGCAAAGCCCTGCGTCAAGCGGCCAGGGTAACGGCTGGAAAGCCCTTCCTGCCAACCCCCGACCGCCACACGACGCGCGCTGCGCACATGGTGCCAGGTGTGGGCGGCGCCCACTGTCCACCGAAGCTGCCCCGCCGCCCCCAGCACGCCGGCCAGGCTGGCGCCCAGATGCAGGCCGTCTGTCCTGGCCTCGGCCCATGCATCGCGCCGCTGGGCCTTGGCCTGCTGAACCCCCAGGGCGCCGCCCAGCCACAGGTCGCCCACGGCTTGCGTCCCGCCCGCCAGCAAACCCTGCACCGTGCGCGCATCGCCCCAGACACTACCGTGCCCCGCCCGGCGCCCGTCGGAATACAACACCCTGCCCCAGCCCGCCCCGCCATGCGCGTGATCCAGTATCGCCTCGCGCACGAAGCGGCTGTCTTCCAGCATGCCGGAGGCCACCGACGCTGCCCAGCTTCCCGCCAATTGCCGGAACGCCTCGCGCGCCGCGGGCAGGCTCAGGCCCAGCACCCTGTCGTGCAGCGGCGGCGGCGCCTGCTCGACGACCTCGGCCACCGCTTTGTCATCCGGCGTCTCGGCCGCCTCATCCAGGGGCACTCCATTGCGCGCCAGCGTCAAAGTCACCGCATCCCCCGCGTACGACAGCTCCGGCGTCAGAAAGGCGAAGTCGCCCGACACGGCCACCGAATCAAAACGGCTGCCCTCCAGGCCCTGCGCCGCCGTCAACACGGTATAGCTGACCGAGGGCTTCCAGATCCCGTCTTTGGCCAGGGCCACCACATCGCCCGCCAGCACCGCCTTCCCGGCCACAAACAGGGAATCCCCCGCGCCATCGGGCGCGACATCCACCTCGAAGCGGGCTCCCGGCTCAAACCGCGCATCGCCCGTCACCACCAGCCGGCCCAACGCCTGCGCGCCGCGGTTGCCAGGCGCCACCGTCCCCCCCGCCTCGACATGCAGGGCCGCCACCGCACCCGCCCCCTCGAGCCGGGCCGCATTCCCCACCCGTACCGGCCCACCCAGAAAATCATTCGCCGCCAAGGCACCCTCATGCACGCGAACCGCCCCTTTATAGGAGAGGCTGTCGCCGCGGATATCCAGACGGCCCGCCCCCAGCTTCACAAAAGGTACCGTGCCGTCCAGGGTGCCTTCCTGCACCGCTACGCCAGACGCCACGTGCCAGCGCACGCTATCCGCAAAGGCCGGCGGCGCCACCGGGCCATAGGAACCCGCCGGCGCGACATCCTCCAGGCGTATGCCCTCCAGCAACCGCAGGCTGCCTTGCATCACCACCCCGGGCGCATAATCCAGACGCGTTCCGGCCACCGCATGCAAAGCCCCATCGCCCCAGGCCCAGTCGCTGCGCGCCTCCAGGCCGCCCTGCATCAGATAGCTCGGGCCGGTGTAGGTGTTATGGCCCGACAGCGCCAGCAAACCTGCCCCCAGCTTCACCAGGCCGTGCAAAGAACCCGGTGCATTGGCGATCGTCCCCGCAAAGTTCGCCCGGGCGCCGTCGTCGACATGAATGACGGCCCGATCCGCGATCAGGTAATCGCCCGCATCGACGTAGTGTGGGCCGATGACGCGCAGTACCCCCGAAAAGACCGAAGGCGCTGCCGGAAAACCCGACAACGCCTTCGCAAACCCTTCATCGCTTTTGGATGAGTTCAAACTTTTTGGCCCGGGCGGCGGCTCCGCCAGGCCTTCAAACAGTGACCCGTGACGCCGCATGTCCAGAGACAACGCACCGGAGGCCCCCTGCCATTCCACGGCCCCCACAGGAAAAACCCCACCCTGCGCCACCACAGACAAAAAAATCGCCCGAACCCACGCAGAAACCCCGCGCCGCCTCGGACGATATGCTGAAACCTTCCCACTCACCCCCACCTGCTTCCCTACCGATAATGCGTACATCATCTTGGTCTCCTCAGTTGGATGAATAAGCCACGCGTAGAAGTACGTATGGCAGGCCGCATTATGGGATAGAAATGTCTAGTTGTGCCTTTTTATGACTGATTCATACTTTGAATAACTAATCGTCATCCCGACGCCGGGGCGGCGAGAAGCAATCAACGCCACAACTGATAAACGTATTTCCGGCGGAGTTTTTCCCAGCCGTGCAATGCCGCCTGGATCGGTGCGGGCCAACGGCCCTCGAGGCTGGAACCAAACAGTCCAACTTTAGTGCCTTGCTCAACAACGGTGGGCTCCAGCCACAGCAGTTGAATACCCAGCTCGGCATCCATCTGATCAAACGCGTTGTCAATAGCATTGCTCATTTTGTTTTTTGCAATCCAATCCAAACGCATCTGCGCCGCCGCTGCTCCAATAATGTACGAATCGGTAAAGCGCCCCTTCTTCGCAGGATACAAATGCTGCCCTTTCTTACGCTGACTGCGAGGCGTATACCAATTTCCACCGCTGCCGATGAATGTCACGCATGGCCTCCCGTCGTAGTCGCGCCTCAACTCACGAAGCGCCCTCTCGATGCCCAGACGAAAATCTCGATGCAGAACAGCATCGTCCTCCAACACCAGACAATACTTCCACCCTCGGGCGACAACTCTTTGCAGAATTGCAATATGCTTCAGCCCGCAGGACTTATGCCCATTGGTCAAACGGGGATTGTCGAGGTAATACTGCACATTCAGCTCAGGCGTAATTTCGTGAGCGTCGTGCTCGAGAATGAATTCCCCGACCAGCCCAAAGCGGCTCAACTCTTTTTCAATATGCGCGCGTCGATCTGTAAATGCTTTGACATTGACGACACATATACCGTCTAGTCCCCAAGCCCCCGTGGCCAAAGGAATATCCGCGAAACCCATGATTTATCCTGTTACTTTCTGTTATCGTTGGGTACGGATTATACGTAGTTTAGGGGTAACCGCCGCTACAAAAAACGCGCTAAGGCAAAGAAGACGATGAAGGGACAGTAGGCCAAGGAAGGTTTAGAATCGGGGCCTTCACGGCAAATCAGCCTATAGGTGCCCCCCCCTTCTTAATAATTGTGCCTTGCATGGCGCCCGCTTTCGCGAACATAACGCTGAAGTGCTTGTTCTGGCCTTCCCCCAGCGCTTCAGACATCGTGTTGACCTTCTCTTTGATTGAATTTGCCTCATGCTTCGTTGCCCCGCTTCCCAACCCCGGCTTGCCTGTGTCGCGACACTGGGCGTTTTCATGTTTTTTGCGACCATGCTCGGCGTCGAGACGGGGTATTCCTATGCCGGGGGCCTTTTGCTGCTGGCCTCGTTCTGGTTTCTGGCCAAACGCCCGGCCCTGGACCTGGAGAGCATCGACAAGGCCATGCTGTACGCCCTGCTGGCGTATTTCCTGGTTTCGCTGGCCAGCTTGCTGTACCTGGGCAACTCGGTGAAAGACCTGGACCAGTCGGTGCGCACGTTGGCCGCCATCCCCCTTCTGCTGTTGCTGCTGCATGTGCCGGTCAGCCTGGCACCGATATGGGCGGGCATCGTCGTTGGCGCCGTCTCGTCGATGATCATCGCCGCTTGGCAGCTCCATGTGCTGCACTATGATCGCGCCGAGGGGTTCCTGAACATCATCCACTTCGGCAACATCGCACTGGTCTTCGGGGCCTTTTGCGTGGGTGGCCTCTTTTGGGCCGGCGCCGAGCGGCCGCGCGCTCGCCTCTGGCGCGCCGCCTTCGTGCTCGGCATGGTGTGCAGCGGCTACAGCGTCATTGCCTCCGGCAGCCGCGGAAGCTGGGTGGCCATGTTCCCCTTGTTGATCGTCTTTGCCATCGCCTACATCAACCGGCGCAATGCCTGGCGCATAGGCGGGGCCGTGGTGGTACTGGCCGCCGTCGTCGCCATGCTCTTCGCCGCGCCGGACAGCCGGCTGCGCCAGCGCTACGATGCCGCCGTGTCAGACATCACGCGTTTCGAGCACAAAGACGAGGCAGACACGTCGATCGGCGCGCGTTTTGCCATGTGGGAAGGCGCCCTGGCCAACATCGCAAAAAAGCCGCTGCTGGGCTGGAACCTGCAAGACTACACCAACGAACTCAGGCGCCGGGTCGACGCCAACGAGCTCGACCCTGTCGTGCTGCAGTTCAACGACAACCTGCACAACAACTACCTCCAGGCCTGGGTGTTCGAAGGCCTGCCAGGGCTGCTCGCCCTGCTGGCGCTGTATCTGGTCCCCCTGTGGCATTTCGGCAGGCGGCTGCGCGACGCCGACCTGACCGTGCGCACCCTGGCTTTCTGCGGAACGTCGCTGGTGGCCTCCTACCTGTGTTTCGGGCTCACCCAGGTCATCTTGCGCCGCGTCAACGGCATCATGTTCTTCGTGCTCACCCTGGTCATACTTTGGGGCTGCCTGCGCCATGCCATTCGCGCCTCGGCCAGCACACGCCGCTAAGCAGCCAGACGGAATAAAGAGCCTTCTGCCAACGATTACAATCGGGGAATCCACAGCAACCTCCCAATCAGCCCTTACGGAGCGCTCTTGAGCCCAACCGAAGTTCCTCTGCCGCAACCGCTGGCCGCCATGCCCGAATGGGCGGATTTCGCGCAAGCCGCAACCTCGGCGCGCATAGACACCACTGCCCTGCGTCTAGTGCCTGCAGCCGGCATCACGCTGGACTTCAGCGCGCAACGGTATTCGCCAGAACTGGCCCAGGCCGGCGCGGCCTTGCTGAGGGCACGCCATTTCGAGGCCCTGCGCGAGAACCTTCTGACCGGCCAGGTCGCCAACCTGACCGAGGGCCGCCCAGCCTGGCATACCGCCTTGCGCGTGCCGGCCCCCATGGCCGAAGTCGCGCAGGAGCGCGACCGCATGCTGGAATTCATCCGCCTGGCGGATTCCGAACGCCGGTGGCGCAACGTGGTGCACATCGGCATCGGCGGCAGCGACTGGGGCGTTCGGCTGGCCATCGGCGCCTTCGGCTACGCCGGCTGTTGGCGCAATGTGCGCTTCGTCGCAAATATCGACGGCCATGCCATCGAAGGCGGACTGGCGGGGCTGGACCCCCACGACACCCTGGTGGTCATCGCCTCCAAATCCTTCACCACGGCCGAAACCTTGCAGAACGGCCTTCGGGCGCTCGAATGGCTCGAGCGGGCGGGCGTGGCCGACCCCTATCGCCAGGTCGTGGCCATCACAGCCCGGCCCGAGGCCGCCCAAGCCTGGGGCATCCCCGACAACCACATCTTCCGCATCTGGGATTGGGTGGGCGGACGCTTCTCGCTATGGTCCGCGGTCAGCCTGACAACCGCGCTTGCCGTGGGCATCGATGTCATGGCCGGCATGCTGGCCGGCGCCACCGCCATGGACCAGCATTTCGCCGAAGCGGCCCTTGCACAGAACGCGCCCGTGCAGATGGCCTTGGCCGGGGTGGCCAACCGCAGCGTGCTGGGCTATGGCTCGCTCAATATCGCCCCCTACGATTGCCGCCTCGCCAACTTTGTACCCTATATCCAGCAACTGGAAATGGAATCCCTGGGCAAATCCGTTGATCTCGCGGGCGCCCCGGTGGGGGTGCCGACCGGCCCAGCTGTGTGGGGCATGCCCGGCACGGATGCCCAGCACACCTTCTTCCAGTGGCTGCACCAGGGCAGCGATGGGGCCCCGGTGGATTTCATCGTCTGCCAACAGGCCGACCACGCCTGGCCCGAGCACCACACCAGCCTCTTGGCCAACTGCCTCGCCCAACGCGAGGCCTTGCTGGAAGGCAAGACCTACGAGCAAGCCCTGCAAGAATGCCAGGGCGCGGGGGTTCCGGCCGACAAGGCCGAATGGCTGGCCCGACATCGCGTGCACCCCGGCGGCCGCCCTTCCAGCCTGATCGTTCTGCCACGGCTTTCGCCCTACACGCTGGGCGCCTTGCTGGCCTTGTACGAACATAAGGTTTTCGTGCAAGGCGTGGTGTGGGGCATCAACCCCTTCGACCAATGGGGTGTGGAATACGGCAAGGTCCTGGCCAAGGGTATTTCCAGCGAGCTGTCCGGCGGGCCAAGCCAGGCCGGCGCACACGACGCCTCGACGGCGCACTGGATTGCAGCGTTCCGCCACCCAAATCCCTAGTGAATCGCCGGTTGCCATGAACAGCCATGAACTTCCCCCCATCTGGCGCACGATCACGTCGCTGGGCGTCTTCCTGCTGTATGCGCTGGTCCTGGCAGTTCCGTCCGGATACGCCTATGGGGGCGGCCTCCTGTTCATCGCAGGCCTGGCATTCGTCGCCGACCACCGGCCCCGCGGGTTGTCCTGCGAAGACAAAACCCTTTTGCTGACGCTTTTGGCTGTCTTCACCGTGGCCCTGGCGATGTTCGGGTACCACGGCAACCCCCTCAATTCCATGGACGGCAGCAGCCGTTGCCTGCTTCTGATTCCCGCCCTGATCCTGCTGCTGCAGGCGCCGCCCAGCCTGCCCGCCCTGTGGTCGGGCGTGGCGATCGGGGCCATCTCCGCCGTGCCGGTCGCCTTGTGGCAACGCTACGTGCAAGGCGAACCCCGGCCATCCGGCTTCCTGACCAGCGCCATCCCCTTCGGCGATGTCAGTGTTCTGGTCAGCCTGCTGTGCCTGGCCGGCATGGTCTGGGCCGGCACGCAGGGCGGCCGCGCCCTTTACTGGAGGATCGCGCTTGGGATCGGCTTTCTTGCCGGCCTTTACGCCTCGTTGCTTTCCGGCAGCCGCGGCGGGTGGATCGCCATTCCCCCCGTATTGATCCTGCTGGGCGTGGCCACACTGCGGCGCACCCGACTGAAACACGCCCTGTATGCCATCGTGCTGGCAGCGGCCGGCATCGCCCTTGCCGCCGGGCTGACCCACAAGCAAATCGCCCTGCGCTACCAATTGGCGGTGCAGGAAATCACCAATTACTACACCGGGGTGCGTATCGACACCTCGATCGGAATGCGGCTGGAAGCCTGGCGCGTGGCGGCCATCAGCATTGCGGAGCACCCCTTGCTGGGCTGGAGCTACGACGACTACGAAAAACACGTCGACCAACTGACATCCAGCCGGCGGGCGGATGCCTCCATCAAAGTGCTGGCCAACACCCACAACAACTACATCGAAGCCTGGCTGCATCAAGGGCTGCCCGGCCTGCTGGCTTTGCTGGCGCTGTTCCTTATCCCGTTCTGGATGTTCTGCAAACGACTGAGGTCCCCGGACAAAGCCACCCAGGCCCTGGCGCTGGCCGGGGCCACCTTGCAAATGTCATTCGCGGTGTTCGCGCTGACCGAGGTCATCCTCGGACGAGTCAGTGAAATGTCTTTGTATCTGCTGAGCGTGATCGTGCTGTGGGCATGCCTGCGGGCGAAACCCCGGCTTGCGCAGGAATAAGCCGGCTAGCCCCAATATTTTTTGTTCATGCTCATCCACCGCCGCCAGCGCACAGGCAAACGCGTGTAATTCTTGCCCAGCTTGTAGCCCAGAATCTTCAGCACATCGTGCACCCATGCCCGGGGAATCCACCAGGGGGCCTGGCGCAGCAGATAACGCAGCTCTGATTGCAGAAAGCGGGCGCCCTCGCCGCCGGCGCCGCCGAACTCGCGGCCTATCCATGCCTCTTCGCGCTGGAACACGCCAATGTCGAAATACCGCCGGAACTCTTCCATCGGCGTGTAATTATGCGAATGGCGCGCCTGGGCCTCGGCCACGTAAGCCACCCTGTAGCCCGCCAACACGGCGCGCGCCGCAAAATACATATCCTCGCTGAGAATGGTTCGTTCGGGAAAGCCCCCCAGCTCGCGGAACACCGACAACCGGTACGCCGAAAACGCGTTCGAGGTAAACGCCGCCTTGATGCCCATGGCGGGGATGTCGTCACGCCCGCTGGTATAGCCCACTGCCCGGTAGTTGAAGCTTCGCGCGTGCGCGGCAACCGGGTTCGCGTCAAGGTGCGGGAGCTGCCGGCCATAGGCCACCGCCACACGCTCGTCGTCGAACGCGGCCACCAAGGCCTCCAGCCCCGCCGCCCCCTGCACAATGGCGTCCTGGGTAAGAAACACCATCACCTGTGCGCCGCACGACAAGGCCGCCGCATTGCGCGTGCCGCCATGATCGAAATCCCCGGACGCAATCACCTGAACTTCAAAGCCGCATGCGCGCGCCACTTCGGCAGAATCATCACGCGATGACGAATCCACCACCCGCACTTCCACGGGATAGCGGCATGCCGCAACCGCCTCACGTAACGCCCGGGCGCTTTCGCGCCAGACAGCGCCGCCGTTGTAGGTGGGAACGACCACCTGCACGGACAGCTCATTAGGGCTGGGCATTGAAAAACCCCTTGAACACCGTCAAAACGATGATCTTCAAATCCAGGCCCAGCGACCAATTGTTGATGTACCAAAGATCGTACTCAACGCGCTTTTCCATCTTTTCCAGGGTGTCGGTCTCGCCCCGGTAGCCGTTGACCTGCGCCCAGCCGGTGATGCCCGGCTTGACCTTGTGCCGCTGCATGTACGATTCGACCATGTCCATGTAGTACTCGTTGTGCGCCAGCGCATGCGGGCGCGGCCCAACGAGGGACATCCGCCCCTGCAGCACATTGAAGAACTGCGGCAATTCATCCAGGCTGGTGCGCCGCAAGAAGGCCCCCAGCTTTGTCACCCGCGGGTCGCCGCGCCGGGCCTGTGTGACCTGCCCCGAGGCCTCTTCGTGCACCTCCATGGAGCGGAACTTGTACACCTTGAAGCGCCGGCCATTGATGCCCGTACGGTATTGCTTGAATATCACCGGCCCGCGCGAGGTGCATTTGATGGCCACGGCCACCACCACGCACACCGGCAATATCAGCAGAGACAGCAGCCCGCCCAACACCAAATCTTCAGCGCGCTTGAGCAAACGCGCCGGCCCCTCCATGGGGCTGCGGCTGAGATCCAGCGTATACAAGCCCGCCACCTCGCCCACCCGGTGGTTCAGCAAGGGCAGATCCCCAAGATCCGGGAAATACCGCACATCCACCGTATGGTGCCGCAAGCCATGCAGGATAGCCTTGATATAGCGCCCGTCCTCCAGCGGCAGGCACAGCCAAAGTTCATGCGCCCCGCATTCGCTGACCGCCTGGGCCAGGGCTTCGAGCCATTCCGACGAACGTTCGAACGGCATCAAGTGCACCAGGTCGTAGCCATTTTCCGGCAGCAAGCTGCGCCGCGCTTTCACGTTGGCGGCAGAATCACCCGACTCGACCACCACCACCCGCTTCAGGTTTCGCCCCCTGACCCGCGTATACCGCAAGAACAGGAAAATGCTCAGACGAAACAAAGACACCAGCAACAGCGCCAGCCCAATGGTCGTGACCAGCCAGATCCGCGAGTAATTCTCTGCCACCCGCAGCAACACGGCCAGCACGGCAATGCTCGCCAGAGCCAGCAGCCACCCCATGTACACCCGCCCCAGTTGCCGGAAGAAATGCCGTCCCCGCCAGGAAAGATAGCTGCCCAGCAATACCTGGCACGCCACCACCACCAGGGCAACCACCAAGGTGGCCACCATGTAATAGTCCAGCATGACCCAATCGCCAAAGCGCAGGAAATGCGACAGATAGCTGGCCAAGACGATCAGCAGGAAATCCACGACGCCCGCCGCGAAGGCAATCGGGTAGCGTTCAGCCAACGTGGGATAGGGGGGAATGGGGTTCATGCAACGCCAAGGGAATTGGAACAGCGAGAATTGTAGCTTGTACACCCAGCGCCATTGGACTCCATTGCTCCTCCCAAACAAAGGTAACTGTATCGAACACTCACGCCGAGAAAATCATAAAAAGTATTGATTCGACACACACTTATGCCCAACCCCGCTGTAACATCAATACCTTATGTTGCCCAGCTTTGTTTCTTCAATTCCCATGCGCGTGTGGCCGTGACGCTCTATTTCGCCATGCCCCCTGCCAGTTGTCGTCGTGCTAGCAACAGCCCTATTCGACCATGCTTCTGAAGCAAGCATGGCCCACGCACACAAGCCCTGTTCAATCCTCTTACAATAAGGGGTTATCGAAGCGTGGATTCGAGGCGTTCGCTCGCCTTCCATGCGCTGAATATCCACAAAAAAATCGTACACTCATGACTATTCTCGTGACCGGCGGCGCCGGCTTTATCGGCTCGAACTTTGTTCTCGACTGGTTCGCACAAAGCGACGAACCCCTCGTCAACCTAGACAAACTGACTTATGCCGGCAACCTGCAAAATCTTGCCAGCCTGCATGGCCGGCCCAAGCATATTTTCGTGCAGGGCGATATCGGTGACAGCGCGCTGACAGCAAAGCTGCTGGAACAGTACCAGCCCCGCGCCATCGTCAACTTTGCGGCAGAAAGCCATGTGGATCGGTCCATCCACGGCCCGGAAGATTTCATCCAAACCAATATCGTGGGTACTTTCCACCTACTGGAGTCCGTGCGTGCCTACTGGAACTGCCTGGAAGGCGAGGCCAAAGCATCTTTCCGCTTCCTACACGTGTCCACCGACGAAGTCTACGGCTCTTTAAGCAAGGACGACCCAGCCTTCAGCGAGACGAACCGCTACGAGCCCAATAGCCCTTACTCCGCCAGCAAGGCCGCCAGCGACCACTTGGTGCGCGCCTACCACCATACCTACGGCCTGCCGGTGCTGACCACCAACTGCTCCAACAACTACGGGCCCTACCACTTCCCGGAAAAGCTGATTCCGCTGATGATCGTCAACGCCCTGGCGGGTAAGCCCCTACCCATCTACGGCGACGGCCAGCAGATCCGCGACTGGCTGTACGTAAAGGACCACTGCAGCGCCATCCGCCGCGTGCTTGAGGCCGGCCAATTGGGCGAGGTCTACAACGTGGGCGGCTGGAACGAAAAACCGAACATCGAAATCGTCAACACCGTCTGTACGCTGCTGGATGAGTTGCGCCCGCGCCAGGGTGGAAAAAGCTATAAAGAACAGATCACGTTTGTCACCGACCGCCCCGGCCACGATCGCCGCTACGCCATCGATGCCCGAAAGCTGGAAAAAGAACTAGGCTGGAAGCCGGCGGAAACCTTTGAAACCGGTATACGCAAGACCGTGCAATGGTACCTTGACAACCAAGACTGGGTCGCCGCCGTGCAAACCGGCTCGTACCGCGACTGGGTCGAACAAAACTACAGCCAGCGAAGCGCATGAAAATCCTGCTACTCGGCAAAGACGGCCAACTCGGCTGGGAACTGCAACGCAGCCTGGCCCCCTTGGGCGAACTGATCGCCCTGGGGCCTGAAACCCCCGGCGGGGACTACACCCGTCTGGACGACGTACGCCAGGCAGTACGGGACATCGCCCCCGATATCATCGTGAACGCGGGTGCCCACACTGCCGTCGACAAAGCAGAAAGCGAGCCTGACCTCGCCCGCCAACTGAACACCATTGCCCCGGCCATGCTGGCTGAAGAAGCCCAGCGCCTGGGCGCCTGGCTGGTGCATTATTCAACCGACTATGTGTTCGACGGCAGCGGCAGCACACCCTGGGTGGAAACGGATGCCACCAACCCCCTTAGCGTCTATGGCCAAACCAAGGTGGACAGTGAAACGGCAATTCAGCAATCCGGCTGCAAACACCTGATCTTCCGCACCAGCTGGGTATACGCGGCGCGCGGCGGCAACTTTGCCAAGACCATGTTGCGTCTGGCGCAAGAACGTGACGCCCTAACGGTCATCAACGACCAGATCGGTGCCCCCACCGGGGCCGACCTGTTGGCGGATGTAAGCGCCCACGCCGTACGCCAAGCTCTTCAGAAGCCCGAGCTTGCCGGCCTATACCACTTGGTGGCAGGCGGGGAAACCTCGTGGCACGGTTATGCCCGCTACGTGCTGACCTTGGCACAAAAGCATGGTGTGGTCTTAAAGTTAGCGCCGGAGTCCATTACACCCGTAGCGACCAGCGCCTTCCCCACCGCCGCCACACGGCCACACAATTCGCGCCTGGATACGCAAAAGCTGCAAGCCGCCTTCAACCTGGCTCTACCGAACTGGCAAGCCGGGGTAGCGCGCATGCTCACAGAAATACTTGAGAAATAAAACCTTAGAGAAACATGTCCATGACCCAACGCAAAGGCATTATTCTGGCCGGGGGATCCGGCACGCGGCTGCACCCCGCCACCCTGGCCGTCAGCAAACAACTGCTGCCCGTGTACGACAAACCCATGGTGTACTACCCGCTGTCAACCCTAATGCTGGCCGGCATACGCGACATTCTGATCATCTCCACACCACAGGACACACCGCGCTTTGAGCAACTGTTGGGCGACGGCAGCCAGTGGGGACTTAACCTGCAATACGCCGTGCAACCCAGCCCTGACGGCCTAGCACAAGCGTTCATCATCGGGGCAGATTTCGTCGGCAATAACCCCTCTGCCCTAGTGCTGGGGGACAATATCTTCTATGGCCACGACTTCCACAAGCTCCTGGGCAACGCCATGCAGCGCCAAGCCGGCGCAAGCGTCTTTGCCTACCATGTGCACGACCCTGAACGCTATGGCGTCGCCGAGTTCAACGACGATGGCAAAGTGCTTTCCCTGGAGGAAAAGCCAGCCAAACCAAAATCAAACTACGCTGTCACAGGGTTGTACTTCTATGACAAGCAAGTTGTCGATATGGCGAAAGACCTGCAGCCCTCCGCCCGGGGCGAATTGGAAATCACCGACTTGAACCGCCTGTACCTGGAACAAGGCCAACTAAATGTGGAAATCATGGGTCGAGGCTACGCGTGGCTGGATACCGGGACGCACGAATCATTGTTGGAGGCGGGCCAATTCATCGCTACCTTGGAAAACCGCCAAGGCCTCAAGGTGGCCTGCCCGGAAGAAATAGCTTATCGGCAGAAATGGATCGATGTGGAGCAGGTCAAAAAGCTAGCCACCCCGCTGACAAAGAACGGCTACGGCAAATACCTGATGCAAATCATCAAGGACTCCGCGAAATAATGAAAGCTACTGCTCTAGCTCTTCCCGACGTTGCCTTGTTCGAGCCGAAAGTATTTGGCGACGAAAGGGGGTTTTTCTTTGAGAGTTTCAATCACGCGCAATTCGAAGAAGCCTTAGGAAGAAAAGTTTCATTCGTGCAGGACAACCACTCGAAATCAGCCAAGAACGTGTTGCGTGGCCTGCACTATCAAATCAAACAGCCGCAGGGAAAGCTGGTTCGAGTCGTAGCCGGCGCGGTGTTTGACGTAGCGGTAGACATAAGAAAAACATCACCCACGTTTGGTAAATGGGTGGCCGAGGTTCTGTCCGCTGAGAACAAAAAGCAATTGTGGATACCCGAGGGCTTCGCCCATGGATTCCTTGTACTTTCGGACAGCGCGGAGTTTCTGTATAAAACGACAGAATACTACGCCCCCCAGCACGAGCGGTGCATCGCTTGGAATGATCCGGACTTGGCTATTAACTGGCCGATTGAAACCCCCCCTGTGCTGTCGGCCAAGGATGCCCTCGGACGCCCTCTGGAAAACGCAGACACATACTGAGCACCACGATGCAACAATTTTCCACCTCGCCCCTGGCACTCTGGAGCAGCCTTGTCCAGCATAAAGAGCTGATCTTGACCATGGTCAAACGGGAAGTTATCGGCCGCTACAGGGGCTCGGCACTTGGACTGCTTTGGTCCTTCTTCAACCCGCTGTTCATGCTCACCGTTTATACTTTTGTTTTCAGCATGATTTTTAAGGCCCGCTGGAATACAGGCAGTGACTCCAAAACTGAATTTGCCCTGATTCTATTCGCCGGCCTCATAGTTTTCAATTTATTTTCAGAATGCATAAATCGCGCCCCAAGCACGATTACCGCCAACGTCAACTACGTTAAGAAAGTCGTTTTCCCGCTGGAGATATTACCCTGGGTGACTTTAGGCTCAGTATTGTTCCATGCCACAATTAGCCTAGCCGTGTGGATAGCTGCCTATACAATATTCTTTGGCATACCCCATTTAACAGTGCTTCTAATACCGATCATCATCCTACCACTAATTTTTTTCACTATAGGAATCTCGTGGGCCCTTTCATCGCTTGGCGTATATCTTCGTGACGTCTCCCAAATTACCGGCATAGCAACCTCGGTATTAATGTTCCTATCTCCAATCTTCTACCCGGTTAGCGCTCTTCCGGAGCGAATCCGTCCTGTGCTACTTTTGAACCCTTTAGCCCCAAGCATCGAGCAGGTCAGACAAGTACTGTATTTTGGAGAACTCCCCAACCCAATTGTTTGGACTGGAAGCCTCTGTATCGCGCTCTTTGTCGCCTATATCGGTTTTTTCTGGTTCCAGAAAACACGCAAAGGGTTTGCCGATGTCCTCTGAAATTGCCATCAAGGTAGACAACCTCTCAAAATGCTACCAAATATATGACAAGCCTCGTGATAGGCTTATGCAGATGTTGCATCGAGGAAAGCGAACATATTATCGCGAGTTTTGGGCTTTAAGAGATGTCTCATTCCAGATAAAGCGAGGAGAAACCGTCGGTATCATTGGCCGGAATGGATCAGGCAAATCAACACTACTTGAAATTATTTGCGGGACGTTAAGCCCGACATCTGGCCATATAGCGACAACTGGCCGCATCGCGGCACTACTAGAGTTAGGATCCGGATTCAATCCAGACTTTACCGGCCGCGAAAATATATACATGAATGGAGCAGTACTGGGCCTCGCAAAAGAAGAAATTGACTCCCGTTTTGAAAGCATAGTTAGTTTTGCTGATATTGGTGACTTTATTGACCAACCTGTCAAAACATATTCCAGTGGAATGTATGTGCGCTTGGCATTCGCAATCCAAGCCAATGTCGATCCTGAAATACTAATAGTGGACGAAGCCTTAGCTGTGGGTGATGCCTATTTTGTGCATCGCTGTATGCTTCGATTCCACGAATTGAAGAGATCAGGCACGACAATTCTATTCGTTTCACACGATGCAAATGCTGTTCGAAACTTATGTGAACGTGTGGTCTGGCTAAATAATGGCACGATGCAAGCAGTCGGCGATGCCAGCAAAGTTGTCGATCAATACCTTGCGTATGTATTTGATCAGAAAATAGTCTCCCCCACAACTATCGGAAGGGATAATAATTTCGACACTGCCCCTGAAATGACAGACTCAGGGTTGCCAATAGAATCCAATATCCCCAACATTGATCGTCGCGTTGGAAACCAAAAATGCCGTATTCATGGCGTCGGTCTATATGATGACGACCTAAATCAAATAAATACCGTCACAGATGATCAACGCATGATCATACGCATGACAGTTAAGAATCAAGACTTAGCCCCCGATCAGAAAATTGTGGTGGGCTATATCTTCCGGAACTCAAAAGGCCAGGAAATAGCGAGCAGCAACAGCCAAATTGAAGGCCATGATTTCACTGCAATGTCTCCAGGATCCTATAAAACATTCAGAATGCGCCTCAAACTACCATTACTACACCCTGGCTCATATGCTTTTAGCCTCGCTCTTGGCTATCTTTCGGAAAATAGCGACGTAATAATAGCGGATAGAATTGAAAATGCCCTAGTTTTTGATGTTGCCGCAACGAAAGAAGTACATGTAATGATGCGCATCCCCACTGAATTCTCGGCAGAGTAAGTTATATCCAAATAGGAATAGATATGTGTAACGCATGGTGCTTGGATTTTTCCGAAGTAGCGACCCAATATATCCGCGGACAACAGAGCATACTTGAAGTAGGATCTCGTAATGTAAACGGCTCCACTCGATCAATTTTCGAAAAATATTCCAACAATTACGTAGGAGTGGATATTTTCGAAGGCCCCGGAGTTGACCGAATTGCGGACGTGAATAATTTAGTCGATATATTTGGAATTGAAAAATTCGACATTGTTACATCCACCGAAATGCTGGAGCACTGCGACGATTGGCAAAACGCGATCTTCCAGATGGCAAGTGTACTTCGTACTGGCGGTATGCTGCTTCTTACAACACGCTCACCCGGCTTCGAATTGCACGACTATCCGGCTGACTATTGGCGGTTTTCAAAGGATGACTTCCTGGAAATATTCCAATCTATTGGCGATATCCTTGCCATTGAAGATGACATGACGCTGGGATGGGCCTGCGGGATTGGCATTTTGGTAAAAAAGACCGCGAACCAATCTCAACTATTAGAGTGGAATAAAAAAAATAGATATAAAAAAATCTATTCGATGAGCGAGGACTACGCTCTAGCAGCTGCGGTTGCAGACGAAAAACCAGAAGAAAGCATGATTTTCGATCAGTATAGCCGCTATAAAGCGTGCTCTGATCTGATTATGCAAACTGGGTTTACCTCTGACAACACACTACTGGATGTCGGCAGCGGGCCTGAATGCCTACTCGGGAAGTTCTTGAGCAGCAATGCGATCACATTTTTAGATCCCTTGATCCCTGAAAACTCAGGCCCAAACAAGATTAAAGGGAATATATTTTCAGATGCTCTCACCGGAAAAGCTTTCGACGTCGTCTCTGCGGTGGATGTACTAGAGCATGTTCCGCCAGAATTTAGAAAAAGTTTTCTGGAGAAAATTTCTTCTCTCGCACGAAAAACAATAGTTTTAGGTTTCCCAACCTCCGACACCACAGACGCCGTCAGAACAGACAACGCTATAGACGGTGCGTATGCCAGAGCGTATCGACACAAATATCCCTGGCTTGAAGAACATATCCAATTTGGCTTACCTTCGCAGCACGAAGTCATTGATACTCTAGAAAATCTAGGCTGGCACTGCAGAACCATAGGTCATGGTCATACACCATGGCTTGAAGAGTTGTTGGGCTTTACAATTTGTGCCTGGGATCAACCTGCACTGAAGGATTTAGTGCTTAAATCCAGCCAGAAATTCAACAAAAATCTTTACACGAGCGATTTCCAGCCGCCCCATTACCGACAGTTTGTAATTGCGACTCAAAATCTACCTGCCACCATAACCCCTCCGGAGGCAAATCCAAGTGATGCAGACCGTCAATTCAGATCATTGATGGAAGAAACCCTGCGGGAATTTGTTTCAAGAAGCTTTGAAAACTTCCAGGGCTTGAATTCCGCTTTAGGTCAACTATCAACCACAAAAAGCCAGCTGGAAGACACCCTAGTTACCAACAAGCTCCTTACTGAAAATCTAGAAGCGACGGTCGCCCAACGCAACACTGCAATATTGGAACATGAGAAAGCCATTGCTATTCTGCGTCAAATGCAGAATAGCTGGTCGTGGAAAATTACGCGCCCCTTACGGCTCGCAATGCGGATCATGCGCCACGGTATAAGCCAACAAGATAGGCAGCGATTAAAACAGTTGCTCCGTGAGAATTATCGTCGGCTGCCGCTGCCCTCTGCGGCGAGACGAATAGTTAAGTTTGTCTATCGAGCCCTGGTATCGAGAGCTTATCTCCCTATAAAGAAGGCTCTAATCAACAGCGCTACATTCCAGGCACCAGAAGCCATTCTCGTTCCCAATAAACATAACTTACCTGATTACATTATTTGGGGCGTTATTGACTGGCATTTCAGGCATCAACGCCCCCAGCAGTTAGCCATGGCATTGGCAAAAAGGGGAAGGCGGGTATTCTATGTGTCCGCCAATTTGATTGACGACAATCGAGCAGGTTTCACCATTGAGAATATCGACGGAGACGGTCGGCTTTTTCAAGTCAAGCTATTCTGCAATGAGGCGCCTTCCATTTATGCTGGAGCTCCGGGCGCCAGCATTTCCAATCAATGCAAAGCTAGTATTGGCGAGCTTCTGAATTGGGCGTCAAGCGAACAGCTTGTTTCCCTTGTGCAGCACCCTTTTTGGTATGACATCGCAAACTCATTGCCAAATAACAGATTAGTCTATGATTGCATGGATCATCATGAAGGCTTCGGCAACAACGACGAAAGCTTAGAAAAACTTGAAAATCTGTTGCTCTCCGGTGCAGAAATAACTATAAGTACATCTTCATGGTTGTATGAAAAAGCTATCCCGCATACACAACGACAGGCATTGATCCGCAACGCATGCGACTACGTCCACTTCAGCGAGAGACCACAGGCCATTTATACGGATTCATCAGGTCGAAAAATTATCGGGTATTATGGCGCGATTGCTGAATGGTTTGATATCAATCTTATAGATGCTATTGCGACCAGTTTCCCAGAATGTTGTATCCTTTTGATTGGCGCCGACACAGTAAATGCAAAATCCAAGTTAAGCCATCATTCAAACGTTCAGTTTACCGGTGAAGTTTCGTACGATAAGTTACCCTATTATTTGTATGGATTCGATGTTTGCCTGCTCCCTTTTAAAGTTCTACCGCTGACTCTGGCAACAAATCCTGTAAAGGTTTATGAATACCTAGCGGCTGGGAAGCCTGTGGTATCGGTAGAGTTGCCAGAAATGGCTCAATTCAAAGAGTTGGTGTATACCGCTGCAAACCATGTTCAATTTATCGATCGAGTTAATAGCGTTCTTTCCCAAAATGAGCCTGATGACTTGATCTCCAAACGAAAGGAGTTCTCAAGGGAGCAGACCTGGCAACATCGGGCTGGAGACTTGATAAACCATGTGGAAACAGACGAGTTTGCTCCAAAGGTTAGTGTTATCGTCGTTACCTACAACAACCTTGATCTGACCAAAGCCTGCCTAGATAGTTTGGAGAAGTACAGCCAGTACGCACCAATGGAGATTATCGTCGTAGACAATGCGTCCAGTGATGGCTCCAGAGCTTACCTCGAAGAATGGGAGAAGCTTGGCGTCAATCGAAAAGCAATACTGAATGATAACAATCTTGGGTTTGCTGCAGCGAACAACCAGGGGCTTCGTACCGCAAACGGCGATTATTTAGTCTTATTGAATAATGACACGTACGTTACCCCAGGCTGGATCCGCACATTGATAAACCACTTAAAGAAAGATCGCAGTATTGGCATTATCGGCCCGGTCACTAACAACATCGGTAATGAGGCAAAAATTGATATCACTTACAGCGACATGGAGGATATGATCTGCAAAGCGGCAAATTATACCAACCGCCATATAGGTCAAACCTATTCTATCCAAACTGCCGCCTTTTTTTGCGTTATGATCCCTCGATCCACCTATAATTTAGTTGGCGAACTGGACGAAGATTTCGGTCGTGGTTTTTTTGAAGATGATGATTATTGTCGTCGCGTAGAGCAGCAGGGTTTGAGGATTGTCTGTGCGGATGACGTCTTTATACATCACCATCTTTCGGCATCGTTTAACACCCTAAAAAATGAAGAACGACAAAAGCTTTTTGAAAATAACAAGGCCATCTATGAGGCGAAATGGGGGAAATGGGTTCCTCACAACTATCGTCGGATAAGCCCTGGAGATAACTGAGCACAATTGACCTACACGTCAAACCGCTCCTACGTTAAACACTCCGATCTGTCGCAAGATGATGACCTTAGCATGGCTTTCGAATTCCCTTCTTAGCCATTTTGTTATACATATTGCCAGATGCAAACAAACTCAACGCAAGACGAAGAATGCCGAGCTTGCTTAGGTGATTTAAGCATGAAGAAAAAAATTTTGTGTGTTGTTGGTACTCGCCCCGAAGCAATAAAAATGGCCCCTGTAATCCTTGCCCTACGCCAGCAGCCATGGGCTGAGGTACGAGTTTTGGCAACTGCCCAGCATCGCCACATGCTGGACCAAGTCTTAAGCTTCTTCAGCATCGATCCGGATATCGATCTGAATATTATGCGGCCTAATCAAGCATTGACAACGTTGACTGCACGCCTACTATTAGAGCTAGACGATGTTTTGCAATCCGAGCAGCCAGACATCGTTCTAGCGCAAGGCGATACGACAACAGTAATGACAGTCGCATTGGCAAGCTTTTATCATCGAATCCCCTTCGGCCATATCGAAGCCGGTTTGCGCACCTGGGACATACAAAACCCATTTCCCGAAGAGGCCAATAGAGTCATTGCAGGAAAGCTATCTCGCTGGCATTTTGCACCCACAGAAGCATCGAGGCAGAATCTCCTACGAGAGGGAGCCGATTCCGAAGATATTGTGGTGACTGGCAATACAGTAATCGACGCTTTACTCATGACTGCAGCTAAGGATGTGCCGCTCAGTATTGATCTCGACCCGTCTAAGCGCCTAGTCCTTGTGACAGCTCACCGTCGAGAGAACTTCGGTAGCCCTATCCGTGAAATTTGCCTTGCTGTAAGAACGCTCGCAGAGCGGAATCAAGACATACAGGTGCTCTATCCGGTTCATCCTAATCCAAATGTCAAGGATACAGCCTATGAAATCCTCCAAGATTGCGATAATGTAATCCTCTGCGAACCATTGGACTACGCCCCTTTTGTCACAGTGATGAAGCGTGCCTATTTAATCGTAAGCGACTCTGGAGGAGTTCAAGAGGAGGCTCCCGCGTTGGGTAAACCTGTCTTAGTCTTACGGCAAGAAACTGAACGACCGGAGGCAATCGAAATGGGCGTTGTTAAGTTAGTTGGTTCTAATGCTCAGACAATTCTGGAGCACGCTCAGTTGTTGTTAGATAACAAGCAAGAATATGAAAGGATGGCAAGGGGCGTTTCGCCGTATGGTGATGGCCAAGCGGCAGGTCGGATTGTGCGTGTTCTGCAAGAACATTTTTCGCAATGAAACTAGTCTATTTTTCACCTGTACCGTGGCACAGTTTTTCTCAGCGACCACATAAATTTGTTGAGTGGTTTGAGAAGAAGTTTGATGCGGCCGTAATATGGATTGATCCATACCCAACCCGATTACCAGTAATTAGCGATTATCGCCGTTTATTACGCCAAAATCTATCACAAACGGGAAAAAAGGAACCTTCCTGGCTTAAAGTATTGCGCCCTTTTTCTTTGCCTGTTGAGCCTTTGCCATTTTCAGAAAAAATCAACAGAATTTTTTGGAAGAAAATTTTTGATGAAATCGCGGAATTTTCAGACGAGTCAACGTACTTAGCCATTGGGAAGCCATCTAAAATGGCAATCATGGCGGCACGCATGTTCCCAAAAAAGTTTGCGCTTTATGATGGAATGGACGATTTTCCGGCATTTTATGCCGGATGGTCACGCAAATCGATGCTCAAGCGAGAAACATGGCTCATTAAAGAAGCTAGGTTTGTTATGACATCTTCTTCGTTGCTGCAGCGTCGCTGGACGAATGTCAGGTCTGATGTTCAATTGGTCCCTAATGGATTAGATGTTGAAACCATACCACCTCCCAATTTCAATAGACGCAAGCGGGACATAGTGGTTTTTGGTTATGTCGGTACAGTTAGCACATGGTTCGATTGGAAGTGGATTATCCAGCTATGCCAATTAAGAGAAAGAGATGTCGTTCGCATTATAGGCCCTGTCCTTACCCCACCGCCAGTTTTTCTACCAAATAATTTGGAATTACTTCCCGCACTAGCGCATGAAGAAGCTCTGAGGGCGATGCAAGATTTTGATGTTGGCCTAATTCCGTTTAAGAGGACCGACCTGACAGCTGCGGTAGATCCAATCAAGTACTATGAGTATAGAGCTCTTGGCATTCCAGTTTTATCCACAAACTTTGGCGAAATGGTCTATCGAATCAATGAAATAGGAACTTATATAACACGAGAAATATCCGACATTAGCGCCTCGGTTGAGAAAGCACTTACATATGAAGCCATTCCCGCTGAAATCGATAATTTCAAAAATCGCTCAGCATGGACCGTACGTTTTGACAAGGCTTCTTTGTGTTAATTTTTGGGCCAACTTTCCATAAAAGCAGTGGCTTTTTTGTTATCTGCCGTCCCTTTCTTTAATATTTGAACTGTCCTCAAATTATTGCCACTGTTTTCCAGATTTAGTCTTACGAAAATACTTTATGCAATTCTGCATAAAAATTACTTGCACTAATCAACGACCTTTTACCGGATCCCAAAAGAATTATGGAGCGAATTACAGAAGAGGAATTCAATCGCGCCCTACCTGTAATGCAAAAACTGCTTTGGGCAGACCAAAGTGACAGGGAGCGAATTCAAGAGCTTGGACTAAGTGTCATCCCGGCCAATTTCTATTCAAACACGCCGTCAGTCTCAGAGGTTCTAGCGTCATACGAGTACAATGAACAAGACCCTCCATATTTGAATTGCGGCATATTTGATCAAAGCAACCTCCGCACAGAGCTGTCCGATCTCATACCCTACTCCATTGATTTTTCACCCAGTGACAATGGGGATCCTGAAACAAGCACCTCCTTTTTTTGGAATAATAGTCAGTTTAGCCACAGCGATGCAATGTCATATTTCGCCTATATCAGGCGAATTAAGCCCAGAACGGTCCTCGAAATTGGTAGCGGCTTCTCCTCGCTAATAGCACTTGAAGCGTTGCAACGTAACGGCTCAGGCAAATTGCTTTGCGTCGAACCATTTCCCAGGCCATTTATAAAGTTGTTAAGCGATGAGGGTAAGCTTCAACTAAACACATCAAAAGCTCAGGAGATTACGGCAACGCTGCTGAATTCGATACTACAAGATGGTGACATTCTTTTCATCGACTCCACACACACGATCAAAACCGGTAGCGACTGCTTGCATATATACTTACGCCTAATCCCCCAACTAAGAAAGAAAGTATACATTCACGTTCATGATATTTTCCTTCCTTTTGGCCTTCCACAAAGATGGTTGATTGACCATCAAATATACTGGACAGAGCAGTATCTGCTTTTGGCACTTTTAATCGATAATCCAAGAGCCAAACTTCTGTTTGGTAGCAAGTACCATGAAATTTTCAACACTGATCTTCTGAAACAGTTTATGCGCGGCCGAGCTCGAATAGAAGGAGGGAGCTTCTGGTTTGAGTACGATGGGAGATCAAAGATGTAATTGAAGTGATCAAAATATTTCAAAGCTCCATCATCACGCGGCTCTCTGATTAATTTCCATGATTCATGTTTACACGGCTTGATATCGCACCTCTGCTTTTGGTGCGCACTTGAAAATACATCTTTAAGCCGTAAGCCTCGCTTTAAAAATGCCGATGAAATATTTTTTGAGTGTTGTGAGAGCATTTCAATTCAACGCAACTACTGTTAGGGCTGATCGATTTGATCGGATGAGATCTTATTTATGCAATGCGAGCCGCACAATGTCCTTACCACCTGCACTATTTCGCGACATAAGGACCAAAGCATAAAAATGCTAGCGGGTCGAAATAGAATGTACGCCCTACTCGCCTGGCTGTGGTTGTTCATCGCTATAACTTGCTATGTTTTCAAGGCGATGGGAGGCGTATCTGTCCCTGCTATTCTACTGATTGCGTCGATGTTCATTACATTCATTCTAGTGGGCGACTCGTTTGTACGGGCCACAGGGGGTGGCAATCCTAGATTCAACTGTGTTCCAGTTAGATTTATCATCGGCGCACTTATTAGCAACATCCTGTTCTATTTCATAGCGCTGCTACTTCCATTTGGCCTCGCCATAGATTGGTTAGTCGTCATGGTAATTGCGGTGTCGGTATGGTGCGCCGTTAAAAAGAGGTATGGACCATACCTTCCCGCCCGGGGCTCTCATGGGGTGGATCTGATCTTTGCTCTCATTTCAACCACGGCTGTCCTGTTTTGGTGTTTGGATATTCTGCATCCAATCGAAATGACAGCCAGCGTCGCCGTTCTTGAGGTGTGGCCGGACACGTACTACCACATGAGTCAAATCGGTTCGCTGGCGAGATCAACAGGTCTTAATAGCCTGCAAGATCTACAAATGGCTGGAGCCCCTGTACACGCTTACCATCTGGCTAGTTACATTTTTCCGGCGCTTATTCAACAGCTAGCAGGAGCCTCTAACTGGTCAACATATGCCGGCTTTCTCGTTCCTTTTGGGCTACTGTTGACGTCTTGTGCAGCATTTTCACTCGCCCGCTTAACGTTTGGAAAATGGCCAGCGCTAGCTGCAGGCTTATCAGTATTACTAATACCCGATGTTGTTCATCAGGGCTTCGGCAATCAATTCGTGGGCGGCTACTATTGGTTGCAACTGATTGCACCAGCCGGAACCTACGGTGTAGCCAGTGCGGCAGTCGCCTTCTTATTTCTGTTCGAGGCGATTCGAACCGGTCGGCTCTCGCTCGTAGCCATCGGCTATCTTTTTGTTCTTATCACTTTGATGTTCAAGGCACAGATATTCGTTGCAGTATCATTCCCCGCCTTCGTGTTCGCCGCGCTATTTATGGGGAAAATGAGTTCTACAAGTCGTGTCGCGCTGGTAATTTTGATTACCGCAATCTACTTCATAGCGATTGAAATTTCACAATTATCCCCCAGCGTACCAGTCATACGCTTAGACGGATCTGGTCTGGAAGCCTACTCATCAGCAGTAATGGATAACCAAGAAAGCGGACTCATTAAGCAGACATGGTCGAATTTAATTACTACTGTCCCCGGCAGTTGGGCCTTGCGCATATTAATATTCCTCCCGATTCTAGTAATCACAACATTTGGCTTCGTTGCTCCCTTGTATCTAGGCATTTTTTCCAAAGTAAGAAAAATGAACGGCACAGCCGTTGCGTTTTTCCCGTTGCTGGTGATAGCCATCTATGTATTGATGGCCACCTGCCTCTCCTTAGATACCCGCCATATAGGAACTCCCGAAGAATTGTTGCACCGACCATTCGTATGGGCATACTTCATTCTACTTATTTGGGCGGCAGCGGGTACCTATCAATGCCTTTTTGGGGACCGCACGTCATCACCAAAGTGGGCCAAGTACTTGATCACGGCCGTTGCAGTGTGTCTCCTGACAGTTCCATTTCTCCATCAAAAAGGCATTCAAACAAATAAGCTGTGGGGGGTTGAATACCAAAAACTGCCGATTTGTCAGGTTAAGGCAGCAAATTTCGTACGTATGAACAGTGAACCAACTGATGTCATTCAGGATAGCCTGAATGATCGTCGTTTCGTTTTATCAGGGCTCTCCGGCCGACAATTATTCGCGATTGATTCTAACGGCATTCGCGCACCTTCCGGTGTTGATAATCGCTTGGCGTCACTAAAAGACGCCAAAGATTTGACAAACCCATCACAGGTAGAAGCGTTCATGAAAGAAAATGGCATTACATTCTATTTGACCAACCCAGACGACTCAGTCGCATGGGTAAACATAATGAGTGACCATAAGGTATTTCAATGCGATCAGCACCGCGTCTATCATTTTTGACGCATTTTCCCGCTCGATAATCCATTCATTGGCTCAGAAACACCAATCGGCTCATGATGAACCACGACATAATCGCCATAGGTAGGGTCAACAGCGCCTGCACGAAGATGCGATCGATCTGAATGACATCTGTTAGCAGCTCGATCGCCCCCAGATTAAATAGAAATAAACTAAGATAGGCCACGATAAAACGCAGCAAACATTTCATAGAAAGGTCACGAAACACAATTCCGCCAGTCGTCAGGAAATTGAATGCAATGCCAGCGACGTTCCCCCCTAGCAGTGCTTTCCAGGTCTGGCCGCCCATATAAGCAATTACGCTAAAAACTGTGAATCCAAATAAAGAATTTAGACTCCCTACAAATATGAATCGGACCACACGGGAGTCGAAAATCTTTTTTAGCATTAATCCCTTCCATTATTCTTCCGACCCCGACGTAGTTTGAATTAGTTCTTACGGAATCCGACCGTAATAGTATTACCAACATTCAAGCTAACGTGTTGTCTAGTCAGCAATGGCAACGCGGCGATCCGTCCAAGCAGGTTCTTAATGGGCGTAGGAAGCGGGCTGAGTCGCAGCCAGTACCGCAACGAGTAATTATTCGCGAAACTTTGCACCGAAATATTCTCAAAGCCGGTTCTTTCAAAAAGCTCTCGAATTGACTTCCGTGAAAAAATTTGCATGTGTTCGATGTCAATAATCGGTGATCTTTTGCCTAGCAGGCGATTGACTATACTGCGATAGTCATGCGTCACCGTAACCAATGCCCCCCCCGGGCGGAGAAGCCTCAAGGCTGCGTCGGTTAAGACTCGCGGATCGCGTACGTGCTCCATCGTCATAAAGCAACAAACTAGGTCAATCGAGCAGGGTTCGAAATCACTTTCTACGAAAATTCCTTCTCGAATCCAGGCACGCCGCCTTTCTGGAGCAGCCGCGATTGCTGCACTGGAGGGTTCGACACCAATCACTCGGGCAAAGCCGGCAGATTTTAAGTAGTCAAGAAAAACGCCCGTCCCAGTCCCGATCTCGAGAGCAAGCTCTCGAGGCGAGAGACACTCCAAAACAGGTTTGATGGCCATGGCGTAGGAATTAGCAGCGTCGTTCGCCTCCTCCGTACTGTCGTAAGAAGCCGAATGATAGGCCAGTGCTAGCTCCTCAACCGAAGGGGGCTCATCAGCATACACAAGATCGCATACGCGGCACCGAACCATCTGGTGACACATATACTCGGGCATTTTTCGTGAAGCAAAACTAAAGCCCGAAAGCCGATCGGGATCGATGTTTTTGCCGATGAACAAATCTGACTCGGTAGCAGGAGCACCGCAAACAGGACAAGAGCGGGAAGAAGGCATTGGGATTCTTGTAAGTAATGGACCTTCCGCATTTAGCCAAAGCTGGGTGCGGGATAGTCCTCAATTAATGTCTAGGAGAGAATCGTATGGCATAGACTGTATCGAGGTCAATTCGGCCCGTGCGGTCGTAGACAGAATCGAAATCCTCAAGCCAAGTGTTCAAATCGTGGTTGCGTGCGATTATGAGCCAGCCACTGCGCTGAAGACGGCCTGCTGTACTCAGCAAAAATTTTCGGCGCACTGTGGAAGGGAAGAACTCAAAGTTAGTAGCGCTTTGAATCGCGCCCCAAGGTCGAGGCGAATAATACGGTTGGAGCAAAAAGCTTTGGTCAAGAACAACAAATGATTCATCTCTACTAGCCAGTTCGTTCATCAATTGAATAGTCTGGTCAACCTGCATCTTGCTAAGCGATCCATTTCTGTTGAGCAACCCTGCGCCAGTATCTTTATCATTGTAAGCAAGGGTTGCACGCGTTGCAGCAAATCCAAATTCCTTCATGCGTCCTGAACGGTATGCATCTTGCCATGGCTCCCAGCCAAATACGGGTAACCACGCAAGGAGAAATGCTAACAATATCGCCGCCGCCTGCCTCGCGAATATACCTTTCGCATGCACAAGAGCGTCCAATAGCACCAGCATAAAAAAAGGTAGCAAGTTTAGTAGATTATTATCGTGGCTGCGTCCGAGATAATACGAGAAGGTCGAAAACGCCAGTAGCTGTAATGTCAGACTGCAGCGGAAACGCGTAACGTTACCTGTTTTGGTCCAATCAGCCCTGGAAACACAAACCGACAATACCATCGAAAATACAAAGTACCAGATAGCCCCCCGTACATTTACCGGGATTGGGCCTGGGGGATACAGCATATAGGCGATGAAGTATCGCGGTATCGGAAATACACCGTACGCTAAGTAATAGCCGATACATACGCATAGGATCGTTCCGGTCACCAATAAAAAGAAATGACATGCAGCGCGAACCGTGCATGGAAGCTTGCTCATTTGATCGGATTGCAACATAGTGCTATCGAACAAATAGACCGGCCACCAAACGGCGGTAACGTGGAACAACGACTCGGGCGACCAGACGGCACCAAAAATCCACAACAGATGTCCACCAATGCTGCGAAATGCGAAGCTCCGATTAGCCGTAAATAGCACCCAGGCTGCTAGCATCACGACCGGTAGAAATCGCAGGCCATTGGTTGACGGTGTAACGTTGGGAGATGAGACAACAGGGGGATACGCATTCCAGAACATGCATGTAACGATGCAAATCAGCAGGATTACCGTGTTGCGATAGCGACCTCCGGACGCCACCCTCCATGCAATAGCACCTATTAACAAAGCGTAGAAAAACGTGGCTGTACCTACTACCCAATAAGCGGCTCCCCAACAGTCAGAACCGCACACTAACCGAATAAGAAGTGTGGGCCCGACGCCATACTGCACAGGTATATCTTGAAGCAGTCGCGCACCAGCCATCGCCAGCTCGCTCGGATCGATATACGCACCCCAGTGATGCCAGAGTGTTAACCTAATATCTAGATTAGCTGTGGTAGCCATAGAGTAGCTAATGTACGCCACGATTGCCGCATAGAATGCTAGAGAAATTCTGGTTTCAAGACTCCCCGTCGGCTTGGTAAAGCGCTCCGACAACAAGGTACTGGCAGACACAACGAGCAACACCATGAAAAGCAGCAGTTCACCAATGGTGATCTCGATACCAGGCTGTTGTCGACGCCACCAGACGAGCGTAGCGCCGACCGCACATGCCGTTGCAGTCGCCGAGATTCCCTGCATCGCTTTTCGGAAGGATTCCTTGTACAGCCAACCGAAACCAAAACAAAGGACCACCATCGCGTAAAAGAAAGGGCTCAGAATCTTCGTTTGGGTAATATATGCGAACAATAAGGCGGTAAGCACCGTTGCGATTACCGGCGCGTGATATCCTGGTTGGAGCTCTGATAGAGATAGTCTCGAAATAGCGTTACTTGCCAGTGAGAGTCGGCTCAGTAAAGGAGAAAGCGCAAGCAGAAGGCCCAATAAGCCGTAGACTAGCAAAACGAATATCTTATCTTGCATGTAACTCACTTAAGGAGTATTACGGGCCTATTATGGTCGTTAAGCACAGTAAATCAACACACCAATAGAAGAACGGAACACACAGTCAAATTAACGATGAATCGATGAGTGGCGCGCCGCGCAATAGTTATGCCCTAGTGCACTTAACAAAGTATCCCAATGGATCGTCTTTCGAACCAAAGTCGAAGTACAAGGAAAAGTGCGCGCACAGAAGAAAAATCGAAGCGAGCAGCAGCTCCACCATAGCCAACGGGAAGGTCCACATCAGATAAATTTTCTTAGTAGGAACAAGTAATCGCCAGGCAATTATAATCAGCTTGTTTGCAACTGCGCAGATATCATTTCCTCGTTCCCTGATCTCCACTCCTACGAAACCGGCTTGGCATAGCATAGTTTCGAGCTGGTAGCGAGTGAATCGGTGGAAGTCCCAGGGAATATGGTGAGCCCGTGCGGACCAAGGCACTGTAAGGACAAAAGTGCCGCCCGGTTTCACAACACGAAAGGCCTCTGATAGAAGAAGCCGGGGATTGCTCGCGTGTTCAAGAACCTCAATACACATAGCAGCATCGAATGTGCAATCTGGAAACGGCAGGATAGTACCGTCGTAATAGATCACATCCTTTTGCTCACTCATCCCGAACTGATCAGCGGACCGAATATCGACCCCCTGATACTGAACGGAACTATCCAAAAAGATACGCCAAGGGCTTTGGCCAGCGCCTATATCCAGCAGCTTTCCTCTAATAGTGGGCAGCAGTGTGCGGAGATATGACACGATCGTCTTAAGTTGCAAATCTACGATTTGCCGAAAATAAAACCGAAAACGAGATGCTTCTGGCCCCGTTACAGGAATTGGTTTGGTGCGATCTATGTTCATGTGAAGTTGTATGTCTGATATTCACGTGGGAGAGCTGTCGGTGTTCTCTGGAGTTTTTATTGTGGTTATTGGAACAGGTTGCGCTTAAAAAGAGCTGGAATGGACTCAGCCCGAACGATCAACTCGATGCTTTGCCACTGGGAAGAAGATCCGTTGATTTTCCATGGCGGATCAATGCTGATCGAATCAACCGCGGTCGCCCTTTGATTTCCACCATAATTTTACCGATATACTCACCGACGAGTCCTAGTGCGAACAGATTGATAGATCCGAACAGAATAATGGCTATAAGAAGCGTTGTTGCACCTCTCGGCGCAATGTCGGGCCAGAACACTTTCAATATAACCGCGAGGACGCTGAGAGCTAGCGACACAGCAAGCAATGAGAGTCCCATTGACGTCAGCATCGTCAGCGGTGTGTTGCTGAACGAAAATATGCCACGTTTGGCCCACTCAATATTTTTTCGAAGATTGTTTGTCGATCGCCCAAACATCCTTTCCGGCCTGACATAGTCCACACCGGTTTGCTTAAAGCCAACATAGGCTCGAAGCCCGCGCATGAACAAGTCGCGTTCAGTGCATTGCAATAGCCAGCCAACCACACGGCGATCTATCAAGGAAAAGTCACCAGCATCATGTGGAATCGGCACATAGCTAAACGCAGCAAACACCCTATAAAAAGCCTTGTACATCAAGCCCCAGTGCCAGGGCATCTCCCGTTTGATGCGACGACCGTAAACAACGTCATAACCTTCATCCCACTTTTCATGGAACGCTGCGATTAGCTCGGGGGGGTCTTGTAAATCCCCGTCAAGCAAAACCACACTGTTCATGGTGGCCAGCTCCATTCCGCTACGAAACGCCATTTGGGAGCCGAAGTTCCGGGAATGGGTAATGCCGATCACGTGGGGGTCACGCGAACTAATTTCTTCGATGACCTGAATGCTATTGTCTGGACTGCAATCGTTGACGAAGATGATCTCGTAGTCAATGGCTAGCTTCCTGAAGGTATCAGTCAGCCTCTGGTACATATGAGGGATTGCCTCGGCATCCTTGTAGCAGGCAACTATGGCGGATACACTTCGGTGTTTTCTACGCAAATTCTTCTTGGACGCATTCGTGAATGCGTCGTCCGTCATCGTTTGGACCCAACGGCTCATGCTGTACAAGCCATCGCCTAGAGCTATCGTTGTTCTCCAGCCGAGCATGCGCTCGGCTTTTGACGGATTCGCGTACCAGTCAGGCATATCCCAAGAACGGCCCGCCATGCTGCCAAACATCGGCGTTTCCGCAATGTTGAACTGCGCCTTGACCAGCTCTGCCAACTGCCCGATCGTCGTCTTGATACCACTCCCGATGTTGAATGTCTCCCCATGAAGATCAGGACTCATCCGAACAGCGGCAAGGATAAATGCGCGGCAGGCGTCGTCCACATGCACGAAGTCACGGGATGTGCGGGAATCCACGAAGGGGGGAAGAGTTCCGCCAAGCGCGCATTTCAGTACGCTTGGGATTAACCTCGAAGTATCTTCAAGAGGTCCATAGATAGAATAGAGCCGCAAATGAGAGCAAGGAAAACCCTTTTGCTTGCCCATATAGCGCAGGAAGCTCTCGGCGGCAACCTTGGATACCGAATAATGGCTATTTGGCTCGCAGGCGGCGTCTTCAGAGGGCGCACTGGAATTGAATCCGTACTCCGACGAGCTACCAGCATGGACAAAGGCGGTGATCGGCCTTTCACTTAACAACCCCACGAGACTGACCAGAGACTGGAAATTCGTTGCGTAAATTTTGTTCGCATCTTCCTCAAAGGAGTATGCGCCATATGCAACACAACTGAAAACAGTTTGGGGAGTAATCGAGTCGATCAGATTCTTGGTGGCAGCGTTGTCAGTAAGGTCAACTGCGATAACCTTGTCGTCAGGGACATCCTGCAAACGCCACGATTTCTCACGCTGCACAACCGCAAACACGTCTGAGCGAACTGCTGCAATGGTGTGATAAAGATTTGCGCCGACAAAACCAGATGCGCCAAGAACGAGGATGGGGCCACGAAGTTGGCGGATATAGTCATCATTAGTCAATTTCATTGGGCTAATCAAGCATTATTTAATCAGAGGTTACGCAAGCAATCAGCTGCGCAGCAGTCAGCCCAGATTTCTCACGAAGGAAATTTTGCGAACCATAGGCATCATAAATATGGCTGCGAGCGCAAAGATGTCGAAACCTCGATATGGCAATACCGTGTTCGGCCAAATAAAGCGCTAGCTCCGAACCGAAACCACCACGTGCCACGTGCTCCTCAGCCACGCAAACGCTTGAGCTCTCGATTATCTGCTTGACCAGCGCTTCGGGCAGAGGATTCTTCGACAGCGGAAGCTCGGAAACGGCCCATAAGTTTGGACGTTTGGCTTCCGGAAGTGCCTGAATAGCAGCAACATAGAGGCCCGCCAGAGGGCCTACAGCGATCACCGGGATGCCTAGCCCATATGTCAGTTGACGCCACGGCGAATATGGCGGGATCACAAAGTCCTTATAAACCTCTCCACGACCGAGCCTCAGATAGGAAGGGCTTGTGTTGTCACCCATACGGGAAATCACAGCCTCAAGATCTTCATCGAACACCGGAACATAGACCGACATATTCGGCAAAGTTAGAAGAATTCCGTAATCCTCAATCGCATGGTGCGTCGGCCCCATCACCCCGTACCCATACCCTCCTCCATTACCGATCAACTTTACGGGCAGTCCATGGAAGCAAATATCATTGCGGATCTGCTCGAATGGTCTCGCGTAACAAAAAGGAGCGATGCTGTAGGCCCAAGTCTCTAGGCCTTCACGAGCCATTGCGGCAGACACGCTGATCATGTTCTGTTCCGCGACGCCAGCGTTGATAAAGTGTGTTCCTAGAGCCTTCTGCAACGGCTCGAGGGCCATGAAACCGAGATCGCCAGTCAGGAATGCCATCTGCCTCGTCTTGGAACGCGCCACCAACGCGTCACAGAATTGATTCCTCATCGCGAACTCACCTCGTCAATCGCCTGTTGGTACTGCGCCTCATTGATGGGGCGGTAATGCCATTCCATCCTGTTCTCCATGAAAGAGACTCCATGTCCCTTTGTGGTGTTCAGAATTATCATCTTCGGATGGGCAGATGGGGCGGAAAGGGCTTGTCGAATCATGTCGAGATTGTGCCCATTTACATGGAAAAGCTCGATATCGAAGCCCTCTAACTTCTTTTGAAGGGGGGCCATGGAGGCCACATCGTTGGTCGAGCCAAAGCCCTGCAGATTGTTATGGTCGACCAGGATGGTCAAGTTCGTTAGTTTATGATGACAGAGAAAAATCATGGCTTCCCACGTTGACCCCTCCTGCCACTCACCGTCAGAGGTCAGGCAGAAAACGTGGCCGTCTTTTCCTCTAAGCCGCCTAGCCAGTGCTGTCCCCGCCGCCAATGACAATCCGTGACCAAGACTGCCTGTGGCAAACGGAATGGCAGCAAAGACATTGGCTGGAGGATGCCCGGGAAGCTTAGTATTATCTTTGTGAAATAGTGTCAGGTCACTGTCCGAGAGAAGCCCCTTGCTCCAAAGCGAAACATACAGAGCCCCAGCTGAATGGCCCTTGGACAGGATGAAACTATCTTTATCGTCGAGATACTCATGCCAGACCACCATCATGGCGTCGAGTGCGGAAAGATTCCCGCCTATATGGCCAACCCCGCTTTCATGGTGCATCTGCAGAAGCCGTTTGCGAGCTCTATTCAATGCGTCAGTACTAATCCTCATGCTTTTCTCGCAAATTAAACTAATTACCCTCGTTTTGCCCTGCAAACTGTAAACTAGCGAAAGGATGATCTCTCTAAGTCCCAGACGTATACAATTTAGTTCGTGATATTACTACAACTATCGGCCGACGGAAGCACTCATCCTACACCGAGTGGCTTAATCTAGCTTAAGAACTAGAAGAAAGGCATGCTATTGCGTCGGATATCCTGAATGCCGGGCCACCGGGGCGGCATATGAATTGAGACGGTGTTGTTATTGTATTTCAGACCCTAGCCGTTTTTCTCGCTCATGCGACTCCTCACCCAACAGCGGCTATAGCTGGTCAGGCCTGAGTAAATTGGTGTTGCAGAGCATCCTCAGGTCAGAGCATCTAACTCAGGCCTGCCCTTCGGCAGCGCTTTGAAACCTTGTTCCATGCCAGCCGCATAATTACCGGGCCAGATACACTTAGCATCAACGACCCCGGTACCACGCGCCGGCACACCCCTCCCTACCAGAACCCATTGCTTAACCTGTGCAGATTCCGCCGCGCCCAAAAACCGAGACGAACGAGCAGAGAACACAAATATTATCTATCAAGTTTTCCTGATAGATATTACCTTTGAAAGATACAATTGAAGCATGCCTCCGATGGAAATGAGAAATGCCATTACTAAATCACGTTTCTCAATCAACCTTTTCTCAATCAAATTCCAAGAAGCATAGGCAAAACCCAACGACAGGACAATAGAGAAGAACGTATTCTGAAGCGGACTCATATCAGGAACAAGCATGACACACACCTGCTGCATGGGCCAGCCATATAGATACACTCCATAGGAAAGATCCCCGATTCTTTCAAAACCCGAAAACTGCTTCCCAAAACAAATATTGACAAATAAAGCTATCACCAAAAAAATATAGGCGAATTCGAACTTTGGGGTTCCCAATGTAATTGCGCACAGCAGAAAGGCGATCAATAGTAAAAATGGCCCAACAGGCACTGTTTGCCGATTAATATATAAAAACGCACCCACAAAAAAAAGAAAACAAACATGTGCGCCAGTGCGACCCGAAGCAAACTCCGGCAATAAATCAGGATTAACCCAGAAAAACAAAACACCAAAGAAAAATACAATATTAAATCTGAACGCACTCTTCAGCAGCCCGAGCATGTATAGAATAGCCAAAATAATATATAGCCTTACCTCAATAAGAACAGACCATATAGAGCCATTCACGGCGGCATTCTGGTTACCCTCGAAAACGCCAGGCAGAAAGAACCCACCCTTAACTGTTGATGCCAAACCAATAAAATAAGACCAAACAGCGTCGCTCCGGATATAATCTTGAAAATCAAGACTGGATGACAAGGTGCCTATCCCAAACACCACAATTATCATGTTTAAAATAAGCGCGGGGTAAATACGCAAAGCGCGGGCAACCAAATATTGCAGCGACCCCCTATTTATAATACTTGCCGTAACAAGAAACCCACTAATTATAAAAAACAAATCCACCGCAACACCACCAGCGAACGCGTAACCCGTCAATTGAGCAACAATATCCCCGCCGCCTTGCCTGCTTATGGCATAAGAATGACCGTAGATCACGCTGCAAGCGAGAACTAGCCGAATGAAAGTAAGATTATTTTCACGCCCACACGATACATCGATTAGATATCTATTGCTCATTTTTTTCAAGATGAATTGTTTTAGTACAATTGGATGGCTCTTTATCTGTAGACAATGAAAACCTACCTTGAGAAACTAGGGCGCCGATCTCGAATCCACTCATAAGAGCGGACTGCTTCGGAACCACAACCACCCAATTTCTAGATAAACCCAGAACTCTATCAATATATAGACTTGAATGCATATACCAAGGAGAGAATGCATCAGCACCAATCACACAAACCACATCTGAGCTAGCGCCGATGATCGTATTATCACGCAATAAGCTAAAAACTTTAATATTGTTTGTCGCGATACGATCATACCAATTAGCGACAGCCAATCTTCCTGGGTAGTTCAAAAGCAACAGTATTGCGGAGATAACCAAAAGAACTCCTATCGCCAGTACTCTGCTCGACCCATCACTTAACCGACCGCTAGAAAAGTAAGTGGCGGCCAATGCTAAAGATTCTAGGGTTGCGAAACAAATGAAAGGAGTCCAAAGATACACATAATAAGGATTTATGTGATTAGGCAGAATCGCATACGGGGCCATTACGGCCAATGCGCATCCGATAAAATATAGGGGCCGCAAATTTCTTTTAAATGCAGCAAAAATGCCAAAAATTAGGGAGAAAAAGAACAGACAGGTGAACACGTAACCCTCAGGCACAAACACAGGGTTCTCGCCCCCTCCAAGATATTTAACTATTGTTCGAGCAATAGAAATCGGAGAAATGTTCACGTAGTAGGTTGACGCAACGTCAGTAACTCCTAGAAATGCAGTAGCCGTAAAGAATTTAAAAACAATTATCAATACCCCTGAGGAAAGCATTGACAAAACACCTACACACCTCACCCGAAAACCGGCACCTATTACAATAGAAAAATATATATATGAAATAAAATACAAAAGAAGAAAATCTTCTTTGGAAAACACCGAGGCGGAAATTAGAATGCAGCTAAATAATGCCGATCGAACATCATTCCTAATAAACGCCTGATGTAGGGCAAGCACAGCAGAAATGCCAAGACAGCCGGAAATTAGATGCGTAATCATTCCGGTATATCGAGCGTATTCCACCATGACCGGTGACGAAAAAACGGCAAATGCAAATACACTAGCAATAGCCCAATTACCCGAATTTCTTACGACCGATCTAAATAGAAAAAAAGAAAGATAAAGATATAACACCGTCAGGAATCTTACCGACCATATCAAAGCCTGTGGACTTATGCTAGAAAGCGCCGCGATAATAAATGTCGATAATGGCCTCACCCCAAAAGAGTAGTCCTCGATTCGTAATGAATAGTTGCTGTAGTCATCATGATGAACAGGCACAGCAGTCGGACCAAAGGATGACACAGATAGATACGACAGGCAGTAAAAAATAGCCGACAACAATAAAAATACAATTAATTTATTTATAAAATTTTTATTCGAAGAATACCAATTCCCTAACATTCGATAAGCCCTTATTATCCCTACGATAAATTTGCGCTGGGCGCGTCAATTGGAGCTTCGCTAGGCCAAGACATGCATTGCGCAACAATGATTTTAGAATTTTAATTAGCAACTTTAATTACAGAAAATATTAAAGCGCTTCGTGCTTACGTCTCAACAGACTCGCAGACAAGCAGGCTTACATTAATGGCCTCAGGCTCCCATGATGTATAGAGCATAGTACCCAGAGAGTCCATGATTGAGGCAGAGGGGAGGGATGCCCCACTACACCTAGTCTTTATCATCGCTTCCAATGAAAAATATGCCTCAAAACAGCTGTAATATCATTGGATGCGCTTGCAGACCAGGATACCACTCCCTATCAAACCCGTCGCCATATGTCGGCTCTAGATTTGAGACGCAAAATTCCATATGCGCCCCTCTACCCTTGAGCGATTTAATTACAAATAGCACACTATCGTCGCTTGATTTTTCTACTGAACCATACGCAGGTTAAACACAACCAAAATACGGAAGGGGCCAATTATCCGATTCAGGCAAGCATGAAAAACCAACCACAAACTGTCATCAATGCTCCTTCAAACAGTTTGCTTGCTACGGAAAACAGAGCCGCTGTACGCATTCATATGTTTCGATATAGACCTACCAACTCTTATCCCCGGTTTTTCAATCACTCGATATGAAACGTAACAAACAATCGTCAATAAAATCAAGACTTGGATATTTAGTGATATAAAATTCACGCCGAAGCTTTGAACGATTTTTTCAAGATAACCCCAAATCCAATTATGAAACAAATAAATCGAATAAGTTAATTCAGAAAAAAAAGTCACAATTGGAAGTTTAGAAAACCTTTCTCTACCACACCAAAAGAGCAAAAATATGACAAGCGCGTAAAACACGGCGTGAGACTCTTTCCAACTAGGCGAGATTTTTGGTACCAATTTGAGATGCAAAAAGAAGATAAAAGCCAGCGCGACAAAAAACAGCCAACCCTGAATCATTTTCTGCTCATACAGATAAAGGATCGACCCCAAAAATAGGAATGGAATATATAAATTTAGGTACCCATCGGTCCACAACCCAAGTCGCGGAAATGGGTTTGCAAAATAAAGAAGGGTTGTACAAATTAGAAAAACCAATACAACCAGTCTAGGCAGAAGGATCACCCCCAACGCTCGCATTAACGCCATAAATACATAGAAAATTATTTCAATGCGCAGCGTCCACTCCACACCACCTAATGAATAACCTGTTCCAGTAAAATCCCCGATAAGAAACAGGGTAGGCAAAAGCCTTGAAACCGGGGGGAAAGGAACATTGTTGATGCCCCAGTTAAGCAGCAACTCAAGCAAAACAGCCGCTACGAAAAGAGGATAGATGCGAAACATTCTCCGAATTAAGAATTCGGAAGTTCTTTCTCGCTGAAGAACATGAGTAATAATATAACCAGATGTGAGAAAAAAAAGTATTACTCCAGCTAACCCACCCCAAGTCAGCGGAATAGTAAGCCCCGCAAAAAATCGTAACGTTGCATGGTTATCAGCTCCCAACAAAGAGGAATGCTGAGCGAATAGTTTATGCCCCACAAGAACACTTAAAAACGCCAATATCCGAACATAATCAAGAAAATTTATGCGACGAATATTTTTATCAGTATTTGTTTTGCTATTCATAGAGATAATTTACGGTTTTCCATGATCTTGCCATTCAACCCACCTTGCATCTAAGACGAGCAATAAAATCTATTACTCCTGTACCTAACTCAGCAAACTTCATTTTTAGACTAAATTCAGTCTGTTTTTAATTCAATAAAAACTCCCAACCAAGCCTATAAATTGTCAATATAAAAATTAGCGCCGACCAATATTAAAGGCAAATATAAATTTAGTTAGGATATAGGTTATGGGTACAGAAAGACCAACGACCACAAGGGGCCCATAGACTCTATTTAACGCAAGCCCATCAACCCAAAACCAAAGCACGCCCATCCCGAATAGATACTGAAGCACGTACACCAAAGGAAACATCAAAATAGAAACTAGACCTTGGTGCGCCTTAAAAACATAAACCCGATTCAACCAGTAAGAAACCCCGATTCCAAAAACATAAGAAATGGTGTAACTAAAGCGATAACTCATTATTTCTAGCAATAATACATACAATATGTAGGTTATCGCTGTATTTATTCCACCCGAAACTAGAAACCTTAGAAAAGAGTTTGAGGGAATCCGAAAACCCTTCTTCGTGTTATTCACCTCGGAAATCACTTGCACTTAACCAAGTCAACATACTGCGTGTAATCTCGAATATAGTCATCCGGATCATAATGGTGGGATGCGAACACCAACAAAACAGCGTCGGAAGAATAGTGGTACTGAATCCCCCAAACCATAGGGGGTAAATACAGGCCTATATTATTTTTATTTAGTTCGAATTCTTGGCGAACACTTCCATTATCCGCAACGACTCGCACAGAGCCTTTCACTGCAATCAAGAATTGATGGCATTCACGATGGGCATGCTCCCCTCTTACCTCGGCGGTCGGAACATCGAACACTAGAAAATAACGTAAAGGCGAAAACGGGATATCACGGTGAAACTCACCTGCCGACAAACTGCCTCGCATATCCGGTACAGTACGAAACGTATGCAGCGTAACGCCTGGCACAGAAGTTGGGCTCACGCTCGGCACAGCTACGTTGTCACTCGCATCATGCGCAGCAGCACCCACATCGGTAGCATCTACATAGCCCACGATCTTTGCGGGGTTGCCTACGACAATCGCATTAGGCGGCACGGAACGCGTCACGACCGCACCGGCGCCTATCATTGCATGCTGACCGATCGTAATCCCTGGAAGCAGGGTGGCATTTGCACCTAATGATGCCCCCTTGCGTATGATTGTGGTGGCAAACTTCTCTGGATACTTTTTGCTACGAGGAAATATGTCATTAGTAAACGTTACATTTGGGCCGATGAAAACATCATCCTCGATACACACGCCATCCCAAATTTGAACACCACATTTGACGGTAACCCTATCGCCCAAAACCACGTCATTTTCTATGAATACGTGGTCGCAGATATTACATTCCTCTCCAACCTTTGCATTGGGTAGTACATGAGCAAATGCCCATATTCGGGTCCCGGCCCCGATATCAGTCGATTCACACAGAGCATTCTCATGCGTAAAGTATTTCTTGCTATCTGCCATGTGGCGCCTCGAATGTTTCAATTCTCATAGGAATCGCAAGAGGGCGATTCTTTGTATTTTCATAAGTGCGCCATGCATAAGACCCGACAATCCCAAGCCCCAGCAGGTTCAGCGACCCAAGAAAAACAATCAGCAATACGGTCATCGCATAGCCGGGCACATTGATTTGCCCATGAAGCTTTGCGGCGAATACTAATAGGCCAAAAAATGCAGCCAATACAGCCCCGCCAGCCCCTACGCGGATCAGCAATCGAATTGGAAGATCAGTAAATGAAAACACACTATCCATCAGGTAGTTCAGCTTCTTCCTGAATGTCCACGCCGATTTGCCGTGCTCCCGCTCTTTTCGGCTGTAAGTAACAACCTTCCTGCGGAATCCCAGCCAGAAAACCTGTGCTACTAGTGAACTATGGCGCTCTTCCAATTGAAGCAGGTTGTCCCTGAACGCGCGATTGCATCCGAACATATCCACGCCACCAGGCGGCATTTCCGGCACAACATACCTCCGATAAAACCGCCAGAATAGCTGTGAAGCGCATCGGGACAACCAAGGATCATTTCGATTTTCACGCGCCCCGACCACGATATCGATCGGCTCTGCGCAAAGTACGCGATTCATCTCCAAGACCAGCTCGGGGGGCTCTTGCAAATCGGCAGCCATTACAGCAAACCGACTGCCGCTCCCATGGAGCAAGCCTGTACGGATGGCCATAAAAGACCCAAAATTGCGAGACAGCAGTATAAGTTTTGATTTGAATGATCTCTGCGGAAGAGAAGCCCTAAGCAACTCGTAACATCGATCGGGGCTGCCATCGATGACAAAAACAGCCTCAAATTCACCATTTAAGGTCTGGCTTATTTCTGCAATCACTTCAAGCAACTTAGGGATCGACCCCTCGTTCTTGTAAACCGGGATGACAAGCGTCAACACCCTTAGGCCTCGTCTTTGAAGTACGCCAAAACGGCAGCAATTACCTGCTCCACATCCTCATCCGGCAACCCCGGAAAGCAGGGCAAGGAGATGACGGTTTCACACGCCCTTTCAGTTATGGGCAAGGAAAATGGAGTAGCGGTTAAATATGCGCTCTGTTTATGGTCCGGGATCGGATAATGAATATCAGTCGACACCTGCTTTTGGCGAAGGCTTGACGCAAATTTTTCTCGATCCTTCACGCGCAACACGTATAGATGCGCAACGTAATCCTCACCCAAAGAAAAGGGCAACTTGACACCTAGCGACGCAAAGGCCTTGTTGTAACGAGCAGCGACGGAGCGGCGCTGCATATTCCACGAGTCCAGATGAGGCAGCTTGACTCGCAAAATAGCTGCCTGCATTTCATCCAAACGGCTATTGGAACCACCTTGCAACTCTACATGGTACTTGCGCGACCAACCGTACTGCTTGAGTTGCCGTACACGAGCAGCCAGTCGAGCATCATTCGTAGCCACTGCCCCACCATCTCCCAACGCGCCCAGGTTCTTTGTTGGATAAAAGCTGAAGCAAGAAATGGAGCCGAAGCTCCCGGCTAGTTTGCCATTACGGCGTGCCCCATGCGCTTGGGCGCAATCCTCAATTACCGGCACTCCCGCAGACGCAGCCAGGCGCACGATTTCCTCGATTGCTGCCAACTGCCCATACAAATGGGTGACGATGACAGCAGCAGGTTTATGCTGCCGAAGCAACTCTGCCAAAGCTGTCGGCGACAGTGTCAGCGAACCAGCATCGACATCCACGTAAAGTGGTATTGCGCCCACCGCGTGGATTGCTGTACTTCCATAGAAGCCCGCATTCGCCACCGTAACAACTTGGTCGCCAGATCCAACTCCTAGGCCGCGCAATGCAATCTCTAATGCATCAGTGCCATTCCCTACGCTGATGCAGTGATCAACCCCAACATAGGCCGAAAACTCAGCCTCGAAGCCCTTGACCTCATCCCCCATCACATACCAAGAGCTATCAACGACCCTCTTCAATGGTGAAATGAAATCAATACCGGAATTTGCAATGGAACTGGAAAATAAAGGAATCATGGGGGTACCGGCCTAATTTTTATAGGGAACAATCGCGATGGAACATCTATGTAGTGCAAGATTATATCGAGTACAGGCCGTTACTCCTCAAATCCACCGAAGGGGTAGCGGTATCAACGTGCTAATCCTAGCAACACCCCACTACTTCCCTGCTGCAACACATCGAACTCACCCCTATTGCGGGCCGTGTCGAACCCCTGATACACCTCTTTCGACACGACCAGCATCCGTGCCCCAACCCTTTCCATGTACTTCCGCATGGCTTCGGGCACAGGAGGCTGACAACTTCCCGACTCGCAATCCAGCATGTCCCGATACCGGCCCGGCCCGAACCAGTCGCCAATGACGGTGCCATTGAAGAAATATCGGTACTTCTCAAAGCCCAGCTGCACAAGGCGCGGACCGTACTCTGGAATTCGCGCATTGGCCTCTTCAAACAGCCGATATCCCGCTTCCTCCTGAAGGGTATCGTCCCAGTGCGTCATCGCAGTGCTATAGGACCTGACCCGGTCGGCGGTGTATCCGAGCAAAAATACCGCCAACACGGCTATCCCAATGCCCTTGCCCGACAACCAGGTTTTTCCTGTTCGTTCGGACAGCCAGGCATATGCCCGAAACAGCGTATAGCACGACAGCAATGTGGCTACAGCATAGATAGGAGCCAAGTAACGCCACACCTGAGTCACAAAAAACCAGAACGCGAAATAGGCCAGAAAAATCGCCTGCAATGTACGGATCGCGCGCGGGGTGTTCCAGAAGAACAGGCTCACAAAGGCCAGAATCCAGATCGGCACGTGGGCGGCATTAAGGGCGGACCACAGCGCCAGGGGGTTGCGGCTTGTACCATGCGTGGCTTGCTCCTGTGCCTGCAGCAATAGATCCTGTGCGTCCCACAAGTAGTAGCCGAACACGCCGCCCCCAACCGGGTGGAAGGGGTCGCCCGAGATCACAAAGCTGCGCACATACCACCAGCCGCCGGCCAGAACGGTAGCCGTGCTGTAGATTAGCGATGCCTTCCAGTCTCGGCGCCACACCAGCAGATACGCCCCCAATATTGCCGCCAACACCAGCCCAAAGTACTTGCTGCCTGCCGCGCCGCCGGCCATCAGACCGGCCAGCACGAGCCAATGCCAGGCGCCGCCTTTCTGCTCCCCTTGCTGCGCGGAATGCGTCTGCTGTGCCCACACTACGATGGCCAGGCTCGCCGCCCAACAGAACATTCCCAATCCGTTGTCGATATAGGCGAAACCCAAGGTCCGTTTAATGGCGCCGATCATGAACAATAAAGTTGCCGCCAATATACCGGTATGGGGCGTTGCCAATAGCCACCACGAAGTCCCGATCAAGCCTAAGCCCATCACAAAAAGCGGCAGCGATGAAAACGCTTGCGCGGCCACGTCGCCGCCGAACATCAGCCCCAAGGCGAACAAAAGGTTGATGTTTTGGGGAAACAAGGGGAAGCGCACATAGGGATCCAGCAAGATAGCCTTGTGCTCGACATACCCCCGAGCCAGCGGCAACTGGTACATGCTGTCGTCGAAATGCCCCGGCGGGTGGAAGGCCACGATGACCGACAAGAACAGCAACAAAAGGGCCACGATGGCCGTGGCGGCCTGTAGCGTGTCGGGCCTGGACATACGGCGCAGAGGCGCGAGGACCCCACGCAGGCGCGGGGCAGCCAGAATCAACATGGCGGCTGCAGCGATCAAGACAGCGGCTTTATCGAAGAAGCCGGCCATACCCAAGGCGAAGAGCATGGCGATATTCACCAAAAAGCCCAGCAACAAGGCAAAGAACAGGTGCAGATACGTCTTGCCGGCTCCGCCCCACGGTACTTGACACAAAGCCGCCGGCAAGGCGGCCGCCCCCACGGCTGCGCTGTGCAATACGAACAACACGATCAGCGTCAGGACACCGGGCAACAGAGTCAGCATGATGGGCAGGGAAAAAGGGGGTATCGTGGATGGGGCGGGTTACAATTCTAACAAGCCCATCCTTGGATTTTCCCACTTGCTCGCCCTCCCCGCATGACTACCGCGACCTCGTCACGCATTGCCGTCATCCTGCCCGCCTACAACGAAGAGCAGACCATCGCCGCCACGATCGAGGCTTTTCATGCCGAGCTGCCCGAAGCGCGAATCGTTGTGGTCAACAACAACTCGCGCGATAACACGCGGCAGATTGCCACCGATACCTTGAATCGGCTGAATATTCAGGGCGAGGTTCTGGACGAAATGCGTCAAGGCAAGGGCAATGCCATGCGCCGGGCGTTTCTGGACGTCGATGCCGACGCCTATGTGCTGGCCGACGCCGACCTCACCTACCCGGCCGATCGTGTCCACGATCTGCTGCGCCCGGTGCTCGATGGCCAGGCCGACATGGTGGTGGGCGACCGCCATTCGGGCGGGCACTACGCCAGCGAGAACAAGCGCCCTCTGCACAATTTTGGCAATGGCCTGGTGCAATACTTGGTCAATCGGCTCTTTGGCGCCGCGCTGGTCGACATCATGAGCGGCTACCGCGTGTTCAGTCGGTCTTTCGTCAAGACCTACCCCATCCTGGTGGAGGGCTTCCAGGTGGAAACTGACATGACCCTGCATGCCCTGCATCGGCGGATGCGGATAGTCGAGATCCCCATTGAATACAAAGACCGCCCCGCCGGAAGCTTTTCGAAGCTGAACACGTTTTCAGACGGCGCGCGCGTGATCTTCACGATTGCCCAGATTCTGCGCTATTACCGGCCTATGGTGTTTTTCATGGTGTTCTGCGCGATCTTTGCGCTAGCCGGCCTGATCGCCGCCATTCCTGTTTTCGATGACTGGTTCACCACCGGCTACATCACCCATGTACCCCTGGCCATTCTCGCGGCCGCCCTGGAAACCGTCGCGGTTCTCTTGCTGGCCGTGGGGTTGATCCTGGACTCCATTGCCCATCACGAAAGGCAACGGGCGGAATTGCATTATTTGAGCGTTCACCGCCGTTAGGGGACGGCCGTCTTGCCACCTTAAGGCGGAATCCACTCGTGTAGGAAGGCGTAGCTGAATGCGAGGTTCCCGCCTTGCGGCGGACGACGAGTGAGGGGAGCTGAATCGGCTTAAATTGCCAGGGCATACGCGCGGTTGCGCAGCGCCCTTACAACGCTGAGTACCGTCAATGCCGAGGTCTTTGGGTTGGCGGCAAGGGGTTTGCCATGCATGGTCAGCTCAAAATCGCCAAATTCGCCCTTTACCTCGACGTGATGAACATTATCCCGTACCGATGGGTCAGCCAAGAGGCGCACTTGTGTGCGGTCCAGGCCCAGGCCCGCAAGCGCCAATGTGGCGGAAACATTGGCGTTCTTTGGATAAAGCCGGGCGGCGTCGCATGCCGTCCCCTCAAAAATAACGGTAGGCGCATCCAGGCTCTTAAGGTCGAACAGGGCCTCGGCGGGTGTCTCTTTCCAGGCGTGCGGAGGCTTTCGGCCGGTGTAAACGACCGAATGCAGGCCTCCGATCTTTGCCGCCGCTAGGGCGTCGATCGCACCGATCGCCCCCGACAACAATTGCACCTGCGTCATACCCCGCATGGTGGCGGTTTCCAGCCGCTTGACCATTAAAGGCTCGGACAATGCCCCGACTGACACCACCATGCAAGGAATTCCCCGCTCCAGCGCGGGCAGAACATGCTCTTCGATCGCTTTGTGCCCCGCGCATTCAAGCAGAAGATCCGGCCTTTCGGACTCGTCGCCCAGACACGAGGCAAGTTGCGCTTGGGGCGCAACTAATGCCACCTGGGGGCGAACCCTGTCGACGGACGCCTCTGGAACGACCACACGGCTCACCGTGATCATGGAGTCGTCGCGGAGCAATTCCAGCACCCCGATTCCGATTGCGCCGCAGCCTATCATTGCTACATTCAACATGACGTGTCACCTCAGCTTTCGATGCGAAAACCTCGTGCATCGGTCTTGACGTCGGGCTTGTAGGTCACGATCCGGTCTGAGGAAATGTGTATGCCCAGCAACTGCGTGACTTCGGTGGCGCTGGTGGTGAAGGCATGCCACACGCCGGGCTGCAGCTCGACCGTATCCCCTTTGTGCAGGACGACCGTCTGCAGGCCGTCAACCTCAATCCGAAATTCGGCCGAGCCCTCCAGGACGATGAGGTATTCGATATAGGGATGGCAGTGAAAAGGCACGTCGTAGCCGGGCTGGCAGGTCTGCAACGCGGACCGAATCGGCGTGCTGCGCTGAGCATCGCCGATCAACACGCGCAAGTCGCTTTTGGGACCGTAAGACACATATTCGGTGTCTGCGATCCGCGTCACTTTGAACCCATTCACATTCTTCTCCTGTTTTGTAGGGGGCTTGTCTGCCAAACCAAGTCTTTGCAGGCCCCGTTCCGGCCGGACGCCAGAACTGGGGCCCTGCGTTGCTCTTACTGAGTGATCTTCCATTCGCCGTTTTCAACACGCACCAACACACGTGCGCGCTTGTCCACGCCGTAATGGTCGCTGGCGCTCATGTTGTAGACCGCATGCGTGCCCTTGACCTCTTTATTGCCCTCGATGGCGTCGCGCATCGCTTGGCGGAACTCGGGCGTGCCCGGCTTGCCGGCTTTCAGGGCAACCGGGATGGCGGCCTGGATGATGAGACCGGCGTCCCAGGCGTAGGCGGCAAAGGCGTTGCGGCTGCCTGCGCCGTAGGCGCCTTCGTAGCGTTTGAGGAAGTCCATGCCGGTGGCCTTCAAGGGATGCTCGGCGGGCAGCTGTTCGGCCACCACCACAGGGCCGGTCGGGGCAATGACACCCTCGGCGCTCTTGCCGGCCACCCGGATGAAGTCGCGATTGACCACGCCATGGGTGTGATAGACCTGCTGGCGATAGCCCCTCTCCACCGCCCCAAGCTGCGGCAGGGCGGCCGGCGTCCCGGACGCGCCCACGTAGATGGCGTCCGGTTTCGCGGTAATGACCTTTAGGACTTGGGAATTCACCGACGTGTCGTTGCGTGCATAGCGTTCGTTGGTGGCAACCGTTATGCCCAGCTCCGCGCCGCCTTTCTTGGCATAGTTGTAGTTCATGTCGCCCCAGGAATCAGTGAACCCGATGTAGCCCAGATTCTTCACGCCCTTGGCCTGCATGTGCTCCAGCAAGGCGTTGACCATCAATGGAATGGGCTGCGGCACCGCGAATGAATACGGTTGCTTGGCGGGATCGATCGGAATGGGGCAGATGGCGATGATCGGGATCTTGACTTCATTGGCCACGCTGCTCTGGGCAATGGCAACGGGCACCGTACTGGAACCGATGATGACGTCCACCTTTTCATCGGCGATCAGCTTGCGGGCGTTTCGGGCGCCGACGGTGGGGTCACTAGTGTCATCCAGCACGACGTAGCGGACGGGTTCGCCGGCAACCGTCTTGGGCAAGAGGGGCACGACGTTGGATATTTGCACGCCCAGCGAAGCGCCGGGTCCGGTGGCGCTGACCGAAACGCCAACCACCACCTCGGCGCATACTGTTCCCGACCAGCCCGCCAGCAATACAGCCATGAGTTTCGTTCTCATTTTGTCTCCTTCATACATTTTTGTGAGTGAGCTGCGATTCCATTTTTTTGCATGCCATCGTAGAATACTACTGTAGAATACTACGATAGAATACTAGACATGAACGCAGGGCGCGTCAACAAAAAGACGGGACCTGCCCAGCAGCACAGGAGGAGACGATGTCGTTTCAATTAAGGGACAAGGTAGCGCTCATCACCGGGGCGGCCAGTGGCATAGGGCTTGCCGTCGCACGGCGCTTCCTGGCGGAAGGCGCACACGTCATTGCGTTTGACCGCAGCCAGGCAGCCATGGAAAAAGAGCTCGGCGGCAGCGAGGTCGTGTGCTGCGCCGGCGACGTCCGCTCCCCCGCCGACAACCAGCGCGCCATCGATCTGGCTGAACAGCGCTTCGGCCGCCTGGATGTGCTGGTCGCCAATGCCGGCGTCTACGACAACCGCCGGCCCTTCCTGTCTTTCTCGGACACCGAGCTAGATGCGGCCTTCGACGAGCTCTTTGCCATCAACGTCAAGGGCTATATGCTGGCGGCGCGCGCGGCGGCGAAGGCCCTGGCCCGTCATCAGGGCGCCATCATTTTCACCAGCTCGATCTCTGGAAACCATGCGGGCTTTGGCGGGGCGCTTTATGTGGCGGCCAAGCACGCGATCAATGGCCTCACCAAGCAACTGGCGCTGGAACTCGCGCCGGCGGTGCGGGTGAACGCCGTGGCGCCGGGCTATGCGCCCACCAGCCTGCGCGGGCTCGAAAGCCTGGGCCAGGGCGAGAACCCCAGCGCCCCGTCGGCCAAAGACCTGCCCTTGCAGGCGATCGCCACCCCCGAAGACTATGCCTGGGCCTATGTCTTTCTCGCCTCGGACGCCGCCGCGCACACCGCGACGGGCAGCATCCTGGCGCTGGACGGCGGCTCCGCAATTCGTGGCCCGCGCGTTTGAACGCAAACGCGCACCGCATCTCTCTTTAGAGGAAAAAGCATGAGCGACCCCCACATCTTGAGCACACTTGGCGACACCACCTCGACGCCTCTTCCGCCCCTGATCAAGGCCGATGCCCCATTGGGGATGTACCGGGCGGGCGAGCTGATGGCGCCGGACGGCTCCGCCATCGACCGCCGGCTCTTCGTCGACGAAAGCATCTACCGCCAGGAACAAGAGCTGATCTTTGCCAAGTGCTGGCTGTACCTTGGCCACGAAAGCGCCCTGCCGCAAAATGGGTCTTTCTTCACCACCACCATGGGTGAAGACCCCGTCATCGTCGTGCGGGACAAAACCGGGCGCCCGCGGGTCTACCTGAACAGCTGCACCCACCGGGGCGCCAAGGTGTGCCGGGTCGATTCCGGCGTGACAACGATGTTCAAGTGCCCGTATCACGCCTGGACCTTCAATACCGAGGGCCAGCTGGCGTCCGTGCCGCGTCTGGGCACGGTCTACGGCGACCCGTTCGACCGCAGCCAGCACAGCCTTCGGGAAGCCCCGCACGTCGACAGTTTCGGCGGGATGATTTTTGCAAGCTGGGATCCACAGGCGCCCACCCTGCGTGACTACCTGGGGGACATGGCGTTCTATCTGGAGCTGATGCTGAACCGTATGGAAGGCGGCACCGAGCTGATCGGCGGCGTTCACCAGTGGACGATCAACGTCAACTGGAAAATACCGTCAGAGAACTTCGCCGGAGACCACTACCACGTCTCGTCCACCCACGGCGCGGGGGTCGAGATGGGCTACCGCAGCCGCCTGAGCAACGATGGCTACTGCATCCAGACCGGCAATGGCCACTCGATCGGCAGCGAACGGGGCGGCGCGCAGCAAGGCACGGCGGTCAAGACCGATTACGACGCCTTCATGACGCAGATGCGCGCTGAACTCGTGGCCCGGTATGGCGAATCGGCCTCGGCCTTTGTGCCCATCGGGGTCGGCACGATCTTCCCCAATATGTCCTTCCTGGACAGTGCGCGTTTCCGCTCCTTCCGGGTATGGCATCCGCGCGGCGTGGACAAGATCGAAGTGCATTCATGGTGCCTGGTCGACAAAGCCATGCCGCCCGAGCTGAAGGCGGCCGTGCGCAAGCAGTACTCTCTGGCCTTTGGCCCCGGAGGCATTTTCGAGCAGGACGATGGCGATGTCTGGCAAAGCGTCCAGGACGGCCTGCGCGGCCACATCGGGCGGCAAGGGCGGTTCAACTACCAGATGGGGCTGGGCCGGGAAGCGCCGACCTCGTCCCGCTATGGGGCGCCGTTCCCCGGCAGCACCAGCGACATCCTGATGACCGAAGCCAACCAGCGGGCGTTCTACAGACATTACGCCTCGCTCATGACCGGCCCTGACAGCACGCCGTAACCCCGGGAAGAACCATGAACGACGTAATGAATACCCAATTGTGGACAGCGGTGGAAAACTTCTATCGCCGTGAAACCCTGCTCTTGCAGGACCGCCGTTATCGCGAATGGCTGGCGCTCATGGACAGCGGCATCAGTTACCGGGTGCCGGTCACGACATCCACCCTGGATGGGCTGGTGAGCCATGAAGACGAGCTGGGCTATTACGATGAAGACCTTGAGCTGCTCACGGCCCGTGTTGCCAAGCTGGAAAGCAAACAATCGTGGGTCGAGCAGCCGCCTTCGCGCCTGCGCTATTTCATCCAGGTGGTTGATGTCAATGAACAGGAGGATGGGCTGATCGTCGCCCGCAGCAACCTCTTGCTTCTGCAATACCGCTGGAATATGGAGCAGCAGTTCAGCGGCGGGCGCACCGACGTGCTCGTCCCGCAAGAAAGCGAAGGCGTCTTCCGCTTGCGCAAGCGACGGGTCATCCTCGACAGGCAGGCCCTTGGGAACCAAGGCTTGAGCGTCTTCTTTTGAAACGGAACCCCCATGTTAGCCGCCGCTACCGTTCATTTCCCCTACATGACCGCCTGGCCCGAACAGGCCCGGCCCGAGCACAGAGAGGCGACGCGCCAGGGCTTTGCCCGCATCCGCCACGCCATTGCCGAGGCGGGCCTGGACACGCTTATCGTGTTTACCAGCGAACACATCGTGAACCTTCAGCCGCGCATGGCGCCCGCCTTCCTCGTGGGCACCGGCGCGGTGCACAAGCCTTTTCCCGAGCCTCAGTTCAAACTTGAACCCGTGACCCGGCCTGGAAACCCCGAGCTGGCCCACACGCTTGTCGAGCAGCTCTATGCCAGAGGCCTGGATCCAGCCCATTCCAGCGAGCTGCGCCTGGATCACGGCACGACACTGCCCTTGCAGCAATTGGGCATCGCCCTCGACATCCGCATCGTGCCCGTCATCATCAATACGCTCTTTCACCCCCTGCCTACCCTGATGCGCTGCCGGGAGTTCGGGGCGGCGATGGGCGACATCCTTCGCCAAGGCGGCCTGCAGCGGCGCGTGGGCCTGCTCGCCACCGGCGGCATCTCACATGCCGTCGGCGCCCCCGGCATGGACCGCAACGACCCGCAATTCGATGCAGAGTTTGTCGGCGCGCTGGTGGCGGGCGACCTGGATGCGGCCTGCGCCTACCCGGACAGCGCGCTTGACGCAAGGGGAAACGGCACGCACGAGATCCGAAGCTGGATCGCCGCCGCGGCGGCCGCGCAGCCACGCCAGCCCGAAGTGGTCACGGCCATTCCGTATGCGCCGGGCTGGCACACCGGCGTTCACCAGTTGCTGTGGGAGGCGGCATGAGGGAAACCATCGTCACGCAATTTCTGATCGACATCACGCGCGGCCACTTGAAGGACGCCTATGCGGCAGACAGCGAGCGGGTGATTGCGGCGTCGCCGCTGTCAGAAGGGATGCGCGCCGCCGTACGCGCGCAGGATATCGGAGCCTTGTGGCGGGCGGGGGTTTCCCCCATGGCCCTGCTCTACTTCTCGCGCGCTATCGGATGGTCGATGGAGCGCTACTACACGTGCATCAGCGAAGCCGACCTCAAGAAAGCCGATCAAGCCGGCCCTGCTCGAGAAGTTCAGAGCGCGCCGCCACAAACGCGTCAATAGAGCGTTCCACATGGTTGGTGATCACGCGCCGCGCTTTCTTTTGATCTCGTTGCTCAAGGGCATCGAGCAGATCGGCGTGTTCGTTGGCGACACTCTCATCGCGCAGCGAGGTGATGCGTGCGCCACTGGCAATCAGGTACATCTTCCCCCGCACGCTCAGCAGCTCTCGGCGGATCTGATGCAGACCGGCCATTTCGGCCATCCGGATATGGAAGTTTTCGTCGATGGTGTACATGTCTTCGCGGCTTTCTCCCCCACTGCTCAGAATGGCGCGCAATTCATTGATGTCGTCCGCGGTGGCCGTCTTGCACAAGCGGTCCACCACAATCTGCTCGAGGGCGACCCGAAGAAGACGGATCTCGCTGATCGCGGCCTCGTCCAGCTCAATGAGGCGATAGCCGCGCTTGGGGACGATTTCGACAACACCATCGCGGTACAGGTTCAGCAAGGCTTCACGAACCGGGGTACGCGACACACCCAGCGACTCAGCGAGGCTGCTTTCGGAAAAAAACTGCCCCCGGGGGATCTTGCCATCGCGAATGGCGCGGCGGATGGCTTTATAGCCTTGCTGGGCAAGAGTTTCGGAACGGACCAGGCTGTGGAGCTTTGACATCGCTGACTCGTGACTTTATTAGGGAATATCCTCATGGTAGCACGTAGTATGTCACATTCTACCAACCCATGAGGCATCACAAAGGAAACGCATGGATCTGGGATTGAAAGACAAAGTCGCTCTGGTTACCGGGGCATCACGCGGTTTGGGCCGCGCCACCGTCGATGCCTTGATGGCCGAAGGGGCCAGGGTATTGGTCGTTGCCCGTCCCAGCCCCGAGCTGGACGAGATCGGATCAATTCACCCCGAGCGCTGCAAGGTCATGGCCGGCGACCTGCGGGAGCCCGCATTGCCGCAACTAGCGGTTGATGCCGCGCTCAAGCAGTTTGGACGTCTGGACGTCACCATCGTCAACACGCCGGGGCCGCGCGCCTTGCTGCCCCTGGAAGCCAGCGATGAGGATTTCGCCTCTGCTTTCGAGTCCACCTTTTACCCGGCGGTCAGGCTAGTGCGTGCCGCCAGCCAGGCCATGGGAAGGACCAACTGGGGGCGTATCGTCATCATTTCCTCCACCAGCGTCAAAGCGCCCAAGCCTTTCCTTTGCCTGTCGGCGGCGACGCGCAGCGCATTATGGGCCTGGGCCAAGAGCGCTGCCCCAAAACTCTATGAAAGCAGGGTCACGATCAATGCGGTGTTTGCAGGCCCGCACGAAACAGGCCGCGCGCTCGAACTGGGGGTGAAAGACCGGGCCATCGGAAAGCCGCAGGACTTCGGACACTTTGTGACCGCATTGTGCGGTGAATCGACCAACTACATCACGGGCACGGGTTTTCTGGTCGACGGTGGCGAATTGACGGGGATCTGAACATGGATAAATTACATACCTTGCGCGCCGGGCAAGGGCCACGGCTGCTCTTGCTGCACGGCATCGGAGGGAGCGCGACCGCCTGGAACAGGCAAATGCAGCGACTGGGCAAGAGCTTCTGCTGTCTTGCGCCCGACCTGCCCGGCTATGGCGATTCGCCTGCCCCTTCCGGCGCAGGGCTCGCCCCCATCCTGGAGGCAGTGGCCGACTTGCTGGACGACGAGCCCGCGCATGTGTTCGGCGTGTCGTTCGGCGCCTTGCTGGCGCTGGCCCTGGCGCATCATTATCCGCAACGGGTACGTTCGCTGGTGCTTGCCGATGCCACCTTGGGCCGGGCCTACCTGGCTGACAATGAACGGGAAAAATGGCTGCAAGGACGCCTTGCCCTGGCGCAAAGCCTGCAGAAAGTCAGCGTGCAAAGGGCCGCCGAGATCGCCGCCCCCGGGACGCCGGCAAGCGTTGTTGAGGAAATTGCCCAGCACATGCGGCGCGCGCGCCCCGAAGGGTATATGGCGGTTGCCCGAACCATCGCCACCACAGACGCTCGGCCATGGCTGGCTTCGATCACAAAACCGGCCCTTGTCCTGTGCGGCGAAAGCGATCAGGTAACCGGGGCCTTAGTATCGCAGACCCTGGCCGACTCGTTACCCCACGCCCGCCTGCACATCATCCCACGCGCCGGACACGCCCCCCATATCGAACAACCCGACGAACTTGCCCAGGTCGTGCAAGAGTTCCTTTGCGGCCTAAGGGCTTGACCTGGTCATTCCGCCGAAAGCCGGAATCCACGTCTGCGGGAAAGCGCAACAAGGTGCCTGGATCCCGCCTTTCGCCGGGATGACAGAAACCGGCCCACGACACAAAGGGCTACGACGACGGAAACCGATAGATCAAAAACCGGGACGACAGGTAATTGACCGCCATGCCCGCCAGGCTGCCGGCGGCAACACCCAGCACCAGATACTGCCGCACCAGGGGCGAGTAGACCACCAGCGCACTATAGGCGGCATAGTTCACCAGCCCTCCGGCCAGCATCAACGCCAGATAACGCAGGAATTCGGCCTTCTTTGAAAGGGCCGACGTTCGGTTTTTAAAGGCCAAAGCCCGGTTGACCAGCCAGGTCGCGAAGACCGCGGCCAGAAAAGAGACGGCGCGGGCATAAAAAGGCCCCAGGAACGGCGCCAGCAGATACAGCACGGCCGTATCGACAACGAAGCCAATGACGCCGGAGACGGCGAAGAGCAGAAGTTGAATGGGCAAAGCGTGCATGTTGTCTGTGATGGCGGCGGGTCGTATCGAGGCTGGATATTATCCCTCAGACCCGCTGCGGGCGGGTCAACCCGCCGGTGCGAGCAGGCGCCGGATCCAGCCTCCATGGCGGCTGACGGCGTCGGCCAAGTCCTCCTCGGCCGCCAGCCGGAAACCGGAGAACTCGAAGCCCGGGGCCACGACGCAACCCGCCAGCACGAAATCATCCGGATCGGCCAGTTCCGCCGCGAACCAGCAGCCCGCTGGCGCCACCGCCTGGTACACCGCCCCCGGGTGACGCAGGGGATCGCCCAGCCGATGCGTCAGCAGACCGCCATCGGGCAGCAATACGTGCAGATCGAGTGCCCCGCCGGCATGAAAGCACCAGACCTCGTCGGCATCGATGCGGTGCCAGGCCGAATGGGCGCCCTGCGCCAGCAGATAATAGATGGACGTCCCGGCGCTGCGCGGCGCCCCCTGAAACGGCACCTGCAGATCCGACCGGAAGACCTCGCGGTAATAACCACCTTCCGGGTGCGGCCGAAGGTCCAGCGCGGCCACCATGGCTCGCCAGTCCTCGGGACCAGTCGGGGACGCGGCGCCCCCAGAAATCTGGGGATCAAGCATGGCTGCCCATCGCCTTTTCAATCTTCTTGTCGAGGCGCATATCGCACGCTCCGATCGTTGAGGGATAAAGCGGATATTCTACCGAAGACACCGCCCCGGACACGGCACGAGGAAATGCGTGTGTGATGGCGATCCTCGTCATGCTGCCTTTCAATTTGGATGGTGTAATACGCGGAACAAGAAACACCACTGCGAATGATCCATCCACCACTCGGGAAGCACACATGAGACACGGCGAATACCATCGGACACATCGAACGGGCTGGCTGCGCGCGGCCGTATTGGGGGCGAACGATGGCATTGTTTCGACGGCGAGCCTGGTGTTGGGGGTTGCGGCCTCCGGCGCGGGCACGCAGGCCATTCTGGTGGCGGGTGTGGCGGGCCTTGTCGCCGGCGCCATGTCCATGGCCGCGGGCGAGTATGTCTCGGTCAGCTCGCAGGCCGATACCGAGCGCGCAGACCTGGCGCGCGAGATCAAGGAATTGGCGACGAACCCCGAGCAGGAGCACGAAGAGCTGGTGTCGATCTATGTCCGGCGCGGGCTGGATCGCAGCCTAGCGTCGAGCGTCGCCACCCAGTTGATGGCCCATGATGCGCTTGGCGCGCACAGCCGGGACGAGCTTGGGATATCCGACGCCCTGGCCGCGAAGCCCGTCCAGGCCGCGTTCGCTTCGGCGGGCACCTTCGCCGTAGGGGCGGTGCTGCCGCTGCTGATGGTTCTGTTGTTCCCGAGTACCCTGCTCATGTGGGGCATCGCAGGCAGCTCGATCGTGTTTCTTGCACTGCTGGGCCTGCTGGCGGCGCGCGCGGGCGGCTCTCCGCCGCTGGTGCCTGTGTTGCGGGTTGCCTTCTGGGGTGCCTTGGCAATGGGCCTGACCGCGGCTGTCGGGGCGCTCTTTGGGGTGGCTGCCTAGAACGCCTTATGGCGCCGCCGAGGCAATCGCCAGGTAGTACCTGACCAGTTCGCTGCGGAAGCTAATCTGCAAACGGTCGAAGGCGCGGTTGCGGTAGGTCTTGATGGTGGGCAGTTTCAGGTTGAGGTCGGTGGCGATGCCTTCGTAGCTCATGCCCAATACGGTTCTGGCGACGACGTCCAGCTCGCGCCCGGTGAGGTCGGGCCGGTGGGTCTCGAAGGCCTGGCGAATCGATTCGAGCGACAGGGGTTGGCCGAAGGCGGCCTGGCGCGGCTGCAACAACAAATGGCGATGCACGGCGGCCAGCAATGACGAGGCGATGGTCTCGAAGGCCGCCAGCTCGCGGTCGCTGAAGAAGCCCTGGCCGTTGTAGCGGTACAGGTTCAGCGCGAAGACCGAGTCGGAGGATTGCGGCTCGACGACCGACAGGCGTTCGCTCATGTCGAATTGCCGGTACACCTTGTCTCGGTGCGCCCGGGTGGGGATTTCCTCGGCGGTCACGTGGGTGATGGCCGGATGCGCCAGATCGATGTCGTCCAGAACGAATGTGCGGTCGGCAAGGTGAGGCCCTGACAGATAGGCCTGCCAACTGCCCGTCGTGGTGTCCTTGCGATGATAGGTGCCCGACAAGAACATGCGGGGCTGCTCGCCCCCGATACGATAGACGGACCAGCACCCCACGGGCATCACGCGGTTCACCTGCTGCAAAACCCGTTGGGAAAAATCGTCGTCGCCAATGGCCGCAACGATGTTGGCCACGGCTTCATTCACCAAGGCGGCACCCGAGGCCGCGCCTCCGAGACTCCATGCTCGCATCCTGATCTCCTCTACGCTGTCGAGGGCTTGTCATCTTCTGGGATGACAGCGCTTCTGCGTTTGCTTGTTAGTGTATTACGCCATGCACCGAGTGTAGGCGGATTCCCGCCAGATGGGCTCCCGCTGGCGCGAGAGCAACGACACGCGGAACGACGAAACATCGACTTTCAGGAGACTTCGACATGAATCCCAAGACCCTCACGACACACTCTCGTTTCCCGAAGAACCCGGGGGGATTCGCACAGCGCCCTGTGTGGCGAAAAACGGTGCTGTCCTGCGCGGCGGCGCTGGCCATGCTGGGGGCCGCATCGGCCCAGGCGGATGTCACCGTGGGTGTCATCCTTTCCTTGACCGGACCGGCGGCGTCGCTGGGCAAGCCGGCGGACAACACCGTCAAGCTGTGGCCGGAAAAGATCGGCGGCGAAAAGGCGCGTGTCATTGTCGTCAACGACAACAGCGACCCAACAGAAGCGGCCAAGCAAGCCGCCAAGCTGGTGACAGAAGAAAAAGTGGACGTGCTGGTCGGCTCGTCGATCACGCCGCCTTCCATTGCCATCATGGAAGTGGCCGGCCGCAACGGCACGCCGCTGGTGTCGCTGGGCGGCGGCAACGCCATCATCGAACCGCAGGAAGGCCCGCGCACCTGGGCCTTCAAGATTCCGGCCCCTGAGGCCTTGTCCGTGCAGCGCACGATCCAGGACATGAAGGCGCGCAAGATCAAGACCGTGGGCGTGATCGCCGTGACCACCGGCTACGGCGAAGGCTTCCTGAATGCCTTCCAGAAACAGGCGCAGGCGGAAGGGATCTCGATTGCCGCCACGGCGCGCATCGGCGCGCAGGACATCTCGGCCACGACCCAGGCCCTGCAGATCATTTCGGCCAAGCCCGATGCCGTCTACATCTTCAGTTTCGGCACCCCCGGCGCGACGCCGCAGCTGGAGCTGGTCAAGCGCGGCTACAAGGGCCTCATCTACCAGACCCACGGCGTAGCCAATGCCGATTACCTGCGTCTGGGCGGCAAGGAACTGGATGGCACGCTGCTGGCCGTGGCGCCGGTGCTGGTCACCGAGCAATTGCCGGACGACAACCCCACGAAGAAGCCGGGCATGGAATACGTGAGCAAGTACGAAGGCAAGTACGGCCCTGGCACGCGCTCGCTGTTCGGATCGACCGCATGGACAGCCTACAACATGCTGGACGCCACGGTGCCCGTGGCCCTGCAGAAGGCCAAGCCGGGTACGGCGGAATTCCGCCAGGCGCTGCGCGACGCACTGGAAGGCATGAAAGAAGTGGTCAGCCCTGAAGGCGTCTTCAACATGAGCGCCCAGAACCACAACGGCCTGGACGCACGCGGCCAGGTGATGGTGAAGATAGAAGGCGGCAAGTGGAAGCTGGAGCAGTGAGCATCATGAGTCTTTCCCCCGCCATCCGCCCGGAAATCGCGAACCTGCAGGATATCCGGGCTATCGAGCGGCAGCCGTACGAAACCGTGGTGCCCTTCCGTTCAACGGCTGGGCTCCTGGCCTACGCGGCCGCCAAGTATGGCTCGGCCACCGCGCTCTATTTCCAGGAAAGCGCCAACCCCGAGGATGCACCGCTGACCTGGTCGTTCCAGAGCTTCCTGGACCAGTGCGTGCGGGCCGCCAATCTCTTGCGTTCGCTCGGCGTTCGCCGGGATGACCCGGTGGCCCTGCTGGTGCCGCATATTCCCTCGGCCCTGTTTGCGCTGTGGGGCGCCCAGATGGCCGGCTGCGCCTTTCCCATCAACTACCTGCTCAGCGCCGAGCACATCGCCGAACTGCTGCGCAAGACGGGCACCCGCGTGGTGGTGACGCTGGGGCCGAGCGCGGCGCTGCCCATCAATGCGGAAGCCCGCCGTGCGGCCGCATTGGCCTGCTGTGTCGAACATGTTCTGGAGATCGACCCCGACGAACGCAACCCGGGCGCCGGATCCTTGCAGCACTTGCTGCAGGGCCAGGCAGCGACCGGCGACTACGACGCCGAGCTGGACGCGGACAGCACCGCCGCCCTGTTCCACACCGGCGGCACGACCGGCCTGCCCAAGATCCTGCGGCACAGCCATCGCAACGAGGTGCACACCAGCTGGTTCGGCGCGCTGTATTACGACATGAAGCCGGGTGACCGGATTCTCAACGGCTTTCCCATCTTCCATGTGGCGGGCACCTTCGTCTACGGCCTGGCCCCGCTGGCGGCGGGCGCCGCCTTGTTCCTGCCCACGCTCACAGGCATGCGCAACCAGGATTTCGTGCGCCAGGCGTGGACCTTCGCGCATCGACACCAACTGACGCACTTTGGCTGCGTACCGACCGTGCTGTCCGCCTTGCTGGGCGTGCCCAAGGCAGCCGGGCAGGCCGACTGCGTGCGCTGGGCCCTGACGGGCGGATCGCCGCTGCCCAATGAGTTGGCCCAGACGTTTGAGAACGTGCACCGCATTCCCATCCGCAGCATCTTCGGCATGACCGAATGCGCGGGGATCGTTTCGATCGAACCCTGCAAATCCCCCCGCCATCCGGGTTCGGTGGGCATGCGCCTGCCCTATTCCGAGGTCTCGGCCATTCCGCTCGAAACCGCCTCGGAAAAACGCCTGACCACCTTCTGCCAGCCGGGCGAAACGGGCATTGTCGTGATCCGCGGCCCGCATGTCAGCCGCGGCTACCTGGACGCCTCGCAGGGCGTGGGCACCTTCACCGAAGACGACTGGCTGATCTCCGGCGATCTGGGGCATGTCGATGAAGACGGCTACATCTACCTGACCGGCCGCAGCAAGGATCTGATCATCCGCAGCGGCCACAACATCGATCCGGGCCTGATCGAAGAAGCCTTCCTGAAGCTGCCGGCCGTCAGCACCTGTGCCGCCGTGGGTGAGCCCGACGGCTACGCGGGCGAGCTGCCCGTGGCTTTCGTGACATTGAAAGACGGCGCGCAGACCGACCCCGCCCGCCTGTTGGCTGACGTGGCACCACACATCCCCGAACGCCCCGCCTTGCCCAAACGCGTGCTGATCCTGGACAAGATGCCCACCACGCCCGTGGGCAAGATCTACAAGCCCACCCTGCGCGCCTTGGCCGCCCAGGAAAAGATCACCGAGCTCATCGCCAGGCTGAACCTTCCGGACGCCATCGCCGTGGACTGCACCGCCGAATCCAGCGGCATCGTGGCCCGCCTGAGCGTGCCGGCGCGGCTCGACGCCACCGAGCGCGACGCCCTGAAACAGGCGCTGGCTGCGCTGCCGATACGGATCGATTGGGAGGAAACCGAATGAGCGCTCTGCTGCTTAGTGAGGCCAGTGAGGGCGTTCTGACCCTCACGCTGAACCGGCCCGAGGCGCACAATGCGCTCAGCCCTGAGCTGATATGCCGACTGGTGGACGCCCTGGACGCCTTCGAGGCCGATCCCGGCCTGCAGGTCGCCATCCTGACAGGCGCCGGAACGCGCGCCTTCTGCTCAGGTGGCGACTTGGGCCGGACATTGCCGCTGTTCTCGGGGCATCGCAGCCCCGAAGACGACTGGGACCGGCGTCTGCTGGATGACCCACGCACGCGCGCGCTGGCGCCTTTGCGTGAAGAACCCTTGAGCAAGCCGCTGATCGCGGCCGTCAATGGAGTCTGTGTGGCGGCCGGCGCCGAGATGCTGTTGGGCACGGACATCCGCATCGCGTCGTCCAACGCGAGCTTCGGCTGGCCCGAGGCTCGCCATGCCCTCATCCCCTTTGCCGGCACGCTGGCGCGGCTGCCGCGGCAAATCCCCTATTGCCAGGCCATGGAACTGCTGCTGACGGGCGGCACCATCGATGCCGAACGGGCGCTGTCCCTGGGCCTCATCAATCGGGTCGTGCCGCCCGAGCAGGTGTTGCCCGAGGCGCGGCGCATTGCACGCCAGATCGCGGCCAATGGCCCCCTGGCAGTACGGGAGATCAAGCGCGTGGCGCGGGCGGCGATCGGCCTGCCGCTGGACGCGGGCTATGCGCTGGAAGACGACAGCTATCGCGCGATAATGGACAGCGCCGATGCGAAGGAGGGGCCGCTCGCCTTCATGGAAAAACGCAAGCCCGTCTTTCGCGGGCAATAATCAGGAACGCAGCATGATCAGCTTGGAAGGGAAAGTGGCCGTCGTCACCGGCAGCGGACAAGGCCTGGGCCTGGCCACGGCCAAAGCGCTGGCGCAGGCCGGCGCGGCCGTCGTCGTCAACGACATCAACGCAGAACACGCGGCAGCGGCCGTGGAGGCCATCGCCGCAGCTGGAGGCCGGGCGGCCATGGAGGCCGCCCCGATCGGCAGCAGCGAAGCCGCCGAGCGCTGCGTCGAACGCGCGGTTTCCTCTTTCGGACGCCTGGACATCATGGTGACCAATGCGGGCATCCTGCGCGACAAAGTGCTTTGGAACATGAGCGACGACGATTTCGACCTGGTCGTCGAGACCCATCTGCGCGGCACCTTCACCTGTGCCCGCGCAGCCGTGCGGCAGTTTCGCACCCAGGGCGAAGGCGGCCGCCTGCTGCTCGTGTCATCGCTGGCCGGACAGCGCGGCAATTTCGGCCAAGGCAACTACGCCGCCGCCAAGGCCGGCGTCGCCGCCTTCACCCGTACCTGGGCACTGGAATGCGCGCGCATGAACGTGACGGTCAACGCCGTGCTGCCCACGGCCCTGACGCAGATGGTCGCCACCATTCCGGGCATGGCGGAGCACGTCGCCGCCGCACAGCGCGGCGAACCCTTGCCCCCCAAGGTGCGCATGGGCATGGGTCTGGGCCTGCCCGAAGATGTCGCCCCCCTGTTCGTCTTCCTGGCCTCTGAGGCCGCCCGAGAGATCACGGGCCAATGCATCGGCCTGGGCGGCGACAAACTCGCGCTGTGGTCGCATCCTGATGAAAAGCACGTTGCCTATCAAAGCGGTGGCTGGAACGCCGACGCCATCGCCGAGATCTGGAACAGCACCTTCGGCCGTCACCTGGAAAGTTATGGGATAACGATGGAGTGAGACGAAGGCGGAATGACGACGGGAAGGCGGCAGAACGCGACAAACGCTCCCTTCCCCCTCTATGACACGATGGAGAATCATGTGGAACTGCTTCGCGTGGCAATGTTGTTCGCTGTGACGGCAGTGGCAGAGATCGTTGGCTGCTATCTGCCGTGGCTGGTGCTCCGGCAAGGGAAAAGCCTGCTGCTGCTGATTCCCGCTGCGCTTTCACTGGCGCTGTTTGCCTGGCTGCTGACCCTGCACCCCACTGCAGCGGGAAGAACCTACGCCGCGTACGGCGGCATGTACATCGCCGTCGCCTTGCTGTGGCTGAGGCTGGTCGACGGCATCCTCTTGACACGCTGGGATGTCGGCGGCGCCATCGTCGCACTCATCGGCATGGCAATCATTGCGCTGCAGCCTGGGCAGGCGGGCTAAGGCCTGGCCCACTCCCTGTCATTTCAACAAGTAATTTCAGGCCAGAACCAGCTCCGTCCATGCGGCAACATTCAGCAAGTGTGTGTCTTTGCCATAACCCGCAATCAGTTGCACGCCGATCGGCAGGTTGTCATCGGTGCGCATGAAAGGCACGTTGACACTGGGCAGATGCAGCAGATTCCACATCCGGCTGAATAAAGGGTCACCTGTGGCGTCCAGGCCTTTGGGAGCAGGGCCCGGAGCGCTGGGTGCCAGCACGGCGTCGATGTCGTGGAATGCCTGAGCCAACTGCCGCCGGCATTGCGAGGCGAGAGCCAAGGCTTGAAGATAGTCCTCGTACGGGCAGCTCAAGCCTTGGTCGAACAACGCCCGTATAGAGGGGCTTAATTGATCCGCGTGACTGACGCGCTCGAACGACAAAGCCCGCGCGGCCTCGAATGCCTGCACAATGCGTTGCGCCTGCGTCAGCTGCTCGCACTCCGCGGGCAAGCGCAAGGGTTCGACTCTGGCGCCGGCATGCTCCAGCGCCTGTGCGGCACCCTCCACTGCCTTGCGGGACGATGGCTCCAGTTCTTTCCAGTCAGGAATCCAGACACCGACCCGGGGGGTGCGGCCCGAGAGGGTATCCTCGATGGCGGGACTGCCTTGCGTTGCGGATACCGAGATCGCAGCGCGATCCAAGCGCAGTAAAGCCGTCCACATGAGCGCCAGATCTTCGACATTACGCGCCAGCAGGCCCAGCGTATCCAGGCTTTGCGACATGCCTTTGACACCAGCCAGGCTGAGCAGGCCATAACTGGGCTTCAACGCCCATATCCCGCAATAAGAGGCGGGACGGATAAGCGAACCGGCTGTCTGGCTGCCAAGAGCCACTGGTACCATTCCCGCCGCGACGGCGGCCGCGGAACCGCTCGACGAGCCGCCCGGCGTATGGGCGAGATTGTGAGGATTCGCCGTGGGGCCCGGTTGAAAGTAGGCAAACTCGGTGGTGACGGTCTTACCCATGATCACACCGCCCGCGTCCCGGCACAGGGCCACGCACGCCGCGTCCGCGTCGGCCACACGGCCTTCGTCCGCGCGATAAATGGCCGAGCCATGCTGTGTCGGCAGGCCGGCGACATCGATGATATCCTTGATGCCAATGGGCACGCCAGCAAGCAGACCCCGCGTGTTCCCGGCATCGATCGCGCGCGCCGTCCCCATGGCGCCGTCTTCATCGACCCCCACCCAGGCGTGGATCTGCGCCTCGCTATTGCGTATGCGCACAATCGTTTCCTGCGCAACCTCCTGCGCTGACAACTGGCCTCGGGCAATCGCCCTGGTGATTTCTGCCGCGCCCATGCCCTCTGCCGAACACACATCCATGCTGAAGTCTCCAAATTACATTCTTGATACCGCGCCCATTCCCCTCGGCTAGGCGCTGACGGGCCTGTCGGACATGAACTCCACGATGTGCTCTTTGAATGCCTCGACCACGTAAGGCACTTGATGGCGTTGGCGGCGGGCGAAGACCATGTTGCAAGGCCGGCAGTGTTCTTCGATGGGCCTGCAAACCAGACCTCCACCATTGGCTTCCATATAGGGCGGACAGTAGTTCAACAAGGCATATCCGAAACCGTTGGCCACAAGGCTGCGCAACATCTCGAAGGAGTGAGCCCGATACTGGACATTTGGCTCAACGCCTACATCGCGAAACACTGAAAGCAGGAAATCACTGGTATTGGGGAGATCCAGCAAGACAAAGGGCTCCTGTGCCATCTCGGATAGCGAAACGGCCCCACAGCGTGCTGCCAGGCAGTGCTCCTTGGACAACACCACCTGCAAAGGCATTTCACGAACAGTGGAGCAGGCAATGCCTGACGGAATATCGAAATCGTAGATCAGCGCGCAGGCGATCGCCCCCGTTTCGAGGCCTTGCAGCAAGGCGGCGTGATCCCCTTCATGCCAGCGTACGCGGATCTTGGGGTAGTCCTTATAGAACCCATTGACCAATGCAGGAACAAGGGGAGCCAGGCTCACCAGGCAGCCAAAATCGATGACCCCTTCGTAGCCTTTGGCCCTTTCATCACCACGAGAGCGGAACTCCTGGCACAAGGCCAGGATTTCCCGCGCAATGCGAACCAATTCCACCCCGGTTTCCGTCAAGACCAACCCGCGAGCATGGCGGCGCTTGAACAAAGGTGTACCGACCAAGGCTTCGAGCTCGGCCAAAGCCACCGATATGGACGGAGGGGAGACATGCAACTGCTCCGCTGCCCGGGTAATGTTCTCGCAGCCAGCCACCGCTGAAAAATAGGCCAACTGGCGCAAGGTAACCTTGGGCGGCAGCATGGTCACCTCAGCCCTGCCGGGCGCAGCCGACAAATTGACCACACTACCCATTAAGGGTTCTTCGCAGCGAGTGGCATGTGCGACTTTCATGGCATGTCCTCCGATCCATAAGACGGGGTGCCCACACTTTTACTACTGTTTCGCCTGGCTCGCCAGAATGAATTTCCCGCCCCTCACGGTCAGCATTTCGACACTGTCAGGCATTGCGCCAAAGTGATCCGTGGGCGAATAGCTGTAAACAGCTGTCACGCCGACATGGCTTCCGATTTTTTCGATCGCATCGCGTATGGCCTTGCGATCGGAGCCGGCCTCCTTAATGGCTTGCGCGATCATCATGGTGGCGTCGTATCCATTACCGGCGAAGGTGGCGGGCGGGCGGCCGTAGCGGGCTTCATACCCTTTGATGAAGCGCTGTAGCAGTGATTTCTGCGGATCGCTGTCGGCAAGCGCATCCGCCACATAGAGCTTGGACGAAGGAATGAACACACCATTGCTGGCATCGCCGGCCAGACGCAAGAAATTGTAGTCATTTGCCGCATGCGACAAGTACACCGGCATACTCAATCCGAGTTGTCTTACATTACGGGCGGCCACGGCCTGAGCTGGGCCCGTCGACCAGATGACAACGGCGTCCGGATTCTGCACTCGTATGTTCGTCAACTGCGGAGTCATGTCCTTGTCGTTGTTGCCGAAGGTCTGCTGGACAGCAATCTCGACACCGTACTGTCCGACGAGCTTCTCCAGTTCGGAACGGCCGCTGGTGCCAAAAGCCGAATCCGAATTCAGAAGTGCGATACGACGGATGCCCTTGGCTTTCATATCTTTCAGCATGACGCTTTGAACCAGGACGTCGGTCAGAGGAGCCAGGAAGATCCAGGGTTTTTTGTCCACCGGCAGAACGATGCCCCGCGAACCTCCATTCGACACCATGGCGATGCCTGCGCGCTGCAAGGTGTCAATGATGGCAAAAGAAGAGCCCGTGTTCAGGGGCCCCACTATGGCAACAACGTCCTTGTTGCCGATCAATCGCTTGGCGGCCGATACCGTTTGCGTGTTGTCGCTCTCGGTATTGATATTGACCAGCTCCAGCTTCTTGCCGCGAATGCCGCCCCCCTCATTGATTTCCGCCACAGCCTGCTGGGCCCCTTCCAGGCCCGGCTGCCCAAGAGATGCCACTGCGCCAGAGGTCTCGAACAAACCGCCTATTGTGATCTTTTCTTCGGCGTGGCCCGGAACTGCGGCCGCCAGAACAATTGAAGCTGCCAAAACTTTCAGAACTTGTCTCATTTTCCGCTCCTGGCTGGGCGAAGACCGCCCTTTCTTGTGTGAGTGATGGGCACTGATGGGGGCTACTTGGGAAATCCTGGAGTGTTGCGTTGGATGGACTCCAGCTCTCGCTGGGATGACGAAAAATGAGCGGAGGGTGGTGAAGGCGCAAACTGGGACACGCGTTCCAGCGCCTCCTGTAATGCCGATTGCGGCGCCAGGGCAATGCCACCGCCGATCCGGCCGGCCTGCCCCGCCCGATCGAGAATGCCCAAGGCAATGGGAAGACAATGAGCGCCACCGACCACCTTACGCGCCGAGCATGCCACGCGCACATCCAGTCGGGAAAAACCCGGGTGCGGCCCCATCAAGATCGCCTCGCCAAGAGCCTGGCTTTCGCCGGGCATATATCGGGCCAGGGCCTCCAGCTGCGGGGCTGAATGATGCATGGCCAGGCAACCGAAACCGAATCCGTCGACGATGGCGCTGTCGCCAATGGCCGGCAGCGGTTCAAGCCCCGCGAATGCCGCATCGATGGCGCCTTGCGGAGGGGCCGACGAGGCCGTCACCCAATGCCCGTGCGCGCCGCCCAACTGCACACCGAACTCGCAGCCATTTCCCCCGATTGCTGAAATCACCGCACTGCCGGGAACAGTACCCTTGAGCGCCATGGCCTTGCAGGCCGCCATCCATAGATTTAGAAAGAAGCTGGGCGCCCCTTCCAGAAAGCGCAACACGTCGGGGGAAAATGACGCCCCTGCACCGACCAGGATACGCAATAGCGCGTTGGAGCTTGCCTGCGTGCGCCCATGGCAATCGTCACCCTTCAGCATCCCCGCTTCTGCAATGGGGATCAATCGAATTGGCATCGTAAAGGCTGCTTCCAAGGACTCAGCCAGCGTACCGTTGAGCCAACGCACATGCTCCAGGGTTTCTGCCGTACATCGCCCAAGCCGCATTGCCGGCCCACTCCCACCATTCAGAGGCGAGTAGGCGGCCACCTCGTCACCGGTGGAGGCCCTCACTTCCTGCAGCCACATGCCCGGACTTGCCACCGAGGCCAGTGGCACAACCACATTGAAGTCCTGCGCCGGGGCAAGCCGGATTTCTCCGCATTCGATCTGCTTCTTTGCCTGGTCAAAGCTGGCAGCCCAGCCTTCGAACACTGCGGCAACCATGGCGCTGTGCAAGACAGGCGCCGAAATGCACCCATGCCGGAAATGGGGGCCTGCATGAAGAACCGTACCCTCTGGAATCGAAATCGCCTCGCCCGCCCTGACCAGCCGCGAGAATATCGGATCAGTTTCCTGAATAAGCCTCAAGGCGGCCTCATCACATGCATGACTCATCGCATATCCCTCATGACACCAATCGGATCGACGCACGCCGATCGTCGGGGTTTACTTTATTTCCCCCGAGATAAGCCCGCAGAATGCCTTCGTCGTTGAGCAAGGTCCGGGCATCGCCCGATGTCACAACCTGCCCCGACGCAAGAACGTAGCCGCGGTCGGCAATTTCCAGAGCGGCAGCGGCATTCTGTTCCACAAGCAAGATGGTCACGCCGCGCATCTTGAGCTGGAGCAAGGTTTCCATGATGCTTTCAATCACCTGGGGGGCAATACCCAGCGAAGGCTCATCCAGCATCAACAGCTCAGGCTCGGCCATCAGGGCACGGCCTATCGCCAGCATCTGGGCCTGGCCGCCGCTCAGGGTGCCGGCCATCTGGCCGGCGCGCTCACGCAGCACCGGAAAGAGGCTATGGACAAAGTCCAGCCTGGCTTGCAGGCCGACATCCTTGCCACTGCGCCCCAGGATGGCCACCCTCCCCATTCTCGCAATGACGGGATAACGTCCAATCATGAGGTTGTCGTGAACACTCATGCTGGGAAAAAGCTCCCGCCCCTCCGGGACCAGGCTGATGCCCCGCTTTACGGCATCATCCGGCAAAGCCTTATCCAGCGATGCGCCAAGAAAATCGATATCGCCGGAATTCGGAGTGACGATGCGGGCAATGCTTTTGAGCAAGGTGCTCTTGCCTGCACCATTGGCGCCAACGAGCGCCACGATTTCCCCGCATTTGACCTCGATCGAAACGTCCTGCAATGCCACACTGCCCCCGTAAGCCACGCCAAGATGCCTGATCACCAGGAAGGGCTTGAGATCACGCTGGACGATCTGCATGGCAGGCTTCTGGCTGGCGTCGTCAAGGTTCTTTCGGCTACCGAGATAGGCGGAAACCACCTTTTCGTCCCGTCGCACGGCCTCCGGGGTGCCATCGGCGATGAGACGCCCTTGATCGAGCACCAGAATCCGCTTCGCAACGGTACTTACCAGCGCCATGTCGTGCTCAATAAATAGAATGGTCTTGCCACGGCCCGAGATCCTCATGATGATCTCGGCAAGCTGCTGCTTCTCCATTTCGTTCAGCCCCGCACCGGGCTCATCCAGCAGCAGCAGGCGAGGCTCGCCGGCCATGGCCCGAGCAATGGCGAGCAGGCGTTGCTGCCCTGCGGCCAATGCGCCTGCGGGCTGATCGGCATAAGGTTCCAATCCCACCAAAGTCAGCAAAGAGTGCGCCTGCTCGCGAAGCTCGCCCAGCAGTAACCTGGAACGCGAGATGCCGATCAGTGCGCCCACCCAGCCCAGTCCGGTGTTGACCACGGCTCCAGCCATGACATTTTCTTGCACACTGAGGGTTTGGACGATCTCGCCGGCCTGGAATGTACGGGCCAGGCCTTTGCGGGTTACCCGGTACGCATCCATGCCTGTCAGTTCCTCGCCATCGAAGAAAATCTTGCCGGTCTGGGCGATCTTCGGATGCGTGATGGAAGTGAGCAATGTCGTCTTGCCCGCGCCGTTGGGCCCGATGAGCGCCGTCAGCTCGCCCTCCTCGATATCAAAACTGACATCGGCCACCGCACGAATGCCGCCGAACTGGACGCCGACGCCATCCACCGACAGCAGCTTTCTGGTTTCGCTCATCTACGATCTCCCTTGACCGCCAAACCGGGCCGGATTTTGCGGATATGCGCGAACTCGATCAGCTTTCGCAGCAAACCTTGCGGGCAATACAGGATGGTCGCAATCAACAAAAGCCCGAACACCACAATGTCATAGCCACCAAGCGGCTTGAGCAATTCGCCGAGCAGGGTCACGAAGGCGACACCGAAAAGCACGCCCCAAGTCTGGGCAAACCCGCCAATTGCCACCATCAAAAGCAACTTGATCGAAAACCCCACATCGAACGGGCCAGGGCTGAGGTAGCCGATGTAATGGGCATAGACAGCCCCTGAGGCAGCAGCGAACATGCCGCTCAGCACGAAGATGGTCTGCTTAAGCACCGGCACGTTCACACCCAGCGACGTCGCGGCGCGCTCCCGTTCGCCCACCGTCCTAATCACCATACCCAGTGGCGAACGGATAAGGTTTTCCACACCCAGGACAGCCAGCAGGCAAAGCCCCCAGATCAGCGGCAGTATCTGCAGGCTATCGACGATGTCGATGCTGAAGATGGATAACGCCGGAATGCCGGTGAGGCCGTTGGGGCCGCCAGTCAGCCAGTGCATCTCGACCAGGCCGATATGCACGATGATGCCCAGGCCCAGTGTGGCCATAGCCAGGTAATGCCCCGACAGTCTGAAAACCAGCCACCCGATGAACTTGCACAGCACGGCCACAATGGCCATGGCGAGCAAGGCTGAAAGCCAAGGGTTGACACCGAGCCGCATGCTGAGAATGGCAGACCCATAAGCACCGAGGCCATACAGGGACGCCTGGCCCAGGGAAATCTGGCCGGTGTACCCCCAGAGCAAGGCCAGACCAAGCGCCGGCAGGCTGTACAGACCGATCACGACAGCCAGGTTCGTGAGGTAATCCGACCTGAAGGCTGCGACCACCAACAGAATGAGCGCGGTTCCAATGTAGTTGCGCATGTCAGTGGCCTCCTCGGACTGCGTGCCCGAACAGCCCTTGCGGTCTCAGGAAAAGAAACGACAGCAGAAGCACGAAGGCAATAGCATCCTTGTAGCCGGAGCTGAGCAGACCGGTCGAAAACGACTCCAGCACACCCAGCAACAACCCACCGAACACGACCCCAATTGGATTGGCGATGCCCCCAACGATGCAGGCAACGAAGCTCTTGATGCCGAGGGTCAGGCCCGAGCTGTATTGGGTCAGGGTGATCGGCGCCACGATGATGCCCGCTAGCGCCCCGAGGGAACCGCTCATCACAAAGCTCAAGGTGCTCATCGAGCTTGTGCGGATACCCATCAGGCTGGCGGCAAAACCATTGATGGATGATGCTCGAAACAATTTACCCACGTAGGTGTGATTGAAAAAAGCTGTGAGCGCAGCCATGACAACCAGCGTAATGCCGATGACCCATAGGGACTGGCTTGGAATCGTTGCGCCCCCCAACTCCAACGGCGCGCTGCCCGAGAATGATCGCAGCGGAAATGCGTCCGTGCCCCAGGCGACCGCCATGAGACCCTGCAGAGCCACCCCCACACCGATGGTGATGATGATGCCGCGGATCGCATTGCCCCCGGCGGGCCGCACGGCAAACCGCTCGATTGCTCCCGCCACCAAACCTACTATGGCCACAGCAAGTAAGACGTCCAGCCACAGCGGCAGCCCGGCGATCGACGACAAAGAGATCGCCAGCAAGGCGCCCAGAGTCGCGAAGTCGCCCTGCGCAAAGTTGATGATGCCCGTGGCGTTGTAGATGACCACAAAACCGACACCGATGAGGCCATAGATACTGCCTATGACCAGCCCACTGAGCATGTACTGCAAGATGGCATCCATGCATGACCTCCGGACTTACGTCGTGGTTTTAATCCAGGTTTCCGAAAAAGCCAGGAAAGCAGAACTTTTCTTCGTATCGGCGCAGTTGCGGGTCGTCACGCGGCCCTTCAGTGGTCGGCCGTTGATAGTCACTGTTGCGCCGGCCGCGTCGATGAATAGGCTGTACATCCTGTGTGCCTTGGTGGGTCCCAGTTCGGGGGGCATATCGACGGCATAGGGTGCAGTCAAACCGCTCCAGCTCATCCGCACCTCCAGCCCGTCGGACTCTACGATTTCCGTGTAGGAAGAGCGCGTGTCGCCTTCGCGGTGCATACCGGTCAACGGCAGATAGCTCAGCGCGGAAATGCCAGGTGATACCCGGAAGGCTGCGAACTTGGAAAAGAAATTCGCCACGAGGTATTCTGCAAGCGCACGGTTGTCACAAATGCAGAAGTTATCGACTTCGGGCCGCCCTTTGGCCACATTGGGCTGGTCCAACACTACAACGCCGTTACCCATGCCATGGGGCGAAGCCACGATGCGATAAAAGCACATCAAGCCGGTCCAGGGGCCGTCCGACTCTTCTTTCAAGTAGATGCCGGGATTCTCGCCCGACCAGTCAACGATGCCCGTATGAATTGGGTGACCGCTCATGTCTTTCCTCCTATGGATATTCTTATTCCTGCAACGTGCTGTGATGCCGCGCCAGAACATCGAGAAACGTGTCGATCCGCTTGCCGACCTCGGCCTGCCGCTGCCCAGCGGGAACATCGTCCGCCCCCAGAATGATGTCAGTAATGCCTTCGCCCACTTTCGCCAACAGTTCCCGATCGTCCTCGAAAAGCATCGGAACCGAAACCACCGTGTCATGGCAGTACGTGGGAATTCCACCGACGGCGCGGGCCGAAACATCAGTGGGTGCGATCGGGTCGCCCCCCGCTTCCATCTTGCCTACCTCGCGCCGCAGACAACGGCGCAACATCACGACACCGGTATCGCACGCGGTAAGGTGTTCCTGCCCATGAATGGCAATAGGGCGCTGCGAAACCTGGGCGTCGTAGTCGCCAGGAAGACGCTGGCGCTCCTTATAGTCGCGTCCGCCCGATTGTCCGAAGAAATCGACTGTTTCGACTCCGATCAGGTTTTCATCGGCCATGTGGCGGGGATCGACTTCGGGGTGCAGGTGACGCCAACCAATGATCTTGCAGGTAGTGTTATCGACCGGCGTGGTCCAGCGTGTGATGGCGACGCGTGCAAAGGAACGCTCTTCCTGACCCTCCTCCCAGATATGTCCGACCTGGGCCAGGTTGGGCAGAATGATGTCGTTCGACCGTACCCAGACCTTGTCCTTCCAGCGACGGGTAGTGATATAGATCATTCCCAGGGGAGTTTCGCGAAACTGCAACACAGGCAGTTCCCCCCAGACATCCGCAAAATGCGAGAAAGTCATCCGTGTGTGCAGGAACACAGCATGCACGGGATCCATGACGTTCTCGTGCACCTGCAACCAGTTGCATGGATAGGTCAGGCTGTAGGGCACGAGTTTGTCGCCCTGGAAGTCAAAACTGTCGAACTCGGGGAACTCGGGCATTTTTTCAGGGGGGCCGAAGTACGCAAAGATCAGCCCCTTGTATTCCTTGCACGGGTAGGCCGGATGGAACAGTCGGTCCTTTAGAGTGCTTTCTGGCGGATCTCCCGGCGTTTCCAATATCTTGCCATCCACCCCGAATTTCCATCCGTGATAACAGCAACGAAGTCCATCCGGCGCGCAAATCCCGAACTCCAGTGAGGAGCCCCGATGGCTGCAATGCGCATCGAGCAGGCCGACCTCCCCTTCCGTTGTACGAAACAGAACCAGCGACTCGCCAAACATCCTTACCGTGATGGGCAGTTCCGCAACCTCACTGCTCAACGCCACTGGCTGCCAGTACCGGCGGAGCAACTCGCCGCAGGGCGAACCCTTCTCGACGTGCGTTAGCGTGGGATCCTCGGGAATCGAATTGTCCGCGTAGTAAGCACCGTACCGGGTTTTTAGAAACGACCGTTGTACCGCCATAGCTGCCTCCATAAGCATCGATAGCCTCAATCGCTATGGAGGCATTATCAGAAGGGAGCCCTGTAAGCGTCCATTATTGTTTTCAGGACAACGGGTTAGGCGATGCCTAATGTTCAGTGGGCGGTACGATCGTCATTCCCTCAGCAGTTGCAGAACCAGCTCCCGAAGCCAACGGTTGCTGTCGTCATGCGTGAAGCGATCGTGCCAGTGCACGGCCACGTCACTCGGAGGGACCGGTGTCGGCAAGGGAAAGATACGGAATTCCCCATTTCGATTGAACTGGCGCGCGACGCGATGCGGCAAAGAGCAGATCATGTCGCTGCGCTGAACAATATCCGGCACTACGGTGAAATGAGGAACCTGCAGCGCAATCGTTCGATGCACGCCGTGGTCGAGCAATGCGTTTTCGAACAGGCGATGCGCATTGGAATTCGACGACACGAAAATATGGGCCAGCGAAAGGTAATCATCGAGCGTTAGCGAATCCTGATCGGCGTAGGGATGCCCGACACGCACCATGCATGCGTACTCTTCATGAAAGAGCGTCACGTAGCGTGAATAGGGCTTCAGGTCGATAAGGTTCCCGATCGCCAGATCGATGTCGCCATTGCGCAATGCCTCAGGCAAGGCATCGATGGAGACAGGGTCCACCTCTAGCCGTATTCCCGGCGCATGGACCGCCAAATATTCGCACAAAGGCGGCAAGAAAATCAGCTCGCCCAAGTCTGACATGCTGATGCGGAACAGACGGCGACTGGTTGACGCATCGAACTTCCGATGCCCTTGCAGGGCGTCATTCATCATGTCCAGCGCTGCGCTGATGGGCCCCGCAAGACGCGTTGCCGCTGCGGTGGGTTGCATGCCGTGGCGCGAGCGAACGAATAAGGGATCCCCCAACAAGGTCCGTAGCCGCGCAAGCGAATAACTGATTGCAGGCTGGGTCAATCCCAGCCTGTCCGCCACCGCCGTCAAATTGCCTTCTTCGTAGATGGCTCTGAACACACGCAGCAAATTCAGGTCGATATCGCCCATTTCCGCTAGCCCTGCTCTTGATAATAAATATGGCTGATTATAAATATAAGATCCATTAGATTGACAGATATTATGCTGCTTTCCATACTGGCTTCAGTCAATTCGAACCATAGAGAGACATACACATGGAGCAAGCAGATTTCATCTGGATGGATGGCAATATCGTGCGCTGGGACGAGGCCCAAGCGCATGTGATCAGCAATACCCTGCATTATGGTTTCGGGGTATTTGAAGGCATCCGCAGCTACAAGACGGAACGTGGACCGGCCATCTTCCGCTTGAAAGAACATCTGATCCGATTGCAGCAATCGGCCATCATTCTGGGCTTCGAAGTCCCATACTCCCTGGACGAGCTTACCGAAGCCTGCCGCGCCACCATCAAGGCGAACGGGTTCGACCAATGCTATATCCGCCCGATTGCCTACATCGGCTCCGGCGGCATGGGTCTGAGCTACCAGGATTGCCGCATCAATGTCTCGATCGCCGCATGGCATTGGGGGGAGTACGTCGGCAAGGGCACGCTGGAAAACGGCAGCCGGGTGAAGACGTCCAGCTACGTGCGGCCACACGCCAATACACAGATGGCCAAGGCCAAGGCCTGCGGCAACTACATGCTCTTCCAAATGGCGCGCACCGAAGCCAAACGGGACGGCTACGACGAGGCGCTTCTGCTCGATACCAACGGGCACGTCGCGGAAGGCTCGGTGGAACATATCTTCATCGTGCGAGACGGGGTGCTGATCACGCCCCCTCTCGGGAACCTGCTCGACGGCATTACCCGCCGCAGCATCATCACCATTGCGCAAGATCGCAACATGACAGTCCGTGAAGAGCTGTTCTCACGCGACTTCATCCTGACCTCGGATGAGGCCTTCTTTGTGGGGACGGGCGCCGAAGTCACGCCTGTGGTCGAACTGGACAACAGAAAGATCGGCTCCGGCCGCCGCGGCCCGGTGACACAAGTACTGCAGGCCGCCTACTTCGATCACGTCTATGGGCGCGCTCAAAGCCACCCGGAATGGCTCACCTACGTGTGACGGGAGAAACTGAACCATGTATGGAAAACCAGACGACGAGCATCTGAACCGGGTTGCACGCGCCCGGCACTTGATGTCCGAACACGGCATGGACGGCCTGATTGTCACGGACCCAGTGCACTACGGCTACTTCACGGGGCACCGGGTACCCGCCTGGATGAAGGCCCGTCCGTCCATCTTCATCCTGCCGCTCAACGGCGCCCCCGCCTTGATCACGTGGTCAGGGCCGGGCATGTTCGCCCGGCTTTATAACCAGCCATTTCCATCGTGGGTCGACGACCGGCACATCTACCCGGATGTTCCGCTGTCCGAAGCCCCTCAAGCCAATTGGGGCATCGCAGACATCATTCACGATCGCGGCCTGTCTACAGGAAGGCTGGGTATCGAAATCGGCCGCGACACGTGGCTGGGCATACCCGTCACCGACTACCTACTGCTCCAACAGCAACTGCCAAAAGCCCAGTTCGTGAGCTCCAGCCCCGTGGTGTGGGGATGCCGGATGATCAAATCCGAATGGGAGGTCGAGTGCATGCGCGAAGCCTGTACGATCGGCGCCAAGGCCTGGAGCCAGGTCATCCAGGAAACCCGCCAGGGCGACTCCATCCGGCTCATACAGAAGAAAATTGTCCAGCAATATGCCGATCTCGGGGCCGATCTCGACTCAGGCCCCCCGGCAGTGCTCGGCGCAACCGGCCCCGGAGGAACGTTCCAGAAAGGGGACATCCTGTACATCGATGGCGGCTGCAGCGTCAATGGATATCAGATGGACATCACGCGACGCGCTGTATTTGGCCAGCCGACGGCGCGGCAACGGGATGAGCATGAGGGGATGTGGGATCTGATGCTCGCCATTGTCGAACGAATGAAACCCGGCGTCGCTGTGCGCGAGCTGTTCGAGTTCTCGCAGACCCGGCTTGCGGCACGCCCAGACTGGCGCAATTACTCCGATCACCCCGCAAAGCGCATCGGCCATGGCATCGGACTGGAAACCGAGCCGCCATCCATATCCGGCACCGACGCCACCATTCTCGAGGACGGCATGGTTTTGACCCCTGAGCCAAAAATCGAAAGCATCGACGGCCTGGTCAACCCCGAAGAACAAGTGGTGGTTCGAGCGGGCGGCGGCGTCTTGCTGTCTGATGACAGCGGCAGCCGCCTGTGCGTGATCGACTAGGACCATGCCCATGCCGATACGCTTGCTCAACAGAAACGACATCACGGCGCTTTCCTTGCCGATCGACGATGTGCTTGCCCTGACCCGCCTGGCATACCGGCGTGAACAGCAAAACAGCGTCGATGTCCCCACCAAGATTGGCGTTCACCCTGAACATGAGAACAGCTTCCTCGACGCGATGCCAGCCTGGGTTGGCGGGCCCGACCCCGCCTTGGGAATGAAATGGGTCTCGTATTTTCCCGGCAACCAAAGCCGCGGCAAATCCGACTCGACTGGACTCATCGTACTTAACTCGCCTGACGACGGTCATCCGGTGTCCATCATGGAGGGCATGCACGTCACCTTCCTTCGTACCGCTGCCTGCGCCGCCGTGATGGCAGAACAGATGGTCCAATCCGCCCCGACATCCATCGGACTGGTCGGTTGCGGAGAAGTCGGCAGATGGACACTGCGAATCATGCGTCATGCTTTCCCAACGATCCGGACCGTGCATGTCGCATCACGCACACCGTCGTCCCGGGAACGATTCTGCCAGGAACTAAGCCACGAAGCCGACTGGCAACTTACCCCGGCCCGTTCGGTAAGTGAAGCGGTATCGCAAAGCGATATTGTCATTTCATCGATCCCGCCGACGGATTCGCCCCCTATCCTGCTTGAGGATTTTCGCGATGGCAGCCTCTTCATTCCACTTGATCTCACCCATTCCTGGGACGATGCAGTACTGACGCATGCATCCCAAGTCGTCGCCGACAATCCCCAATTCCTGGGCAAGATGCTGCGGCGCCATCGCCCACATTTAGATGCGTCTTCAATTCCCATCACCCCATTGATCGACATCCTGGGAGGGCGCCCACATGCTGCATCCTCATCGCCATTGCGTATTGCCGCTGTGTGCGGAATCGCCAGCCCGGACGTTCTGCTCGGCTGGGAAATATACCGGCGCGCCTGCGCGGCCGACATCGGCGTGCTCTATGAGTTTCTCCCAACGACACCGACCCATGCCCGCGCTTCCGAAGCACCGGCTCAACTGCTCGGGCGGTGACCACCGAAAAAACCAAAGGGGTTGAATAAATGCTGGAACAATCAAAACGCGTGTATTTCAACGGCCGGATCATCGACGGAACCGGAGCCGTCCGCTCTGGCTTCATGGCCGTTGATGGCCACCATATCAGCGAAATCTCGGACGGTGATCCCCCCTCGCGTCTAAGCGCCTCCAGCGAAATGATCGATCTGGCCGGACGCACCATTGTCCCGGGCATGATCGACTGCCATGTCCACCTTTCGATGGATGCGCACGCAAAGCTCGATCCGGCCGTCACCGCCACGGATCACATGGTCGCCTTCATGCGCGCGGCTCGAAATGCGCTGCATACATTGCACAGCGGCATCACCACCGTCCGGGATTGCGGCACGCCCGGAAACGTCGACTTCGCCCTGCGCCGCGCGGCCCAGGATGGCCTGTGCCTGACGCCCCGCCTGCTGCTCAGCGGCCAAGCCCTGTGCATGACCGGCGGACACGGATGGCAGTTTCTGGGAGTGGAGATCGATGGCGTGGATCAGGCGCGCCGCGCAGCCCGCCAGCAACTGAAGCTGGGGGCCGACAACATCAAGCTGATCGCCACCGGCGGGATCCTGACGCCGGGAACCAGCATTGGCAATGCACAATTGACTGTCGACGAAATGCGCGCCGCCGTCGACGAAGCCCATAATGCTGGAAAAATCGCCGCGGCACATGCACATGGTGGACAAGGCATCAAGAACGCCGTGCAGGCCGGGGTCGACTCGGTCGAACATGCCTATTTTGTGGACGCGGAAGGCATCGACATGATGCTGCGGCAAGGCACGACGATCGTCGCCACATCCGCGGCGGTACGAAACGTCGTGCGATACGGCACGCAAGCGGGCATTCCCGAAAACGTCGTCGACAAGGCGCGTGCGGCGATCGAATCCCACATTGCCAGTTTCAAGACGGCGCACGCGGCTGGCGTCAAACTCGCCATGGGCACCGACTCGGGCGTGCCATTCACGCGCCACGGCAATAACCTGGATGAACTGGCCTATCTGGTCGAAATGGGGATGACCCCCATGGAGGCCATACAGACCGCGACGCGCGACAGTGCGCGACTTCTCAAGATGCATGATCGAATCGGCACGCTCGAAGTCGGGAAGTTGGCGGACTTCCTGATTCTCGATGGTAATCCGCTGGAGGATATCTCGATCTTGCAAGACCGCAGCCGTATCCGTCAGGTCGTCATGAACGGCCGAGTGGTGGCCAATCGCGATACCAGCCAATTCCTGGTTGGCGCCGCGTTCAGCCCCTTGGATGAATCACAGAAGTAGATCACGAAGATGACACATCCGCCGCAGCCCTCCCGGGCGTACCAGACGGCGAAACCAAAGGAGGAGCAAACATGAAATTACCGGGAAAAATGAAGCTGGCCCTGGCTTGCCTGGGCACGATGGCGATTCTGGGGACTGCCCATGCCGAGCAGGTCACGCTGAAAGCCGTGAGCGCGTTCGCCAAGAACACGGCGTTCTCCCGCAACTTCGAGGCTTTCGTCGAAAAGGTGAATGCGGAAGGCAAGGGCCTCGTTCAGATCAACTATCTGGGCGGCCCCGAAGCCATGCCGCCGTTCGAACTGGGCAACGCGGTGGCAAACGGCGTTGTTGATATCGCCAATGTCCCGGGCGCCTTTTACCTGACCCGCATGCCCGAGGCGGACGCCTTGCGTCTCAGTGAAATCACCATTCAAGAGCAACGGAAAAATGGCGCTTGGCAGTACATCAATGATCTGCACAATAAAAAGATGAACGTATGGTACTTGGCGCGCACCAGCGACCAGTTGCCCTACCACCTCTACCTCACAAAACCGATCGAGAAGCCCGACCTGTCCGGCATGGTGATACGTGTATCGCCCACCTACCTGACCTTCTTTCGCAGCTTGGGAGCAAACGTCGTGCAAACCGCCCCTGGAGAGGTTTACACGGCCCTCGAGCGCGGCGTCGTACAAGGCTATGGCTGGCCCTTGCAAGGCATTCTCGACCTGGGTTGGCAGGAGGTCACAAAATACCGGGTCGACCCCGGCTTCTACCAGGTGGACGTGAACGCATTGGTCAACCTTGACCGGTGGAAGAAGCTGACCGACGAGCAGCGGACCTTCCTGAACAAAATGGCGGTCTGGGTAGAAGACCTGAACAATAAGAACGTGGCGATCAACGAGGCGGAAAAGGCTGCGCAGGCAAAGGCAGGAATCCAGACCATCACGTTCAGCGAACCGCAAACCAAGGAATGGGTGGCAAAGGCCAGAAAAACAGGCTGGGAGCAGTTATCCACCAACGTTCCGGCCGACACGGTCAAGAAACTCAAGCAATTGCTGACCGTATCCGAATAAGGGGGCGGCCCGCCATCCCCTTCCACACTTCGTCATCCCTCCGTAAGGCGGAATCCACACACAGAGTGGATCCTCCGCTTTCGCGGAGGATGAAGAGCGAGGCAATTCAGCCCAGGCTTTTTCCTTTACGGTCGTTCAAATCCTTGAACGCAACAAGCAAGGCAAGGCACACCACCAAGGCGATCATTCCAAAGCCCACCGTCACCGCCGTTGCCCACGACGATGACACTTCCAGCGAGAAAAACACGGCGGCGGTGATGACGGCGATGCCCACTGAGGTGCCGATGCGCTGGCCGGTCTGCATGACGGCGCCGGTGCTGCCGGCGTAATCCAGCGGCACTTCGGCCAGGGTCAGCGCCTGGTTCGGGCTGATGACACAGCCTTGCGCCACGCCAATGAAGGACAGCGTGAGCACCAGCCACCAGATGCTCAGCAAGCCCATTTCATACGAAACCGCGACCGCGACACTCAACCCCAGCCCCGCCAGCGCAAGAAACAGGCCGGCGATGACGATCTTCCGGCCGTATCGCATCACCCTCCTTCCTGCCCAATTGGCCGCATAGGCGGACAGCAGCGCGGCCGGGACGCCGAACAAGCCGGCCTCAAACGCGCTTCGGCCCGTGCCTGCCTGGACGTAAAGCGCCACCAGCACCCAGACACTGGTCATGCCCAGAAAATACAGCGTCATGATGAGGGTGCCATTGGTGAAACTGGAGACGGAAAACATCTCCAAATCCACCATGGGACTGTGGCCCAGCCGCGCAAAGCGCCGCTCCCATCTCACCCACACATAGCACAGCGCAAGACCTGCCGGCAGCAGTAGCCAGGTCAGTGGCGAGGATCGAGACTCCACGAAGGGAAAAAGGATGCAGAGCATGGCCAGGGCAAACAGACCCGAGCCCACAAGATCCAGCGAGTGAAGTGTGTTGCGCAGACCATGTGCCTGGCCCGACGCCGATGCAGTGCCGCTTGCGCGCGTAAACAGGGGTCGTGGGAACCAGCGCAGCCCCAGAATAATGGTCAGGATGCCCACCGGGACATTGATCAGGAATGTCAGCCGCCAGCCGATATCCGCACCGCCGAGATGGATCAGCAGGCCGCCGAGCACCGGCCCGATCGCCACCGAGAAGCCGACCACCGTGCCAAGATAGCCAAAGGCCTTGCCCCGCTCCGCGCCGCGAAAATACTGCTGGATCATCCCCATTCCCTGAGGACTCAGCACGCCCGACCCCAATCCCTGCAGAAATCGTGCGGTATTGAGCCAGCCGGCATCGGGAGCCAGGCCCGCGATCACCGAGGAAAGGGTGAACAAGACCGTCCCGAGCAGGAAAAGCCCGCCCCGGCCAAGAATGTCGCCGGCGCGGCCGGCGCCGACCAGGACCACCCCAAAGGTCAAGGCATAGCCGGACAACACCCACTGGATGTCGGACGACGACGCGCCCAGCCCCTGCTGGATGGATGGCAAGGCCACATTGACAATGCTCACACCTACCAGCGACATGAACAAGGCGATGAACAACACCGCCAGAATCTTCCAGCGGACATGCTCAGGCGGAGCCCCATTATTGGCTTTACCCGCGCGCTGCCCGCCTTCGGTTTCATGCTGCCGATGTGCGGGTAGCGATCGCTGGCTCATGGAGACGTCTTTCCTGGGATTGGGCGCTTGCCAATCCGCCAGTATAAAGAAAGACAGTGAAGGCCGATTCCCGAGAGAATAATCCTCGTGCGGGTGGGTCCCCCGCTTTCGCGGGGGATGAAGCGCCGCGTCAGTCGGGCAGGACCTTTCCTGGGTTCATCAGCCCCAGCGGATCCAGTGTCTGCTTGATGGATCGCATGACATCCAGTGCGGCGCCGTGTTCGGTACGCATGTAGTCGCGCTTGCCCAGGCCGATGCCGTGCTCGCCGGTACAGGTGCCGCCGCAGGCGATGGCGCGTTCCACCACAAGGGTGTTGACGGCTTCGGCGCGGCGGACTTCGTCGGCGTCGTCGGGGTCGACCAGCAGGACCATATGGTAATTGCCGTCACCGACGTGACCCAGGATGGGGGCCGTGATGCCGGCGGCCTCGGCGTCGGCGCGGGCCGCAACGACGCTTTCGGTCAGGCTGTTCAGCGGCACGCACACATCGGTGGTCATCAGCTTGCGGGGCCGGCGGTAAGCCATGCAGGCATAGGCGCAATCGTGGCGCGCCTTCCAGAGGCGCGAAAGATCCTCGGGACGCGAGGTCCATTGGAAATCGTCGCCGCCGAACTCGCGGCTGATCTCCTGCACAAGCAGCGCGTCCTCTTCGGCGCGCGAGGGCGAACCGTGGAACTCGAAGAACAGATGCGGCACGAGCGGCATGTCCATCTTGGAATACTGATTGACCGCATCGACCATGAGTTCGTCCAGGAACTCGACGCGGGCGATCTGGATGCCTGCCTGCATCACGGCGACCGAGGTGTCGACGGCATCCTGCAGTGTCTTGAACCGGCAGGTCGCCGCCGTGATGGCTTCGGGCAGCGGATGCAGGCGCAGGGTGATCTCGGTGACGATACCCAGCGTGCCCTCGGCGCCCACGAACAAATGGGTCAGGTCATAGCCGGCCGCCGATTTGCGGGCGCGATTGCCGGTGCGGATGATGCGGCCGTCGGCCAACACGACCTCCAGGCCGCGCACGGCGTCGGCCATGGTCCCGTAGCGCACGGCATTGGTGCCGCTGGCCCGGGTGGAGGTCATGCCGCCGATGGAGGCATTGGCCCCCGGATCGACCGGAAAGAACAGGCCCGTGCCCTTGAGCTGGTCATTGAGCTCGCGGCGCAGCAGGCCAGGTTGAACCACGCAATCGAAATTCCCGGCATGCACGGCCAGCAGCTTGTTCATGCTGCTGGTGTTGATGACCACGCCGCCATGCGTCGGGATGAGCGCCCCCTCGACCGAAGAACCGGCCCCGAACGGAATCATCGGGATCTGATGGGCCGAGCAGATTCTGGCGATTTCCGAGACCTCGGCGGTGTTGTCGGGAAACGTGACGGCGTCCGGCATGCGCGGGGCGTGCCAGGATTCGTCCTTGCCATGGGTGGCCCGCACCGACTCGCCGGTCGAGACACGGTCGCCCAGCAGGGCCCGCAATTGGGCGAGCGCCTGGGCCAGGCGTTCAGGATAATTGGACGCCATCGGGGCGGCCGCGGTTTGCGTGTTCATGGGTGACATCGACTCCTTGCTTACTTCTTGGATTCTTCTTTATCGACCTCGGCGATCTGCTCGCGATAGTAGGCCAGAGCGGCATTGCCATCGATGCCGAGCTTGCCGACGCGCTCGAGCCAGGCCTTCTTGAGCTCATCGCCTTCCGCGCCGATCTTGGCCACGGCGGCGGCATCCGCCACATTGATCGTATAGCCGGCGGCCTTCATCTTTGTCCAGGCATCGTTTTCGACCTTATCCCAGGCGTGCCCCGCCAGGCGCGCCAGAGCCTCGCCCGATTCCTTGTCGAAAGCGGCGCGGTCGGCCTCGCTCAGGCCGGCATAGGTCTTGGGATTGATGATGACATAGTGCGTATCGCGGTACAGCCCCCCGGGAATGCGATAGGCATTGTTCAGGATGTTGTTCATCTTGAAGCTGTAGACCGAATCAGAGTTGAACATGACGCCATCGACCACGCCGCGCGACAGCAGCTCGTAAGCCTCGCTGGCGGAAGCGAACTGCGGCACGATGCCCAGACGGGTAGAGATGTCCTGCACGATGCCGCCCGTGGCGCGCAAGCGCAGGCCCGAGAGGTCTTCGATCTTCGTGACAGGCTTGTTGCGCGTGTAGATATGGCCCGGGCCGTGCGTCCAGAGGCCGACCAACTTGACGCCCTTGAACTCGTCCAGTTTCTCGAAGTGCTTCTTGTACGTGCGCCAGTAGGCCACCGACCCACTGGTGGCATTGTCGGCATAACCCGGCAAGGTCATGCCATAGGCGGTGGGAAAGCGGTCGGCCGTGTAGGCATGCACGCTCATCGCGGCATCCGCCACGCCATCGCGAACGAGATCGAAATGCGCCGGCGGCTTGCCCAGTGCCGGCAGGAATTGCACCTTGACGCGCCCTTCCGTGGCCTTTGCGATATTGGCGGCCCAGGGCTGGAGGATGTCGGTGGTGATGGGATGCGTGGGCGGCAGCCAGTTGGAGAAACGAATTACCGTCTCGGCATGGGCGGACGCCAGTGTCGATCCGGCCAGGCAGGCCGCCACAACAAAAGACTTGAGCAGGGACATGGGTTCTCCTTGGATGATCAAAGATGACTGGGAAGCACGAGGGTGATCCAGGGTATCGCCACCAGCAAAGCCAGCCGCACGATGTCGGCCACGATAAATGGCGCCACCCCACGGAAAATCGTGGATGTGGGCACGTTGGGCAGCGTCGCGCGCAACGTGAATACGTTCATGCCCACCGGGGGTGTGATCAGGCCGATTTCAATCACCACCACCACAATGATGCCGAACCAGATCGGGTCGAAGCCATAGCTCATGGCCAGGGGGTAGAAAATGGGCACAGTGAGCAGCAGCATGGACATGCTTTCCATGAGCATGCCCAGCACCACGTAGATCACCAGGATGCCGATCATGACGCCCATGGGGGTGAGGTTCATCGCGCGCACCGCGGCATCCAGCGCTTGCAGGACACCCGCCACGTTGACGAAATTGGCGAAAATCATGGCGCCGATCATGATGGCGAAGATCATGGCGGACATGCGGGCGGTATCCACCAAGACCTCGTAGATCTCGCCCAGCCGCAGGCCCCCGCGCAGAATGGCGAACACGCCGGCAAACGCCGCGCCGATGCCCGCTGCCTCGGTCGAGGTGAAAATGCCGGTATAGATGCCGCCGATCACGATCACGAAAAGCAGCGTCACGCCCCAGACCCGCTTGAGCTGCACAAGACGTTGCGCCCACGATGTGCGCTCGCCCGGAGGGCCGGCCTGGCGATCCAGCGTGGTCACCACGGTGACCGTGAGGCAGTACAGGGCCAGGCCCAGCAGGCCCGGCAAGACCCCCGCGATGAACAGCTTGCCAATGTCGTTGTTGGTCATGATGCCGTACAGCACCAGAGCGATCGACGGTGGAATGAGAATGCCCAGCGTGCCTCCGGCCGCCACCGCGCCCGTCGCCAGGGAGTCCTTGTAGCCAAACTGGCGCATGGACGGCATGGTGACCCGGGACATGGTGGCCGCGGTGGCCAGGCTGGAACCGCATACGGCCGAGAAACCCGCGCACGCCATGAGCGCCGACAGCGCCAGCCCACCCCGATAATGGCCCACCACGGTATAGGCCGCCGAATACAGGTCTTCGGACAGCCGTGCCCGCGTGATGAAATTGCCCATCAGGATGAACAGGGGCAACACAGAAAGGTTGTAGTTGAGCGCCGTGTCGAAAGTGAGCTGCCCCACCATGGCCATGGCGCCATGCACGCTGACCACCATGGAAAAGCCGATGAAGCCCGCCAGGGCCATGGCAAAGGCGATCGGAACCCCGATTGCCGCCAGAACAAACAAGGCCAGCAGGCCGATAGCCACACTACTCATTCAGGGGTCACCTCGTTGCCGCAGTCGATGGGGAAATTCAGGGTCGGCTAAGCTGGGCCAGCGCCTTGAAAAGGAAGATCAATGCCGTGACGGCCGTCATGCCCGCAATGAAGACCGCGACCGGGCCCACGGGTATGTTCAGGAAGGGAGTGGTGTCGTGGTATTGGAAGATGGTCTGTGCCTTGGCTGCCACACGCCAGGCCAGGAAGCCGACAATGACGGCACTGACGGTTTCGACCGCGAAATTGACAGTGCGCTGGACGCGCCCTTTGATGAGGGCATCGAAGTAATCGAGCTTGACGTGTTCGCCCTGGGCCGTGGTGAGCGGCAACGCGGCGAAGATGACGATGCCCATGAGCAGCTCGATGACTTCGGCCGCGCCGGGGATCGGTGAATTGAAGACATAGCGGCCAGTGACGTCGAACAGCATCAGCAGCATGATGCCCGCCAATGCCACTGCGGCACAGACGCCGGCCATGGCATAGGCCAGGCGGGCCAGCCTGCCGCCGGCAGCGGCATTATCGATGGACCTCATCCACTCCCCCTTCGAAAATCCTGGCTGCGCCGGGCTTCTCGTGTATTTGTCTTTTGCAACGGCAATCATCATTGCCGCGAAAGCGGAGATTCATGCTGTCTTTGCAGGACCCCGTTTTCGCCGGAACGACGGCGCCGTTCCATCGCTTTATGTATGAAGTAATTCTATAGAACAGTATACGGATCGGATAATCGGGTTTACCTTGATAAGACAGGAAGGCTTACTGATCCGCCAACGCAGCGCTCCATCCGGCTCGACGCACGCACGGGCGGAGTATGATTCAGGGAGTCTTCCACCGCAGATATTTCATGTCACATCGCTCACCCGTGCGTGTGCCCGACCGGCATGCGTTCGATACCCTCATCGACGCGCGTTCGCCCTCCGAGTTCGCGCTGGACCACATCCCCGGCGCCATCAATTGCCCCGTTCTGGACGACGAAGAGCGCCGCATCGTAGGCACCCTGTACAAACAGCGCGGCGCCTTCGAGGCCAAGCGCGTCGGCGGGGCCATGGTCGCCGCCAACCTGGCGCGTCACCTGCAAGGCATTCTGTCCGACAAACCCTCGAACTGGCGCCCTCTGGTCTACTGCTGGCGCGGCGGCATGCGCAGCAGCAGCATGGTCACCTGGCTGCGCCTGGTGGGCTGGGATGCCCAGCAACTGGCGGGCGGCTACAAAAGCTTCCGTCATCATGTGGTCGAGGTCATCGACACCACCGCTCCGCATCTGGACCTGCGCGTGATCTGCGGCGCCACGGGCAGCGCCAAGACGCGCATCCTGCAGTCCCTGCAGCAGCAAGGCGAGCAGGTGCTCGACCTGGAACAGCTTGCGTGCCACAAAGGCTCTTTGCTCGGCAGCCTGCCTGGCACGCCCCAGCCGTCGCAAAAGCGCTTCGAAACCTTGATCGCCACGCAGATCGAGGCCTTCGACCTCAGTCGGCCGGTGTTCGTCGAAGGTGAAAGCACCCGCATCGGGCAATTGTTCGTCCCCTTGCCGCTGATGACCCACATGCGCGCCGCCCCCTGCATCGAGATCCGCGCTACGCAAGAGGCCAGGCTGGAGTATCTGCTGCGCGACTACGCCTACCTGGGCGACGACCCCGCGAATCTGTCAGCCAAGCTGGGTCTGCTCAAGGGCCTGCAAAGCCGGGAAACCGTCGAGCGCTGGCAGCAATGGGCCACGACCGGCCAACTGCCCCCGTTGTTCGATGAGCTCATGACCCTGCACTACGATCCCCATTACGACCGATCGCAGGCACTGCACTTCCACAACTGGTCGGGACGAAGCCATATCGATGCCGCGGAGTTGTCCGACGGCGGCATCAACGAAATCGCCAAGGCCGTTGCGGCCTTGGCGAGGTAAAGCGACGCATTTTCGCCGCCTCTTGTCATTCCGTCGAAGTTACGCCTCTGCCTCTTTCGCGGCGGCGACGACGGACTGCTGATCGTGCGGGGCGCCGTTGAAGTAGAGGTTCAGCAGAACCGCGGCCACCGAAGTCAGCAGAATGCCCGACTCGATCAGCGGATGGATGGAATGCGGCATCCATTGACGGAAGTTGGGCGCAACCAGCGGAATCATGCCGACACCGATGGAAATGGCCACGATCATGGCGTTGTGGCGGTTGTTCTTGAAGTCCACGTTGGCCAGGATGCGGATGCCGGTTGCGATCACCATGCCGAACATCACGATGCCGGCGCCGCCCAGCACGACAGTGGGCAGGGATTCAACCAGAGCCGCCAGCTTGGGCAGCAGGCCGAGGACGACCAGAATGACGCCACCCGCCACGCACACAAAACGGCTGCGCACGCCAGTGACGGCCACCAGGCCCACGTTCTGCGAAAAGCTGGTGTAGGGGAAGGTGTTGAAAATGCCGCCGATCAGGGTACCCAGACCGTCCGTGCGCAGGCCGCGCGCCAGGTCGGGCTGCTCGATCTTCTTGCCGGTCATTTCGCCCAAGGCCAGGAACATCCCGGTGGATTCGATCATGACGACGATCATCACGAGCGTCATGGTGACGATCATCACGGGATCGAACTGCGGCATGCCGAAGTGGAAAGGCAGAACGATATCGACCCATTGCGCCTTGGCCACTTTTTCGAAGGTCATGATCCCCAGCGACGACGCCACGAGAGCCCCGATCACGATGCCCAGCAGAACGGCGATATTGGCGAAGAAGCCCTTGGCGAACTTGGCGATGGCCAGGATGGACAGCAGCACGATGCTGGCAATGCCGATGCCGGTCAGGTCGGCATAGCGCGGGTTGGGCACGGTGGGCAGAATGGACAGCCCCTTGGGCACGGGCGGAATGGCCGAACCGGGCGCGCCCGACGCGGCGGCCGCATCGGCGAGCCACTTTGCGTAGGTGGGATCAACCGTGGAAGGCGCCGTGGGCCCGAAGGGATTGCCGAAGATCCAGTTGATGCCGACGCGCATGAGCGTGATGCCGATGACCGCAATGATGGTGCCCGTGACCAGCGGCGGAAAGAAACGCAGCATGCGGCTGACAAATGGAGCGATGATGATCGAGATGATCCCCGCCCCGATGATGGCCCCGAACAGCAATTGGGCGCCTTCGTGCCCCTGGGCCGTCTTGGCGATGGCCACCATGGGCCCCACGGCGGCAAAGGTGACGCCCATCATGACGGGCAGCTTGATGCCGAACCACTGCGTGGCGCCGAAAGATTGAATCAACGTGACGATGCCGCATACGAACAGATCCGCCGAGATCAGCAAAGTGACCTCTTCGGCGCTCAGCCCGAGTGCCCGCCCGACAATGAGCGGAACAGCAACCGCGCCCGCGTACATGACCAGAACGTGCTGCAGACCCAACACGGCAAGCTTGCCGCTGGGCAGCCGTTCATCGACTGGTGCAACAGTACTCATTAATGTCTCCTCCCTTTAATGGGATTTCTAATTGTCGACAATCCTTGTCGCCAATCTGAAATTTATAAGGAGAAGTTATCAATGCATATAGCGGAAAACCCGATGCCGAAAAGGGTTATCCCCCGCGGATCAACCGCTGAGCATGTTGTCGCGGATGCGGTTGAGCAGGTAGTGGAGCTGCTGCTGCTCGTCGTCGGACAGTCCGCGGACAGCGCGCACGTAGATGTCCCAGGCCAGCGGCAGGACATGCAGAAACTGCTGCCGGCCGGCCTCCAGGATGCGGATGACGACCATGCGCTGATCGTGGGGACTGGGCACGCGGGCGATGTAGCCGGCTTTTTCCATGACCGTGAGCCCGCGCGACAAGGTGGCCTGATCGACCCCCGTGACAGTGGCCAGCGCACTGACCCCCAGGCCGTCGGACTCGCTGAGAAAAGCCAGAACGCGCCAATGCAGCAGCGTCATGTCGTGTTCGCGCAGCACGAGCTGGAAGTCAGCATTCAACGCCGACGTGGTGCGATTGAGCAGATAAGGCGTGAACGCCTCGTGCCCCGGATAGGCCTGCCAGGGCTCATCGGCGGGGGATGGGGGCTTGCGTAGCGGTCTGGAATTTTTCATGGCCACCAGATTGTACTTTTCCCATTGAGCCTCACCCCAGCCGGTTACGCGCGCTCCAGCTTGCGTTGCAGATAACCGATGAGGCTGTTCATAGTCAGGCCGAGTGCGCAGATCCAGACGAGGGGCACGAACATGTCCAGAGTGCGGTAAGCGCGGGCAGCCATCGTGAGCATGTGGCCCAGGCCGTCGGTCGAGGCGATCATCTCGGCCAGGAAAACGACGACGCAGGCAATGACGCCAGACACCCGCACGCCGGCGAGCACCGTCGGCATGATGGCCGGCAGCGTCACCTTCCAGAGGCAGGCTGCGGGCGACGTACCGGCCGCGCGGGCGGACCAGATGAGCTTGCGATCGACGGCGCGGGCGGCGGACCAGGTGGCCATCAGCACCGGAAACAGGGCATCGGCGACGATCAGGGCCACTTTGGATGAGTTCTCGAAACCAAAAATCAGGATCAGTGCAGGGTACAGTGCAATCTTGGGGATGGGCGCGATCAGGCGCACGAAGGCGTCCAGCATGGCTGCGCTGATGCGCGAAAGCTGTGCAACCAGGCCCAGGCCGATACCCAGGACGATGGCAATGGCCAAACCCACGACCAGACGATAAAAGGTGATGGCAAAGTCATTCCAGAAAACGGCCCCCGATGCCAGATCGACCAGACGGGCAAGCACGTGGCTGGGAGCAGGGAGCAACTGCGGCTCGATCCAACCCATGCGGCAGACGAGCTCCCAGAGCAGCACCACCAGCACGGGCGAGAGAATCCGCTTGAAGCCGCGATTCGCCGTAGCCATGCCGGGCATCGGAAAAGGGACAGCAACGCGGCGGGTCTTGTCTTGGTTCATGGCAACGGGGCCGGTATCACGGCCTGATACAGCGCTCATCGAAAAACCTCTGGTTAATGATTCTGGATGCCAGCTTTCGTGGATCCCGGCTTTCGTCGGGATGACGACACTACTCAATACAACTTGCGTTCCACGGCGCTTTCGGACCACCGCGTCAGATGACGCCGCACTCGCTCGAAGACCCAGTCCAGCGCCACGCCCATGACGGCCAGCACCAGGATGACCGCATAGACCGAGGAATACTGGGCCATGTCCATGGACGTGAACAACAGGTTCCCGACACCTTCCTGGCGGGCGATCATTTCCGAAGACACCATCACGATCAAGGCCATCACCACGCCCACGCGACAGCCGATGAGGATCTCGGGCAGGGCCGCCGGCAGCACCACGCGAAACAGGCGGGCCACCGGCCCCATGCCCATGGCCTGCGCCGCCCAGACCAGCTTGCCCTCGATGCGGCTCGCCCCCAGGCAACTGTGATACAGCATGGGCAGGCTCACCCCCATGGCAATGACGAAGATCTTGGAAAAGCTGCCCAGCCCGAACCACAGCATCAGGATAGGCATCAACGCCGCCTTCGGCATGGGATAGATCAGCGACACCAGCGGAAAGAGGAAGTCGTGCACCGAACGGCTGCGGCCCATGGCCAGGCCGATTGGGATGGCAAAAACCAGGCCCCAGGCATAGCCGACGAACATGCGGCCCAGCGACTGCGCGATCGCCCACAAGGCCGCGGGGTCCAGCAGCAGATGCGGCAACTCGCGCAACGCGGCCAGCGGACTGGGAAATGAACTGAACCCCAATGCCGACGACAGCGCCGACCACACGGCCCCGATCAACACGACGACCATCAGCATGGCCACCGCCGGACGTTCGTACCAGGCCCCTTTCATGCGTGCGCCTCCGAGGCAACGAGCAGCTTCTCGAGCTGGATGATGTACTCCTGGTAGGCGGAGCTGCGCAGCAGATCAGCCCGTACACGCGGCCGCGGCAGGTCGATGTCGACGATCTCCCGAACCGTGCCGGGGGTGCCGGTCAGCACCACGACGCGATCGGACAGATAGACGGCCTCATCGACACTGTGTGTGACAAAGAGCACGGTGTTCTGCAGTTGCTCCCACAGCGACAGCAGCTCGGCCTGCAAGGTCAGGCGCGTGTGCGCATCGAGCGCCCCGAAGGGCTCATCCATGAGCAGGATCTTGGGCTCGTAGGCCAGGGTACGGGCAATGGCGGCGCGCTGGCGCATGCCGCCGGACAGCTCGCGCGGATAGAAGTGGGCGTAATCCTTCAGCTTGACCTTTTCCAGCCAGCGCATGGCACGCGCCTCGGCCTCGGACCGTGCCACGCCCTGCTCCCGCAGGCCATAGGCCACGTTGCCCAGCACGGTCTTCCAGGGAAACAAAGCGTATTCCTGGAAGACCGGCCCGCGGTCGGGCCCCGGGTCGCGGACCTCGCGGCCGTTGACCAGGATGCGGCCCGAACTGGCCTGCTCGAAGCCCCCCACCATGTACAGCAGCGTGCTCTTGCCGCAACCGCTGGGTCCGAGAATGGACACGAACTGGCCCGCCGGCACCTCGAGCGAAATATCGCGTATCGCAGTGTGCGAGGTGCCGCGCGCCGTCTGGAAGGTCTTGCCCAGTTGTTCGATCTGGATCATTTCACGGGCGCGATGACGTCCTTGCGGACAAAATCATCGATCTTCAGTTGCTTGGGAAGGAAGCCGGCCTTGGTGTAGAGATCCCAGGTTTCCTGGATGGACTCGAGATTGGGCTTCATGTTGTCGTCGCGCGCAAAGTCTTTGTCGGTCATCACGTACTTGCTCAGCAGCTCGACCGGGGCGCGTGTGATCTCGCTGTCGACCGCCACCGCCAGCTTTTGATCGGCCTGCAACATGGCCATGGCGCGCTGGAGATCCTTGACGTAGGCTTTGACGGCCTCGGGATGCGCATTGGTGTAGTCCTGGCGACAGCCCTCGAAGATCTGCACCATGGGGGTCTGCACATCGGCCTGCGATGCCAGCATGCGCAAGTCGCCCTTCTCCTGGGACAGCAAGGCGAAAGGCTGCACCATGGTGCCCAGGGCGATACGGCCCGAGCGGATGGCGTCCGCCATCGGGGGGAAGCCGGTTTCAACGATCTTCACGTCTTTCTCGGGATCCAGGCCATTTTTCTTGAGCCACAGCACCAGATTGAAGTACACCCCCGAACCGTAGGCGTTGGTTCCAAGGACCTTGCCTTTGAGGTCGGCCGCACTCTTGATGGGGCTGTCGTCCTTGACGGCCCAATACACGGTGAAGTTGCCTTTTTTCTCGTAGACGTGCTGCGCCACGATGTAGGCCTTCAGGCCGCTTTCAACCGCCCCCTGGGCCAAGGACAGCGGCGCCATGGTGGAGCAATCCAGCACATTGGCGCGCAAGGCCTGGATCATGGGCGAGGTGCCCTGGAACTGCGTCCATTTGACCTGATAGGTCTTGCCCAAGTCGGGGAACAACTCGGGACGCTTCATCATCAGGTACTTGGCCTCTTCGGCCGGAATCGTCCAACCCACGCGGATTTCGGGCACATCGGCCAAAGCCGGGGCGGCCACGACGGCGGCCGCTGCGGCCACCAAAAGCGCTTGCACTGACTTCTTCATCGTCTAGCTTCCTTTTGCCATAGTGGAGGAAACGCTCTGGTCTAGCCCGAAATGACGCCACATCGCCAGGACACGGGCCAGAACATCGCGCCGATACGCTTCAAGATCTACACCCTCATAGGAAAGAAACCCGTCTGCCGACCGCAAACCGTTGCGCCCTTCTTCCATGTACCGGCGCACGATGTCCGGCATGGCATAGCGGTTTGCGTCGAGGTTCTCGGCAAGATAGTTGTTGGCGTGGTAGAGAATGTCGTTGCCGCCGTAGTCGATGAACTCCAGCACGCCCACTGCGCTGAAGCGAAAACCCAGGCCGTAGCGGGTGGCCTTGTCGATCTGCTCGGCCGTGGCCACGCCTTCCTCGACCATGCGGGCCGCTTCGTTCATGATGAGCGTCTGCAATCGCGGCACGATGTATCCGGGCCGGCAGGCGCATTCCACC